>Ga0182747_1000045_pt1 | contig 131331 bp, 123 predicted proteins | sample eDN3rd30CBELigBY_FD_128526 | JGI IMG/M metagenome (GOLD analysis project Ga0182747, IMG submission 128526) | Enriched backyard soil microbial communities from Emeryville, California, USA - eDNA 3rd pass 30_C BE-Lig BY (version 2) (version 2) | ecosystem: Environmental > Terrestrial > Soil >...
CGCGGTCGATCAGGTCACGCCCGACGGGCGTGTAGGGATGGCCGTTGCTGGCGATGTAGTTGAGCCGCATGGTCTTGCCGTCGTCGAGACGCACGCGCGTCGAACCCTGGATCTGCGCGAAAAACAGATCGACCGGATTCTTCACCCAACAAATCTCGAGGCCCTTGCCGGCAAGGGCGCCTTCCTCGATCTTGGTGCGGTCGAGATGGGGAAACACCTTGCTCAGCTTCGCCTTGATGGCGTGAGCCGGCGCCGTATAGATCGGGACCTTGTACTCGTCGGTGCGCGTGCGCGAGCCGAGCACTTCGGATTCGTAATAGCCGGTGAAGAAGCCTTCGCTCTGGCCGGTGGCGGCGACGCGATAGGCGTTGAACTCTTTTTCGAAGAAGGCGCGTGCCTTGTCGCGATCGAGCCGGCCGAGCGCAAGCGCGTTCGTGCAGGCCGTGTAGAGGCCGCCATAGATCGGCTTGGCCTTGCGCATCTTCGGCGTGCCATGGCGGATGGCGCCGCAGCTTTTCAGGAAAGACGCAAAGGCCGCTGCGTGATCGTCGTCTTCCCAGCCGGTGAGCGCGGTGAATTCGACCGGCTCGACCGCGGCCTTGGGCAGGGTGACGGTCTTGTTGCCGCTGGCGGATGCAGGCACGACACTCGCGCTGATAAGAATAGCCGCAACTATCTGCGTCAGTTCGCGACGGCGCGTCGTGGCGCCCCGGAATGACCTTGAGAAGGCTTCGCCCCCCGGCATGCCGTTACTGCCCGGCTTCGGTCGCGACCAGTTTCCAGTTCGGGTCGCGCGAGGAGGCATCGCGCGCGAAGGTCCAGACATCGGTCACGTCGGTGACGCTCTCGGCATTGCCGTCGATCACCTCGCCGGCCTTGTTGCGCGTCGCGGTCACCAGCTTGGACTGGAAGCGGACGGTGATCTGCACGCTGCGGCCGCGGACCTCGGCACCCGTGATCGTGGCCTTGTCGATCGACACGAAGCGGCTCTCGACCACGTCGCCGCGCTTCTCGCGATCGGTGATCGCGGCCTCGAAGCCGTCATAGACCTCCCGCGACAACAGATTGCGCAAGGTGCGCCGGTCGCCCTCGGCATAGGCGGTGACGATCATCTCGTAAGCGGCGCGGGCGCCGGTGAGGAAGTGGTTGGCGTCGAAGCTGCGGTCGGCGACAGCCACCGCATCGAGCCCGTTGGCGACGGGCGAGCCGGGCTCGGCAATGCCCTTCCAGCGCTCCGCCGGCGCGGCTTCCTCGGCCGCCTCGTCGGGCTTGCGCGCGGCTTCCGCGCCGCGGTTCGGGATCTGCACCACGTTGTCGGTCGTGGGGCGGGCCGGCTCGCGGGCGGCATAGGGATCGTAGGGCGGGCGCTCACGGCCGGTGCGCTGACCGAGCACGCTGCGCAGCCGCAGGAAAATGAACACCGCAAGCGCCAGAAAGATGATGGTGTAGATATCGAACACGTCTTGCATTCTTTCGGCTACCGTCCCGGAAGGCGCTTCACGTCAGCCTGCCGGCTTGTCGAAAATGGGCCGCGAGGCGAAATGGCGATTATCGCGTATCCGCCTTATCTAAACCCGCGGACGCGCCGATCCAGAGGTTTGGCACCGATTTCGCGGCGCATTTGGACCTGCCGGACCATAAACGATCGGCGCCTGAACGCCAATATCGCCGGCCGATCAGAGGAATACAGATGAATGTGGCAAAATGGCTGGTGCTGGCCCTACTGGCCCTGCCGCTGGCTGAACTGGCGGTGTTTATCGCGGTCGCTGCGGCCTGGGGCTTCGTGCCGGCGCTGGCCGTGCTGATCGGCCTGTCGCTCGCCGGCGGTGTGATTTTGCGCCGTGCCGGCGGCAATCACATACAGCGGGTGCGCATGGCCATGCGCGACGGCTTTGGCCGCCAGGAATTCACCGCCCTGAGCGCCGACAGCACCGGCGGGCTGACGCTGCTGGGCGGGTTTCTGCTGGCGGTTCCCGGGCTGATCACCGGCACCATCGGACTGCTGGTGCTGCTGGTGCCATTGTGGCGCAGCCTGACCGGGGCGGCTGTTGGCCGCAGGCCACCATCGACGGCGCCCGACGGGGTGGTCGACCTCGAGCCCGAGCAATGGCGCCGGGTCGAGGACCCGCGGCTGCCCGGCCGCGAGCGCGAGGGCACCGATCGCTGATCGGCGCATTTACGATGATCGGAGCCAGCCGCGGAGACGGGCTCCATCGCGAGCCGGCATCCTTGTTCGGCCCCGGGTAGCGTGTTAGCCAACCGCCGCGAAAACAGAGGGAACTTCGATGACGACCACGAATGGCGGCCACAGCGAGGAATTCAACCCGGAGCAGGCGCCGCAGCTCAATGTGGTGGCGCAGTACATCAAGGATTTCTCGTTCGAGAATCCGAACGCGCCGAAGTCGCTCGTCACCGGCCAGCAGCCGCAGATCGGCATCCAGATCAACGTCAATGCCGCGCCGGTGTCCGACACCGACATCGAAGTCGTGCTGCATCTCTCCGGCAAGGCGGAGAATTCCGGCAGCCTGCTGTTCAGCTTCGACCTCGCCTTCGGCGGCGTCTTCCGCATCCGCAACGTGCCGCAGGAAAGCCTGAACGCCGTGGTGCTGATCGAGTGCCCGCGGCTGCTGTTCCCGTTCGCGCGCGAAATCATCGCGACCACCGTGCGCAATGGCGGCTTCCCGCCGCTGCTGCTCGATCCGGTCGACTTCGTCGCGCTCTATCGTCAGAAGATGGAACAGCTCGCGGGACAGCAGCAGCCGGCCGGCAACTGACGTAACGTCTCTTCGCGGAACTTTTTTCGGCGCAGCCATCGCACACAAAGGCGTGAGATGGCCGCGGCCGCTTATGCCCCATAAGGGTTCTTTAACGACGTTTTTTGTATAGCGGTGAGACCACAGGTTTCCCGCTTTGAAATGCCCGTCGCCGCCCCGCGGCAAAATCCTCGACATCGCTTTTCTAATCGTCGTGACGCTTGGCGGCTTCGCCGCCAGCGCGCGGATCGGACTCGTGCCGCGAACATCAGATGACGGCGTCGCCGTGATGTTCGCGCCGTGGACGACGGCATCGGACAGTTTGTCGCGGGCTACGGCGAGCGGCGGCCGCTTTGTCAGATTCGGCGGCTTGCCTTTTATCGCCGTCGTGATGCCACCCGACGCTGGCTATGCCGACCGCCTGTTCGCGCACGGCGCCTGGCTGGTGATGGATCCCAAACTCATCGCCGCCTGTGCCGCAGCATTGCCCTTCAGTGAGCCGACGTCATGACCACCCTGGAGCAGCTTCGCCGGACCGTGGCTATCGCGCTGATCGCTCTTTCGATCGCGGCCACGCCAGTGCTTGCGATTGTCGCATTCTCGTTCGGCCGATCCGTGCCGGGCACGATCGTCGTCTCGCTGGCGCTCGCGGCTGCACCGGCATTGCTCCTGATGCTCAAGCGGCCGATGTCGTCCGTCACCTACGGCATAGCAATCGCGCTGGTCGGCCAGACTTCGTTACTCGTCTTTCTGTTCGCGGATCATGCGTGGCAGATCGAGATGCACTTCTACTATTTCGTCGTGCTGGCGCTGGTGTCCGGATTCTGCGATTCAATGTTGCTGGTGGCCACGGCGCTGTTGATCGCCGCCCAACATCTTTCTCTCAATTATCTCCTTCCCATGGCGATCTTCCCGGGCGGCACCAGCACCTGGCGGGTGATCGTGCATGCCATTGCCGTCGTCTTCGAGACGGCAATGCTGATCGGCATCACCCAGGCCATCCGCGCCGCATTTCATCGTGCCGAAGCCGCGCAGCGCGCATCCGATCTGGCGGCGACGGAACTCGCCCGTATCGGCAAACATCGCGAACTTGAACTCGCCGCGACAAGACATCGCGCCGAACAGCTGAGTGGCCTGCTGACCGGCTTCCGCAACGCCATCGAGCAATCGACCGGCATACTCCACGATGCCGCACAGACGCTGCAGCAGGACGCCAGCCGTCTCGACAGGACGGCCAACGACGCAAGCTTGCAATCCAAGGCCGTTTCGGTTGCATCTCAGCATACGGCCCATATCGTCACGAGCGCCGCCACCGTCGGCGAGAAACTCGCCGCCGCAATCGCCGAAGTCGGCCAGAATGCATTGCAATCATCGCAGCTGGCCACCAGCGCCGTGACGCAGGCCGGTCGCGCCAAGGACACGATCGACCGGCTCGCCGCCACCACGCAGGAAATCGGCAAGGTGACCGGCCTGATCAATGCCGTTGCCGCACAAACCAACCTACTGGCGCTGAACGCCACGATCGAAGCCGCCCGCGCCGGCGAATCCGGCAGGGGCTTTGCCGTGGTGGCGCAAGAGGTGAAGTCTCTGGCCGGCCAGACGACCCGCGCCACCGAGGAAATCGCCCGCAGCATCGAGGCCATGCGCGCGGAAACCGCCACATCGGTGCAGGCCATCGTTTCGATTTCCGAGACCATCAAGAAGGTCGACGAGTTTTCGGCCCGCATCGCCGAAGCGGTCGACCGGCAGGCTGTGGGCGCGCGCGACATCGCGGTCAACGGTTATACTGCGGCGGACAGCGTCAACATGGTCGGCGGCTCAATGGCGCGGATCGAGAACATTGCCGTTGAGGCCTCACGCGCAGCGACCAAGGTCAGCGAAGCCTCGACCGGCGTCGCCGATCAGACCCGGGTCATTCGCGAGCAGGTGCAACGGCTCTCTGACGAGATCTCGGCGATACCCGCCTAGCGAAGGTGCGGTGCTGTCAGATCAGGCGCGGTAATTCAGCCACAGCGCCTGTTCGCCGAGCGTGCCGACGAATTCGCGATGCGCGGCGAGTTCGGCTTCGGTCAGGCGCGGCTCGAGCGGCGCCGGCCGCGTCCGCACCGTCGTGGAGCCGCTGACCGCGAAAGCGCTCGGCGTCACGCTTTCGGCCAGACCCAGCGAGGCCTGGCGGCCGCCGAGCAATTCAAGATAGACCTCGGCCAGGATTTCGGCGTCGAGCAGCGCGCCGTGCTTGGTGCGGCGCGAATTGTCGATGCCGTAGCGGCCGCACAGCGCGTCGAGATTGTACGGGCCGGCCGAATGCTTGCGCCGCGCCAGCGCCAAGGTGTCGACGAGACGTTCGCGCGCGATCAGCGTGCGCTTGACCAGCTTGAGTTCGGCGCAGAGGAATTTGTGGTCGAACTCGGCGTTGTGGATCACCAGCGGCGTGTCGTCGCCGATGAAGGCGAGGAAGTCGTCGACGATCTCGGCGAACTTGCGGTGCCCGCTCAGGAACTCCGCCGACAGGCCATGGACGTTGAAGGCCTCCATCGGCATGTCGCGCTCGGGATTGACGTAGACGTGGAACGTCTGCCCGGTCGGAATGCGGTTGAGTAATTCGACGCAGCCGAGCTCGACCAGGCGGTGGCCCTGGTTGGGATCGAGGCCGGTGGTTTCGGTATCGAGAACGATTTCGCGCATGGTTCCGTGCCGCGACTCAAGGCGCCTTGAACGGCATATTACGCAACTGGCTGAGAATTTCACGCACCTGCTGCCGCGCGGCATCGAAGCCGCGTGACGTATCCACGACGAAATCCGCCCGCGCCCGCTTGTCCGCATCGGGCATCTGCTTGGCCAGAATGGCGGCGAAACGCTCCTCGCTCATGCCGGGCCGCGCCAATACGCGTTCGCGCTGCACCTCGGCGGGCGCCGAGACGACGACCACTGCGTCGCAGTTGACGTCACTGCCTGTCTCGTAGAGCAGCGGAATATCGAGCACCACGATATCGGCACCGGACTTTTCCGCCCCGGCCAGAAAGCTGTCGCGCTCCTGCGCCACCAGCGGATGGACGATCTTCTCCAGCGTGGCCATGGCCTCCGGCTTGCCGATCACCATCGTGCCGAGCTTGACCCTATCGACCTTGCCGTCCGCGGTCGTGCCGGGAAACGCCGCTTCGATCAGCGGCGTCGCCTTGCCTTCATAGAGCGCATGCACCGCGGCATCGGCGTCCTGCACCGGTACGCCCTCCTCGGCGAACATCTTCGCCGTCGCCGTCTTGCCCATGCCGATCGAGCCGGTCAGGCCGAGGATAAACATCACGCGATCCCTTGTCCCGGACGCAGCGCCTCAACCATCGACATAACCGCTCTCGCGCAGGAACGTCAGTAGCGGCAACAGCGGCAGGCCGAGAATGGTGAAGTAGTCGCCCTCGACGCGGTCGAACAGATGGATGCCGATGCCTTCGAGCTGATAGGCGCCGACGCTGGTCATCGCGACATCGCCGGTCATGTCGAGATAGTCGTCGAGAAAGCGGTCGGAAAAATCGCGCATGGTCAGCCGCGCGGTGTCGACGAGATCGAACAACACTTCGCCGTCGCGCACCACCGCAATGCCCGAATGCAGCTCATGGGTCTGGCCACGCAAGGTGCGCAGTTGCGCAGCGGCGTCTTCGCGATTGGCCGGCTTGGTCAAACGCATCGACCCATAGGCCAGCGTCTGATCGGCGCCGAGCACGATATGGCCCGGCATCTGCGCCGCCACCGCCATGGCCTTGGCGCGCGCCAGAAGTCGCGCGGCGGCAATCGCGTCGCTGACTTTCGCCTCGGCTTCGACCGCACGCTCGTCGATCTGCGCCGCGCGAATGCCAAAGCGCAGACCGGCCGCGGCGAGAATCTTGCCGCGAATGTCGCTTTTCGATGCGAGGACCAAAGGCTGTTGGCCTAACCAGAGAGGCATGAGTTTTCTTTCGTCGGACGAATTACATCGACGCCGGCTGCCGACGCCGCTCGCTGAGCAGCTTGACGATAGCGGCCGCGGTTTCCTCGATCGAGCGCCGGGTGACGTCGATCAACGGCCAGCCATGCTTGGTGCAGAGCCGCCGCGAATAAGCGACTTCCTCGGCAACCGCGGCCCGGTCGATATAGGCATCGTCGTCGCGGTGTGCCTTGAGGCCGAGCAGACGATTTTCGCGGATCTGCACAATGCGCTCCGGGCTGGCATAGAGCCCGACCACCAAAGGCCGCTTCAGCTTCTCGACTTCCGGCGCCAGCGGTACGCCCGGCACCAGCGGCACGTTGCCGGTCTTGATGCCGCGATTGGCAAGGTAAATCGAGGTCGGTGTCTTCGAGGTGCGCGACACGCCGATCAGAACCACATCGGCGTCGTCCAGGCCGGAGACATGCTGACCGTCGTCATGCATCATCGTATAGTTGAGCGCGTCGATGCGGTTGAAGTATTCGGCATTGAGCACGTGCTGGGCGCCGGCGCGGTGGATCGTTTCGGCGCCGAGATAAGACTGGAACAGACGCAGGATCGGCCCCAGCACGGACATGCAGGGCAGGCCGAGATCGCGGCATTTGTTCTCGAGAAGCTGGATCAGGTCCTCTTCCAGCAGCGTATAGAGGACAAGGCCGGGCGACTCGGTAATCTCGGCCAGGCAATGATCGAGCTGCTTCTTGGAGCGCACCATCGGATAAAGGTGCTCGACGGGCGATACATTGGCATATTGGGCCGCGGCGGCGCGCGCGACCGTGATCAGTGTCTCGCCGGTCGCGTCCGACACCAGATGCAAATGAAAGTAGCCTGTATCGGACATCTGTATGGTGGCCGGACGAAATGTGGATTACCGGGGACGAAGTCGGCCCCTCGGCGGGCATGTAAGCGGGCGCGGCGGGACAGGTCAATTTTTGTCCACACCGCCGTCTCCCGGGACGAACGAAAGCAGACCGGGCGTCAGCTCGCGGCCGGATGTGGATGGCGGTCTGGGGACAGTGTTGGATAAGTCGCCCAAATGGCGGTATCGCGCGCTTTTTGCCGGGGATGTTGCGACGAGGAAAAGCAGGGGAAACTGAACGACGACCGGCATCGCAGTGGACAGACTGTTGACTGCGAGTCATGAGTCCAATCGACAGCCCAACTACTACTACAAATAGATCTTAAGGATTCTTTAGGAAGAGCATGGTGACCGCGAACTCCGTGGGGACAAAACCCCTGCTGCAAGTCCTGGAAGGTCGCGCGCAGGACATTCCGCCGGTCTGGATGATGCGCCAGGCCGGCCGATACCTGCCCGAATATCGCGAGCTGCGTGCCAAGGCAGGTGGCTTCCTCGATCTTTGCTTCAATCCGGAACTTGCGGCTGAAGTCACCTTGCAGCCGATCAGGCGATTCAACTTCGACGCCGCGATTTTGTTCTCGGATATCCTGGTCATGCCATTGGCACTCGGCCGCAAGGTAGAGTTCCTCGCCGGCGAAGGGCCAAAACTCGAACCGATGAAGGATGCCGCATCGCTGTCAGGCTTGCGCGACCGCGTCGATCACGATGTGCTGGCGCCGATCTACGAGACGGTGCGGCGGGTCAAGGCAGGGCTGCCCGAGAACACGGCGCTGATCGGCTTCTGCGGCGCGCCCTGGACGGTGGCGACCTATATGGTGGCCGGTGAAGGGACGTCCGATCAAGGACCGGCGAGGCTGTTTGCCTATCGCGATCCGGAGAACTTCAAGCGCATCATCGATCGCCTCGTGCAAGGCTCGATCGAATATCTGGTGGCGCAGCTCAATTCCGGCGCGGATTGCGTGCAGATTTTCGATACCTGGGCCGGCATTTTGCCGCCGGAGCAGTTCGACCGCTGGTGCATGGAGCCGACGGAGCGCATCGTCACCGGCGTGCGCGCCCAGGTGCCGGGCGCCAAGATCATCGGCTTTCCGCGCGGCGCCGGCGCGATGGCGCTGCCTTACGTCGAAATCACCGGCGTCGATGCCATCGGCCTCGACTGGATGTTCCCGCGCAGTCTGGCGCACGACATCCTGCAGCCGCGGGTGCCAATTCAGGGCAATGTCGATCCTTTGGCGCTGCTTGCCGGCGGCGCGGCCCTTGATCGTGAAGTCGAGGATGTTCTGACGATGGCCGACCGGCCGCTGATCTTCAATCTCGGTCACGGTATTCTGCCGGAAACGCCGATCGCGCATGTCGAGCAGATGCTGAAGCGGGTGCGGGGCTAGCGGTTCGCGGGTTTCTTCGCCGGTTGTTGTTGCACTTGCGGGAGTGGTGCCGCCGGCGGCGTTGCGATGCTGATGCCGAACAGCAGCCAGTGGCCGTCGACGTTCTGGAACAGCAGGTCGAAATCGATCTGCAGCGGGCGCGTTGGAAAAAACCCGGTAAGCCTCAGCATGCCATTGGCATCGAGTTGCGGCTGTGCCGTCATCGTCGGGGCCAGCAGGGCAGCACCGAAAAGATCGAAGCGCCGTTGTCGCAGATCGACGAAATTCAACGCGAGATCGGCGGCGCTGTTGCGCGCCTGGAAGGCTGGCGCCGCGAGGTCGCGAAGCACGGTGTAATTGCCGGAGCGGTTGGCGTCGTTCAACGTCAGCAATGTCGAGCGGATCAGATAGAGCGCCTGGCTTAGATCGACCGGCAGTTTCTGAGTTGCGGCATTTTGCTGGGTATTTGCGGGTGCCGGCTGTGCCGTGGCCGGCTGCGCGACGAGCGGAAGGTTCAGGCTGAGGCCAACCGCCAGCGCGACAGGCGCTGTCTTCCGGATGAGCATTCCATATTTCCAGTTCGATCAGTTCAGTGTCAGCGACATGCCCATGCTGGCGCCATAGTCGCCGATAGCCGGGGCACCGCTGAAGGCGGCATTGAATTTCAGGCGGTCGCTAAAAGCGTAACCGATACCCGTGGCAAGGCCGGTCTCGCCCTTGAAATGGCCGAGGGCTGCCGACAATGAGACTTTACCGGGGCGGCTGTCGAATTGCCGGCGCGAGCCTCACGGCGGTTGTCGTTGATCTGCGTCTGCATCGAGGCGAGTTGTGAGTTGATGGTGCTGATATCGTTGTTCGAGGCAATGCCGAGGCTGGCAAGCGTCGTCGTGGCGAGGTTGCCGGCGCCGTCGGATGTCACAATTTGCGTCGGACCACTCTGCGCGGCCTTGCTCGCAGACGATGTGATGCCGCTCATGGTGTAGGTGCTGGTCGAGGTGCCGAAGGATTGTTGATTGGCGCGCGTCGTCGTCGCGCCATTGCCTATGGCAACGGAATTGGCGAAGCCTGCCGATGCACCGGTGCCGAGAGCAATGCCGTCCGCGCCTGCGACCTGTGCGCCATTGCCCATGGCGATGCCATTGGCGCCGGTGACGGCGATCGCGTTGCCGACCGCCACGGCGTTCATGGCATTGACGGTGTTGTTGTAGCCGACCACCGAGGAGCCGGAGGCGTTGGCTGTGCTGGCGACGGTGTTGCTCGAACCGACGATCTGAATGCGGTTGCCCCAGGCGACCTGGTTGGTGTTGTTGACGGTGTTGTTGCCGCCGAAGGCGCTGCTGTCGTTGCCGTTGACGGTGTTGTTGGTGCCGACGGCGTTGTTGTTGGTACCGGCGGCGTTGTTGTTGTTGCCGATCGCCGTGCTGGCGTAACCGCTGGCCACGGATTGGTACCCATAGGCCGAGCTCATAAACCCGCTGGCGGAGCTGTTGTGGCCCGCGGCCGTGGCGTAGGTGCCGGAGGCCGAGCTCATCCCTCCGACGGCTACGCTGAAGGAGCCGCTGGCGGTGCTTTGGTAGCCGACGGCGGTGCTTCCGCCGCCATTCGCGGTGCTGTTGCCGCCGATCGCGGTGTCCGCCGAGAGCCCAGCGTTGGCCGCGTTGCCGAAGGCGGTGTTGTGGGTACCGGTTGTCGCGGCCGTGGCGTTGGTGCCGCAGGCCACGCTCTGCTGACCGGGTGCGGTGGCGCCGCCGGTGCTGTTACTGGCATCGGTGCAGACGAACTGCGCGTATGCCGGCGCCGTCGCGACTGGCGACAAAGCAAGTCCAAGTGAGAGCGACGCTGCCATTGCCGCAACAAGGCGGCCGAAGGTCATCCGATAAGCCATTGATACGCTTCCGCCATATTAGAATACCACCTTTTGGATGGTACAATCCGACCGGATTCCCGTCAAAATGGTGAGAAGCAGATTGGCGTGGCGAGAGGACGCAGCCTGCAAGGCCTGCGATCGGGATTCGACCGCTATCCCCACGTGGCTGATGTGCGCCTTGGACTCGCGGCTTCCAGACCGCTACGGACGTGGTGTGCCCACCCGCTGCGCCAGCAAGGACCGACGATCGCATGTACCTCTGGATCAAAGCCCTGCACATCGTCGCCGTCATTTCGTGGATGGCGGGGATGCTCTATCTGCCGCGGCTGTTCGTCTATCACGTCGCCGCGGAGCCGGGCTCGCAGCAGGCCAGGACCTTCGAGGTCATGGAGCATCGCCTGCTGCATTTCATCATGACGCCGGCCATGGCGGTCACCTGGATCGCCGGCGTGGTGCTGATGCTCGAAGGCGGCTGGCTGGCGTCCGGCTGGCTGCACGCCAAGCTGACGGCGGTTATCGCCATGAGCGCCCTGCACGGCATGCTGGGACGCTGGGCCAAGGACCTGGCCGCCGGCCGCAGCACCAAGAACGCCAAATTCTTCCGGATTATCAATGAAGTACCGACACTCCTCATGATCTTCATCGTGATCATGGTGGTGGTGAAACCGTTCTAGGCGTGGGCTCCGGGAGACCCAAGGTTGCGGCCTTGCCGCTCGCCTCTTGCGCCAAAACCCGGGCTCACATATCTTTGTGACATCCCACCGAACGCAGGCGGATGAAGTCGCGTACCGGAACCGAGCCGTTCGGAACCGCCGCAGGCTCCAGGACCTTCTCCTGAAAAGCCCCGCGTCTTCCCAGACCTGCGAACTCAATCACTCCCACTGTTGACCCGGCGCTGGCCCCGAATTTTTCCAAGGCCAAGGTTTAAAGACCAAGCCCGGATTTCCTTTCAAGGACCCTACCCCCCATGCGGGAAATGAAACTCCAGGACCTCAAGTCCAAGACTCCGGCCGAACTCCTGGCCTTCGCCGAAGAGCACCAGGTCGAGAACGCCTCCACCCTGCGCAAGCAGGAGCTGATGTTCGCGATCCTGAAGCAGCTCGCGGCGCAGGAAATCGAGATCATCGGCGAAGGCGTGGTCGAGGTTCTCTCCGACGGCTTCGGCTTTTTGCGGTCGCCGGAATCCAACTACCTGTCCGGCCCGGACGACATCTACGTCTCGCCCTCGCAGATCCGCCGTTTCGGCCTGCGCACTGGCGACACTGTCGAGGGTCAGATTCGCTCGCCCAAGGAAGGCGAACGCTACTTCGCGCTGCTCAAGGTCAACACGATCAATTTCGAGGACCCCGAGAAGGCGCGCCACAAGATCAACTTCGACAACCTGACGCCGCTCTATCCCGACGAGCGGCTGAAGATGGAACACGACGATCCGACCAAGAAGGATCTGTCGGCCCGCGTCATCGACATCGTCGCGCCGATCGGCAAGGGCCAGCGCGCTTTGGTCGTGGCGCCGCCGCGCACCGGTAAAACCGTTCTGCTGCAGAACATTGCGCACGCCATCACGGCGAACCATCCCGAGTGCTATCTGATCGTTCTGCTGATCGACGAGCGTCCGGAAGAAGTCACCGACATGCAGCGTTCGGTGAAGGGCGAGGTCGTGTCCTCGACCTTCGACGAACCGGCGACGCGCCACGTCGCCGTGGCCGAAATGGTCATCGAGAAGGCCAAGCGCCTCGTTGAACACGGCCGTGACGTCGTCATCCTGCTCGACTCGATCACGCGTCTCGGCCGCGCCTACAACACCGTCGTGCCGTCATCCGGCAAGGTGCTGACCGGCGGTGTCGACGCCAACGCCCTGCAGCGCCCGAAGCGCTTCTTCGGCGCGGCGCGTAACATCGAGGAAGGCGGCTCGCTGACCATCATCGCCACCGCGCTGATCGACACCGGTTCGCGCATGGACGAAGTCATCTTCGAAGAATTCAAGGGCACCGGTAACTCGGAACTCATCCTCGACCGCAAGGTCGCGGACAAGCGCACCTTCCCGGCGATCGACATCACCCGCTCGGGCACGCGTAAGGAAGAGCTGCTCACCGAGAAGGACACGCTCAAGAAGATGTATGTGCTGCGCCGTATCCTCAACCCGATGGGCACGATGGATGCGATCGACTTCCTGCTCGACAAGCTGCGCAACACCAAGAGCAACGCCGAGTTCTTCGAGAGCATGAATACGTAAGGCGGCGCTGCCGGCGATATCACAGACGCTTATCGCGAATAACGAAGGCCGGGCCCCCAAGCCCGGCCTTTTCTGTTGCATGGAACAATAGTTCAAATGCAACCGCAGAGCGTCACCTAATCGTAGGTGGTGGGTGGCAGAGATACACCCGACCGGGTTGAAGGCTTCAAGCGAATGAGAAGCCAGTTGCCCGGCCGGGGGTGTTTCCGTGCAATCTCGTTTGCGTGCGATTGCGATTTCATGGTGTGCCATTGCGCCGATCATCTACTTCATCGATCTCATGGCGCCGCGCCTGTTCGACGGCACGCGAACCGGTCGCCCTTTCGGCGACGACTTCATCAACTACTGGTCGGCCGCCTGGCTCGCCTTTCATGGACGAGCGGGCGAGATCTACGACTGGAACGCCTTTCATGTTTTCCAGACCGGCATCGCTGGCATGCCGATCGATTACTATCACTACAGCTACCCTCCGATTTTGCTGGTTCTCTCGGCGCCGCTTGCCGCACTCCCTTATGTACCGGGTCTCTTTGCCTGGCTGGTTTCGGGATGGTGCGCGTTCTATGCGGCGCTGCGCGTGGCGTCGCCGACACAAGGGCTGTGGCTGGCCCTGGCGACGCCCGCAATTTTCGTCAATGCCGTCAGCGGTCAGAACGGGACCTGGACCGCGGCATTGCTGGGCGGTGGCCTGACGCTGCTGGAGCGGCGCCCGATTCTGTCGGGCGTGTTGTTCGGCTGCCTTGCCTACAAGCCGCAGATGGGGCTGTTGCTGCCGCTCGCGCTGGCGGCCGGAGGTTACTGGCGCACGATTGCGGCGGCTGCGGCGACGGTTACGGCCTTGTTCGCGGCGAGCGTGGGGTTGTTCGGCTTCCGGCTCTGGAGCGGCTATCTCGAAAACATCGGCGTGCTGCGTGAGCGCATCCTCGAGGACGGTACCGGCGTCTGGCATCGCATGATGTCGGTCTTCGTCGCGATCCGGCGCATCGGCGCCGACGTCGCTTCCGCCTACGCCATTCAATGTGTGATGGCGTTGCTGGTGACGATTGTCGTCGTGCTGTTGTGGCGCCGGCGCGATTGCCCGGCCGCCATTAAATATGCCGCGCTGGTGCTCGGCACCTGCCTCGCCACGCCTTACTTGCAGGACTACGACCTGGTGGTCGGCGCTTTCGTTGCGGTGTGGATCTATCAGGCCATGCCCGACCGGCCGCGCGTCGCACTGGCGAGCGCGGGCGGCGTGCTGCTGCTGCCGCTGTTCGGCGCGGGCCTGGCGAGCGCGACGGGCCTTGCCCTCGGGCCGCTGGTGCTGATGCCGGCCTTTGCCGCGGTGGTCTGGCAGGCGGTGCGCAGGCTCACACCGCCTGCCGAAACCGTGTTGCGGCGCCGGGATTTTCAGATGTCGAAGAACACCGTTTCATTGTCGCCCTGAAGGACGATGTCGAAGGTGTAGGTTGCCTTGCCGGGCCGGTCCTGCTTCTTTGCGATCAAAGTCGGCACCCGGTTCTTGTGCTCGATGGCTTTGAGCACCGGGTCGTCGGCATTGGCGGCTTCTTCATCCGAGAAGTACATCCGCGTCTGCAGGCCGATATTGATGCCGCGCGCCACGATCCAGAAATTGATGTGCGGCGCGCAGACCTTGCCGTTCCGCCACGGCGTGCGGCCCGGCTTGATGGTGTCGAAGCGATAGATGCCGCTGTCGAAATCGGTACCGGTGCGGCCCCAGCCGCGGAAACCGGCGGCCGCCGCGCGCTTGTCGGCCGGATGGGCGTAGTGGCCGTTGGCGTCGGCCTGCCAGATTTCCAGCAGCGCATCGCGCACCAGCGACCCGGTGCCATCGATGACGCGGCCTTCGATCGCGACCGGTTCGCCCGGCGTATCGGCGCCGGCGAGCACGCCGCTGAAATTGTTCTGGAAGATGTCGAAGCCGGCCATGTGCGGAATGAGGCCGATATGCACATACGGCCCCGCGGTCTGCGACGCGGTTTCTTTCAGATAGGCGATTGGCTGCGTCATGGTTCAGTTTCCTTCCAGCCGATTTTCGAACAAGGTCGAGCGGCGGCCGCGCAACACGATGTCGAAACGATAGGTCAGACAATCGTCGGGCACCGCGGCGTTGATATCGAGCGGCGCGATCAGCCGGTCGATCGCTTCCTTGTCGGGCACGACATTGACGATCGGGCAGATCTTGATGAGCGGATCGCCCTCGAAATACATCTGCGTGATCAGGCGCTGGACGAAACCGGTGCCGAAGATCGAGAAGTGGATGTGCGCCGGCCGCCATGAATTGACGTAGTTGCGCCATGGATAAGGGCCCGGCTTCACCGTGCGGAAATAATAGTAGCCGTTCTCGTCGCTGAGGGTGCGGCCGCAGCCGCCGAAGTTCGGGTCGATCGGGGCCAGATACGTATCCTTCTTGTGCCGGTAGCGGCCCGAGGCGTTGGCCTGCCAGAACTCGACCAATGTGCGCGGCACCGGACGGCCGGATTCGTCGAGCACGCGGCCGTGGACGATGATGCGCTCGCCGATCGGATCGCCCGACTTGGCGTAATTGCGGATCAGGTCGTTATCCAGCATGCCGATGTCGTTGTGGCCGAACACCGGTCCGGTGATGTCGCCGAGCGACTGGTCGAGCGACAGCAGCGCGCGGCGCGGCGAGCGCGCCACCGAGGTCTTGTAGATCGGCTGATAGGCCGGCGGCTGCATCGCGCGGTCGCGCGAGAAGAATTCGAGCGGCTGGTGCTGCGGATGCACCGACACCGGCTCGTCCGCCGCGAATGTCTGTCCCTGGACGTTCATTCCTGTGGGCTCCCGTGGGGTTTTCTGTTCGTTGACGTCACGACGGCGCGCGGCCCGCCGATGCGTGCCCCGCCGCTGCGCAGGATGAGCTAATCCGATAGCGCCGATAAATAGATTGATTATAATCAAACGTATGAAGAAAACCGATTATTCGGCCCTCGACGGCCAGAGCCTGCGGCTGTTCCTGGCGGTGCTCGAGGAGGGCTCGGTCACGGCGGCGGCCGCCCGGCTGGGCGTGACGCAATCGGCGGTCAGCCACGGCCTCGACAAATTGCGCGCGATTGTCGCCGACCCGCTGTTCGTCAAATCCGGCCGCGGCATCGTCGCCACCGCGCACGCCCATTCGCTGGCGGCGCGGGCGCACGAGCTGCTCGACGGTATGAAGGTCTTTGCGCAAGGCGCGGCCTTCGACCCGAAAACGGCGAAGCTGTCGCTCACCGTGGCCGCGAATGACTTCCAGCGCGACCTGCTGCTGCCGCCGTTATTGGCGCGGCTGTCGGCACAAACCGCCGGCATCGATCTGCGCGTCATCCCCTCCGGCCTGCCGAGCGGCGAGATGCTGCGCGAGGGCCGCTGCGACCTGTTGATCACGCCAAGGCCGCCGGTCGCCACCGACGTGTTTCAGCGGCTGCTGTTTCGCGATCGCTATGTCTGCTTTTATGACGCAGCCAAGCGCACCGCACCGCGCAATCTCGCCGCCTGGTTCAAGGCGCGGCACATCACCGTCGTGTACCCCGACAATGAGCGGCTGGAGTTCGACCGGCGGCTGGCGGCGAAAAAGATCGCGCGCGACATCGCCATCGAGGTGCCGAACTTCTATGGCGTGCCGGCTTTTCTGCAGGGCACTGAGCTGCTCGCGTCGATGCCGAGTCTGCTGCGAACCGGCATGATGAAGCCCTTTGCGCAGGCCGCCATTCCGCTGAAGGACGGCATCACCGAGCTGCCGATGTACATGGTCTGGCATCAGCGCTTTCAGAGCGATCCGGCGCATATGTTCTTGCGCGGCGCGCTGGAGCGGACGGCGCAGGCCGCGATCGGCGCGGCCAGGAAAACGCAAACTTCAAGTAAGTGAGGCCGCCCGGAGGGGAACTACGGGCGGCCTCACGACTGCGCGGTTGAGAGGGGTCCGCGCAGGCAAATGTTGCTAGTGGCGAAACCGCGCGCCGCCTTCGAGGATGCGCAGGCCGATCTCGCGTTCGATGCTGTCGGTCAGGCGGCCGCCGCTTTGCGCGATGTATTCGTCCAACGCGCGCTGAGCGCGGGTCTCTCGCGTTTCGAACAGAGTGTCGAACAGGCGCCGCAGCAGACCGGGCTTCGGCGGCTGGCCGGTGGCGGCCGGCACAGAGATGATCCGATAGCCGAGGGGGCGGGCGATGGTCATGGCGGACCTCCGTGATTTGTTGAGGCAGGCTCAACTGTCGAATGTCACTTTCCTGCTGTTATTGCCGTCTGACAAAGGATAAGGTCTCAGTCGATAGTTGAGATTGGCTCAAGCATAGGTGCTTGCCCATGGCGATGCCTCCGTTGTCTGCGCTGCGTGCCTTCGAGGCGGCGGCCCGCCATCTGAGCCTCACCCAGGCCGCCGGCGAACTGAACGTTACGCCCGGTGCGCTCAGCCACCAGATCCGCGCGCTCGAGGAGATGCTGGGCGTCAAACTGTTCGAGCGCCGCGTGCGTTCAATCGCGCTGACCGCGGCCGGCCGGCAGCTTTATCCCGGCCTGCAGACCGGCTTTGCCCATATCCGCGACGCGGTGGCCTCGTTCGACGCAACACAGGACGGCCGCGTGCTGGTGCTCAGCACGTCGCCGGGCCTGACGGCGAAATGGCTGGTGCCCCGGCTCTATCGTTTCGCCGCCGCCTATCCCGATTTCGATATCCGGATTTCGGCGACGCCGAGCAATGCCAACTTCGTCAATGACGGCATCGACATGGCGCTGCGCAATATGGCGGTGCCGCCGAAGCTCGACCCGGCGCTCGAATGCGACATGCTGGTCGATGTTTATTTCGTGCCGGTGTGCAGCCCGCGGCTTCTGGAGAGTCATGGCCCGATCCGCTCGGCCGCGGATCTGGCGGGGCTTCGCCTCATTCACGACGATTCGTTGATACCGGCGGCCGCGCGGCCCGACTGGAGCGTCTGGTTCAAAACTGCCGGCGTCGGCGATGTCGATCTGCGGCGCGGCCTGCGGTTCAACAGCGCCGATCATGCGCTCGATGCCGCCTGCGAGGGCGGCGGTGTGCTGCTCACTTATGACATCCTGGCTTATGACGATCTGCGCAGCGGCCATCTCGTCATGCCGTTTCCGCTGGCGCTGGAGTCGAGCCGGGCGTTCTATCTGGTCGGCCCGAAGAACCGTAAGCGCTCGCCGGCGGCTGCTGCTTTCAGCAAGTGGATCAAGGAAGAAGTGGCTGCACTGGATTGGCGGTCGATCCGGGGACAGCCGCCGCGCGGTGCGAAGAAGAAAGGCAGATCGGGTCACGCCTAAAACTTGAGCGCGTTTGCCGACAATTGATGCGGTGTTTCAGCACCTGCGACAAGAATTTGGAAACCATATTCGGGCGAATTTCATAGGCGAAATCCTCTCCCATTCGAGCCTGCAATGTCCGCCCGTTTTCGAATTCCGCGGCCCGCCCTGTGGATCGCGGTGCCGGTGTTTGCTGTCTGCACCGCTGTCGTCGCGGCTTTCTATTTGTCGGGCTCGACCTGGATCGCGCTCGCCGCCGGAGCGGTGGGCGCGCTGGTCGTCGGCTCATTTGCCGAGCATCGTCTGTCCGCGGTCATTGCCTCGATCGGCGCTATTGCCGGCGGCGATCGTTACACCAGCCTGCCGGATCGCATCGGCGACGGCGCCATTCGCAGTTTCAACGAGACCGCGGGGCAGATCCGCACCGCCTTGATCGAGGCCGATACGCTGTCGGTGGATCAGAGCCGACGCGAGACCGAAGCGCGCTTGCATCACGCCGGCCGTCATTTCTTCACCGGCAATTTCCGTCGCGCCATCGACGATGTCGTGAACGCCTTCACCATGGCGGGCGAGCGTATTCGCCGCACGGCCGACGAACTGGCGCAGACCAACCGGCTGATGGCGCAGCAGGTGATGTATTCCTCCGATGCGGCTGCGCAGGCCGCCGAGGAAGTCGCCGGCGTTGCCGCCGCGGCGCGCGATGTGCAGGCGCTGGCGGTGACCTCGTCGCGTCAGGTCGATGCCGCCCGCGCCGCCACCACGCGTACGGTCACCGAGCTGAGTCGCGCCGATGAGACCATGCGCAATCTCGGCCTTGCCGCTTCACGCATCGAACAGGTCATCAAGCTCATTCAGGCGATCGCGCAACAGACGTCGCTGCTGGCGCTCAACGCCACCATCGAAGCCGCGCGCGCCGGCGATGCCGGGCGTGGCTTCGCCGTGGTTGCGGCGGAAGTAAAAGAGCTGTCGCGTCGCACCGAACAGGCGACCAAGGAAGTCGCGACGCAGGTGCACGACATTCAGGCCGCGGTGGATGAAGCCGCCGAAGCGATTGTCGCGGTCGATCAGAGCGTCGCGGCCATGAGCCAGGTCAACGAGAACGTGACGCGGCTGATGGAAGAGCAGATCGCCAAGCTCGACCACATCGGCACCGACGCCCGCAAGGTAGCGGTGACGGTGAGCGAAACGCTGCCGAGCATCCGCGCCATCGTGTCCGACGTGGCCGATGCCGGCGATGCCGTGCTGACCACCGCTGACGATCTCATCACGCGGGCGCAATCGCTCACCGCGTCTGTCGGCCGTTACTTCGCCGATCTCGATCATGGCTCGATCAAGGTCGGCATCCTGCATTCGCTGTCGGGCACGCTGACGGCGAGCGAGCGGCCGCTGCAGCAGATGCTGGTGATGCTGATCGAGAAGCTCAACGAGTCCGGCGGTTTGCTCGGCCGCCCCGTCGAGGCCGCGATCATGGATCCGCGCTCGGATGTGAAGGCCTATGCCGGCCAGGCCGAGGCGCTGCTGCGCGACCATAAGGCGGCGGCGATCTTCGGCTGCTGGACATCGGCCTCGCGCAAGCAGGTGCTGCCGGTGCTGGCGGAGCATGATGGCCTGCTGTTCTATCCCAGCCAGTATGAAGGCCAGGAGCAGTCGGCGCATGTGATCTACACCGGCGCGACGCCGCAGCAGCAGGCTTTGCCCGCGGTCGATCATCTCATCGGCCTTGGCCGTCGCCGCTTCTTCCTGGTCGGCACCGACTACGTCTATCCGCGCACCACCAACGCCATCATCCGCAACTATCTCAAGGGCGCGCACAGTATCGGCGACGATGCGGTCGACGAGCTCTACACGCCGTTCAACGCAACCGACTGGCGCGAGGCGGTGCAGCGTATCCGCAAGTTCTGCGGCAAGGACGGCGCCATCATCGCGACGTTGTCGGGCGACTCCAATGTCCACTTCTTCCGCGAGCGCGCACGGCAGGGCCTTGATGCCGACATCCTGCCGGTGATGAGCCTGTCGCTGGGCGAAGCGGAAATGCCGGCGCTGCACGAGCGCAATCTCGTCGGCCACATGGTGGCGTGGAATTATCTGCAAACGCTCGACACGCCGGAGAACCGCGCCTTCATCGCCGAATGGCGGCGCTTCACAGGCGACGATCAGGCGCTGACCAACGATCCGATGGAAGCGACCTTTATCGGTTTCAATCTCTGGGTTCAGGCGGTGACCGCCGCCGGCACCACCGACACGCAGGCGGTGCGCCGTGCCCTCGCCGGCCGCACCCTACGCGCGCCGTCCGGCTTCGACGTGCGGCTCGATCCGGACAACCAGCATCTGCACAAGCCGTCGGTGGTCGGCCGCATGGACGCGAACAATGTCATCTGGCCCGTGCGCGTCAGCGATGGCCTCATCGCGCCGGAGCCGTGGAGCGGGTGGTTGGCGCAGAATGCCATGAAGCGCGCCGGTTGATTGCCGACGTCACCTCATTCTCCGTTCATTCCCGCGAAAGCGGGAATCCAGAAAGCGAAGAACTGGGTCCCCGCTTTCGCGGGGACGAACGGAGTTGGTTCAATTCATTGCTCTGACGGCGTCGGCGATTGCTTGCGCCTCCGTCACCGGCAACGAGCACCGCTCGCCGACACAGACGAAGGCTGCGCTGCCCTGAACCGCCTTCACCTTGTCCTGCGCCGGATGCGATGGCGGCAGCGCGTCGGCCGACGGCGCGCGCAAAACAATGCGAGAAAGATGCGGCAGCTTCAGCGCCTCGCGCGCGAAGGCTTCGACGTCCGGCCCGGTGCAGACGATCTCTGCGGCGCGCAGGCGGAAGTCGAGCGCGTTGAGCAGCGCGACATGGCCGAACAGGTTCTGCGTTGCGCCTGAGAGAATGCCCTCGAGCAAAGTGTCGGCGCGGGCCCGCCATTGGTCGTCGCCGGTGAGCGCAGCGAGCCGCACCAGATTCTCCGCCGTTACCGCATTCGGGTTCGGCGTGGCGTCGTCGCTGGTCGCGGACGGCCGCACGATCAGGCCCTCGGCGTCGTCGGCGGTGAGGAAATAGCCGCCATTGCCCGGATTGGTGTAATGCCGGTCGAGCGCCTGCTGCCAGCCGACGGCGCGATCGAGATAAGCGCCCTCGCCCGTGGCCTCGTTCAGTGCCAGCGCCGCCTTGATCATGCAGGCGTAATCCGACGCCAGCCCCGGCAGCAGCAACTGCCCGGCGCGCCAGGAATGGCCGAGCCGGCCGTCGCGGGTCATCTCACCGGCCACGAAGTCGAAAGCCTGCCGCGCCAGGGTCAGCCAGCGGGGCTCCCCGAACGCCGTGGCCGCTTGCGCCAGCGCCGCGATCATCAGGCCGTTCCAGTCCGCCAGGATCTTGTCGTCGAGACCGGGCCGAATCCGCTTCTCACGTTCGATCAATAACTTACCGCGCAACATGGCCAATCGGGCCTCGTCCGGACCTCCGGCAGCATCACCCTCGATTGTGCGCGGTAAGTGCTTGAGGCGGTTGAGAATATTGTGTCCTTCGAAGTTGCCTTCTTCGGTCACGTCATATTGCGCTGCAAAATAATCGGCATCCGGGCCCAGGGTGTCGCGGATTTCGCCGAGCGACCAGACATAGAATTTGCCCTCCTCGCCCTCGGAATCGGCGTCCAAGGACGAGCAGAAGGCCTTGTGTTCATTGGTCATTTCCCGCTGGAGCCATTCCACCGTCTCAGCAGCGCGGGCGCGGTAGAGCGGGTTTTTGCTGCGGGTCCATGCTGCAGCATAAAGTGCGAGAAGCTGGGCGTTGTCGTACAGCATCTTCTCGAAATGCGGCACCAGCCAGCGCTCGTCGACCGAGTAGCGTGCAAAGCCGCCGCCGAGGTGGTCGTAGATACCGCCCTCGCCGATATGGGTCAGCGTCAGATCGAACAGCTCGGCGAAGCGCTCGTCCTTCGTCCGCTCCCCCGCCCGCCACAGCATCTCGAACAGCGCCGCCTGCGGGAATTTCGGTGCGCCGCGCAGCCCGCCCTGGATGCTGTCGAAGGCATTGCCGAGCTGCCGCGCGGCGCCGTCCAGTTCCTTGAGGCCGATCGTGACCTTGCCCGCCGGCCGCGCGGTGTCGGCCAGCCGCGCCAGCAACGCCGCGCGGTTCTGCTCGATCTTGGCGGGCTCCTCGCGGAACAGCCGCGACACTTCGCGCAGGATGTCGGTGAAGGCCGACCGGCCGAACTTGGCCTCCTTCGGAAAATAAGTGCCGCCCCACACCGGCTCGCCGGCCGGCGTCAGGAACATGGTGAGCGGCCAGCCGCCCTGCTCGCCCAGGGCGTGCAGCGCGCTCATGTAGATCTGGTCGATGTCCGGCCGCTCCTCGCGATCGACTTTGATGTTGACGAACAATTCGTTCATCACGGCCGCGGTGGCTTCGTCCTCGAAGCTTTCATGCGCCATGACATGGCACCAGTGACAGGCCGCATAGCCGATCGACAGCAGGATCGGCCGGTTCGAGCGCTTGGCTTCGGCGAGCGCCTCGGGGCCCCACTGCCACCAGTCCACCGGATTGTGCTGATGCTGCAGCAGATAAGGCGACGTGGACGCCGCGAGGCGATTGGTGTGCTGGGAGTTTGGTGCGTCGGCCATTGAAACAGACTATCCGTCATGGCCGGGCTTGTCCCGGCCATCCCGCTTAGGTTGGCACTGTGCTCTCCTAAGCGGGATCACCGGGTCAAGCCCGGTGATGACGGTGTGTTCCTTGCAGGATGGGCTACCTCACCCTTTGCCAGGTCTCGCCGCTGCACATCACCATGGCGACGCAGCCTTTGAGGCTGAGCGCATTGGCGCTCTCCAGCGTGAACACGCCGGAATAGGTCTTGCCGTTCTCGGTGTTGAGCAGGTCGCCCTTCCAGGTGTTGTCGCCGGACTTGGTCGCGCCTTTGACGATGACGGTGCCGATCGTGTTCTTGCGCGACTGGTCCTTCACCGCGGTGATGCGCGCGCAGAGCGCGCTGCCGCAATTGTAGAAGTTGATCTGCGTGCCGGTCGAAGGCCGCACCCATGTGCCGGTGGGGTCGGCGGCGAAAGCCGCCGCGGAGCAGGCAACAAGCATTGCAGCCGCGGCAATCGACGCGGATGTCGAGACGGTCCTGGCCATCGCTTCCTCCTGTGTTGTTGCGGCGAGTTTAGCAGGACCGGCGGCAAACGGCTGGCGTGTGCCGCGCACAATCGTTTGCGCAGTGCGGCACATGTTTGTTTGTTCGCACACACCGAGGCCGGGCGGAACCGCGGCAGGCTGGACAGCCAGGGCGCTACCTGACGCGGCTCCAGCTCTCGACCCGGCAGAACACCAAAGCGGTGCAGCTTTTCACGGCAAGCGTGTCGCGGCCCTGCAAGGTGATGACGCCGGCGGTCATGGCGCCGCTGTCGATATTCAGCACCCGGCCTTCCCACATATTGTGAGACGTGAGCGCCGCGCTCTGCACCAGCATCGCGCCGCTTCTGATCTGGCTGTTCTTGGCATGGGCCACGGTGAGACGCGCACAGAGCTTGTCATCGCATGCATAGAACCGCGCCTCGAATTGCGCGTCGGCGCGCTGCCAGAGACCGAACGGGGTCGCCGCCGGCGAGGGACCGCTGAGCAGGCCGGTGAAGACCGCGATGATGCTGGAGGCGAGAAGATCAATCATGGATTGCCGATCGCGGGCGGGGGCGGGTTGCCTCTTATAGCATGCCCGGCGGCAGGCGGCCGCCGCGGCGGATGCCGCGGCAGCTCGCCGTTCTTATTGCTGAGCCGTCCGCGGCGCCCCGGTGACGCGCCAGATCGTGTTGCCGACATCGTCGGCGACCAGCAGCGCGCCATCCTTGCCGATGGTGACGCCGACCGGCCGGCCCTGCGCAGTGTCGTCCGCGCTGATGAAGCCGGTCAGCACGTTGATCGGCGGATGCTGCGACGGCTTGCCGTCGGCGAACGGCACGAACACCACGGCGTAACCGCTGCGCGGCTTGCGATTCCATGAGCCGTGATTGCCGATGAAGGCGCCCGCCGTGAACGGCGCCGGCAGTTTGGCGGTGTTGCCTTCGGTCGATTGCGCGAAGGTCAGGCCGAGCGGCGCGACGTGATTGCCGAGCGCGTAGTCCGGCACGATGGCTTTGGCAACCAGCTCGGGCTTCTGCGGCTTGACGCGTTCGTCGATATGCTGACCCCAATAGCTGAAAGGCCAGCCATAGAACCCGCCATCGCGCACCGATGTCAGATAATCGGGCACGAGGTCGCTGCCGAGTTCGTCGCGTTCGTTGACCACGGTCCACAAGACGCCGGTGGTCGGCTCGAAGGCGAGGCCGTTCGGATTGCGGATACCGGAAGCGAACAGACGCGTGCGGCCTGACGCCAGATCGATTTCGAGAATCGCGGCGCGGTTCTCTTCCGCATCGAGGCCGTTCTCCGCGGCATTGCTGTTGGAGCCTGACGTTGCGTAAAGCTTGGTGCCGTCCTTGCTGGCGATGATGTTCTTGGTCCAGTGATGATTGATCGGGCCGCCCGGAAGGTCCGCCACCTTGTGGCCGGCGCCGCTGATTTTCGTTTCGCCTTCCTTGTAGGGGAAACGCAGCACGGCGTCGGTATTGGCGACATAGAGCTGGTCGCCGATCAGCGCCATGCCGAAAGGCGAATGCAGCCCGGTGATGAAATCCGTTTTGATTTCAGCAATGCCGTCGCCATCCGCGTCACGCAGGAGGGTAATGCGGTTGCGGCTTTCGACGCCGGCGCCGACCCAGCTTTGCACCAGACCCCTCACCCACGCCTTGATGTTGAAATCGGTGTGGTCTTTTTTCGGCTTGTTGCTCTCGGCGACGAGCACGTCGCCATTGGGCAGCACATAGAGCCAGCGTGGATGATCGAGTCCCTTGGCGAACGCATTCACGCTTAGGCCCGGTGCGGCCGTTGGCGTTGCGCCTTCCGGCCAGGACGAAGCCTTCGCGACATGGATGGTGGGAAACCACGAGGTCGTGGGCTGCGGGATTTGCGGATTGGGACCGGTCGATTGCTGCTCGGTGAGTTTGGCGCTGTCGCCGCAGGCGGCGAGTGAAAGAGAAAGAATTGTCGCGGCGAGTAATGTGAAATGAGTTTTCATCGATAACCTCAGGGAGAATGTCAGGCGGATCGCATCCAGGTTTCTGACGCCCGGGGGTGTAAGCGAAGTAAACGTCGCCGTTTCAAATCGTTCCTTGCTGGCGTGACGCGCGCGCTGTGCCATGCGCGGCTTGGCTTGACGCGCGTGGCCGATAGGCGTTTGCCTTGGGCGTCATGCCGGACTCAACTCGCGCCACCATCTTCGCCCTCTCCTCCGGGCGGCCGCCCGCGGCCATTGCGGTGATCCGCATTTCCGGGCCGCGCGCCGGCGCCGCGCTGGAGGCGCTCGGCGTGAAAGTGCCGGCGCCGCGCCAGGCGCGTCTCGCTCGCATTCGCGATCCGCGCTCCGGCGAAATCATCGACGAGGCGCTGGCGCTGTGGTTTCCCGGCCCGAACAGCGAGACCGGCGAGGATGTGGTTGAATTGCAGGGCCACGGCGGCCCGGCGGTGATCGCCGGCATTCTCGATGCGCTGGGCAGTATCGACGGTCTGCGCATGGCGGAGCCGGGCGAATTCACCCGGCGCGGCTTCGAAAACGGCAAGCTCGACCTCACCGCGGTGGAGGGCCTCGCCGATCTGGTGGCGGCCGAGACCGAGGGGCAAAGGCGGCTCGCCTTCCGCCAGATGAAGGGCGCGCTCGGTGGCCGCGCCGAGGCGTGGCGGGAGCGGCTGGTCCGCGCCCTGGCGCTGGTCGAGGCGCGGATCGACTTTTCCGATGAGGCCGATGTGCCGGTGGAGCTGGTCGGGCCGGCGCTGGCGATCGTGCAGGAATTGCGCGACGAGATCGCGACCGCGCTGGCCGACAATCGCGGCGAGCGGCTCCGCGACGGGCTGGTCGTGGCCATTGCCGGGCCGCCGAATGCCGGCAAGTCCACCTTGCTCAATCGGCTGGCGCGGCGAGAGGCCGCCATTGTCTCCCCCTATGCCGGCACCACCCGGGACGTCATTGAGGTGCATCTCGACCTTGGCGGTTATCCGATGACCCTGCTTGATACCGCCGGCATTCGCGAGACCGCCGATCCGGTGGAAATGGAGGGCGTGCGCCGTGCCCGGGAGCGGGCGGCCGCTGCCGACCTGGTGCTGTGGGTGACCGACGCCAGCGAGGGCGATGCTGCACCGCAACCGAACCTGGAGGGAGCGGGGCGCATCGTCCCGGTCTGGCGAATTCGCAACAAGGCCGATCTTGTGCGCAGCATGAGTGCGGAAATGCTGCGCACAATAAATGCGGAAGCGGGGCAGGTGCCGGGGCAAATTCCCGCTGGGCGTGCATCGGTGGGAGGGACTGGGGGTGGCCCCGGGAATGTGGCTCCGCCGGGCACCGTGGAAGGTACGGCAGACGAGGGCATGGTGGCGCTGATTGACACGGGACCGGCGGACGCCAGCGTGTCGCGCCACGAAGCCAGCGACGGAGAAAGGCAGCAATCTGGCAATAGAAATGAATCGGTTTTATCCGGCTTATCCACGGATTTTTCTAGCGCGGAATCAGTGCGTTATAAAAATGAAACAGGAGTTCAATTATTTGATGAAAACGAGTTCATTCTTTCATCGAAGAGTGGTGTCGGCTTCGACAGTCTCGTTGCGAGGCTCGGTTCGTTTGCGGCTGCCAACCTCGGCGGGGCTGAGCAGTCGCTGGTGACGCGCGCGCGGCATCGCGAGAATCTTGCTGCAGTGCAGCATTTGTTGACGGGCGCGCTCGACGCTGCCGGAGGCCAGGAAGAGCTGCTGGCCGAGCAGCTTCGGCTGGCAGCGACGGAACTTGGGCGCCTGGCTGGCCGGGTCGATGTCGAGGATGTTTTGGACATTATTTTCCGTGACTTCTGCATCGGTAAGTAGGTGAGGCGGACACGCATGTTTCACGTGAAACATCGCCGTTGCGGAAGTTTTTGACCGTCCCCGGTGGCTCCGCTAAAGGAGCCGCATGTCAGAGCGCTCCATCAGTTTCGACGTCGCCGTGATTGGTGGCGGCCACGCCGGCTGTGAAGCTGCGGCCGCGGCCGCGCGGATGGGGGCTCGCACGGTTCTGATTACCCACCAGTTTTCGACGATCGGAGCTATGTCCTGCAACCCCGCCATCGGCGGTTTGGGTAAGGGGCACCTGGTCCGCGAAATCGACGCTCTTGATGGTCTGATGGGCCGTGTGGCCGACCAGGGCGGCATCCAGTTCCGCGTGCTCAACCGCCGCAAAGGTCCGGCCGTGCGCGGGCCCCGGGCCCAGGCGGATCGCAAGCTCTACGCCGCCGCTATGCAGGCGGCGATCAGGGCGACGCCAAACCTGACGGTGATTGAGGCCGAGGCCGATGATCTGCTCGTCGAAGACGGGCAGATTGCCGGCGTTCGTTTCAAGGATGGTCGCGAGATTGCCTGCAGGGCTGTCGTTCTGACCACCGGCACGTTCCTCCGGGGCCTCATCCATATCGGCGAGAGGCAGATTCCGGCTGGTCGTGTTGGGGAGGCGCCGGCTTTAGGTCTCTCGTCCACCCTTGAGAGGGCCGGTTTGACCCTCGGCCGCCTCAAGACCGGCACCCCGCCGCGCCTTGATGGGAGCACGATCGACTGGAAGGCCCTCGAAATGCAGCCCGGCGACGAGCCGCCGGAGCCGTTCTCGATGCTGACCGAGCGCATCACCACGCCGCAGATCGAATGCGGAATCACCCGGACGACTCCGGCGACGCATGAGATTATCCGGACAAACGTCCACCGTTCGCCAATGTATTCCGGGCAAATCGCCTCGACGGGCCCCCGGTATTGCCCATCCATAGAGGACAAGATCGTCCGTTTCGGCGAGCGCGATGGCCACCAGATCTTCCTGGAGCCGGAAGGGCTCGACGATTCAACGGTCTATCCGAACGGCATCTCGACGTCGCTGCCCGAGGACGTCCAGATGGCCATCGTCGCGTCGATCCCGGGTCTGGAAAAGACCCGGATCGTGCGCCCGGGCTACGCCATCGAGTACGATTTCGTCGATCCCCGGCAGCTCAAGCTGACGCTGGAGACCAAAAAGCTACCCGGCCTGTTCCTGGCGGGGCAGATCAACGGCACCACGGGCTATGAAGAGGCTGCGGCGCAGGGGCTTCTGGCCGGCCTCAATGCCGCGGCGGTGGCTTCGAGCTCCCCGGGGGTCACCTTTGATCGCGCCGAGTCCTATATCGGCGTCATGGTCGATGACCTCACGACCCGGGGCGTCAACGAGCCCTATCGGATGTTCACCTCGCGCGCCGAGTATCGGCTGCGGCTGCGCGCCGACAATGCCGACCAGCGCCTGACCGATAGGGGCATTGCCATCGGTTGCGTGGGACAGGAGCGGGCGCGGCATCACCGCCGCAAGCAGGATGCCCTCGACGAGGCTCGTGCGTTCGCCCGATCTGTGTCGCTGACGCCGCGGGAGGCCGAAAAGCAGGGCCTTACCCTCAACCAGGATGGTCAGCGCCGCACAGCCTTCGAGCTCCTCTCCTATCCGCATATCGACATGACCGATCTGGCGAAGATCTGGCCGCGCTTCGGCGACCTGGCCCCGAAGATCGCCGAGCAGATCGAGATCGATGCCAAGTACGAGGTCTACCTGACCCGCCAGAATGCCGATATCGAGGCCTATCGCCGCGACGAAGGCTTCGCTCTGCCGGAGAACCTCGATTACGCCTCGCTGCCAGGCCTGTCGAACGAGGCCAAACAGAAGCTCATCAAGCACCGGCCGCGCACCATCGGCCATGCGGCAAAGATCGATGGCATCACGCCGGCGGCGCTGACGCTGGTGGTGGCTCATGTGAAGCGCGGTCTCGGCAAGAAGCCGACCGCCCAAAGCGCGTGAGCAAGGCACCGACCGGTTTGGATCTCGCAGCGGACAAGGCCCGTGCGCTGGCGCTCACGCCTGTTTCACGTGAAACAGAGAAGCGCCTCGACACCTACGTCGAGCTCTTGCTGCGCTGGCAGCAGACAACCAACCTGATTTCGCCCTCGACGATCCCGCAGCTCTGGACCCGGCATATTGCCGACTCGCTGCAGCTCATCGACCTGGCGCCCGGCGCCAAAACCTGGGTCGACCTCGGTTCGGGCGGCGGCTTCCCGGCGATCCCCATCGCCTGCGTGCTCGCCGGCACGCCCGGCGCCATGGTCCACCTCGTGGAGAGCAACGGCAAGAAGGCCGCCTTCCTTCGTGAAGTCATCCGCGCGACCGGCATCCCGGCGCAAGTCCATGCCGAGCGAATTGAAAAATATGTCGCGGGCACTGTGAACAGTGTGGATGCGGTCAGCGCCAGGGCGCTCGCCCCATTGAAAACCCTGTGCGATCAGGCGTTTCCTCTGATCGAGCGGGGGGCCATTGGCCTGTTCCTCAAAGGACTAGATGTAGAGAGCGAATTGACCGAGGCCTCTAAATATTGGAAACTTGAGGCCACGCGAGTCCCGAGCAAGACGAGTCCCGACGGCTGCGTCGTGATCGTCCGCAACCTAAAGATGCATACGACAACTTAAAGTCGATTGGACCTCAGCCAATGACCGATACGCCCGACACCAATTCCCCGAACGCGCCGCAGGTGGTGCCGTTCGAGCGCCCGCAGGCGGCCTCCACGCCGGGCACCGGCCCGCGCGTCATCGCCATCGCCAACCAGAAGGGCGGTGTCGGCAAGACCACGACGGCCATCAATCTCGGCACCGCGCTCGCCGCCATCGGCGAGCACGTCCTGATCGTCGACCTCGATCCGCAGGGCAATGCGTCGACCGGGCTCGGCGTTGCCCATCAGGAACGCGCCACTTCGACCTATGACGTGATGAGCGGCAACGCGCCGATGCGCGACGCGGTGATCCCGACCGCGGTGCCGCAGCTTCACCTCGCGCCCTCGACCATGGACCTGTCCGGCCTCGAGCTGGAAATCGGCCAGCAGCGCGACCGCGCCTTCCGTCTGCGCACCGCGCTCAACAACATCAACAACGGCCAGCCGGCCTTCAACTTCACTTACGTGCTGGTCGACTGCCCGCCGTCGCTGAACCTGATCACGGTCAACGCCATGGCGGCGGCCAATTCGATCCTGGTGCCGATGCAGTGCGAGTTCTTCGCGCTCGAGGGTCTGTCGCAGCTTCTCAAGACCGTCGAGGAAGTGAAGAAGAACCTCAACCCGAGCCTGTCGATCCACGGCATCGTCATGACCATGTACGACTCGCGCAACAACCTGGCCAACCAGGTCGTCGCCGACGTGCGTCAGTTCATGGGCAAGCAGGTCTACGACACCGTTATCCCGCGCAACGTCCGCATTTCGGAAGCGCCGTCCTACGGCAAGCCGGTGCTGGTCTACGATCTCAAATGCGTCGGCAGCGAAGCCTATCTGCGGCTCGCCACCGAGATCATTCAGCGCGAACGCGAGCTGAAGGCGGGCTGAGGTTTTGGGATCATCGCTCGGCCGTCGCATGACGGCCATCGCATCGCGCATCGAAAGCATGAGCGTCTCCGAACGGATGGAGAAGCTCGATGCGAACATGCGCGTGCATGAAGAAACAGTTGGCGACAACAACAAGAAACGGCGTGAGGACGTTGATATGGCATCGGGAGCTTCGGCGATGGCGGATCATTCGCGTTTGGGTCGGGGCCTTGCCTCGCTGATGGGTGACGTGGCGCAGCCGGATGCGCCGGCGGCGGATAACGCGCCGCGTCGTCCGCGCAAGGCGCCGGTCGAGAAGCTGCATCCGAACCCGCGCAATCCGCGCCGCGATTTCACCGAGGCGCAGCTTGTCGAACTCGCCGACTCTATCAAGGAGCGCGGCATCATCCAGCCGATCGTCGTTCGCCAGTTGCCGAACGGCGAGTTCGAGATCATCGCCGGCGAGCGCCGCTGGCGCGCGGCGCAGCGCGCCGGCGTGCACGAAGTGCCGATCGCCATCGTCGATGCCGACGACGTGCAGTCGCTCGAATTCGCCATCATCGAAAACGTGCAGCGCGCCGACTTGAACGCCATCGAGGAAGCGGCCGGCTATGTCGCGCTGATGGAGCAGTGCAACCGCACCCAGGAACAGGTCGCGCAGATTATCGGCAAGAGCCGGCCCTACATCGCCAATCTGGTGCGCCTGCTGAATCTGCCCGAGTCCGTGAAGCGCATGGTGCGCGAAGGCAAGCTGTCGGCGGGTCACGCGCGTCTTCTGGTCGGCCACGCCAATGCGCAGGTGCTGGCGGAGATGGCGATCGACGAAGGCTACAGCGTCCGCCAGCTCGAGGAATGGGTCCGCGAAGACAAAGCCAAGCCCGGCGATGCGACGATGGACCAGCAGATGAAGAAGATCGCTGCCGGCGTTGCCAAGCAGAAGGACCCGGATATCCGCGCGCTGGAGCGGCGGCTCACCGATACGCTCGGCCTCGATGTGTCGATCGAGTCAAAAGGCGAGAAGGGCACGCTGCAGATCAAGTATAAGGATCTCGATCAGCTTGACGCCGTGCTGCGGAAGTTGGGCGTGGGTTGAGGCTGCAAGGCTTCCGATTGTTTCACGACGGCCGGGCGAAAAGCCCGGCCGTTTTTTTTGGCCGTAGCCCGCATGGAGCGCAGCGGAATGCGGGGAAGCGGCTCCCGGATTTCGCTACGCTCATCCGGGCTACGGGCGAGCGGAGTTTGTTGTTCGCCGCCGGTGCACTCCCAAACGAGATCACCGGGTCAAGCCCGGTGATGACAATGGCACGGCGAATTTCCTACCGCCGCGCCTGGGCGCCGCGGCCGTCGTTGAACGGCACCACGGTCATGCCGAGGTTGCGATTGTACTCAAGCGCGTAGCGCCGCATCTCTTCCATGGTCAGGTGCATGTCGGCGCGCGGACACTGCACCTCGTCGGCCGTAATCCCGGCGTGCGCGAGCGCGTCGGCGAACAGCGCGTCGGCGCCGGCCTGTTCGGCGCCGATCATGCCCATGTAGGTCTTGTGATCGGCGTTCGAAACCGCGAGGCAATACTGCCAGCCGGCAGCCTGCGCGATGTTGCCGAAGCCCAGCCAAACGGCCGCCGCCAATATCGATCCGCGCAACAAAGCCACTCGCATCGTCCGATCCTGTCCGTCGCTAATTGGCGACAAAGAGATTGCTGAGATTGGTACCGATCGCCGAGAACGTCGCCACGATCTCGTCCGCCGAGGTGAGATAGAAGAACTTCGAGGAATCGCTGGCGCATTGCTGCAGAAGCGACGACACCGGCGTGCCGTCGGTGCTGACCTCGACGGTGTAAAGCGTGATGCCGGCAGCCTTGATATTGCTGCAGGTCAAAGTCTGCCGGGCGTCGATGCTGGCCTGATCGCTGTACCAGCGGTCCTGCGTGTTGAGGCCGTCGGTCAGCAGGATGATGATCTGGTTGTACGTATAGTTCGAGTCCATGGCGGGCGCGGTGAAAGGTCCGCCGCCGGTCAGCGACATCCAGCCGAGCGCCAGGCCGATGGCCTGATTGGTATTGCCGTTCGGCGACATGTTGTTGACCAGCGCGGTCATGCTCGCCCAGTCATAACTCAGCCCCATCGCCGCAGCCGGGCAGGCGCTGTACTGCTCGGCCGGGAACAAAGTCGCCTTGATCGTTGTGCTCGGCGCGACGACATTGGTGTCGTAATTGGCCGTGTCCGGTGCGCTCGAGCCGCCGCGGTCGGCGACGCAGCCGTTCCAGGTGTTGTGATTGGCGGCCGTCCAGGTCTTGTGCGCGGCGACGCAGGCGCTTTGCGTCGAATAGTAATAGCTGCTGCAACTGCCGTTGGCCGCGTTCCAGTCCGTCCAGTCGATCCAGTTCGCCTTGTAATTGGACGCGCCGACATTGACGTCCTTCACGAAAGGAACGATCGAGACGTAGACGTCGCCATTGTTGGTGGCGGCGGCCTGCAACTGCGTCAGCAGGTTCTTCGTCGCGGTCTGCAGCGCGGAAATCTTGCCGCTCTGGGCCATCGAGCCGGTGTTGTCGAGCACCAGCGCGACGCGCAGCCGCGAATTGCCCCATTTGACCGTGGATGTTGCCGACACGGTAATGGCGTTGACGCCCAGGACCGCGGCGACCGTCGTAGGCACGGAGGCCTGCGCGGTGGCCACGATCTGGCTGCCGCCCGATGTGGTGTAGACCGGCGTGACCGTGATGTTGGTGGTGCCCGGCCTATTGAAATTCGCCAGCAGATAACTCGACGCGTTGGCCTGGAGTTGCGCCGTTGTGTCGGTCGCCGCCTCCCGCGACAGCGACAGCACGGCCGAATCTAGCGCGGCCTGCAGCGCGGCCTTGGCGGAATTGGCCCGCGAGTAATCGATCGAGGCGCCGACGCCACCGACGACGACGAGACTCGACAGCGCGAAGGTGATGGCGACGTTGCCCTGCGGGGCCACGACAAACCGGCCGAGGACATGGCCCAAGGACCGCAACAAACTCCGGACGGGCATCGAACGCTCCAACTCACTCCCGGTCCCACGGCGGAGTCGTAAGCGGTCATGCTTAACCGGCTATGCGGAGCCGGTTAAAATCGGCGTCATTTTTGGCAAAATGGATATATCGACTGAATAAACAGCGCGGCGGATGGCGACAGCGCGCGATCCGCTTACCTCTTTGCCCGGCCGTTCGCCTTCGGGTGCGACTTCCCGTTCAAGCCCTTGCCATTCACGGCCTTGCTGCTCGCCGGCTTCTTGAGAAAGGCCGCGCACAGTTCAGGATCGAACTCGCGATAGTCGTTGGTGATCTCGGCGCCTTTGGGAATGGTGCGCGCCGCAATCACATAGCCGCCGCGCAGGAGCGTGTTCGGCTTCTCGGCGTGGTTCATGTGATGGTCGTTATCGACCGTGAACAGGATCTCGCCGTCGACCCGGTAAGCGTAGTTGGCCAGGAAATCCCGCGCCGCCTTGGGCAGTTTGGCGAACTGTTTCGGCGTGTAGCAGCGGTCGAAGCCCTCGACGAAGCGCCAGATCCTGGTGCCCTTGGGAATGCGCTCGGCGGCGAAAACGCCGAGGCCGTGGATCGCGCTTTTGTCGAGATAGGTTTTGACCAGCAGCATGGGACGCTTTCGTCGCGGCAATTGCCCGGTGCCGAATCGATAACAAATCCGTCATGCAAGCGGGAGGGGCGGCAAGCGCGCAACCGCGGCCTGTCCCCAGCGTCCCGTCGTCGCGAAGCTTAAATGCCGGCCGGCGGGGCCGCTTCGCCGTCCAGCTGGACCTGCGCCGCCGGCAGCCTGATCCGGCAGATGACGCCTTCCGGGGCGAATTCGAGCGAAGCCCTGCCGCCGAAGCTGTCGAGGCTGCGCTCGATCAGGTGGCTGCCGAAACTGCGGCGCAGCGGCGTCATCACTTCCGGACCGCCGCTTTCGGTCCAGGCAATTTCGAAAGCGTCGCCGGCTTTCTGCCAGAAGATATGAACGTGCCCGGCCGGCTTGAGCAGCGCGCCGTATTTGGCGGCGTTGGTCGTCAGCTCATGGAAAACGAGGGCCAGCACGGTCGGCAACTTGCCGAACAGCCGCGCCGGCGGCCCTGAGCAGGTGAACCGGTCGGCGCCGAACGGCTCGATTTCCATGCCGAGCAACATGGTCAGATCGACGCCCGCCTTTTCGTCGCGGCCGATGAAATCGTCGGCCGTGGACAAGGCCTGCAGCCGTCCCGATACGCTGTCCCAGATGTCCGGCTGGTCGCGCAGCTCGTGGCGCAGGATGGCGTAGATGGTGGCGAGCTTGTTCTTGACGCGATGGCTCAGCTCATCGACCACGATGCGCCGGTATTTTTCCTCTTCGTCGATCCGCCGCAACAATTCGCGATACTGGTTGGCGGTCCACACGATCAGCGCGCCGGCGAACAGGTACAGCGCCATGCTGATGACGTGGTTCTTCGAGACCAGCGTGAAGGCAAAGCGCGGCTCGAAGAACATCCACCAGGCGATGATGCCGCCGAGCAGCGTTGCGGTCGCACCGGCGGCGAGGCCGCCGACCAGCGCGGCGAACAGCACCGCGGGGATAAAGGTGCCGAAATAGATGGAGTTCGGGGCGGAGAGATCGGCGACCTGGCGCACGAGGGTGGCGGCCAGCACGCAGGCAATGGCAATGCCATAGGCTTCGAACGAGCCCGGACGCGGGCCGCGGCGCACCAGCGCATTCATGACATTGGACAAGCGGTGCATGAAGGCGGCCTTCTTCGAACGATCGAAGCCTAACCGCTCGCCTGTCGTTTGCCTAGGCCGAGAACCGTAAAGATTCGAGCAGGTTGCAAGAGGGCTTAACAAGCGATCTTAACAACCGCTTGCATTGAAGCGGCCGTTTCAGCTTTCTCGCCGCCGTGCGCTGACGGCGAGCGACAGCAGCGCGCGCTGCGCGATCGCTTCGGCGAGCACGGCGTTGCGGCGGGCCTCGAGCGAGGCTTCGGCGAGCTGGTTCATCGCCCGCAGCAGGCCGGCCGACGACCACAGCCGCAGCGCTTCGCCGACCTTGCGCTCGCGCGAGAAGTGGACCGGCGGGGCGCCGCGCTTCATGGCGAATTCGGCGGAGTCGCCGTCGTCGATGGCGAGGCGCATCTTGTGCAGGTTGGACACGTGACGAATGGCGGCGGAGATGATCGCCGCCGGAGAGGAGCCGCCGGCGCGGGCCTTGCCGAATTCGGTTTCGACCTCGGCGGTGCGGCCGGCGAAGGTGGCATCGAGCACGCCGTCGAGCGCCAGCGCCGAGGCGTCCGCCACCACCGCCATGACGTCGTCGAGTTCGACGCGCTCCTGGCCGCGGGCATAAAGCGCGAGCTTGCGGATCTCGTTGCGCGAGGCGGCGCGGTCGCCGCCGAGCAGGCCGATCAGCGCGTTGCGGGCGTCGAGGCCGATGGCGAGGCCGGCTTCCGTCATCTCGTCGTCGATGAGGCGGCCGATGGCGGCGGCGTTGTCGACATAGCAGGGCAATGCCGCGGCGGCCTTGGCCTTCTCGATGATCGAGCGCAGCGGTGACGATTTCTTCAGGTCGCCAGCCTCGATGATGATGCGGCACTCGTTCGACGGCGCGGCGATCACCTGTTCGACGGCCCCGGCAATGTTGCGCGATCCGGGTCGCACCAGCACGGCTCGGCGGCCGCCGAACAACGGCACGGTGTGCGCTTCCTCGACGAGACGCGAGGGATTGGCGGAGAGATCCTCGCCTTCGAGGCGCACAAACGAAAAGGGATCGTTGACGTCATCGACCGAGGCTTTCACCAGCGCCTCGACGCGCTCACGCACCAGCCCGGAATCCGGGCCGTAGACCAGTACGACCGGCGTGCGCGGGTCGGGCTTGGCGACAAAGCGGTCGACGTCGGCGGCTTTGATGGCGGTCATGCGATGTTGTCGTCCCGGCCGAGCGCACTCTTGCGCGAGAGCCGGGACCCATATCCCCAGTCGATCGATAGGGCACGGCTTATGGGTCCCCGCATACGCGGGGACGACAGTTTAGGTCCCCGCGGCGAAATACGAGGCCACGCGATTGCGGATGTTCTCCGAAATCACCTTGGCGGCGCGGTTCTCGGCGTCGCGCAGGCCGCGGTCGCCGGCAAAGCGCTGCTGCTGGCCGGGGATGTTGTATGACACGCGGGAGAAGGTGTTGCTGGTGAACAGCGTCTTGCCGGTGCCGTTGTCGATCAGCGAATAGCTGGCGTTGATGCCGTAATTCTGGATTTCCGGACGAGCGCTGTTGATGTCGACGATGACCTGGCGCGTGCTCGTCGACAGACTGATCCTGAGCTTATAGGCGCTCGAGGCTGCGGGACCGCCACCGGTCAGATCAAAGATCAGGTCGTTGCGAACCTCGACGGCGAGGCGGGACAGCGGCGTGGCGGCCGGGGCCACAATCTGCTCCACTTCGACCGAGGACATCCGGTCGGCCACGTTCGCCGTGCCGGCGGCCGGGCCGTTCGCACCCGAGCCGTAGAGCGGCTGGAAGCAGCCGGCGGTCAGGCCGGCGAGGGCCAGAACGAGGGCCGCCCGGGCAACGGTGCGGACGAGGCGCGGGGCGCTAGACGACGACATTCACGATCCTCTGCGGGACGACGATGACCTTTTTCGGGCTTTTGCCGTCCAGTGCCTTCTTTACCTCATCGAGGGCGAGAACGGCAGCCTCAATCTCGTCCTTGCCGGCCTCGCGCGGGACGGTGACGTCGGCGCGCTTCTTGCCGTTGATCTGGACCGGCAGGGTGATCGAGCTCTCGACCAGCAGGTCCGGCTCGACTTCCGGCCACATTTCGGTGGCGACCAGGGTCTTGTGGCCCAGTGCAGCCCAGCACTCTTCCGCCAGATGCGGCATCATCGGCTGGAACAGCCGGACCAGGATGTCGCCGGCCTCGCGCAGGCTCCAGGCGAAATCCGGCGACGGCGCCGTTTCGGCCGATCCGATCGAATCCGACAGCGCGTTGGCGAACTCGTAGATATGCGCGACGCAGCGGTTGAAGCGCAGCTTGGAGATATCGTCGCTGACATTATTGAGCGCGCGGTGGGCCGCCTTGCGCAGCTTGAGCGAGTCCTCGCCGAATGACGCCGGCTTGGTGTCGGGCGCGGTGACGTCGGCGACTTCACCGATGAGGCGCCACAGCCGCTGCACGAAGCGCCAGGCACCCTGCACGCCTTCCTCGGTCCAGATGACGTCGCGCTCGGGCGGACTATCCGACAGCATGAACCAGCGCGCGGTGTCGGCGCCGTACGACTCGATGATGTCGTCGGGATCGACGACATTCTTCTTCGACTTCGACATCTTTTCGATCGAGCCGATCTCGATCGTTTCGCCGGTCGCGGTCAGCTTGGCGGTGCGCGTGTCACCCATGCCTTCGATGGTGACGTTGGCGGGCTCGACCCACTGGCCCGCCTTGTCGCGATAGGTCTCGTGAACGACCATGCCTTGCGTGAACAAGCCGGCGAAGGGCTCGTCCATGCCGATGTGGCCGGTCTTCTTCATCGCGCGGGTGAAGAAGCGCGAATAGAGAAGATGCAAGATCGCGTGCTCGATGCCGCCGATATATTGGTCGACCGGCATCCAGTCATTGGCGACCTTCGGCGTCGTCGGCGCGGTCTCGTTCCATGGATCGGTGAAGCGCGCGAAGTACCATGACGAATCGACGAAGGTATCCATGGTGTCGGTCTCGCGGCGCGCATCGCCGCCGCAGGACGGACACTTGACGTTCTTCCAGGTCGGATGACGGTCGAGCGGATTGCCGGGCTTGTCGAAGGTGACGTCGTCCGGCAGCTTCACCGGCAAGGTCTCGACCGGCGCCGGCACCACGCCGCACTTGTCGCAGTGGATGATCGGGATCGGGCAGCCCCAGTAGCGCTGGCGCGAAATGCCCCAGTCGCGCAGGCGATAATTGACCTGACGTTGGGCGACGGGCCGATTGCCGCGCGTCGTTGCGGCAAGCTTGTTCGCGACCGCATCGAACGCCTTGTCCGGCGTCATGCCGTTGAGGTCGATAACGTCGTTCTTTGAATTGAACATCGCGCCGTCGCCGACATAGGCGGTGTCGGTGACGACGAAGGTCTTCGGGTCCTGGCCCGGGGGCAGCACCACCGGCGTGTTGCCGAGACCGTATTTGTTGACGAAGTCGAGGTCGCGCTGGTCGTGCGCCGGACAGCCGAAGATGGCGCCGGTGCCGTAATCCATGAGGATGAAGTTCGCGACATAAACGGGCAGCGTCCAGTTCGGATCGAACGGATGCACGGCGCGGATGCCGGTGTCGAAGCCCATCTTCTCCGCGGTATCGATCGCTTCCTGCGACGTGCCGAGATGCTTGGCCTCGGTGATGAATGCGGCGAGCTTCGGGTTCTTCGCCGCCGCGGCCTGCGCCAGCGGATGATCCGGCGCGATGGCCATGAACTTGGCGCCGAACAGGGTGTCCGGCCGGGTGGTGAAAATTTCAAGCTCGGTCTCGCCGGACGGCGTCGTCGCGGTGTCGAGCATGAAGCGGACCAGCAAACCTTCGGAGCGGCCGATCCAGTTCTTCTGCATCAGCCGGACCTTGTCCGGCCAGCGATCGAGCGTGTCGAGGGCTTCAAGCAGCTCCTGCGAATAATCGGAGATCTTGAAGACCCACTGATAGAGATCGCGCTGCTCGACCAGCGCGCCGGAGCGCCAGCCGCGGCCGTCGATCACCTGCTCGTTGGCGAGCACGGTCTGATCGACCGGGTCCCAGTTCACCTTGCGATATTCGCGCGCGACCAGCCCTGCTTTGAGGAAGTCGAGGAACATGCGCTGCTGGTGCTTGTAGTAGGACGGATCGCAGGTCGCGACCTCGCGCGCCCAGTCGAGCGACAGCCCCATGGATTGGAGCTGCTTCTTCATGGTCGCGATGTTGGCGTAGGTCCATTCCTTGGGGTGGACCTTGCGGTCGATGGCCGCGTTCTCGGCCGGCATGCCGAAGGCGTCCCACCCCATCGGGTGCAGGACGTTCATGTTCATCGCCCGTTTGAACCGGGCCACCACGTCGCCCATGGTGTAGTTGCGCACGTGCCCCATGTGGATGCGCCCCGACGGATAGGGGAACATTTCCAGCACGTAGTATTTCGGGCGGGGGTCTTCGTTCTTGGTGGCGTAGATGCCGGCCTCGTCCCAGGCTTTTCGCCATTTGGGCTCGGCGGCGCGGGCGTTGTAACGCTCGGTTTTGCTCGAATCGACGGTCATTTCCGGCTCTTTTCAGGAGCGGGGGTGGTCGCATGGAACGGGGCGGGGGGTCAACGGGTCGCCCCACGAAGCGCTCCCACTTGGAGGCGGGTGGAATTCTGGCTAGACTGTAGCCAAATGTCTTATGAGATCGTTCTGGCGCCCGAAGCGGTGGAAGATCTGAAGCGGTTGCGGGCCCACCCGCGCCGCCGTCCGGACCGGAATCGAGACGCACTTGCGCCATGAGCCGGAGAAAACGAGCCGGAGCCGGATCAAGCGGCTGCGGGGTGTCGAGCGACCGCATTATCGACTTCGGATCGACGACGTCCGGGTCTTCTACGATGTCGTGGGGTCGAGAGTCGAAATCCTAGTGATTGTCGCAAAATCGGAGGCGAACGAATGGCTGACAGTGTTCGGCGACAAGGAATGAAGGAAGTGCCGCTGTCCGAAGTGAAGGATGACCTGTCGCGCTATCTTCGCGCCGCGGAAAAGCAGGACATCGTCATTACCCGGCATGGCCGACCGGCCGGCGTGCTGATCGGCTTTGAGTCGGAGGATGACTGGTTCGACTACCGGCTCGAGAACGATCCGGCGTTTCGCCAGCGCATCGAGCAATCGCGCGCTGCTCTGCGCGAAGGAAAAGGCGTACGGCTCGAAGACGTCGAGGACTAGCAGTCGCCCGCGATCACCCTGGCGATCGCCTGCACGAGCATTTCCGGACGATAAGGCTTCTCGATCAGCGGCGCGTTGAAGCGCGTGACCTGCGGATCCTTGGTGGCAAGCCCGCTCACGAATACAAAGGGAATGCTACGTTCCTGTATCATCGACGCGACCGAGAGTCCGCTCTCGATGCCGCCGCCGATGTGCAGATCGACGATGGCGAAATCGAACGGCCCCTCGCGGTCGAGCGCCTCGCGCGCCTTTTCGGGACTGCCCTGACAGACAACCTTCGCGCCCGAATCCTCAAGGAGGGATTCGAGATCGAGCACGATGAGAAATTCGTCATCAACGACGAGGCCGCGCATGCCGGCGAGCGGCCTATCCGAGTCTGACACTGACAATACCTCCGGTTCCCACATGGGAACTTTGGCTTTTCTCACCAGTTGCCAGTGCGCCGCATTTAAATAAGACACAGTGTGTCAGGTATTCCGGAATGATTTATCGACGCATCATGGCTGGCGTGCGGCAAGGCACGACTTAGAGTGAGCGCCCGATGATTCTGGGAAACGCCAGGCCGAACAGCCACATCACGCCCTGTGAGCAATGCCCGCTGCGGCGGGTGCCGTGCCTGCGCGCCTTCACGCCGGAAGAGCTGGAATTCGTCAAGCGCTTCAAGGTGGATGAACTGCGCGTCGAACCCGGTGCGAGTTTTTTGGCCGAAGGCACGCGAAGCGAGCATCTGTACACCATCCTCGAGGGCTGGGCCTTCCGCTACAAGACGCTGGACGACGGCCGCCGTCAGATACTCAACTTCGCGTTGCCCGCCGACATGGTCGGTCTGCAGGGCGCGGTGATGGAAGAGATGGAGCATTCGGTCGAGGCGCTGACGCCGCTGACCTTGTGCGTGCTGCCGCGGCGCCGGCTCTACGAACTGTATTCGCAGTACCCAACATTGGCTTTCGACATGACCTGGCTGGCGGCGCGCGAGGAGCAAATGCTGGCGGACAATCTCGTCAGCGTCGGCCGCCGCAGCGCGCTCGAACGCGTGGCATATGTTCTGCTCCATCTCTACAGCCGCGCCAATGAGCTCGGCATGGTGCGCAACAAGGTGGCGCAGTTTCCTTTCACTCAGCAGCATCTTGCCGACGCGCTGGGCCTGTCGCTGGTCCATACCAACAAGACGCTCAAGCGCCTGATGGCGACCAAGGCAATCCGTTGGCAGGGCCGCCATTTCGAGCTGCTGGATGCCGGTGTGCTGGGCAGCCTGGCCGGGACCGTGCCCGCGACCAGCAAAAACCGCCCGTTCATCTAGGACTTGCCGGCGGTCGCCGCCGGCGGGCTTGTCCCCGTGAGCCCGCTTGGATAGGCAAGGACATCGGTTTCGATCGGGACGGCCGGGCATGCCTGGTCATGACAGAATGACCACTGAAAGCCTGCACCACGTCCGTAGCGAAATCGCACGCGCCTGCAAGGACGCCGGTCGCGATCCTTCAAGCGTGACCCTCATCGCGGTGTCGAAGACATTCCCGGCCGAAGACATTGTGCCGGTGATCGAGGCCGGCCAGCGCGTGTTCGGCGAGAACCGCGTGCAGGAAGCCAAGGGCAAATGGCCGGCGCTGATCGAGAAGTATCCGGGCATCGAACTGCATCTCATCGGCCCGCTGCAGTCCAACAAGGCCAAAGAGGCGGTGGCGCTGTTCGACGCCATTCACGCGGTCGATCGCGCCAGCTTGTGCGAGGCGCTGGCCAAGGAAATCGACAAGGCCGGCAAAGACCCGACATTCAAGGCGCCGACCTTGTTCGTGCAGATCAATACCGGCGCCGAGCCGCAGAAGGCCGGCGTGTTGCCTCAGGATGCGGACGTTTTCATCAAGGCTTGTGCGCAGACTTACGGTCTGACGATCGCCGGCCTCATGTGCATTCCGCCCGCCGAGGACGCGCCGGGGCCGCACTTTGCGCTTACCGCCAGGATCGCGGCGCGCAACGGCCTGAAGCTGCTGTCGATGGGCATGAGCGCGGACTTTGCCGACGCTATCGCGCTCGGCGCAACGCATATCCGCGTCGGCAGCGCGATCTTTGGGTCGAGGCCGCCGCTCGCGGGAGCGGAGACATGACGGAGAAGACCGACTTCGATCATTGGCAGGAGCGCTTCGCCGGCGACGAGTATCGCTTCGGCACCGAGGCAAATGCTTTTCTCAAGGCGCACGCGCACCTGCTGCACAAAGGACAGAGCGCACTGGCGATTGCCGATGGCGAAGGCCGCAACGGCGTGTTCCTCGCCGAGCAGGGTCTCGATGTGCTGTCGGTCGATTTCTCGCCCAATGCTCAGATCAAGGCACGCAAGCTTGCCGCATCGCGCGGCGTGGCCATGCGGGTCGAGCAGGTCGATATCATCAACTGGGATTGGCCGGCGAACGCCTTCGATGTGATTGCCGCGATCTTCTTCCAGTTCGCCGGGCCCGATGATCGCGCCAAGATTTTCGCCGGCATCAGGAAGGCGCTCAAGCCCGGCGGCCTGCTGCTGCTTGAGGGCTACGGTCCGAAACAGCTGGAATACAAGACCGGCGGTCCGGGCAAGCTCGAGAATCTCTACACGCGCGAATTGCTGGAGGCGGCCTTCGCCGACTTCACGTCGATCGACATTCGCGAATACGACGCCGCCATTCACGAAGGTCCGGGCCATGCCGGCCTGTCGGCGCTGATCGATCTGGTCGGACGGAAGTAGTTACCTGAATCGCGACGGCAGGATCGGCTTGTTCGGCGCACCGGGCGCCGCGTTGCCGCTGCCGAGCTGGTCGAGCGGCTTCTTGAGCAGGCTCGAGCGCAAGGAATCCGGCCGCTGCGGCGGTGGCGCGGGCTGCGCGGTGTAAGGCGCCGCGGTGACCGGCGCATAGGACGGCGCCGGCGCCTGCACATATTGCGAGCCGAGATTGGGCGGCGTCGGCGCGGGCTGATAGGCCTGCGGCTGGGCCGGTTGCAGCGACGGAGCGTCGAAGGGCGAGCCGCCGTCGTCATAGAGATCGTCGGTGATGCGCTGACTCATGCTGGCGCTGCGCCAGCGGTCGATGACCGAACTCAGGAGATCGCGGTCCATGCTGAGCCCGGCCTGAGATTGCGTCGAGCCGGAGGCTTCGCTGTTCGGCCGCTTGTCGGCGGGCAGTTCGAGGAAGCGCATGCGCGTCGGCAGCGCCACGCCGGCGCCGAAGGCGAAGACTTCGCGGGTGCCGAGCGAGGGGATGAAATCAAGCAGGCTGGCGGCGGCGTCCGACACCGCGGAGCGGATGAGCTTCTGGTCGCCTTCGCTGGCCAGACGCATGACGAACAAGGTCGAGCACTGTGAGATGATGGTGGCGTCGATTTCCGCCGGCCGCTGCGTGACCAGACCGAGGAAGACACCGTATTTGCGGCCTTCCTTGGCGATACGCGACAGCGCGCGCTTGGTCGGGCCGAAGCCGACTTTCTTGTCGGCGGGCGCATAGCGGTGCGCTTCCTCGCAGACGAACAGCAGCGGCGCGACGCCGTCGCTCCACAGGCCGAAGTCGAAGGCCATGCGGCACAACACCGAGACGACCGAGTCGACGACCTCGGCCGGGAAACCCGCGAGCTGCATCACCGTCATCGGTCTGCCGTTCGGCGGCAGCCGGAACAGCGAGCCGAGAATTTCCGCCATGGTGTCGCCGCCGATGTTCGCGTTCTCGAACATGAAGGCGTAGCGCGGATGATTGCGGAAGGTCTGGATGCGGCCGATCAGGCGGTGATAGACGATGGCGCGCGAGCGGTTCTCCAGCTTGCCCATGCGCTCGTCGAGCTGGGCGATCAGGTCCTCGATGCGGTAAGGCACCGGCGTGTCGGCGGTGAAGCCGAAATCGCGCGTCTCTTTTTTCTTGGTCAGCAGGCCGTTGTTGTTGCCGCCGCCGCCGTTGCGCAGCTGCAGATAAGCGCTCTTGGCCAGCGGGATGACCTCGGCGAGGATCTCGATTTCTTCCTCGACGCCGGGCCGGCCACCGAAGAAGGCATCGACGGTTTCCTCGAAGTTGAACAGCCAGAACGGCAGGCGCAGATTGCGCGGATTGAGCACATTGGCCTTGTCGCCGAAGCAGCGGCCATACTCGTTGTGCGGATCGACCAGGAAGATGCGCAGGTTCGGGCGCGTTTCGAGAATCTTCTGCAAGATGATGGCAACGCCGCTCGACTTGCCGACGCCTGTGGTGCCGAGAATTGCGAAGTGGCGGCTGACGAGATTGTCGATGTCGATGTGGACGCCGATCCTGGCGTTCTGCTGCAGGTCGCCGATATTGGCGTGGTTGCCGTCGGGTGCGCCGTAGACGAAGCGCAGTTCGCGCTCGCCCAGCATGGCGGCTTGATCGCCGATGTTGGGATATTCGGCGACGCCGCGCTGGAAGCGCTGGACGCCGTCGATGGTCTTGATCTCGCCGATCAGATCGAGATGCGCAATCTTGCGATAGGCGGCGCTGCCGCTGGCGCCGGCAACGGGCTCTTCGCGAACGTCGGTGATCAGCGCGACGATCAGCGCCTTCGCCGTCGTCAACGCCATGAATTTGCCGACCGTCGGCGTTTCGGCACCAAGCGGGCGTCCGGTCAAATCGACGCTGGCCTGAGAGCCGTTGACGGCAATCACACGGCCCAACGGCTGCGATGACGATGAAATGCCGGTGGGTTGAATCGTATCCATATCCGCCTCGAGGCGTGTCTGCTTCGTGGGACGCCACGCGTCCGCCTGGCCGACAAATAACAGGCCGCGATTGGATGACCGTTAAAATAGATAAAGGCTGCCGGGCGGCCGCGCGCCATGCTTAAGGAAGCGTAGCCGCGCGGTAGCGAAATCCTACCGTTACTCAACCACAATGCGGGTGCGCGGGCCGAGGCGGCCGATGAGCTTGCGCAAAGCGTGAATGTCGAGCGCGACGCAGCCGGCGGTGGGCGCGAATTGCGGCCGCGCGGCGTGGATGAATACGGCGCTGCCGCGGCCGGCAATGCGCGGCCGCGTATTGTGGTCCAGTTCGATGATGAAGTCGTAGAGGTGGTCGGCCCGTGCCAGCCGGTCAGCGCTGGAGCCGGGCGGCACCTTGACCGGCTGGTTGTAGTGCCGCGACGCCGGATCCTCGCACCAGCCGTCGTCGGCCTTGATGCGGCGCGAGGGCAGCAGGGTCGGCGGCCGGCCATGGCGCTCCCCGCGCCACCACAGCCGCTTCAGCCGGAAGCTGCCGCGCGGGGTGCCGCCATCGCCCTCGCGCTTGTTGGCCCTGACGCCGCCGCGGCCGATGGCGACCGGCAGGACGACGGAGCCGGCCGTCAGCCAGCCCTGCCGGGGGTTGCCCGGGCGGCGGCGGACACGGAGCGTGGAGAGCGTACGAGTAATCATCCTGGGCGGCAGCGTAACCGCGATTCGAGCCTAAATGCCAGTTTCGGCTTGCCTTTTTCCGTGCGGGATGGATAAGGCCCTAGGAATTTCCTATTCCTGCCCGCGCCGATAAGATGACGTTCGTGACCCGTGAGGAGACTGCCGAGCGATGGCCAGCAAGCGGACCGTTCTGATTGTCGATGACGACGCCGAACTGCGGGAAGCGCTGGTCGAGCAGCTGGCGCTGCATGACGAGTTCGACACCGTCACCGCCGAAAACGGCACCAAGGGGGTGCAGACCGCCAAGACCGACCAGGTCGATCTGGTGCTGATGGATGTCGGCCTGCCCGACATCGACGGCCGCGAGGCGGTGCGCATCCTGCGCAAGGGCGGCTTCAAGTCGCCGATCATCATGCTGACCGGGCACGACACGGACAGCGATACCATTCTCGGTCTCGAATCCGGCGCCAACGACTACGTGGTGAAGCCGTTCCGCTTTGCCGTGCTGCTGGCGCGCATCCGCGCGCAATTGCGTCAGCACGAGGCGAGCGAGGATGCGGTGTTCACCATCGGGCCGTATTCGTTCCGGCCGAGCTCCAAGCTGCTGCTGTCGCCGAAGGGCAACAAGGTCCGTCTGACCGAGAAGGAGACCGCCATCCTGCGCTATCTCTATCGCGCCGGGCAGAAGCCGGTCTCACGCGAGACGCTGCTGCAGGAAGTGTGGGGCTACAATTCCGGCGTCACCACGCACACACTGGAAACGCACATTTATCGCCTGCGGCAGAAGGTCGAGAAGGACGCGGCGACGCCGGCGATCCTGGTGACCGAGGCCGGCGGCTACAAGCTGGTGCCGTGACTATTTTGAGTGGTCACAAACTCCGTTCATTCCCGCGTAAGCGGGAATCCAGAACTGAATCCCTTAGCCTATCGTGGCGCTGCACTGGGTCCCCGCTTTCGCGGGGACGAACGGAAGATGGTGTCGAGCTTCCGGCAGAGTACGACGAGTAGCAATGTCCCTCGATGACGACATAGCCTTCTTCCGCCAGGTGCCGCTGTTCGCGGCGCTGGACAAGGAGGCTGTGCGCATTCTCGCCATCGGCGCCGAGACACGGTCGTTTCAGATGGGCTCGGTGCTGTTCTATGCCGGCGATCTCGCCGATGGCGGCTACATCGTGCTCGAGGGCTCGTTGTCCCTCGAGTCCGGCACTTACGCCGAAGGCAAACCGCGCGTGGTTGGCTCCGGTACGCTGATTGGCGAACTGGCGATGCTGACCGACATGGTCTGGCATTTCACCGCGGTGGCGCGCGAGCCGGTGACGGTGGTGCGCATTACACGCAACCTGTTCCGCAAGATGCTCGAGGGCTATCCGGCCGCGGCGGTGACCATGCGCGATCTGTTCGCCAAGCGGCTTGAGGGCTGGCAAGGCGAACTCAACGCGGTGAAGAAGATGATGGAGAAGGGTGGCGGGTAACGTCGCTTCTTTCTTTTTCCTCTCTCCCCTTGGGGGAAAGGGGAAGGAAGAATCACACCTCTACCGTCGCCGTCACCGGCACGTGATCCGACGGCTTCTCGTAACCGCGGAAATCCTTGGCGATCTTGATCTTCGACACCTGGCCGGCGAGCGCGTCGGAGGTCCAGACATGATCGAGCCTTCGGCCGCGGTTCGACGTCAGCCAGTTGTCCATCGCGCGATAGCTCCACCAGGTGAAGATCTTTTCCGGCTCCGGCGTGAGCACGCGCATGGTGTCGATCCAGCCGCCGGCTTTCTGCGCGGCGGTGAGCTTCTCGCATTCGATCGGCGTGTGCGACACCACTTTCAACATTTGTTTGTGGCTCCACACGTCATGCTCGAGCGGCGCGACGTTGAGATCGCCGACCAGAATGGCGCGCTGGCCCGGCGCCGGGCGCAATGACGGCAGAACCGTCATCTCGTCGAGGAAGTCGAGCTTGTGTTTGAACTTGACGTTGACCTCGGGGTCCGGTTCGTCGCCGCCGGCCGGCACGTAGAAATTATGCACCGTCAACGGGTCTTTCAGACCGGCGCGCTCGCCGAGCACGATGGAGATGTGCCGGCAGTCGGTCTTGCCGCAGAAGTTCTCGATGCTGAAGCTGTCGAACGGCACGCGCGAGACGATGGCGACGCCGTGATAGCCCTTCTGCCCGCTCAGTGCGGTGTATTCATAACCGAGGCGGTGGAAGCGCTTGAGCGGAAAGGCGTCGTCCGGGCACTTGGTTTCCTGCAGGCACAGCACGTCGGGGCGCGCGCTCTTCAGGAATTTGGCGACGAGATCGATGCGCAGACGGACGGAATTGATATTCCAGGTGGTGACTTTGAGGGGCATGGCGCGGCTAATCTAGGGGCGGCGCGCCGTGATTGCCATGTCGGGACGGAGTTTGTCCCCCGTGCTGTCGCCTTAACTCTGTCATGCGCGGGCTTGACCCGCGCATCCCGCTTAGGGACGCACGGTGCCCGCCTAAGCGAGATGGCCGGGTCACGCCCCATAGCGCGTCGACGACGCGCGTAAACGCGCTGATGGGGCGGCCCGGCCATGACAACAGAAAGCTTCGGTGAAGGCGCCTATCGATACCGTGTGTAATCCACCTTGAACAGGCTCGGGTCGGGCGTCTTGGTGGTGTCGAGATTATAAACCGCCACGGTGGTGTCGTAGCCCTGCGGGTCGGTGACGGTCCACTGCTTGAGCTGCATGTCCTTGGCGTCGAACATGATCATCAACCGGCTGGTGCCGACCACGCCGCTCTTTTCCTCGACCACCGCGGTGATGAAGGTGTCGTCGGCGTAAACGGCGGTCAGGTTGGCGTCGCGCATCAGGTCGACGCGGTTGGCCAGCAGGAAGCGCAGCGGCGTCTGCGACAGCGGATAGACATCCTGCGTCGCGAGCTTGCGGTCACGGATGACGACGGAGTCGCCGTCGGCGATCAGCTCGATCGGGCTCGGCTCGTCATATTCGAAGCGCACGCGGCCGGGCTTGGACAGATAGAACTCGCCCTCGGCGCGGCGGCCATCGGGGCCAACCTGCACGAAGCGGCCGGTGAGGCGCGGCGTGCCGGACAGGTAGTTGTTGATGCGGTCGATGATGCTGCGCTGCTCGGGCGTGAGCTGCGCGGTGGAGGTGGGCGTCTTGCCGAGCAGGCCGGCGAAGGGATTGCTCGACGGGTTCGGCGCCTGGGCGCGGACGACCAGCGCTTCCGGCGGAATGTTCTTCTGCCGGATGATCGAGGCTGTCACATCGTTGACGTTGGCGGACTTGATCGCCGTTTTTGAGGTGTGCTTGACCGCGGCGGCGGCAACGTTCGGCCGGGGCTTAGGCGTCGGCACCGATTGCGCCAAAGCCGGCGCGGCCAGCAACAGAGCCGCCGTGGTGAGGGTCGCCGCTACTCGCAACATCAAATTCTCCGCGCCTCGCGCCTGTCGATCCGCCGCTCCTGGCAGGAAAAGATAGGAAGCGGCTGTGGCTATTTCACGACCCGGAACATTCGGATCATGCGGTGATTCGGGCAAAATCGCAGCATAGAAGGCCAGAATTCAACGCCCGGACTTTCAGTACCGGTCGCTGTTCGGGTCCTCCGGAATCAGGATTTCGCGTTTTCCGGCATGATTGGCCTGGCCAATAATGCCCTCGTTTTCCATGCGTTCCATCAGCGAGGCGGCGCGGTTGTAACCGATCTGCAGACGCCGCTGGATGTAGGAGGTCGAGGCCTTGCGGTCGCGCTTCACCACCGCGACGGCCTGCGAATAAAGATCGCCGCCGCCATCGGCACCCATGCTGGTGTTGTCGAACACCGCGCCGTCCTCGCCCTCCTCCAGCTCGTCGGAGGCGGTGACTTCTTCCAGATATTCCGGCGCGCCCTGGGTCTTGAGGTGGTTGACGATCTTTTCGACTTCGGCGTCGGAGACGAAAGGACCGTGGACGCGGCTGATGCGGCCGCCGCCGGCCATATAGAGCATGTCGCCCTGGCCGAGCAGCTGTTCGGCGCCCTGCTCGCCGAGGATGGTGCGCGAGTCGATCTTCGAGGTGACCTGGAAGGAGATGCGGGTCGGGAAGTTGGCCTTGATGGTGCCGGTGATGACGTCCACCGAGGGGCGCTGCGTCGCGAGGACGACGTGGATGCCGGCGGCGCGCGCCATCTGCGCCAGACGCTGGATGGCGCCTTCGATGTCCTTGCCGGCGACCATCATCAGGTCGGCCATTTCGTCGACGATGACGACGATGAAGGGCAGCGGCTCGAGCGCCAGCTCTTCCTTCTCGTAGATCGCCTGGCCGGTTTCCTTGTCGTAGCCGGTCTGCACCGTGCGCGTCAGCACTTCGCCCTTGGCCTTGGCCTCGGCGACGCGCTGGTTATAGCCGTCGATGTTGCGCACACCGAGCTTGGCCATGTTCTTGTAGCGGCCCTCCATCTCGCGCACCGCCCATTTGAGCGCGACCACCGCCTTCTTCGGATCGGTGACGACGGGCGTGAGCAGATGCGGGATGCCGTCATAGACGGACAGTTCGAGCATCTTCGGATCGACCATGATCAGGCGGCACTGGTCCGGCGTCAGCCGGTACAGCAGCGACAGGATCATGGTGTTGATGGCGACCGACTTGCCCGAGCCGGTGGTGCCGGCGATCAAGAGATGCGGCATGCGGGCGAGATCGACGATGACGTTCTCGCCGCCGATGGTCTTGCCGAGGCAGAGCGGCAGCTTGGCGGTGTTTTCGTTGTAATCCTTGGTCGAAAGCAGTTCGCGGAAATAGACCTTCTCGCGCACCGGGTTCGGCAGTTCGATGCCGATGGCGTTGCGGCCGGCGACCACGGCGACGCGCGCCGACACCGCGCTCATCGAGCGGGCGATGTCGTCGGCGAGGCCGATGACGCGCGATGACTTGATGCCGGGCGCCGGCTCGAGTTCGTACAGAGTGACGACCGGACCGGGCCGCGCATTGACGATCTCGCCGCGCACGCCGAAATCACCGAGCACGCTTTCAAGCGACTGCGCCGCGGCGTCGATGACGTCCTTCGGCATAGCGGATTTTTCGCCGGGCTTCTGCGCCGACAGGAAATTGAGCGAGGGAAGCTGGAAGCGGCCGCCTTTCTTCTTGGCCGGCGCAGCGGTGCGCTTGACCTTGGCGGGAGCTTCCTCCTCCTCCTCTTCGTCCTCGTATTCTTCCTCCTCGTCGTCCATTACCGGCGCGGTGCTCGGTGCGGCGACACGGCCAAGGGCGTCGAAGCGCGGCTCCTGACGCGAGCCCTTGGCGGCGACGGGTTTGGGCTCGGCTCGGCGCTCCAGGCGGCCGCGCAGCCACAGGCCGAAGCGCGCCTTCCAGCTCAGCAGCGCATGAACGATCATGCCGAGGAAGGGCGAGCCGCGGTCGGCTTCTTCCGCTTCCTCGTCGTCGTCATCTTCGTCATCGGCCGCGGCGGCTTCGGCGAGTTCATCGCGGCGCTTGAAGAACGCGCCGCCTGCGACCGCGGTGGCGAAGACCGCCATCAGCGCCAGAACGATGGCGACGACGACAAGGCCAATCCCCTTGAAGGCGGAGCCGAGGATCAGCGCCGGCAAAATAAGAACGGCATCGCCGCAGGCGCCGCCGAGCCCGGTCGGCAGCGGCCAGGTGCCGATGCGTGGCAGCGTCGAGGCAAAACCGGCGGCGAGAAAAGCCGCGAGAATCCAGACCAAAGTGCGCCAGCCTTCGCCGATCGGCTTGTGCGAGAGCAGGCGCCAGCCGAGCACCGCCTCCGGCAGCAGCAGCAGCACGCTGGCGAGGCCGAGCAGCTGCATCGCCAGGTCGGCGAAAATGGCGCCGGGCAGGCCGAGCAGATTGTTGATGGGCTTCTGCGTCGCGTGGCTGAGCGAAGGATCCTGCACCGACCAGGTGGCAAGCGCGATGGCGCCGAGCAGAGCGCAGGAGAGCAGCGCCAGCCCCGCCAGTTCGCTCAGACGGCGGCGCAGAATATCGCGGAAATGATCCGCGACAAAAGCGACGACATCGAGATTGCGGTCGGTGGCTGCCATTCTTCTCTCTAGTGCCTCTTCACATCACCTTTTTGAGCCAGAGCCGGTGAATAATTCATTGTCAGCCGAGAACTTCCACAATCCTGTGCAGCGCTTCGGCGGTGGCTTCGGCGTCCTGCACCATGGCGACGCGGATGTAGTCGGCGCCGGGATTGGAACCGTCGGTCTGTTCCCGCGCCAGATATTTGCCCGGGACGACGCGCACGCCGGCTTCGGCCCACAGCCGCCGTGTCACGATTTCGCTGCCGCCTTGCTTCGACACGTCGAGCCAGAGGAAGAAACCGCCGGCCGGCCGCTTGTAGCCATAGCGATCGGCGATGATCTGGTCGGCGAGGTCGAACTTGGCGTTGTAAAGTTCGCGGTTCTTGATGACGTGCGCTTCGTCGTTATAGGCGGCGACGGCGACGTGCTGCAGCGGCGTCGGCACCTGCGGCGCCGCGACGTTGCGCAGTTCGAGAAAGGCCGCGAGAAAATTCGCGTCGCCGGCCACGAAGCCCATGCGCAGGCCGGGCAGGTTCGAGCGCTTCGACAGCGAATGGAAAACGATGGTGTTGGCGAAACCGGCGCCGGCGGCTTCGAGCATGCCGGCTGGCTTGTCCTTGCTGTAGATCTCGCAATAGCACTCGTCGGCAAAGATGATGAAGCCGTAGCGGCGCGACAGCGCAACGAGCTTGTCGAGATAGGCGCGATCGGCGACGGCGCCCTGCGGATTGGCCGGCGAGGCGAAATAAAAAGCGACGGTGCGCTTGAGCAGCGCCGGATCGAGTGCGTCGAGATTCGGCAGGAAGCCGGTGTCGCGGCGGCACGGCAGATAGACCGGTTCGCATTCGGCGGCCGCCGCGCCGGCGGCATAGGCGGCGTAGAATGGATTGGGGATCAGCATCGCCGGAGGCCCGGCGCGGTTCTTGACGTAGCGCTTGGCCGCGATGGCGGCGAGGAACAGGCCCTCACGGGTGCCGTTGAGCACCAGCACTTCGCGATCCGGATCGACCGGTTTGTCGAGCGTGTAGCGGCGGCCGAGCCATTGCGCGACCGCCTGGCGGAACGGGTCGATGCCCTTGTTGGCCGGATACTTGCCGAATTCGGCGATGTGCTGGGCGAGGAGCGGGCCGACGAAATCGGGGATGGCGTGCTGCGGTTCGCCGACCGACAGATTGATGACGGGCTTGCCCGGCGCAATGCCGGCGATCAGATCGGTCAGCCGCACGAAGGGCGAGCGGCTGTTCTCGGCGGCCGCCGCGTCGGAGGTGGCATTTTCACGCTGGGCGGACTGCATGGACATAAGCGACACATTGCCGGGGAAGGTTGTCGCGCGATCAATTCCGCTAAACCGGCTTTCCGGCAGTCGGGATCGCGCGGAGGACCCCGCGGCCAAACGTGAAGCACAATAGGTGGGACGAGGTTAAGACCCGACTAACCATCCTGGCGTTTCGGCGGTGTTTGTGGCCGATAACCGCCTTGGGACAAGCGCGTTAAGCCGTTGCCATGATTTTGATTTTCGTCCGGTCGCCCTTGACGCGCGTTCGGCGCTTTGGCGCCCAAATCGTTAGCGCGCCGCGTTAATTTGCGAACGCCGATGCCGGCCCGAGGCGAGACAGCGCACCATCCGAAGCGCCGAGACGGCAAACCTTACCGAAAGATTAATCCGCAACCTTTGGCCGCCTTGGCGACAACTATCTGCGCACCAGCGGTCGCTATGTGCTTCTCGAGGCCGAGGGCGACGTCTCCGACATGAAAGAGTCAGGCCCTGAACTCTTTCAGATAATGGCTGTCCGGCTCGAAGCCGAGACCTGGCTGCTCCGGCACCGCCAATGCGCCGGCGACCGGTTCCGTCCGATCACCATAGGGCATGGCTTCGAGTCCGATACGGAAATATTCGATGAAGCAGGGTTCGGGCTGCGACGCGATCAGATGCAAGGTCGCAAGGAATCCCGGGCCGTAATACGGCGAGTGCGGAGCCAGCGTGACGCCATTGACTTCGGCCAGCGCAATGACCTTGCGAAATTCGGTAATGCCGCCGACCTTTATGACGCTTGGTTGGACGTATGAAACAGCACCGGAGGCGATGAGCTTCTGAAAATCGTAGGCTCCGCAAATATTCTCTCCCGCCGCAAGCGGCACGCCGGTCTCGCGACGGATCGCGGCGAGCGTCGTGAAGTCCTCCGGCGGAAATAGCGGTTCTTCGAGCCACTTCAGGTCGAGATCGCGCATGGCGCGGACATTGCGAAACGCCTCGTCGATGCTCCAGGCGCAATTGGTATCGGCCATGAATACGGCTTCATCGCCCAGGGCCTCTCGGACTGCACTTATCTCGGCAACGTCGCGCGTATGGATCTTGACGCGCTTGTAGCCGGCGCCGATGGCCTCCGTCGCGGCCGCCGCCACCCGCTCTGCGCTGCCGAAGCGAAACAGGCTGGCGTAAGCATTGATCTGTGAACGAACGGCGCCGCCCAGCAGGTCGCACACCGGACGCCCGGCGCGTTTGCCGGCAATATCCCAAAGCGCGATATCGATGCCGGACAACGCGTAGTGAAGCGCGCCATGACGGCCGTAGATGTGCAGCACCTTCTGCGCCTCGTGCATCAGCCCGGTGATCTGCCGCGAGTCCCGGCCGATCAGCATGGGCGCCAGCATCTGCTCGGCGGCGGCGCGCACCGATCCCTGGCAGTTATAGGAGAAGGCCTCGCCCCAGCCGGTGATGCCGTCGCTGGTCTCGATCTTGATGAGAAGCGCTTCGAGCGCGCCGTAATCCCTGCCGCGCCATGCCGGCAGATCCGAGCGGCTGGCGAAAGGAACGACGATCGGCATCGCCTCAATGCGTTCGATCTTCATGACGGTATGGCTCCTGTTCTGATTTGACGCGCCGATCGTAGCGGTCTCGGCGTCAAAGAATGGATTTGAGGAAAGCCTGAGTGCGCGGGTTCTTCGGTGCGCCGATGAGATCGCGTGCAGGGCCTTCCTCGACGATCCGGCCGTGATCCATGAAGATGACCCGGTCGCCGACCTCGCGCGCAAAGCCCATTTCGTGCGTGACGACGATCATGGTCATGCCCGCAGCCGCGAGCATTTTCATCTGCGCCAGGATTTCCTCGATGATTTCCGGGTCGAGCGCCGAGGTCGCCTCGTCGAACAGCATGATCTCCGGGCTCATGGCCAGTGACCGCGCGATCGCGACGCGTTGTTTCTGCCCACCGGACAGTTGCCCCGGGTAGGAGTCGGCCTTTGCCGCCATCGAAACCCGCTCGAGCTCGGCCATCGCCACCGCTTTGGCCTCTTGGCGGCTGCGGCCGAGAACCCGCATTTGCGCCAGCATCACGTTCTGAAGCGCTGTCTTGTGCGGAAACAGGTTGAAATGCTGGAAGACCATGCCGACACGTCGGCGTAAATCGCGCAGGTCGCGTTCGAACGCGCGCCTCGGTGCGAACCCGTTGGCGACAGGCAAGGTCCAGCTGCGGTCCATGAAGGTGATGCGGCCCCGGTCGGGGACCGTCATCATGTTGGCGCAACGCAGCAAGGTGCTCTTGCCGGATCCGCTGGGCCCGATGATCACGACAACCTCGCCGGTTCGAACCGAGAGCGTGACATCGTGCAGGACGCGCAGTGGCGGCGACGGAGTTCCGAATATGCCGGAGCGCCGGACCGGGAACGACTTTTCGATGCCGGCCATCGACAAAATCGTTTTGGCGGGAATGGCTGTCCGATCGGATCCGGCGGTTTCACTTTCGCGGCTTATCGTCATCGACATCTCATCCTCCGCGCCGGAGCTGCTTTTCAAACAGGCCGCCGACGCCCGAAACGGCCAGAACGATCACCACGTAGATCGCCGCCGCGACCGTATAAAATTCGAATGTTCTGAATTCCAGGTTGGCGGCACGGATCGTCTCGTACATGAGGTCGCTGGCTCCGATCAGCGCAACCACAGCCGAGTCCTTCACGATCATGGCGAACTGGCTGATCAGCTGCGGGAGTGCGACGGTAAGAGCTTGCGGTGCAATGACGTCGAAGAATGTCGACAACCGTCCCATGCCGAGGCTGCGAGCGGCTTCGGCCTGTCCGGAGGAAACATGGCTGATCGCGGCGCGATAGATTTCAGAAAGGTAGGCGCTGTGCAGCAGCGTGATTGCGATCACGCTTGCGGCAAATGGAGAGAGGTTGATGCCGGTGATCGCCGCCAGCCCGAAGTAGATCCAGATGATGTAGATATAGATCGCGATCGCACGGAAAAACTGCGTATACACAAAGGCGAAGGCGCTGAGCGCCGTTATCCCCGACATGCGCAGCAGCGCGATCCCGAGGCCGACGACGAGCGCGCAAAGATAGGCGGTCGCCGAAATCTGAAGGGTGAAAACCACGCCCTTCATCAGTTGCGGCATTTGCTGCGCCACGGCAGCCCAATCCATTTGGTAGCTCATGGATGCGCCACCGCCCGTTCGATCGCCAGAATCAGAAGCGCAAGGACGAAGACCAGCGTGACGAAGATCGCGAGAACCGCAGTGAAGGCTTCGAACGGGGCGAAGTAGTTGACGTTGAGGCCCTGCGCGACATGGAGCAGATCCGGGACCGCGATGACGCCCATCAGGGTCGCGCTTTTGAGCAGGCCGACCATCACATTGCCAAGCGGTGCGATGACGATACGAAACGCCTGTGGGAGAACGATATCCGCATAAATGCTGAAGCGGCTGAAGCCGAGCGAGCGCCCGGCTTCGATCTGGCCCCGGTCGATTGCGGCAATACCCGAACGGAAAATCTCGGCGGCGTAGCCGGCGCCGGAGATCGCGAGTACCACGACGATGCTCTGCAACGGTGTAAACGCGACGCCGAGCAGTCGGGACACGCCGAAGTGAAACCACAACAGCAGGACGTAAGGTGGAATGGCCCGTACGACCTGGACGTAGGTCAGCGACGGCCAGGCCAGAGCCCGCAGGCCGCTTAGCCGGCAAAGCGCCAGCAGCAATCCCAGCGCGCAGGCCAACACGAAGCCGACCAGGCTCACCCAAACGTCATACCAGGCTCCAAGCAGCAGAGCCGGCAGGTGGTCGGTGACCACCTGCCATTGGAACGTGTATCCGTTTATCAAGACTGGCCCTGGAACTCGTGCCGGGAGGATGAGTCTCTTACGAGACGATGAGCGGTTCGCCGCCCGAGCTCACGCCGATGTTCGGGATATTGTAGAGATCCTTCGCCTCGGTGCCGAACCACTTGTTCTGGAGTCCAACCATCGTGCGCAAGCTGCCCTGATAGCGCAGCCAGTTCGTGATGTAAGCCCAGAGCTTGAAGTCGCCGGCTTTCATGAAGAAGCTGTTGGGAATTGCGTTGACGGTCTCACCCAGCACTTTCACCTCGGGGAACGTCTTGGTGAGCGACTTCACGTAGAAGGCATCGGTGATCAGCGCGTCGACAAGACCGCCGCCGACGGCGTTGGCGGCATCCGCGGCCTGCGGGAAGGTCTGGATCGTCGCCTTGGGGAACATCGATCGCAGCGTAACTTCTTCCGACGTGCCCTGCTGGCAGGCGATCTTGATGCCCGCAGCATTGAGTTCGGCGAGCTTCGCGAACTTTGCGCCGGGTTTCAGATAGGCGACGTTCTGCTGATAGTAGGCCGGGAAGCCCGCAAAGGCGCCGCGTAGCGCGCGGCTCGGCAGAATCGTCACGAAGGTGCCGATCATGTCGAACTTGCCGGCAGCGAGCGCGGCGAAGGTCTGCGCGAAAGGCATTTCGACATACTCTGGCTCGGCGCCGATATCCTTCAGAAGCAGTTCAAGGAACTCAATGCCGAGGCCGCTCGGCTTGCCGTTCTCGTCCTTGAAGCGCAACGGCTTGTTGTTCAGATCGACGCCGATCGTGGCCTTCTTGGTGCGTGTCCAGACGTCCAGGAGGGATTCGCCGGGAGCCGCCTGCGCTTCCGCTTCCTGCGCATTCATGAGAGCGCCGATGCCGAGCGCCAGCGCCCCGCCCGTCGCCAGAAAGGCGCGGCGCGGATTGGTGACCTCGTTTTCAGCGTCTTGGTTGCCGCGGACGCCAGCTTCATTCATGTCGCTCTCCTTTTGATGAAATTCACCTGCGCCATAAATGCACAGAAATAAGCCATAACGCAATTTGATGATCTCATTGGCATGGGGGAAAAGCATGCCTATTTAATGCGCCACGGTGCGAAATTCGGTAAATTATACCCTTACTTTTGCAAATACGGGTATAATCTACCCATTGATGTTGCATAGCAAAATCGTTGAAACGCGACCGGCCGAGCGCATCGTCACAGGAGTCACGCATGAAGCCGACGAGGCTGGACCATCAGGAAAAGGCCATTCTTGCAAAGCTGCAGGCCGATGCACGCATCAGCGTGCAGGAACTGTCCGAAGCGGTCGGCTTGTCGACCTCTCCGACCTGGCGGCGTGTGAAGTCGCTCGAAGAACGCGGCATTATCAACGGCTACGTGGCGCTACTGGATGCGGAAAAACTCGGCTACACCCAGTGCGTCATTGCCCATGTGACGCTCAGCAAACATGAGAAAGCCGGCATCGAGGAGTTCGAGCGCAGCGTGTCGCAAAGACCGGAGGTCATGGAGTTTCTCGCCATGACAGGCGATGCCGATTATCTTTTGCGCGTCCTGGTGCGAGACACCAAGCAGTACGAAGCATTCCTTCAGGAGGCGGTTTTCACCTGCGCTTCGGTACAGCATATTCGCTCGAACTTCGCGTTAAGACAGATCAAGTTCACCGTGAATATGCCTTTGGACATCTAGTCGCGGATCGTTGTTTCGGCTGCCTCGGCGCGTCGGGCACCTCACGCGCTTCAATTCGCTGACTGGAGTGATGATCGCCGTGACGATGATGGCTGCCTTTGGCCGCTCCAATGGGGGCGTCGAGGTCATCACTCCGATCGCCAGCTATGAAGAAGGCGCGTGTGCCGACGACGTTGGCGATACGATCATTAGCTAGTGCTGCGCGCGAAGATCATCCGCGCCTGTTGCGGCCGATGAGCTGTTCGGCGACGTCACGCGCGGTCTTGCCTAGGCGAGCTGAAGTTCGGCTTGCCGCTTCATGCGCTTTACCTGTTCCTTGATGTGGGCAATGAGCTTGCCGGCCGCGGCCGACGGCTGCGCGCCCTCGCGCGTGAACAGTTCATAAGACTCGATGACAACGAGTTCGGGGACCTCGACGTAGGATATATTGCGCAAGAACAGACTTTCGTTGCGCGAGTAATACGGCAGCAGACCGACATAGGGCGTCGTCGCAACGAAGGAATAAGCCGCCAGCAGCGACTCGACACGCACGACGACATTGGCGGGCGGCAATTTGCAGGCCGCGAAACTGGCGTGCAACGTCGATTCGGCCTGCGCGGCGCTCGAACTCAGCACCCATTCGGCACCGACAAAATCCTTGAGCGACTTTGCTTTCGCCAAAGGATGCCCTTTTCGCACCACGAGGCAGGCCGGCACCTTGAACAGCGGCGTCGTGTGGAACGAACCGGCCATGGGGCCGCCTGGTTTTGGCCCGACGACGAAATCCAGCGAACCATCCTGCAGCCGTGGCAGCAGCACGCTCGGCATGCCGCCGATAAAGTCGATATTGATTTCAGGAAACCGTTCGCGAAAACGCGCGACCGCCTCGGGCACCAGCAACAGCGAGGGGATCGCTGAAGCGCCCAGCGTCACCTTGCCGCGGCCAATGCCGGCCATCTCACGCACTTCCTGTGTGACGCGGTCGACCTCATTGCCAATAAGTTTGGCGCGGGCGTAAAGAACCTTGCCGTATTGTGTCAGCGATGAGCCGCGCGCATCACGATTGATCAACGGCACGCCGAGCGATGCTTCCAGCGCGCGCAGCGACTTGGAAACCGCCGGCTGCGACAGGCCCAGCGACTCAGCGGCGGCGCGCAGGCTGCCCTGGTCGGCAATCGCCAGGAAATGTTGCAGATGGTTGAAGCTCAACGATAACTTTGCCGACATCAGATTACCTTTAGTGGTCTTGTTGTCGCCGAGCGATTTGGTCAGCCTAGGCAGGCCGGCAATATTCTAACATAGCCGAGCGCGGGACAGGCCAATGTCGTTGCAGACAGCTCGCGGCAAACACGGCGCGGTGGTTTCCGGCCATCAGTCGGCAACCGGCATCGCGCTGGATGTATTGCAGACGGGCGGCAATGTTGTTGACGCCGCCGTCGCCGGCGCCGCCGCCCTCGCCGTCGCGCTACCCCATGCCTGCGGGCTGGGCGGCGACTGTTTCATTCTGGCGCATATCGACGGCAAGACCTACGCGCTGAACGGTTCGGGCCGCTCGCCCTCGCGTTTGCCGGCGGGCCTCGACAAAGCCGCGCTGTCGACGGGACCGCTGAGCTCGGCCGTCCCCGGCATGCTCGGTGCCTGGGACGCACTGCACCAGCGCTTCGGCTCGCGCCCCTGGGCCGAGCTTTTGTCTCCGGCGGTGGTTCTGGCAAAAAATGGCATCGATATCGCCTCCGATTTTGCCAATGCCATCACTGCCAATCGCGACGCCTTGGAGCGTGATCCAGGGTGCAAGGCGCTGTTTCTCGACGAGACGGTTATGTCCACCGGGCGGCTGGTACAGCCGTGCCTTGCCGAAACCCTGGCGCAGATCGTGGCCGAACGCAGCCCCGCGCTCTACAAGGGCGACATCGGCGCCAAGCTGTGCCTTGCGTCACAGGAGCGCGGCGGCGTGCTGCACGTGGACGATCTTGCCGCTTACGCACCGGTCTGGGCGACGCCTCTGCATTACCGCTATCGCGGTTACGACGTCCACGCCTGTCCGCCGAACTCCTATGGCGTGTTGCTGTTGCTGCAACTGGCGGGGCTGTCGGGCATCGATCTGTCGAAATATCCCATCGACTCGGCGGAGCGGCTTCAGGCGCTCATGGTCGCGACCAAGGCCGCCGTCGCCCATGCCGACAAATTCCTCGCCGACCCCGAGGTGATCGCCGATCGCCTGCCCGAATTGCTGTCGCCCTCCGCCGTCGCCGCGTTGCAGGCGGCGGTGCGCCAGGCCACAGTGACAGAGACGAAAATGCCGTCCTCCAACGGCACCGCGGTGATTTCGGTCGCCGACGCCAAGGGGAACGGCGTCACCATCGTGCAGAGCATTTTCGTGCCGTTCGGCGCCATCGTCGCCGATGCCGAGACCGGCATTGTTCTGAACAACCGTCTGCTCGGCTTCTCGACGACGCCTGGACATCCGAACTTCGCAGCGCCGAACAAGCGTCCCGCTCACACATTGAGTCCGGCTTTGGTGTTGCGGAACGGCCGCCTGAGCATGCTGCTCGGCACGCCCGGCGGCATGGGACAGACCATCACGTTGAGTCAGGTGTTCACCGACCTGGTCGATTACGGTCTCGATCTGAAGACCGCCATCTCCCTGCCGCGCTGGGCGCTCGACATCGGCAACAACATTGTTGTCGAGCCGGAAATTCCCGCCGCCAGCATCACCACGATTCATTCGCGCGGTCTCGATGCGCGCACCGCGACCCCGCAGCAGCGCTTCTTCTTCGGCTCGGCGGAATGCATCGATCTGCGCAACGGCGAACTCATCGCGGTCGCCGATGGCCGCCGCAATGCCACCGCGAGCGCTTACTAGGCATATCATGAGCACCGACAACAACATCCGCATCTATTACAACGGCAACATCCTGACCGTTGACGACCGCTTCTCGACCTGCACCGCCATGGCGACGCAGGGCGACCGGATTCTGGCGATGGGCTCGGATGCCGAGTTGCTGGCGTTGAAGGACCGCGCCGTCGCCAGCTACGACCTGTACGGCCGCACCGTGATGCCCGGCCTCAATGACATGCACGCGCATATGGATCGCGAAGGCCTCAAGACGGTTTATCCGTCGCTGGCCGGCGCGAAATCCATCGAGGACATTCTGGCGCGGATCGCCGAACTGGTGAAAGCGGCAAAGCCCGGCGAATGGATCGTCACCATGCCGATCGGCAATCCGCCGTCCTACTGGACGCCGCAGGACGAGTTGAAGGAAAAGCGCTGGCCGACTCGCTGGGATCTCGACCAAGTGTCGCCGAACAATCCGGTCTACATCCGGCCGATCTGGGGCTTCTGGCGCCACGCGCTTCCCATCACGTCGATCGCGAATTCCCGGGCGCTGGAAGTCTGCGGCATTAACCGCAATACGCCCTCGCCCGCGCCATCCGTCGTCATCGAAAAGGACAGCAACGGCGAGCCGACCGGCATCTTCAACGAAGACACGTATATGAGCGTCGTCGAGATGACGCTGATGCGGCCGGCCGGCGGCTTCACGCACAAGGATCGCGTCGCCGCGCTCGGGCGCGCGATGGACGCTTATGTCTCGTTCGGAACCACCAGCGTCTATGAGGAACACGGCGCCGCCGGAGAGCTGATTGCCGCCTACCGTACGCTGCGCGAAAGCGGCCCGCTCACCGTGCGCGCCAACCTGCTGTTCAGCCCGTCATGGAGCACGGTGCCCGGCGCCGATCCGGAACGCTTGCTCGGCTCGTGGGGCGCCTGGCTCGGCGGCCGCGGCCTTGGCGACAACTATCTGCGCACCAGCGGTCTCTATGCGCTTCTCGAGGCCGAGGGCGACGGCGGCCCGCGCTCGCCGCTGGAAAATTCGCTGCGCGCGTCGGCCAATCCCTACACCGGCTGGGCCGGCTTCCATTATGACGCCGGACTGCCGCGCGACCAGCTCAAGAAGGTTCTGATCGCCGCCGCGCGCAACGATATTCGCGGGGTCGCGCTGACCGCCGACGTTCTCGACATCTATGAAGAAGTAAACCGCGTGGTGCCGATCCGCGACAAGCGCTGGGTGATCGGCCATGTCAGTCTGCTCACCAAGGACGAGATTGCGCGCATGCGCGACCTCGGCATCGTCACCTCCACGCATACCAACCGCTACATCTGGCGCACCGGCCAGAAGACGCTGAATCAGGTCGGCGCTGCCAATGAAGATACGATCTCGCCGCTCGCCAATATGAAGGAGGCCGGCGTGCGCTTCTGTCTGGCCACCGACAATGTGCCGGTGTCTCTATTCTACCCGGTCTGGCAGAGCGTCGCCCGCAAGGATCGCGTCACCGGCAACGTGATTGCGCCGTCGCAGAAAATCTCGCGGCAGGACGCGTTGCGCGCCGCCACCATCAACGGCGCCTACCTTACGTTCGAGGAAAAAGAGAAAGGCTCGCTCGAAGTCGGCAAGCTCGCCGACTTCGTCTGCCTCAATGCCAATCCGATGTCCGTTGCCGAAGACGATCTGAAAGAACTCAAAGCGGAGTTCACGGTCGTCGGGGGGCGCACCGTCTACGGCGATCCTTCTCTCAGCAGCGCCAAAGCCGAGGCCGCACAATGAGCGGCCAGCGCGACCGCAGCAAGACGTGGCGGCCGATCAATGCCGACCTGATCGGCGTTCCCGGCGGCGCCTTGCGGGTGACGACGCCCGCGCTGATGCTCGATCTGCCGGCGTTGCGCGCCAATCTCGCCACCATGACCAAGCTGTGCGCCGACGCCGGTTTCAACATGCGGCCGCATGCCAAGACGCACAAGTCGTCCGATCTGGCGAAGCTGCAAATCGAATATGGCGCGCTCGGCGTGTGCTGCGCCACGCCGCACGAGGCCATCGCGCTTGCTCATGGGGGCGTGCCGAGCATTCACATCACCACGCCCGTGGTGCAGCCGCGTCACTTTGAGGAATTGGCCAGGCTGCACAATGACGGCCTGTCATTGATGGTGGCGATCGACCACCCGGCCCAGCTCGCGCAGTGGCAAAAGGTTCTCGATGGCAGCGCCCGCAAGCTGCCGATGCTGGTCGATATCGATATCGGCATGAAGCGCACCGGCGTCGCCACCGTTGCCGATGCCGTGGCCATCGCCAAAGGCATCGCCGCGCTTGCGCAGGCGTCCTATGCCGGGGCGCAGGCCTATTCCGGCATGGTGCAGCATATCAACGACTATGCCGAGCGCCGGAAAGTATACGGCGCGCAGCTCGATCGGCTGGCGGAGACGCTCGAAGCGCTCGTCGCGGCAGGCCTGAAGCCCGCTATCGTCTCCGGCGGCGGCACCGGCACCTTCGCCATCGACGTCGAGCGCACGCTCTACACCGAGGTCCAGGTCGGCTCCTACGTCTTCATGGATGTCGAATACAACGCCGTGCAGTTCTTTGCCGACCGGCCGAATCCCTACGAAACCTCGCTCTATTTGCGCACCTCCGTGGTCAACACCAATGCCGATGGCCAGGTATCGATCAATGCCGGGTTCAAGAGCTTCGCCACCGACGGGCCGCTCGCCTTGCTGATGGGCGAAGCGCAGCGCGGCAACACCTTCGCGCTTTACGGTGATGAATTCGGCCGCGTCGTGCTCGGCGCTGGCGCCGCCAAGCCGGCGCTTGGCTCCCCCATCGATCTCATCACGCCGCATTGCGACCCGACCGTCAATTTGCACGACTGCTTCCATGTCGTCGAGAACGACACTATCGTAGACATCTGGCCTGTCGTCGCGCGTGGTACTTTGTAGTTGCCGGTTCTCAAGACCAAAAAATGAGGATTAAACAACGATGTATTTGAAGACTGGACTTAAGGTGGCGCTGGCCGTTGCGTTCATGGCCGCCGCCCCGGGCGCCTTCGCGCAGAAAATCGAGCCGCTGAAGGAACTGACGGACGTGCGCATGTCCCATGTGCCGTCCTTCGTCTATGGCGGGCTCTACATCGCCCAGGACAAGGGCTACTTCAAGGAACGCGGCCTCACCGTTGATCTTGTCATCGTGCGCGGCGGCGACACCACCTATCAGGTCGCCGGCAAGACCATCGAGTTCTCCGGCGGCTCGGCCGACTCCGCGTTCTTCAACAGCATCAAGCGCGGCCTGCCGCTCACCCTCATTTCGTCGCTCGCCATCACCGGTCCGGAGCACTCGACCAATCCGCTGGTGGTCCGCAAGGACCTGAAGGATTCCGGCGAGGTGGGCACGATCGCGCAGCTCAAGGGCAAGAAGATCGCCAACCTCGCGCCCGGCGGCATCACCGAGTATCTTCTCAATCTCGCCATCACCTCCGGCGGCCTGACCAGCAAGGATGTGCAGATCGTCATGCCGATGGGCTTTGGCCAGATGGTCGAGGCGCTGAACACCAAGACCGTCGATGCCGCCATGCTGGCCGAGCCCTTCGCCACCATGTCCGAGCAGAAAGGCACGGGCGTGCGCCTCGGCACCACCCACGACCGCAACGAGCAGATCCTGGTCATCAAGACCAGCGCCGACTGGGCCAAGCAGAATCCGAACATCGTCGGCAACTTCCTGATCGCATTTCTCAAGGGCGCGCGCGATCTCGCCGGCGACGGCTTCCGCAAGCCGGAAAATCTCGCGATCCTCGAGAAGTACACCAAGGTGCCGCAGGCGGTGATCGCGGCGTCCATGACGCCGGTCATTCCCGTCGACGGCGCGCTGAATGTCGACAGCATCATGAAGCAGCAGCGCTTCTACAGCGAGCGCGGCTACATCACCGACAAGGTGATCCTGGAGCCGGCCTCGTTCATCGACACGTCGTATCTCAAGAGCGCCAACGAAACGCTCGGCCCGGCCAAATAAAGTCCGGGGCATCGATCAACCTCGCGGGCCGGCGTCATGCCGGCCCTGCACGTTGGGGACCCACGATGGCCGCAAAGATCGCCATCCAGAATCTGACCAAGCGCTTCCGCAACAACAGCGGCGGCTACACGCAGGCTCTGGCCGACATCAATGTCGAGATTGCCGATGGCGAGTTCTTCGTCATCGTCGGCCCCTCCGGCTGCGGCAAGAGCACGCTGCTCCGCATCATGGCCGATCTCGACACTTATACGTCCGGATCGATAGAGATCGGCCATACCGATCCCGGGCGACCGCTGACCTCGATGGTCTTCCAGGAGCACGCGCTCTATCCCTGGATGACGGTGATGCAGAACGCCGAGTTCGGCCTCGACATGGCCGGCATGCCGAAAGAGCAGCGCCGCACGCTGGTGCGGCCGTTCCTCGAAAAGGTCGGCCTCGGCAAATTCGAGAACTATTTCCCGCACCAGCTATCCGGCGGCATGCGTCAGCGCGTCAGCCTCGTGCGGGCCTTCGTCAGCAATCCGGAAGTGCTGCTGATGGACGAGCCCTTCGCCGCGCTCGACGCGCAGAACAAGATCCTGCTGCAGAACGAGCTGATGCGCATCTGGGACGAGAACCGCAAATCGGTGGTGTTCATCACGCACAGCATCGACGAGGCGCTGCTCCTCGGCGACCGGATCGCGGTGATGACCGCCTCGCCGGGCCGCATCAAGGAAATCATCGACGTGCCCTTCCCGCGGCCGCGGACCCTGTTCGATATTCAGGGGACGCCGGAATACACCCGGATCTCGCGGCACATCTGGAGCACGATGGAGGCCGAAGTGCTGAACGCCCAGCAACTCGGAGCGGCCCATGCGGCAGGATAAGCCACAGCGGATCAGCACCGCGACGAAAGAACGCGTGGTGAGCATCCTGTCGCCGATCGTGCTGTTGTCGGTGTGGCAATTGCTGAGCTCGACCGGCATTCTTGACGGGCGCTTCGTCCCGTCGCCTGTCAGCATCGCCCGTGTCGGCTTCGACATGGCGCAAAGCGGCGAACTCGCGCAACATCTCAAGGCCAGCTTCGTCCGATTGGGCGCCGGCTTTGCCATCGGCGCCGCGCTCGGCGTCACCGTCGGCGTGCTGATGGGCCTGTCGCGCTGGCTGCGCGCCGCGCTCGATCCGATCGTTGCGGCGGTCTATCCGATCCCGAAAATTTCGCTGCTGCCGCTGGTCATGATTTTCCTCGGCCTCGGCGAAGCCTCGAAGATCTTCATCATCGCCTTCGCGGTGTTCTTCATCGTGCTGCTCAACAGCATGGCGGGGGTGCTGACGCTCGACAAAATCTACTTCGAGGCGGCGAAGAACTTCCGGGCGCCCTGGTACAAATTGTTCTGGCGTGTCGTACTGCCGGGCGCGCTGCCGCTGATTTTCGTCGGCTTGCGGCTGGCCATCGGCGTCGCGTTGATCCTGATCGTCGCCGCCGAATTTGTCGCCGCCCGCGCCGGCATTGGCTATCTGATCTGGTCGTCCTTCGAGGTAATGAAGGTCGAGGCCATGTTCGTCGGCATCATCATCATCACGATGATCGGCCTGATCACGACGGCGATTCTCAAGGAGATCGAGCGCCGGATCCTGCCCTGGAAGGCATCGCGGTAGGCGTTGCCACGCGCTGGCCGTGGACCGGCTCGCCGCCGCCAGGGCGGCGCCGGCGCGGCTGCCGCCGTGATCCGATAGCGACCGTGGGCGACGTCAGTGTGCTGCGCGGCGCTGATCATCATGCTTGCGCCTAACCGCTCCGCATTCGTTTGCGTTTCTCGGAGAGCGACGGCCAAGGCGGTCGCCACAAAAAGAGAGGCCCCCGGCTCTTGCGAACCGGGGGCCTCGACGGAAGGGACAGTGCCGGGTTTCCGCCCCTACCGCTGGAGCTGCGGCGGCACGACCGTGAGGCCCGTGCCGCCGCGTATTGCTTACTGCACGGTCTCGCCGTGCAGGGTGATGTCGAGGCCTTCCTCTTCCTGCGCTTCGGTCGGACGCAGGCCGATCACCGCCTTGACCACGTACATGATGATCGCCGTGACGATCGCCGTGTAGACGATGGTGACGATCACGCCGTAGAACTGCGTCGCCACGCTGGCGTCCTTGCCGGCCGCGTTGATCGCCGCGTCGGCGAACACACCGGTGAGGATCGCGCCGACGATGCCGCCGACGCCGTGCACGCCGAACACGTCGAGCGAGTCGTCGTAGCCCAGCGCCTTCTTCACATGCACCGAGGCGATGTAGCAGATCACGCCGGCAACGAGGCCGATGATCAGGCCGCCCGTCGGGTTGACGAAGCCGGCCGCCGGGGTGATGGCGACGAGGCCCGCAACCGCGCCCGAGATGATGCCGAGCAGGCTCGGCTTCTTGGCGATGATCCATTCCGCGATCATCCAGGCCAGCGCCGCGCCGGCGGTGGCAACCTGGGTGTTGATCATGGCGGCACCGGCCAGACCGTTCGAGGCAGCGGCCGAACCGGCGTTGAAGCCGAACCAGCCGACCCAAAGCAGCGAAGCGCCGATCATGGACAGGGTCAGGTTATGCGGCGCCATGGCGACGTGACCGTAGCCCTTGCGCTTGCCGACGATGATGCAGCCGACCAGACCGGCGATGCCGGCATTGATGTGAACGACGGTGCCGCCGGCAAAGTCGAGCACGCCAGCCGTACCGAGGAAGCCGCCGCCCCAGACCCAGTGCGCGACCGGGAAATAGACGAAGGTGCCCCACAGGCCGATGAACCAGAGCAGCGCCGAGAATTTGATGCGCTCGACGAAGGCGCCGATGATCAGGGCCGGGGTGATGATCGCGAAGGTCATCTGGAAGGTGATGAACACCCACTCCGGAATGGTGCCGGTCAGCGACTCGCTGGTGACACCCGCGAACATCGCCTTCGAGAAGCCGCCGATATAGGCGTTCATGCTGCTTTCGGTGAAGGCGATCGAATAGCCGTACACCATCCAGAGCACGGACATCAGACAGGCGATGGCGAAGCACGCCGTGACGACCGACAGCACGTTCTTCTTGCGGACCATGCCGCCGTAGAACAGCGCGAGGCCGGGCAGCGTCATCAGCAGCACGATGACGGTGGAGGTCAGCATCCAGGCGGTGTCGCCGGTGTCGAGCTTCGGTGTCGGGGCGGCGGTCTGGGCGAGCGCACCGCTCGCAAGGGTCAGTGCGGCGAGCGCAGTCAGCCCCGCACCGGAGATTTTCTTGAACGTCATAGTCTTAACTCCTATCGGTGATGTGGGTGCGGGTTTCAGAGGGCCGCCGCGTCGGTCTCGCCGGTGCGAATACGCACGGCGCTGTCGAGCCCGAAGACGAAAATCTTTCCGTCGCCGATCTGTCCGGTCTTGGCTGCGCCCGAGATGGCGCCGATGACTTTCTCGACCTGGTTGGATGCGACCGCGACCTCCACCTTCACCTTCGGGAGGAAGCTCACCGCGTATTCAGCCCCACGATAGATTTCCGTGTGCCCCTTCTGACGGCCGTAGCCCTTGACCTCGGTGACGGTGAGACCCTGGACGCCGATCGACGTCAGAGCGTCCCGAACCTCGTCGAGCTTGAAAGGCTTGATAATGGCCATGACGATTTTCATGGATTCGATCCCCGCTTGAGCCCGTTTTGACTTCACACAGTGCGGGCCGTTTCACTGAGCCGGGCCGCACGAAGCACGCTTCGCAGGCATGACCGCGCAAGGAGAATCAAGCCCCGTGCCAGTTGCGCGGGCAGAGGGTAACCGACTGATAAACAAGCGTTAAATCGGGGAACGCGCCGGAGCCGGAAATGCCCGCACAAGGTGACGCCTAATGCGACGTCAGGGCGAGAGGCTGATGCACAAAAAATAGACAGAGCCTGTGCCGGCATTTGGATACCGGCGGCGGGGGCTCTCAGGCGCGGTGGAGGGAGGTCGCTGGCGGGAGAAGCCGCGCCGAAGCGTTAGAGCGCGTCGACGTCGATTTCGCCGGTGCGGATGCGCACGGCCTGGTCGATGGGAACCACGAAGATCTTGCCGTCGCCGATCTCGCCGGTGCGGGCCGCACCGCTCAGCGCTTCGACGACCTGCTCGGTCCGCTCGCTGGCGACGCCGATCTCGACCCGCAGCTTGGGCAGGAAGCTCACCGCGTACTCGGCGCCGCGGTAGATTTCCTTGTGGCCCTTCTGGCGGCCATAGCCCTTCACCTCGGTGACGGTCATGCCGTGGACCCCGATCGCGTTGAGCGCCTCGCGCACGGCGTCGAGCTTGAACGGCTTGATGATCGCGGTCACGAGTTTCATGGCATCAGCTCCTCAGATCCGGCGGGCGACGCAAAATACTAGCACTGTTCGACCAATCGTATAGCCCCGCGGGTCACGGCTGGCGTCGCAGCCGCACCAGGCCTTCCTGTGCCACAGAAGCGACCAGCGTGCCGTCCTGCTTGAAGATGAGACCGCGCGCGAAGCCGCGCGAATTCTGCAGGCTCGGCGTGTCCTGCGCGTAAAGCAGCCATTCGTCGGCGCGGAATGGCCGGTGAAACCACAGCGCGTGGTCGAGGCTGGCCGCCATGAATTCCGGTTCGAAAAGCGTGCGGCCATGCGGCGTCAGCGCCGCATCGAGCAGCGACATGTCCGATGCATAAGCCAGCGCGCATTGATGGATGGCGAGATCGTCCGGCAGCTTCTCGTTGATCTTGAGCCAGAGATGGAAGCGTCCATCCGGATATTTCTTGCCGTAGTAACGATCGAACTCGACCGGCCGCAATTCCAGCGGCCGTTCGCGTTCGTAATAACGGCGCACCGCCTCCGGCAAGTTCGGCATCACCTTGGCGCGGATGACCTCCTCGTCCGGCAATTCGTCGGGCATCGGCACGTCCGGCATCTTGGCCTGATGCGTGAGACCTTCCTCTTCGCCCTGGAAGGAGACGAGCATCGAGAAGATCGGATGGCCGTGCTGGCGCGCGGTGACACTGCGCGTGGTGAAGCTCTTGCCGTCGCGCACGCGGTCGACGTCATAGATGATGGGAACTTTGGGGTCGCCCGGCAGCAGGAAATAGGCGTGCAGCGAGTGCGTCGGGCGGCTGGCTTCGACGGTGCGAACGGCGGCGACCAGCGCCTGGCCGATGACCTGGCCGCCGTAGACGCGCTGCCAGCCATTCTGCGGCGAGCGGCCGCGAAACAGGTTCAGGTCGAGCTGCTCGAGATCGAGGATATTGAGCAAGTCGGAGACAGGCGAGGTCATGGCTGCTTCCCGGCGGCGGGGTCAAATACCTGACCAAACCTGCTATGCTGCGGCGCGTTTGACAAGGAAGCCTCATGACAGAGCCGGGTAAGTCAACAAAGCGGGTCAATATGGTGGTCGGCGGCGCCGGTTTCGCCGGGCTGGCGCTGGCCATCGCCTTGCGCCAAGCGCTGGGCGAGCGCTTTGCGGTCACGGTGGCCGATCCGGCGCTGGCGCAGATACCGTCGAAGGACCCGCGCGCCACGGCGATCGCCGCCGCGGCCCGGCGCCTGTTCGAGGCCATCGAGGTCTGGGACGCGGTTGAGCCGACGGCGCAGCCGATCCTCGACATGGTGGTGACCGATTCCAGGCTCGACGACGCGGTGCGGCCGACCTTCCTCACCTTCGGCGGCGAGATCGAGGAGGGCGAACCCTTCGCTCATATGGTCGAGAACCGCCACCTTATCGACGCGCTGGTGGCGCGCGCGCGCGCGGTTGGCGTCGATCTGCGCGCCACGGCGGTGAGCCATTACGAGACAACGGCGAAAGCCGTGACCGTCACTTTCGCCGACGGTAGCGAGATCGAAGCGCGGCTTCTGGTCGGCGCCGACGGCGCGCGTTCGGCGATCCGCGAGCAGGCCGGTATCGCCACCCATGGCTGGAGCTATGACCAGTCCGGCATCGTCACCACCGTCGCGCACGAGCGTCCGCACAATGGCTGCGCCGAAGAGCACTTCCTGCCGGCCGGTCCGTTCGCGATCCTGCCGCTCACCGGCAACCGCGTGTCGATCGTCTGGACCGAACGGACGCGCGATGCCGATCGTCTTGTCGCGCTGCCGGACGACGAATTCCATGCCGAGTTGGAGAAACGTTTCGGTCTGCATCTGGGCGAGCTGAAGGTCGCCGGGCCTCGCCGCGCTTTTCCGCTCGGCCTGTACAACGCGCGCTCCTTCATCGCCGATCGTCTGGCGCTGATCGGCGATGCCGCGCATGTCATCCACCCGATCGCCGGGCAGGGCCTCAATATGGGGCTGCGCGATGTCGCGGCGCTCGCCGAGTCGGTCGCGGACGCGGCCCGGCTCGGCCTCGATATCGGGGGGCCGCAGGTATTGGAGCGCTATCAGCGCTGGCGCCGTTTCGACACCATGACCATGAGCGTCGCCACCGACGGCTTGAACCGGCTGTTCTCCAACCATTCCAACGCGCTGCGTCTGGTGCGCGACATCGGCCTCGGCCTGGTCGAGCGCATGCCGGACTTGAAGCGTACATTCATCCGCGAGGCCGCCGGCGTCACCGGCGCGGTGCCGAAGCTGATGAAGGGCGAGATGGTTTAAAAACTTGGCAGCTACGCCACTTGCTCAGTGTCATCACCGGGCTTGTCCCGGTGATCCCGCTTAGGATGGCACACGCGTCCTAAGCGAGATGGCCGGGTCAAGCCCGGCCATGACAAGGAGCAAGAGCGCTCGGTCAAAATTCACGTCAACGGTACAGCGGCGACGTGATCCTTGAACGCCTGGCGCGATGAGACCGCCGCATACCAGCGATCGAGATGCGGCGTCGCCGGGCGATCCGGCACGAGCTCCATGTAGCGATAACACATGATGGCGACCGGAATGTCGCCGTAAGAGAACGCTTCGCCCGCGACATAAGCGGTCTTGGCCAGCTGCGCGTCCAGCGTCTGCATGTTGCCGACGGTCTTTTCGATCATTGCCTTGATGTGCGCCATGTCCCGCTTTTCCGGCGGCGTGCGCACCAGGCCCCAGAACACCGGCGTGATGTTCGGGCCGACGACGGAGAGTTGCCAGTCCATCCATTGATTGGCGAGGGCGCGCTGCTTGATGTCTTTCGGCTCCAGGATGTTGGCCTTGTCATACTTGGCCGCGAGATAGCGGCAGACCGCGTTGGATTCCCAGAGCGTGAAGCCATCCGGCTCTTCGAGCGTCGGCACTGTCGCGTTCGGATTCATGTTGGAGTAGGGGGGCTCGCGCGTCTTGCCGAACGCGCCGCCCACGTCGATGCGCTCATGGGGCAGGCCGAGTTCGCCGACGGTCCACATGACCTTCTGCACGTTGGATGAATTGTTGCGGCCCCAGATCTTGAGCATTGGACATTTCCTCAGTGGCAAGTCTCGTTCTTGTCATCACCGGGCTTGACCCGGTGATCCCGCTTAGGGACGCAAGTTCTTTGCCCTGCTAAGGCGATGACAGTGATGGCAATTGGTCAATCCAGCCGCCGCGCTTCTTCCGGCAGCATTATCGGAATGCCGTCGCGGATCGGATAAGCGAGTTTGGCCTGGCGCGAGATCAGTTCCTGCCTGCTGGCATCGTATTCCAGCGTGGTCTTGGTCAGCGGGCAGACCAGGATTTCCAGCAGCTTCGGGTCGACGCTGTGGGCCGGGCGTTCGGGAATGGAAGGCGTGGTCATGCGGTGGGTCTCACGGCTCGTTACTGCAGCGGCGGTTCGCCCTCGACATTGTTCTTGGCGAGTTCGATTTCGGTGATAGCGACCAGCAGTTCGGCGCGGGTCTTGAGGTCGGGTGCTTCCAGCAGCGCCTGCTTTTCCGGCGCGCCGTAAGGCGACATCATCGACAGGCCGTTGACCAGCGCCTCGGTCGGCGCCTGCTTGATGTCGTCCCAGTCGGCCGTCATGTTGTTGGCGGCCATGAAGTCGGTGAGCGCACGCAGCAGCGCCTCGCGGTCCACGGCATCCTCGCCCTTGCGGGCGATAAAATCATCGGCAAAGGGCGCGTAAGTGACGCGACATTGCCGGTAGTCGGTGTTGGCCTCGAGTTCTTCCTCGACGCGGAAACGCGCCACGCCGGTGAGCTCGATGATGTAGCGGCCGTCGCCGCTTTCGGCGAGCTGGGTGATGCGGCCGACGCAGCCAATCTTGTACAGATTGGGCTTGAGCATCGGCGATTCGGTTACGCCCTCAGGCTGGATCATGCCGATAAGGCGATGGCCGTCGCGCAAGGCATCGTCGATCATGGCGAGATAACGCGGCTCGAAAATGTTGAGCGGCAACTGGCCGCGCGGCAGTAACAGTGCGCCGGCGAGCGGAAACACCGGAACGACGCGTGGCAAATCCGCCGGGCTGCGATATCGCGGGTTCATCGGCATGGAGCGTCCTCGGCATGCCTCGGGATTGAAGGGCGCGGCGTGTTCACCGCGCCCGGCTCAGGAAAACAGAATCGACGACAGCTTCTTGCGGCCTTCGAGCGTCGCCGGATCGGTGGCGCCCCAGGCCTCGAAGAACTGGACGAGCTGCTTGCGCGCGCCGTCCTCGTTCCACTTGCGGTCCTTCTTGACGATGGCGAGCAGATGATCGGCCGCTTCCATGCGCTTGCCGGCGGCGTTGAGCGCGACGGCAAGATCGGCGCGGGCCTGATGATCGAGCGGATCGGCATCGACCTTCTTCTGCAGGTCATCGAGCGGACCGGCGGCTTCCGCCTGCATGGCGAGATCGAGCGCAGCGCGCGCAGCGGCGACCGCGGCATCGTTCTGCTTCGCCTCGGGAATCATGCCGAGTGTCTTTTTGGCCTGCTCGAAATTGCCGGTCGCGACATAGCAGCGCGCAAGGCCGGCGAGCGCGACGATGTTCGATGAATCTTCCTGCAGCAGCTGCGCATAGATGTCGGCGGCTGCGGCGGCGTCGCCCTCGGCGAGCGCGGCTTCCGCGGCTTCGAGCAGGTTGGCGCCTTCGTCCTCGATCTTGCCCTTGGTCAGGCGCTCGAGAAACGCCATCACCTGCGACTCCGGCAGCGCGCCCATGAAGCCGTCGACCGGCTGGCCGTTGGAGAAGGCGACCACCGCCGGGATCGACTGGATGCCCATCTGGCCCGGAATTTCCGGGTTCTTGTCGATGTCCATCTTGACGAGCTTGACCTTGCCCTTGGCCGCCTTGACGGCCTTCTCGAGCACCGGCGTCAGCTGCTTGCACGGGCCGCACCAAGGGGCCCAGAAATCAATCAGCACCGGCTGCGTCTTGGACGCCTCGATGACGTCCGCCATGAAGGTCTGCGTGGTGGTGTCCTTGATCAGGTCGCCGCCCGCCGCCGCCGTTGTCTCGCCGCCCAGTCCCAGCATCGTCTTCTCATCCCTTTGTCGCGGTTCCGGCTTTACCCCGGTTTGCCGCCCCTGAACACCGGAAATAGATGGGTAGCGGGCCGGGGAATGGCAATTCCGGCGGTCAATCGGCCTCAGGCGCCAGGCCGGAGATACGCTCGATTCGCGGTTGGTGGCCGGTGGCCTCCAGGAATTTGACGAGGTCTTCGCGGGAAACCGAAGTGGTCATGGTGTTGGTCAGCGGATGGGCGTTGATGATGGCGTGCTCCATCAGCGGGGCGTCCAGAACCACCGTGACCCGGCCGGCCGTGTCATTGATGGCGCCGAACGCGGTCACCGAGCCCGGCGTCACGCCCAGCAGCTCCAGCATCAGGTCGGACGAGCCGAAGGAGAACCGGCCCGAGGCGCCCAGCACGCGGTGGAGGCCCTTGAGGTCGATCTCGGCGTCTTCCAGCGCCGTAACCAGGTAAACCGCCTGCTTTTTGTCGCGCAGGAACAGGTTTTTGGTGTGCCCGCCGGGGATCTTGCCGCGCAGCGACTGGCTCTGCTCCACGGTGAATAGCGGTGGGTGGGTCACGGTCGGGTGGGCGATGCCGAGGCTGTTGAGAAAGGCGAAAAGCTGGTCGGGGGTGGCGGGCATTGCGGGACTTTCGAGGGCTCCGGGGCCCCGGGAACCCCGGGGCGCGCGGCGGCCATTAATCCTTAGGATTTCTCCCATTGCAAAGCCCGGCCGCATTTGGCATAGAGCCCGCCTTGGCGGCCGGTAACGTCTTGACCGGCCAATGAACTGACGGATGCGGGTGTAGCTCAGGGGTAGAGCACGACCTTGCCAAGGTCGGGGTCGAGGGTTCGAATCCCTTCGCCCGCTCCAGTTCTTCTAATTTTTGAGAAAAATGCCGAACTCGCGCCTGGAAACAGGACGAGATTACCCGGCTTTTCGCGCAGCGTCTGAAATCGCGTCAAAGGCCGCAAGCTTGGCGTCCTCGGTCGTTGCGTAAGCTGGGCCGGACTGAGGTAGCCAGTACTTTTCGCCGTTGCGGCTTACGACAGCTCTATAACCGACGCCCCGAGCAAAGACGGTTACGAGCCAGCCATCAATACGGATGGTCGGATTGCCATTTGTTGAAACTCGCCATTCCCTGCGGCGCGGAAAAGCGATGCGTTGTTTGGCCGATTTCTTCATAGAGGCTTCGCGGTCGCGTGCGGCCTGTAGGTCTTGCTCCATGTGGCCCGCACACACGCATCCGCAATCGAGCTGCCCAGGATAATCAGGATGCGTCATGGAATGGACGTAGCGAATTTCCATCGCTTCGCACATCTCGCATGTTTGCCAGTTCTCGCGATCTGGCCCCAGATCGTCGGTCCCTTCACAGGACCATCCTTTGTGGGGCACGCCCGGCTGGCTCCATTTGCCCCACCGGCGCGTGACCGCTTGGCCTTCCCTAGCGTCACTCATGGCCACCCCCTTCAGCGCGGACGATGTTTATAAATGGAGGTGCAAGCCAAGATTGCCAAGGGCTGACTTGTCGTCGTGGGACGGTGAGTCCTAAGGCAGAGCCTCGCCTACTCATTCAATCCCCACAATCCACAGGCAGTCAATTTTCAATACGAAACATAGTCCATTGACAAGTCGAGCGTTTATTTTTGGGGGGCTCTTTATTCCTTAAAGGACTCCCCTCGTCCGAATCGGCGTAATATTCCACACGTAGCCCACCGGGTTGTTCACAGCGTGCTTTGAGTTGGCCGTCCTTTCCATGGAGCCACTTAATGCCCTTTGTTTCGAATATTGCGAAGCAAGCTAAAGACGGAAAGTTCTTTCGCGAATTAGCCCGCGAGTTGCAGGAGCTTCCGAATAGCGATTGGACGGAATGGGAATGGAACTGGCTTGGGCAAGAAGCTCGAAGGTCAGAGAGCTATAACTTTAGCGAAACCGAGCGCGAAAAGCTTGCGCAGATCTATTCGTATACGCGGCTGTGTTCGGACCATGATGGCGTAACCGTCGCCGAAATGATCCGCGTTTGCCATCGCTATCACGCAGACTTCGCCGAGGAAGACGCCGATTTCATTATAGAGCTTCACAAATCGCAGGCGTCGGCCGTTCGCATTCGACAGCTCCGCCGTCTTGTTGGTCTGTACGAAATTGCTGGTGAAATAATTTCGGAGGTAGCGTAAATGCTTAGAGGCGCGCTGGCTCACAGCCACTTTGACGAAGACGATGGGTTCGAAGGCGTTTCTATTGAAACCGAGGAATTCATTTGTTCGAAAGAAACATTCTCTCAAGTCTCTGCGGCTCTGCCTCCTGTACTTGAAAAATTCGCGCTCGCTGCATCATTAGCTCCCTATACAGAGAGCCCAATAGAAGTTCTTTTTGGCGTCGAGTTCGTCACGTTTGTTGCGGCCATCGGTTTAAAAGTCGCTCACTGTGATCATTCTGAACAAAACAATTTCGGCCGAGATTGTGTTCTGTTGATCCACCAGTACCCGTGGAAGAACTATAGGATCGACTGGGCAATTAAGGTGCCATTTCTGCGGCAACCAATATTTTTCGTAGAATGCGACGGTCGAGACTTTCATTCTACGGAAGCTCAGGTAACTCGCGACCGCATTAAAGACGGCGAAGCCTTGCGCGCAGGCATTCCAGTTTTCCGCTTTACCGGTAGTGATCTTGATCGGAACGCGGCGGCATGCGTTCGAGTTGTATATGACAAGATCGAAACACAATATTTTAGCGAAAAGCGCACGACTCTACGTCAGGAAATAACGCGTGAATCATGTCGGGGATGCCACTTCAAAGTGGAGCTTGCTGCGACCCTTTCAGACTTCGCAAGCACGCTCCGGTCAATCTATCACTTTCATAGTGAGCGCGGGATCAGCGTTCGGCAAGGAACGCCCGAGCGTCGCTACGGCCAAAGTCAAGACTTTGTGCGATGGTATTTTAAGAACGTCCAGGACGCTGGCCTCTTTCAAAAGCGATTTGGGGGGCGTTTAATTTGTAGCCCGGTGCCTTAAGTGGAGGCGGGTGATGGAGTAAGAGCGCATTCGGATGTTCAATGGGGCTCAATAAAAAAAGCCGGGGCTTTTGCCCCGGCTTTTTCGTTTTCCGGCGGATTGGGCCGCTCAGCGCCGCAATTTCAGCGGCGAGCGGGCGATCAGCACCGCGAGGCCGGCGCCGAGGCCGATCTTCACCAGCGACGACAACAGGAACGGCACGACGCCCAGCGCCAGCGCCTTGGTCGGCCCGATCAAATGCGCGAGCCAGGCATAGCCCATGGCCAGCATGATTGCGGTGCCGATGACGTTCACCAGCGCCGCGCGCATGAAGGTCTCGCCAAAGCCGCGCTCGGCGAGCCAGCCCGACACGAAGGCGGCGACGCAGAAGCCGACGAGATAGCCGCCGGTCGGGCCCATCATGTAGGCGAGGCCCATGCCGCGCGCCGGCGAGTTGGCGAACACCGGCAGGCCCATCAGGCCTTCGAGCACATAGGCGGTGACGACGATGAAGCCGAGCCGCGAGCCGAGCGTCATGCCGATCAGGATCGCCGCCATGGTCTGCATGGTCATCGGCACCGGCCAGAACGGGATCTGGGTGCGCGCCGAGGCGGTCATCAGCAGCGAGCCGAGCACCACGGCGGCAAAGCCGAACAGCAGGCGGGAGCCGATGTCGTCCTTGGTGGCGACGGCGGCGGCGGACTTGAACAGGCGCTTCATGAGCGATCCTTCCCTGAATTCGATGTTCCTAGGTAGCCCAATCGCGGGGCCTCGCAAAGGGGCGACGCCGGCAGCCGTAAGCCCCTCATCCCTCGCGGATATCGGCCACGGCGCCGCCGGTCATGGCGGCCAGCGCCTTGGCCGAGGTGCGAAACACATGGCGCGGCGAGCCGGCGGCGGCCCAAATCGGGTCCAGCGCCATCAGGTCCTGGTCGATGAAAATGCGCGGCGGGCTCTGGTGGCCGATGGGCGAGACCCCGCCAATGGCGAAGCCGGTGACATCGCGCACCCAGCGCCCGTCCGCCGGCTTGACCGGCTGGCCGAGCAAAGCGGCGACCTTGGCGGTATCGACGCGATTGGCGCCGGAGGCGATGACCAGCACAACCTGATCGCCGGCGCGCAGCACGATCGACTTGGCGATCTGCGCCACGGTGCAGCCGACCGCATTGGCGGCGTCCTGCGCCGTGCGGGTGCCGTCCGGAAAGACGTCGATGGTGTCCGGCTGTCCGGCGGCGATGAGGGCGGCGCGCACGCGTTCGACCGAAGGCGTGGTTTCGTTCATGGACGTGTTCTCTGGGTTTCTCAGTAACCGGCGGCGAAGGAGCCGCGGGTGCGGGGATCGGCGGCGCCGACATAACGTTGCGGCTGGAATTCGCTCTTCGGCAAGACCTGAATTGAATTTACCGATGTCGCCGGCCGCGTCGCCTCGAGGTTATGACCGCGCGCGGTGAGGCCATCAAGCACGGCCTGCGGAAAGCCGCCTTCGACATAGACCGTGTCCGGCATCCATTGATGATGCAGGCGCGGTGCGGTCACGGCCTCGGCGATCGTCATGTCGAAGTCGATGACATTGGTGACGATCTGCAACACGGCGGTGATGATGCGGCTGCCGCCGGGCGAGCCGGTGATGATGTATGGCTTGCCATCCTTGAGCACGATGGTGGGCGTCATCGACGACAACGGCCGTTTGTTCGGGCCGGGCAGATTGGCGGCGAAGCCGACGAGGCCATAGGCGTTCGAGGCGCCGGCCTTGGCAGTGAAGTCATCGAGCTCATTGTTGAGCAGCACGCCGGTGCCATCGGCGATGAGGCCGAGGCCGTAGGAGAAGTTGAGCGTATAGGTGTTCGACACCGCATTGCCGTCGCGGTCGATGACGGAAAAGTGCGTGGTGTTCTGCCCCTCGACGTCGGCCGGCTTGCCGGCCTTGATGTCGGACGACGGCGTCGCCTTGTCGGTAATGCCCTTGCGCAATTCGGCGGCATATTTTTTCGAGATCAGGCCGGCGATCGGCATCTTCACCGAATCCGGGTCGCCCATATAGACGGCGCGGTCGGCATAGGCGCGCTTCATCGCCTCAATGAAGTAATGCAGCGCCTCGTCGTTGCGGCCGAGCTTCTTGAGATCGTAGCCTTCGAGGATGTTGAGCATCTCGACGAGATGCACGCCGCCCGACGAGGGCGGCGGCATCGAGATGATGTCGGTGCCGCGGTAGGTGCCCTTGACGACGTCGCGTTCGATGGCGCGATAGTTCGCCAGATCGTCCGCGGTCATCACGCCGCCGGCCTCGCGCACAGCACGGGCGATCTTCGCGGCGACGTCGCCGCGGTAGAAGCCGTCGGGGCCTTTGGCGGCGATGGCTTTCAGCGTATCGGCAAGATCGTACTGGATCAGCCGATCGCCGGATTGCAGCGGTTCGCCGCCGTTCTTGAGTAAAATGGCCGCAGTCGATGGCCAGCGCGCCAGCCGCTTGGCCACAGCCGGTAGTGAATCCGCCGTGTCGTCATGGACCGCGAAGCCCTGCTCGGCGAGGCGGATGGCGGGCTGCAACAGATCGGCCAGCGACAGTTTGCCGGAGCCGTATTTATCGCGCGCCATGGCGAGGCCGGCGACGGTGCCCGGCACGCCGACCGACAGGCCGGTGTCGCGCGACTTCACCGGATCGGGATTGCCCTGCGCGTCGAGAAACATGTCCGGCGTCGCCGCGGCCGGCGCGGTCTCGCGATAGTCGATGGCGGTGTTGTGGTTGTCGCTGGCGCGGTGGATCACCATGAAGCCGCCGCCGCCGAGATTGCCGGCGCGCGGATAAGTGACGGCCATGGCGAAGCCGACCGCGACCGCGGCATCGACGGCATTGCCGCCGCGATCGAGAATCTCGACACCGATGCGCGCGGCCATGCGCTCCTGCGCCACCACCATGCCGGTCTGGCCGACAATGCCCTGCGCCGGCGGAAACGACGGCAGCGAGTTCTGCAGTTGCGGCGCCGACTGCGCGAGCGCCAGCGAGGCGGTGAGGAGAAGGGCGAGGAAGGTCGTTGTGAGTCGTCGGAGCATCAGATCAATATTCCGTTCGTCCCCGCGAAAGCGGGGACCCAGTTCTTCATCCTCGCTGGATTCCCGCTTTCGCGGGAATGAACGGAGGATGGGGTTGCGGCCACGAGTCTAGCGCGCCTGCGAATGATAAACCGGGTTCGGCCGCATGTCGGTGGCGGACGCGACGCGGTTCGACATGTTGAAGAAGCCGGTGATTGCCGCAATGTCCCAGATGTCGCGGTCCTTGAACCCGGCGCGGCGCAAGCTCTCGCGATCGTGCTCCTCGATCTCGGCCGGCGTGTTGGTGAGCTTCACAGCAAAATCGAGCATGGCGCGCTGGCGCTTGTCGAGCCGTGCCACGCGATGGTTCATCACGATCTGTTCGCCGAGCAGCGGATTGCCAGAGTATTGCCGCACAGCAGCGCCATGCGCGGTGAGACAGTAGTAGCAGCGGTTCTGCGCCGACACCGCGACCGCGATCATCTCGCGCTCGAGCTTGGACAGGCCGCTCGGCGCCAGCATCAGGTCATTGTACATGGCGGCGAAGGCTTCGAGCTTGGCGTTGTCGAAGGCGTAGGCCACCAGCACGTTCGGGATGAAGCCGAGCTTGTCCTGACACTTCTGGAAATAGGCCGTCATCGCCGGCGACAGTTCGCCGCGCGGCAGCTTGAGCGCGATGATCGGCGCATCGTCGGGCGTTGCCACGCTCGGCGCGGCCTTCTCGGGCGCTTTTCTGGCTGCGGCTTTGGCGGGGGTCTTAGCCATGGTGGCCACCTGTCAAAAATTTTCGGCTGCTGACGCCGAGCCTACAACGCTTCGGCCGCGCCGGGTATAGCGGGAGGACATAGTTTTCATGTTTCTGATCAATGCCTTGGCATCGATTCTTTGGCGCTGCCGGCGTCGGCAACATAAAGCGGTCACGCTCGCCCGCTAATCGGTGTCCTGCTCTCGACCCCTGCGTCGGGAAGGTGAACACTGCATCCAGCCAGACCGATTCCTCCGACTGACACATCACCGACGTGAAGCGGTCTTCGCCCCGGACCAGACCCGCCGCCATTGCCAATTTTCATGAGGTCACCCGTGCTCGATAAACCGGCTCCCGACAGTCACGACAGCGCCGAGCATGTGGCCGCCAGGGCGGTGATCGAGCAGGCCGGACAAGAGCTTGCCGCGCGGCAGCCCGGCATACCGACGGAATTCGTTGCGGGATTGTTTGGCCGGGCCGTACCCGAAGACGTGGTGCGTTACGACGCGGCGCAACTGGCTCAGCTCGCCGAGCGCGCCTGGCAGTTTCTCAGCCAGCGCGATCCGGGCGTGCCGAAGGTGCGCTGCGAGACCGTGCCGATCGACACCGCCACCTCGCCGCGCAGCATCACCGTGATCGAAGTCGTCAATGACGACATGCCGTTCCTGTTCGACTCGGTGATGGGGGAAATCGCCGAGCGCCGTCTCGACGTTCGGCTCGTCGCTCATCCGGTGTTCGGCGTTCAACGCGACGGCGGCAAGCTCGCCGGGCTGACCGCGCCAAGCACCGGCGGCCGCGAGAGCCTGATTCACATCCATGTCGAGCCGATCGGCGAGGAAGCCGCGCGGGCGGAGATCGTCGCGGCGCTGGAGCGCATCCTGCTCGAGGTGCGTCTCGCGGTCACCGACTGGCGGCCCATGCTTGAGCGCATTCACGCTGTCATCGCCGAACTCAAGTCGAACCCGCCGCCCTTGCCGGTGGATGAGATCGGCGAGGCCGTGCAATTCCTGCAGTGGCTGGCCGACGACCATTTCACCTTCCTCGGCATGCGCGATTACGTCCGTAAGGGCAATGCGCTCGATCCGGATTTCGCGACCGGCCTCGGCATCCTGCATGGCTCGGATCTTCACGTTCTGCGCCGCGCCGATGAGCGGCTCGAACTGACGCCGGAACTCAAGTCGTTTCTCAACGAGCCGCATCCGCTGATCATCGCCAAGACCACGACCGTCTCGCATATCCACCGCCGCACATTTCTCGATTATGTCGGCGTGAAGAAATACGACGCCGATGGTCGTCTCGTCGGCGAGCATCGCATTGTCGGGCTGTTCACCTCGACGGCCTATACGCGTTCGGCGCGCACGATCCCCTATATCCGCCGCAAGATCGCGGCGATCGAGCAGCGCGCGGGTTTCGTGACCGGCAGCCATTCGGCGAAAGCGCTGGCCAATGTGCTGGAGCAGTATCCGCGCGACGAACTGCTGCAGGTCGATACCGATACGCTTTACGATTTCGCCACGGCGATCATGCGCCTCGACGAGCGGCCGCGCGTGCGGGTGCTGGCGCGCCGCGATCGCTTCGACCGCTTCGTCTCGGTGCTCGCTTACGTGCCGCGCGAGCGCTACGGCAGTGTCGTCCGCGAGCGCATCGGCAACTACCTCGCCAGGACGTTCGGCGGCGAGGTCGCGATGTTCGTGCCGTTCTTCCCCGAAGGGCCGCTGGTGCGCGTGCATTACATCATCGCCCGCAACGGCGGCGCGGCGAACGATGTGCCGCGCGATGTTCTCGAACGCGAAGTTTCGCACATCGTGCGCTCGTGGACCGACAGCCTCGCCGAGGCGCTCGATGCGCTACATGCGCCGGAGCAGGCGCGCGCGCTGTTCGAGCGTTATCGCGACGCCTTCACGCAGGGCTTCCACGATTATTACTCCGCGTCGAGCGCGGCCGGCGATATCCGCGCCATCGAGACGCTGACGGAGGACCGGCCGCTGGCCGTCGATTTCCGGCACCGCGAGGAGACCGAGCAGAGCGAGGTCAGTCTCAAGGTCTGGAGTCTGGGGCGGCCGCTGCCGTTGTCGGAGCGCGTGCCCGTTCTGGAGAACATGGGCTTCAAGGTGGTCGACGAGCGCACCTATCGCATCACGCCGGCCCATGGTGCGAAGCTGTGGTTTCACGACATGCTGCTCACCCGCGAGGACGGCACCGCGACCGATCTGCAATCCGGCAAGGCGCGGCTGGAGGCCGCATTCCTCAACGTCATGCGCGGCGGCGCCGAGAATGACGGCTTCAACGCGCTGACGCTGCAGGGCGGGCTCGGCTGGCGCGACGTGGCGCTGATCCGCACCGTGGCGCGCTATCTGCGCCAGATCCGCGTGCCGCATTCGCAGGATTACATGTGGGCGGCTCTGGTGAAGCACGCCGCGATCGCCAGCGACATCGTCGAACTGTTCCACGCGCGGTTCGACCCGCGGCCGCATGCGGCCGAGGGCCGCGACGACAAGCAGCAGGCGATCGCCGCGCGCATCGAGGAGGCGCTGACCAAGGTGGACAGCCTTGACGAAGACCGCATCCTGCGCCTCTTCGTCAATGCGGTGCAGTCGGCGATCCGCACCAACTATTTCCAGACCGACGCGGACGGCAAGCTCAAGCCGCTGATCGCCATCAAGTTCGAAAGCGGCAAGCTGACCGACATGCCGCTGCCGCGGCCGCTCTATGAGATCTTCGTCTATTCGCCGCGCGTCGAGGGCATTCACTTGCGCTTCGGCAAGGTGGCGCGCGGCGGCATTCGCTGGTCCGACCGGCCGCAGGACTTCCGCACCGAGATCCTTGGCCTCGTCAAGGCGCAGCAGGTGAAGAACGCGGTGATCGTGCCGGTCGGCGCCAAGGGCGGCTTCGTGCCCAAGCAGATGCCGAAGAACCCGACGCGCGACCAGTTCATGGCCGAGGGCATCGCGTCGTACAAATTGTTCATCTCGACGCTATTGGACATCACCGACAATTACGCGCCGGATGGCAGCATCGTGCCGCCGGATTGCGTGGTGCGCCATGAGGGCGACGATCCCTATCTCGTGGTCGCGGCCGACAAGGGCACGGCGACATTCTCAGATATCGCCAACGGTCTCGCCGTCGAGCACGGCTTCTGGCTCGGCGATGCCTTCGCCTCCGGCGGGTCGGCGGGCTACGACCACAAGGTGATGGGCATCACCGCGCGCGGCGCCTGGGAGTCGGTGAAGCGCCACTTCCGTGAAATGGACATCAACATCCACGACACGCCGTTCACGGTGGTCGGCGTCGGCGACATGTCGGGCGACGTGTTCGGCAACGGCATGCTGCGCGAGGATACGATCAGGCTGGTCGCGGCCTTCGATCATCGCGACATCTTCATCGATCCCGATCCGGACCCGAAGAAGAGTTTCGCCGAGCGCAAGCGGCTGTTCGATCTGCCGCGCTCGAGCTGGCAGGATTACGACAAGGCGCTGCTGTCGAAGGGCGGTGGCATCTATCCGCGTTCATCCAAGGAAATCCGGCTGTCGGCGGAGGCGCAGAAATTGCTCGGCGTGGCCGAGAAAGTGACGCCGCAGCGACTGATGCAGGCGATCCTGAAGGCGAAGGCCGATCTGTTGTTCTTCGGCGGCATCGGCACCTATGTGCGCGCCGCGAGCGAAGGCGACGAGGCCGCCGGCGACCGCGCCAACGACGCCATCCGCATCACCGGCGCCGATCTGCAGGTCAAGGTGGTGGGCGAGGGCGCCAATCTCGGCATGACCCAGCGCGGCCGCATCGAGGCGGCGCTGAACGGCGTGCGCCTCAACACCGACGCCATCGACAACTCGGCGGGCGTCAACACCTCCGACGTCGAGGTGAATATCAAGATCGCCTATGCCGAGCCGGTGCGCGCCGGGCGACTGACGCTCGACAAACGCAACGCCGAACTCGCCGAGATGACCGACGAGGTCGCGCGGCTGGTGCTGCGCAACAACTATCAGCAGACCCTCGCGCTGTCGCTGGCGCACCGGCGTGGCCTAGAGGACTTCGGCTTCCAGCAGCGCCTGATGCAGACGTTGGAACAGCAGGGCCTGCTCGATCGCGCGGTGGAATATCTGCCCGACGAGGTCGCGCTCGCCGACCGGCGCAAGCGCAACCTGCCGCTGACCCGGCCGGAGCTCGCGGTGCTGCTCGCTTACGCCAAGCTGACGCTCTATTCGGTGCTGCTCGATTCCGACGTGCCGGACGATCCCTTCCTCGGCCGCGAGATCAATCGTTATTTCCCCAAGGAGATGGTCGAGCGCTATCCGGACGCGCTGCAGTCGCACCGGCTGCGCCGCGAGATCATCGCCACACAGCTCACCAATTCGATGATCAACCGCGGCGGCGCCACCTTGATCGTGCGCATTGCCGACCAGACCGGCGCGGCGCCGGCGCAGATCGCGGCGGCCTTCGCCGCCGTGCGCAACAGCTACGACCTGATCGGCCTCAATGGCGAGATCGATACGCTCGACAACAAGGTGCCGGGCGACCTGCAATTGTCGCTCTATGCCGCCGTGCAGGATCTGCTGCTGGATCGCCTCGTCTGGTTTCTGCGCAATGTCGATCTCAAGGCCGGACTTGAAGCCATCGTCGCGCATTATCGCGACGGCATTGCCCAGGTCGAAGCCGCGCTCGATACCTGTCTGCCGAAGGCAGCGTCGGCGGCGCGCGACGCTCACATCGCACAATTGACGCGCGACGGCGTGCCCGAAGCACTGGCGCGGCGCATCGCCAATCTGGCGCTGACCAAAGCGGCGCCGGATATCGTCATGGTGGCCGATCGCGCGCAGAAGCCGATTGCCGAAGTCACCGCGACCTATTTCGCCACCGAGGCCTTCTTCCAGCTCGACAAGGTCGCGAACGCCGTGCCGGGGATTGTCGTGTCGGATTACTTCGATCGTCTCGCGCTCGACCGTGCCGTCGATCAGATCGGCGATGCCGAGCGGCGGCTGACATCAGCGATGATCGGCAATGGGCATGCTGGCGCGGAGGCAGTGGAAGAATGGCTCAAGCCGCGCAAGGCCGAGGTCGAGCGCATCCGCGCCGCGATCCACGAGATCGCCGGCTCGGGGCTGACCTTATCGAAGCTCAGCGTGGCGGCGAGTCTGCTGGGCGATCTGGCAAGGGAGTAGTCAGGTCGGCGGAGCGCCCGCCGGCTTGCGCTCGTTCCATGCCAGCAAGGCGTCGAGCGCCGGACATAGAGCTTCGCCCCAGTCGGTGAGGCGATATTCGACGCGGGGCGGCACTTCGGGATGCACGACGCGGGCGACGATGCGGTCGCTCTCCAGTTGGCGCAGTTGCTGAGTAAGCATCTTCTGCGAGACGTCGGGCATGGCGCGCTCCAGTTCCGAGAAGCGCATCACCTTGCCGTCGAAGAGATGAAACAAGATCAGAATTTTCCAGCGGCCTTCCAGCATGGCGAAGGCGCTTTCGATCCCCTCTGCCGCGGTCTGCGGCGTGTGGTCGGGGTTACTTTGCCGTTCGTAACCCACTTTCAGGTGCGTTCTTGTCATCGCGGAAAAGTAAGGCCACCTCAGCTGCGTCGCAATGCTCGACGCGGAGAAAATCAAGATGGCTTTCCAGTCAAACAGCTCAGAACGCGAAGTTCCCCAGCCCGACATTTCCTTGCCGCAGACAATCGCGGCCTATGTTGCCGCGAAAAATGCTCATGATCCCGACGCGGTTGCGCAGACTTTCGCCGCGGACGGCATCGCTTACGACGAGGGCAAGATCCATCGCGGCCGGGCGGAGATTGCCGAATGGGCCCGCGACGCGATGAACAGATATCGCATGACCATGTCGCCGTTGTCGGTGACTGGCAAAGAGGGAAAGACCGTGCTGACCGCGCGGGTCGAAGGCAATTTTCCCGGCAGCCCGATCGAATTGAACTTCAAATTCGAACTGGGAGAGGATGGCATCCGGTCGTTGAAGGTCGGTGGATGACCTTGACGAGGGAGCGTCTGATCCCACTGATTCGAATTCCGTCATGGCCGGGCTTGTCCCGGCCATCCCGCTTAGGTCTCTCCGGCGTTAGCGAACTAGATGGCGATTTCTTCGTAGAGATCGCGCCAAGTGGGATTGGCTTCGCTGATCAAACGCGTCTTATAGACGCGCGGCCAGTGCTTGATGTTCTTTTCGCGCTGAAGTGCGTCCTGGGCGGCCGCGTATTCCTCGAAATGAACAAGCTGATGGATGTTGTAGCGCTTGGTGTGTCCTGCCACGAAGCCTTGCCGGTGCTCGTAAACGCGGCGAACGAGATCGCTGGTGACCCCGACATAAATGGCGCCGCCCGGTCGGCTCGCTAGGATGTAAACGAAAAACCGCCGCATAGCCCGAGTGTCGATGATCGGGATGGCCGGGACAAGCCCGGCCATGACGGCGTTGGCGAGTCAGGATGGCGAGTTATGCAACCTCAATGCTTGAAATGCCGCGTGCCGGTGAACACCATGGCGATGCCGTGCTGGTCGGCAGCGGCGATCACTTCATTGTCGCGCATCGAGCCGCCGGGCTGGATCACCGCGGTGGCGCCGGCCTCAATGGCAACGAGCAGGCCATCGGCGAACGGGAAGAACGCATCGGACGCGACCACCGAGCCCTTGGTCAGTGGCGCCGGCAATCCCAGTTCCTTGGCGGCGTCTTCGGCCTTGCGGGCGGCAATGCGCGCCGAGTCGACGCGGCTCATCTGCCCGGCGCCGATGCCGACGGTGGCGAGATCTTTCGCATAGACGATGGTGTTCGACTTGACGTGCTTGGCGACGCGGAAGGCGAAACGGAGATCGCCAAGTTCGGCGGCGGTCGGCGCGCGTTTGGTGACGACCTTCAATTCCATGTCATCGACCACGGCGGCATCGCGCGACTGCACCAGCAGACCGCCGGCCACCGACTTCACCAGCAGACCCTTCTCGCGCGGGTCCGGCACGCCGCCGGCGAGCAGCAGCCGCAAATTCTTCTTCGCCGCGACGATGGCGATGGCTTCCTCGCTGGCATCCGGCGCAATGATGACTTCGGTGAAGATCTCGGTGATGGCTTTGGCGGCTCCGGCATCGAGTGGCCGGTTCAGCGCGACAATGCCGCCGAAGGCCGAAGTCGAGTCGCAGGCCAGCGCCTTCCTGTAGGCATCGAGCAGCGATGAGCCTTCGGCGACGCCGCAGGGATTGGCGTGCTTGACGATGACGCAGGCCGCCGCGCGCTTGGGATCGAACTCGGCGATCGCTTCGTAAGCGGCGTCGGTGTCGTTGATGTTGTTGTAGGAGAGCTCCTTGCCCTGCACCTGACGCGCGGTCATGACTCCGGCGCGGACGTTCGGCGTGCGGTAGACCGCCGCCGTCTGGTGCGGGTTCTCGCCGTAGCGCAGCGGCTGCGCCAGCCTGCCGCCGAAAGCGCGGTAATCCGGCGCGTCGTTGTTCAATGTCGCGGCGAACCAGTTGGAAATCGCGGCGTCATAGGCGGCGGTGCGCGCATAGGCCTTGGCGGCGAGCTTCTGCCGCGTCTCGTAGGTGGTCATGCCGCTGTGGGTGGTGAGTTCCTCGAGCACGACAGCGTAATCGGTGGTGTCGACGACCACGGCGACGTCGCCATGGTTCTTCGCCGCGGCACGGATCATCGCCGGGCCGCCGATGTCGATGTTCTCGATGCAGTCGTCGTAGTCGGCGCCCTTGGCGACGGTTTCCTCGAACGGATAGAGGTTCACGACCAGGAGATCGATCGCCTTGATGTTGTGCGCCTTCATCGCCGCGGCGTGCTCGGCGTTGTTGCGGATGGCGAGCAGGCCGCCATGCACGTTCGGATGCAGCGTCTTGACGCGGCCGTCCATCATCTCGGGAAAGCCGGTGAGATCGGAGACGTCATCGACGCGTAGGCCGGCGTTCTTGAGCGCCTTGGCGGTGCCGCCGGTGGAGACCAGCTCGATGCCGAAGCCGGCCAGCGCCGTGGCGAATTCGATGAGGCCGGATTTGTCGGAAACCGACAGCAGGGCGCGGGTGACGCGGCGCGGATGGCTGGACATGGGACTCTTCAGTTGTGGCGTTTGGGATTGTTGGCGGTGGGCTAGCACAGGAAATGGGCCAATGGGTATGCGGGATTTCCCGAGCTGCTGGTCAAGTCCACAGTCACCGGCCGCGATCTCAGCGCGCTCCCTCTCCCCTTGGGGGAGAGGGTTGGGGTGAGGGGGCAAGTGCCTTTCCTGGGTTCACTAACCCCTCACCCGCCCGCCTTCGGCGGGCGACCTCTCCCCATGGGAGAGGTGAAGCAAGGCATCTATGGCGGCGTCGGCCTGCAGGGCAAGCGTTAGAGCGGCAATTCCGGCTCTTCGGCGCGGTCGAGGCGGGCGCCGCCCTGCGGTACCGGCGGCGTATGGCGGAAGGTCCAGCGCACTTTCCCCTCCTGGCGGGCGTGGCCATAGACCACGATCTGCACCGCCCGACGCGGGCCGTCCGAGCCGGCGAGATAGACGCTTTCCTCGACCTCGACCGTCTCGCCCATGGTGGCGAAGGTCCACACTTCCTTGTCGGGCAGCAGCAGGATCACGCCGCGCCCTTCCGACAGGCGGCTCGCCTTGATCGACGGGTGCAGGTGAAAACGCACGGCGTATTCATCGCCCTTGCGCAGGTCGAACGCCTTGTGCGCCGGCGTGAACGCGTCCTCGCCATCGATGGTGCGGCCATCGGCGCTCACCTTGAGGGTGCGCGTCTGCACGACGCCGAATTCGCCGGCATAGCCGTCCTGCGAGGCGACGATGGTGATGCCCTCCTCGGTGTCGTGGCGCTCGACCGTAACCTTGCGCGGGCCGGAAATGATCGGATTGCCGCCGAGCAGCCGGCGCAGCGATTTGGATTCCAGAAACCGGCAGGACGACGTGTCGTTGAAGGTGACGGTCGAATGCGCCGCGGTGGCGCGCGCCACCTGCCGCCAGTTCTCGCGGTTCATCGAGGGCAGGCCGCAATTGACGATGACGCGGTGCTGCCGGAACGACATCTCGAACGACAGGCAGCCGGCATGCGCTTCGGTCGAGAGCGCGACCGGCGGTGGTCTGCCGGTGTCCATCAGGATCACGGTGGCATCGGCGTCGATGCGCTGATAGCCGGAATGCGGCGCGTTCGACAAAGGCGCGCCGCGCGCGTCGTCATAGGCGAGCGCGGTGGCGAGCAGATCGACGGCGGTCGGACCCATGCCGTTGAACTGCGCGAAATTGCCGTCCGGGTGACGGAAGAATCGCAGCATCGGCATCATGCGGTCGACGGCGTTGTTGATGGCCTGCGGCGGCTGCAGATTGCGCGCCGTGAAGAGCTGCCGCAGCGGCAACAGGTCGATGACGATCTCGATCAGCGCGCCGGGATTGCGGCTGACATGGCCGCCATCGGGCAATATTTGCGCGCGCAGTTCGTCGATCAGGCGCCGCGCCGTCGGCCGCAACTGGCCCGACAGGCCGTTGAGGCACAAGGTGGCGTAGGTCAGCGCGATCAGCGCCTGCAGGCGCGGCAGTCCGGCGCGCGCATCCTTCACCGTGCCGCGCAGATAGCGAACCTGGCGCTGCAGGCTGCGGATGAAACGCCGGTAGAAGCGCGCATCGGCGTCCTGCAGAATGAAGGGCGAGTGACACAGCCAGGAGATGATGCGGCGTGACAGGATCTCGGGTTGCCAGCCGATCGGATGGCCGCTGCCCTGATGCGTGATCCACTCGTCGATCAGCGAACGCGCATTGGCGCGGGTGATCGCGGAATCGGCGGCGCGCAGATGGCGCAGCCACGAGAAGTTGAGCAGCACCGTCGCCCATTCTTCCGACGGCGGCAGCATCTCGAAAGGCGAGCGGCGGTCGCAGATCACCACCTTGCCGGCGAAGGCGAAACGCCCGGCATAGATTTCGGCGGCGCGCGTGGCGTCGGCGGTGCGCAGGTCCTGCGGCGCGATCACGAGGCGGTCGGTCTTGGCCGAGCCATAGCGCCAGCGCAGCAGCGGATGCGTGCCGACGCTGCCGGCAAGACTCCGCAAGGCGCGGCGCCCGACCAGCAAAGACAGCCTGGCTCGTTCGCCGAGCGTAACCCGCATTGCCTCTATTCGTCCCCAGCGACGCGGCGATTCCCGCGTGCAATCCGTAGGATAGCGGAAGGGTCTTGATCCGGCCAATGATGCTGCCGCCGGCGTGGGCAGCGGTGCATAAGTCCGCTCAGTCCGGTTTCCGGGTCAGGCGGGCGGCAAAGAAGCCGTCGAGGCCGCCCCAGTGCGGATCGGCGTCCGGGAGGTATTGCGGCAGGGTGCGCAATTCGCCCAGCGCGGTGACGAATTCGCCATGGCCGAATACCTCCGCGGCGGCGATCGGTGCGCGCTCGAAGCGCTGATCGCGCGTCAGGAAAGCGGCGATCTGGGCTTCGCCTTCTTCGGGTTCCAGCGAGCAGGTGCAGTAGACCAGCGTGCCGCCCGGCTTGAGCAGGCCCGCGGCGCGGTCGAGCAAGCGGCTTTGCAGCGAGGTCAGCACGCCAAGGTCGTTCTCCGACTTGAGCCATGGCACGTCGGGATGGCGGCGGATGGTGCCGGTCGCGGTGCAGGGCGCATCGAGCAGCACGGCATCGAACAGCTTGTCCGGCTGCCATTCCAGCGCATCGGCGGCGACGGTTTCAACGTTGAGCTTGAGCCGTCCGAAGTTCTCCTTCAGCCGCGCAATGCGTGCCGGCGAGCGATCGACGGCGGTGACCTTGGCGCCGGCATTGGCGAGTTGCGCCGACTTGCCGCCGGGCGCCGCGCACAGATCGCAGACATCCTTGCCGGCAATATCGCCGAACAGCTGCGCCGGGATCGAGGCGGCTGCGTCCTGCACCCACCACGCGCCTTCGACGAAGCCGGGCAGCAGCGAAATTGCGCCATGGGCCAGCGTGCGCACGGTTCCCGTCGGCAGCACCTTGCCATGGACGCGTTCGGCCCAATGCGCGGCATCCTTGCGTACCGTAAGATCGAGCGCCGGCTCGTGGCCATTGGCGGCGGCGATGGCGCGCGCGGTGTCCTCGCCATAGGTCTTCTGCCAGCGCGCCAGCAGCCAGGCCGGCGTGTCGCGCGTCACATCGGACGAGTCGAACTCGCTGCGCGCCTGCGCCACCCGGCGCAGCACCGCATTGACGAGACCGGCATAGCGCGCGGCGCGCCGGTCAGCTTGTGCGAGACGCACCGACAGATCGACCGCGGCGTGATCGGGTACGTCGAGCCAGAGGATTTGCGCGGCGCCGACCAGCAGAATCGTTTCAGTGCGCGGCGCGTCGGCGGGAAAGCCCTTGTCGAGAAAGCCGCCGACCAGATGGCGCAAGGTGCCCAGCCGCCGCAGCACGGTGGCGGCGAGGCGGCGCATCAGCGCGCGGTCGCGGTCGGGAAGCGTGGCGAGGCCGAGATGCGCGGACTTGCCGGAGAGCTGATCGTCGAGCGCGATATGGCGGCGAAGCACGCCATCGACAATGTCGGTGGCGATGCGCCGGGCGGCCAGACCGGGGACTTCAGCTTGAGGGGCGATTCGCGCGCGCGCCATGACGCCCTTATTGCCACGAATTGTGTCGCTGGCGCGAGCGGATGACGAAAAAGTGCGCGGTATCCGGTGTCCGGTCTACTGCACCACATAGACCTCGGTACCGAGCGGGGTGCGGCGGTACAGGTCCATGATGTCGGCGTTGTGCATGCGGATGCAGCCGTGGGAGACGTAGCCGCCGATCGAGGACGGATCGTTGGTGCCGTGGATGGCGTAATTACCGCGATCGAGCCCCATGGCGGCGGCGCCCATTGGATTTTGCGGCGAGCCGCCCGGATAGGTCGGCGTGCGGCCCGGTACGCGCGCCCAGGCCGGGCGGATATGTTTGGCGGCGACATAGGCGCGGCCGTGCCAGGCCATGCCGGCCTTGCCGACGCCGACCGGATAGCGGATCGCCTGTCCGCGGGGCAGCACATAGAAGAGCTGCCGCGATCCGGTGGAGACGACGATGGTGCCGGGGCCGTAGGCGCTACGGAACTGCACGACATCGCCGCGCGCCTGCGCCGGCTGCGCGCCGATCATGGAACCGAGAAGGAGGAGGAGCGCGGCAAGGCGCGGCAGGAGTTTCATGGCGAACTTCAGACCTTGGCCGTCACTGCTCGACGATGACCGGCGTGCCGACATCGACCATGCGATAGAGTTCGCGGATATCGCGGTTGAACATGCGGATGCAGCCATAAGAGACGAAGCCGCCGATCGAGCGCGGATTGTTGGTGCCGTGAATGGCATAGTCGCCCCCGCGCATGGTCAGCGCGGCATCGCCCATCGGATTGCGCTTGTCGCCGCCGGCGATGACGTCCGGCAGATGCGGATTGTCGCGGCGGATATCGTCCGGCGGCGCCCAGGCCGGCTTGACGTATTTGCCTTCGATGCGCGCCTTGCCGGTCCAGGTCTTGCCCTCGCGGCCGACGCCGACCGGGAAACGCAGCGCGCGATAGTCGTCGAGCACGAGATAGAGATAACGCTCGTTGGTGCGCACCACGATGGTGCCGGGCGTGAAGCCCGAGAATGGCACGACGCCGCGCTCGCCCGGTGCGAGTGCGCCGCTATAGGGCGCGCTGTGCGCGACCACTGCGGCGAGAATCGCCCAGCAGAGCACGAAGGTGACGAACAGAACGGTTCGCTTGATGAGTACGTGAGTCATGCCTTGGCCGCCCGGAATTACCGGGACGGATCATAAGGCGGCGCGGATACCGGGCGGCGGAAAGCTGCCGGTAACGTAAATGCGGGGAGTGGAACTTTGCGCTCTGCGCGTATCGGCGGTCAGAGACCGAGGGAGGATTTCAGAAACGCGGTCAGCACGGCGCTTCCCGTGATCTTTGCCAGGTCCAGCACCCATGACGCCGACTTTTTCAATATCGCCGCGGCGCCTTTTTCATCGCCCGCTTCCGCCTTCTTCGCCGCTGCCTCGACCAGCGAGGCCTCGACGTCGGCATCCTCGCGACCGGATTGCTTGCGCACCAGTTCGGCGAGCCCGCTGAGCGAGGACGCAACGGTTTCGACGTTCACCGGCGCGTTGGTGCTCTGGCTTACTGTGGCGTTGGCACCGCGCCCAACAGCCACGCCCTGGCCCGAGATATCGATCTTCCCGTATTTGTCTCCCATGACCTTGTCTCCCATGACTTTGTCGCCGTGGATGTCGTCTCCGAAATTGATGCTGCTCACCGCGCCGAACGCGTTTTCGGACAGTTCGAGGAAGTTCAGCAGTTTGCGCGCCACGTTCGGACGGATCGAGCTGTTCTGAATGCTGATCCGCAAACTGTTGGTCAGGCCCGGGTAAAGTCTTCCGAATGCGGAGTAGCAATATTCGATCAGCCGCGGCGAATTGAACTGCTCGATGCGCTGGCGCGAGCGATTGATCTGTCGGGTATATTCATTGACGATATTCTGGATCCGGTCGTCGTCGATCGTCGCCAGCGGCAGGGAAAACATCAGCGATAGCGATTCGACGTTCTGCAGCAGCCGAAGCGTATAGGTGCGCACATAGCGGGCTTGCGCGCGGAAATCCGAACCGCGCGTAACGGGCGCCGTGTCGGACGGGTCGGTCGCGGGAGGCGGGGAAATCAGCAACAGTTCGCTCGGCTTTTTGCCGCGCGTCATGGCGAGTTCGATCACCGGGGCGTCGGAGGGGGGCGGCGCCCCGGCATCGGCCCGCTCCTGCAGGCACTGATCGCTTTCGACGATGCAGATCGGCCGGCCGCTTCTGATCCACTCCGCGTGCTTGTCACGGCCGTGCTTGACGGTGCTGTCGGCCCACAATGGTCCGACGACCGCCGGCAAGGTGCGCAAGGTACCGCTGAAACCCAGCCGCGGCGCCGCCGCCTCGACGTCGAGAAAGCGGCGCGCCGCGGTGAGCGCGAGTTCGCGCGTGGCGGGGAAAGCGTCGGCGGTGAAGAGAAATTCAAAGCGGCCGTTGGTCAGCCCGTCGAAGAAGCAGGCCTTGCGGACCAGCCGCAGGCGGCCGAGCTTGTCGACGCTGTCGAACCGCGGCAGGCGCAGCGCGACGGCGTTGATGCCGAAGGCCAGGCGGTCCTCGCCGATCCAGCCCTCGAAGCCAGGTTTGTAGCGATGCCGGATGCCGCCGATGCTGCGCAGATGCAGGCCGGCGGCGGCGTCCGGAAACGGCCAGGCTGGTTTCGACAATCGCGCGAACCCCTCGACCATAAGGGGGCGAAAGTCGGAAAACGGCAGGTACACGTTTACAAGCATGGCCGGAAAAGGGGGATCGGGCCCAAGGCTCCAATCCCCGGCGTTCGCGGCCGCTTGTTAAGCGGCCGCATGCCAACTTCAATTGCTGGTCCGATGCCAGCAATGCAACCATAGCAGGTGATATGGCGTCCAGCAACCCGCGCGATGGCGCCAAGGAGGCGCCGGGGTCTATGCTCCGGCGCCTTCCTTCTTGTTCTGGCGGTTGTTGACGAGATCATCGACCACGGCCGGGTCGGCGAGCGTCGTGGTGTCGCCGAGATTGCCGAATTCGTCCTCGGCGATCTTGCGCAGGATGCGGCGCATGATCTTGCCGGAACGCGTCTTCGGCAGGCCGGGCGAGAACTGGATGAGGTCGGGCGCCGCGAACGGGCCGATCTCCTTGCGCACCCAGAGCACAAGCTCCTTGCGCAGTTCGTCGCTCGGCTTTTCGCCGGCCATCAGGGTGACATAGGCGTAGATGCCCTGGCCCTTGATGTCGTGCGGATAGCCGACCACCGCGGCTTCCGACACCTTTGCATGGGCGACCAGCGCGCTCTCGACTTCCGCCGTGCCCATGCGATGGCCGGACACGTTGATGACGTCGTCGACGCGGCCGGTGATCCAGTAATAGCCGTCCTCGTCGCGGCGGCAGCCGTCGCCGGTGAAGTACTTGCCCGGATAGGTCTTGAAATAGGTGTCGATGAAACGCTGGTGGTCGCCATAGACCGTGCGCATCTGGCCCGGCCATGAATCGGCGATGCACAGATTGCCGGAGGTGGCGCCTTCCAGCACCTTGCCTTCGGCATCGACGATTTCCGGCACGACGCCGAAGAACGGCCGTGTCGCCGAGCCCGGCTTGAGTTTAGTCGCGCCGGGCAACGGCGTAATGAGAATGCCGCCGGTCTCGGTCTGCCACCAGGTGTCGACGATCGGGCAGCGGTCGTCGCCGACCACGTGATAGTACCACTCCCACGCTTCCGGATTGATCGGCTCGCCGACCGAACCGAGCAGGCGCAGCGACTGGCGCGAGGTCTTCTTCACCGGGCCTTCGCCGCCCTGCATCAGCGCGCGGATTGCGGTCGGCGCGGTGTAGATGATGTTGACCTTGTGCTTGTCGCAGACTTCCCAGAAGCGCGACGTGGTCGGGTAGTTCGGCACGCCTTCGAACACCAGCGAGATGGCGCCGTTCGAGAGCGGCCCGTAGATGATGTAGGAATGGCCGGTGACCCAGCCGACATCCGCGGTGCACCAGTAGACGTCGCCGTCGTGATAGTCGAAGACGTATTGATGCGTCATCGACGCGTAGAGCAGATAGCCGCCGGTGGTGTGCAGCACGCCCTTCGGCTTGCCGGTGGAGCCCGAGGTGTAGAGGATGAACAGCGGATCCTCTGCGCTCATTTCCTCGCACGGGCATTCGGCCGGTACCGTCTTGGCGATTTCGTCGTAATAGACGTCGCGGCCGGCCTTCATGGGCACAGCGGCGCCGGTGCGCTTGACGACGATCACGGTGGCGACGCCGCCGACCTTGTCGCAGGCGGCATCGACATTGGCCTTGAGCGGCACCTTGCGGCCGCCGCGCAGGCCCTCATCGGCCGTGACGATGACGGTGGATTTGCAATCCTCGAGGCGGCCGGCGATCGAGTCGGGCGAGAAGCCGCCGAAGATCACCGAATGCACGGCGCCGATGCGGGCGCAGGCGAGGATGGAGACGACCGCCTCGGCGATCATGGGCATATAGATGGTGACGCGGTCGCCCTTCTTGACGCCGCGCGCTTTCAGCACATTGGCGAAGACCTGCACCTGCTCGTGCAGCTGCTTGTAGGTGACGGTCTTGTCGTCCTTCGGGTCGTCGCCTTCCCAGATCAGCGCGGTCTGGCTGCCACGCTTGGCGACATGGCGATCGACGCAGTTGTAGCAGGCGTTCAGCGTGCCGTCCTCGAACCACTTGATCGAGACGTTATGCGGATCGTAGGTCGTGTTCTTGACCTTGGTCGGCTTCTTGATCCAGTCGATGCGGGAGGCCTGCTCGCCCCAGAAGCCGTTCGGGTCCTTGATCGAGCGCGCGTACATCTCTTCGTACTTCGCGGCGTCGACATAGGCCTTCGACTTCCAGTCGGCCGGTACGTCGTAAATCTTCTCGTCGGACATCGCACTCCCTCCCGGTATCGCGGCATGACGCGGCACCCCGGTTAAGCCCGGGGGCGCTTATGGTTCCCGGGCCATTATGCGCTGCGGGCGCAACCCGTCACAAGCGCTCAGCTTGCGACTTTCGTCGTGTGCGACATTTGGGAAATGTCAATGTCGGGACGGATTCAGGGCGCTTCCGGCACGGGCTGCCGTGGGCGATGAACGGCTATACCGGCCACGACCAGCCCGATGCCGCCCAGATCCCTAAACGATGGCGTTTGCGCCAGAACAACCGCCGCGATGATCGTCGCCGTAACCGGCAGCAGGGCCAGCAGCAGCGCAAAGCTCGCCCGCGGCAGCCGCGCCATCGCCAACTGATCGCAGACATATGGGATGACCGAAGAACAGATGCCGACGCCGATGCCCGCGAGCACCAGACCGGGCGAATCGAAAGCCTTGATGGCCTCGACGAGCCCCACCGGCATGACCGCAATCGCGGCAATCAGCATCGCGGCGCCGAGTCGTTCGATACCGCCGCCGGCCCCCTCCGCAGCGGCCTTGTGTCCGAGGACGATGTAGAGCGCGAACAGAACTGCATTGAAGGCCGACCATGCCAGGCCGAGCGGGTCGGTCGACCATTTGGTGTCGATCAACAGGAACACGCCGATTACTACCAGCGCCAACGCGGCCAGATTTCGGGCTGTGCGCGCTCCGGCCAGCGCGATCACGGTGGTGCCGATGAATTCCATCGCCGCGACCAAACTCATCGGCAGACGATCGAGCGCAAGATAGAAAGAGACGTTCATCAGCGCGAGGCAAAGGCCGAGGCCGAACAGCAGCAGCCGTGTTGGGCCATCGGCGCGGGCGATGGTTTGCAATGGCTTCGTGACGAGGGCGAAGGCCGCCGCTGCCGACACGATACGAAACCAGGCGACGCCGAACACACCAATGGTCGGAAACAGCAGCACCGCCAGCGACGGGCCGAGATAATGGAAGATCGCGCTGACGACGAACCACGCATGCGGCGGAATCGTCTCGGCGGCGCGGCTGAAACCAATGTGCATTCGCATGTCGGCATAGTGAAGGCAGCAGGCGCGTTTGCTATGGCCAACCGCAGGCGCAAGAATTACAGTACCGACTTATTCAAGGAAGAAGTCGTGAAAGTCCTTCGAAAAGAAAATGGCAGTCTGGACGCCGTCGATGCGAAGCTGATCGCCGCGCTGGCGGCTAATGCGCGGATCAGCACCGCCGAACTGGCCCGCATGGTCAAGCTGTCGGCGCCGAGCGTCGCCGATCGCATCAGGCGTCTCGAAGAAAGCGGCGTCATTCTCGGCTACGGCGCGACGATCGATCCGGCCGCGATCGGCTTGCCGATCGCGGCCTGGATCCGGGTGCGTCCAACACCGGGTCAATTGAAGAAGGTTGCCGACGTTCTGCGCAATCTGCCGGAGATCGTGTCATGCGATCGCATCACCGGCGAGGATTGCTATATGGCGCGGGCGCACGTCGCCTCGGTGGGGGCGCTGGAGCGGATCATCGACGCCATCAATCCGTTTGCGATGACCACGACCTCGATCATTCAGTCGTCCCCGGTTGAAAGGCGTTTGCCGCCGATCGCCGCGCCGCGCCGATAAAGGCCGCTCAGACTTTCACGCCGCCCATCTTGCAGATCAGCTTCCATTCGGCGTCGGTGATCGCCGGCAGCGACAGCCGCGACTGTTTGAGCACCTGGATTTCCGACAGCTTCGGCTCGGCCTTGATGGCGGCGAGCGTCACCGGCTTGGGCAACGCCTCCACCGCCTTGACGTCGACGCAGACCCAGGGCTCGCCGGCCTCGGCGGTCGGATCGGGATAGGCCAGCTTGATGACCTCGACGATACCGACGATCTCCTTGCCGATATTGGAGTGGTAGAAGAAACCGCGGTCGCCCTTCTTCATCTTCATCATGTTGAGCTTGGCAGTGTGGTTGCGGATGCCGGTCCAGGCGGTGCCCTTAGGCCCGGCTTTCACCATCTGGTCCCACGACCAGGCATCGGGCTCGGATTTCAACAACCAGTAGGCCATGTGCAACTTTCCCTCGTCATCGTCCGCGAAGGCGGACGATCCAGCGCTTCCAACATAGCAAAACTATTCAGTGCTGGATGCCCCGCCTTCGCGGGGCATGACGGATGTGCATTACTCCTCCGACTTGATCGGCCGTGACAGCAGCGCCGCGATCGCCTCATCGACGCTGTGCTCACCCGCCAGCACGGCGGCGACGGCGGCCGAGATCGGCATGTCGATGTTTTTCTCGCGCGCCATTTCCAGCAGCACCGGCGCGGTGAAGGCGCCTTCGGCCAGCTTGCCGCTTGGCGCTTCGCCACGGCCGAGCGCGGCGCCATAGGAGAAGTTGCGCGACTGCGGCGACGAGCAGGTCAGGATCAGATCGCCGAGGCCGGACAGGCCGGTCAGCGTCTCCGGCCGGGCGCCGAGCGCGCGGCCAAAGCGCATCATCTCGGCAAAGCCGCGTGTCGTCAGCGCCGCCGACGCCGAAGCGCCGAGGCCGCGGCCATTGACGATGCCAGACGCGATCGCGAGCACGTTCTTGACCGCGCCGCCGATTTCGACGCCGCGAATGTCGGTCGAGTGATAGGGCCGGAAGCTGCCGGAGTTGAGCGCATGCGCGACCTTCTCGGCGACCAGCGCATCCGCCGCGGCAATCGTCACCGCGGTCGGCAGGCCGCGCGCGACGTCGGCGGCAAAGCTCGGTCCCGACAAAATCGCCGGCACCGCGGTGTCGGTGCATTCGGTGATGATCTCGGTCATGAATTTGTGCGTGCCATGCTCGATGCCCTTGGCGCAGGCAACGAGCGGCGTGCCGGGCTTCATGGTTTGCGTCAGTTGCGTCACCACCGAGCGCATGGCCTGCGCCGGCACCACCAGCAGAATGGCGTCGTTCTGCGCCGCTTCGCCCAGCGCGCGCGTGACCTTGATCGCGGGCTCCAGTTTCACGCCGGGCAGGAAGCGGCTCTCGCGCTGCGTGGCCAGATGCTCGGCATGGCCGGCGTCGAATTCCCACAAGGTCACGTCGCGGCCGGCGCGCGCGGCGGTTTGCGCCAGCGCGGTGCCCCAGGCGCCGCCTCCGAGAACAGCGATGCGTTGAATGGTCATGCGGGTGTCTTCCGGCAGGAACGGGAGGCTACTTATACGCGGCCGTGCGCGTCAGCGCACCTTGCGCCGCGGCACCGGCATCGAGCGGCCAGCGCGCGCGGGGCGCGAATTCCATGGTGTCGGTGAGGCCGAGCGCGAGGCGTTCGATCCCCGACCAGGCGATCATGGCGCCATTGTCGGTGCACAGCTTGAGCGGCGGCACCGACAAAGGCGTGCCGGTTTCCATGGCGACGCGGGCGAGTGCGCCACGGACGGCCTGGTTGGCGGCAACGCCGCCGGCCGCGACCAGCGCGCTCGGCTCGCCGAAGCGGTCGCGAAACAGCTTCAAGCCGGCGCGCAGCCGGTCACGCACCACATCGACCACGGCTTCCTGGAACGACGCGCACAGATCGGCGACATCCTGCGGCGACAGCGGCGCAATGCGCTCGGCTTCGAGCCGCAGTGCCGTTTTGAGTCCGGAAAAGGAGAAGTCGGCTTCCTTGCGATGCTGCATCGGACGGGGCAGGGCAAAACGCGTCTTGTCGCCGGCGAAAGCCTGGCGCTCGACCTGCGGACCGCCGGGAAAGCCGAGGCCGAGCAGCTTGGCGGTCTTGTCGAAGGCCTCGCCGATGGCGTCGTCCTGCGTCGTGCCGAGCCGCACATAGTCGCCGACGCCGCGCACGGCGATAATCTGCGTGTGGCCGCCGGAAGCGAGGAAGAGAAGATAGGGAAACGCCGTGTTGTCGGTGAGCCGCGCCGTGAGCGCATGCGCCTCGAGATGATTGATGGCGATGAGCGGCTTGTTCTTCACCAGTGCGATGGCCTTGGCGCTGGTCAGGCCGACAATGACGCCACCGATCAGGCCGGGGCCGGCCGCGGCGGCGATGCCGTCGAGGTCGTCATAGGAAGTGCCTGCCTCGCGCATGGCCTCGTCGATGATGACGTCGATGGCCTCGACATGGGCGCGCGCCGCGATCTCGGGCACCACGCCGCCGAATACCGCGTGCTCGTCGACCTGGCTCAGCACGACGTTGGACCGGATGTGTCCGCTGCCGTCGGCCTTGCGCTCGACCACAGCCGCCGCGGTTTCGTCGCAGGTCGTTTCGATACCGAGGACGAGCATCACACTCCTTGTCATTCCGGGGCGGCCGCAGGCCGAGCCCGGAATCCATAATCCCTGCTGCGGCGTATGGATTCCGGGTTCGCCACTTCGTGGCGCCCCGGAATGACGATAAAGGGTCGCTTTCCTTCGTCACGCCGTCTGCACTACAAGGACCGCCTAGCACCGCGAGGACATATGGCGCAATCGGCCCCCCTTCTCCGCCTCGGCACGCGCGGCTCACCGCTGGCGCTGGCCCAGGCCCATCTCGTACGCACGCTGCTGGCGCGGGTAACCGGCGCGCCGGAAACGGCGTTCGAAATCGTGGTCATCAAGACCACCGGCGACGCCATCCAGGACCGCCCGTTGTCCGAGGTCGGCGGCAAAGGCCTGTTCACCAAGGAGATAGAGGAAGCGCTGCTCACCGAGCGCATCGATCTGGCCGTGCATTCGGCCAAGGACATGCCGACCATCTCGCAGCCCGGCCTGCTGCTCGCCGCCTGCCTCGAGCGCGAGGACCCGCGCGACGCCTTCATCAGCCTGAAGGCGAAGTCCCTGGCCGATCTGCCGCATGGCGCCAGGCTCGGCACCGCGTCGCTGCGGCGGCAGGCGCTGGTCAAGAAAGTGCGGCCCGATCTCGTTGTATCGCCCTTGCGCGGCAATGTGCAGACGCGACTGCGCAAGCTCGAAGCCGGCGAGGTCGATGCGACGCTGCTCGCCATCGCCGGCCTCAACCGGCTCGGCATGGCGGACCACGCCACGCACATCATGCCGGCGGAGGAGTTTCTGCCCGCGGTGGCGCAGGGCGCGATCGGCATCGAGACGCGCGGCGACGACAACCGCACGCGGCAGTTTGTGGCGCCGATCAATCATGCGCCGACCTTCATTGCGGTGGCCTGCGAGCGCGCATTTCTCACCGCGCTCGACGGCTCGTGCAAGACACCGCTCGCCGGTCATGCGACCCTGTCGGGCGACACGCTGCATTTCCGCGGCCTCATTGCGCGGCCCGATGGCGGTGCGGCGCATGACATCGCGGGCAATGGCCACATCCGCGATGCGGTGCGCATCGGCGAAGAAGCCGGCCGCGAACTGAAGAGAATCGGCGGGCCGGATTTCTTTGATTGAGTTTCGAGGTGCAACAATGCGCATCGTGGTGACACGGCCGCAGGATGACAGCGAACGCACCGCCGCGGCGTTGCGCGAGCGCGGCCACATCGTCGTGGTCGCGCCGCTGCTGCGCATCGAGCATCTGCCGCTGACGCTTGCTCATAGCTATGGCGCCGTCGTCATCACCAGCGCCAATGCGGTGGCGGCCATTGCCGATCATCCGGCGCGCGCGGCGCTGACGGCCTTGCCGCTTTATGCCGTCGGCAGGCGCAGCGCCGAGGCGGCCCGCGCCGTCGGCTTCACCGATGTTCACGCCGCGGGCGGCGATGCCGAGGACCTGGTGCGGCTGATCGCCGAGCGGCGGCCCGATACGCGCGCGCCGCTTCTTTATCTTGCGGGCGAGGATCGCAGCGCCGATCTGATCGGCGATCTCGCCGTGCATGGCGTCGCCGCCGATCTTGCGGTGGTCTATCGCGCCGTGCCGCTGCCGTTTACGGCGGAGCTGATCGGCGCGCTGCAAAGCGGCGCGGTCGAGGCGGCGATGCATTATTCCAAGCGCAGCGCCGAGCAGTTCATCACCGGCGCCAAGGTCGCCGGTGTCGCCACGCAGGCGACGCGCTTGCGGCAGCTTTGCCTGTCGGGGGCGATCGCGGCGGTGTTGATCCAGGCCGGCGCGCGCAATGTGGCGGTCGCGAAAAGGCCCGATGAGCCGTCAATGATGGCGCTTCTTGAGCCCTGACGATTTATGGTTTCGTCACCTTCGCGGTTTTAGTTGCTGCGGTCAGGGCCTCAAATCGGTAGGGTTCGCAGCATGAACGATACGACTCCCAATCCCGATGGTGTAACGCCCGACAAAACCGCCGGCCGCCGCAAGCGCGCCGCGCCGACCATCGATCTCGAGGCGAAGGAAATACCGCCGGCCGGGACGCCGGAAGCTGCTGTTCCCGAAGCCACTGAGCCATCTGTCGCCGAATCGGCATCAGCTCCCGAATCGTTTGAGGTGCCGCCGGTCGATTCTGATTCGCCCGGTTCCTCGCCGCCGGGCGATATGCCGCCCACCGATGCGCCGCCGCCCGAGCGCAGCGCGCTCAAGTCGCTGGTGATCGGCGGTATTGCCGGCGCCGCTGCCGCGACGCTCGTGGTCGCCATTGGGTGGTCCGCCGGCTTGTTCGCCGCCACGGAGCAGGCCGCGACGCCCGATCCGCGCATCGCGACGCTCGAATCGCAGATCAAACAGTTGCAGAGCCGTCCCACGGCGCCGCCGGCCAATACCGGCGTGAGCGATGCGCTGGCCGCGCGCATTGCCAAGATCGAAGACAGCGTCGGAAAAATTTCTGCGGCGCCGGCCGACGACAACGCGCTCAAATCGCTCGGCGTGGCGCTAACGGCGCTCAACCGTCGCTATGACGAACTCGCCGCCACTTTGCGCGAGACGCAATCGCGCGCCGAAGCGGCCGAGAAGACGGCGGCCGATCTGCGCAGCAATGTGCAGGACGTCTCGAAGACCGCGGCCGCCGCGGGCGCGTCATCGGCGGATGTTGCGTCGTTGCAGCAACGGCTCTCTGCGCTCGAAGAGCAATCGAAGACGGCGCGCGCCGAAATCGCCAAAGCGACAGAATCGGATCGCGCCGCGCGGCTGGCGCTCAGCGCGGCGGCGGTGCGCGATGCCGTGCTGCGCGGCGGGCCTTTCGCCGAGGAACTGGCGCAATCGAAGGCGCTGGGCGCCGACGAGAAGGTGCTGGCGCCGCTATGGCCCTTCGCGGCTTCCGGCGTGCCCAATGCCAAGACGCTGGCGAAGGAACTGACCGATCTGCTGCCGCAAATGAAGAAAGCCGTCGGCACGCCGGCTGAGAGCGGTAGCTTTCTCGAGCGTTTGAAAACCAATGCCGAAAGCCTGGTGCGCGTCCGTCCGGCCGATGCGCCGGCCGGCAGCGATGCGTCAGCCGTTTTGGCGCGCATCGAACAGAGCGCGGCGCAGGACAATATCGCGGCGGCGCTGACCGATATCGGCGCGCTGCCCGAAGCGGCCCGTCAGGTCGCGGCCAACTGGGTAACGCGCGCGACGGCGCGGCAGAAGGCGCTCGATGCCGCGCGCGATTTCGCGACCGGCGCGGCGCGCAATCTCGGTTCGAAGTGAGGGCGGCATGATCCAGGTCGTTCTCTTCCTCATCACCGTCGCGCTGATCGCGGCCGGCTTCGTCTGGCTCGCCGACCGTCCCGGCGACGTCGTCGTCACCTGGCTCGGCTATCACATCGAAACTTCGGTGATGGTCATGCTGCTCGCGGTCGCGGCGCTGATCGTCATCGGCGTGATGTTCTGGTCGGTGGCGCGCGCCATCTGGCGCTCGCCCGAGCAGGTGTCGCTGTTCTTCCGCCATCGCCGCGCCATGAAAGGCTATCTCGCCATCTCGCGCGGTCTCGTCGCCATCGGCTCCGGCGATACGCGGCTGGCGCGCCGCTCCGCCGACGAAGCGGCGCGGCTGTCGCCGGGCGATCCGCTGACGTTGCTGCTAACCGCGCAATCGGCGCAACTCGCCGGCGATCGCATCGGCGCCGAACGCGCCTTCCATGAAATGACGCGCCACGAGCAAACGAAGCTGCTCGGGCTGCGCGGTCTTTATATCGAGGCGCAGCGCCGCAATGACATGGTCACCGCGCGCCGCTTTGCGGAGCAGGCGGCTGAAACCGATCCGGCTTTGACATGGGCCGGGCAGGCCGTGCTCGACGATCGCTGCGCGCAAGGCGACTGGAGCGGCGCGCTCAAGTCGCTCGACGCCATGCGCGCATCGCTCGACAAACAGGACTATCGCCGCAAGCGCGCGGTGCTGCTGACGGCGCAGGCTTTGGCGCTGGAAGACAGCGACCGCGATGCCGCGCGTCTCGCCGCGCTCGATGCGGTGAAGCTGGCGCCGGGTCTGGTGCCGGCCGCGGCCTTCGCCGGGCGTCGACTTGCCGAAGCGGGCGATCAACGCCGCGCCGGCAAGGTGCTGATCGCGGCGTGGCGGCTCAATCCGCATCCCGATATCGCCGAGGCCTACGCCGATCTGCGCCCGGGTGACACCGCGCGTGCGCGGCTCACGCGCATGCAGACGCTCGCCGGCAAATCTTCGGAGGAGCCGAACGCCGTTCGCGAAGGCGCCATCGCAGTGGCGCGCGCCGCCATCGATGCGCGTGAGTTCAAGATCGCGCGCGATGCGCTGGCGCCTTATCTCAATGCGCCGTCGAAGCGCGTTGCGACGCTGATGGCCGAGATCGAGGAAACCGAGCACGGCGACGAAGGCCGCGTGCGCGAGTGGCTGGGCCGCGCCATGCGCGCCGCGCCCGATCCGGTGTGGACCGCCGATGGCGTGGTGTCGGATCGCTGGCTGCCGGTGTCGCCGCGCGGCCGTCTCGATGGCTATGAATGGCGCGTGCCGCTCGCCGAGATCGGCATGACGCATCCGGTGGTCGATGCGCCGCCGCCGCCGCTTCCCGAGATCAAACCGGTCGCGCAAGTGCCGGAGCCGATCGAGATCAAGGCCGTGGCGCCGAGCGAAGCGCCGAAAGCGGAATCGCCCAAGCCGGAGCCGGTTGCCAAGCCGTCCAAGCCCGCGCCCAAACCCGTCACGAAGCCCGTTGTCGCCGAGCCGGTCATGCCGCTGATCCAGGTGCCGGACGATCCGGGCCCGGATGCCGGCCTCGATCCCGATCCGCAGGCCGAAAAGCCCCTGCCGGGCGACGGCTGGCCGCGCGGCGGCAAGCTGTTCCGGTGAATTTTCCTCGTCATGCCCGGCCTTGTGCCGGGCATCCACGTCTTGCGTCCAGGAAGGCGTGGATGGCCGGGACGAGCCCGGCCATGACGAACAGAGCACGGGCCGTGCTTGCCAATCCGGGGCCGCGCCGATACTAAAGCGCCCTATGGCGCCGATGTAGCTCAGTGGTAGAGCATCCGCTTCGTAAGCGGGTGGTCGGGGGTTCAAATCCCTCCATCGGCACCACTCCCGCCGCCGCTTAAACGGCCGCCGGCCAGTCCTCGCCGCTCACGCCCAGCGCCTGCGCCATCCATTCCAGCGACGCCACCAGCTCGGCCTGCTTGTCGGCCGGCAGGCGCTCGAATTCGCGGATCAGCCGGGCGCTGGTCGCCGGGCCAGCCGCCGCCAGCGCCGCGGCGCCCGCTTCGGTCAACCGCGAATGCACGATGCGGCGGTCACCGGCGCTGCGATAGCGCTCCACCAGGCCGCGTTCGACCAGCCGGTCGAGAATCACCGTGACGGTCGCCTGGGTCAGGCTGGCGTCCTCGGAAATCCGCCCCGTCGTGACCTCGCCGAGATCGGCGATGGCCTGCAGCACGGCGAGCTGCGCCGCCGTCAGCCCGGTCTCCCGCGACAGCCGCCGCGAGCGCAAATCGGCCGCGTGAAGGATCCGGCGCACCGCCGCAAGAACCTGCTGCGCCTGCGGTTTTTCGGATCGAATCGGCGCGGTTGGCGTTGACGGCATGGCGAATTGTGGAACCTTTTCGTCCCTGAAGCTTTGATATCGAAATATTCGAACTATAAAGATTGTCGAGAGGGGCAAAGTTCCCTCCCCGGCAATTTTTTCGCGCGAGGCGGTCACCCGGTCCGCCTCACACATGATTGCCCCAAGGACGCCTTTACGGAGACCGGCCGGGCCAATCGCAGCTTTCGATGAGAAGGCGGAGAGGCACCGATGTGTGGATTTTGCGGTGAGTTGAGTTTTGGCGATACCGCGGCGTCGGCCGCCGCGGTCGCGGCCATGAATGCCACCATGGCGCGGCGCGGGCCCGATGGCGCCGGCCTCTGGTCGAACGGCCATGCGGCGCTCGGCCATCGCCGATTGAAGATCATTGATCTGTCCGAGCGCGCGCAGCAGCCGATGGTGGACCCATCGCTTGGCGTGTCGGTCGCATTCAACGGCTGCATCTATAACTACAAGGTGCTGCGCGGCGAGCTCGAAGCCAAGGGTTACAAATTCTTCTCCGACGGCGACACCGAAGTCGTGCTCAAGGCGTGGCACGCCTGGGGCCACGACGCGCCGAAGCGCTTCAACGGCATGTTCGCCTTCGCCATTGTCGAGCGCGACACCGGCAAGGTGACGTTGGTGCGCGATCGCCTCGGCATCAAGCCGCTGTATTACAGCGAGGCCCCCGGAAAGCGCGTTCGCTTCGCCTCGAGCCTGCCGGCGCTGCTCGCGGCCGGTGACGTCGATACGTCGATCGACCTCGTCGCGCTCAACCACTACATGTCGTTTCATGCCGTGGTGCCGCCGCCGCGCACCATCCTCAAGGGCGTGCGCAAGGTCGAGCCGGGCACCATCGTGTCCTTCGACGAAAAGGGCAAACGCAGCGATCACCGCTACTGGACGCTGAACTTCGGCCGCACGGGCGACGACGCGCGGCGCTCGCGCGAGGAATGGCGCGAGCTCGTTCACACCGCGCTGCGCAAGGCCGTCGATCGCCGCATGGTCGCCGACGTTCCGGTCGGCGTGCTGTTGTCGGGCGGGCTCGATTCCAGTTTGATCGTGGGTCTGCTTGCCGAAGCCGGGCAGAAGGATCTCAAGACCTTCTCCATCGGCTTTGAATCGGTCAATGGCGAGATCGGCGACGAGTTTAAATACTCCGACATCGTCGCCAAGCATTTCGGCACCGAGCATCGTCAGCTCTTCATCAAGTCGAAGGAGCTGATCGCGCGGCTGCCCGAAACCATCGAGGCGATGTCCGAGCCGATGGTCTCCTACGACAATGTCGGCTTTTACTTGCTGTCCAAGGAAGTGGCCAAGCACGTCAAGGTCGTGCAGTCCGGCCAGGGCGCCGACGAAGTCTTCGCCGGCTATCACTGGTATCCGCCGATGGTGAATGCCAATGATGCGGTCGATGCCTATGCCGGCGCTTTCTTCGATCGGGACTTCGCCGAATACAGGGAAATCATGGAGCCTGCCGCCGTCGGCGGCGACGATGCGCGCGATTACGTGACGCGCCACTTCGCCAATCCGGGCGCCGACGAGGCCGTCGACAAGGCGCTGCGCATCGACTCGACCGTGATGCTGGTCGACGATCCGGTGAAGCGCGTCGATAACATGACCATGGCCTGGGGCCTCGAAGCGCGCGTGCCTTTCCTCGATCACGAACTGGTCGAACTTGCCGCGCGCGTGCCGGCGGAAGAGAAAATCCGCGATGGCGGCAAGGGCATCCTCAAGGATATCGGCCGCACCGTGATCCCGGCCGAAGTGATCGACCGGCCGAAGGGCTACTTCCCGGTGCCGGCGCTCAAATACATCGAAGGCCCGGTGCTCGACTTCGTGCGTCAGGCGCTCGACGCGCCGGCGGCGCGCAACCGCGGCCTCATCAAGCGCGCCTATATCGACAAGCTGCTCGACGCGCCCAAGGACCACATCACGCGTCTGCGCGGCTCGAAGCTCTGGCAGGTCGCGCTACTCGAACTGTGGCTGCAAGCCCACAAACTCTGAAGGCGGTCCCCATGCAGACGCAGAAGAAAGAAGCGGCCGAGGCGAGCACCGATCCCGAGCGCATGCTGTCGCTGCGCATGTGGGGCGATGCCGCCAAGGATGTTCTCCACGAGGCTTTTGTCGATTGCGGCTGGGGCCGCTTGATCTTCGGGCAGACCTTCGCCGCGCCGGCCTCGCTCGCGGCCATGCTGAGCGCCGAAACGGAAGGCGAGCGCGATATCATTCTTTATGCGCGCGAGCCGCATGTGCTGCTGGCGGAAGCGCCGCAACTCCTGTTTCTCGATCCGTCGCACACTTATCGGCTCGATTTCCTGGTGCCGCGGCCGGCCGGCAAGCAGACCATCTCCTCCATCGCTATCCGCGCGGCGCGCGCCGAGGACGCCGACGAAATCAACCGCCTGTATCTGTCGCGCGGCATGGTGCCGTTGCGCGATGGCTATGTCGCGGGCGATGCGCGTCCGGACAGCGTGCAGCTGCTGGTCGCCGAGAATGGCGAAGGCGGTCTCGCCGGCGTCGTCATGGGGATCGATCACACCAAGGCGTTCAACGATCCCGACAACGGCTCGAGCCTGTGGGCGCTGGCGGTCGATCCGCAGGCACGCGCGCCGGGCGTCGGCACGGCTTTGGTGCTGGCGCTGGCCGACATGTTCATGAAGCGCGGCCGCGCCTTCATGGATCTGTCGGTGAAGCACGACAATGTGCAGGCCATCGCGCTGTACGAGAAGCTCGGCTTCGTCCGCGTGCCGGTGTTCTGCGTCAAGCGCAAGAACGCCGTGAACGAAAACCTGTTCGCCGGCCCGCCGGTGCTTGGCGAGTTGAACATCTATGCCCGCATCATCGTCGATGAGGCGCGGCGGCGCGGCATCGCCGTCGAAATCGAGGACGCCGAGTCCGGCATTTTCCGTTTGTCCTATGGCGGCCGCGCGGTCGCCTGCCGCGAGTCACTGTCCGAGATGACCAGCGCGGTGGCGATGTCGCGCTGCGACGACAAGGCACTCACCCGCCGCGTCATGGTCAAGGCCGGCCTGCGCGTGCCGGAGCAGTTGCGGCTGACGACGCCAGGCGAGGCGTCGTCGTTTCTCGAGCGTCATGGCCGCGTCGTCGTGAAGCCGGCGCGCGGCGAGCAGGGCCGCGGCGTGTTCGTCGATCTGACGACCGAGGACGAAGTGACGCGCGCCATCGCCGAGGCGAAGAAGATCAGCGACGAAGTGCTGATGGAGGAATTCGCCACCGGCGACGATCTGCGCATCATCGTCATTGCCGGCGAAGTCGTCGCGGCCGCCATCCGCAAGCCGGCGACCATCGTCGGCGACGGCGAACACACCATCCGCGATCTCATCGAGCGGCAGAGCCGCCGCCGCGCCGCGGCGACCGGCGGCGAAAGCCGCATCCCGCTCGATCAGGAAACCACCCGCGCCGTCGCCGCGCATGGCTACAAGCTCGATGACGTGCTGCCGACGGGCGAACATCTGGCCGTGCGCAAGACGGCGAACCTGCACACCGGCGGCACGATTCACGATGTCACGGCCGAGCTTCATCCCGATCTCGCCGCCGCCGCCATCGCCGGCGCCCGCGCGCTGGATATCCCGCTGGTCGGCTTCGACTTCCTGGTGCCGGATGTGACCGGGCCCGATTACGTCATCATCGAAGCCAATGAGCGGCCGGGCCTTGCCAATCATCAGCCGCAGCCGACGGCGGAGAAGTTCGTCGATTTCCTGTTCCCCCACAGTCGCATTACGCCGGACAATTGATGGCCAAGCAGAAGCAACAGAAGCAGCCGAAAGAAGCCACGCCGCCGCCACCGCGTCACAACAAGCTGGCGATCGACGAAGGCTACATGCTCGGCCTGCTCAATCGCCTGCTGCGCACGCCCAGCCCCTCGGGCATGACCGACGTCATCGTGGCGCTGGTCTGCAAGGAGCTGGATGACCTCGGCATTCCGTTCGAATTGACCCGGCGCGGCGCCATCCGCGCCACGCTCAAGGGCGAAGTGCCGGTGCCGGCGCGGGCGCTGGTCGGCCATCTCGATACGCTCGGCGCCACCGTGAAGAACATCCGCGCCAATGGCCGGCTGGAGATCGTGCCGATCGGGCACTGGTCGGCGCGTTTCGCCGAGGGCGCGCGGGTCAATGTCTTCACCGATGACGGGCAGATTCGCGGCACCATTCTGCCGCTGAAGGCGTCCGGCCACACCTACAACGAAGAGGTCGATACCCAGCCAAGCGCCTGGACCAATCTCGAAGTCCGCCTCGATGCGCGGACCGACAGCCCCGAGGAAACGCGGGCGCTGGGCGTCCATGTCGGCGATGTGGTGTCGGTCGATGCGCCGCCGGAATTCGTCAAGACCGGCTTCATCGTGTGCCGGCATCTCGACGACAAGGCCGGTGTCGCCGCCATGATGGCCGCCGCCGGCGCCGTCCGCAAAGCCAAGGCCAAGCTGCCGATTGACTGCCATCTGCTGTTCACGCTGGCGGAGGAAATCGGCGTCGGCGCCAGCGCCGTGCTGCACGGCGACGTGTCGGAGCTGGTGGCCGTCGATAACGGCACCATCGCGCCGGGGCAGAACACCTCGACTTACGGCGTGACCATCGCCATGCAGGATTCATCCGGCCCGTTCGACTGGCACCTGACGCGCAACTTGATCAAGCTGGCGCAGGACAACGACATCGAGCATTCGCGCGACGTGTTTCGCTATTACCGTTCCGACGGCGCTGCCGCCGTGGAAGCCGGCAACGATATCCGCGCGGCGCTGGTCTGCTTCGGCCTCGACGCCAGCCATGGCTGGGAGCGCACCCACAAGGAATCGCTCATCGCGCTGGCCGAGTTGCTCACGCTCTACATCCAGAGCGAGCCGCTGTTCCGGCGCGACCAGCAGGCGCTGGGCCCGATCGGCGATCTGCCGCCCGGCGAGATCGAGCCGCGCATCTAGGCGGCCGGGCGGGGCGCCAAACCACTGCCATTTTTTGGCTTTCGACTGATTTTCGGTCCTTTCCCGCGCGGGGCGGGCCCCAGGGAGAGCCTTTCAGGAACCGCGTTCCTGTGGGAAAGTGCCACGGGCCGGCGGCGCTGTGTGACAAAGCAGGGGCGCAGCGCCGATACTGTCACAATTCACGCATAGAGTGAGCCTCATGGCAAAACCAGCCGTCGTTATCGTGGGCGCCGACAAGGGCGGAGTCGGCAAGACCACCGTCTCCCGCACGTTGCTCGACTATTTCGGCGCGCACCACATCCCGACGCGCGCCTTCGACACCGAGACGCCGCGCGGCACGCTCTCCCGCTTCCACCCCGATCACACCGAAATCGTCGATGTGAACTCGGTCGCCGACCAGATGAAGATCTTCGACACGCTCGGCTCGACGCCGGCGCAGGTCACGGTGATCGACATCCGCGCCGGGCTTCTGTCCTCGACGCTGCAGGCCTTGAGCGACATCGGCTTCCTGGAATCCGCCAAGAAGGGCCAGATCACCTTCGCGGTGTTCCACATTCTCGGGCCGTCGATCGCCTCGCTGCAGGAGATCGCCGAGACGTCGCGCTTCGTCGGCGACGCCAGCTACTTCCTCGTGAAGAACCACATCAACGACACCTCGTTCTTCGACTGGGATCCGGCGACCTACAATTCCTATTTCAACCAGATCAAGAACGCCCAGGAAATCACCATCCCGAAGCTCAACGAGATGGCGACCGAGCAGGTCGAGGTGGCGAGCGTGCCGTATGTGCAGTTCGTCGCCAACAAGTCGGGCAAGGGCGAAGCGGCCAACTACTCGTTCGTGCTGCGCGGCTATGTGCGCCACTGGCTCGGCCAGGTCTGGGCCGAATACGACAAGGTCAAGCTTGTCGATCTGCTGGCGCCGAAGGCGGAAAGCAACGTCCGTCAGGTTGCCGGCTGAAGCTTTCCGCTTTTTCCCAGCGCATCCTGATTGCCAACGGCGCCTGTCTCGACGACAGCGCCGTTTGTCTTTATTGGACGTAGGTTCTCCGCGTTCGTCAGCTGGCTTTCAAAGACGATGTCGTTTCGCCACTCCGTTTACATCGTCGCTTCTCCGCGGCCGCGCGTCGGCAAGACGCTGCTGTCGCGCGTGCTGATCGGCTATCACGCGCATGAAGGCCGCAGCGCGCGCGCCTTCGATCTCGGCCAGAGCCAGGCGCCCGGTCAGGGCGAGAACCGGCTGCGGCAATTCGCGCCGGCCGAAACGACGATCGCCGAGATCGGCAATGTGCAGGGCCAGATGGCCTTGTTCGATCAGCTCGTCAGCGAAGAGGGCGGCGGCAAGATCGTCGATGTCGGCGCTGAATCCTTTGCGGCCTTCTTCGACATCGCTCATCGCATCGGCTTTGCCGAGGAAGCGCGCAAGCGCGCCATCGCGCCGGTCATTCTGTTTCTGATCTCATCCGACAAGGCTGCGGGCGATGCCTATCGCAATCTGCGCACGCGCTTTCCGGCCGCGGCGCTGACGCCGGTGCACAATGAAATGCTCGGGCCGGCCCAGCATCGCGATCGTTTCCCGACCACCGATCGCAGCGGCACGATCTTTCGGCTGCCGGCTTTGGCCGCGGCCTCGCGCAAGTTCATCGAGTCGCCGCCGTTCTCTTTCGCCGACGATCAACTGGCCAATGCGCGCAACATTCCGCTCGATGCGCATATCGAGTTGCAGCGCTGGTTGCGCAAAACTTATATCGAATTGCGCGAGCTCGATCTGCGCGTTCTGCTCGGGGAACTTCAGTCGTCGTTGAAGTTGTGACGGCGCGCCGGACAGGCTAGAATTTTCTGCCGTGATTCCAGTAGGTAATCCGCTCCGTACACCTGTTGCAGGAGCGTGGAACGGAAGTTCGCGCCGGGCGTTCTCTTCGGCCGAATCTTTGGAATACGCGCGGGCCCGTCCCGCACGCCAGCGAAGGAGGCAGACCATGTGGATCAATCTGTTCACGATCGCGCTCGCCATCGCTCTTGCCTGCGGCACCGCCGCGCTCATCGTGCAAGGCCGTGAATTGCAGCCCGCCGAGCCCAAGCGCCGGCGGCGTATCGGCCGCGCGCGCTGACGCGTTTCCCAATCCGTCATGCCCCGCGAAAGCGGGGCATCCAGTAATCACCTGAGCCTGTCTATGCTGGATCGCCCGCTTTCGCGGGCGATGACTGCTGAATGGTCGCTCGGCCTCCGGCGCCATGCTATGGAACGGCATGGCACCGCCACTCCTGCTGTCGCGCCGATTCGCACCCTTGTTCTGGTGCCAGTTCTTCGCGGCCTTCAACGACAACTTCCTCAAGACCTCGCTGGTCTTCCTCATCCTGTTCGGCGCCAGTGTGACGCCGGGCCAGGCCGAGGTACTGATCACGCTGGCGGGTGCCGTGTTCATCGCGCCCTATTTCTTCCTGTCCGGCCTCGGTGGCGAAATTGCCGACCGCTTCGACAAGGCGCGCGTCGCGCAATGGCTGAAATTCGTCGAGATCTTCATCGCCGCCCTCGCCCTCTACGGCCACATGCAGAAGTCGGTCGTCATCATGTTCGTCGCGCTCGGCCTGTTCGGTGTCATCGCCGCGCTGTTCGGGCCGATCAAATACGGCATCCTGCCCGATCACCAGCCGCCCGAGAAACTCCCGGCCGCCAATGCGCTGATCGAGGGCGCGACCTTCATCGCCATTCTCACCGGCACCATTGTCGGCGGCATTGCCGCGCATCGCGGCGGCGCCGCCACCTTCGGCGTGCTGGTGATCGGCTTTGCGCTGTCGTGCTGGCTGGCGGCGCTGCGCATTCCGCCGAGCGGCGAGGGCGCGCCGCATCTCATCGTCACGCGCAATATCGCGCGCTCCACGGTGGCGATGCTGCGCCACCTGCGTTCCGATCCGCGGCTGTGGTGGGGCGCGCTGGTGACGAGCTGGTTCTGGCTCGTCGGCATCGTCGTTCTCTCGCTGCTGCCGCCCTTGATCAAGACCTTGATCGGCGGCAACGAGGATACGGTGACGGCGTATCTTGCGCTGTTCTCGATCGCCGTCGGCATCGGCTCGGGGCTTGCCGCGGTGCTGGCGCGCGGCCGTATCGTGCTGCGCATTACGTTTTTCGGCGCGCTGCTGCTCGGCGTTTTCGCCTGCGATCTCGGCTTTGCCACCTTCGGCGTCGCCGCCAGCGCAGCGGGGCAGACGCCGGCGCAAGTGTTCTCGACGGCGCTTGGCATTCGCGTCGGCGTCGATCTCGCCGGCCTCGCCATTGCCGGCGGCCTGTTCATCGTGCCGTCCTTCGCCGCGGTGCAGGCGTGGTCGCACAAGGATTATCGCGCGCGCACGGTCGCCGCGGTGAATGTGCTCAACGCCGCCTTCATGACCGGCGGCACGGTGCTGGTGGCGCTGCTGCAGCATGTCGGCGCGACCTTGCCGATGCTGTTCGCCGGCATCGGCATTGCGACCTTCATCGTCGCCTCGCTGATCGCAAGGACGATGCCGCAATCTTAACCTCTCCCACAGGGAGAGGTCGGATTGCGAAGCAATCCGGGTGAGGGGTTACAAACTATCGATAGGCACTTGCCCCCTCACCCCAACCCTCTCCCCCAAGGGGAGAGGGGGTGCGCGGAGCATGCCGCCTGACTACTTCCGCCCCTTCACCACCCGATCGACCATTTCGCCGGCGGCGCCGAGATAATTACCCGGGTTCATCATCGCCTCGAGGTCCTGGCGCGTCGCGTATTGCGCGATTTCCTTGTCCTCGGCGAGCAGGTCGATCAAAGGCCGCCCGGATTTGGCGGCCTCGCGCCCGATCGCCGCGACATGATGATGGGCGTGGTCGCGGCCCATGCGATCGCCGAGCTTCATCATCACCGCTTCCGACATGATCAGGCCGTTGGTGATCGTCAGGTTCGCGGCCATGTTCTTTTCGTTGATCTGTAGGCCTTCGGCGAGGAAGCGCGTCTGCGCCAGCGCGCCGGCCGCCAGCAAGAAAATCTCCGGCAGCACCAGCCATTCGATCTGCCAGGCGCCGGCGCTGCGCTCATGATCCTGCACCATGGATTCCAGCAGCGCGCAGGCATGCTGCTTCACCATCGCGTTCTGCGCGGTGATGTAGACCGACGAAATGGGATTGCGCTTCTGCGGCATGGTCGATGACGAGCCGCGGCCGGGCGCCGACGGCTCATAGGCTTCTTCGATCTCGGTCTGCATCAGCAGCTTCACGTCGAGCGCGAGCTTGGCGCACAGCCCGGTGACCAGCGCGAGGAAGGTGCCGGCCTCGGCGATATTGTCGCGCACCGTGTGCCAGGTGATCGCCGGGGCCGAGAGCTTGAGCTCCTTCATCAGTTCGGCCTGACACTTCAGCCCGTCCTTGCCGAGCGAGGAAAGAGTGCCGGCGGCGCCGCCGAATTCGCCGACCAGCACGCGCGCCTTGAGTTGCTTCAATCGCTCGCGGTGGCGCTCGAAGCCGGCGAGCACGGTCGCCATCTTGTAGCCGAAGGTGATCGGCACGGCCTGCTGGAGATAGGAGCGGCCGACCATCGGCGTGTCGCGATATTTTTGCGCCAGCGCGGCAAGGCCGTCGCAGATGCCATCGAGTTCGGCGCCGATCAGGTCGAGCGACTCGGCGATCTGCAGCACGGTCGCGGTGTCCATCACGTCCTGCGTGGTCGCGCCCCAGTGCACCCATTCGCCGTGCTTGTCCTTGCACAGTTTCACCAGTTGCTGGACCACCGGCAGGATCGGCGTGCCGACGCGCTCGGTCGCCTCCTTCAGCTTGGCCATGTCGAGTTCGGCCAGCACGCAGTGCCGGGCGATCTCGTCGGCGGCGTCCTGCGGGATGATCTTCAGCCGGCCCTGCGCCCCCGCCAGCGCCCGCTCGAAATCCAGGTACTTCTGGGTGCGGTTCTCGTCCGACCACACCTGCCGCATCGCCGGCGTGGTGAAGACGTCGCGGAACACGGCGGAATCGAGATAGGTCGACGGCATTGCGGGCTCCCCAGACTTCAAAACGCCCATACCACAGCGGCGTCACCGGCGGGTATCCGGGCCGCGGCCCCCGAAGCCGCAGAGGACCACGCTACCACCAGTAAGGTTCCATTAACCATGCGGCCCTAGCCTGCGGCCACATGCTCAACGCGATTCCATGGGTCCGACCGATGCCTATCGCTCCCGGAAAAGCAGTCCTGCTGGCTGGCGCCGCCCTCATGCTGGCCGCCTGCAACACCACCAATGACCATGTGGCCGCCGGCAAGCCCCAAGGGGCCCCGGCGAGCACGCAGGCGCTCGCTCTGGCTCAGCCGGGCGACGTCACCGGTTCCATCGACGCTAAGGCCTCCGAGAAGCCGCGGGCGGCCGATGCCAAGCCGGTGCTGGTCCTGCCCGGCGACGAACCCGCCGGTTCCGGCGCCGCCGAGGCAATTGCCGATGGCCGGGCCGCCTACCGGGCGAATCATTTCCGCGAATCCGAGCGCCTGTTCCGCCGCGCCACTCAGCTCGATCCGCGCAAGTCCGAGGCCTGGATTGGCCTGGCCGCCTCGGCCGACCGCTTGCGCGATTTCGCCCAGGCCGACCGCGCCTACAGCAAGGCCCGCGAGATCGCCGGGCCGACCGCCGAAGTGCTCAACAATCAGGGCTATTCCTACATCCTGCGCGGCGACCTCAAGCGGGCCCGCGAGACCCTGGCCGCGGCGCAGAAGCTCGACCCGGGCAACAAATACGTCGCCAACAATCTGGCGCTGCTGGCCTCCAGCGAAGGCAAGGCTGTCCGCTAAAAAGGCTGTCCGCTAAAGACCGTCCTGATGACCGTCCGTCCCAGGCGGTCGTCGTCGCGGCCCACAGCCGCGTTGCCTAAACCTTGCGAATTTGTCACGAGCATCCGGTCAATTCCGGCCTAGATTGGGGCCGGGATACGGCGCGTGTTCCAGGGCGCGCCGACAAACAGGACCGGCCATGTTCGACGCGATCATGAAATTTATTGGCGAGCTGAACGAGGATCAGCCTCGTGCGGACGATTTCGCCGAGACCGATTACCGGCTCGCCGCGGCGGCGCTGCTCGTGCACACCGCCGGCATCGATGGCCAGATCAGCGAATCCGAACATGCGCGGCTGCATGATCTCATCAAGCAGCGCTTCAAGCTCGACGACAAGGCGGCGGACAAGCTGCTGGCCCGCGCCGAGGAAGCCGACGAGAAGGCCATCGACCTTTATCAGTTCACCACGCGGCTCAACCGCGCGCTCGACGATCAGCAGCGCGCCCGCATCGTCGAGATGATGTGGCAGGTGGTGTTCGCCGACGGCAAGGTCACCGAATTCGAGGATAATCTCATCTGGCGCGCCGCCGACCTGCTGCATGTGTCGCGCGAACAGCGCATCGCCTTGCGCACGCGGGTGGCGGGGGAGCAATCCGCGACGTGATGTTTCTGTAGCGCTGATCTATACTCCGTTCGTCCCCGCGAAAGCGGGGACCCACACTCGCTTCCTTACAGCTTGGCCCTGGGTCCCCGCTTTCGCGGGGACGAACGGGTGGATGAACCGCATGAGCAAACCCATCACCCTCATTACCGGCGCATCGTCGGGCATCGGCGTCGAGCTGGCGCGGATTTTCGCGCGCAACGGTTTCGCGCTGGCGCTGACTGCGCGCCGCGTCGAGCGTCTCAATGCGCTCGCCGATGAGATCGAGGCCATGGGCCAGCCGCGGCCGCTGGTGATCTCGGCGGATCTGGCGCTGTCGGGCGCGACGCGCAGCATTGCGGATGCGCTCAACGCCGCCGGCGTCGAGCCGCAATATGTCGTCAACAATGCCGGCTTCGGTCTGGTCGGCCAGGCGGCCAAACTCGATCGCGCCGAGCAGTTGCAGATCATCGACGTCAATGTGCGGGCGCTGACCGAACTGTCGCTGGCGTTCGTCGACAGCATCGAGCGCCACAAGGGCGGCATTCTCAATGTCGGTTCGGTGGCCGGCTTTCTCCCCGGTCCGGGCAGCGCCGTCTATTACGCCAGCAAGGCCTATGTGCTGTCGTTCTCCGAGGCGCTCTATACGGAGCTCAAGGACCGCGGCATTCGCGTCACGGTGCTGTGTCCGGGGCCGGTGCCGACCGAGTTCGCCGAGCGCGCCGGCGTCAAGGACAAGATGGGGCCGGGCGCGCTGACGCAGACGGCGGCGAGCGTCGCCGAGGCCGGCTATCGCGGCTTCATGGACGGCCACCGTGTCGTGGTGCCGGGCCTCGCGAACCGGGTGGTGATGGTGCTGGCGCGCATCCTGCCGCGCCGGATCGTGCTCGGGCTGGTCGGACGGCGACAGAGCCAACGGGCATCCACGGCCGAACGGCCTGGAACCTGATCGCTGCCACATTTCGATGGGGTGAAGCCCGCCGGGCTTCGTCGCAAAGGTGGTTCGTCGGAAGGGTGGTGGAGCCAGGCGGGATCGAACCGCCGACCTCGTCATTGCGAACGACGCGCTCTCCCAGCTGAGCTATGGCCCCTTCCCAAAGGCGGTGCCGGGAGAACCCGAAACCCCGCGCTTTTTGCTGAGTGGGGGCCATTTAGGACCGGTCATCCTTCCTGTCAAGGATCGCGGCCCCGAACCGGCCCCGATTCCTGCGGCGGGGCGGCAGCTTGTTCAGGCGGAGGCGACAAGCTAGTTTCCACCCATCTTTCGGAACGGAAAACCGTCTCATGCGCGCCATTCTCGATATCGTTCTCCTGGTGCTCCAGATCTACATCTGGCTGCTGATTGCCTCGGCGGTCCTGTCGTGGCTGGTGGCGTTCAATGTGGTCAACACCCGCAACCAGGTGGTGGCGACGATCGGCGATTTCCTCTACCGCATCACCGAGCCGGTGCTGCGCCCGATCCGCAACGCCATGCCGAATCTCGGCGGCATCGACGTCTCGCCGGTGATCCTGATCCTCCTGATCCTGCTGCTCGAGAACGTCATCGTTCGCTACATCTACCCGAACGTCTTCTAGCGCGCGCATGATCCCGAAAAGCATGTCCTCGACCCCGATCGGGGATGGAAGCCGGTTTTCGGATCAGATCATGCGCAAGCTGAAATGACCGGAGAGGCGTGGTCGGCGACGTCCGGCGGACTTACGCTTCATGTGCGCCTGACGCCGAAAGGCGGCCGCGACGCCATCGACGGTATCGAGACCATGAGCGACGGCCGCAGCGTGCTCAAGGTGCGCGTACGCGCCGCGCCGAGCGAGGGCGAAGCCAACGCCGCTCTGTGCAAGCTGCTCGCCAAGTCGCTGGGTGTGCCGGCGCGCGACGTGACCTTGGCCGCCGGCGCGACGTCGCGGGTGAAGCGGCTCGAGATCGCAGGCGATGGCGCAGCTCTGATGGCCGCACTGGAGAAGACCATCAAATCGACGTAGCTGTTTTCGTCATGGCCGGGCTTGTCCCGGCCATCCACGTCTTTATTGATGTGGCGCACGAAGGCGTGGATGCCCGGCACAAGGCCGGGCATGACGGAGGAGGCGGCGAGGCATGACCGCAACCATCATCGACGGCAAAACAATCGCGGCGGAGCTGCGCGGCAAGGTCGCGGCCGACGTTGCGCGCCTCAAGCGCGAGCACGGCATCGTGCCGGGCCTCGCCGTGGTGCTGGTCGGGCAGAATGCGGCGAGCGAAGTCTATGTGCGCTCCAAGTCGAAGGCGCTGGTCGAAGCCGGCATGGCGCCGTTCGATCACAAGTTGCCGGAATCAACGCGTGAAGCCGATCTGCTGGCGCTGATCGACGGGCTCAACAAGGACAAGGCCGTCAGCGGCATTCTGGTGCAGCTGCCGCTGCCGCCGCAGATCGATCCGCAGAAGGTGATCGCGGCGATCGATCCGGCCAAGGATGTCGATGGTTTTCACCCGGTCAATGTCGGGCGTTTGTCGCTTGGCCTGCCGGCGCTGGTGCCGTGCACGCCTTATGGCTGCGTCATGCTGGCGAAGACGGTGAAGCCGTCGCTCGCCGGTCTCGATGCGCTGGTGATCGGGCGCTCCAACATTGTCGGCAAGCCGGTGGCGCAGCTTTTGCTGGCGGAGAATGCGACCGTCACGATCGCGCATTCGAAGACGCGCGACCTCGCCGCGCTGGCGCGTCGCGCCGATCTCCTCATCGCCGCGATCGGCAAGGCCGAATTCGTGCGCGGCGATTGGGTGAAGCCGGGCGCCATCGTCATCGACGTCGGCATTAATCGCGTCGCAGGCGAGGGCGGTAAATCGAGGATCGTCGGCGACGTTGCGTTCGATGAGGCTGCGAAGGTCGCCGGCGCGATCACGCCGGTGCCCGGCGGCGTCGGCCCGATGACGATCGCGTGCCTGATGCTCAATACCCTGCGCGCGGCGTGCGCGTTGAATGGGGTGAAGGCCCCGGCCATCTGACGCAAAGCGGGCAGCTCACTCAGTGTCATCGCCGGGCTTGACCCGGCGATCTCGCTTAGGTGGGCACCGTGCATCCATAAGTGGGACGGCCGGGTCATAGCCGTTCGAAGAACGGCGTTCTTAGAACGCCGCTGCCCGGCCATGACAGCGTCAAGCTTCGCGAGAGGAAACTAGCCCTGCGGCCAGGCGTAGGCGACCTTGTCGAGGGTCTTGGGTCCGAACTTTTCGGACGAGCGGGCGACGGCGCGGCCGCCGAGCGTGCGGTAAAAATCCATCGCTGGCTGGTTATCCGACAGCGCCCAGACCACGAGGCTCTTCAAGCCGCTCTGGCCGAGATCCTTGCGCGCGGCGTTGAACAGGCGGCGGCCGAAGCCGAGGCCCTGGAACTCCGGGCGGAGGTAAAGTTCGTAGACTTCGCCTTCGTAGAACAGGCTGCGGGCGCGGTTGCGCCCGTAATTGGCGTAACCGGCAATGCGGTCGCCGAACTGCAAGACGGTGATACGGCTGCCCTTGCGGATCGCCGATTGCCACCAATCGGGGCCGCGGCGGTTGATGAGCTTGTCGAGTTCGGCGCCGGGGATGATGCCCTGATAGGCCGTCCGCCACGCCTCGTCATGCGTTGCCGCAACGTCGCCGGCGTCGGCGGTTTTGGCGCGTCGAATCTCGATGAGGGTCGTGCTCATTGCGGAATTCAAGCAACGAACCCTGTGCGCTTCAAGCCCTATGATTAACGATGGGTTAACGGGTGTGGATTACCGGCCACAGCCCTGCTTAGAGCGACGCGCAATGCTTCGGCCTGCCAATGCACGTCGCAGTTTGACACAGGACGATACGGGTGCGGTCGCCGGGGCGTCCGCGGTGCGGACTATATTCTCTCGACCCGCTCGCACCCTTAGGTTACACTAAGTTTTTAATACAACCTAATATGCCGGATTTCACGGCGCGGGGTGGGGGCTATGATGCGAAACATGCGCACGGCCGTTCTGGTCGTTCATGGCATGGGCAGCCAGAGGCCGCTGGAAACGGTCCGGGGCGTCATCGACGCGGTGTGGTTCGCATGCGGCGTTCCCGACCCGGCGCCGAAGCCCGAAGACCGGATTGAGGATCAGCCGAGAGAGATTTGGTCGCACCCTGAAGCCAGCGGGGCCGACATCGATCTCACCGTAATGACGACCAGCGGTCTGAAAACCGCGTCCGGCGAAACGCGCAGTATCGATTTTCATGAGCTTTACTGGGCTCATCTGATGAGCGAGACTAGGGCGGTCGCGGTCCTGCTGTGGTTGCTCGAACTGGCGCGGCGCGGACCGAACGTCACGACGGCTATCAAGCCGCTCTATTACGTCGCCGTTATCTTTCTGTCGCTGCTCGCGCTTTCAATATCGCTGCTCGCGCTTCAGGGCATTACATGGTTTGCCGGTCAGGTGCCGCCGGTAAGGCCGGAAGCCGCCTTCGACGGATCGACCGAAGTCCATGCGTTGACTTTGATCCTGCTGCTGGCGCTCGGCGTCGCTGCGTTGGCGAGTGCGCTTGCCGCTTTGGCGAAGGGAGCGGGGCGCCTTGTCGCCCTCACCGGGATCGTCGCCATTTTTTGCGTCGGTTTGTTTTACGCGACTTACAAACTTGGTCCTGATGGCGGGATCGAGGTTCAGGATCGCCCCGAAATACTCAGCAATTTGCTGTTGCCGGTCATGGTCGCGCTGGTGCTGGTCTATGTCACGATGGGTTATCGGGGGGTGGCCGGCCTGGCCTACGCTCTGTTTCTGTCTTACGCCGCGTTCTTTCTTGCCTGCTGGCTGCGCGATACGTCTTTTATGGATGCGTACTACGCCGGCTGGACGCCGTGGACCGTCAAGTCGTACTGGAGCGCGCTCGGCGCGATTGTCTTCATCGCTCTCTACAGTGCGATCGCCGCCGTGTTCCTGCAGCCTTATCTCGGCGACGCTGCCCGCTATTTCAGGGCGTCTCCCGGCAACACGGCGGTACGCCGCGAAATCCGGAAGCAAGCCGTCGATACGCTTGCCGAATTGCACGAGTGCGGGCGCTACGACCGTATCGTCGTTGTGGCGCACAGTCTCGGCACGGTGGTGGCTTACGACATGCTGCGTGCCTACTACAGCCGTGTGCAGTCGTCCTTTCCACCGGTCGCCGAGGTCAGCAACGCGCTTGCAGCGGTCTCGGGGCATCCGGACGCTTTCAAGGCGCTCGATGATGGTAACGTCAACGAAGAGACCGCCCGCAAACTCGGCCGGACGGTGATTGCGGTCATCGCCGATCTCGCCGCATCCGCGCGAAAAAGGCGCGAGGAAGCACGATCCAAGGGGCAGCCGGTGGACGCGGCCGACGAGCGAATGAAGTCATGGCTTGTGACCGACTTCGTGACCATGGGCAGTCCGCTGACGCACGCGCGTTACCTGATGTGCAACGGCAGTACGGTTGGCGACCTGCAGAAGGACTTCAATCGCCGCACGCGGGAGCGCGAATTTCCGACCTGTCCGCCGCGCAAGCTGGATAAAGATGGCTGGCTGACATATGAAAACCCCACCGCGGGTCACGCCAGAGAATTTCATCACGGGGGTCAGTTCGCGCTGACGCGCTGGACCAATCTATACTTCCCGGCGCACGAACTGTTGTGGGGCGACGCCGTGGGTGGTCCCGTCAAGAATATTTTCGGCGCGCCGAAGGAGGCCGATCAGCCGGCGCGGTCGCATATCGCCGATGTTGAAGTCTATGTTGGAACTCCGGACCTGCCGAAGCCTCCGATCACACGGTTCGCCCATGTTCTGTACTGGAGCCGCTGCAAAATCGGCAACAGGGTCTCTCAGCACATCAGAGCCCTCGAGCGCGCCGTCGATCTCGAAGACCGCGCGCTCGAAAGCCGTGCCCGGCAGCCTTAGGCGACTTCCGCTTCCTTCTTGCGCTCTTCGCGCTTGCGGTCGTTCTCGTCGAGCATCTTCTTGCGCAGGCGGATCGACGACGGCGTCACCTCGACCAGTTCGTCGTCCTGGATGTAGGCCATGGCCTTTTCCAGCGTCATGCGGATCGGCGGCGTCAGCCGCACCGCTTCGTCCTTCGACGTGGTGCGGATGTTGGTGAGCTGCTTGCCCTTGAGGACGTTGACGACGAGGTCGTTCTCGCGCGTGTGCTCGCCGACGATCATGCCGGTGTAAACCTTCCAGCCCGGCTCGATCATCATCGGCCCGCGGTCTTCCAGGTTCCACAGCGCGTAGGCGACGGCTTCGCCCTTGTCGTTGGAGATCAGCACGCCGTTGCGGCGGCCCTGGATCGCGCCCTTGTACGGCGCATGGCCGTGGAAGATGCGGTTCATGATCGCGGTGCCGCGCGTGTCGGTCAGCAGTTCGCCCTGGTAGCCGATCAGGCCGCGCGTCGGCGCGTGGAAGACGATACGGGTGCGGCCGCCGCCCGACGGGCGCATCTCGACGAGGTCGGCCTTGCGCTCCGACATCTTCTGCACGACGACGCCGGAGTGCTCTTCATCGACGTCGATGACGACCTCTTCGATCGGCTCTTCGACCTGGTCGTTGTCACCTTTGCGCAGCAGCACCTTGGGGCGCGACACCGACAGCTCGAAACCTTCGCGGCGCATGGTCTCGATGAGGATGCCGAGCTGCAATTCGCCGCGGCCCGCGACTTCCATCGCGTCCTTCTCGTCGGATTCCCGCACGCGCAGCGCGACGTTGCCTTCGGCCTCGGCCATCAGGCGGTCGCGGATCATGCGGCTTGTCACCTTGGAGCCTTCGGTGCCGGCGAGCGGCGAGTCATTGACGCGGAAGGTCATGGCAAGCGTCGGCGGATCGATCGGCTGCGCCGGCAGCGCGGTTTCCACGGCCGGATCGCAAATGGTCATGGCGACGGTGGCGTTCGGCAGGCCGGCCAGCGCGACGATGTCGCCGGCTTCGGCGTCGTCGAGATTCACGCGCTCGAGACCGCGGAACGCCAGGATCTTGGTGACGCGGCCGCTCTCCACGAGCTTGCCTTCGCGGTCCAGCACCTTCACCGCCTGGTTCGGCTTGACGCTGCCGGAGAAGATGCGGCCGGTGACGATGCGGCCGAGATAGGGATTGGATTCGATGATGGTGCCGAGCAGGCGGAACGGGCCTTCCTCGACCACCGGCGGCTTGACGTGATTGAGCACGAGGTCGAACAGCGGCGTCATGCCCTGGTCCTGCGGACCGTCGAGCGAGGTGGACATCCAGCCCTGCTTGGCCGAGCCGAATAGAATCGGGAAGTCGAGCTGTTCGTCGGTGGCGTCGAGCGCCGCGAACAGGTCGAACACCTCGTTGAGCACTTCGTTGGCGCGGGCGTCGGGACGATCGACCTTGTTGATGACGACGATGGGTTTGAGGCCCATCTTCAGCGCCTTGGAGACCACGAACTTGGTCTGCGGCAGCGGACCCTCGGCGGCGTCGACCAGCACCAGCGCGCCGTCCACCATGTTGAGGATGCGCTCAACCTCGCCGCCGAAGTCGGCGTGGCCCGGCGTATCGACGATGTTGATGCGCGTGCCCTTCCAGTCGACCGAGGCGGCCTTGGCGAGAATGGTGATGCCGCGCTCGCGCTCGAGGTCGTTACTGTCCATGGCGCGCTCGACCTGGCGCTCGTTCTCGCGATAGACGCCGGACTGTTGCAGCAGGCGGTCCACGAGGGTGGTCTTGCCATGGTCGACGTGCGCGATGATCGCGATATTGCGGAGATCCATAAGTTTTACCTTTTGCGCGGGCCCTGAGCCGGAACCGATTCCTGTCTGAAGGGCGGGGCGCGGGGTGTTCCAAAAACCAAAGCGCGGGCCGCTTTCCAAGGGCCCGCGACGCAGCACTTTTGCGGCGCAATATAGCGATGAAATAACAACTGGCAACCGCCGCCGGGGCGTATTTTCGGCCTGAATCGGCGGAAAAGCGGCGGGATGATGAACACGGGGCGGGCCCGGAGGCCCGCCCGGTGTACGTTGAGGGACGGGCGGGCTACTTCGGCTTTTCGACACCCATTTGCGCGCCCGGACGCTGCAACTGCGGCGCCAGCACCGGCGCCCGCTGGACGCCGCCCGCCGCCGGCGCATGTTGGCCGGCCGGCGTTTGGGTGACCGGCGCCTTCACGGCCGCGGGCAATGCCTCGCCTTTCATGAGGGCGTCGAACATCGGCTTCAGCGCCGGGCTCTGCAGCACAACCTCGGGATTGGTGATTTCGAGCATGCCCTGATTGAGCTTGATGTTGCAGGCCGCGCATTTGCCGGGGTCGAACAGGTCCTTGATGTGATCGAGCCACGAGGCCGGCTGGTAGCGGGGCGCGTTGAACCGGCCCGGGCCGCATTGGCCCTCGCCGCCGATGACGAAGCCGCCGTCCATCGTTTTCCACTCGTTATCGACCACCAGCTGCGGCCCGCCGGCCGTGACTTCGACATAGCGCGAGGCCTTGTCGAAATAGCCGGTCAGGCGCTCCTGCACCGTGCCGGAGACGACGGCTTCGATAATGGCGGCATGCGGCACATTGGCGATCTCGAAGCCGCATTCGTAATAGCCGGTCGGCTGGTGCGGATTGAAACCGGGCTGGGTCTGCTCGCCGGTGGCGTGCGTATAGATGGTCATCGCGCCGGTGAAGCTTGGCGTGCCGGCGCTCTGCCACAGCGGGAGAGACTTGCCGCCGAGCTTCAGGCTCGCCGGATTGGCGCCGAGATAGCCGTTGGTCTTGAAGTTGGCGGCCGGCAACAGCGACGCGCAGGACGTGCCGGCCTTGCCGGCGAGGTCCTCGTTCACCTTGACCAGTCCCATGGGGAGATAGCCCCACGAGCCGCCGGCATAGACGCAGGCCTCCTTCGGCATGCGGAATTTGCCGGTGAGCTTCATGCCCGCCGACGCGGCGGCAAAGCGCGGCGTCACGATGACGTTAACGTCGCTGCCCGATGTCGTCGTCTCGACATCGACCGACAGGCCGAGTGCGCTCGCGAGCTCGGTCAGCGATTTGTTGACGCCCGGCAGCTTGGTGTCGAGCAGCTTGCTCTTGACGGCGTTGACCTGCGCGACCTTGGCGTCGACATATTGCTCCGCGAGCCAGGTGGCGCGGATCGACATCGCGTTCAGCGCGGCGTTGATCGCCTTGGTGGCTTCGTCCTGCACCTTCTGTTCGGCGATCTTGGCCGCTTCGTTCGAGATCAGCGCGCCGACCAGCATGCCGCTGAGCGGATCGCCAATGCCGACGGCAAGCGGCGAGGCGCCGATCAGCCCGCCCAGCGCGGTGCCGATGGCGACGGCGGCGCCATGCGCGTCCGACAGATCGATATTCTTGTCGGCCAGCGGCAGGTGAACGCAGACCGTCTCCATCTGCTTGGTCGTATCGCACAGCGACGCGATCGACTTGATCTCGGGCCAGATGCCGAGCTGCGAATCCGCCTGCAGGCCGATGAGCAAATCGACCGGGATATCGACCTTGCCTGACACCTCGCCGGTAACGGGGTTGGCCCAGACGCGCGCGCTGATGACGGTGTGCAGCTTGAACTGCGTCTGCAACGAGACCTTGACCCCGTTCTCCTGCGCGTCACCGAACGCCGTTACCACCGGCTGGTTCTTCTGCGTGAACGAGAAATCCGTCGTCACGCTGACATGCCAATGCACGTCGGGACAGGCGCCGGAACAAACCACGGTGCCGCCGAGATCGATGTTCGATTTCTTGATCTCGTTGCGGATCTGCTGTTCGACCGAAGCGTAGGGAATATCGTAGGAATGCGAATAAAGCGGCTTGCCGGCACCTTGCGTTTCCACGGTCTTCAGCGACGCCGGCGGCTGCGGCGCAAGAACGTACAGTCGCACGTCGCCGGCTCGCGCGGCCGGTGTTGCGAACAAAGCCGCGGCCAGCGCCGCCGCTGCGGTAATATTCAACGAGGACAGCTTCGAAGGCTTGTGTTTCATGTCGCACCCGTTCTGGTTGGTGCGACGCTAAATTCGCGCGAGCGCGCGCGAATTGAGACAAGTCAACGGCTGGTATCGCCGTCCCGACGACCTGAAAAAATTTTCATTCGCGGTATTTGATTTGACTCAGGTCGCGGCCGTCCGGCCCCAGGGGCCGCGTATATCCTTCGGCAGGGCATCGCCGAGCATCACCATTTCGGCGATGGTCTCGGATGTGATCAGGCCGGTCAGACGGCCCGCGCCGTCGGTGACGCCGATCGCCGCCGCCTGCTTCTCCTGCAAAAGCTTGAACGCCTCGTCGAGCGAGCTGCGATGGCCGATGGTCGGAACGTCCGGGGTCATCGCGTCGCCGACGCGCGCATCCGGGCCGAGCGTCTTGATCGCCTTGATGACATCGGCGCGCGTCAACAGGCCGACCGGCTTGCCGGCGTCGTCGACCACGGGAAACTCGCCCTGGCTGGTGGCGAGCAAAGTCTGCACCGCCTCATCGACATGCGTTTGCGGTCTGAGCGTCGCGAACCGCGTCATCATGGCGTGGCTCACCGGCACGCCGCGCGACACGGCGCGCAGCGCCACCATATGCGCTTCGCCCGAGGCCGCGAGATAAACGAAGATGGCGATGAAGATCAGGATCGGGTTGTACAACAGCCCGATGAAGCCGAGGCCGAAGGCGACGAACTGGCCGATCGCGGCGGCGATCTCGGTGGCGCGCACATAGCCGAGCCGCGACGCCAGCGCGGCGCGCAGGATGCGCCCGCCATCCATCGGGAAAGCCGGGATCAGGTTGAACAGCGCCAGAAACAGGTTCACGGCGGCGAGCCGGTCGACCATCGAGATCTGGCCATTGCCGATGCCCGCCGCGGCATTTTGCGTCAGCACCGCGCCGCCGAATACGACCAGCAGGATCGTGATCGCGACATTCACCAGCGGGCCGGCGATGGCGATGAGGAATTCCTGGCCCGGCTCCTCCGGGATGCGCTCGAGCTGAGCGACGCCGCCGATCGGCAGCAACGTCACATAAGGCGTCGCAACGCCGAAGGCGCGGGCGGTGAAGATGTGGCCGAATTCGTGGAGCAGTACGCAGGCAAACAGCAGGATCATGAAGATGACACTGTCCCACGCCGCCGCGCTGCCGCCTTGCGTGTAGCCGGCGGCAAAAATCCAGGCGAGGAAGAGCAGGAATGTCAGGTGGATGCGGACGACGGTGCCGGCGATCGTGCCGATATTCACGGACCAGGACATGAAATCCTCGTTGTTCTCGCCTCGTTCGCACAGATGGTGATGTTCCGAACCGATTGCGAGGCCACGGCGTTGGCGTGCATTCTGGCAAGAACCTGCAAGAATTTGATTGTGAGGAGTATGATATGGCGCAAAAACTATCGCCCGAGGAGCGCAAGGCGGCGCTGTCCCGGTTGTCCGGCTGGGCCGACGTCAAGGACCGCGACGCCATTGCCAAGAAATTCACCTTCGGCGATTTCAACGAGGCCTTTGGCTTCATGACGCGGGCGGCGCTGGTCGCCGAGAAAATGGATCACCACCCGGAATGGTTCAACGTCTACCGCACCGTCGAGGTGACTTTGTCGACGCATGATGCGGGCGGCGTCACCGAACTCGACATCAATCTCGCCGAGGCGATGGAGATGATCGCGGATTCCTGAGCCGGTTCCGGCGCTTGAAGTCCGGTCCTGGCCTCACCACCTGTTTATTATGCGCACATCCGGCACCACCTTCGGAACTTCCGCCGGCAGCGACGATCCGTCGCTGCCGCGCAAATTCTGGCGCAAATTCGGCACGGTCGCGGCGCATATCCCCTTCGCCGAAGATCTCCTCGCCGCCTACTACTGCGCCTTCGACCGGGCGACGCCGCTGCAGGTCAAGGGCACGCTGCTCGGCGCCATCGCCTATTTCGTGCTGCCGTTCGATGCCGTGCCGGACATGCTGCCGGTGCTCGGCTTCACCGACGACGCCGCGGTGCTGATGACGGCGCTCAAGGTCGTCGCCAGCCACATCACGCCGGACCATCGCGCCGCCGCCCGCGCGCGGCTGGATGAGATCAGGGCGGTGGACGCCTAGCCGCTCCGTGTTCTTGTAGCCCGGATGGAGCGCAGCGAAATCCGGGGCCGGCCTCGCGATCGTTCCCGGGTTTCGCTTCGCTCCACCCGGGCTACAGACCAGGCGAAGCCATAGAAAATAATCCTTGTCTATTATTCCTAGAAGGACTATAACCACTCCCGTCCTGCTCGGCCGGGGACGTCATCTAGAGACGTCTTGATGACGGAGCAGGATGTGGCGCCTGCGGGCGGGGCTCGTAACCCCGCACTCGGGAGGCCGCGGGTAGCCGTCCGGGCCCACTACGGGGCTCTGCCTTCAATGGCTGGACGGGGGTTCGGTGAAGGCGGGCGAAAGC
>Ga0182747_1000046_pt1 | contig 130391 bp, 110 predicted proteins | sample eDN3rd30CBELigBY_FD_128526 | JGI IMG/M metagenome (GOLD analysis project Ga0182747, IMG submission 128526) | Enriched backyard soil microbial communities from Emeryville, California, USA - eDNA 3rd pass 30_C BE-Lig BY (version 2) (version 2) | ecosystem: Environmental > Terrestrial > Soil >...
AAGTAGGCCTGCGCGCCGGTCGACAGACCGACCGTGTACATGTGGTGCGCCCAGACGATGAAGCCGATGCCGCCGATCGCGACCATCGCGTAAGCCATGCCGAGATAGCCGAACACGGGCTTGCGCGAGAACGTCGAGACGATCTGCGAGATCATGCCGAAGCCGGGCAGGATGAGGATGTACACTTCGGGGTGACCGAAGAACCAGAACAGATGCTGGAACAGCAGCGGGTCGCCGCCGCCTTCGGGCGAGAAGAAGGTGGTGCCGAAGTTGCGGTCGGTCAGCAGCATGGTGATGCCGCCGGCGAGCACCGGCAGCGACAGCAGCAGCAGGAACACGGTGACCAGCACCGACCACACGAACAGCGGCATCTTGTGCAGGGTCATGCCCGGCGCGCGCATGTTGAAGATGGTGGTGATGAAGTTGATGGCGCCGAGGATCGACGAGGCGCCGGCCAGATGCAGCGACAGGATCACGAAGTCCATCGCCGGGCCGGGATGGCCCGAGGTCGACAGCGGCGCATAGATGGTCCAGCCGGAGCCGGCGCCGAGCGACCCGGCTTCGCCCTCGACGAAGAGCGAGCAGACCAGCAGCGCGAAAGCGGCCGGCAGCAGCCAGAACGAGATGTTGTTGAGACGCGGGAACGCCATGTCCGGCGCACCGATCATCAGCGGCACGAACCAGTTGCCGAAGCCGCCGATCATCGCCGGCATGACCATGAAGAAGATCATGATCAGACCGTGCGCGGTGCCGAACACGTTGTATTCGTGCGGCGTCGAGAAGATCTGCATGCCCGGGTTTTGCAGCTCCATGCGGATCGCGATCGAGAGCGCGAAACCGATGACGCCGGCGAACATCGCGAACACCAGGTACATCGTGCCGATGTCCTTGTGGTTCGTCGAATAGACGTAACGCCGCCACCCGGTGGGGTGACCGTGATCGTGCCCGTGGGTGTCGTGCGCGCCGTGTGCTGCTGCGTTCTCGGCCATTTTAACTTTTCCTCGACCCTAAGTTCTCGTGTCGCCCACGAATTATATTCGAATTCCGCGATGTGTCACTTGACGGTGGACAGGTCGGCCGCCGCGACCGCGTTCCTGGGGGCGTCGTCGACGGTGGCGAACTTCTTCTTCGCCGCCTCGAGCCATGCGGCGTAGTCCTTCTCGTTCAGGACCTGCACCGCGATCGGCATGAAGGCATGATCGCGGCCGCAGAGCTGCGAGCACTGGCCGTAATACATGCCTTCGCGCTCGGCCTTGAACCAGGTTTCGTTCACACGGCCCGGGATCGAGTCGATCTTCACGCCGAAGGACGGCACCGCCCAGGAGTGGATGACGTCGGCGCCGGTGGTCAGGACGCGGACCACCTTGTTCACCGGAACGACGAGGTTGTTGTCCACGGCCAGCAGGCGCGGTTCGCCGGGCTGCAGATCCTTCGCCTGCTTCATCAGCGAGTCGAACTCGATCTTGTCGTCCGGATAGCTGTAGGTCCAGAACCACTGCTTACCCGTGGCCTTCACGGTCAGATCGGCCTGCGGAACCTTGAGCTGATAGAACAGCAGCCGGAAGGACGGCACGGCAATCGCCACCAGGATGAGGACCGGGACGACGGTCCAGACCACCTCGATCATGGTGTTGTGGGTGGTGCGGGAGGGCACCGGGTTGCTCTTGGCGTTGAACTTCACGATCACCGCGACGAGCAGGATCAGCACGAACAGCGTGATGACCGCGATGATCCAGAGGAGGAAGTCGTGAAACCACACGACGTCATGCATGACCGGCGACGCGGCGCCCTGAAGGGTGACTTGCCACGGATGCGGCTGCCCGGTCCCGGGGGCCGTCTGGGCGATCGCTGAACCGGCGGACAGGACGGCCAGGCTGGAGGCCACGAAAGCGATCAACCGCTTGAGCACGAGCATTTTCTTATGCGCTCCTCGACGATAAACGGCCTTGGACAAGGCCCCTTTTTGCCCCTGCGCGCCGCTTGCCCGGGCGGGCAAACCAGTGCGGCTACTGACGGCATATTGCCACGGGCGTGGCGGAGCTTGCGGTGCAGCGGCCCTAGGGGAAACCTCGCTTCTCAAACCACAAATCCCAGGCTCCCGCAATGTACCTCATTAGAACAATTCTGCGACAAAGCGGTAATCCTCAAACGCGCCGGATTTGCCGCATTTCCGCCAATCCGGAAGCGTTCACGGTATGGGATACCGCAGGCCGGACATTTCGGGACCAGCTTGCCGGCATGTTCCGGCCCGACCGTCTAGAATGCCCGGAGCGGGTGATTCGGGCCGTCGACGCCACCTCCCCTGCCTCCCGCGGACTAGCGCTAAAGGATTGAAGGATGAGCGATTTCAGGCAGGGCCGGTGGACGGCCTCTCACGTCGCAAAGCTGGCATTGGGATGCGGGGCAGCCCTCCTCCTGTGCCTCACCGGATGGTCGGGCGCGGCGCACGCGCAGGGCGCCGTAAAATCCGTGCACAGGGATTGGCAAATCCGCTGCGACACCCCGCCGGGCGCTAAGACCGAGCAATGCGCCCTGATCCAGAGCGTGACGGCGGAAGACCGCGCCAATGTCGGTCTCACTGTGATCGTGCTCAAAACCGCCGATCAGAAGAGCAAATTGATGCGGGTGGTTGCGCCTTTAGGCGTACTCCTGCCGTCGGGGCTGGGCCTCAAGATCGACAATGCCGATATCGGGCGCGCCGGCTTCGTGCGCTGCCTGCCCAATGGCTGTATCGCCGAAGTTGTCATGGACGACGAGCTGCTCAAGAAGTTGCGCAGCGGCAAGACGGCCCTGTTCGTCATTTATCAGACGCCCGAAGAGGGCATCGGCTTCCCGATGTCGCTCACCGGCTTCGGCGAGGGCTACGACAAGCTGCCGTAGCGGCATTTGGCCGGATTGCGGCCTCGCCTTCCTTTTTTGGCTGGCGATACTGACGGGCGCGCATCCCGCGCGGCATTCCGGAGTCTGTCCTCATGGCAAAAGACCTTCTCATCCTCACCACCGGGGGCACCTTCGACAAGCGCTACCCCGAGGGACAGTGGGTGACGGAATTCACCTTTCCGCCGGGGCAGCAATCCGCCGTCACCGAGATTCTCAAGCGCGCGCGGCTGAACCCCGAGGCCTTCGCCTGCGAATGGCTGTTCGCCGAGGATTCGACCAGGATCACCGATGCCCAGCGCGACATCATCGCCGATCGCTGCGCCAGCGCGACGCAGCGGCAGATTGTCATCACGCACGGCACCGACACCATGACGCGGCGCATCGACCCGGCCACGGGCAAGATCGCGGCCACGCCGAACACCGCCGCGACGATTGCGGCCCGCAAGCTGGACAAAACAATTGTGCTGACCGGCGCAGCGCAGCCCGCGGTGCTGCGCGACAGCGACACCGACTTCAATCTCGGGCTGGCCATCGGCGCGGCGCTCACCGCGCCGGCGGGGGTTTACGTCGCGATGAACGGGCTGGTCGCGCCGTGGGACGCCGTCGTCAAGGCGGTCGACGGCAGCTTCCAGAAGATCGAAGCGTGATACCGGCCATGGCATTGTTCAGCATCGACGAACTCGAGGCGGCCAGCCGCCTCGTCTACCAGCAGATGAAGCCAACGCCGCAATATGCCTGGCCGCTGCTTTCCGAGCGCGCCGGCGCCACCGTCTGGGTCAAGCACGAGAACCACACGCCGACCGGCGCTTTCAAGGTGCGCGGCGGCATCACCTTCATCGACTGGCTCAAGCGCACGCACCCCAAGACGCCGGGCATCGTCACGGCGACGCGCGGCAATCACGGCCAATCGCAAGCGCGCGCCGCGACCGCCGCCGGGCTGACGGCGAAGATTTTCGTTCCGTTCGGCAATTCGGTGGAGAAGAACGCGGCCATGCGCGCCTTCGGCGCCGAGCTGATCGAGTTCGGCAGCGATTTCGACGAGGCCAAACTCGAGGCCATGCGGATTGCCGCGGTCGAGGGGCTCTTTCCGGTGCCGCCGTTCCATCGCGAACTGGCCCGCGGCGTCGCCACCTATGCGCTGGAGTTCTTCAGCGAAGCGCGCGATCTCGACACGGTCTATGTGCCGATCGGCTGCGGCTCGGGCATTTGCGGCGTCATTGCCGTGCGCGATGCGCTGGGCCTCAAAACCGAAGTGGTCGGCGTCGTTTCCACCGAGGCGCAAGGCGCCAAGCTGTCCTTCGAAGCCGGCAAGCTGATCGAGACCAACTCGGCGAACACCATCGCCGACGGCATGGCGGTGCGCGTGCCGGTGCGGGAAGCCTTCGACATTTACTCCAAGGGCGCGAGCCGCATCGTCGCCGTGAGCGACGACGATATCACTGAGGCGATGCGCATCCTCTATCGCGACACGCATAACCTCGCCGAAGGCGCCGGCGCTGCCGGCCTCGCTGCCCTGCTCGGCGAAAAGGACAAGATGCGCGGCAAACGCGTCGGCATCATCCTGTCCGGCGGCAATGTCGATCTGCCGCTCTATGCCCGCATCCTGACCGGCGACCTCAACACGCCGGCACAATAAACCGGAGGATTCGCCGTCATGAACGCCTACGACCACCCGCTCATCAGGAAGGGCATGCCGCTGCAGCTTGCCAAACGGCGTGTGCGCATCGCCGCCGGCGACAAGCCGCTCGGCTGGAAAGTGGGGCTCGGCGCGCCGGCGATGATGGAGAAGATCGGCATCAAGGCGCCGATCGTCGGCTATCTGATGCAGAGCGCGCTGATTGCGTCCGGCGGCACGGTGTCGCTCAAAGGCTATACGCGTCCCGTCGCCGAGGCGGAGATCGCCGTGCGCATGGCGGCGACGCCGAAGCCGGGCGCATCCACCGACGAGGTACGCGCCGCGATCAGGGAGATCATGCCGGCCATCGAGATCGCGGACATGGACGTGCTGCCGACGCCGGACAATCTCGACGTGGTCCTTGAAGGCGACGTGTTCCAGCGTCACGTCGTGATTGGTGACACGGTGCGCGCCGGCGGTTCGATCGAGGGACTGACCTCGCACGTGACGCGGAGCGGCGCGGTCATCACCACCACGACCGATCCCGAAGCACTCACCGGCAAGGCCGTCGATATCGTCGCCCACGTCGCGGCGACGCTGGCGGCCTATGGCGAAACGCTCCTGCCCGGCGACATCATCATTACCGGGTCGATCACGCCGCCGCAGATGCTGGAGACTAACGACTCGGATTTCGCCCATGCGCTCGACCCGGTCGGCGCGGTGAACATCGCCTTCCGCCACGATTGATTCCATCAAGGCTCCCTCGGAAACGGCCGCACTCGACCATGGCGCCACCCGCGAGGAAGTGATCGAGACGCTCGGCATGGCCATCTATATGGGCGCCGGCCCGTCGGTGATGTACGCCACCCACGCGCTCGAGGCTTACGAGCAGTTCAAGCCGGAAGCCGCCAGCACCGCCGCCTGAATCCAAGACGAACGAAAAGCTGGCAATTGTCCGGGCATCCGCGTCATAAGCGCGGATGCTTCTTTTTTAGCGAGAGACGACGCCGTGCTGCCCTGGAAAGTGCTCGATACCGCCCCGGTCCCCGGCGGCCGCAAGGAACTGCGCCTCAAGCAGCGCGGCAAGGAGTTCGTCATCATGCTCGACAATCGAGAATTGATGAGCAGCTACCTGAGCGTCACCGAGAAGGCGCTGGCGACCTTCGGCTGCGAGGCCATCAAGACGCGCGAGAAACCCCGCGTGCTGATCGGCGGCCTCGGCATGGGCTACACCCTGCAGGCGACGTTGAAGGTGCTTGGCGACAAGGCCGAGATCCTCGTCGCCGAACTCGTGCCGGCTGTCGTCACATGGGCGCGCGGTCCGCTGGCGCACATCACCGATGGCAGCCTGGACGATCCGCGCGTCGCCATTCACGAGACCGATGTCGGCTTGCTGATCCGCGGCAAGAAGTCGACCTATGACGCCATCCTGCTCGATGTCGATAACGGCCCCGACGGGCTGACCCGCAGCGCCAATGACGCGCTCTACGACACGGCGGGCCTCGCCGCGGCGCATCAGGCCTTGCGCAAGGGCGGCGTGCTGGCGGTGTGGTCGTCCACGCCCGACGCGAAATTCACCGCGCGGCTGAAGAAGGCCGGCTTCGCGGTCAAGGAATTCCCCTTGCGCGCCAACGGCCCGCATGGCGGCGCCAAGCACTTCATCTGGACGGCGACCAAGGCCGGTTAGGCGAAGCCGCGCATATTTCGCGCGCCACGTTCAAATAACTCTCAGGTATCTCTTTGCCGCAGCGGCTCGCCTGACGGCGGCCGCGCACTTATCAATTCTGTCCGAAATTTAATCTTGCTGCGCCGCAAGATGACAACACATCAGTCGTATAGGGGATAGGCCGGCAGCATTCGCGATGCGCGATAGAATTGGAGATGAGTGTTGCAACAGCCTACTTCGACCGCGTCGCATAAAAAATTTATATACATCGCGACCATCATCATAGTCGCGTTGGCCGGAGGCGCAGGCTGGCACGTTATAAACACCGCGCGGGCAAAGGCCTCACACGCCGCCGGCCCGCCGGCGGCCGTTCCGGTTACGGCACAATTGGTGCGGCGAGCCGACTTCCCGGTCTATATCAGCGGGCTCGGCACCGTGCAGCCATACAACACGGTGTCGGTGCGCAGCCGCGTCGATGGCCAGATCGTCAAGGTTGCCGTCAGACAAGGCCAGATCGTCAAGCAGGATGACTTGCTGGTGCAGGTCGATCCGCGTCCCTATCAGGCGGCGCTCGAACAGGCGCAAGCCAAGAAAGCTCAGGACGAAGCCAATCTGCGCAACGCGGAGCTCAATCTCCAACGCGACACGACCCTGGCCAAGAGCGATTTCGCGTCGCACCAGCAGGTCGATAACGATCAGGCCGCCGTCAATCAGATCAAAGCCCAGGTGCAGGGCGATCAGGCCGCGATCGACAGCGCTCAGGTGCAGCTCGACTACACCACCATCAAAGCGCCGCTCGCCGGCAAGGTCGGCTTCCGCAATGTCGATCCGGGCAACATCGTCCATGCCAGCGACACCGCCGGCATCATGACGATCGTGAAGTTGCAGCCTATCTCGGTCGTGTTCACGGCGCCGGAAGAAGATATCGGCCCGATCAACGATGCTCTGGCCGCCGGTAAAGTGCCTGTCGATGCCCTGTCCTCGGACGGCAACAGAACGCTGGCGCATGGCCGGCTGGCTTTCGTGAACAACCAGATCGACCAGGCCAGCGGCACCATCCAGATGAAGGCTACGTTCGCCAATGAGGATAACGCGCTGTGGCCGGGCCTGTCCGTCAACACGCGGCTGCTGCTGCAAACGCTGGACAAGGTCGTCGTCGTCCCCAACGGCGCGGTGTTGCGCGGCCCGAACGGGCTCTACGCCTATGTCGTCGGCCCGAACAACAGGGCGGCAATGCGCGCCATCAAGGTCGACCACGAAGGTACCAGCGAGTCGGTCGTCGTGAGCGGCCTGGCGCCGGGCGAACGGGTCGTGGTGTCCGGGCAATACCGCCTCACCGACGGCGCCATCGTCGTTGCGCGCGACGCGTCCGACGTCGCGAAGTCCGAGCAACAGGCAAGCAACGACAAGAAGCAGGAGCCATAACCATGGCCGGCGGAATCTCGGCTCCGTTCATTCGCCTGCCGGTCGCAACGTCGCTGTTGATGGCGGGCTTGCTGTTTGTCGGCATCGTCGCCTATCCGCGGCTCCCGGTGGCGCCTCTGCCGCAGGTCGATTTCCCGACCATTCAGGTCTCGGCCAGTCTGCCGGGCGCCAGCCCCGAGACGATGGCCTCCGCCGTCGCGCAGCCGCTCGAGACGCAGTTCGCGCAAATTCCCGGCGTCTCGCAGATGACCTCGACCAGCGTCAGCGGTTCGGCCTCGATCACCATCCAGTTCGATCTCAATCGCGACATCGACGCGGCGTCCAACGACGTCCAGGCTTCGATCAACGCCGCCGGCGGACAACTGCCGAAGAACCTTCCGAACCCGCCGACTTACCGCAAAGTCAATCCTGCCGACTCGCCGATCCTGTTGCTTGGCGCCCGTTCGGATTCCCTGCCGCTGACGGAAGTCGATGACCTGGTCGAAACCCGGCTGGCGCAACAGATCAGCCAGATCTCCGGTGTCGCGCAGGTGATCGTCGGCGGCCAGCAGAAGCCGGCCATCCGCGTGCAGCTCGACCCGGCCAAGCTCGTCGCCAAGGGACTGTCGCTGGAGGACGTGCGCACGCCTTTGTCGGTCACCACCGTCGATGCGCCGAAAGGCACGATTCGCGGCGACACCCGTGCCTTCACGATCTATTCCAACGACCAGATCACGCGCGTCCAGGACTGGAACAACGCTATCGTATCGTATCGCAACGGCGCGCCGGTCCGCGTCCGGGACATCGGTCAGGCCGTCTCCGGCCCGCAGGACGCGACGCAAGCCGGCTGGACCGACGGCAAGCCCGGCATCCTCCTCATCATCTTCAAGCAGCCCGGCGCCAACGTCATCGACACCGTCGATCGGGTCAACGCGACATTGCCGCGGCTCCGCGCGGCCTTGCCGCCCTCCATAGACATTTTCACCCTGAGCGACCGGACCCAGACCATTCGCGCGTCCGTTCACGACGTGCAGTTCACGCTGCTGTTGACCATCGCGCTGGTCGTCATGGTCATCTTCCTGTTCCTGCGCAGCATCTGGGCGACCGTCATTCCCAGCGTCACCGTGCCACTCGCCCTGCTCGGCGCCTGCGCGACCATGTGGATGTTCGGCTACAGCCTCGACAACCTGTCGCTGATGGCGCTGACCATCGCCGTCGGCTTCGTCGTCGACGATGCCATCGTCATGCTCGAGAATATCGCCCGGCACATCGAAGAGGGCGTGCGCCCGTATGAGGCGGCGCTGCTCGGCTCGCGCGAAATCGCCTTCACCATCATTTCGATCAGTATTTCGCTGATCGCCGTTCTCATTCCCCTCTTGCTGATGGGCGGCATCATCGGGCGGCTGTTCCGGGAATTCGCCGTGACACTGTCGATGACCATCGCCGTGTCGGCGCTGGTTTCGCTGACTCTGACGCCGATGCTGGCCTCGCGCCTTCTCAAGCCGCCCAAGGAGGCTCACCACGGCAGGTTCTACGCGATCAGCGAACGCGCCTTCGACGCGATGCTGCGCGCCTACGAGCGCGGCCTCGACATCGTCCTCCGGCATCAGTTCATCACACTCTGCGTGTTCTTCGTCACCGTGGCGCTGGCCGGCGTGCTGTTCGTGGCCATTCCGAAGGGATTCTTCCCGCAACAGGACATCGGCATGCTCTCCGGCATTTCCGAAGCCGCCGAGGAAGTGTCGCCGCAACAAATGGTGCGCTACCAGGCGCAACTCGCCGACATCGTGCAGGGCGATCCCGCCGTCGACCATGTCGCGGCGTCCGTCGGCGGCAACGGCAACCCGCCGAACACCGGCCGCATGTACATCACGCTCAAGCCGCGCGAGGACCGCGACGTGAGCGCCGATCAGGTCATCGCGCGGTTGCGCCCCCGCCTCGACAAGGTCGAGGGCGCGCGGCTTTATTTGCAGGCGGCGCAGGACGTGCGCGTCGGCGGCCGCGCCTCGCGCACCCAGTATCAATACACCTTGCAGGGCTCGGACGTGGACGAGCTCAACACCTGGGCGCCGCAACTGCTGAGCAAACTCAAGGCCCTGCCCGAATTGCGCGACGTGGCCAGCGACCAACAGAATTCCGGCACCACGCTGACGCTCGACGTCAATCGCGACAGGGCATCGCAACTCGGATTCACGCCGCTGCAGATCGACGACACCATCTACGACGCCTTCGGCCAGCGGCAGATCGCCCAGTATTTCACCCAGCTATCGAGTTATCAGGTCGTCCTCGAAATTCTGCCGTCGCTGCAGGGCAAGGTGACGACGCTCGACAAGATATTCATGCGCTCGCCAACGACCGGCGCCGAGGTGCCACTATCGGCCTTCGCGCAATGGTCGACGACGCCGACCAAGCCGTTGTCGATCAATCATCAGTCCCAGTTCCCCGCGATCACGATCAGCTTCAACCTCGCGCCGGGCGTCGCGCTCGGCCAGGCGACCGCCGCGATCGATCAAGCCAAGGCGTCGCTCAATCTGCCGGCCACCATCGCCACGACGTTCCAGGGCACCGCGCAGGCATTCCAGGATTCGCTGTCGTCCGTGCCGCTGCTGATCGTAACAGCGCTCTTTGTCGTCTATCTCATCCTCGGCATTCTGTATGAGAGCTACATTCATCCGATCACCATTCTATCGACGCTGCCGTCGGCCGGCGTCGGCGCGCTGATGATTCTGATGCTGTTCGGTTTCGACTTCAGCCTGATCGCGCTGATCGCGGTCATCCTGCTGATCGGCATCGTCAAGAAGAACGGCATCATGCTGGTCGATTTCGCCATCGTCGCGGAGCGCGAGGGTCTGTCGGCGACCGAGGCCATCCGCAAGGCGGCGCTGATGCGCTTCCGGCCGATCATGATGACGACCATGGCCGCGCTGCTCGGCGGCGTGCCGCTGATGCTCGGCACCGGCACCGGCTCCGAACTGCGCCAGCCGCTCGGCTACGCCATGGTCGGCGGTCTGGCGGTCAGCCAGATGCTGACCCTTTTCACGACGCCAGTGGTCTACATCTACCTTGACCGTCTGTCCGGCTGGCTGCGGTCGCTGACGGGCAAGCCTGCGCACGGCGAGCCGGAGGTACAACCGGCCGAGTGATCCCCTCGCCAAATCGCCTCATTGTGCCTATCTGTTGGGGACCCGCTGTCTCAGCGATATGGATTTTCAGGAGTTTTTGGCCATGGACCCAGCCGCTTCCTCACTGATCGACCGCGCCGGGCTCGACAAGGCCAAGGTGCGCGAACTGCTCGGCCGCGGCCTGGAAGGCGCCGACGACGGCGAACTGTTCCTCGAATACAAGCAGACCGAGGCGCTCGCCTTCGACAATGGCCGCCTCAAGCAGGCGACCTATGACACCACGCAGGGCTTCGGCCTGCGCGCCGTGAAGGACGAGGCGGTCGGCTATGCCCACGCCTCCGACCTGTCGGAAGGCGCGCTGGCCCGCGCCGCCGATGCCGTGCGCGCCGTCAAGGGCGGCTACTCCGGCCAATACGCCGAAGCGCCCGGCCGCACCAACCGCAAGCTTTACGACGACGTGAATCCGCTCGGCACGCCGGCCTTCGACCAGAAGGTGAAGCTGCTCGAGACGATCGACGCCTATGCCCGCGCCAAGGACCCGCGCGTGCGGCAGGTCACCGCGTCGATCGCCGCGACCTGGCAGGTGGTCGAAATCCTGCGCGCCGATGGCGAGAGCTATCGCGACATCCGCCCGCTTGTGCGCCTGAATGTTTCTGTCGTTGCCGGCGACGGCGACCGCCAGGAAACCGGCAGCTACGGCGTCGGCGGCCGCGAGGGCTATGAGCGTTTCATCGAGCCGTCGATGTGGCAGAACGCGGTCGATGAAGCCGTGCGTCAGGCCATGGTCAATCTCACCGCCGTGGCCGCGCCGGCCGGCGAAATGGATGTCGTGCTCGCTTCCGGCTGGCCGGGCGTGATGCTGCATGAAGCCGTCGGCCACGGCCTCGAAGGCGATTTCAATCGCAAGAAGACCTCCGCCTTTGCCGGCCTGATGGGCCAGCAGGTCGCCGCCAAGGGCGTCACCGTGATCGACGATGGCACCGTGCAGCAGCGCCGCGGCTCGCTCACCATCGACGACGAAGGCACGCCGACCAACCGCACCGTGCTGATCGAGGACGGCATTCTCGTCGGCTACATGCAGGACCGCCAGAACGCGCGGCTGATGGGCATGAAGCCGACCGGCAATGGCCGGCGCGAGAGCCACGCCCATGTGCCGATGCCGCGCATGACCAACACCGCGATGCTCGCCGGTGACAAGGAGCCGGCCGAGATCATCGCCTCGGTGAAGAACGGCCTCTATGCCGTGAACTTCGGCGGCGGCCAGGTCGATATCACCTCGGGCAAATACGTGTTCCAGTGCACCGAGGCCTACAAAATCGAGAACGGCAAGGTCACCGCGCCGGTGAAGGGCGCCATGCTGATCGGCAATGGCCCGACCGACCTGCATCGCATCTCGATGATCGGCAACGACTTCGCGCTCGATCCGGGCATCGGCACCTGCGGCAAGAACGGCCAGGGCGTGCCGGTCGGCGTCGGCCAGCCGTCGCTGCGCATGGACAAGATCACGGTCGGCGGCACGGCGTAACGCGAGGCTGACATGGCGAGCGAAGCTCCGATCGCGACCGAAACGCCGTCACGCTGGCGGCGTTTCGCCAAAGGCGTCGTCGATGTCGCGTCGATCGTGCTCGTGGTGACACTCGCCAAGACGGCGGTGGCCGAGCCGTTCTATGTGCCGTCGGGTTCGATGGAGCCGACACTGCTGATCGGCGATGAGTTGCTCGCCACCAAATTCGCCTATGGCTACTCGACCGCGTCGCTGCCCGGCTTTGTCACGCTACCGCAAAGCGAGCGGCTGTTCGGCGCGACGCCCAAGCGCGGCGACGTCGTGGTCTTTCGCTGGCCGGGCGATCGCGGCCAGGTCTGGGTCAAGCGCGTCATTGCCCTGCCGGGCGATCATGTGCGGCTCGAGCGCGGCACGGTCTTCATCAACGGCGAAGCGGCAACGCTGACACAGGACGGCACCGGCCAGGCCGAGAACGAGGACGGCTCGCAGGCGCCGGCGGCGCGCTATATCGAAACATTGCCCGGCGGGCGAAAGCACACCGTGTTCAAGCTGATGGCGTTCAACCGGCTCGACGACATGCCGGAGACGGTCGTACCGCCGGGCCATGTGTTCGTCATGGGCGACAATCGCGACAACTCCGCCGACTCGCGCGTGCCGCTCAATGCCGGCGGCGTCGGCTTGCTGCCCACCGCCAATCTCATCGGCCGCGTCGACGCCATTGTCGGCTCATGGGACCTCGGGCTGAAGAACCAGCCGGTGTGGACCTGGCCGAAGGGCTTGCGGCTGTCGCGGTTTTTTACGGGCGTCGAGTAAACGCCGTCACCTCACCACCCCCGAAATGCAGCACGGCTTCTGCCGCGGCCGGGTAATGCGATCCTTTAAAAAACAGCGCGCCGAGGCGCCGATATAGCCCGGCCGCACATAGGTCCAGGCCCGGCACTTGTTGTCGTCGGCGCAGGCTTTGCCACAGGCCTCGCCGACAGAATCCGCCGGCAGTTCGAAATCGCGGTAATCGCCGCCGAGGCGATCGATGGAGAATTCCGTTGTGCCGAGCTTGGGCTCGATGACGCCGGCGCCCTTCACGCCGGAAACGCAGCAGGCGTCGTCGTTGCGCGGCGGCACCTTGTTCTTGAGCCAGCAGGTCGCCAGCGCGTTGGCCGTGCGCGGGTAGGAAAAGCTCCAGGCCAGACACCGGCCATCTCGTTCGCAGCGCGCGGCGCAGACCTGCGGATCGCCGGTCTTGATCTCGAATTTGGAATAATCGCCGCCGCGCCGGTCGAAGCCCGACTGGGCCTGCGCCGCGCCAACCGTGGCCAGCGCCACGACGAGCAAGGTCAGAAGGCCAGCCGCCTTCCTCACCATTCCGGTCGATCCAAAGCTCAATCGCATGCTCGCCAGCCGTTCCCGCGCCCCGCGTGAATGCCGGCCGCCGCTGCCCTGCGTTGCCGTGCGGGTGCAGCATGACAGATGCCACGGAACAAGACAAAATGCTCATCACGACGAGGGGAGGATGTCCTGCCGGGTACCCGCCTGTCGCCGCGGCCGACTTTCGCGGCCGGACCGTGCGAGCCAACGCGCGGCCAGACGCGAGCATTTCGCCGCGGCGTCCCGAGGCCCCAATGATGCACGCCCTTAGCGATCGCTCATGGAGCCCATGGGCGCGCGTGGCGCGTCTGCGCGACCGGATCGCCGCGGCCGACCGCTATGACCTCGCGTCGATGGCGCTGTTCGCCGTGCTGCTGGTGCTCGTCTTCACGACGCTGCATTCCTACGCCATCACCAATGACGAGGACGTTCAGCAGCGTTACGGCGAGATGATCGTCGCCTATTACACCAGCGGCTTCAAAGATCGCTCGCTGTTTCACTTCGTCAATCTCTATCTCTATGGCGGCCTGTTCGACGTGGCCGCGGTGCTGACGCAGCGCCTGCTGCCGATGATCGACCCCTACACCATCCGTCATGTGCTGTGCGCGCTCACCGGCGTCGGCGGCATCGCCGCCGCCTGGGCGAGCGCGCGTCTCATCGCCGGGCCGCGCGCCGCGGCGATCACGGCCTTTGCCCTCGCCGTGTGCGGACCCTGGTATGGCTCGATCTTCAATCACACCAAGGACATTCCCTTCGCCGCGGCGATGATGGCGGCGGTGTTCTTTCTGCTGCGCTTGAGCCGCGACCTGCCGCGGCCGCGGCGGAGCGATGTCATCTGGTTCGGCATCTTCCTCGGCTGCGCGCTCGGCATTCGCGTGCTCGGCCTGCTGCTGGTTGGCTACGCCGCGCTGACGATCGTCGTCAGCGGGCCACACTGGCGCGGCAACTGGCGCGACGCGTTCGAATTCTCGGCGCGTTCGATCACGGCGCTGCTGCCGGCTTTCCTGATCGGCTACGCCATCATGCTGCTGGCATGGCCGTGGTCGGCGCTGTCGCCGCTCAACCCGATCCGTGGCCTGATCGACTTCGGCGCGTTTCACTATCAGATCCGCACTTTGCTCAACGGCCAGGTCTATGAAATGGCCAATGTGCCGCGCTGGTACATCCCGGCTTATCTGCTCTACAAGTTGCCGCTGATCATGCTCACCGGCGCCATCGTGTCGCTGGGCTTCATTCTTTGGCCGCGCGATGGCAGATCGGCCGCGGCACTGCGGCGGCGCAACGAAACGCTGCTTCTGGCCACGACCGCGGTTTTCCCGGTGCTCTGCCAGGTGATCGACCGCGGGCCGGCATTCTGCGGCTTGCGGCATTTCCTGTTCGTGGTGCCAGCCTTTGCGGTGCTGGCCGGCATCGGTTTCGATGCGGCGTTGAGCCGGGTTGCGCGATGGCGGCCGTGGCTGGCGCGCATAGCCGCGATCGCCATCGTCGCGGTGCTTACCTGGAATGCCGCAACGCTGGTCGCGCTGCATCCTTATCAGTATCTCTTCTACAACCCGCTGGTTGGCGGACTGGCCGGAGCGTCGGGGCGTTATGAAGGCGACTACTGGGTCACCATCATGCCGGAAGCCGTGACCGACCTCGAAGCCTACGTGGCGCAACTCGACGCCAAAGGCGGACGCACGCATCGTTACACCGTCGCGGTGTGTGGCGACCGGCTCCCATTCGAGAAGCAAGCGAATGCCCGCCTCGAATGGGTTTCGGACTGGAGCAAGGCCGAGTTCTTCATCGCGCCGACGCACATGAATTGCGACCGGGCGCTCGGCGGCCGCGAGATCGTGCAGATCAAGCGACTCGGCGTGAAGATCGGCGTCGTCAAGGATCGCCGCGACCTGCTCGTCTCGGAAGTCGCGAGCGGCCCGTAAAAATAAAAGCGCCCGCCGGAGGGGCCAGCGGGCGCTTATTGATCCGGCGCGAGAGGGGATTTCGCGGTGTCGGATCGACGGCCGGTGAGAGGGATCGGCCGTTTATCGGGAGCGCGCGGATGGGCGCGCTCCGTGTTTCTAGATCGCCTGACGCGCCGGCCGGTTGGTCGGCGGGCGGTTGAAGGCGGTATTGTCGCCTTCCCAGGTCACGACGCGGGTACGGGCGCGATTCATGCGCCGTTCGATGGCGCGCTCCGACAGCAGCGCTGTGGGGTCTTCCCACAGCGGCGCCGAGAAGGCGTCGTTCACGTCGGCCCGGGTGATGCCGATGTCGGCAAGCATGCGGCCGTCGAGACCGGCCAGCATCTGGGCGTCGCGACGGTGACGGATGGCACGAGCGACGGCTTTGACCGAGACAACCGCGAGATAGAGGGCGTTACCCAGAGCGCGGGCCAGGGTACCGGCGGCGAGCGGCAAAACAGGGTATGCGGTCGTCATGGTCATCTCCGTTTCCTGCACACGATCAAGGCGTTAATCGCCCAGACCGGGCCGGCGGGACACCCGGTTCCTGCACCCGATTCCCATCCGGCACGATCAATATGCGCCTGCGGTATTGATTAGTGAAACGAATGTTTTTAATCTGACCAATCAGGAACGCTGATATGAAGCCGGCGGGACCAAAATCCCGTGATTTGCCAGGGAGTCGCTCATGACCGCATTGCTCGACGCCGACCAGCTCCGGACATTCATCGCCATCGCGGAGACCGGCAGCTTCACCAAGGCCGCCGAGGTCGTGAACAAGACGCAGTCCGCCGTGTCGATGCAGATGAAGCGACTGGAAGAGCGGCTCGACCGCCCGGTCTTCGTGCGCGACGGCCGCGCCTCCAAGCTGACCGAGGACGGCCAGCGCCTGCTCGACTACGCCCGCCGCATCATCAAGCTCAACCTCGAGACCATCGCGGCCTTCGGCGACGAAGAACTGTCCGGCCGCGTGCGGCTCGGCGTGCCGGATGATTACGCCGACCGCTATCTGCCCGAGATCATGGCGCGGTTCTCACGCGCCTATCCCGGCGTTGAGCTGTCCGTCATTTGCGAACCGTCGGTCGATCTGTGGGAGCGCATCGACGGCAACGAGATCGATCTCGCCATCGTTACCAATTGCGAATCGCAGCGCGCCGCCGAGACCTTCCGCCGCGAGCGGCTGCTGTGGGTGACCTCGAACCGTCACGCGGCGCACACCGAGGAGATCGTGCCGCTGGCGCTCGGCCGGCCGACCTGCGCCTGGCGGCGTACCGCCATCGAGCGGCTCGATACGATGGGCCGGCCGTATCGCCTGCTCTATTCGAGCTCGAATGCCGGCGCGGTCGCTGCGGCCGTGCTGTCGGGGCTGGCCGTATCGGTGCTCGCCGAATCGGGGCTGCGGCCCGGCATGCGTGTGCTGACGCCGGCCGACGGCTATCCCGATCTACCGAGCTGCCAGATCGGGCTGGTGCGCAACGCGCATGAAAGCTCGACCTTGGCCAATGCGCTGGCCGAGCACATCATCTCCTCGCTCGACAACCTCTCGGAAGCGGCGATCGCGGCGGAGTAAGCGCGCTAGCTTTTCGGCGCGCGCAGGATGAGCACATTGCCGAGCAGCACGGCGGCAAGGCCGCACACCGCCAGCAGGCTCCAGCGATAATTCTCGGCAAAGGTCGAGACCACCAGCGCGACCACGGGATACATCACCGTGGTGTAGCCGGTGCGCGCGGCGCCGATGCGCCCGAGCAAGGTGAAGTAGACCGCGAAGGCGACGAACGATCCCAGGACCGACAGATAAGCAAGACCGCCGAGATAGGTGGCGCTCCAGTCGATCGTGAAGGTTTCGCCGCGCGCCAGCACCACCAGGCTCACAATGAGGATGCCGTAGCTCATGCCCCAGGCCGCCGAGGCGAACACCGGAAGACGGCGCCGCTGCGCCGCGACAGAGATCATGTTGGCGATGCAGAAAGACAAAGTGCCGCCAAGCGCCAGCAGCAGCCCGAGCATGGCCGTGCTGTCGAAACTGATGCCGCCGAGTTCCGGATAGAACATCGCCGCGACGCCGGCGACGCCGAGGATGCCGCCGGCAACGGCGCGGCGCTCGATCCGCGCGCCCAGGATCAACGCACCGAGAACTACATTGCCGACCGACGCCAGCGAAAAGGCGATCGACAGCAGGCCGGACGCGACATACTGCGCGGCGTGATAGAAGAGAATGAAGTTCGTCGAGAAGATGCCGGCGCCGAGGCCGATGAAATAGAGATGATCGGCGAGCGGGAAGCGCAAGGACTCGCCGCGCGCCGTCGCCAGCGCGAACATCAGCGGGGCGGCAATTGCGAAACGCCAGACCACCGACACTTCGGGCGCCACCGTGCCGACCTGATAATGCATGGCGATCCAGGACGCGCCCCAGACCAGCACCGAGGTGGCGTAAAGGCCATAGTCCAGCGGCGACAGCGGCCGCGTATTGGCATCGCGGCTGGGGACGGACTTGTCGGCTTGTTGCGGCATACCGGATTGCTTCAATGTCACAATAGGCTTCGCTTGTGCCCGTGATGCCGCCGCCGCACAACCCGATTCCGGAGACGGAAGCCGGCGATCACGCCGGCCGCTGCCGCAGCACAAGGAACACGCCGACCATCACGCTGACGAGCCCCGCTACGGCCAGCGGAGTCCAGCGATAGCCCTCGAGAACTGTCGAGGCGGCCAGCGCCACCACCGGATAAAGCACCGTTGAATAACCGGCGCGCGCCGGGCCGATGCGGCCCAGCAGCGTGAAATAGATGCCGAAACCGGCGAACGACCCGAGCAGACTGATATAGCCCAGCGAGATCAGATAAGACGGGCGCCAGTCGATGGTGAAGGAGGCGCCTTTCACGAAGGCCACCACGGCGATCAGCGTGGTGCCGTAGGCCATGGCCCAGGCCAATGTCGCGACGACCGGCAGCTTGCGGCGCTGCGCGGCGAGCGAGACCATGTTGCCGGCGCAGAACGACAAGGTGCCGAGCAAGCCGAGAATGAAGCCGAGAACCGCGCCGCCTTCGAGCCGCAGTTCCTGCACTTCCGGGTAAAACATGGCGGCAACGCCGGCCACCCCGAACAGACCGCCGATGACGACGCGGCTCTGAATGCGGGTGCGGAAGAAGATGGCGCCCAGCGCGACATTGAAGATGGCGGCGAGCGTGAATTCGATCGACAGAAGGCCCGACGGCACGTGCATCGCCGCGTAATAAAAGAACAGATAGTTCATCGAGAACACGGTCAGACCGAGGCCCGCGAAATAGGCGTGGTCGATCAGGCGGTAACGAAGGCTTTCGCCGCGCATAAAAGCAAAGGCGAACATCATCGGCGTCGCGATCAGATAGCGCCAGACGATCGAGACCTCGGGCGCGACCTCGCCGACCTGAAAATGCATGGCGATCCAGGACAGGCCCCAGATCATCACCGACGCCGTGTAGAGGCCGTAATCCAGCGGCGTCATCGCGTTGGCATATGACGCGGGCTTGGTTTCGCGGGCTTGGGACATCAGGCTCGGGCTTTACGGCAAGGGCCCGACTCTTGTGCCGACTTCAACGCCGTTCGGCAACCCGAAAGCGGCGATAACGGCCATGCATCGCGGCGCTCAGCAGATATCTGTCGCCGCTGCGCCGAGCACGCGCACCAGATCCGCCGGCGCCAGTTCCACCTGCAGACCGCGACGGCCGCCATTGCAGAGAATGGTCGGAAATTGCAGCGCCGACTGGTCGATGAAAGCCCGCGCCCGCTTCTTCTGGCCGAAAGGCGAGATGCCGCCGACATGATAGCCGGTGATGCGTTCGGCTTCGGCGGCGCCGAGCATTGCCGCGCTTTTCGCCCCGGCGGCCGCGGCGAGGCGCTTGAGGTTCACTTCCTTGTCGGATGGCGCGAGCACGCAGACGACGTCATTGCCGGCCTTGGCCATCAAGGTCTTGAGCAGCCGCGCCGGATCGATGCCAAGCGCCTCGGCGGCCTGCATGCCGATGCGTTCGGCATTCGGATCGTAGTCATATTCGTGCAGCTTGAAGGCCACCTTGGCCTTTTCGAGCGCGACCGTCGCGGGCGTGGATTTGGCCATAAGGCGTGACCATTTTTGAGATTGTCATCGCCGGGCTTGACCCGGCGATCTCGCTTATATGGGCACTATACGTCCCTAAGCGGGATGGCCGGGTCAAGCCCGGCCATGACACAAACTGAAGCTCTCACCATGGGGCGGAGCTAATACATATACTCATCATAGATGCGATCGACGTTGCCGCCCCACTCGCCGTGGTACTTCTCCAGCAGCTCCTCGGCCGGCGTGATGCCGCGCGCGATCGATTCCTCGAGCGGGCGCAGATAGCGCGTCTCGTCGCGGCCATTGCGGTCGAGCCTCTTGCGGCGGGCAAGCCCGCGCGCTGCGACGCGCAAGGTTTCCTGCGCCAGGGTCAACACATTGCGGCCGCGGATCTCGGCCCTGAAGCCGAGCTTCGGCACGTCATCGCGCAGCTTCTGGCGTTCTTGCGCGGTCCAGTCCTTGACCATCTGCCAGCAGGCGTCGAGCGCGTCGTCGTCATAGAAGATGCCGACCCAGTAGGCCGACAGCGACGGCAGCCGCCGCCACGGGCCGCCGTCGGCGCCGCGCATTTCCAGGTAACGCTTGAGCCGCACCTCGGGGAAGATCGTCGACAAGTGGTTGGCCCAGTCCGAGATGGTCGGGCGCTCGCCCGGCAGCGTGTCGAGCTTGCCGGCGAAGAAGTCTCGGAACGACTTGCCTGAGACGTCGATATAGCTGTCGCCGCGCTTGACGAAATACATCGGCACGTCGAGGGCGTAATCGACATAGCGCTCGAAGCCCATGCCATCCTCGAAGGCGAAGGGAATCATGCCGGCGCGATTGTTGTCGGTGTCGCGCCAGATTTCCGAGCGCGCCGACAGATAACCGTTGGGCCGGCCTTCGGTGAAGGGCGAGTTGGCGAACAGCGCGGTCGCGACCGGCTGCAGCGCCAGCGACACGCGCAGCTTCTTGACCATGTCGGCTTCGGACGAGAAGTCGAGATTCGATTGCACCGTGCAGGTGCGATACATCATGTCGAGGCCGCGCGTGCCCACCTTCGGCATGTAGTTCGTCATGATGTTGTAGCGGCCCTTGGGCATCACCGGCATGTCGGCGCGCGACCAGGTCGGCGTCATGCCGAGGCCGATAAAGCCGAGGCCCATCGGTTTGGCCACCTCACGCACTTGCGCCAGGTGCGCAAACAATTCCGCGGCCGTCTGGTGCACGTTGTCATAAGGCGCGCCGGACAGTTCGAACTGGCCGCCCGGCTCCAGCGAAATCGCGCCGCCGCCGGTGACGTCGAACATGCCGATGATGTTCTCGCCCTCCATGATCGGCTCCCAGCCGAGCAGGCCGTGCATGCCGTCCAGCAGCGCGCGGATGGAGCGCGGCCCGGCATAAGGCACGGGCTTGTGATCATTCAGCGTGAAGACGAACTTCTCGTGCTCGGTGCCGACGCGGAACTCGGCTTTCGGCTTGCAGCCCGCCTCGAGCCAGGCGACGAGTTCGTCGCGCGTCTCGAGGGGAGTCATGTCGATCTGGTCGCGCGCCATCAGGTAAGGTCCGGCAAATGGGCCGCGAACTAACCATGCGGCGCGGCAAAGGGCAATCCGGCCGGCGTCAGGCGGGCACGGCGTTTTCGCGGGGCCATAGCAGGCGAGCCGCGGCGACCGCGACCAGCATGCCCGCCAATTGGGCCAGGATGAAACCTGGCAGGCAGGCCGGCGCAATACCGGCGAAGGTGTTGGACAGCGCCCGCGCAATCGTGACCGCCGGATTGGCGAACGACGTCGAGGCGGTGAACCAATAGGCCGCGGTGATGTAGAGGCCGACCGCATAAGGCACCGCCAGCGGCGCCCGCGCGAGGCAACCGAAGATCGTCAGCAGCAGGCCGAAAGTGGCGACCGTTTCGGCGAACCATTGCGGCGGACCGGAGCGGATCTTCATCGACAGTTGCATCAGCGGCAGATCGAACATGGCATGCGCGATCATGACGCCAACAATACCGCCGGCGACCTGCGTCAGGATGTAAGGAAGCACATCGTCGCGGCCGAACTCGCCGCGCAAGACGAAGGCCAAGGTGACCGCAGGATTGAAATGCGCGCCCGACACGGGACCGAAGATCAGGATCAGCACGACCAGCATCGCGCCGGTCGGCAAGGTATTGCCAAGCAGCGCCAGCGCGGCGTTTCCGCCAGCAAGATTGTCGGCCATGATGCCCGAGCCGACCACGGTCGCCAGCAGAAACGCCGTGCCGAGCGCTTCGGCGAACAGGCGGCGCGGACGTTCGTTGCTCACGACTGAACCTCGTGGCGTAACCCTATACTCCGTTCATTCCCGCGAAAGCGGGAATCCAGATTAAATGTAATGGGCACTTTTACTGGGTCCCCGCTTTCGCGGGGACGAACGGAGACTGCAAAGCACCGATATCCTTGAGCTTCTTGTGCAGCACCATGTTGTCGAGCTTCGCGATCGGCAGCGCAAGGAACAGTTCGATGCGGCGAGCGAGCATGCGATAGGCCTCGTCAAAGGCGAGCGCGATCTCGGCCTCGCTGCCGCTCGCCGCCGCCGGATCGGGCACACCCCAATGCGCCGTCATCGGCTGGCCCGGCCACAGCGGGCAGGCTTCGCCGGCCGCGTCGTCGCAAACGGTGAAGACAAAATCCATTTGCGGCGCGCCCTCCTGCGCGAATTCGGTCCAGCTCTTGGAGCGGAAGCTGGAGACGTCGTAGCCGAGATGGCTCAGCAGCTTGATCGTACCCGGATTGACTTGCCCTTTGGGTTGGCTTCCGGCGCTGAAGGCCCTGAAGCGGCCCTTGCCTTCGCGGTTCAGAATGGCTTCGGCGATCACCGAGCGCGCCGAATTGCCGGTGCAGAGGAACAGCACGTTGTAGACGCGGTCTGACATGCGAATGCTCATGAGGCTGGTTGCTTGCTGCGTTTACTGGAAGGCTTGCAGGCCGCGACCGGCGCGCATTGCTCGGACGCACCGCCGCAGCAATTGTCGGTGAGATAGGCGACCAACGCATTCATGGTCTCGAAGCGCGCGGCGTAGATCATCGAGCGGCCGTCGCGGCGCACGGTGACAAGTCCGGCCGCACGCAGACGATCGAAGTGAAAGGTCAGCGTGTTCGGCGCGAGATCGAGCCTGTCGGCGATCGCCCCGGCAGCAAGACCGTCAGGTCCCGCCTGCACCAACAACCGATAGACGCCGAGACGATTGTCCTGCGCCAGAGCGCCCAGCGCCGCGACCGCATCTTTTTGTTCCATAGTTCAACGAATATTGAAACGACAAAGACGAGTCAAGCGAGACACCTGAGCCGTTGCCCTCCCCCACCAAAAGCTGGGGCCCCGCTTTCGCGGGGACGAACGGAGTTTGTTGCCCGCTCGCCAGCGCCAAGACAGGGAAGCAACGGACATGCGGGATCGACCCTGTTGTTTGGAAGGCCCGGGCCGAGCCTCACCCTTTTTCCTTTTCCCCCAAGGGGAATGGAGCGCCGGGAGGCGCCAGGGGGTTTGCGAGACCCCCTTTTGGCAGGGCTTGCGAGGCCCCGCCGCACGCCGGACCGAAGCGAGGTTTGCGAGACCTGCTTCGAGGCGCGCGCGCCGGATCGCGCCGGGTTTGCGAGGCCCGATGCGGCGGCGCTGCGCCTCCCGGCGCTCCACCATCAGACCGGCCACCGGCCGGCCCGATTGTCACGAGGCGCATTGTCGGCGCCCCGCCCTTCCCGCCCGCCCCGGCGCGTCATGACGGCGCCGGATGGGACAGGGAGAGGATTGGGAATATATACTGAGACGGGACGATGGTCAAGACAGAATTCCTCCGCCCCTCCACCGTCATGGTCCGCGAAAGCGGACCATCCAGCACTTCCCTCCAGACCCGAAAGAGCTGGATCACCCGCCTTCGCGGGTGATGACGACCAGAGCGCCTACGGGGCGACTTCAAAAAATTGCCGGCCCCGCCCGGTTGCCAATTTGTTCTTGGACCCGTCGCCGCCATGCATTAAGCATCACCCCATGCAATTCACGCCCCATCAGGATGACGCACTCAAAGCCGTCGCCGACTGGCTCAAGGCCAAGCCCGGCACCGGCTCGACGCCGCAGATTTTCCGCCTGTTCGGCTTTGCCGGCACCGGCAAGACCACGCTCGCCACCCACCTCGCCGAGGCGGTGGACGGCGAGGTGAAGTTCGCCGCCTTCACCGGCAAGGCGGCGAGCGTGATGCGCGGCAAGGGCTGCCGCGGCGCCACCACCATCCATTCGCTGATCTACCGCGCGCGCGAGAGCGGTGAGGAAATCCCGAGCTTCGATTTGTGGGAGGAAGCGCCGGCCTCGAAGGCCTCGCTCATCATCATCGACGAATGCTCGATGGTCGATGCCGAACTCGGCCGCGACCTCCTCTCCTTCGGCGTCCCGCTTCTGGTGCTGGGCGATCCGGCGCAACTGCCGCCGATCACCACCGGCGCCAATGGCGGCGGCTTCTTCACCGAGCACGAGCCCGACGTGATGCTCACCGAGGTGCATCGCCAGGCGCAGGACAATCCGATCATCCGCCTGTCGATGGACATCCGCGCCGGCGAATATCTCGAGCCCGGCCGCTATGGCGAGACCGAGGTGGTCATCAAGAGCGAGCTCGATCCGCAGCGGGTGCTCGATGCCGATCAGGTGCTGGTCGGCCGCAACAACACGCGCCGCGCCTATAACCAGCGCATGCGCGAGCGCCGCGGCTTCAAGGACCCGATGCCGGAAGCCGGCGACAAGCTGGTGTGCCTGCGCAACAACCGCAAGAAGGCGCTGTTCAACGGCGGCCTGTGGAGCGTGAAGGAACGCAGCGGCCGCAAGACCGGCATCATGACCTTGCGCCTGATGCCCGACGACGAAACGGCGACACGCGGCGTCAAGGTTTCGGTGCGGCCGGAATGCTTCACCGGCGGCATCGAGCAGATGGACTGGCAGCAGCGCAAGCCCTACGACGAGTTCGACTACGGCTATGTGCTCACCGTGCACAAGGCGCAGGGCTCGCAGTGGGACGACGTCGTTTTGTTCGACGAGTCCTTCGCGTTTCAAGAATCGCGCCAGCGCTGGCTCTATACCGGCATCACCCGCGCCGCCAAGCGGCTGACGGTGGTCATGTAGGCTATCCCCGCGGGAATTTATAAAGACTGGGTCCCCGCTTTCGCGGGGACGAACGGTGTTTTACCGTTACCCCCTGAGACAGGTATTTTGTTCGTGAAGCTAGCCCACCTCCGCTCGTCCCCGCGAAAGCGGGGACCCAGGATGAGCAGCGATGGCTTTCTATGTTTACATGCTCGCCAGCAAACGAACGGCACGCTCTACACGGGCATGACCGACAACCTGATCGCGCGCGCCTGGCAACACCGTGAGGGACTTGTGCCCGGGTTCACCCGTGATTACAGCGTTAAGTCGCTTGTCTGGTTTGAGGTGCACAACACCCGCTATGACGCATTGACACGCGAGCGCCAGATCAAGAATTGGAATAGAGCTTGGAAAATCGAATTGATCGAACGCGCCAACCCCAGTTGGAATGATCTGCGTGAAGAGTTGGGCCCGTCCTGACTGGGTCCCCGCTTTCGCGGGGACGAACGGTGTTATCGGTCAGGTCAGAAACGAGACCCTACTCCACCGCGAGATGGTCGCGCAGATAGGTCACCATCTGATCGTAATGCGTGGCCAGCGCGGCTTGCGCGGCGATGGCATCGCGCGCCAGCGCGGCCTTGGCGATGGCCTCGTGCTCCGCGTCGATGTCGCGCGGTCCGGTCTCGACCGCCAGCGAGATGTGGCGGAAGCGGTCGGCGCGTTCGCTGAGCGAGCGGCAGATCTGCAGCGTCGCCGGTGAATCGCAGGCGGCGATCAGCGCGCGGTGAAAGTCGTTGTGGCGGCGCTCCCATTCCGGGTCCATCAGGCGCGGCTCGCCGGCACGGCGGCGCGGCAGCCGCGTCAGCAGATGCAGGCTCGACATCACCTGCGCCTCCCAGCGTTCGTCGCCGACTTCGATGGAACGTTGCAGGGCCCAGCCCTCGATGCGGATACGGGTTCGGACGAGGTCCTCGAGATCGCGGCGCGAGAGCGGCGCCACGCGATAACCGCGGTTATGCTCCGTCTCGACCAGACCTTCGGTGACCAGGCGCGTCAGCGCCTCGCGCACCGGCGATACGCTCATGCCGCACAGCGCCTGCATCTCGGCGAAACGCAGCGGCGCTCCCGGCGCGAAGCGCCCGGTGAAAATGGCGTCGCGCAGGACCTGCCAGGCCTCATCGCTGCGGCTTCGGGCCGAGACGGCATTCTTGTCCGCAGGATTCGACTTCATCGAACCGAACATCGCTCTTGCACCGTGGCTAGGCCCGCCCCTCCGGCAGGCGCATGGCTCATCTGATTTTCGAAAATCTTGACTATCTGCGAAACCTATTCTGAAATACCCCAAGCCTTTAAGCAATCAAAAGAATATGAGTGGAGGATTCTACATGTGGAAGTTGCTGAGCGGCGCCGTAGCGCTTGGCATGTTGTTGTCGCCGGTCCAGGCGGCCGAAATCACCATCCGTTTTCCTGTGGAATACGCGATCGACATCGCCCCGGGTGTTTCCAACCAGGATTTCAAGAAGCTGGTCGAGGAGCGCACCAAGGGCCGCGTCGAGGTGAAGCTCTATCCGTCGGGCAGCCTCTACAAGGGCCTCGACCTGGTGCAGGCGATCCTGCGCGGCGACGCCGAGATGTCGACCTTGACCTCGGCCTACTGGACGGCGCTGTCGCCCAAGGTGGCGGTGTTCGAACTGCCCTATGCGTTTCCGGACCGCGCCTCGTTCTACCGCGCCATCGACGACACCGCCTTCATCGAGAAGCTCTACGACGAGGTCGAGGCCAAGGGCGCCAAACCGATCACCATCATGCCCTATGACCATTTCGGCATCGCCACGCGCAACAAGGCGCTGCTGGCGCCGCGCGACATGGCGGGGCTGAAAATGCGCGGCCTCGGCCGCACCAACTCGGCGATCCTGCAGGCGCTCGGCGCTGCGCCGGTGTCGCTCAATCTCGTCGAATTATCGCCGGCGTTGCAGCAGGGCGTGATCGACGGCCTCAACGCGCCGATCGACATCATGCTGGCCTACAAGTGGTACGAGTCGGTGAAGCATCTCACCTACGCGCCGGTCTATATCGGCTATTACCCGTGGATGGTGAACGCGAAGTGGTGGAACGGCCTCCCCGCCGACCTGCGCAAGATCATCCAGGACACCGCCATCGAAGTGGCGCGCAATCACCGCCCGCGTTCGGAAGCGGAAACGCAGAAGGCCCTGGCCGGCCTGAAGTCGAACGGCGTCAATGTGCATATCCAGACGCCAGATGAGCAGAAGGCGTGGACCGAGGCGACGCTGCCGGTGTGGAAGCAGTTCGAGCCGACCATCGGCAAGGAGCTGATGGACAAGGTCCGCAGCTACAGCAAGTAACTCAAGACCCGGCGGCGTCCGCGCCGCCGGCCGACAATCCACGTCCCAAGAAACGTCAACGTACTGGAGGATTATCATGCTGAAACGCTTTGCCGCGGCGATCGCGGCATCCGGCGTCATCGCCGCCGCGCTGATCGCGAGCCCGGCGCAAGCCGCCGAAGTCACCATCCGTTTCCCGGTCGAATATTCGCTCGACATCACGCCCGGCCTCGCCAACCAGGAATTCAAGAAACTGGTCGAAGAGCGTTCCAAGGGCCGCGTCGAGGTGAAGCTGTTCCCGTCCGGCAGCCTCTACAAGGGCCTCGACCTGTTGCAGGCGCTGCTGCGCGGCGATGCGGAAATGTCGACGCTGATCTCGGCCTACTGGAGCTCGCTGTCGCCGCGCCTCGCGGTGTCGGAACTGCCCTACGCCTTCCCGACCACGGAGTCGTTCTACAAGGCCATCGACGACGGCTTCTTCCAGGAAGCCTATGCCGAAGTCGAAGGCAAGGGCGCCAAGCTGATCACCGTGCTGCCGTTCGACTATCTGGTGCCGGGCACCAAGAACAAGGCGCTGGTCAAGCCGAACGACATGGCCGGCTTGAAGATGCGCGGCCTCGGCCGCGTCAACCTCGCCATGCTGCAGACGCTCGGCGCAACGCCGGTGTCGCTCAACTTCGTCGAACTGTCGCCGGCGATCCAGCAGGGCCTGATCGACGGCCTCAACGTTCCGACCGACAACTACATGATCTATAAGTGGAACGAGAGCATCAAGCACGTCACCTACGCGACCTACTACGTGGCGTTCTATCCGTGGATGGTGAACGGCAAGTGGTGGGCGAGCGTGCCGGCCGACCTGCGCAAGATCATCGAGGACACCGCCAAGGAAGTCGCTACCCGTCACCGCGAACGCGCCCAGAATGAGTCGAAGAAGGCCATCGAGGCCATGAAGGCGGCCGGCGTGAACGTCCACGTGCAGACGCCGGAAGAGCGCGCGCAGTGGATCGCCGCGACCAAGCCGGTGTGGAAGCAGTTCGAAGGCCAGATCGGCGCCGAGTTGCTGGCTCGTCTGGAGAAGTACGCGAAATGAACGCCCTGCGCCGCGCCAGCGCGATACTGGCACGTATCGAAGACGGACTTGCCGGTCTCGTGCTGGCGGCGGTGCTCGGCGTCGTCGCCTATGAGCTGACGGTGCGCGGGATTTTCGGCCGGTCCAATTTGTGGACCGACGAGATGTCCCGCGTGCTGCTCATTGTCATGACCTACATCAGCGCCATCGGCCTGACGCGCGACGGCGCCCATGTTCGCGTCGAATTGCTCACCTCCATGTTGCCGCCCAAGGCGCAGGCCGCGATGGACACGTTGTCCGATCTGCTCTGCCTGTTGTTCGCGCTGTCGGCGACGTGGCTCGGCTACAAATACGTTCAGGAATCGGCATTGTTCGGAATTTCCTTCGCGCATTCGAACCTGCCGTTCCCGCTCTGGGCGGCGCAATCCATCATCCCCATCGGCTTCGGCGCGATGAGCCTGCGGCTGGTACTCAGGCTGATCGGCATCAAGCCGGCCCAGCACGTCGCCAGCGTGGAGGCGTGACATGATGGCGTTCATGTTGATCGGCAGCCTGATCGGGCTGCTGGCTCTCGGCATCCCGGTGGGCTTCGCGCTGTGGCTGACGGGCCTTGGCGCCGTCGCCATCTTCCAGGTGACATCGTTCACGCAGGTCGCGCAGTCGATGTTCTCCGGGCTGGACAGTTTCGTGCTGCTGGCGATTCCCTTCTTCATCCTCGCCGGCAACATCATGCTGCGCTCGGGTTTCGCCAAATATCTGTTCGACCTGATGCAGAGCCTGGTCGGCGGCGTTTCCGGCGGCGCCTCGATCGGCGCCAGCGGTGCCTCCGCCATCTTCGGCGCCATGACAGGCTCGTCGGTGGCCTCGGCCGCCGCGCTCGGCCGCGTGATGATCCCGGTGATGGGCGGGCTCGGCTATCCGCGGCCGTTCACGGCGGGCCTGATGGCCGCGGGCGGCACGCTCGGCATTCTCATTCCGCCGAGCGTTACCTTCGTCATCTACGCCGAAATGGCGCAGCAATCGGTGAAAGACCTGTTCCTTGCCGGCGTCGTGCCCGGCCTCGTCGCCGCGAGCGCCATCGGCGCCGTCGCCTTCGCCATTTCGTATCGCCACGGCTACGGCAAGGAGACGCAGCCATTCTCGCTGGCGCGCGTGTGGGCGAGCTTCGTGTTCGCCGGCCCCGCCCTGTTGATGCCGGCCATCGTGCTCGGCGGCATTTATCTCGGCGTTTTCACGCCGACCGAAGCCGCCGCCGTATCGGCGGTGTACGGCCTGCTGATCGGCATGTTCGTCTACCGCACCATCTCGCTGTCCGACCTGCCCGGCATCTTCATCGACAGCGCCCGCTCGACCGGCGCGATTCTGTTCATCCTGTCCGGCGCGCTGTTCGTCGGCATGGTGGCGACACTGGCCGGCATCCCGGACGCGATCGTCAACTTCATCAACCACCTCAACCTGTCGGCGCTCGGCTTCCTGTTTCTAGTCAACGCCGTGCTGCTGGTGCTCGGCTGTTTCCTCGACGGCTTCACGCTGCTCACCGTGGTGACGCCGCTGCTGCTGCCCACCGTGAAGGCGCTGGACATCAACCTGATCCACTTCGCCATCGTGTTGACGCTGAACATCGAGATCGCGGCCATCACGCCGCCGGTCGGGTTGAACCTGTTCGTCATCACGGGTATTTCTGGCACCACCATGCACGAAGTGGCGCGCGGCGCTTTCCCGTTCGTTATCGCGCTGATGGCCGTGCTGATCCTGATCGTTCTCTTCCCGTCGATTGCGCTCGTGCTGCTGTAAAGGAATTGCCATGGAACCGATTATCGACGCGCACCATCACATCTGGCGTCACGCCGACCAGCCCTGGCTGCAGGGCCCGGCCGTGCCGCGCATTTTCGGCGAATACGAGAAGCTGCGCCGCGATTATCCGGTCGAGGATTTCCTCGCCGACCTCAAGGATACCGGCGTCGTGAAATCGGTCTATGTGCAGACCAACTGGCTGCCGGGCCGCGAGGTCGAGGAAGTCGAGTATGTGCAGGAGGCCAATAGCCGCAGCGGCTGGCCGCACGCCATCGTCTCCTTCGTCAATCTGCAGAACGAGGACGCGCCGCAGGTGATGGCAGCGCAGGCCAAGGCGTCAAAGCTGATGCGCGGCGTGCGCCAGCAGCTGCACTGGCATGCCAACCCGCAATACAAGTTCGCGCCGACGCCCGATCAGATGAACACGCCGATGTTCCGCAGGAACTTCGCGCTGCTCGAAGAGCGTGGCTGGCTGTTCGAACTGCAGGTGTTCGCCTCGCAAATGGCCGACGGCGCGGCTTTGGCCAAGGCGTTCCCCGGCACCACCATCGTGCTGGAGCATGCCGGCATGCTGGAGGATCGCTCGCCTGAGGGCCGCAAGGCCTGGCGCGAGGGCATGAAGCGGCTGGCTGGCGAGCCCAACATGCACACCAAGTTCTCCGGGCTCGGCACCTTCATCCGCAAGAACGACCCGCAGCACATCGCGGACATCGTCGGCGAGACGCTGGAACTGTTCGGCGCGCAGCGCTGCGTCTGGGGCTCGAACTTCCCGGTCGAAAGCCTGTGGACCGACTATGCCTCGATCGTCACCGCAATCCGCGCCGCGCTCGCTTCGTACCCGGAAGCCGATCGCCGCGCCGTGCTGCACGACACGGCAAAGAGGCTGTATCGGATTTAGCGCTGCCGTCATCGCCCGCGAAGGCGGGCGACCCAGCGTTTCGCCGCGAAGCGTCGTGCGTGCCGCAAGGGCTGGATGGTCCGCCTGCGCCGACCATGACAGCGAGAGACAACCGCCCAGCCCCGTCATCGCCCGCGAAGGCGGGCGATCCAGCGCTACGATGACGGCGAGGGCTGAGCAATCTGATAATAGAGATCAATCCAGTTCGGATTGTTGGCTTCAATTAACCTGATTTTCCAAGCCCGATTCCAGGCCTTCAACCGCTTCTCCCGCCTGATGGCGTTCTCGGCATCGTCGAATTGTTCAAAGTGAACAAGCCGGTGAACATCGTACTTCTTGGTGAAGCCATCCACCATACCTTCGCGGTGCTGATAGACGCGACGAACGAGATCGCTTGTCACGCCGATATAAAGCGTTCCGCCGATCCGGCTCGCCAATATGTAAACCCAAAAATGGCGCGCGCTTCCCATGGCGCCGGATCGTCAGTCTGCGCGGACGACGACGTCAACTGCGCACGGCGTTTATGTGTCATTACCCGCGACGGCGGGCGATCCAGCGCTTCACCGCGAAGCGTCGTGCGTGCCGCAAGGGCTGGATGGTCCGCCTGCGCGGACCATGACGGAGGAGATGCAGGTCGTGACGGCTCCTACGAAACCTACGCCGCTTTCTTCTTCGGTGCGAATTTGGCGTGGAAGCTCTCGCCCTTTTCGGCCATTTCGACGAGTTGCTTGCCCGGCGCGAAGCGCTTGCCAAATTTGGCTTCGAGCTTCCTGCACAAAGCGACGAACCTCTTCGTGCCCATCATGTCGATGTAGGACAGCGCACCGCCGGTGAAGGGCGCAAAGCCCCAGCCGAGGATCGAGCCGACATCGGCCTCGCGCACGTCGGTGACAACATGCTCCTCGAAGGTGCGCGCGGCCTCCACCGCCTGAGCGACGAGGAAGCGCTGCTTGAGCTCCTCGACATCGATGGCCTCGACCTCCTCGCGCGACAGCTTTTTCGGCGCGAGATCGCTGAGGCCCGGCCACAGCTTCTTGGGCTGACCCTGCGGATAATCGTAGAAGCCCTTGCCATTCTTGCGGCCGAAGCGGCCTTCCTTCTCGACCAGGTCCTCGAGCAGCTTCTTCTGCGCCGGCGGCACGAAGCCCGCGCCAAGATCGGCCTCGGTGGCACGCAGGATCTTGAGGCCGAGATCGACGCCGGTCTCGTCGTTGAGTGACAGAGGGCCGACCGGCATGCCGGCCATGCGCGCGGTGTTCTCGATCATCGCCGCCGGGATGCCCTCCAGGAACATCAGATGGCCTTCCTGGATATAGGCGAGCACGCAACGATTGGCGTAGAAGCCGCGCGTATCGTTGACGACGATCGGCGTCTTGCGGATGGCGCGGATGAAATCGAGCGCGGTGGCGAGCGCGGCGTCGCCGGTCTCCTTGCCCATGATGACCTCGACCAGCATCATGCGATCGACCGGCGAGAAGAAGTGGATGCCGATGAAACGCTTCGGCTCCTTGAATTCGGCGGCCAGCGACGTGATCGGCAGCGTCGAGGTGTTGGAGGCGAAGATGGCCTTGTCGCCGATCACGGCCTCGATCTTCTTGATGACGTCGGCCTTGACCTTGCGGTCCTCGAACACGGCCTCGACGATCAGGTCGCAATCCTTCAGCGCCGCATAGTCGGCGGTGGCGGCGATTTTTTCCAGCAGCGCGTCGCGCTCGGCGCCCTTCATGCGGCCCTTCATGACGCGGTCCGACAGCGCCTTGTGCAGGCCGGCCTTGCCCTTGTCGGCGGTTTCCTGATCGCGGTCGATCAGCACGACGCTCAAGCCCGCCGCGGCCGAGACCTGCGCGATGCCGGCGCCCATGAAGCCGGCGCCGACGACGCCGATCTTCTTGAGGTTCGTCGCCGGCACGCTGGCCGGGCGGCGCGCGCCCTTGTTGAGGTCCTGCATGTTGACGAAGAGCGTGCGGATCATCGCCGCCGCTTCCGGCGAGCGCAGGATCTTGGCGAAGTGCCGCGACTCGACGCGCAACGCGGTGTCGATGTCGACCTGCAGGCCCTCATAGACCACCTGCATGATAGCGCGCGCGGCGGGATAGTTATCGTAGGTCTCGCGGCGATAGATGGCGTTGGCCGGCGGGAAGGTCATCATGCCGGCTTTCGAGTAAACGAGGCCGCCGGGGAATTTGTAGCCCTTCACGTCCCACGGCGCTTCGGCCTTGCCACCGGCCTTGATCCAGGCTTTCGCGGTTTCGATCAGCTTGTCCTGCGGCACCACATTGTCGATCAGCTTCATCGCCTTGGCGCGATCGACCTTGAGCTGGTCGCCCTTGAGCAGGAACTGCAGCGCATCGGCGGGCGGCATGATGCGCACGACGCGCTGCGTGCCGCCGGCGCCGGGGAACAGGCCGACCTTGATCTCCGGCAGGCCGAGCCGCGTCTTCGGATTGTCGGAAGCAACGCGGTGATGGCAGGCCAGCGCCAGTTCGAAGCCGCCGCCCATCGCCGTGCCGTTGAGCGCGCAGACCCACGGCTTGCCGCTCTTCTCGAGGCGGCGATAGAGCTGCGACAGCTTCGAGCTTTCTTCGTAAACGTATTGCGCGGCAGCGACCTCGCCCTCCTTCTTCACCTTGTCGGCGTAGATGGCGCCCATGCTTTCCAGCATGGTGAGATCGGCGCCGCCGCAGAAGGCGTCCTTGCCGGAGGTGATGACGGCGCCCTTGATGGCGGCGTCGCCCGCCACCTTGTCGACGAGGCCGGACAGTTCCTCGATCACGTCCATGGTGATGACGTTCATCGAGCGGTCGGCCATATCCCAGGTGATCAGCGCGATGCCGTCGGCGTCGATGTCGAGCTTGAAAGCGGTCATGTGTTTTCCTCTCGATAGCTCGTTGATTGGTTTTTCCCCTCCCCCCGCGCGCGCTTGCGCGTGGTGGGGAGGGGTAAGGGGTGGGGGGCCGCTTTCAATCGCGAAGCCAGCGCTTCGAAGATCAAAGTCATCACGCCTTCGGTGTTCGCGAGCACGTCACCATTCCAGACCCGAAGCACGTGGTAGCCGTGATCGGCGAGATATTGCGTCCGCTTGGCATCATGCGACAGTGCTTGCCCGGCCATGTGGCCGGAGCCATCCAGCTCGATGACAAGCCTCGCCTGATGATGCGCAAAATCGGCGAAGTAAGGCCCTATCGTCGCCTGGCGGCGAAAATGACCATCGCCCGCACGTAGCCGCCGCAGGTGCCACCACAGCCGGCGCTCGGCATCGGTCATATCGCGGCGGAGTTGCCGCGCCCGCGGCACGCGCCGGTCAGTCGCACATTCCTGCTCGTTGCGAGGCATGAGCCTTGACTTGCCCCCCACCCCTGACCCCTCCCCACCGCTGCGCGGGGGGAGGGGAAAAGTTGCGCCGTGCATCAAGATGTCAAACCCGTTCGATGATCGTGGCCGTGCCCATGCCGGCGCCGATGCACAGAGTGATCAGCGCGGTTTCCTTGCCGGAGCGCTCCAGTTCGTCGAGCACGGTGCCGAGGATCATCGCGCCGGTCGCGCCCAGCGGATGGCCCATGGCGATGGCGCCGCCATTGACGTTGATCTTGTCGTGCGGAATGTCGAAGGCCTGCATGTAGCGCAGCACCACCGAGGCGAAAGCTTCGTTGAGCTCGAACAGATCGATGTCGCCGATCGACATGCCGGCTCGCTTGAGCACCTTCTCGGTCACCGGCACCGGGCCGGTGAGCATGATCGACGGCTCGGAGCCGATATTGGCGAAGGCCTTGATGCGCGCGCGCGGCTTGAGACCGTTACGTTTGCCGGCTTCCTCATTGCCGATCAGCACCGCGGCGGCGCCGTCGACGATGCCGGACGAATTGCCCGGCGTGTGGACGTGGTCGATCGACTCGAATTCCGGATAGCGCTGGATCGCCACGGCATCGAAGCCGCCCATCTCGCCCATCTGCACGAAGGACGCGTTGAGCGCGGCGAGCGTCTGCATCGTCGTCGACGGACGCATGTGCTCGTCCTTGTCCAGGATGGTCAGGCCGTTGACGTCCTTGACCGGGACCACCGATTTCTTGAAGCGCCCTTCGTCCCAGGAACGGCCGGTGCGCTTCTGGCTTTCGACCGCGTAAGCATCGACGTCGTCGCGCGAGAAACCGTATTTGGTCGCGATCATGTCGGCGGAAATGCCCTGCGGCACGAAGTAAGACTTGAGCGCGATCGACGGATCGACCGGCCAGGCGCCGCCCGACGCGCCGATGCCGACGCGGCTCATGGATTCGACGCCGCCGCCGATGGTCATGTCGTGCTGGCCGGACATCACCTCGGCCGCGGCGAAGTTGACCGCGTCGAGGCCGGAGGCGCAGAAGCGGTTGATCTGGATGCCGGGCACCTTCTCGCCGAAGCCGGCCATGATCGCCGCGACGCGGGCGATATCGCCGCCGGCCTCGCCGACCGGATCGACGCAGCCGAGCACGACATCGTCGACCGCCTCAGGCGCGTCGAGCTTGTTGCGCTCCTTGATGGCGGACAGCGCCTGCGCCGCGAGATTGAGCGCGGTGACTTCGTGCAGCGCGCCGTCGGACTTGCCACGTCCACGCGGCGTGCGGACGGCGTCGTAGATGAATGCGTCGGGCATATTCCTCGCTCCAATCGTTCGATTGTCATGCCCGGGCTTGTCCCGGGCATCCCGCTTAGGAAGGCACTGCGCCCCTGATCGGGATGGCCGGGCCAAGCCCGGCCATGACAGCGTTATAGGCGGCGAAAGCTACAGACTCCGCGCGATCAGCAATTTCATGATCTCGTTCGTCCCGGCATAGATACGCAGCACCCGAGCGTCCCGGTAGAGGCGCGAGATCGGATATTCGTCCATGAAACCATAGCCGCCGAACAGCTGCAGGCAGCGGTCGAGCAACTGGCCGAGCGTATCGGTGAGACGATATTTAGCCATCGAGGCGGTCACGGTGTCGAGCTTGCCTTCGATGTGCAAACCGATGCAATGGTCCAGAAAGACCTTGGCGATGGTGGCGTCGGTCTTGCAGGCGGCCAGTTCGAACTGGGTGTTCTGGAACTCGAGGATGGCCTTGCCGAAGGCCTTGCGTTGCTTGACGTAGTCAATCGTCAGGGCGAGCGCGCGTTCCATCATGGCCACGGCGTTGATGGCGACAATCAGCCGCTCCTGCGGCAGCTCTTTCATCAGCTGATAGAAGCCCTGCCCGGTCTCGGTACCGAGCAGATTTTCGGCCGGCAGCTTGACGTCGTCGAAGAACAGTTCGGACGTATCGGCGGCGTCCATGCCGAGCTTCTGCAGCTTGCGGCCACGGCGGAAGCCGGGCGCGTTGTCGGTCTCGACCACCATCAGCGACACGCCCTTCGAGCCGGCCGAGGGATCGGTCTTGGCGACGACGATGATGAGATTGGCGTGCTGGCCGTTGGTGATGAAGGTCTTGGAGCCGTTGAGCACATAGCCGTTGCCGGACTTCTCGGCCTTGGTGCGCACGCCCTGCAAATCGGAGCCGGTGCCCGGCTCGGTCATGGCGATGGCGCCGATCATCTCGCCGGAGGCGAGCTTGGGCAGCCAGCGCTGCTTCTGCTCTTCGGTGCCGTAGTGAAGAATGTAAGGCGCGACGATGCCCGAATGCAGCGGCGCGCCGAAGGAGTCGAAACCGCCGAGCGAGTATTCGCGGTAGATGACGGCCTCATGACCGAAGTTGCCGCCGGCGCCGCCATATTCTTCCGGCAGCGACGCCCCTAACAGACCGGCCTCGCCGGCCTTGGTCCAGACATCGCGGGGATAGATGCCGGCCTCATGCCAGGCGTCGAGATGCGGCGCGTATTCATCGGCAATAAAACGGCGGGCCTGCTCCTCGAGCAGGACCAGATCCTCCGTCATCCAGGACGGACGGGGCAGATTGAGCGCTTCCATGGGCGGACTTTCCCGACGAGTCGTTTGTTTGCCGGAGAGAATAGTGCGCCCGGGAGGCCGGCGCGAGAGCATTCCGGCCCTGCACAAGCGCGAAAAATAGTTCGGGCGGAGGCCACGTGGCCCCCGCCCGGACGGTATTGCTTCGCGTTACCCGAAGGTTATTTCGCCGGGTCCTTGACCTTCTCGATCTTGTCGAACTCGACGTTCTGGCTGACGCCGTTCACCTTCTCGACGCGGCGGATGTAGACCGTCTGCACGATGTCGCGGGTTTCCGGATCGATCGAGATCGGGCCGCGCGGGCTTTCCCAGGCCATGCCCTTGGCAGCGCCGATGAGCGAGTCGCCGTCGGCCTTGCCGCCGGTCTTCTTCAGCGCTTCGTAGATGAGGTGCATGCCATCCCAGCCGCCGATGGAGAAGATGTCCGGGTTGCGCTTGAACTCGGCGTTGTAAGCCTTCACGAACTCCTCGTTCATCTTCGACTTGTGCTCCCAGCCGTAGTGGAAGACCGTGATGATGCCGAGGCCGGCGTCGCCCATGTTCTTGAGCGCGACGTCATCCATCGTCAGTTCGCCCTGGCCCATGACCTTGACCTTCTTGGGGTCAACGCCGCGTTCCTGCAACGCCTTGGCGATCGCGACCGGCTGCGCGCCGCCCGGGATGAAGATGAAGATCGATTCCGGGTTGAGGTCCTTGGCGCGCTGCACGAAGGCCGAGAAGTCCGGGTTGGCGACCGGCATGCGCACCGAGCCGACGATCTCGCCGCCGCCCGCCTTGAAGCCCTTGTGGAACCAGGTTTCGGCGTCGATGCCCGGACCATAGTCGGAGACCATGGTGTAGGCCTTCTTCGTGCCCTGCTTGGCCGCCCAGCGCCCCAGCGTGTCCTCAAGCTGCGGAATGGTGAGCGAGGTGCGCGCGATATAGGGCGACTTGGTGGTGATGATCGAGGTCGCCGCGTTCATGACGACCATGAACTTCTTGGCTTCCTCGGACGGGCCGGCGGCGCCGAGCGCTTCCGGCGTCAGCGTGAAGCCGGCGAGAATGTCCACCTTGTCGCGAACGATGAGTTCCTGCGCCAGACGCTTGGCGACATCCGGGTTCGGACCGCCGGTGTCCTTGCGGATGATTTCGATCTTCTTGCCGGCGACGGTGTCGCCATGCTGCTTCATGTACAGCTTGACCGCGTTGTCCATCTGCGCCGCGGTGTCGGCGAACTGGCCCGAATAGGCCATGATCAAACCGATCTTGACGGTGTCCTGTGCCGAGGCCGAGGATACGGCCGACGCAGCCAGGAGCGCGGCCGCCAATACCAGACCAGTCTTCTTCATCGAGATTCCTCCCCAACAGCCGCTCGGTTGATGTCGGCTTCCTCACAAAATAGCGGCATTCCCGGCGTTCGTCACGCCTTAGCCGCAGGCTCACCGGACGGAAACGACCCAGCATGCTTAAATTCTCGGTATTCGATCATCTCGACAGCAATGGCGCGCCCTTAGGCACATTCTTCGAGGAAAGGCTGCGGCTGGTCGAAGCGATCGAACGCGCGGGTTTCGCCGGCTATCACCTGGCCGAACATCATTCGACCCCGCTCGGGCTGGCGGCGAGCCCTAGCGTATTTCTCGCTGCGGCGATCCAGCGCACGCGGACCTTGCGCCTCGGCCCACTGGTCTATGTGCTGCCGCTCTATCACCCGCTGCGGGTGTATGAAGAAATCTGCATGCTCGACCACATGAGTGGCGGCCGCCTTATGGTGGGTGTGGGCCGCGGCGGCGCGCTGGTCGAGCACGAGCGTTATGGGATCGATCCCACCCATGCTTCGCCGCTCTATCACGAAGCTTTCGCCGTGCTGATGCGCGCCTTCGAGAGCGATGTCGTCAACTTCGAAGGCAAGTTCTTCACCTTCAAGGACTACGTGGTGCAGGCCAAACCCGCCCAACTGCCGCATCCGCCGTTGTGGTACGGCGCGCCGAGCCCGGACGCTATCGCGTGGGCCGTGCCGAAGTCGATCAACGTCGTGTCGCTCGGGCCGGCCGACCGCGCCCGCGCCATCAGTGATCGCTACCGCAATGACTGGCGCGCGCTGGGCCGCGACGATGCTGCACTGCCGCATATCGGCATCACGCGGCATGTCGTCGTCGCCGATACCGACGCCGAGGCGCGGCGGATCGCCGATAACGCCTATGCCACCTGGCGGCAGTCGATGGACTGGCTGTGGCGGCACGCCGGCCAGGATTTCACGCTGAAAAGCATCTATCCGCAGACTTTCGCCGAACTCGCCGCCATCGGCCACGGCGTCGCCGGCTCGCCCGCCACCGTGCGAGACTACATGAGCAGGCTCGAGCGCGAAGCCGGTGTGAACTATGTGCTGTGCCAGATGGTGTTCGGCGACATGAGCTTTGCTGATGCAACCCATTCGATCGATTTGTTTGCCAAAGAGGTGATGCCGGCGTTTCGGTAACTTCGTTCGCGTGCTAACACGCGCCATCGCCTTGCCGGGTGCGCTCCCATGAATGCCACGCTTGAATCCTCCGCCGCCTACGGCGTCGAATCGCCTTACGCCTGGCGGCGTCTCGCCGCCGGCCTGATGCTCAGCACTCTGGGCGGCGTCGGCATGTGGTCGGTCGTGGTGGCGCTGCCGGCGATGCAGGCCGAATTCGGCGTCGATCGCGCCTCGGCCTCGGTGCCGTTCACGATGACCATGCTCGGCTTCGGCGTCGGCAATGTCGTCATGGGCCGGCTCGCCGACCGCTTCGGCATCGCGCTGCCGATGGCGCTCGGCACGGTGATGCTCGCGATCGGCTATGTGCTCACCGGCCTCGCCGGCTCGCTGTGGCAGGTCGCGCTGGCGCACGGTCTGCTGATCGGCGTCGGCTGCTCGACATCGTTCGGCCCGCTGATGGCCGACATGTCGCACTGGTTCTCGAGGCGCCGCGGCCGCGCCGTGGCCATCGCCGCGACCGGCAATTATCTCGCCGGCACGTTCTGGCCGCTGGTGGTCTCGCATTTCATTGAAGTCAGCGACTGGCGCGCCACCCATATCGGCATCGGCATCTTTCTCGTCTTCGCGATGTTCCCGCTCATTCTGGTGATGCGGCGCAAGCTGGTCGAAGGTCATAGCGATGCCACCACTACCGATGACGAACGCCGTCGCGCCGAGAGCCCATTCTCGCCGCGCACGCTGCAGATCCTGCTGTGCATTGCCGGCGTATGCTGCTGCGTGGCCATGGCGATGCCGCAGGTGCATCTCGTCGCCTATTGCGCCGATCTCGGCTACGGCGCGGCGCGCGGCGCGGAAATGCTGTCAGGAATGCTGGCGCTCGGCATCATCAGCCGCGTCGGCTCCGGCTTCGTCGCCGACAGGATCGGCGGCGTGCGCACGCTGCTGATCGGCTCGGTGGCGCAGGGCGTCGCGCTGTTTCTCTATCTGCCGTTCAACGGGCTTTATTCGCTGTACATCATCTCGGCGATGTTCGGCCTGTTCCAGGGCGGCATCGTGCCGATGTATGCGGTCATCGTGCGCGAATATTTCTCGCCGAAGGAAGCCTCAACGCGCGTCGGCCTCGTCATCTTCTCCACCGTCGCCGGCATGGCGATCGGCGGCTGGATGTCGGGCAAGATCTTCGACCTCACCGGCTCGTATCAGGCGGCGTTCCTCAACGGCATCGCCTTCAACGCCATCAACGTCACGATCATGATCTGGCTGCTGATGCGCTCGCGCCGCGGTGCAATGGCGACGGCTTAAATTGTAGCCCGGGTGGAGCGCAGCGAAACCCTGGTTGCGCTTCGCTCCACCCGGGCTACGAACTAAAACGCCTCCGCCGGCAATTCCATCGTGCTCGCCGCGCCCGCCTGGATGCGGGCAAGGCGCGTCGCCGTCTCCGGCATGATGCGCTCCATGTAGAAGCGCGCGGTGACGAGCTTGGCGTTGAAGCGCGCGGCGTCGCCGCCGGCCTTGATCTTCGCCTGAGCGGCGTCGGCGATCTGGCACCACATATAGCCGAGCGCCACCAGACCGAAGAGATGCAGATAATCGGTGGCACCCGCGCCGGCGTTATCCGGCTTGGCCATCGCGTTCTGCATGAACCACATCGAGGCCTGCTGCAGATCGTTCGCGCCCTTGCCGAGCGCGGTGACCAGCGGCTTCATGGTCTCGTCGGCGCTCTTGTCCTTCACATAGGCGCCGACCTCGCCCAGGAACGTCATCAGCGCGCGGCCGCCGTCCTTGCCGAGCTTGCGGCCGACGAGATCCATGGCCTGCACGCCATTGGCGCCTTCGTAGATCATGGCGATGCGCGCATCGCGCACGAACTGCTCCATGCCGTGCTCGGCGATGTAGCCGTGACCGCCATACATCTGCTGCGCCGACACCGTGTTGGCGAAGCCGACATCGGTCATCACGCCCTTGATCACCGGCGTCATCAGGCCGAGCGCATCGTCGGCGGCCTGACGCTCCTTGGCGTCACCGGAGCGGTGTGCGACGTCGCTCTTGAGACCGGCCCACAGCACCAGCGCGCGCGCCGCTTCGTTGAAGGCGCGCATGGTCATCAAGGTGCGGCGCACGTCCGGATGCACGATGATCGGATCGGCGGCCTTGTCAGGGAATTTCGCGCCGGTGATGGCGCGGCCCTGCAGGCGCTCCTTCGCGTAGACCACAGCGTTCTGATAGGCGACCTCGGACAAGGCAAGGCCCTGAATGCCGACGCCGAGCCGCGCCTCGTTCATCATCACGAACATGGCGTTGAGGCCGCGATTTTCCTCGCCGACCAGCCAGCCCACCGCGTTGTCGTAGTTCATCACGCAGGTCGAGTTGCCGTGGATGCCCATCTTCTCTTCGAGCGAGCCGCACGAGACGCCGTTGCGTTCACCGACCGAGCCGTCGTCACCGACCATGAATTTCGGCACCACGAAGAGCGAAATACCCTTGGTGCCCGCGGGCGCGCCTTCGATGCGCGCCAGCACCAGATGGATGATGTTGTCCGACATGTCGTGTTCGCCGGCAGAGATGAAGATCTTGGTGCCGGTGATCTTGTAGGAGCCGTCGCCCTGCTTCACCGCCTTGGTGCGCAAGAGACCGAGATCGGTGCCGCAATGCGGCTCGGTCAGGTTCATGGTGCCGGTCCAGACACCTTCGATCATCTTCGGCAGATATTTCTGCTTGATGGCGTCGTTGGCGTGGACGATCAGCGCGGCGATCGCGCCTTGCGTCAGGCCGGGATACATGGCGAAGGCCATATTGGCCGAGCAGAAATACTCGTTGACGATCTCGGTGATCGTCATCGGCAGGCCCTGGCCGCCGAATTCCTGCGGCGCCGAAATGCCGATCCACCCGCCCTCGACGATCTGCCTGTAGGCATCCTTGAAACCGGTCGGCGTCGTCACGCTGCCGTCGGCTGAGCGTTTGCAGCCTTCCTTGTCGCCGACACGGTTGAGCGGGGTGAGAACGTCCTCGGACAGCTTGGCGGCCTCGCGCAGGATCGCCTCGACCACGTCCGGCGAAGCGTCGGAGAAGCCCGGCAGATTGCCGTAGCGCTCGATGTGGAAGACGTCGTTGAGCAGGAACAGCGCGTCGTCGACAGGCGCTTTGTAGATCGGCATCGTTTTCTCCCCGGCGTCCGGCCTCAGGCATTTCCCGGGCGGTCAGCGCCCGTCAGGAAAGCGGCCGGCTCGTTTGAAGTTCCCATGAGGCAGCTAAGCGTTGACCCCGGCGTCGCCAAGGCAGAATCAGCGTCTCCCGTCATTGTGCCGCAGCCGGTTTACAACCGCACTAAACGGAACCCGCGCCAGCCGGCGCCGGGCGAATTCCTAACGAAACTCCAGCAGTTTGGCCGAATGTTAACCCGCTGTTTACCGTAAAGGGCAAAAAGTCGGCGGGTGGCCCATAGCGGGCCCGGTGGTCGTTCCCCGGCGAAATCGGCTTTCAGTCACGAGAGCTGGTCCCCTTACGCCTCCACCTCGACGTTGGGTGTGAGAATGAAATTTGGTGTCCCGTGGAGTGTCAAAGGCATACGGCCCGAAGCCCGCGAGACTGCCAAGGAAGCGGCTCGCCGGTCCGGCATGCCTTTGGGCGAGTGGCTGAATTCGGTCATCCTCCAGCAGGCCAGTGAAAGCGACGACGAGGACGAGTACGGCGCCCAAGACATGTCCTCCGTTCATGAACGGCTGGACGACATCACCCGCCGGCTCGACCAGTTTTCCCGCAAGGGGCCGGAAGCCTATGCGCCGCGCCGCGACCGCGCCCCCGCCAGCCCCAACAACGACCAGCTCGTCCAGCTGATCGCCCGGCTCGATCAGCGCATCGAGAGTCTGGCCCAGTTGCCGCGCATGATGGCGCCGTACGCGCCGCCGCTCGCGCCGCAGGCCCCGGCCTGGCCGAACCCGCCGCAAATGCCGCCACAGATGCAGCCGTCGCCGATGGCGCGGCCGGCCACGCCGCAACCGCCGGCAATGCCGGCGCAGCCTCTCGGGCTGGATCGCGCCGTCGCCGACATCGCCGCCCGCCAGCGCAGCCTGAACGGCATTGCGCCGCAGCCAGCGCCGATGGCGCCGCCGAGCCCGCCGCTGCCGCATGTCGTCACCGCGCCGGCCGCCCCCGCTTACGTCCCGGCGGTGCCGACGCAGGACCTGTCGGGCCTCGAAGAGCACCTCAAGCAGATCACCGATCAGATCGAGACCTTGCGCCGCCCCGGCGTCGAGGACGCCATCAACGCCCTGCGCGCCGAACTCGGCGACATCGGCCGGGCGCTCAACGATGCCATGCCACGCCAGGCGATCGACGCCATCGAGCGGCAGATCCAGGGCCTGACCCAGCGCATTGCCGAAGGCCGGCAGAACGGCGGCGACGCCGGCGCGCTGGGCGGTATCGAGCACGGCCTTGCCGAAGTGCGCGACGCGCTGCGCGGCCTGACGCCGGCGGAAAACCTGGTCGGCTTCAACGAGGCGGTCGACGGCCTCGCGCACAAGATCGACATGATCGTGGCCCGCCGCGATCCGGAAATGCTCGGCCAGCTCGAGCGCGCCATCACCACCTTGCGCGAGATGACCGGCCACGTCGCCTCGAACGACGCGATCAGCCGCCTCGCCGCGCAGGTCGCCGAGCTCGGCGACAAGGTCGACCACTTCGCCATGGGCGGCGCCCAGGACGCACTCAACAATCTCGAACACCGCATCAGCGCCCTGTCCGAGGCGCTTGCCGCCCGCTCGCAGAACGGCGCCGTCGTGCCGCCGCGCCTGGAAGCGCTGGTCGAGTCGCTGTCCGACAAGATCGAGCAAATCCAGCAATCGCGCGGCGATAATGTTGCCGTCGGCCATCTCGAGAACCAGATCGTCGCGCTCGTGCAGCGACTCGATGCCTCGGATTCGCGGCTCGGCCATCTCGAGGCCATTGAGCGCGGCCTTGGCGATCTCCTCGTGCATATCGAGGAACTGCGCGCTAACAAGAATCCCGGCGCCGTGCGCGAAGAAAACGCGCCGCATGTGGCCCATCTGCAGGAGCAACTGGCGCGCACGCAGTCGGCGCTCGACGCCATGCATGGCACGCTCGGCATCGTCGTCGATCGTCTGGCCACCATCGAAAAGGGCGTGCGTGAGCCACGTCCGATGGCCTACGACGAGGCGATGGAGCTGACCCAGCCGGTCGGCCGGATCGCCGCGCGCGTCGTGATCGATGAGCCGCCGCAGGCACCCCAGCCCGCGCCCCCGCAGCCCACGCTTCAGCGCATGGAAGCGCCACCGGCACCGCAGCGCATGGAAGCGCCGCAGCCCGAGCCGGCGCGGTTGCCGCCGCGCCCTTATCCGCAGCAGCCCGCGCCGGAACTGGCGGCGGTGCTGGCGCAGCAGCCGGGACAGAGGCCGGAGCCGCAAGCGGCGCCTCAACCGGGTGGGCAGCCCGCGCCGCAGCAGGCGGCCCGCCGCCTGCCGCCGGCCGCGCGTCTGCCGATCAATCCCGATCTGCCGCCCGATATGCCGATCGAGCCCGGCTCGATGCCGCCGCGCTTTGCCGGCAGCCATGCGGCCCGCATCGCTGCTTCCGAAGCCGCGCTCGGCCCCGCGCGGTCGAAACTGGAAGCCGAGCCCGAGAGCAAATCAGGTTTCATCGCCGCCGCGCGCCGCGCCGCGCAGATCGCGATGCGGTCGGGTAAACCGTCGGCCAAACCGGCCGACAAGCTGCGCGCGCCCGAGCCCGATCTTCCCGAATACATGGCCGATGACGAGGACGCCGCGCCGTCGCTGCGCGCTTCGGTGATGAAGAAGGTCAAATCGGTCTTCATCGCCGCGAGCCTGGTGGCCGTCATCATTGGCGGCATCCAGATCGCCAGCAAGTTCTTCAATTTCACGTCCCCGCAAACAGCGCAGAACGCCGGCAGCAGCGTCACAACGCCGCCGCAGACGACCGCCGACGACCCGCTGGTCACGCACTCGCTGACCGCCCCGATCAAGCCGTTCGACGGCATCGGCACCGTAACCGGCACAACGCCGGGGACCGGCGCGGTCCGCAACGTGACGCCCGGCGTGCTGCCCGGGACCGACAATTCGTCGTTGCTGTCCGCCCCGGCGCTCAATCCGCCGCCGCGCAGCACGCCGAACAACGCGGCTCCGGCCAATGACGTGACCGGCAGCATTTCGCCACGTGCTTCCAGGCCCAAGCCGTCGGGCCCCTACGGCGAGGTCGAATTGCCGATCGCCATCGGCGGCGCCCGGCTGCGCGAAGCGGCCATTGGCGGCGATGCCGTCGCGGCCTACGAAGTGGCGCAGCGCTTCGCGGAAGGCCGCGGCATTGCCGCCAATCCCGAGGAAGCTGCCCGCTGGTTCGAGCGCGCTGCCAGCAAGGGCCTCGTCCCGGCGCAATTCCGCTATGCCAGCATGCTGGAAAAGGGCCAGGGCGTAAAAAAGAACCTTGGCCAGGCCCGCAAGCTTTATGTTGCCGCCGCCGCCGCCGGCCACGCCAAGGCGATGCACAATCTGGCGGTGTTGTATGCCGAAGGCATCGACGGCCGCCCCGATTACGGCACCGCAGCGCAGTGGTTCCGTAAGGCCGCCGACCACGGCGTCGGCGACAGCCAATACAATCTCGGCATTCTCTGCGCCCGCGGCCTCGGCACGGAAAAGAACTTTACCGAAGCCTACAAGTGGTTCGCGCTGGCTGCCGCCCAGGGCGACCGCGAGGCGGCCAAGAAGCGCGACGAGATCGGCGACCGTCTCGAACCCGACGACCTCACGGCTGCCCAGGCCGCGGTCAAGAAGTTTGCCGCCAAGCCGCAGCCGGCCGAGGCGATCGCGGTGCCGGTGCCGCGTGGCGGCTGGGACGACAACGGCAATGCCCAAAGCCCCGCCGCGGCGCCACAGCCGCCGGCGCCCGGGCCGGTGAGCAGGCCGCAGACCCGGCCGCAGCCCTCACGCGCCGCCTCCGCCGGGCCGCTCAACCTCGGCGCCATGGGACGGAATTAAGTTTAAGACCGCTTAAGCGGTGACGTCCCGTCGGCGAGGGTGTTCAATCGCTCCGAATCGCGCGAATACGTGTGCGTGTCACGAAACATCGTCACGATGGATCCGAGCCAAAGGGCCGCACATTGCGCCTCACTTAGACCCGGATCGAAAGCTACGCGTGCCCGACACGCGATCCGCGGCGGCGACGGCCGCCGGCGCGGAGTGCGCTTCCGACCAACGCCCTGAAAGCCGGACGACGTCGCTTTGCAGATCTATCTCCCGATCGCCGACCTGCCGGTCAACATCTTCCTGGTCTTCGGGATGGGGCTGACGGTCGGGTTCATCTCGGGCATGTTCGGCATCGGCGGCGGCTTCCTGATGACGCCGCTGCTGATCTTCATCGGCATGTCGCCAGCGGTCGCGGTGGCCAGCGTCACCAGCCACATTGCGGCCTCCTCCTTCACCGGCGCGATCAACTACTGGCGTAAGCGTGCCGTCGACATATCGCTGGCGCTGATGCTGCTGGCGGCCGGCATCGTCGGCACGGCCGCCGGCGTCTGGCTGTTCACGATGCTGCGCGCGGTCGACCAGCTCGATCTCGTCATCGGCCTGTCCTACGTGTCGCTGCTGACCACGGTCGGCGCGCTGATGATCAACGAAGGCGTCCAGGCGGAATTGCGGGCCCGGCGCGGCGGACCGGCGACCTTGCGCCGGCCCGGCAGCCACACCTTCGTCCACGGCCTGCCGTGGAAGATGCGCTTCAAGCGCTCCAAGATCTACGTATCGGTGATCCCGGTCTGGGGCATCGGCTTCATGATCGGCTTCATCGGCGCCGTGCTCGGCATCGGCGGCGGCTTCCTGCTCGTGCCGATGCTCATCTATTTCCTGCGCGTGCCGACCGCGACCGTGATCGGCACCTCGATGGTGATGACCCTGATCACCATGACCTCGGCGACCGTGATGCATGCCGCCACCAACCACCTGGTCGACGCCGTGCTGGCGCTGATCCTGATGGTCGGCGGCGTCATCGGCGCGCAGTTCGGCGCCCATACCGGCCAGCGCATGCGCGCCGAGCGGCTGCGCCTGCTGCTCGGCCTCCTGGTGTTCATGGTGGGGATGCGCTTCGCCTACGAACTGATCGTGCAGCCCAACGAGCTGTACTCGATCCGCATGGTGGGGTTCGACTGATGCGCCGTCTCGCCATCATCGCCGCTTTCCTTGCCTGCGCCGCCGCGCTCGCGCCGGCCCGCGCCGAGAACCTGGTGCTGTCGCTGTCGACGCACCGGGTCGCCGTGACCTCGAGTTTCGTCGGCGCCGACCTGGTGCTGTTCGGCACCGTCGAGCCCGACGCACCGCGCGCGGCGTTGCGCAGCAATTACGACCTCGTCGCCACCGTCATCGGTCCGCGCGCCACGTTGCGCACGCGGCGCAAGGCGCGCGTGCTCGGCATCTGGGTCAATGTCGATACGCGCGAGTTCATCCGCGTGCCGTCCTACCTCGCCGTGCTCAGCAACCGGCCGGTCCCCGAGATCACCAACACCGAGACGGCGCGGCGCCTGCAACTGGGCTTGAACCAGATCACGCTCACGCAGCGCATCGGCGCCGATTTCGCCGACACCGTGCCCGACGACGCGTTCCGCGTGAATTTCATCAACCTCAAGAAAGAAGCCGGCCACTATCGCGAGACGTCGAACGGCGTCACCTTCCTCACTCCGACGGTGTTCCGCGTCGCCATTCCGCTGCCGGCCGACGTCGCCACCGGCGGCTATTCCGTGGACGTCAAACTGTTCGCCGACGGCAAACTGGTGACGCGCAACAACACCGCGCTGGAAGTGATCAAGACCGGGATCGAGCAATACGTCTTTGAGGCCTCGCAGCACCATGGCCTGCTCTACGGCATCGTCGCGGCGATGATGGCGCTGTTCATCGGCTGGGCCGGCAGCGTGGTGTTCAGGAGGGATTAGCTTTCCTCTCACAGCCCGTCTCTGCTGTCATACCCCGCGAAGGCGGGGTATCCAGCGTTTTCCGAAACGAGAAAGGGCTGGATCGTCCGCCTGCGCGGACGATGACGTCAAGGGTCAATCCCCCAGGCAGCGCTTCGCGGTGAAGGCGTAAAGCCGGTCCGGCCCCAGCATATGGGCGGTATAGGCCAATGTGCCGAACAGATCGGCAAACGCGGCATCGCGGATGTTGAGCCCGCCGGTGAATTCGCCGAAGGCCGGCATCACCATCCGCGTTGCATCGACGGCGAAGCAGCGGCGGCGCACGCAGCGCCCGCGCTGCGAAATCTTCGCCACCGGATGCAGATGGCCGGCGATCTCGCCATGCGCGCCGCTCGGCAAATGGCGGAAGGTCAGCGCGTCGATGGTCAAAGTGTGCGTGAATACGCCGCCGACGCCGTCGGCCGGTTCCGGATCGTGATTGCCGGTGATCCAGACCCAATCGCGGCCGCGCTGCAGCGCCGCGATGCTGTCGCGATCTTCAGCGGCCAGCCGCGATGGCCCGCCACCGTCATGAAAGCTGTCGCCGAGCGCGACCACCATGCGGGGGGCATAATGCGCGATGAGTTTGGTCAATCGCGCGAGAGTCGCCGCGGTATCGTATGGCGGCAGCAGCATGCCGCGCCGCGCGAAGCTCGAGCCTTTTTCCAGATGCAGATCGCTGACCACGAGCAGGCCGTGCGCGGGCCAATACAGCGCGCCGCAGGGATCGGCAATGAGAAACGTTGAGGCCAGCGTGACAACATGATCCGTTCGTCCCCGCGAAAGCGGGGACCCAGTGCCTACCGATTCTGGATTCCCGCTTGCGCGGGAATGAACGGAGTTTGCCGTCAATTCATCGCTTCCTTGATCAACTCGTCGGCGGCTTCCGCCAGCAGAGTGTCCGCCGCCTCGCCATAGACCGTTTCGCGGCCGATCTCCAGCATCACCGGAACCGCCAGCGGCGAGACGTGGTCCAGCCGTTTATGGACGATTCGGCCCTGCACGCGCGACAGCATTTCCGACAGCCGCTTGATATCGAGCAGCCCCGTGGCGGCATCCGCCCGCGCCGCGCGCAGCAGGATGTGATCGGCCTGATGCTTGCGCAAGACGTCGTAAACAAGGTCGGTGGAGATCGTGAGCTGGCGACGGGTTTTCTCCTCGCCGGGGAACCGGCGCTCGATCAGCCCGGCGATGATGGCACAGGTGCGGAATGTGCGTTTCATCAAGGCCGATTCATCGAGCCAGGCCTCGAGATCGTCGCCGAGCATGTCCTCGGCGAAGAGTTCCGCGAGCGACAACCCGCCTTTCGCTATGCGCAGGCCCATGTCGCCGAGGCCCCACACCGCCAGCGCATATTCATTGGCGACAAAGCCGAGCGGCTTCAGGCCCCAGCGTTCGAGACGGCGCGTGAGCAGCATGCCGAGCGTCTGATGCGCGAGGCGGCCCTCGAACGGGTAGCAGACGAGATAATTCTTGGCCGCGCGCGGAAAGGTCTCGACCAGCAGGTCGTTCGCCGGCGGCAACAACGACCGCCACTCCTGGATCTTCAGCCATTCGCGCACTTGTTTCGGCAGCGCCTGCCAGGCTTTGGGATCGGCGAGAATCCCGCGAACGCGCGAGGCGAGATAAGTCGACAGCGGAAACTTGCCGCCTTCGTAAGCCGGCACTTTCGGATCGGTCGCGTTGGAGCGCGAGGCATAGACCTCGTTTTCGACCAGCGCCTCGTAGCGCAGGATCTCGCCGGCGAAGACGAAGGTGTCGCCTGGCGTCAGGCCTTCGATGAAATATTCCTCGACCTGGCCCAGCACGCGGCCGCCGCGCGGAATCACCGTCGTGGAACGTCGCGAGCGCACAAGGCGAACTTTCAGCATGTCGGCCTCGACAATGGTGCCGATGTTCATGCGATAGCGCTGCGCCACGTTCGGATGCGTGACACGCCACTTGTTATCTTTGCCGAGACGGATTTTGGCGAAACGCTCATAGGCTTTCAGCGCATAGCCGCCGGTGGCGACGAAATCGATGACACCGTCGAAGTCGCTGCGCGCCAGTTTGGCGTAAGGCGCGGCGGCGCGCACTTCGTCGTAGAGTTCGTCGGCCATGAACGGCTCGCCCACGGCGCGGCCGAGCACATGCTGCGCCAGCACATCGAGCGCGCCCGTTCTTAGCGGCGGCGTGTCCTGCGCATTTTCGGCGACGGCGGCGATGGCCGCCGTGCATTCCAGCACCTCGAAGCGGTTGGACGGCACCAGCACCGCTTTCGACGGTTCGTCGAGGCGGTGATTGGCGCGGCCGATGCGTTGCAAGAGCCGCGACGAGCCTTTCGGCGCGCCGATATTGACCACGAGATCGACGTCGCCCCAGTCAATGCCGAGATCGAGCGAGGAGGTACACACCACCGCGCGCAGTTTGCCGGCGGCCATGGCGTCCTCGACCTTGCGGCGCTGCGCAACATCGAGCGAACCGTGATGCAGGGCGATAGCAAGATTGTCGTCATTGATGCCCCACAAAGCCTGAAACATGAATTCGGCCTGGCTGCGGGTGTTGACGAAGATGAGCGTGGTCTTGTGCGCCTTGATGAGATCGTAGACTTCGCCCAGCGCGTGGCGCGCCGAATGCCCGGCCCAGGGCAGCCGCTCGGTGGTCTGCAGCATCGAGACATCGGGCTGAGCGCCGGCCTGCGCGATGACCAGGTCCGCATGCGCTTCGCCATCCGGCGGCTGCGGCACGAGATAACGGCGCAGTTCGTCCGGCTCGGCGACGGTGGCGGACAGACCGACGGTGACAAGATCGGGCGCCAAAGTTAAAAGGCGCGCAAGGCCGAGCGACAACAGGTCTCCGCGTTTGGAGAGCACCAGCGAATGCAGTTCGTCGAGAATGACGCGCTTGAGCGAGCCGAACAGGAACGGCGCGTCGGCGGTGGCGAGCAGCAGCGCCAGTTGCTCCGGCGTGGTGAGCAGGATGTCAGGCGGATCGCGGCGCTGGCGCTGCCGCTTCGAGGTCGGCGTGTCGCCGGTGCGAGTCTCCAGCCGGATCGGCAGTTTCATTTCGGCGACCGGCGCTTCGAGATTGCGCGCGATATCGACGGCGAGCGCCTTCAGCGGCGAGATGTAGAGCGTGTGCAGGCCGCCTTCGCGGCGGATGCTTCTTCCCGTTGAGACGAGACGCCGCTTCTTCTCCTCTCCCCTCGTCTTTCTTTCTTCCCCTCCCCCGCTTGCGGGGGAGGGAGACGCGCGAAGCGCGTCGGGAGGGGGCTCTTCAGCGAACATCGCCCCCTCCCCAACCCTCCCCCGCAAGCGGGGGAGGGAGTCGCCCGTTGATGCGGCGCGCTCATGAAGCTCCACCAGCGTCGGCAGAAAACCGGCGAGCGTCTTGCCGCCACCGGTCGGCGCGATCAGCAGCGAAGATTTCCCGGCGCGCGCTTTCTCCAGCAACGCCAACTGATGCGCACGCGGCTGCCAGCCGCGCGCGACGAACCAGTTCGTGAAGATGTCCGGGAGCGGCGCGGCTGCGCTCAAGCGCCCTCCTTCCTGGCGACGACAATGAGGCCCGGGACCGGCACGCCCTTTTCGGTGCGCGTCGAGGCGCGCTCGCAGATCAGCATCTTGAGGCCGCCGCCGGCCACCGCTTCGCGCACATGGGCTTCCGCATGCGCATAGCGCAGCGTATCGCGCAGGATGACGCCGTCACTGTCATGAGTCTCGACGCTGAAAGCGAGATAACCGTCCGGCCGCAGCACGCGCGCCACCGGCGCACCGATCTGCATCAGTTCGTGGAAATAGATGAAAACATCCGCCGCCAGAACGAGATCGAAGGAACTCGGGCGCGCACTTCGCAAATACGTCATCGCCTCGGCCTCGGCGAGATCGTCGTAAACGCCCTTGCTGCGCGCCACCGCCAGCATGCCGCCCGACAGATCGACGCCGGTCAGCCGCCCGCACAGCGGCCGGAACAGATCGCCGGCCAGTCCGGTGCCGCAGCCCAGATCGAGCACGGAATCGCACATCTCGGGCGCGCCGGCTCGCGTCAGCGCATCGAGCAGCAATTGCGGGCCGCGGTAATTGAGATGGCCTGTGAGAGACGTTTCGAACTTCGGCGCATAGCCGTCGAACAGCGACTGGATGTAACCGATCGGCATGGCGACCGGCGGCAGCGCCCCAAGCCGCGCCAGCCGCACCGCCGCGCCATGAGCATCGCGGGGATCGGCATCCCGCGCCATTTCAAAGGCCGCGACCGCACCAGCCTTATCGCCCAATGTCTCGCGCGTCTCCCCCAGCGCGAACCACGCCGCGGCAAAACCGGGCGCCAGCGTCACCACCTCGGCCAGCAGTTCCGCGGCGGCGGCATGGTCGCCCTCGTCGATCAGGCCCCGCGCCCATTCGAAGCGACGGTCGGCGATCAGGTCGCCGGAAGACTGGTGCATGGCACTCAAGGGGTCGCTCGCGCGTTGGGAGTTCAATACTTATCTAAACCGTCATGCGGCAAAAAAACGTTCAGGCCTCGCAAATCCTCGCACCCATGCCGTCCGGCCTGTGCAGCAAGCCCGGCGGCTTTCATATCGACCCGACCCGGCCAGTGGACAAGGCCCTGATCACCCATGGCCATTCGGACCATGCCCGGGCCGGGCACGGGCATGTGCTGGCGACCCGGGAAACGCTGGACATCATGCGCCTGCGCTATGGCGAGAATTTTGCCGGCTCGACCCAGGCGATCCGCTACGGCGAAACCCTCGACATCAACGGCGTGCGGGTGAGCTATCACCCCGCCGGCCATGTGCTCGGATCGGCGCAGATCGCTGTCGAGCACAAGGGAACCCGGATCGTCGCTTCCGGCGATTACAAGGATGTCGCGGACCCGACCTGCCTGCCGTTCGAACTCGTGCCTTGCGACGTCTTCATCACCGAGGCGACCTTCGGCCTGCCCGTGTTCCGCCACCATGACGCCGAAGGCGAGATCAGGAAGCTGCTGCACTCGGTCTCGATTTTTCCGGAACGCGCGCATCTGGTCGGCGCCTATTCGCTCGGCAAGGCGCAGCGCGTCATGGCGCTGCTGCGCGCCGCCGGTTACGACAAGACGATCTATCTCCACGGCGCGATGGAGAAGATCACGGCCTATTACCAGGAGCGCGGCATCGATCTTGGCCCGGTCGAACTGGTGAAGGGCGCCAAGAAAAGCGAACTCGCCGGCACCATCACCATCTGCCCGCCCACGGCAATGTCGGATCTTTGGTCGCGGCGCTTTCCCGATCCGGTGCTCGCCTTTGCCTCGGGATGGATGCGCGTGCGCGCCCGCGCGCGCCAGCGCGGCGTCACGCTGCCTTTGGTGATTTCCGACCACGCCGACTGGGACGGGCTGACCAAGACCATCACGGCAACCGGCTGCTCCGAAGTCTGGGTTACCCATGGCGAGGAAGAAGCCCTTGTGCATTGGGCGCACATGCAGGGCCTCAAGGCCAAGCCACTGGCGATCGTCGGCTATGGCGATGAGGAAGAGCACGAAACTGTTCCCCTCCCCCCGCAGTCCCAACCTGTCCCCTCCCCCGCTCGCGGGGGAGGGTTAGGGAGGGGGAAAGCCCCACGCGCGAAAGAAGAAACACCCCCTCCCGGCGAGCTTCGCTCGCCGACCTCCCCCGCATGCGGGGGAGGTGAAGAAGAAAGCGCTTCGCGCGCGGAGGGAGGGCAGAAGAAAAAATGAACCGCTTCGCCGAACTGCTCGACCGCCTCGCCTACGAGCCGGGGCGAAACAACAAGATCAAATTGATCGCGGCCTATCTGCGCGAGACGGAAGATCCCGACCGCGGCTATGCGCTCGCCGCCATGACGGGCGCGCTGTCGTTCCGCAACGCCAAGGCCGGCATGATCCGCCAACTCATCGCCGAGCGCACCGATCCGGCGCTGTTCGCGCTGTCCTACGACTATGTCGGCGATCTGTCGGAGACCGTGGCGCTGATGTGGACTTCTTCTCCCCTCCCCCCGCGAGGCGCTTCCCTTGTCCCCTCCCCCGCTCGCGGGGGAGGGTTAGGGAGGGGGCTAGCGGACGGCAGTGTAAACGAAGAGCCCCCACCCGGATCGCTGCGCGATCCGACCTCCCCCGCAAGCGGGGGAGGTGAAAGAAGATACACTACGTTCGTGTGGGGAGGGGAACAGGGCGATCTCTTCGCAACGCCACGCGACGAAACGAAGCTGCTCCGCAACGATCCCTCGCCCTCCCTCGCCGAAGTCGTCGAAACACTCGCAACTTTGAGCAAGGCGCAACTGCCGGCGCAGATCGCGCGCTGGCTCGACACGCTCGACGAGACCGGCCGTTGGGCGCTCCTCAAGCTGGTCACCGGCGCGCTGCGCATCGGCGTCTCGGCGCGCCTTGCCAAGACCGCGGCGGCGAGCCTCGGCGGCAAGGAGCCGGACGAGATCGAAGTCATCTGGCCGGGCCTTGCGCCGCCTTACACCGAGCTGTTCGCCTGGCTCGAAGGCAAAGGCAACAAGCCGGTCAGCAGCGATCCGGCGCCGTTCCGCCCGGCGATGCTGGCGCATGCCATCGAAGACGGCGACCTCGACGCGCTCGATCCCGCTGACTTCATCGCCGAATGGAAGTGGGACGGCATCCGCGTCCAGGCGGTCGCCGGCCGCGACGAGCATGGCAACAGGGTCGCGCGGCTTTATTCGCGCACCGGCGAGGACATCTCGAAAAGCTTTCCCGATTTGCTGCCGGCGCTGCGCCGGCCCGGCGCCATTGACGGCGAATTGCTGGTGCTGCGCGACGGCCGCGTGCAGTCGTTCAACGTGTTGCAGCAACGGCTCAACCGCAAATCCGTGACGCCGAAGCTGATCCAGGAATTCCCGGCGCATCTGCGCGCCTATGATCTGCTCGCCGACGAGAGCGGCGACCTGCGGCAACTCGGCTTTGCCGAACGGCGCGCGCGGCTCGAAGCCTTCGTCACCAAGCTCAACGACCCGCGCATCGATCTGTCGCCGCTGGTGCCGTTCAAGACCTGGGACGAACTCATCGCCGCCCGCGCCAACCCGGCCGAAGGCGGCGCCGGCGAGGATGCCGATGCGGTTGAAGGCGTCATGCTCAAGAAGCGCGACGCGCCCTATGTGCCGGGCCGGCCGAAAGGTCAGTGGTGGAAATGGAAGCGTGACCCGATGACGGTCGATGCCGTGCTGATGTACGCCCAGCGCGGCCACGGCAAGCGCTCGTCTTTCTATTCCGATTATACGTTCGGCGTCTGGACCGCCGAAGACCAACTCGTCCCGGTCGGCAAAGCCTATTTCGGCTTCACCGACGAGGAGCTTGTCGAAATCGACCGCTTCATCCGCCGACACACCGTCCGCAAGTTCGGACCGATGCGCGAGATCACCCACGAGCCCGATACCGGTCTGGTGATCGAGGTGGCTTTCGAAGGGTTGCAGCAATCGACCCGGCACAAGTCTGGCATCGCCATGCGCTTTCCGCGGATCAGCCGGTTGCGCTGGGACAAGCCGCCGCGCGAAGCCGACCGGCTGGAAACACTGGAGAAGATGTTAAAGGCCGTCATTCCGGGGCGTGAGCTTTAGCTCGCGAACCCGGAATCCATATCCCCGGCGCTACGATTTATAGATTCCAGGCAATAACGAGACTAGCTTCTTGACCGCCATCGCAACTTCGCTTCAGGTACCGCCATGCCAAACGAACTGGAGCCCTCGGAGCGCCGCATGAGCAACGATACCGCTACCCGTATTTTCGGCGGCTCGCCGCTCGGCGTCCTCGTGCGTCTGATCCTGGTGTCCATCCTGGTGGGCGTCATCCTGTCGGCGCTCGGCCTCAACCCGCTCGACATCTTCGAGAGCCTGCGGCGGCTCATCCGCAACATCTGGAACATGGGCTTCGACGCCATCCGCTGGGTGTGGGGTTATTTCCTGCTCGGCGCCGTCATCGTCATCCCGATCTGGCTGATCATGCGCCTCGTCAACGCGCCGCGCGGGAAGTAAAGCACCGCCAACCTTGACGAACGCCGTCGACATCAACACCGGCCGCGTCTTCGCCATCGCCGGCCCGGCGATGATTGCCAATGTAACGACGCCACTGCTCGGTGTCGTGGCGACCGCGGCCATCGGCCGGCTTGGCGATGCGGCGCTGCTCGGCGGCGTCGCCATGGCCTCGCTCATCTTCGACTGCATGTTCTGGCTTTTCGGCTTTCTGCGCATGGGCACCGTGGCGCTGACGGCGCAGGCACTCGGCGCTCATGACGACAACGAGCAGCGCGCCGTTCTGGCCCGCGCGCTCATGACCGCGGCCGCTATCGGCCTCGCTCTGATCGCGCTGCAGGTCCCGCTTGCCATCGCGATCTTCAGCCTGATGGGTGGCAGCGACGCCGTGACCGACGCCGCGCGGCACTATTTCGTCGTGCGCATGTGGTCGGCGCCGTTCGCGCTCGGCAATTACGTGATGCTCGGCTGGCTGGTCGGCCTGGCCCGGCCCATGCTGGCGCTGGCGGTGCAGATCGCGATCAACCTTCTCAACATGGCGGTCACCATACTGCTGGTGCTGATGCTCGACTGGGGCGTCACCGGCGCGGCGCTGGCCGCCGTGATCGCCGAGTCGAGCGGCCTCGTCCTCGGCCTTGCCGTCGCATGGCGCGTGCTCGGCGGCCATATCAGGCTCAAGCGCGCCGCTATTTTCGACCGCGCGCGGTTGACGCGCATGCTGGCGATCAACCGCGACATCATGATCCGCACCGCGGCGCTGATCGCGGCCTTTCTGTTTTTCACCGCGCAAGGCGCGCGCACCGGCGACGTCACCCTTGCCGCCAACGCGGTGCTTCATAACTTCACGCTGGTCGGCGCCTTCTTTCTCGACGGCCTCGCCAATGCCGCCGAGCAACTATGCGGCCGCGCCTATGGTGCGCGCAACCGCGACGCCTTCCGCCGCGCCGTGAAGCTGATCGTCTTCTGGGGGTACGTCTTCGGCGCCGGCGCGTCGCTGCTGTTCTTCATCGCGGGCAGGCCGGCGATCGACCTGATGACGGCGAGCAATGACGTGCGCAACATCGCCTACAGCTATATGTGGCTCGCGGCGCTGGCTCCGGTATGCGGCGTCATGGCCTTCGCCTTCGACGGCGTCTATATCGGAGCCACCTGGGTGCGCGACATGCGCAACCTGATGGTCGCATCGTTCCTGATTTATCTCGCCGTCTGGGGGATCACGCTGCCGCTTGGCAATACCGGGCTATGGATCGCGATCCTGTGCTTCTTCCTCGCCCGCGGCGGCCTGCAGGCCGCGCGCTACCCGGCATTGGTGAAACTGCCGTTCGAGGCGCACTGACGCGCCGTCAGGTCGGCCAGCTATCCGCGGTGATATCGGCGGCATCGACGCCGACCAGGGCGGCAAGCGAATCGCGATTGCCGCGCTTGAGCGCCGCGGCGATGTCGGCTTTCATGCGCGGCACCAGTCCGATGCCCTGATAGATCAGCCCGGAATAGAGCTGCACCAAAGTCGCGCCGGCCTTGATCTTGGCGATGGCGGTGGCGCCCGAGTCGATGCCGCCAACGCCGATCAGCGGGAACGCGTTCTCGGTGCGCACGAAAGTCTCGGCGAGAATACGCGTCGACAGTTTGAACATCGGCTTGCCGGACAGGCCGCCGCTCTCCTTTGCCTTCTCGCGGTCGCGCAACCCTGACGGCCGCGAGATGGTGGTGTTCGACACGATCATGCCATCGACGCGGTGCTTGCGCGCGACGCCGACGACATCGTCGAGTTCGGGCAAGGTGAGGTCCGGCGCGATCTTGACCAGGATGGGCGTGGGGCCAGAGCGTTCCTTGACGCCGTCGCGGGCCTCGAGGACCCGGGACAGCAGTTCGTCGAGCGCGCTGGCCTGCTGCAGATTGCGCAGGCCCGGCGTGTTCGGCGACGACACGTTGACGGTAAAATAGCTCGCCACCGGCGCGAAGGTCTCGATCAGGCGAACATAATCCTCGGTGCGGTCGACCGAATCCTTGTTGGCGCCGATATTGACGCCGACGACTCCCTCACGCGGGCGCGCGGCAAGCCGGGCCAGCGCCGCCGCGGCGCCGCCATTGTTGAAGCCGAGCCGGTTGATAACGCCGCCGTCCGATTCGAGCCGAAAAACCCGCGGCCGCGGATTGCCGAGCTGCGGCCGGGGCGTCAGCGAGCCGACCTCGACGAAACCGAAACCGAGGCGGAGCAGCGCATCCGGCGCCACGGCATTCTTGTCGAAACCGGCGGCAAGACCGATCGGATTGGGGAAGTTCAGTCCGAAGGCGCGGACCTTCAGTTCCGGGGGATCGGGCTCCGGCCGGCCTCGCGGCACGAAGCGCAGGGCCTTGAGGGCCAGATTGTGGGCATCTTCGGGATCGAGGGCCCGCAGGAAGGGACGCGACAGGCGATCAAGAATGCCGATCACCGGCAAAACTCCACTGAACAGTGCGGCCGCGACCGCCACCGTGATTCCAAACGCCGCAGAGACATAGGCCCCGCAGGCGGCAAAAGCGACCTTTTTGCAAATCTCCTTTCGGATTTTGGGTATTCAGCCACAGAAACACTTGCATTGGGGCCCCGATTCAAGGCTATAATTCCTACGTAATGACCGATAACCCCTGCCTCCGGCTCCCGAGCGGGCCGCGGCCGCAACGCTGGTGCCCTTCATGCTGACCCACGCGCAAATCTGGACTGCCATTGACCGCCTGGCGGAGCGCTCAGGGATGACCGCCTCCGGCCTCGCCAAGCGGGCCGGCCTGGATCCGACCACCTTCAACAAGTCGAAACGCATTACGCCGGAAGGCCGGCCGCGCTGGCCCTCGACCGAATCGGTGGCCAAGGCGTTGGCCGCGACGAATACGAAGGTCGATACCTTCGTCACCCTGATCACCGACGGCGCCAAACCCTCGATCAGCAGCGTGCCGCTGATCGGCTTCGCCGAGGCCGGCGCCTCCGGCTATTTCGACGACGCCGGTTTCCCGGTCGGCAAGGGCTGGGAGAAGGTGAGCGTGCCCAGCATCACCGATGAGCACGCCTATGCCCTGGAAGTGTCCGGCGATTCGATGAAGCCGGCTTACCGCGAGGGCGACATCCTCATCGTCTCGCCCGGCGCCCCCGTCCGCAAAGGCGACCGCGTTGTGGTCAAGACCAGGAAGGGTGAGATCATGGCCAAGGAGCTCAAGAAAAAGCAGGCCAAGTCGATCGAACTCAAGTCGCTCAACTCCGAGCACCGCGACCGCACCTTGCAGATGGCCGACGTCGAGTGGATCGCGCGCATCGTGTGGGCAAGCCAGTAATAAACACGACGCCGGCGTAGATTTATAAATTATTTATACCGTTCGAAGAACGGTAGTCGGCCCGCTGGCGGACAACATGTCGCAGGCGTAGGTTGCACCCGTTTCACACCTGTGATTCGGGGGTTCTCATGAATGACATTCATACTTCTTGTACGTGTTGCGCAGACCTGTTGAACCAGCGTTTCAACCGCCGCCGCTTCCTGCAAGTCGGCGGCGCCGCTGCGCTCGCGATGGCGATGCCCTCATTCGCCACCGCTGCCGAGGGCCATTACGACGCGATGCTGCTGACCTGCATCGACCCGCGTTTCCAGGCGCGTGTCATGAAATACACCGACCATCGGAAGCTCCGTGGCAAGTACAGCCAGTTCACCATCGCTGGCGCTTCGATCGGCGTCGTCGCGCCCTCCTTCAAGACCTGGGCGCCGGCGTTCTGGGACAATCTTGGCGCCTCGATGCAGCTGCATCACATCCCGAAGGTGATCGTCGTCAATCACCGCGACTGCGGCGCGGCCAAGATCGCTTATGGCGCCGATGCCGTGAAGGACAAGGCGGCGGAAACCGCGACCCACAAGGCGGCGCTGCTGGAATTCAAGAAGCAGCTCGCCGAGAAGCAGCCGACACTCAAGGCGGAGCTGCACCTGATGGGCCTCGACGGTCGGGTCGATACGTTCTCGTGATGTCATGCCCCGCGAAGGCGGGGCATCCAGCAATTTCGGGAAAGAGCTGGATCGCCCGCCTTCGCGGGCGATGACAGCCTTCGGTCACGCGCTCCGCGCCAGCGCGCCGTCGATCATATCGACGGTGTTCTTGATGCCATAGACCGCGACGAAGGAGCCGAAGCGCGGGCCCTTCTCCTGGCCGAGCAGCACCTGATACAGCATATTGAACCAGTCCAGCGACACGCCGGGCCGGCCGTCCTTGGCCTTCTTGGCGTGATCGAGGAACGGCTCGCGGCGGCCGATCTCGTAGACGACGTTCTGGATTTCCTCGGCCGTCGATTCCGGATTGAGATTGGCGAGCGTATCGCGCAGATCGGACAGCGCCTTGCGTTCGACCTCGCTCGGCTCGCGGAATTTCTTTTCCGGCAGCACGAAATCGCGGAAGTAATGGATGGCGTAGCCGACCGCATCATTCAGCTTCGGATGCGTCTGCGGCGTCACGCCGGGACGATAGCGGCCGATGAAGCCCCACAAGGTCTCGGCATTCTCGGCGTTCGACGACGACACCAGCGTGAGCAGCATCGTGAACGTCACCGGCATGTCCGCCGCCGGCGGCTTGCCGGAATGGATGTGCCACACCGGATTGCCGAGCTTCTGCTTCCAGTCCTGCTGGCGCGGATAGCCTTCGAGGAACTGCTGATAGTCGTCGACCTGACGCGGGATCACGTCGAAGTACAGGCGCTTGGCCGCCTTCGGCTCGCGGTACATGAACAGCGACAGGCTTTCCGGCGAGGCATAGCGCAGCCATTCCTCGATGGTCAGGCCGTTGCCCTTCGACTTGGAAATCTTCTGCCCCTTCTCGTCGAGGAACAGTTCGTAGTTGAAGCCTTCCGGCGGCTTGCCGTCGAGCGCCTTGCAGATCTGGCCCGACAGCTTGACCGAGTCGATGAGGTCCTTGCCGGCCATTTCGTAATCGATGCCGAGCGCGACCCAGCGCATGGCCCAGTCCGGCTTCCATTGCAGCTTGCAGGCGCCGCCCGTCACCGGAACCGTAACCGGCTCCTTCGTTTCGGGATGCTCATAGGTGATGGTGCCGGCCTTGGCGTCATGCGCGGTGATCGGCACCTGCAGCACGATACCCGTTTGCGGATCGATCGGCAGGAACGGCGAATAGGTCGCCGCGCGCTCCTCGCGCAGCGACGGCAGCATGATCGCCATCACCTTGTCGAGGCGCGCCAGCATCTTCAGCAGCGCGGCGTCGAATCGGCCCGACTTGTAATACTCGGTCGAGGAGGCGAACTCGTAGTCGAAGCCGAAGTGATCGAGGAACGCGCGCAGCCGCGCATTGTTGTGTTCGCCGAACGAGGGATGCGTGCCGAACGGATCGCGGACCTGCGTCAGCGGTTTGCCGAGATCGAGCGCCAGCGCGTCCTTGTTGGGCACGTTGTCCGGCACCTTGCGCAGGCCGTCCATGTCGTCGGAGAAGGCGATCAGGCGCGTCTTGACCTTATCCTCGGTCAGCACGCGGAAGGCATGGCGCACCATGGTGGTGCGCGCCACCTCGCCGAAGGTGCCGATATGCGGCAGACCCGAGGGGCCATAGCCGGTCTCGAAAATGACTTCGTCTTTTGGCTTCGCCTTGAGCCGCGCCACGATCTTCTTGGCCTCTTCGAACGGCCAGGCGTTCGATTGCTCGGCGAACGTCTTGAGCTCTTCGGGCGTGATTTGCGGCGCAATTTCGGCAGTGGTCATCGACATTCCGGCCTCCGGCGGGCAGACATAGGCGGCGAGCCCATTTCCGTCAATTCAAGCCGAAAACCCGCAAACACCAAAAGCAGCCATCTTGAGCCCGTCCAAAACCCCAAAGAACAAATCCGCCGCGGTGATCGGCGGCGGCCCCGCCGGGCTGATCGCGGCGGAGACGCTCGCCCGCGCCGGCGTCGCCGTCACGGTCTACGACCAGATGCCCTCGCTCGGCCGCAAGCTGCTGATGGCCGGGCGCGGCGGGCTGAACCTGACGCATAGCGAACCGCTGGCCGATTTCCTCAAGCGCTACGGCGATGCCGACGAGCGGCTCATCGCCGCGGTGACGGCGTTTCCCCCGGCGGCCTTGCGCGCCTTCGCCGACGCGCTCGGCGCCGACACCTTCGTTGGCTCCAGCGGCCGCGTCTTCCCCAAGGCGCTGAAGACCTCGCCGCTGCTGCGGACCTGGCTGCTGCGCCTGCGCAATCTCGGCGTCACCGTGAAGCTGCGCCACCGCTGGGCAGGCTGGGACGACGACGGGCAGCTTCGATTCAAAACGCCTGCCGAAGAAATTTTGGTGAAGCCCGATGTCACCGTGCTGGCCACGGGTGGCGCGAGCTGGCCGAAGCTCGGCTCGGACGCGCGCTGGGTCGATATCCTGCGTGGCGAGAAGGTCGCGGTGGCGCCGCTGCAGCCGGCCAATTGCGGCTTCACCGCCGCATGGTCCGACGTGCTGCGCGGCTTCGCCGGCCAGCCGCTCAAGCGCATCGCCATTTCCTTCGGCGAACGCACCGCGCGCGGCGAAGCGATGATGACGCAAACCGGCATCGAAGGCGGCGCGATCTATGCGTTGTCGTCGCCGATCCGCGACGCCATCAACGAAAACGGCAAGGCGACCATCACCATCGACCTGCTGCCGGACGTCACGGCCGCCAAGCTCGGCGAGCGCCTGTCGGCGCCGCGCGGCAAGCAATCGCTGACCAACTTTCTGCGCAAGAACACGCATCTGGCCGCCGTCGCGCTGTCGCTGCTGCATGAGGCGGCGCTGGCCAAGGGCAAGCCGCTGTCGGCGCTGCCGGCCTCGACCATCGCGGCACTGATCAAGGCGGTGCCGGTGAAACTGACCGGCGTGCAGCCGATCGCAACGGCGATCTCCAGCGCCGGCGGCATCCGCTTTGCCGAACTCGATGAGCACTTCATGCTGAAGAACAGCCGCGGCGTTTTCGTCGCCGGCGAAATGCTGGACTGGGATGCCCCGACCGGCGGCTATCTGCTGCAGGCGAGTTTCGCCACCGGCGTCGCCGCCGCGCAAGGCGCGCTGGCCTGGCTCGCCGGGTCCCGCAAAAAATGAAAGAAGGGCCGCCCCTTCCGGGACGGCCCTTCCATTGTCGAACCGCAATCCGCGGGACCGCTTAGCTGACGCGGAACCCCACCGAGGCGAGATTCCAGGTCGCGGCTGCCGACGTCTGCGGCGAAAGACAATGAGACACTGGATCACCTCCTTTCTGATGTTGACGATGGACCTAAGGTAAGCGGTCCACGCCGGATTGGAAGTGGCTTTCAGGCCTCAAAACGGGCTGATCGGGAAATAGCGCAGCCACAGGTCGGTGAATTTGCCCTGCTCCCAGAGGCGGAACAGCGCCCAGTTGATCGCTTGGCGCACGAGATCGTTGCCGCGGCGAACCGCGATGCCGACGCCCTCGCCGAAGAACCGGCTCTCGGTGTAGGGCCCGCCGACGAAGGCGCAGCAGCCTGCCGAATCCGTGCCGTTGAGCCAGAACGACAGCGAGATGCCGTCGCCGAACAGCAGATCGACCTCGCTTTTCTTCAGCGCCTCGCGCGCCGCCGCCACATCGGGGAACGGCCGCAGCTCGGCCTCGGTGAACAGCATCTTGAGATAGGCCTCGTGCGCGGTGCCGGCGACGACGCCGACCTTCTTGCCCTCGAGCGCGGCCGGCCGCACATCGACGATGCCGGCATTGCGGCGCGCCACGAAGCGCGCCGGCGTGCGGTAATAGGGATCGGTGAAATCGACGCGCTTGCGCATCGCCGGCGTCGCCGCGAACGAGGCGATCACGGCGTCGCCCTGATTGGCGTTGAGGCTGTCGATCAGGGTGTCGTAACGGCGCATCTGAACCGTGCAGGCGACCTTGATCTCCTCGCAGATCATCCGCGCCAGATCGACATTGAAGCCGACCGGCGCGCCGTCCGGCCCGGCATAATTGAACGGCGGATAGTCGGTCTCGGTGAGAAAGCGGATCACGGTGAGACGCGACAGGTCCGGCCGCTCGGGCCGGCGGCGCGGATCCCAAAAGCCGGGCACATCGGTCGGCGTGCGCACCGGGTTGGTGTCCGGCGCGTCGGCGGACGGCTGATCACGCTGCTCGCCCGGCCGCGTGACATGCGCCTGCGGCCATGCCGATGTGGCCGTCAGCAATAGCGCCAGCAGGCCAGCCGCCCCGCCCCACTTCAGCTTTTGGAAGAAACCCATCCGCCGGTCCGAACTCGATCAGATTCGGCCGGACCATAATGTGTTTTTGAGCGGAGGGGAAACCGGTTCGACGGGCCTCCGCTCTACGCGGTCAGGTGCTTCTCGATCTCGTGGACCGGCATCTTCACCAGGTCCTTGTCGATCTCGGCGCGCACCGCGGCCTTGAGGCCGTGTCCGTAGGCCTGCCGCAGGAAGCCGAGCGCCTTCGGCGGCGCCACCACGATCAGCGACTTCACGTCGTGGCCATTGATGGCCTGATCGAGTTTGGCGGCAAGATCGGCGAGGAAGGTTTCTTCCTCCTGCGTATGCCAATCCGTCTGACCGACCGATGAACGGCCGGGGCCGACGGAGGAGTGCGAACGGCCCGGCTTGTCGGTGCCGAGCTCATGAGTCGCGGCAGCCTTGTGCTCGTAGACCTCGCGCGTCTTCAGATTGGGAAATTTGGCGTCTCCGGCGTTCTCGAGAATGAGCGCCTTGGCGCCGTCGCAAACTACGACCCACTCGCCCTGATTGATGGTTAGCGCCATGAGAAAACCTCCTTGAAGTGCAAGCCATTAAAACGCGGACGCCGCCGCAGCGATTTGCGGCAGATCAACGCCTGACCCGGTATTTTTGTTGCGTGAGGTTAGTTGGTGCCGTCGAGCAACCTGCGCGCGATGACCTGCGCCTGAATTTCCGCCGCGCCCTCGAAGATGTTGAGGATGCGCGCGTCGCAGAGAATGCGCGACACGGGGAACTCCAGCGCGAAGCCGTTGCCGCCATGCACCTGCACGGCGTTGTCGGCATTGGCCCACGCCACGCGCGCGCCATAGAGCTTGGCCATGCCGGCTTCGAGATCGCAGCGGCGGCCGGAATCCTTCTCGCGCGCGGCATGGTAGGTGAGTTGACGCGCGATCATGATTTCGGTCGCCATCATCACGATCTTGTCGGAGACGCGCGGGAAATCGGCGATCGGCCGCGAGAACTGCACGCGCTGTTGCGCATAGTTCATCGCCGTTTCCATCGCCGCCTGCGCGACGCCGATGGCGCGCGCCGCGGTCTGGATGCGCGCGGATTCGAAGGTCTGCATCAACTGCTTGAAGCCGAGGCCCTCGACGCCGCCGAGCAGGTTCTCCGCCTTCACCTCGAAACCGTCGAAGGCGATCTCGTATTCCTTCATGCCGCGATAGCCGAGCACCTCGATCTCGGTGCCGGTCATGCCTTTCACCGGGAAGGGGTTCTTGTCATCGCCGCGAGGCTTTTCCGCCAGCAGCATCGAGAGGCCGCGATGCCCCGGCTCTTTCGGATTGGTGCGCACCAGCAGCGTCATCAGATCGGCGCGCACCGGATGCGTGATCCAGGTCTTGTTGCCATAGACCTTGTAGACATCGCCTTCGCGCACGGCGCGCGTCTTCAGCGAGGCAAGGTCCGATCCGGTGTTCGGCTCGGTGAACACCGCGGTCGGCAGCACTTCGCCGGATGCAATCTTCGGCAGCCACTTCGCCTTCTGCTCCGCCGTGCCGCCGCCGAGAATAAGTTCGGCGGCGATCTCCGAGCGCGTGCCGAGCGAGCCGACGCCGATATAGCCGCGCGACAATTCCTCGGAGACCACGCACATCGATTCCTTGCCGAGCCCCATGCCGCCGAATTCTTCCGGAATGGTCAGGCCGAACACGCCGAGTTCGGACATCTGCGCGATGATCTCGAGCGGGATATAACTGTTGGTGCGGTGCCAGCCTTGAGCGTGCTCGATGACTTCGGCGTCGGCGAAACGACGCATTTCCTCGCGGATCGATTCCAGCGTCTCGTCGAGCCCGGCCGCGCCGATGGTGGCGCCGTGATGGGCGCGCATCAGCTCCATGAGGCGGGCGCGGCGCTCGGCGGTGTTGCCGCCGGCGATCAGGGTCTCGACCGCCGGGGTCATGCGGGCGGCGACCTGGCTCATGGACAGACCCATGTCGGCGGGCCGCACGATCTCGCCTTGGCTCATCGGAATGCCGCCCAAGGTCTGCGCCAGCAATTCACTGAGACCGATCCGGGTGAGATGTTCCTCCATTTCGCCGAAGGTGCCGGCCTCCGTCATCCGTTCGGCATAGGCGGTGAGCTGCTTGACCGCTTCGGCGTAAGTGGCGAGCCAGGCGAGGCCGTGGGTGGCGCGCTGTTCGCGGTCGAACAGCTTGGCCACGGCGTGGCCCTCGACCACCACCTTGCCCCGGACCCGGACGGTGGCGTCCGCCAGCAGGGCTTCCATGGCGGCGACCGCCGCGCGGCCGAGTTCGACGAGGTCATGGTCGGCAGCGGTACGGGAAGCGGCAGTCGGCATGAGGGTCCTCGGAAGTGGCCTTTACAAACAACCCGGCGGGCTCGGCGCAGAGTATGCGTGCAACGCACAAAAGCAAAGGGCAGCACCGGCCGCGCCCGCCCCGGCCGTGCGGGAATACCGGAAAATTAACCAATTCAGGCTCTTGTCAGGGGCCACAAAAGTGCGTGCGGCTTCCCTCACCCCGACGAGTTCCAATCCGGTCATGCGCTTCAGATTGCAGCTCTTTTCGTTGCTGTCGCTGAACCGGCTGCTGACCCGGTTTTCGGTCCGCACCCGCATCATCGTGCTGGCGGTGGCGCCGCTGGTCGGCTTGACCGCCAATGCCGCCATCTACAGCGTCGGCGAGCGCGAGGTCGACGAGGCGTTCCAGACCGTCGACCATGCGCACCGCCTCGCCGACGCCAGCCGCGACTTTCGCAATTCCATCGCGCTGATGCGCATCGCCCTCAAGGATTTCGCCCGCGAGCGCAATTCGTCCGCGGATGCCTTTCCGCAGGCGCTCGACCTTGCCAATCGCAGCCTCGACACCATCGCCATGCTGGTGGGGTCCGACGGCGCGTCGCAAATGCTGGCGCTGCGCGACGACATGATCACGGTCGGCACCAACTATGCCGAGCTCCATAATACGCAACGCATCCTGGGTCTCACCGAGAACGAAGGCCTGCGTGCGGCGCTCAATAATTCCGGTGCGCGCATTGAAGCAGCCATCAACGACAGCCTGAGCTGGCTTGCTCCTTCAGAGGCCCGTCGCATTGTCGTGGTGCTGCTCAACATGCGCCACCACGAAGCCGAATATCGGCTCAATCCGACCGAACTGACGCGTGTTCTGTTCGACGGCGCCTATCGCGATTTCGTCCGGCTTTTCGGCGGCATCGAGGGTGCGCCCGAGAAGAAAGACAAGCTTGCCGACGAGATCAAGGACTATCACGACATCTTCCTGGATTGGGTCGCGCTGAACGACCGCACCAATCCGTTACGCACGATCATCGACATCGACAGTCAGAACCTGCTGCCACGCGCGACCGCGATCATCGAAGCGGCCAACCGGGCCGCGACCACCGCGAGCGAGCGGCTCGCCGCATCGCAGGCGCAGACCCGCGGCGGCCTTATCGCGGCCGGCATCACCATGGCTATCCTCGGCCTGGCCTTCAGCTGGTACGTCGGACGCAGCATCACCGGACCGCTGCACAATCTGGCCGGAAGCATGAAGCGGTTGGCCGCCGGCGAAACCACGGTGCAAATCCCGGACACCGGCGCCCGTGACGAAATCGGCGATATGGCGCGCACGGTCTTGGTATTCCGCGATTCCATGATCGAGCGGCACAAGCTCGCCTCCATCCAGAGCGAACACAGCCGCGCCCGCGAAGCGCGCAGCGACAGCATCACCGCGGCGATCCGCCGCTTCGAAACCTCGGCCGCGGCTGCGCTCGGCAAATTGCGCACCGCTTCGCTCGAGCTGGAACAGAACTCGGCCGCGCTCAACCGAACCGCCGACACGGTTTCCGCCGAAGCGCAGGGCGCCGAGCGCAGCGCCACCGCCGCTTCAGGCAACGTCGCCGGCGCGGCCAATTCGATCGAGGAGCTCGCCACCTCCATCGATGCGATTGCCGCCCAGGCCAATCAATCGAACGACGTCGCCGCGCGCGCCGTGACGGAAGCCCAGCGCACCGTCAAGACCATGGCCGATCTCGACCATGCCGCCACCCGCATCGGCGAGGTCGTCGGTCTCATCCAGGCCATCGCCGGACAAACCAATCTGCTGGCGCTGAATGCCACCATCGAGGCGGCCCGCGCCGGCGAAGCTGGCCGCGGCTTCGCCGTGGTCGCCGCCGAGGTCAAGTCGCTGGCCGCGCAGACCGCCCGGGCGACGGAAGAGATCGCCGATCAGGTCGGCGGCATCCAGACCGCCGCCGCCGGCACGGCGCTGGCCATCGAGCAGGTCAATACCATCATCCGCGACATGGCCGCGATCGCCACCTCGGTCGCCGCCACCGTCGAGCAGCAGAACGCCGCAGTCGCCGTTATTGCCGAAGGAGTCAGCCGCGCCTCTGACGACGCCCGTACCGGGGCCGAAGCCATGAGCCGCGTCGCCGGGGTTGCGGTCGATGCGCGCTCGACCGCCGCCGGCGTCAAGGAACTTGCCGACGCCGTCGCCGTTGAGGCGGGCAGCATCGACGATGAAATTCGCCGCTTCCTGAACGACGTGCGGGCGGCGTAACGATCCGTCCGCTTGCGGCAGGAATGACGCAAGCGTCACTTGCCAACGCCCCGCCGATCGCCAAATCTGCTGACAGCCACGCAGCTCAGGATCTCAGCGCTTTGCGCCTTCTCAAGTCATCATTGCGCGTCGTCGTGGAGGCCGGCCGGCAATTCATCGCCGATGACGGTTGGGCCATCGCCAGCCACATCGCCCTGTCGCTGCTGATGGCGATGTTCCCTTTCATGATCGTCTGCACCGCACTGGCCGCGGTGTTCTTCGGTTCCGAAAGCCTGGCGGACGAAGCGGCGCGCATTCTGCTCGAAGCCTGGCCCGAGCAGGTCGCTGGTCCGATCGCGGCCGATATCCGCGGCGTACTGACCGGCAGCCGCGGCAACGTGCTGACCTTCGGCGTTCTGTTCGCGCTCTACTTCGCCTCGAGCGGGGTCGAAAGCCTGCGCATTGCGCTCAACCGCGCCTATGGCATGGCCGAACGGCGACCATGGTGGCTGCTGCGCATCGAGTCGATCGGCTACGTCATCGTCGGCGCAATCTCACTGCTGGCCTTCTCATTTCTGGTGGTGCTGGCGCCGTTCATCTGGAGCCGCATCGTGCGCTATGTGCCGACGCTGGAGCCGCTCAGCGGTCTCGTCACCCTGTCGCGTTTCGCGACGGCGGCCATCGTGCTGATTATCTCGCTGCTGATCGTGCACCGCTGGCTGCCGGCGGGCCGCAGGCGTTTCGTCGAGATTGCGCCGGGCATCGTTGCAACGCTGGTGCTGTGGATGATCGGCGGCGCCGCCTTTGGTCGTTACCTCGCCGATTACGCCTTTGCCTATGTCAACATGTATGCGGGTCTCGCCTCGGCGATGATCGCGCTGATCTTTCTCTATGTCTGCGCTTCGATCTTCATCTTCGGCGGCGAACTGAACTCGGTGGTGCAGAAAATAAGGCTCGGCCGCATGGCGACGGCCGAGCCCGAACCCGTTCACGAAGATCAGCCGACGCTGCCGTAACGGCCGCTTAAGACTGACCCACCACTTCCAGCACGTCCTCGAAGGTCTTGAGCCCCATTCGCGGCGCGTTCACCAGGCACGCCATGTTGCCAGGGGGGTGCTGGTTCTTCCACATCATGGTGTGCGCCTTCGGGATTTCCATCCAGGAGAACGTCTTCGACAGGCACGGGTCGATGCGGCGCTCGAGCACGAAGCGGTTGGCCTGCGAGGCCTGTTTCAAATGCGCGAAGTGCGAGCCCTGAATGCGCTTCTGCCGCATCCAGACATAGCGAGCGTCGAACGTGATGTTGAAGCCGGTGGTACCAGCGCAGAACACGACCATGCCGCCACGCTTCACCACCATCGCCGAAACCGGGAAGGTCTGCTCGCCCGGATGCTCGAAGACGATATCGACGTCGCGCTTGCCGGTGATGTCCCAGATCGCCTTACCGAAGCGGCGCGCTTCCTTGGCCCAGTCGTTGAACTCCGCGGAATTCACCTGGGGCAACTGGCCCCAGCATTTGAAATCCTTGCGATTGATCACGCCCTTGGCGCCGAGGTTGTAAACATACTCGGCCTTGGAGTCGTCGGAGATGACGCCGATGGCATTGGCGCCGGAGGCCGCGGCAAGCTGGATGCCAAACACGCCGAGACCGCCGGAAGCGCCCCACACCAGAACGTTGTCACCCGGCTTGAGCGTATGCGGCGCGTGGCCGAACAGCATGCGATAGGCGGTGGCGAGCGTCAGCGTGTAACAGGCCGCCTCTTCCCACGACAGATGCGCCGGCTTGATCATCAACTGGCGCGACTGCACGCGGCAGAACTGCGCGAATGAACCGTCCGGCGTCTCGTAGCCCCAGATGCGCTGCGATGGCGACAACAGCGGATCGCCGCCATTGCAGTCCTCGTCGTCGCCATCGTCCTGGTTACAGTGGACGATGACTTCGTCGCCGACCTTCCAGCGCTTCACCTTCGAGCCGACCGCCCAGACGATGCCCGAGGCATCGGAGCCGGCGATATGAAACGGCTGCTTGTGGACGTTGAAAGGGGTGATCGGCTGGCCGAGGCCGGCCCAGATGCCATTGTAATTGACGCCAGCGGCCATCACGAGGACGAGCACATCCTCTTCACCGATCGGCCAGGTCGGCACGGCTTCGAGCTGGAACGACTGCTCGGGCGGCCCGTGGCGCTCCTGCCGGATGACCCAGGCGTGCATCTTCTCGGGGACATGACCGAGGGGCGGGATTTCACCCATGTCATAAAGGCTCTTGAGCGGCCCCACCCGCTCCACCTTCGCAACCGCCGGCATCGGCTGATCTCCTTGGATATAGGTTTGTTTTATTTTTCCGCAGAGAGTGTGACCCAACTCATGCTGCGATGCAATATCGCCGCGGTTGGCGTTTAAGGGTTCCGCAAGCCACCGCAGCTAGGGTCGCCGCCTCACAATGCGGCGAGACGCATGGCGGTTTCGGACAGTAACCACCTGACGGACAGCAAGGACCCGACGCTGCTTCAAGGCGCGGTGCTGACCCGGCCCGTGGAACTCGTCAGCGTGGCTCTATTCGTCGCCACGACGGCCTATCTTTTATCCAGCTATTTCAATCACCTGTGGCTGATCGGCGCGGATGGCAGGGGCATCCCCGACGACTTCGTCAATGTCTGGGCGGCAGGCCGGATGGTACTCGAAGGCCATTCGCCGTCCGTCTATGACTGGCCGGCGCACAAGGCCATGGAGGAGATGGCGCTTGGCCGGCCATTCGAGGGTTATTTCGGCTGGCACTATCCGCCGAACTTCCTGTTCGTCGCCGCCGCGCTGGCGCTGCTGCCTTATCTCGGCGCCTATCTGTTGTGGCTCGCCGTCACCTTCCCGATCTATCTCGCTGCTATTCGAACGATCATTGGCGAACGCAGCGGCTATTTGCTCGCCGCCGCGTTTCCCGGCGTGCTGTTCAACGCCATTGTCGGCCAGAACGGTTTCCTGAGCGCGGGGTTGATGGGCGCCGGCCTCGTGCTGCTCGCGGAGCGACCGATCCTCGCCGGCCTTGCTTTCGGCGTTCTCACCTACAAGCCGCAACTCGGCATCCTCATCCCGATCGCGCTGATCGCCGGTGGCTACTGGCGCACCATCGCCGCAGCGGCGACATTGGCGCTGGCGTGGTCGGCGATATCGCTGGCCACCTTCGGCCTGCCGACATGGCAAGGCTTCATCGCCAATATCAGCCACACGTCGGAAGCGTTTCTGTCCAAGGGCTGGGCCAATTTCGGCAAGCTGCAAACGGCTTTCGGCATGATCCGCTCGATGGACGGCAGCGAAGCGCTGGCCTGGTCGGTGCAAGGCGGCATCATTGCCATTGCGGCTATCGCGATTGCCGTGTTGTGGCGCAGCCGCGCGTCCTATGACATCAAAGCCGCGGGCCTCAGCGTCGCCGCCCTGCTCGCGACGCCTTATCTCTATGCCTACGACCTCACTGTGCTGGCCGTGCCGCTGGCCTTCCTGTTTCATCGCGCTCGGCAAACAGGCTTCCTGCCCTACGAGCTGCCAACGATCGGCGCCGCCTGTTTGCTACTACTGATCTTCCCCTTCATCGTCCTCCCGCTCGGCTTTGTTGCCGTTCTCCTCGTTGCAGGCCTGGTGGCACGCCGCGCCTTGACGGAGTTGGGGTTTCGCACCAGCCGAATTCATATTGCGTTGCAATAAAAAACACGGCACCTTGGGTTATTCCCATGAGTGCCGGTCATGACCATCGAGAAGCAGAAGCGCGATAAACCCTGGATTTTCCGCACCTATGCGGGCCATTCCACGGCCGCGGATTCCAACGCGCTGTACCGCAAGAACCTCGCCAAGGGGCAGACCGGCCTGTCGGTCGCCTTCGATCTGCCGACGCAAACCGGTTACGACAGCGACCATGTGCTCTCGCGCGGCGAAGTCGGCAAGGTCGGCGTGCCGATCAGCCATCTCGGCGACATGCGCGCGCTGTTCGATCAGATCCCGCTCGGCTCGATGAACACCTCGATGACCATCAACGCCACCGCGGCGTGGCTGATGGCGCTCTATATCGCGGTCGCCGACGAAACCGGCGCACCGCGCACGGCGCTGACCGGCACCATCCAGAACGACATCATCAAGGAATACCTGTCGCGCGGCACCTATGTGTTTCCGCCCAAGCCGTCGCTGCGCCTGATCAAGGATGTCGCCATCTTCACCACCTCAGAACTGCCGAAGTGGAATCCGATGAACATCTGCTCCTATCACCTGCAGGAAGCCGGCGCGACGCCGGTGCAGGAGCTCGCTTACGCGCTCGCCACCGCCATCGCCGTGCTCGACACCGTCAAGAACTCCGGCGAAGTCGATCAGGCCAAGTTCGGCGAGGTGGTCGGCCGCATCTCGTTCTTCGTCAATGCCGGGCTGCGCTTCGTCACCGAAGTCTGCAAGATGCGCGCCTTCAGCGAATTGTGGGACGAGATCACGCGCGAGCGCTACGGCGTCACCGATCCCAAGCAGCGCCTGTTCCGCTATGGCGTGCAGGTCAATTCGCTGGGCCTCACCGAACCGCAGCCGGAAAACAATGTCGCCCGCATTCTCATCGAAATGCTGGCTGTCACGCTGTCGAAAAACGCGCGCGCGCGCGCCGTGCAATTGCCGGCGTGGAACGAGGCGCTCGGCCTGCCGCGGCCGTGGGACCAGCAATGGTCGCTGCGCATGCAGCAGATCCTCGCCTACGAAACCGATCTCCTCGAATACGGCGACATCTTCGACGGCTCTTCCGAGATCACCCGCAAGGTGGAGGAGCTCAAGGCCGAAGCCCGCGAGGAGCTCAAGCGCATCGAGGACATGGGCGGCGCGGTGGCCGCGGTCGAAACCGGCTACATGAAGCAGCGGCTCGTCGAATCCAACACCGCGCGGCTCGAAGCCATCGAGCGCGGCGATCAGGTGGTCGTCGGTGTCAACAAATATCTCGAAACCGAGCCCTCGCCGCTGACCGGCGGCATCGCCTCGATCATGACCGTGCCGGAAGAAGCCGAGCACAATCAGATCGAACGGCTCAATGCCTGGCGCGCGCAACGCGACAACAAGGCCGTCGCCGAGGCGCTGGCCGCACTCAAGCGCGCCGCCACCGAAGGCAGCAACATCATGCCGCCGTCGATCCAGTGCGCCAAGGCCGGCGTCACCACCGGCGAATGGGGCTGGACCTTGCGCGAAGCCTTCGGCGAATACCGCGCGCCGACCGGCGTCGGCAACGCCATGCGTAACGACGTCGAGGGGCTCGACGACATCCGCGCCGATGTCGATCGCGTGTCGTCGAAGCTCGGCCGCCGCCTCACTTTCCTCGTCGGCAAGCCGGGACTCGATGGCCACTCGAACGGCGCCGAACAGATCGCCGTGCGCGCGCGCGATGCCGGCATGCAGGTGGTCTATGAAGGCATCCGCCTGACGCCGGAAGAAATCGTCGAAGCCGCGCGCGACAACAAGGCTCATGTCATCGGCCTGTCCATCCTCTCGGGCAGCCATCTGCCGCTGGTCAAGGATGTCGTCGGCCGCATGAAGGCCGCCGGGCTCGATGTGCCGGTGGTCGCCGGCGGCATCATCCCGCCGGAAGACGCCGCCGAACTGGAGAAGGCCGGCGTCGCCGCCGTCTATACGCCGAAGGACTTCGAGCTCAACCGCATCATGGGCGACCTCGTGCGCATCGTCGAGCGCAAGAACAGCCTGACCAACGCATAAGCTTCGCGCGCCGCGGTTCAGGCCGCGCGGCGCGTCGCCTGATCATCCGCCGCCGACGTGAAGGCATACACATCCATCCGTAGGATGCTGTAGGTCGAGCTGACATGCAGACGCTCGACCTTCGGCGTCGCACCGGCCGCGCCGAGCGCGACATAGAGCGGCAGCAGGTGCTCTTCGGTCGGATGGTTCTTGGTCGCGTAGGGCGCCAGCCCGCGATAGGCGAGCACCTCGTCGGTGCGGCCGTCGTTCAGACGCACGTCGAACCAGTCGGCAAACTCATTCACCCAGGCCGGCGCCGGATCGTTGACATCATGGCCGCGGAATTCCGACAGGTCGTGCGTGAAACTGCCGCTGCCGACGATCAGCACGCCCTGCTCGCGCAGCGGCGCGATCGCGCGGCCGAGCTTGAGATGATGCTCGGGCCCGAGATGCGGCTGCACCGAGAGCTGCACGACCGGAATATCGGCCGCCGGGTACATCAACGACAGCGGCACCCAGGCGCCGTGATCGAGGCCTCGCGCGTGATCGGTGTCGGTCTCAAAACCGGCATCTTTCAACAATTGCACAACCTCGCCCGCGAGCGCGGCCGAACCCGGCGCCGGATAGCGCATGGCGTAGAGCTGACGAGGGAAGCCGTAGAAATCGTGGATCGTCTCGTTGGCGGTCACGGCATTCACCGCCGGCCGCGCGGTTTCCCAGTGCGCCGAGACCACCAGGATCGCCTTCGGGCGCGGCAGCTTGGCGCCCAGGTCCGACAGGAAACCGCGGGCGGGGGTGTCGGTCAGCGGCAAGGTCGGCGCGCCATGCGACAGAAACAGGGCCGGCAGGGTCGGGGAATTCGTCATGGGATTTCTCCTCGCTTTCGCCAGGACAGATAGCGCCCGAACACGGGTGTGATAATTCGGCATTTTATGAATTCATTTCATACCAATAGTGTGAGATATTGATCTCATGCTCGACCGGTTCACCAGCATGTCCGTGTTCGTCCGGGTGGCCGCCCTCGGCAGCCTGTCGGCCGCCGCACGGGCGCTGGGCCTGTCGCCGACCATGGTCACCAAGCACATCGCGGCGCTGGAAAGCCGCCTTGGCGTGAAGCTGTTTCATCGTTCGACACGGCGGCTGTCGCTTACCGAGGCCGGCCGCAACTATCTGGAATCGGCCGAGCGCATCCTCGCCGACGTCGAGACCGCGGAGAGCGCCGTTGCCGCCGAGCGCATCGAGCCGCGCGGCTTGTTGCGCATCAATGTGCCGGTCAGCTTCGGCAGCCGGCATATCGCGCCGCTGCTCAACGAATTCCTGCACGGTCATCCGCACGTGACGATCGAACTCGGTCTCAACGACCGCCTTGTCGATCTCGCCGAGGAAGGCTGGGATCTGGCGATCCGCATCGGCCATCTGGCCGAATCGAGCCTGATCGCGCGGCGCCTCGCGCCCTGCACGACCGCGCTCGCGGCATCGCCGCGCTATCTCAAATCCCGCGGCACGCCGAAGACCATCGCGGACCTGAAACAGCATAATTGCCTGAGCTACACGTTGTGGCGGACCGGCGGCACCGGCCGTTGGCGCTTCGGCCGGAACGGCGAGATTGCCGTCGAAGTCGATGGCACCATTCGCGCCAATAATGGCGATGCATTGTGTGCGGCCGCGGTGGCCGGCGAAGGCATTGTCTACGAGCCGACTTTCAATCTCGCCGACGACCTGCGCGCCGGCACGCTCGTCAAGGTGACGCTCGACCAGCCCACCGTCGAACTCGATGGCATCTATGCGGTCTATCTGCCGAACCGGAATCCGCCGGCGAAGCTGCGCGTCTTCATCGACTTCCTGGCCGAGCGCTTTGCCCATGCGCCGTGGGATCGCAGCCTGCGCTGAACGACGCGACCAACGACAGCCTCAATTGGCAATCCGAAGCGACGCCAGCGCCTCGGCCAGCCTCGACGGGCTGACCGGCTTGGTGAGGTAGACGCTCATGCCGGCAGCGCGCGCGGCCTTGTCGTCATCCGGCCCGTCGCGACCGGAAAGGCCGATGATCGCGACCTGCCCGGCGTAGTCTGGCAAGGCGCGAATGCGGCGCGCCGCTTCCAGTCCGTCGATATCGGGCAGCGCGACGTCCATCAGCACGGCGTCATAGCCGCCGCGCGCGGCCGCCTTCACGGCGCCCTCGCCGCTCTCGACGAAGTCGACGCGATGGCCGAGGGCCTTAAGGATCGTGTTCATCACCACGCGGCCATAAGGGTTGTCTTCGGCGCACAAAATCGTCAGCGACGCGGATGCGCTGCCCCGCTCCGCCGCCGCGCCGGACGCCGCATCGTTCGCCGGATCGACCAGCGCGGTGAGCGTGAAGGTGGAGCCCTTGCCCGGCTTGCTGGTGACGGTGAGGTCGCCGCCCATGGCGCGCGCGATGCGGCGCACGAAGACGAGGCCGAGGCCGGCGCCGCCATAACGCCGCGCCACGTCTTCATTGGCCTGCGCGAAGGGCCTGAACAGCCGCTTCACTTCCGTCGGGGACAGTCCGATGCCGGTGTCGGTGAAGCTAAAGCTCAGGCGCCACCGCCCGCGCGCGGCTTTCGTCGCGCCGGCCGTGAAACGGATCGAGCCGGCGTGCGTGAACTTCACGGCATTGTCGGCGAGATTTTCCAGCGCCGTGCGCAGACGCAGCGCATCGCCCGACACCAGCGCCGGCAAGTCGGCAATGATCGTTTCGGCGGCGACCGACTTGCTGCCGGCGCGCGAGGCCAGGGCCTCGCCGACCGACTCGGCAAGCAGCCGCGGCGAGAGCGGCTCGGCGCGGACCACGAGCCCCTTGGCGTCGGCGCGCACGGCATCGACCAGCAGGGTCGCAATCTGCGCCAGATGATCGGCGCCGCTCTTGATGGCATCGGCCCAGCCGCGCTCGCGCGCGCCGAGATCGGACGCCGACAGCAGTTCGGCCAGCGCGACAATGCCGGTCAGCGGCGTGCGGATATCATGAGCGATGCCGGCGAGCGCGGCCTCCATAGCGCGCTCGCGCGCAAGAGATTTGGCGCGCTCACGCGAAAGAGATTTGGCGCGCTCACGCGAAAGAGATTCGGCGCGCGCGGCCGGCACCCGGCCCGGCCGCTTCGGCTGCCGGACCACGGATGTCCTGGCCTTTTTGACGGCCGTGCTGACGGCCTTTTTGCGCTTCGCCATAATCTCTCGCCCCTGCGGGCGACCTTGCCATGGCGGCGGCGCTCAATCGAGCCCGACCCGGCGGCGGATGTCGGACGGGGTTAACCCCTGCGCGCGCAGTTCGCGCAAGGCCGTGGCGGCCGTCGATTTCGACAGTTTGCGGCCGTCGGCGTCCAGAATAAGACGGTGGTGGCGATAACGCGGCGCCGGCAGGCCGAGCAGGCTTTGCAACAGCCGATGTACGCTGGTGGCATGAAACAGGTCCAGCCCGCGCACGATATCGGTGACGCCCTGCAGCGCATCGTCGACGACGACGGCGAGGTGATAACTCGCCGGCGTATCCTTGCGGGCGAGCACGACGTCGCCCCACGCCGCCGGATCGGCGGCGATATCGCCGGTGGCGCCATCGCCGGATTCGGACCAGGTCAGCTTGCCCGTCACCTGCGCGAGCGCCTTCTGCATATCGAGCCGCAGCGCATAGGGCTCGCCCGCGCCGATGCGGCGGGCGCGCTCGTGCGCCGGCATTAATTTGGCCGCGCCCGGATAGAGCGGCGCGCCGTCCGGATCGCGCGGCCACGGTTCCCGTGCGGCGACCAGCGACGCGATCTCGGCGCGGCTCTCGAAGCTCGGATAAATAAGCCCCATCGCCTCGAGCCGGGCCAGCGCAGCGCGATAATCGGCAAAGTGTTCCGACTGCCGCCGCACCGGCTGTTCCCACGTCACGCCGAGCCAGGCGAGATCCTCGTCGATCGCCGCCTCGTATTCCGGCCGGCAGCGCGCGCCGTCGATATCCTCGATGCGCAGCAACATCCGCCCGCCGGCCGCGCGCGCGGCTTCGGCGTTAAGCAGCGCGGAGAGCGCGTGACCCAGATGCAGGTAGCCGTTCGGGCTCGGGGCAAATCGGAAAACGGGTGGCATTGCCTTCATTGACTCGTCATACCCTGCGAAAGCAGGGTATCCAGCCCTATATCATTTCAGCGAAGGGCTGGATCGTCCGCCTTCGCGGACGATGACGGAAAAAATGACCCACTTCCTCCACACCCAGGCCGATCTCGAAGCCGGCCTTGCCGAACTGATCCGCATCGACCCGCGCCTTGCGCCGGTTGCGGAAACGGCCGGCGCCTTCAACCTTCGCCGCCGCGAGGGCGGCTATCCCGGCCTGTGCGCCATTGTCTGCGGTCAGCAACTATCGACCGCCAGTGCCGCCGCCATCCGCGACCGTTTATTCAAAGCCTTCGATCCGTTTCATCACGACACCGTGCGCTCCGCGCGCAGCGACAAGCTCAAGCGGCTCGGCCTGTCGAACGCCAAGATCAAGGCGGTCAAGGAAATCGGCAAGGCGGTCTCCACCGGCGCGATCGATCTCAACGCCGTCGGCGAGATGGATGCCGACGCGGCGCACGCGCTGCTCACGGCGCTGCATGGCGTCGGGCCGTGGACCGCCGACATCTATCTGTTGTTCTGCCTCGGCCATGCCGACGCTTTTCCCGCCGGCGATCTCGCCGTGGCGGAGGCGGCACGCATCGCTCTCGACCTGAAGAAGCGGCCCGACCCCAAGGCGCTGACCAAAATCGCCGAAGCCTGGCGGCCGTGGCGCGGCGTCGCGGCGCATCTGATGTGGGCCTATTATCACGTCGTCAAACGCCGCGAGGGCATCAACCTCGAGACCGCCGGCAAAAAGCCCGTCAAGACAGCGAAGAAAAAGGCCAAAGCCGTCGATGCGAAAAAGCACTGGCCGCAGATCAAAAAGACCAAATCGTCTGCTAAGAAGAAAACCGTGACGGCCAGACGTGCCGGCAAGATAACCGGCAAGAAAGAAGGAGCCAGGCGTGCCACTCGACGGACCTCGTCTTGAACCCAAATCCGGCAAGGCGAAGCAGCTCGTCGTCTTCCTGCACGGCTACGGCGCCGACGGCAACGACCTGATCGACATCGGCCTGGCCTGGCAGAACCTGCTGCCGGACGCCGCTTTCGTCTCGCCGCACGCGCCCCGCCCTTGCGGCCAGGCGCCGGTCGGCCGCGAATGGTTTCCCCTGACCTTCCGCGACCCCAATGAGCGCTGGACCGGCGTCAACATGGCCGCCCCCGCGCTGCAGGAATTCCTCGATGCCGAACTGGCGCGCCACGACCTGCCGGGCGAGGCGCTGGCGCTGGTCGGCTTCAGCCAGGGCACCATGATGTCGCTGCAGGTCGGCTTGCGCCGCGCGGTCGCGCCGGCGGCCATTGTCGGCTACTCAGGTATGCTGGTATTGCCCGAGGAAGGCGATCCCGAAGCCTTCGCCGCCGAGATCACCAGCCGCCCGCCGGTGCTGCTGATTCACGGCGACCAGGACCAGCTCATCCCGGTACAGGCCCTGATGCACGCGGCGCAGAACCTCGCCGCGCTCGAGGTCCCGGCGCAATGGCATATCTCGCCCGGCGTCGGCCATGGCATCGACCAGGAAGGCCTGCGCCACGGCGGCGAATTCCTCGCCCGGCATTTTGCGGCCCGCAAATAAACGCTGTCTATCCATGGGGGGCGGCGGCTGGGCGCCCCCTTGCATCTTTTTCACAATCCCGTCACGCTGCCCTACTAATAGAGGCTAAGCCGCGTGGCGGCGGCTGTCCTTGGAGGTCGAGGAGCAGCGCTTGAACGTGCATGTTTCGCCAGCCGGGTTTCCGGCCCTTGTGCTCAACGCCGATTTCAGACCGTTGAGTTACTACCCCCTGTCCTTGTGGTCCTGGCAGGACACGATCAAGGCGGTGTTTCTCGAACGGGTCAGTATCGTCGCCAATTACGACCAGGCGGTACGAAGTCCCAGTTTCGAGATGAGATTGCCGAGCGTCGTATCGCTCAAGACCTACGTCAAGCCTTCGACCCACCCTGCCTTTACCCGCTTCAACGTTTTTCTGCGCGACCGGTTTTCCTGCCAATATTGCGGCAGCCGCGACGACCTGACCTTCGATCATGTCATTCCCCGCTCGCGTGGCGGCATCACTTCCTGGGACAACGTCATCACCGCCTGCTCGCCCTGCAATCTGCGCAAGGGCTCGCTCACCATGAGCGAGGCGCACATGTTCCCGGCGCAGATGCCGTACCAGCCGACGGTACACCACCTGCACCGCAACGGCCGCCAGTTCCCGCCGAACTATCTGCACGATAGCTGGCTCGATTATCTCTATTGGGATACCGAGCTGGAACCGTAAGGCGAGAGCCGCGTCAACCCGTTTGAATCAAGGGCGTGGACCGACCACCGCTTCATCGCTCTCGAACGCGAGAGATTCGACTTGCGAAGCGAACTCCCGCAATCCTTGCTCCCAGGTGCTCAACATTGACTTGCCCACTTCGGGATGCGCACTACGGTCGCGGAAATAGTCTCGAACGGCAGCTCGCGTGTCAGCGACAGAGGACGCCACCTGTTCGATCGTCTCCCGGACTTCAGCAGGATCCATTTCGCATCTCGCCTGCCCAAGCAGTTGAATCGCCTTTCTGTTCGGCCAGTTTGTGCTTCCGTTTAGCGTGAGGGCCATTGAATCTTTGGGCAAGTAGGCGCGCGTGGTCACGACGTCATAGGCCGGCGCGAAGCGCAAGGGAGAAACTGCATCGTCATACGTGACGGCAAAATTCTTCAGGTGGGCGTCTCCATTGCCGACGATACAATTTAGTACGAAGAGCCTGAAGGCGGCGCCAAGCGCCACCTTTCGCTCGATCGGAGATTGAGGAGCGAAAAACGTTGCTATCGTTTTGAATAGCCGCGTCTCGTAGCCGCCGAGATATTTCTTGTCCGTGCCCAGGCCGTTGAGCACACAGAAATCCTCAAACCCGCGGTACGTGCCGTCAGTTTTTCGGTCGAAACGCTGGACCACCAAAGCTGCACCGTCTTCGGATAGATCATTTCTGGCAACTTCAAGACCTGCACGTTCGGCGGCCATGAGGCAAAAGTGCTCATTGGCCGCTAACTCGGGATATTCGGACGTCCAGAATTTTACGATATGGGTTGCACCTCTGATAAACGGCTTGGGATCGTGCGGTGAATCTTCAGCGCGAATCATGACCTTTGGCTGAACTCCGGAAATGCCGGAGTTTTGGGCGAAACGCTCGAGCAGATATTCCACCAGCTCCCCACCCCGCCGCGCCTTCAGAATCTCGTCGATGGACTGGAAAGGAACGTCCTCGTTCAAATTCGCGTCGGGCGCTGTATAGCGTAATCGACCGATTTGCGAGCGCCCGACAATTCCAAGTAGATCGAGATCGTCAAAGGTACCCGCGGCCTTGGCGAACATGCGCTTCAGACGGTCCCGCATCTCTCCTTCAGGAACATTCATCTGAAAGATTGGATGAAGCCCGGCGTCGGAATTCCAGGAGGCGTTTCGAGGCGGCATCGTGATCGAAACCGCGAATGGCGCCGGTGTGCCCTCTTGATAGGAAAACGCGGTACCGCGCCGGCCGTGGCGGTCGAGAAGGCCTGCGGATCGGCTATCGGTCCAAACGCGGAGCATTGGACTCTTCCTCTCGGCTGAGATCTTCCAGCGTTGGGCGACCCGCGTTCATCTCGGTCGGGACAAGGTCCAACCTGAGTGCATTCAGGATGGCGCGGAGCCGTTTGAAGCCGATGTCGATGGCCCGTCCATTTTCGAGCGCCTCGACTCGGGCTCGACTTGTACCGGCCAACTCGGCAACTCGTCCCTGAGTGAGGCCAAGCTCCAGCCGCCGCGCTTTGACTCGCCCCCCTATGTCAATGATATCCATGGCGTTGCCTCATATATGCAGCAAAACGAAGTTAAAAGCGAATTATGCATCATATATGAGGCGAAACTTCATTGTGTCAAGCCTCATAAACGAGGCAAAATCCCACAAAACTGTAGGAATGCCTCAAATACGAGGCATTTAAATGTTCCATCTATTGAGATGCGGCGGCCCCGATATCGCACTGAATTGCGGTCCGCATTCCCGTCTTTTGGGATGCAACGCACCGAATGTCCTTGAATAAGCCCCCCCAACTCGACGCACTCACGGGATGCACCAAAGGCGCTGCATCATCGCGGCGGCACGCGGCTTAGCCGACGCCAGCCATACGGCGCGATGTCGGTGTCGGTGCCGACAACCTGGCCGGCGGCGTTGGTCCAGTAGTAATTGTTGCCCAGGCCAACGACATATTCGGTGCCGGTCGCCGGATCGGCATAGACGTCGATGCCGAGGCGGGCGCGCGAGCCTTCCTCCATCACACGATCGATCACGGCGCCGCGCTCCGCCCAGCCGCGCATGATGATGTCGGAAATCGCCGCGTTATTCGCCGTGGTGATGCGCGACACCGCAGCATTGGTGCCGAGCTGACGCTCGCTCCAGGCCGGATCAAGTTGCGCCGTTCGCAGCATGTGCGCCAGCAGCCCCGCCGCCATACCCGACACCGGCGCCGGCGCGAGGAAGCCGACAATCTGATCGGCCCACCACATGCCGCCGGCCTGGTTACCGATGCTGTTGATGCTGGTCTGCACATAGGCCGTCATCGCCACGCCATGACGGCGGCAGGAGAATGCCGCCTCGCCTTCGTCGCGGTGCATCCCCACCGCTGCGGCGTAGCGATTGGTGAGCTGGCTGAGTTCGGGCAATGGCCGACTTGAAACCAGCCTGACGGATTCGCACAAGGACGCGAGCTTCGCCTCGCCCCACGACGCCGAATACTGCGCGCCATCGCGATAGCGCGCCACTTTGTAGAACGTGACGCCGGTCGGACTGTAGTCGCTGCCTTCATGGAAGCCGGCGCCGGCCAATGTCGAAGTCGGCACGACGAAAAACGGCTCGGCCGGATCGTTGATCGCCAGGATCGTGTTGCCGTCCGGCGACGCCGCCCGAAGCCAGAAACGATACTGCAAGGCGTTCCAGCGCGCGGTGCCGCCCTCGACCTTCCATAGTCGCGGCACATCGACGCTGAAGGCGCGCTCCTGCGGGTCGGTGAAACGAACCCAGTCCCTGACCAGCGGCAGCGCCGCCACCGGCTCGGCGGCGCGAGCACCGGCCGTCACCATGGCGAGCAACACCCCTGCGATCGCGGCGATCCGCTTCACGACCACTCCGCTCACCTTGGGTTCAGGTCAATTATTTTCACGACTTCGACGCGGCACGCGTTGACGAACGTCAAAGCTCGGCTGGCGTCGGCGCGGTATCCAAATGGCATGAGCACGCCCGCCGCCTCGACCGCCGCGCGCAGCGACGCGCCCGCCTCCGTCGCCCTGATGCCGAAGGCCGCGCCGCCGCCGCAACCCGGCACGCCGCCGCACCGCAGCCGCGTGTGGCTGATCGGTGGTGCAATACTGCTTGTGCTGGTTGCCGCCCTTGTCGTCTGGCAATGGCCGGGCGCCGATACCGAAGCGCATTACACGACGCAGGTCGTGACGCGCGGTGACGTCACGCGCACGGTGACGGCGACGGGCACTGTCAATCCCGTGCTGACGATCATCGTCGGCAGTTACGTGTCCGGCGTGATCAAGGAGATTCAATGCGACTACAACACCGAGGTCAAAGTCGGCCAGGTGTGCGCCCGAATCGACCCGGCGCCGTACCAGACCGTGGTCGATCAGAACGTCGCCAATCTCGCGGTCGCCCGCGCCCAGCTTGAAAAGGATAAGGCCAACCTCGCTTACGCCCAGCTCAATTACGACCGCAATGCGCGGCTGGCGCAGAGCAATGCCGTGTCGAAAGACGTGCTCGACAACGCCAGAAACGCGCTCGATCAGGCCACCGCGCAAATCGGCGTCGATCAGGCCACCATCCAGCAGCGCGAGGCGCAGCTCGCCGCCGCCAAGGTCAATCTCGATTACACCAACATCGTCTCGCCGGTGAACGGCACCGTGGTCTCGCGCAACGTCACCATGGGACAGACCGTGGCGGCCAGCTTTCAGACGCCGACCCTGTTCCTGATCGCCACCGACCTGACGCAGATGCAGGTCGATACCAATGTCAGCGAAAGCGACATCGGCGGCATCAAGGGAGGCAACCGGTCGACCTTCACCGTCGACGCCTTCCCGAAACGCACGTTCCGCGGGACGGTGTCGCAAGTGCGCCAGTCGCCGCAGACGGTGCAGAACGTCGTCACCTATGATGTCGTCGTCAGCGTCGATAACGCTGATCTGACGCTCAAGCCCGGCATGACCGCGGCGACGCGGATCGTCGTCGATGAGCGCCGCGACGTGCTGCGCGTGCCGAGCCAGGCGCTGCGCTTCGCGCCGCCGTCGGCTGCCACGCCTGCCGGCGGCGCGCGCCGACCGGCGGAGCCCGAGGCACGCATTTACGTCCTGCGCGACGGCCGGCCCGTTGCCGTAACTGTCACCGCCGGACTCGACGACGACAGCTTCACCGAGGTCGTGGCCGGCGACCTCAAGGCCGGCGATGCCGTCATCACCTCGGCCCAGCGCGCCGCGAAATCCGCGGTCCCCCGGCCACGGTTATAGGGACGGTGGCGGCGATGGCAGAGCCGATCATCCGCCTCGAGAGCATTTCGCGCACCTATCACGTCGGCGACGTCGACCTGCATGCCTTGCGCGACGTCAATCTCGTCATCGAAGCCGGCGAATTCGTCGCCATCATGGGCGCCTCCGGCTCCGGCAAATCGACGCTGATGAACGTGCTCGGCTGCCTCGACCGGCCGTCAGGCGGCCGCTATTTCTTCGAAGGACTCGACGTGGCCTCGCTCAGCGAGCCGGAGCGCGCCGCGCTGCGCAGCGAACGGCTCGGCTTCGTATTCCAGAGCTTCAATCTGCTCGCGCGCACCAGCGCCGTGGAGAACGTGGCCTTGCCCTTGTTCTACGCGGCGTCGGGCCCGGCCAGCACCGGCCTGCGCATGACCAGGGCGCGCGCCGCGCTCGGCCTCCTCGGCCTTGCCGAACGCGAGCGCAACACGCCGGGGCAGCTTTCGGGCGGCCAGCAGCAGCGCGTCGCCATCGCCCGCGCCCTGATCAACGAACCCGGCCTGCTGCTCGCCGACGAGCCGACCGGCAACCTCGATACCCGCACGTCGCACGAGATCATGGAGACGTTGACGGCGCTCAACCGCAAACAGGGCGTGACCGTCATTGTCGTCACCCACGAGGCCGACATCGCCGCCTACGCCGACCGCGTCCTCACCATGCGCGATGGCGAGATCGTCTCCGACGTCCGCAAGCCGAAAGAAGCACAGCCCCGGACCGCGCGCGCCGCGGGCGCGGCGAGTGCCGTCGTTGCCCCGCACCGGGGCGCCACCATCGCCTTCGCGCGCATGATCCTCGCCGCCGCGCTGCAGGCGATCCGCCGCAATGTGATGCGTTCGGCGCTCACGACGCTCGGCGTCTTCATTGGCGTCGCCGCCTTGATCGCCATGGTCGCCGTCGGCCAGGGCGCCAATGACGCCGTGCGCAAGCAGATCGAAAGCCTCGGCACCAATCTTGTCGTCGTGCTCCCCGGCGCCCGCACGGCCGGCGGCATGCGCGGCGGCTTTGGCAGCGCCTCGACTTTGACCGTCGCGGACGCGCAGGCGATCCGCCGCGAAGCGGGCCTCGCCGGCGATGTCAGCTATCTCATCCGTCAGGGCGGTCAGGTGCAGGCCGGCAATCAGAACTGGACGACGGCGATCCAGGGCATCAGCCCGAACTACCCACCGATGACGAACTGGCGCATCGGCTCGGGCCGGGAGATCATCGACGAGGACGACGCCGCGGCGGCACTGGTTGTCGTCATCGGCCAGACCGTGGCGACGCAGTTGTTCGGCGAGTTGGTCGATCCCGTCGGCGCGCTGATCCAGGTCAAGAACGTGCCGATGCGGGTAATCGGCGTGCTGGCGCCGAAAGGCCAGACGCCGTTCGGTCAGGATCAGGACGACCTCGTCATGATCCCGTTCACCACCGCCGAGCGCAAGGTGCTGGGCGTCGCGGCGCCGAGCCAGGCGCAAACCGTTTTCAACTGGGTCTATCCATCGGACCCGAACCCCTACGGCCTGACGCCGCATTTGACTGGCTACGTCAACCAGATCTTCGTGCAAGCCCTCAGTGCGACCGACGTGGCGGCGAGCGTCGATCAGGTGACCGACGTTCTGCGGCGACGGCATCGCATCAAGCCGGGCGACGAAGACGATTTCTCCGTCCGCAACCTGAGCCAGATCGCCGAAATGGCCGAGAGCTCGAGCCGCATCATGGCGTTGCTGCTCGCCGCCGTCGCCTCGATCTCGCTGGTCGTCGGCGGCATCGGCATCATGAACATCCTGCTGGTCTCGGTGACCGAGCGCACGCGCGAGATCGGCCTGCGCATGGCGATCGGCGCGCGCCGCATGCACGTGCTGCTGCAGTTCCTCGCCGAGGCGGTGCTGCTCAGCGTCGCCGGCGGCATCGCCGGCATCGTCATGGGCGTCGCCTTCTCGCTGGCGATCCCGCTGCTCTCCGGCTGGTCCGCGCCGATTTCAGCGGCCGCGATCGCCGGCGGCTTCCTGTTTTCGGCGGCAGTCGGAATTTTCTTCGGCTACTACCCGGCGCGCAAGGCGGCGCGGCTCGATCCCATCGAGGCGCTGCGTTACGAGTGATCAGCGCCCCGGCAGCATCCGCTTGAGCACGCCATCGCGCATCACGAAGTGATGGTAAAGCGCGGCGGCGGCATGAATCCCGACCAGCGCCAGCATGACGTAATTGGCAAGCAAGCCGTGAACATCGCCGGTCCATTGCCAACCCGACGCGCGGGCGGCGATCAGGTGCGGCAGCTCGTGACCGAACATGGCGATAGGCATGCCGCGCCAGTCGGCATTGATCCAGCCAAGCAGCGGCACCACCAGCAGCAATGCGTACAGCAGCCAATGCACGATCTGCGACGACGTCTCCTGCCAGCCGGGAATGCCCGCCTCCGGGACCGGCGCGCCATGCCACAAGCGGAACAGCAGGCGTATCAACGCGGCGGCGAGGATGACCACGCCGCAGGTGAAATGCAGGCTGATCAGGGTGGTGACAGGCGTGTTCCTGCCTATATGCGGCATGGTCCAGGCGAAGATGAACTGGGCAATGAGGAGCGCGACGATCAGCCAATGCAGCGTCTTGGCTGTCCCGGTGTAGCCGGCCGGGGTTGTGCGGGTGTCGATGGTCATGTGAGATCCTCGGGCATGCGCCTGCGACAGTCTTGCGGTGGAACCCCCCGCTACCTATATGCGTTTCAATCGCGATGTCGAGCGCATGACAGTGCTCCGTTGCGCCGTGGTTATACCGCGGTTACGACCACGAAAAGCGGGTGACGCCGGATGTACGCGCACCTCTCCTTCGTGGTCGTTGCTTTTTGTGTCTGACTGAACTTGCGGGCCTCCCCCGCAAGTTACCCGCGACAGCGTCGAGCGATGCGCGCCTGGTCCAGTTGATCGGGCTCTCCGCGCGTCTGCTCCGTTGTCGCGAGGCGTGGGTGCGGCGTCAGGTATCTCCTTCCGGCCGCGCCCACGCCGCCTTTGCGCCAAAAGCCGCAACGGCGGTCAGAAACGCCGAGATCAGCACGTCATAACCGGCCATCGAAATACCAAACAGCCGCCACGAGGCATCGTCGCAGCGCGCGATGCGGATGGTCTGCAGCCGATTGAGCATGTCGCCGGCGGTACCGAAATTATTGACCGGCCCCGAGCAATCGGCCGGCCCCGCCCAGAACTTCCACTCAACCCCGGCATGAAAGGCGGCAAGCCCGGTATTCCAGAGCATCACCGCCGCGATCACCAGAAAGCCGAGAAACAGCACCTTGCGCGAGGCGCCATGGCCGGCGCCCAGACAAAGCAGGGCCGCGAGCGGCACGGCCACATAGAAGGCCTTGCGCTGATCGAGACACAGCGCACAGGGCTCATAGCCCAGCACGTGCTCGAAAAACAGAAAGCCGATGATGGTGCCAAGTCCCACCAGCGCGACGAGCGCTGCCGCAGTCGCGACCGGGTCTTTTCGGAGCATGGACGGAATATCGGTCATCCGGCGTATCCAGAGTGGGTTGGCGCGTTTCCGGACGGCACGCCGGCTTCCGCTTGGCCCGGACAGGCGCTGACGCCGTCGGGTGCAGTCGCTCGGCTGAAGGTTGCGAGGAAGATGGTGCCCCTGGCCGGACTCGAACCAGCACACCTTGCGGTACCTGATTTTGAGTCAGGCGCGTCTACCAATTCCGCCACAGGGGCATCTTTCACCGCGCAACAGCCTGACCGTGCAGCCCGCCCTCGCGCTTCGCGGGCGGGATAATAGCGGCGCGAAGTCCCCGGTCAACCGGCGGGTTCCGGCCACTGCCGGGTTCCTAAACCGCCGATATGGCGCTTTTTTGAGGCGAGGCGAGGCAGGTCGCACCGGAACCAGGCTTTTTCGCATCGCGTTCGCCAATGGCACCTGGAACCGCAGGAACCTCCGTCGCCAATCGTTCTTAATGTACGACGAATAGCGTTCAGGAGTGGGATATGATCAGGACGACTGTACTTGCCGCCGCGGCGGCCGCACTGTTTGCATTGTCTGCACCGGCCCCGGCACAAGCGGCCAAGGCCAACCCGGGTCTGGGGATGGCGATGCCGTCGGCGACGGAGACTGTGCAGTATTACGGGCCGCGCCGTCATCGCGGCTACTACAAGCGCCATCATCCCCGCCGTTACTACGGCCCGCCGCGGTATCGCAACTATGGCTACTATCCGGGCTATCGCCGCTGCGTAACCGTCTGGAACGGCTATCGCTACGTGCGGCGCTGCCGCTAGTCACTGGAATTCATGATCGCCCGCACCAGCGGGCGATCATTTTTTTCAGCGAGCATTCTGCCGTCCGAAAGCCGCTTCCATCTCGCGGCGCACCTTCACCGCGCTGTCAGCTGCGTCGTATTCGACATCCGCCCAGCGCAGCGCTTCGCCTTCGGCGATATCGCGCTTGAGCTTGACGTCGTGCGCGAGGCCAAGCGGCAGAAGTCCATCGTCGAGCGACACATCGGCCGGGGTCTGCTTGCCCCAGACGCAGAAGCCTCCCTCGCCGTCGAGCATCTCGCCGGCCTTCAAATTTTTCTTCGCAGTCGCCACGACATCCGAGCGGAATGCATTGGGCGCGCCGGTCGGCTCATGGCGCAGCGCGCATGACGCGACCGAGATGCCGAGTTCGAGGCCGATCATGTGAATCGGCCGGTACAGCGCCGCGTATTTGCCGGTCTTGTCCGGCAGCATGGCGTATTCCTTGAAACAGCGACGCGCATAATCGGTCTCGCCCTCAATCACGACATAGGTGCCCAGCGCCAGATGATACGGCACGTCGGTGCCATCCCGGTACACCGATGACGTCACTTCGGTGACTCCCTCGCCGTCCAGCGTACCGCCGTCCGCCCTGGGCTTGCAGATATCGGCGAGCTCAAACCGCGTCGCCGGCGGAAAATGCAGACCGTTCGATTGCGGGCGCAAGCCGGTGGCGTTGCAGACCGCCGTCATCTCGATGCCGGACTTGGTGCCATCGACGAAGGAATTGAACATCTTCGGATTGATGGACGTGCGGTCGGTGATGTTGAGATAGCGATCGAGAATGTCCCAGACATTGTCCGGGTTGGACTGGTGATAATGCGGCTCGTAGCGCGTGCCCTTGCCAGCCGCGATCACCTTGAAGCCGGCGGCGCGCGCCCAGTCGACATGCTCGCAGATCAGCGCCGGTTGGTCGCCCCAGGCCAGTGAATAGACGACGCCGGCGGCCTTCGCCTTGCGCGCCAGAAGCGGCCCGGCGACGGCATCGGCTTCGACATTGACCATAACAACATGCTTGCCGTGCTCGATCGCCTTGAGGCAGTGGGCGATGCCAGCGCCCGGCACGCCGGTCGCTTCGACGATCACCTCGATGCGCGGGTCGGTTATGAGGGTCGCGGCGTCGGCGGTGACGAGGGTCGCCCGTTTGGCATGGGCGTCATCGAGCGAGGCCGCGCCGTACATCGCTTCCGGCCACCCGGCGTTCTTGAGCTGAGACCTGGCGCGCGCCACGTCGAGATCAGCGACGCCCACGATATGGGTGCCTGCGGTGAGCCGCGCCTGCGCCAGATACATCGTGCCGAACTTGCCTGCGCCGATGACACCGACAGTCACCGGCTTGCCGGCCGCTTCGCGTTCGAGAAGTCTGGCGTGAAGATTCACGGGCGTTTGCTCCCTTCAGGCTCTTTTGTTGAGCAGACGAGAACACGGCGCGCGAGGCGACACAAGGCGCGCCGGCAATAGCCGAAACTGGATTGATGATTACTGACAGAGCGCGCGTGAAACGAATGTCTCGGTGCGACATTCCGCGCCACTTGAGCGGCCGGAGAGATAGACCTGCGCCGGGCATACTTCCGCAGTGGTCATGTCGGCGCTCTTGCCGGTCTCGAAACCGCGCGCCTTGCATAAGGCAGTTGCGGCGGCGACGCAGTCCGGCGCGCCGTTCGGGGCGGTCCGGCATTTCTCGTGGCCCGTGATGACGCGAGCGGCCGGAATGCGGGCGACAGCCCCGGCGGCGTCCCTGGCTCCTTCGACGGTGGTCTGAGCCGCAACGCCCGCCTCACGACCGAAATTCTCCACACCCTTGCCGGCGTCCTTGAACGACGATCCGAGATTGTCGAACCAGCGTCCAATACTCTCGAAGAGGCCCGGCTCCTCGGGCGGAGCGCGTCGTTCCTGGGCAACGGTCGGGATCGAGACCGCCAGCAAACAAGCGACCAGCGCGCTGAAAGGCGCGGCTTGCGCCACGCGCCATATCGGAAATCGTCTTGCGCCCCACGTCATCACAGTTGCGCCTGAAATTCGGACCACCCACGCGGCCACACGCGCAATATCGATAACCTAAATCGAAGCCGATGGCGAAACTGCGCTCGCCGATTCGGTCAGAACAAGTATACCGCACCGACCAGGCCGAAAACGACCACCGCAGCGCCGATCGCGGTGTACAGGCCGAGACGTTTTTCGATCATGAGACGTGCCTGCTCGCCGTAACGGTGAATCAGGAACGCCACCAGATAGAACCGCATCGCGCGCGCGATGATCGAAAAGATGATGAACAGGAAGATGTTATAGGCGGCAAAGCCCGCGGTCAGGGTCACGACCTTGTAGGGGATCGGCGTCAGCCCCTTGAGCAGGATGATCCACGCGCCCCAATTCGCGTAGCCGTGACGGAATGTCTCCATCTTGTCCTGGAGGCCGTAGACCGAGACAAGCCAGGCACCCACCGAGTCGTACAGGAAAGCGCCGATGGCGTAGCCGAGGATGCCGCCGAGCACCGAGGTGATGGTGCATACCGTGGCGAACCAGTAGGCCCGCTTGGGATGCGCCAGCGCCATCGGCACCATCATGACGTCGGGCGGGATCGGGAAAAATGAGCTTTCCGCAAAGGAAATCGCCCCCATCGTCCAGGTGGCATGCGGCTTGTGGGCGGCGTCAATGCAGCGGTCGTAAAGACGGCGGAGCCAATTGCGCGGGGGGGCGGCGTCGATAGGGGTCATACGCGCACTCTTGCTGGGGAATTGTGACGGAGAAACGACGGCCTAGCGGCGCTTCGCCGCCCGCCGGGGCTGCAGCGCCACGACCTTGGCCACCGATTTGGGGCGCGGCTCCGGCCGCGACACGGGCCGGGTGTCCGGCTTGGCCAGATCCTTGGGCAGTTTTTCGGCAATACCGAAAAGCCGCTCGCGGCGGCGCATCTCGGCCCAGACCTGATCCGGGGTGACCCCCGCATGGACCCAGAGAACGACGAGATTATAGAGCAAATCGGCGCTTTCGCGCACCACGGCCTCGGGTTGGCCGTCGAGCGCGTCGATCACGACCTCAACAGCTTCCTCGGCCAGTTTCTTGGCCATCTTGGCCCGGCCGGCTTTCAGAAGCTTGGCGGTGCGCGATTTTTCGGGGTCCGCGGTCCGCGCGGCCAGAACGGCGCTGTGCAGGCGTGAAATCGAATCGGCCATGGCGCACCATAGCCGATCCGACCCAAAAGGCGGTTAACGCGTAGGACGACCGGTCTCCGGCGGCTACCGACCAGCTGAATGAGGCCGCCGCCGGAGCTTGTTTACGGGCGCATTAGCGGCCGTAAGGATCGGCGTTCAGCGGATCGTTGCCGACCGGCAGGTTGTTCGGCAGCAGCCCGTGGCGATTCACCGGGGCGGAATACGTCCTGCCGTTGCCGTAGTAGCCGCGGTTTCCCTGGTAGACTCGATTACCTCGGTAGCCGTGGTGCCCGTTGTAGCGATAGCGCGGCGCATAGCCGTAACCGCCGCCGTAATAGCGGTCGCGCTGGGAGTCCTGGATCGCCAGCCCGATCATGGCGCCGGCGATGCCGGCGAAAGCCGCAGCCGCGGCGGCGTTGTTGTTGCCGCGATGACGCTTCTTCTTCGAAGCGACCTGAATGATGTCGGCATTGTCGGCGTTCAATTGAACGGCCTTCTGCAAGGAGGCTGCCGGCGCCGCCGTGGCGGCGCCAATACCGAGCGAACTGACGGCCATCACGGCAGCCAAGGTCGCGGCAATCGGAATTCTCACTCGCATCGTTCTCGCTCCCTTATCTCTCGCGTGCTCAATCATTCAACGCGCGCGGACGCGTGATCCTGTGCGCGCACACGAATGAGTGATGGGGGGCGGCGTGACGGAATGACGCAGTTGGCGGACTAAACTACAAATCCGCTGTGTTTATTCACCCTCAGCCAGCAGCGTCGCATTGCCCCCTGACGCGGCAGTATTGACGGTTACGGCTTGTTCCAACGCAAAGCGCGCCAGATAGTTCGGCCCGCCGGCCTTCGGTCCGGTGCCGGATAGACCATTGCCGCCGAACGGCTGCGAGCCGACCACGGCGCCGATCATGTTGCGGTTCACATAGACATTGCCATTGGCCAGTCGGGCAGCGACCCTGTCAATCGTCGCGTCGATGCGCGAATGCACGCCGAGCGTCAGGCCGTAGCCGTTGCCGGCGATGTCGGCGAGCAACGCGTCGAGTTCGCCGGCCCGCCAGCGCACGACATGCAGCACCGGCCCGAACACTTCTTCTTTCAGGTCGCGGGCGCGATCGAGCTCGACGATCGCCGGCGCGACATAGGTGCCTGCGGCGACACCAGCTTCGCCGTGGAAGCGCACCGCGCCGCGCGACGCCATCGTGCCAATCCAGCGATCGAGTTTGCCCTGAGCCTCGGCGTCGATCACCGGGCCGATATGGGTGGCCAGATCGCGCGGATCGCCGAGCTTCAATTCCCGCGTCGCCCCCTCGATCATCTCCAGAACCTTATCCGCCACGTCGTCCTGCACACACAGCAGCCGCAACGCCGAGCAGCGCTGCCCGGCGGAGCGGAAGGCCGACATCACCACATCGTCGGTGACCTGTTCGGGCAGCGCCGTGGCATCGACGATCATGGCGTTGATGCCGCCGGTCTCGGCGACCAACGGGACGATCGGCCCGTCCTTGGCCGCGAGCGCGCGGTTGATCAGCCGCGCGACCTCGGTCGAGCCGGTGAAGGCAACACCCGCGACGGCCGGATGCCCCGTCAGCAATGCACCGACCTTGCCGTCCCCCGGCGCCAGATGCAGCGCGCTCGCCGGAACACCAGCTTCGTGCAGCAGCTTCACCGCCTCATAAGCGATCAGCGGCGTCTGCTCGGCCGGCTTGGCGACCACGCTGTTGCCGGCAACGAGCGCGGCAGCAATCTGTCCAGTAAAGATGGCGAGTGGAAAATTCCACGGGCTGATGCAGACGAAGACGCCGCGCCCACGATGACGAAGCTGATTGCTCTCGCCGGTCGGCCCCGGCAATCTCTTGGGCGCGAACTCGCGCAACGCCTGCGCCGCGTAATAGCGGCAGAAGTCGGCAGCTTCGCGCACTTCCGACAGGCAGTCGTCGATGGTCTTGCCGCCTTCGCTTTGCAGCAGCGCGATCAGCCGACCCCGATTGTATTCGATCAGATCGGCGGCGCGGTCGAGCGCCGCGGCGCGACCTTCAACGCTGGTTGCGTTCCATGTCGCAAAACCGTTTTGCGCTGCCTGCATGATCGACGACACGGCGGCTTCGTCGCACTCCGTGACATGACCGATCACGGCGCCGTCGATCGGCGAGGTCACATCGCGGGTCACGCCCTTGGCGGCAACGCCATCGACCAGCGGCGCGGCATTGACCGAAGCCGGCGCGCCGGCGATTTCGGCCCGCAGTGCGGCAAGCGAGGCGGCATGGCCGAATTCGACGCCGGATGAATTCTTCCGCTCGGGCGCGAACAGATCGCACGGCAAGGGAATATGCGAGTGTCGCGCATGCGCCGGATCGGCGATCCAGGCCTGCGGCCGCTTGAGAATATCGGCAACCGGCACGTCGGGATCGGCGGCCACCGATACGAATGACGAATTGGCGCCGTTCTCGAGCAGGCGGCGCACCAGATAAGCGAGCAGATCGGCATAGCCGCCGACCGGCGCATAGGTACGGCAGGCAAGCTGCGGCTTCTCGGCGAGCAGCGCGCCATAGAGCGCGTCGCCCATGCCGTGCAGGCGCTGAAATTCAAAGCCCGTGCTGTCACCGGCATCGTCGAGCACGCTGGCGATGGTCAGCGCATTGTGGGTGGCGAACTGCGGATAGATGCGGGGCCGCAGCGCCAGAAGCTTGCGCGCGCATTCGCCGTAGCTCAGATCGGTCATCGCCTTGCGCGTGAACACCGGATAGTCGGCAAGACCGCGCTCCTGCGCGCGCTTGATCTCGGTGTCCCAATAGGCGCCCTTGACCAGCCGCACCATCAGGCGGCGGTCGAGCGTCTGCGCCAACTCCGCGATCCAGTCGATCACCTGCGGCGCGCGCTTCTGGTAGGCCTGGATCGCCAGACCGAAACCGTCCCACCCGGCGAGCGATGGATCGCGCAAGGTTGCTTCGATGACATCGAGCGACAGTTCCAGCCGGTCGGCCTCCTCGGCATCGACAGTGAAGTTGAGATCGTAGCCTTTGGCCTGACGCGCGAGGGCGAGCAGAAGCGGCGGCAGTTCGGCCATCACCCGTTCATATGACAGCGCCTCGTAGCGCGGATGCAGCGCCGACAGTTTTACCGAGATACCGGGCCGCCGCGGCAGAGCGTCGTTGCCGGCCGACTTGCCGATAGCGTCGATGGCCTTCGCGTATGAATCGAAGTAGCGCGCCGCGTCCCCTGCGGTGCGGGCCCCCTCGCCCAGCATGTCGAAGGAATAGAGAAACTGCCGCGCGTCGCCGGCGCGGTCGAGCGCCGCTTCAATGGTCTGACCCAGCACAAAATGTGAGCCGAGCAGCTTCATCGCCTGCCGCGTGGCTGTGCGCACCGCCGGCAGGCCGAGGCGCTTCACCAAGGTATCGACAATCCCTTCCGGCGTTTCTCCCGGCGTAATCACCCGTGCCGTGGTCGCGAGCGCCCAGGCGGACGCCGAGACGAGCAATGTCCCCGAGCGGCGGTCGCCGTGATTCCAGTCGCCGTCCTTGAGCTTGTCCTCGATCAGGCGGTCGGCGGTGGCGCCGTCCGGAATACGCAACAGCGCTTCCGCCAGAACCATGAGGGCCAAACCCTCCTTGGTTGACAGCGCGTAGGCGTGGAGGAAGTCCTCGACGCCGCCGAGACCGCCGACACGCGCGCGGATCGCCTCGATCAGCCGGGTGGCCTGAGCATCGATGCGCGCCTCGGCGGCACTGTCGCGGACGGCCGCTGTCAGCAGCCGGGAGGCAATGGTCTCGTCGGGCGGGGCGAACTGAGCGCGAAACGGCGGAAGTGCGGGAGATGGCTTATCGGGCATGGTGTGGGGGACCTGATTTTTCCGATCCGTATGACACCTTACATAGTGATACTATCTGCTTTTTGAGCTAATATGTAGTGCTATTCACCAAACCGGCGACAGAAACAGTGATTTCAGAGATCGACAAAATCGACCGGCGCATGCTCGCCGAATTGCAGCGCGATGGCCGCATCGCCGTCGTGGCGCTGGCGGAAAAGCTGGGGCTGTCACCGACGGCCACAACGGAGCGGCTGCGCCGGCTGACGCGCGATGGCTACATCCTCGGCTATTCGGCGCGGCTCAATCCCGAAAAGCTCGACCGCGGCCTGCTCGTCTTCATCGAAGTCAAGCTCGACCGCACCACGCCGGACGTCTTCGACCGTTTCGCGCAGGCGGTTGCCCGCGCGCCCGAGGTCCTCGAGTGCCACATGGTCGCCGGCGGCTTCGATTATCTGGTCAAGACCCGCGTCGCCGACATGCACGCGTACCGGCATTTTCTCGGCAACGTGCTGCTGGCGCTACCGGGCGTGCGCGAGACCCACACCTACGCGGTGATGGAAGAGATCAAGAGCTCGGCCGCCCTGCCGATATGAAAGCCGACCGGGTGTAACTTCGTCGCAGGCGACAAAACGCCCGGGCAGTGCCTTGCTCTTTGCCACGGCATGCTCTTTGCTAGGCAGTGCCTAGAAAACTGGCCGCGAACGCATCGCCGGGTGCGCAGGCCGTCACCAAAGAGGATGCTTTCCATGCGCGCTTTCGCTGCCGGCCGGCCGGCAAAAAAACTCAAGCTGGCACAACTCGCGGGTCTGGTGCTTGCCGCCGCGGTATCGGCCGGAGCCGGATCGACCCCGGCCGCCGCGCAGGAAACCATCATCAAGTTCAGCCTGGACTTCAAATACGAAGGACCGTCGGCGCCCTTCCTGGTGCCGCTCGACAAGGGCTACTACAAGGCCGAAGGCCTCAACGTGATCATCGACAGCGCCTCCGGCTCGCTGGAGCCGATCACGCGCGTCGCATCCGGCACCTACGACATGGGCTTCGGCGACATCAATTCGCTGATCAAATTCCGCGACGCCAATCCGAACACCCCGATCAAGGCGGTGTTCATGGTTTACAACAAGCCGCCCTTCGCGGTGGTCGGCCGCAAGAGCCGCGGCGTGTCCAAGCCGAAGGACCTCGAGGGCAAGAAGCTGGGCGCCCCGGCGCCGGACGGCGCCTACGCGCAGTGGCCGATCTTCGTCGAAGCCAACGGCATCGACGCGTCCAAGGTGACCATCGAGAACGTCGGCTTCCCGGTGCGCGAGCCGATGCTGGCGGCCGGCCAGGTTGACGCCATTACCGGCTTCTCGTTCTCGTCCTTCATCAACCTCAAGGACCGCGGCGTCGCCGTCGACGATATCACCGTGCTGCTGATGGCCGATTACGGCGTCAACCTTTACGGCAACGCCATCATCGTCAATCCGAAGTTCGCCGCCGACAATCCCAAAGCCGTGCAGGGCTTCCTCAGGGCCTTCGTCAAGGGCCTGAAGGATACGGTCAAGGATCCCTCGACCGCGGTCGACTCCGTGCTCAAGCGCAACGACGTCGCCAAGAAGCCGACCGAACTCGAACGCCTCAACATGGCGCTCAAGGACAACATCGTCACCGCCGAGACCAAGGCCAACGGTTACGGCGGCGTCGATGCGGCGCGCTTTGCCAAGGCGATCGATCAGATCGGCCTGACCTACAAGTGGAAGGGCACGAAGCCGACGATGGCCGACATCTTCGACGCCTCGTACCTGCCGCCGGAGGCGGACCGCAAGTTCTGACGGGATAGCGGCCATGTCCGCTTTTGTCTCGCTCCGCCATGTGAACCACGCCTATGGCGCGGGCACGGCGCTTGCCGTCGAAGACCTCTCGATCGAGGTCGGCGAAGGCGAGTTCGCCGCGGTGGTCGGCCCTTCGGGCTGTGGCAAGTCCACACTGATGAAACTCGCGACCGGTCTGCAGTTTCCGCAAAGCGGAACGGTGACGGTCGCGGGCGACCGTGTCACCAAGCCCGTGAAGATCGCCGGCATGGCATTCCAGGCGCCGACTTTGCTGCCGTGGCGCTCGACGCTGGAAAACCTGCTGCTGCCGCTCGAAATCGTCGAGCCGCATCGCAGCGAGATGCGCCGGCGCAAGGTCGAGTTCGCGGCGCGCGCCAAGAACCTGCTGGCCTCGGTCGGCCTGCGCGATCAGGGCGACAAGTTTCCGTGGGAGCTGTCGGGCGGCATGCAACAGCGCGCCTCGCTGTGCCGGGCGCTGATCCACGAGCCGAAGCTGCTGATGCTCGACGAGCCGTTCGGCGCGCTCGATGCCTTCACGCGCGAGGAGCTGTGGTGCGTCATTCGCGACCTGCAGGCCGCGCGCAAGATCACCGTCATTCTGGTGACGCATGACCTGCGCGAAGCGGTGTTCCTCGCCGACCGCGTTTTCGTCATGTCGTCGCGGCCGGGCCGCGTCATCGAGGAGCGCAAGATCGATCTGCCGCGGCCGCGCGATCTGGAAGTGACCTTCACGCCGGAATTCCAGGACATCGTCCACGAATTACGGGCGCATATCGTCAAGGCCCGGCAATGACGATGACCCGCACCAATCTCCTCATCAAAGCCTCGCCCTGGCTGTTCACCATTGCGCTGTTCGTCGTCTGGGAAGCGGCGGTGTGGATCTTCAAGATCCCGACCTTCTTCCTGCCGCCGCCGAGTGCGATCGCGATGGCCTTCGTCGAATTCTCCGGCCCGATCGCGCGCAATTCGTGGATCACGCTGCAGACGACCATGATCGGCTTCGGTCTTGCGGTCGGCTTCGGTCTGTTGCTCGGCCTGCTGGTCGGCTGGTCGCGCGCGATTTATGCCGGACTTTACCCGCTGATGATCGGCTTCAACGCCATCCCGAAAGTCGCGCTGGTGCCGATCCTGGTGCTGTGGTTCGGCATCGGCTTCATCCCGGCCGTGCTCACCGCGTTCCTGATCTCGTTCTTCCCGATCGTGGTCAATGTCGCGACCGGGCTTGCCACCATCGAGCCGGAGCTCGAGGACGTGCTCAAGGCGCTGGGCGCGTCCAAGCTCGACATCATGCGCAAGGTTGGTATCCCGCGCACGCTGCCTTACTTTTTCGGCTCGCTGAAGGTGGCGATCACTTTGGCCTTCGTCGGCTCGGTGATCTCGGAAAGCGTGGCCTCGAACTACGGCATCGGCAACCTGATGCTGCAGGCGCAGGCCCAGTTCCAGGTGCCGCTGATCTTCGCCGGCCTCGTCGTGCTGGCGATCGAGGGCATCGCGATGTACGCGGTGATGGCGCTGCTGGAGAAGCGTATGACCGGCTGGGCGCAGCGCTCAGGCTTCAGCCAGAACTGAGCCGCAGGCCGGTAAAAGAAGCGGATCGACGATCCGCTCGCGCGGCGCTACCTGACCGCCAGGAACCTGCGGTCAGGCGGCAGTATTCTTGCCATTCAAAATCCCGGCCACCCCCAGAGGCGTGGCCGGCCCGCGCTTGCTCATCGTGGTCGCAATGTCGTCGGCCAATTGCTCATGGACCTCGCGCGGCCCGCCTTCGCGCACGAAGATAGCGCCATAGGCGTGGTTGAGCGGCGGCAATGGCAGATCGTCACCGATGATCATTCCGCCATCGATCGCCCGGCGGCGGGTGATCGGCATGACGCCGAGGCCGGCGGCCACGGCGCCTGACAGGCCCGCCATGATCGGCGCCGTGAGCACCTCTTCCCACTCGAGCCCGGCTCCCCTCAGCGCACTCACCGCGGCGCGGTGATAAACACTGGGCTCGCCGTTGGACACCAGCGGCACGGTTTCGCCGGCATCCAGGCGCATTTCGGCACCGCGCACCCAGACCAGCGGCGCCGCCCAGACTTCATGGGCGTCGCGCGGCTCGCCGTTCGACAACCCCACGAACAGATCGATCTCGCCATCGCGCAACTGCCGCATCAGCGGCTCGCTGAAGCCGGAGCTGATGTTGAAACGAGCGGCCGGATACCGGGCGCGGAACTTCGCCAGGATGGCCGGAAGCACCGTGACGACGTAGTCGCTGGAAGTACCGATGCGGATGAAGAGTTCCGGTCGGAGGCTACCGCCGAGATGCACGATCTGGTCGTTGATCGACAATAACCGCCGCGCATAGCTGACCACGACCTCGCCATGCGGCGTCAGGCTGACGCCCTGCACCGTGCGATCGAAAATCTCGTCGCCGAGCATCGATTGCAATCGTTTGATCTGTGCACTGACAGCCGGCTGGGTCACGCCCAACGAATTGGCCGCCTTGGTAAAACTTCGATTGTCGACCACCGCCACGAACGTGCGCAACAGATCGGTCGGAATGTTCGTCATGGTGCCGTCCCCCCTTAGCGACCGCGTCACAATCGAACCACCCTGGTCCAGAGCAAACCTAACATGTTCGGTAGATCGATCAATTTCTTACACATGGCGGGTTGTGACGCCCTACAGGTTGCACTCGCTCATTCGCACTTAGAGGTAGGGCTTTACCAAGCGCGGTAATTCGAATGAATTCGGTTCGAAATACGAACAGCCTGCCAAAGGTTCAACAGGGACGAATATCATTTGATGCGCTCGAGAATACTGACGTAGTTCGCGACGGCGGCCCCGCCCATGTTGAAAATACCGCCAATTTCAGCATCACGAACCTGGATCGCGCCCGCGGTTCCCGTCAGCTGCATTGCGGTAAGGGCGTGCATCGAAACGCCGGTGGCGCCAATCGGATGGCCCTTGGCCTTCAGCCCGCCAGAGGGATTGACCGGCAGCTTGCCGTCTTTCTGTGTCCAGCCCTCCTCGATGGCGCGTGCGCCTTCGCCCTCGGGCGTCAGGCCCATCGCCTCATATTCGATGAGTTCGGCTATGGTGAAACAGTCATGGGTCTCGACAAAGGACAGATCGTCGAGCGTCAGCCCCGACTTCTGCAAGGCGCGCTGCCAGCCGAGCGCGCACCCTTCGAATTTCAGGATGTCGCGCTTGGCCATCGGCAGGAAGTCCTGCACATGCTCGGCTGCGCGGAAGGCCACCGCCTTGCCGAGCCTGAGTGCGGTTTCGATATCGGTGAGCACCACCGCGGCCGCCCCATCCGACACCAGCGAACAATCGGTGCGCTTTAAGGGGCCGGCGACGAACGGGTTCTTTTCGCTTTCGTTGCGGCAAAACTCATAGCCCAGATCCTTGCGCATTTGTGCGTAAGGATTGCCGACGCCGTTCTTGTGGTTCTTGGCTGCGATCATGGCCAGCGCATCGGACTGATCGCCGTACTTCTGGAAATAAAGGCTGGCGATCTTGCCGAATACGCCGGCGAACCCACCCTCGATCGCGGCCTCATCGCGAACATAAGAAGCCTTCAGGAGGTTCGTGCCGATCTCGACCGGAGGCGTGGTCGTCATCTGCTCGACGCCGACCGCGAGCACGACGCGCGCCGCCTTGGCTTCAATCGCCTTGATGCCCTGATGGACGGCGGCGGAACCGGTGGCGCAGGCATTCTCGACACGCAGCGCGCGCTTGAAGCGCAGATCGTCCGACGCCTGCAGCACCAGCGAGGCGGTAAAGTCCTGGGCGGAGAAGCCCGCATTGAAATGCCCGAGCACGATCTCATCGACGTCGCGGGCCTCGATCCCGGCATCGGCCAGGGCCTCGGTCGCGACCTTGACGATCAGGCTTTCAACGGTCTCACCCGACAGCTTGCCGAAGGGACTGTGGGCCCAGCCGACGATTGCTGCAGTCATTGTGATCTCCCGGAATACTTTACCCGAGCCCGGGGGCTTGTCTCAGGTCGCCCCGACCCAGGTTACCGCCGAATTTTGGTCGCATTAACCGGCGAAGGAAAGCCGTTTCGTGATTGACCATAAGTCCAAAAGCAGGCCCGGCCGACTTTGCCTCGCGCGGCCGGGTTAGATAGCCTAGAAGCAAAGTTCGCGGAACCCGCGATTCTTTTCGGGTTCCTTCTCGGCCCACCCTGCCCCGACCGGATTGCAACCTTGCCGTTTCCAAGTCTCCGCCGCTTCGTTCTTCCAGTGCTCGCCGCAGGCTTGTTCGCCGCGCTGGCGCCGGGTCGTGCGCAGGCCGAGGCGTTGCTTCTGATCGAGGCATCGACCGGCAAGGTCCTGCACGCCGAGAACGCGACCTATCCGTGGTACCCGGCCTCCGTCACCAAATTGATGACGCTGTACACCACGCTCAAGGCCATCCGGGACAAGAGGATCGGCTACGACACGCTGCTGACCGTCTCGAAGAATGCCGTGGCACAGCAGCCGACCAAGATGGGCTTCAAGATCGGCACGACCGTCACGGTCGACAACGCGCTCAAGATGCTGATGGTGAAATCGGCGAACGATGTCGCCGTTACCATCGCCGAGGGCGTCGGCGGCTCGCTCGAGGGCTTCGCCGATATGATGAATGCCAATGCACGCCGCCTCGGCATGACGCAGTCGCATTTCATCAATCCGAACGGCTTGCCCGCTGAGAACCATGTATCGTCGGCGCGCGATCTGGCCATTCTCGCCCGCGCGCTGATCAACGACTTCCCTCAGGACGACGCTTACCTGCATGTGCACGCGATCCGCTATGGCAATCGCGTCATGCGCAACTACAACGGCCTGCTCGATCGTTACCCCGGCGCCGACGGCATGAAGACCGGCTTCATCTGCGCCTCCGGCTATAATCTCGTGGCCTCCGCCACGCGCAACGGCCGCCGCCTCATTGCCGTGGTGCTGGGCTCCTATTCGGGCGCCACGCGCGCGCAAAAAGCAGCCCAGCTTCTCGAACGCGGTTTCGACAGCGGCGGACTGTCCTGGCTGACGCCGCAGCTTGGCACCGTCGACAAGCTGGCGGCGATCGACGCGGCGCCGCCCAATCTGCGCGACGAGATGTGCGGCGGCCATCGGCGCAAGCCGCCGTCTGAAGACAACCAGGAAGAGGAAGTCGAGAACGTCGACGCCTCGGCCACGCCGGGCGGCGGGCCGGCTTTCATGCTGTCCAACCTGAAGCCGTCCGCCGGCAAATACGTCCTCGGCCCGCCAATCGAAACCGTGCCGCCGGTCGCCGTGTTCACCGGCCCCGCCAATGCGCCGGATCCGGTAGTCGCCACGGGCGGCCCTGCCAAGAAGAAAAAGAAAGTCGCCGCCAAACCGAACGGCGAAGGCGCATCGGGCGACAAGCCCAAGAATAATGGCAATGGCGCAGCGAAGAAGCAGGCCAAGCCGAAAGTATCGTCGGCGACCCAATGAGTGACTCCGAGCGCGCCCCGGCGCCGCCGAACGCGCGGCGCACGCCGCCCGAGCCGATCCCGCTGTCGCTGCTGACCGGCTTTCTCGGCGCCGGCAAAACCACCCTGCTCAACCGCCTGCTGAAAGATCCGGCGCTCGCGGGCACGGCCGTCATCATCAACGAGTTCGGCGAGGTCGGCCTCGATCACCTGCTGGTCGATTACATCGACGACAACACCGTGCTGCTGCAATCGGGTTGCCTGTGCTGCACCATGCGCGGCGATCTGGTCGACGCGCTGGAGAAGCTGCTTCGCGATCTCGACAATGGCCGCGCCAAATTCTCGCGCGTGCTGCTCGAGACCACCGGACTCGCCGACCCGGCGCCGGTGCTGCACACCGCCATGGTGCATCCTTATCTCGTCAAGCGCTTCCGGCTCGACGGCGTCATCACCGTGGTGGACGCGGTCAATGGCGAGCGGACGCTCAACGAACATGCCGAAGCCGTGAAGCAGGCGGCGGTCGCCGACCGCATCGTGCTGTCGAAAACCGACATCGCCAAGCCGGCCGAGACGCAGGCGCTGATCGATCGCCTCAAGGCGCTCAACCCGGGCGCCGCGATCCTCGATGCCGCCCGAGGCGAGGCGAGTGCCGACAAGCTGCTCAATTGCGGTCTCTACGATCCGTCACGGAAGATTCCCGATGTCGGAAAATGGCTGGCGGCCGAGGCTTACGAGGCCGGCCATGATCATCACCATGGTCATGGTCATCACCACCACGCGCACCATCATCACGACATCAACCGGCACGACGAGCACATCGGCTCCTTCGTGCTGCGCACCGACCGGCCGATACCGGCAGGCCCGCTGGATATGTTTTTCGAGTTGCTGCTCGCGACCTATGGCGCGCAGATCCTGCGTCTCAAGGGCATCGTCAAGGTAGCGGAACATCCGGAGACGCCGGTTGTCGTTCACGGCGTTCAGCACGTCCTGCACCCGCCGGCGCGGCTGCCAAGCTGGCCGGATGACGACCATATGACACGGCTCGTCTTTATCACCCGGGATTTGCCGCAGCGCACAGTGAGCGATCTGTTCGACGCTTTCATAGGTGTGCCGAAGGCCGATCAACCCGACCGCGCCGCCCTGACCGACAATCCGCTGGTGCCGTTCGGCGGCAGGTAACAGCGGGGAACCGTGCGCTCTCGCGCCCCCTTGCGCCTCAACTCGACTCGTTTGATGCTGCGGCAAGCCGCCCGCCACAGTGGCGGCAGCCGAGGGGGCGAACCATGGAACGGATTTGGCTGCGCAATTATCCGCCGGGGGTGCCAGCCGAGATCGACCCCGGCCAGTACCCGTCACTCGTCGCCATGTTCGAGGAAAGCTTCAAGGCTTATCCGAATGACACGGCGTTCATTTGCATGGACAAGGGCCTGAGCTACCGTGAGCTCGAGAAGACCTCGCGGGCCTTCGCCGCCTTCCTGCAAAGCCTCGGGCTCAAGCGCGGCAGCCGCATCGCCATCATGATGCCGAATATCCTGCAGTGTCCCGTGGCCGTGATGGGCGCGCTGCGCGCCGGGATGACCGTGGTCAACGTCAACCCGCTCTACAAGGCGCGCGAGCTGGAATTCCAGCTCCGTGACGCCGACGCCGAAGTCATCGTCGTTCTGGAGAACTTCGCTGCGGTGCTGCAACACGCCATGCCGCACACCAACGTCAAGCATGTGATCGTCGCCAGCATGGGCGACATGCTCGGCCTGATCAAAGGCACGATCGTCAATCTGGTGGTGCGTCACTTCAAGAAAATGGTGCCGGCGCACAACCTGCCTGACGCGCATCCGTTCAAGGACGTGTTGTCCAGGGGACGCCACATGCCGTTCACGCGGCCCGAACTCGGCCCGGACGACATCGCCTTCCTGCAATATACCGGCGGGACGACGGGCGTGGCCAAGGGCGCGATCCTGCTCCACCGCAACCTGATCGCCAACATGCTGCAGGTCGATGCCTGGTATCAGCCGATGGTGGCGCTGCCGCCGCCGATCGACAAACTCACCATCGTCACCGCGCTGCCGCTCTATCACATCTTCGCGCTGACAGCCTGTTTCCTGTTCGGCATCCGCAAGGGCGCAACCTGCCTTCTGATTCCTAACCCGCGCGACATTCCCGGGCTGATCAAGGAACTGAAGAAATACAAGGTCAACTCGCTGCCGGCGGTGAACACCTTGTTCAATGCGCTGATGCATCACCCCGACTTCAAGACCATCGACTGGAGCATGCTCAAATGCGCCATCGGCGGCGGCATGGCGGTGCAGCGCCACGTTGCCGAGCAATGGGTGAAGGCGACCGGCCGGCCGATCATCGAGGGCTACGGCCTGTCGGAAACCTCGCCGGTGCTGACCTGCAATCGTGGCGACATCACCGAATTCTCCGGCACGATCGGTTTTCCGGTGCCGTCGACGGAAATCTCCATCCGCGACGACGCCGGCAACGAACTGCCGCTCGGTGAAGCCGGCGAGATTTGCGCGCGGGGGCCGCAGATCATGCCCGGCTACTGGAACCGGCCGGATGAAACCAAGGTCGTCATGACGAGCGACGGCTTCTTCCGCACCGGCGATATCGGCACAATGGACAGCGAAGGCCGCGTCAAGATCGTCGACCGCAAGAAGGACATGATCTCGGTGTCGGGTTTCAAGGTGTTCCCGAACGAGGTCGAGGATCTGGCGATGACGCAAGGCGGGCTGGTGGAGTGCGCCGCGGTCGGCGTGCCGGACGAGAATTCCGGCGAGGCGGTCAAGCTGTTCGCCGTCAAGAAGGCAGACGATCTGACCGAGCAGGACCTGCGCCGCTTTCTCGCCGAGAAGCTTGCGGCCTACAAGGTGCCGCGCCATATCGAATTCCGCCGCGAACTGCCGAAGACCAATGTCGGCAAGATCCTGCGCCGCGCCTTGCGCGACGGCGAGTAACTCACTTCGATAGTTTTCAAGGACATCAATGGCCCCATCCCAACCCGCCACCGCTTCCGACGTCGTTTCGTTCTGGCGCGATGCCGGGGAGGAAGCCTGGTTCAAGAAGGACGACGCCTTCGACGCCCGCATCCGCGAACGTTTCCTGCCGACCTATGAAGCTGCCGCCGACGGCAAGCTGTCGTCCTGGGAAGAACACGCCGAAGGCGCGCTGGCGCTGCTGATCCTGCTCGACCAGTTTCCGCGCAACATGTTCCGCGGCGACGCGCGCATGTTCGAGACCGATCCGATGGCGCTCGCGATCGCCGCCGGCGCGCTGGTGCGCGGCTTCGATGCCGAGATGCCGCGCGACCTGCGCCTGTTCTTCTATCTGCCGTTCGAGCATTCCGAGAGCCTGAAGGATCAGGAGCGCTCGGTGGCCCTGTTCAAGGCGCATGGCGATGCCGCCCTCATCAAATGGGCGGACCTGCACGCCGACATCATCCGCAAGTTCGGCCGCTTCCCGCATCGCAATGCCGTGCTCGGCCGCGCGACCACGCCGGACGAGCAGGCGTTTCTCGACGACGAGGCCAGCTTCAAGGGCTGATTCTTTGGGCTGATGCTTTGAGCTGATGCTTTGAGCTAGGCATTCACGCGACCGCTGGAGTAGCATCCCCACCGAACGGCCTATGGGGCGTAAAGGCCGTATAAACATCGATGAACGCGGCCGTCCTCGCGGAGCATCGATATCAAGGTGGAGATGTCCATGCGCCGCACGCTGTCAGCCCTTATTGCCGTCTCGAGCTTTATCCTCGCAAGCCACGCGCAGGCGCAGACGCCGCCGGGCTATCCCGCCGATTACGCCACGCTGGTCGATGCCGCCAAGAAGGAAGGCAAGGTCGTCATCTATTCGACCACCGACGCGGCCTCGGCCAATCCGCTGGTCAAGGATTTCGAGGCGCTCTATCCGGGCATCAAGGTCGAGTATTCCGACCTCAATTCCACCGAACTCTACAACCGCTTCATCGCCGAATCCGCCGCCAAGAACGGCACCGGCGACGTCATCTGGTCCTCGGCGATGGACCTGCAGGTCAAGCTGGTCAATGACGGGCTCGCGCTCACTTACGCCTCGCCCGAGATCAAGGCGCTGCCGAAATGGGCCGTCTGGAAGGACGCCGCCTATGGCACGACCTACGAGCCGATCGCCTTCGTTTACAACAAGCGCCTGGTGCCCGAAGCCGACGTGCCCAAGGACCACACCGCGCTGATGAAGCTGATCGAGGCCAAACCCGACGCCTACAAGGGCAAGATCACCGCCTACGATCCCGAGCGCTCCGGCGTCGGCTATCTGTTCTTCAACGAGGACATCCAGAATTTCCCGGCGGCCTGGGACCTGTTCAAGGCCATGGGCAAGGCCAACGCCAAGTTCTACACCAGCGCCGGCGCCATGATGGAGCGCGTCGCGTCGGGCGAACATCTCATCGCCTATGGCGTGTTCGGCTCCTACGCGCTGGCGCGGACCAAGAAGGACCCGAACACCGGCGTCGTGCTGCCGTCGGACTTCACATTGGTGACCTCGCGCGTCGCCTTCATCTCCAAGGCCGCCAAGAACCCGAACGCCGCCAAGTTGTTCCTCGACTACATGCTGTCGAAGCGCGGCCAGACCATCATCGAGAAGGCCGATCTCTATACGCTGCGGTCCGATATCGAGGGCGAGGCCTCGCTGAGCGCGGTCACCAAGACGATCGGCGACCGCGCCAAGCCGGTGCCGATCGACGAAACGCTGCTCGCCAATCTCGACCAGACCAAGCGTCTGGCTTTCCTGTCGAAGTGGCAGCACGCCAAGAAGGGGCAGTAACGAAACCGCGGCGCCTGAAACCGCTCATGCCCACCACGATCTACCGCTTTATCGTTCTCGGCCTCACCATCGTCGCGGTGGCGGTGCCGCTGTCGCTGGTCGTCTATCAGGCCTTCCTCACCGCGCCGTTCTTCGACCCGTCGGCGAAATTCAGCCTCGGCGCTTTCTCCTTCGTCTTCGCCGACGACGATTTCTGGCAAGCCTTCCGCACGACCATCATCGTCGCCGCCGGCATGGCGGCCATCGCGGTGCCGCTCGGCGCCCTGCTCGCCTTCGTGATGGTGCGCACCGACATTCCCGGCAAGCACATCCTCGAGCCGATGATCCTGATCCCGATCTTCGTCTCGGCCGTGGTGGTCGCCTTCGGTTATGTCGTCGCCATCGGCCCGGTCGGCATCTTCTCGACGCTTGCAAAGGATGTTCTCGGCTTCGTGCCGTGGAATCTGTATTCGATGACGTCGCTGGTCGTCATCGCCGGCCTCACCCATGTGCCGCATGTCTATCTCTACAGCGCCGCGGCGCTGCGCGGCCTCGGCACCGACCTCGAGGAGGCGGCGCGCATTTCCGGCGCCAATCCGCTGCGCGTCGCCCTGCATGTCAGCCTGCCGATGATCATGCCGGCGATTCTGTTCGCCGGCGTGCTGGTGTTCTTCCTCGGCTTCGAACTGTTCGGCCTGCCGCTGGTGCTCGGCGATCCGCAGGACGTGCTGGTGCTGTCCACCTATCTCTACAAGCTCACCAACAAGCTCGGCGTGCCGTCCTATCAACTCATGGCGGTGGTCGTGGTCGTCATCATCGCCATCACCGCGCCGCTGGTGTTCATGCAGCGCCTGCTGCTGCGGCAGGCGCAGCGCTATGTCTCGGTGCGCGGCAAGGGCCAGAAATCGCAAGCCCTGCGCCTGCATGGCTGGCGCTGGATCGCGCTCGCGCTTGTCGTCGTCTGGCTCATCTTCACCGTCGCCGTGCCGCTGGCCGGCATCGTCCTGCGCTCCTTCGTCGTCACCTGGGGCGAAGGCGTAAAGCTGCTCGAGGTTCTCACCCTCGACCACTACCGCGAACTGCTCGATTATCCGAACGTCATTCGCGGCATCGTCAATACGCTCGGCATCGGCGTCATCGGCGGCGCCGCCGCCGTGATCTGCTACGCGGCCATTGCCGTCGCCGTTCATCGCTGGAATTCGGGCTGGACCCGCATCGTCGATTACATCGTCATGGTGCCGCGCGCCATGCCCGGCCTCGTCGCCGGTCTGGCGCTGCTCTGGGTATTCCTGTTCGTGCCTTTCCTCGCGCCGCTCAAATCGACGATGTTCTCGATCTGGCTGGCCTATTCCATCGTCTGGCTCGCTTACGGCATGCGGCTCATCTCCGGCACCTTGCTGCAGGTCGGCCCCGAGCTCGAGGAAGCCGCCCGGGTCGCCGGCGCCAGCGATCTTCGCGCCAAGCGCGACGTCACGGTGCCGCTGATCAAGTACGGCATGCTGGCGAGCTGGCTGCTGATCTTCCTCATCTTCGTGCGCGAATATTCGACCGGCATCTATCTGCTCGGCCCCGGCACGGAAGTGATCGGCTCGCTGCTGGTGTCGCTGTGGGGCACGGGCGCTGTCGATCTTGTCTCTGCTTTGTCCGTGGTCAATGTCGTCATGATCGGCGCCGGCCTTGCCGTCGCCATCCGTCTCGGAGTGCGCCTCCATGGCTGATCTCACCGTCAACGGCCTCAAGCTGCGGCTTGGCGACAACGAAATTCTCAAGGGCGTTTCGGTCAAGGTCGCGCCGGGCCAGGTGGTCGCGTTGCTCGGCCCGTCCGGCAGCGGCAAGACCACGCTGCTGCGCGCCATCGCGGGACTCGAACAGCCTTTCGCCGGCAGCATCGGCATCGGCGACAACACGTTCTACGACGCTGCGCGGAAGATCGACCTGCCGGCCGAGAAGCGCGGGCTGGGTCTCGTGTTCCAGTCCTACGCGCTGTGGCCGCACCGCACCGTGTTCGACAACGTGGCCTATGGCCTCAAGCTGCGCGGCACATCGGCCGCCGAAATAAAGACCCGCCTTGACAAGACGCTCTCGCAGATCGGCCTCGGCCATCTCGCCGAACGCTTTCCGCATCAGTTGTCCGGCGGCCAGCAGCAGCGCGTCGCGATTGCCCGCGCGCTGGTTTACGAGCCGCCGGTCATCCTGCTCGACGAGCCGCTGTCCAATCTCGACGCCAAACTCCGCGAGGAAGCACGCGCCTGGCTGCGCACCTTGATCGTCACGCTCGGCCTCTCGGCGATCCACGTCACCCACGATCAGGTCGAGGCCATGGCCATTGCCGACCGCGTCGTGCTGCTCGACGGCGGCACCGTGGCGCAGGAAGGCTCGCCAACCGAGCTTTACAACAACCCTGCCAATCAGTTCGCCGCCGAGTTCATGGGCAGCAACAACAAGATCGAAGGCACGCTGGTCGAAAATGCCGGCGGCCGCGCCGTGCTCGATGTGTTCGGCACCCGCATCGCCGGCCAGTCGCGCACCACGGCCGCGCCGGGCGGCAAAGCGGCCGGCATCATCCGTATCGAGCGGCTGCGCTGCACCACCGCCGACGGGCCGAACCGGCTGAAGATGGAATTGAAGGCGCCGATGTATCTCGGCGAGCGCTGGGAACTGGTGTTCGCGCGCGAGAACCTCACCGTGCGCGGCTACGCCGACGCGCCGCTGCCGCCGGGCGACCACTATGTGGAGTTTCCTCCCGAGGCATTGTGGGTGTTCTAGCTTTGTCGTCCCCGCGAAGGCGGGGACCCAGCTCTTGCTTTTATGACAGGAAGGGCTGGATGCCCGCCTGCGCGGGCATGACCGGAGAATAATGATTATGACATCGAACTTCCACGGCGTCTTTCCTTACCTCGTCTCGCCCATCGATGCCGAGGGCCACATCAAGACCGATGTGCTGGCGACCTTGTGCGACGACCTCATCAAGGCGGGCGTGCATGGCCTGACGCCGCTCGGCTCGACCGGCGAGTTCGCTTATCTCTCCCGCGAGCAGCGTGAAGCCGTGGTGCAGACGACCATTGCAGCGGCGGACAAACGCGTGCCGGTGATCGCCGGCGTCGCCTCGACCTCCACCGCCGATGCGGTCGATCAGGCGCGGCGCTATCAAGCGCTTGGCGCCGACGGCATCCTCGCCATTTGCGAAGCCTATTTCCCGCTCAAGGACGCGCAGATCGAAAGCTATTTCCGCGCCATCGCCAACGCCGTCGATATTCCGGTGGTGATGTACACCAACCCGAATTTCCAGCGCAGCGATCTCACCCTCGACGTCATCGCGCGGCTGGCGACGCATCCGCGCATCGTCGCCATCAAGGATGCGTCCACCAATACCGGCCGGCTGCTGTCGATCATGAACCGCACGACGGACATCGACGTGTTCTCCGCCTCGGCGCATATACCGGCGGCGGTGATGATGATCGGCGGCGTCGGCTGGATGGCCGGACCGGCCTGCGTCGTTCCGAAGCAGAGCGTGCGGCTTTACGACCTGTGCCGGGCGAAGAAGTGGGACGAGGCCATGGCCCTGCAGCGCGAATTGTGGCGCATCAACGAGGCCTTCGCGCGGTTCAATCTCGCCGCCTGCATCAAGGCCGGTCTGCAGTTCCAGGGCTACGACGTCGGCGACCCGATACCGCCGCAATCGCCGCTGTCGGACGACGATCGCAAGGTGGTGGAAGGCATCCTCGCCTCGCTGCCCTAGCGCTGCATCGCCTGTTCGTCATTCCGGGGCGGCGCGAAGCGCCGAGCCCGGAATCCAGCAATCAACTCAGCGGTAGCGGCTGGATTCCGGGTCCGCGCGTTGTCACGCGCGTCCCGGAATGACGCGTCCGAGCCGCGAGTCGCGCATCTTCCAACCGATTCTTAACGATCCCTTGCTATGGCGGAACCATGGCTCCGCCGCCCTCCTCCGGTTCCGATTCCGCTGCCGCCACGCTGCCGCCGCCGAGCGGCGCGATCGCGCGCGTGCGCGCCATGCTCGCCGACAAGAGCGATTCCCGGCTGGCGCAGCTCATGGCCGGCAAGGTGTTCCTGGTCCGCGTCGCCAATGCGCTGCTGATGCTGCTCAGCCAGGTGCTGCTCGCGCGGTGGATGGGCACGCACGAGTTCGGCATCTTCATCTATGTCTGGACCTGGGTGCTGATGATCGGCGCCTTGTCCGACATGGGCCTGTCGTCGGCGGCCAAGCGCTTCGTTCCCGAATACACCGAGTACAAGGCGCTCGATAAACTGCGCGGCTTCATCAGCGGCAGTTGCTGGCTATCATTCGCCATTGCCACCGCCATCGCCGCCGTCGGCGCGCTCGGCGTGTTCCTGCTCGGCGATCTGCTCGATCACTATCTGATCATTCCGCTCTATCTCGCCTGCGTCATGATTCCGGTCTATGGCCTGGTGCAGGTCGCCTCCGGCATCGCGCAGGCCTATGACTGGCCGGGGCTGGCCTACTGGCCGTTCTACATCATCCGCACCACGCTCGTGATCGTGCTGATGGGCATCGCCTGGATCGCCGGCCTGCCGACCGACGCACACACCGCGCTCTACATCTCGATCATCTCGATCTACGGCATCACCATCGGCCAGCTCTGGGTGCTGAACCGCCGGCTCAAGACCAAGGTCGCGCCGGGCCCGAAGCAGTACGAAGTCAAGGTCTGGCTCGGCACCGCGCTGCCGATCTTCGTGGTCGAAGGCTTCTACCTGCTGCTGACTTACGTGGACATCCTGGCGCTGCAGCACTTCGGCACGCCGGACGACGTCGCCACTTATTATGCCGGCGCGCGGCTGCTCTCCATCGTCGCCTTCGTTTACTTCGCCATCTCCGGCGCGGTGACGCACCGCTTCACCGAGTATCACGTCAGCGGCGACAAGGAGCGGCTCGCGACCTTCTTCGCCGAGACCATCCGCTGGACCTTCTGGCCGTCGCTGGCCATGTGCGTCGGCATTCTCGCTTTCGGCAAGCCGCTGCTCTATCTGTTCGGCCGCGAATACGAAGCCGCCTATCCGGTGATGTTCATTCTCGCCATCGGCCTGATGGCCCGCGCCACGGTCGGCCCGGCCGAGCGCCTGCTGAGCATGCTCGGCGAGCGCAAGCCCTGCGCGCTGATCTACGCCGCGGCCTTCATCGTCAATCTGGTGCTGTGCATCGTGCTGATCCCGCGCTTCGGCATCGAAGGCGCCGGCGCTTCGACTTCGGCGGCGCTGATCTTCGAGTCGATCATGCTGTTCATCGTGGCGCGCCGCCGCCTCGGCCTGCACGTGCTGATGTGGGGTGGGAAGAGCGCGTGAAGAGCGCGTGATGCGCGCCTAGCCGCGCTCGCGCAGCATCCGCCGGATGACCTTGCCGGTCGTGGTCATCGGCATGTCGTTGATGAACGCCACCTCGCGCGGATATTCGTGGCCGGCGAGGCGCGTCTTCACATAAGTCTGGATTTCGGCGGCCAGCGCGTCGGACGGCGCGTGGCCCGGCTTGAGCACGATGAAGGCCTTGACGATCTCGGTGCGGATCGGATCGGGCTTGCCGATCGCGGCGGCCAGCGCCACCGCCGGATGCGAAACGAGGCAGTCCTCGATTTCGCCGGGCCCGATGCGGAAGCCGGACGAGGTGATGACGTCGTCGTCGCGGCCGACGAAGGTGACGTAGCCCTCCTCGTCCATGACGCCCTGGTCGCCGGTCGTCATCCAGTCGCCGATGAACTTGTCGCGCGTCGCCTCCGGCCGGCCCCAGTATTCGAGGAACATGACCGGGTCGGGCCGCTTGACCGCGATTTGCCCGACCTCGCCGGGTTTCAGTATTTGGCCGTCGGGGCCGACGATGGCCACGGAGTGGCCGGGTACCGCCTTGCCGATGGCGCCGACCTTCAGCGTGCCGAGCTGGGCGCAGGAGCCGAGCACCAGATTGCACTCGGTCTGGCCGTAGAATTCGTTGATGGTGACGCCGAAGACCTCGCGGCCCCATTCCAGCGCCTCGATGCCGAGCGACTCCCCGCCCGAGCCGATGGCGCGCACCTTGGATTCATGACCGAGGGTCATGTGTTGGGCCGCGCGCATCATACGTAACGCGGTGGGTGGAATGAAGGCGAGCCGCACGCCGACATCCTGCATCAGCGCAAAGGCTTCGTCCGGATCGAACTTGTCGAGCTTGCGCGCCACCACCGGCACGCCGTGATGAAGGCTCGGCAGCAACACGTCGAGCAGGCCGCCAGCCCAGGCCCAGTCGGCCGGCGTCCAGAACAGATCGCCCGGCTGTCCGAACGGATAATAGGGCAACTCCGCCCCGGGCAGATGACCGAGCACGACGCGGTGGCCATGCAGCGCGCCCTTCGGCTGGCCGGTGGTGCCCGAAGTGTACATGATCAGCGCAGGATCGTCCGGCGCTGTCACTTCCGGCGAGAACGACGACGAAGCCTGCGACAACTGCCCGTGAAAATCGACGACGCCGTCGGCCGCGCCATCAATCGACAACACGCAGGCGAGATCTGGCGTCTCGTGACGTATCTCGGCGAGACGCGCCACGCCGGCGGCATTGGTAATGAGCGCCTTCGATCCGGAATTCTGCAAGCGATAGGACAGCGCTTCCGGCCCGAATAACACCGCGATCGGCAGCGCCACCGCGCCTAATTTGTAGATGGCTATGTGACAGGCCGCGACTTCCGGCGCCTGCGGCAGATACACCGCGACGCGATCGCCGCGCTTGACGCCATTGGCGCGCAGCACATTGGCCAAACGGTTCGAGGTCTCGCGCAGCCAGCCGAAGGAAATGCGATCCTCACGGCCGTCGGCATGAACATGCAGAATGGCGAGCCGGCCGGGATCCTGTTCGGCCCAGCGGTCGCAGCAACCGACCCCGATGTTGTACTGCGGCGGAATCTGCCAGCGGAAACGGCGGGTCAGTTCGTCGAAATTGGAAGCGTCCGGCAACATGCGCAGCGGAGGCTAGTCGTGGAAAACCGACAGGTAAAGCCGATTGCACCCGTCATGGCCGGACTTGATCCGGCCATCCCGCCTAGTGATGCACTGTGCCCGCCTAAGCGGGATCACCGGGTTACGCCGCTACGCGGCGGCCCGGTAATGACAAGCTCAATTCTTCCGATCGTCCGGCTGGGCGATGACCATGGCCCAATACACCTTGTACTTCGACTTCGGCGTGTAGACCGCCGCAATGCCGAGGCGCGTCGCGTCCTTGAGCAGCATATTGGCGCGGTGCGGCGGCGAATCGCGCCAGCCGGAAAACGCCTCCGCCAGCGTGTGATAGCCGGCGCCGATATTCTCAGCCGCGGACTTGGCATCGTAGCCCGCCGCTTTCAGGCGAGCATTGAACGGTCTGCCGACGGCATGATCGAGCTTGTCGCGCTGCGCCATGACCTCGGCCTGGGCTTGCGCCATGCGCGTCAATTCCGGATCGAGCGTGACCGCCGGCAGGCCATTATTGGCGCGATAGCCGGAAATCATCGACGCCGCCGCGGCGTCGTCGAGTTTGGCGCCCGCCTGCGCCAGACTGCGGTAGAAACTCGGTTCCTCCTTGGGAACATAATTGTCGCCGGCACAGGCGGACAACGCCAACAGAGCGAGAAACGGCGCGCACAGGCGGGCAGCAAACATTGAATTCTCCGGACGGATCGAGATGCGGCGAGAAACTGGCTGCCGACCATGGCCGAACGGTGGTGAAGAATGGGTGTCTCACACATCTGTTTGCTGGAACGCGACCCGCCGCGGTGCCGTCAGTCGTTAACCATCGGTTAACCGACTAAATCCTCAAATTAACAACAAAAAAACCGCCCGGCCCTATCGTCGCGGAGACAATCGCCGGGACCGACAGAATGGCCGCCACCGCGACTGCGCCACTATCCAAGCGACTCTTCGTTATCGTTGGCACGTCCGGCGCTGCTGCTTTCGCAGGTGGCTATTTCATGCTCGGCCATTTCCTCGCCAAGGGCGATTCCGCACTTGCCCTCGCGGCGACTGGCGCCGCGCTTGCCATGGCCCTCGCGCTGTTGGGTGTCGCAGCCCATACCCGCGCACAGAACCGCAAGATGACCGTTGCCTTGCGCGGCATGTCGCTCGGACTCTGCGTCTTCGACGGCCGCGAACGCCTCGTCTACTGCAACAAACGCTATGCCGAGCTTTATCGCCTGCCGGACAGGCTTACACGTCCCGGCGCTACGCTGAGCGACATTCTGGCGTACCGCGCCGCCAACGGCTCGTTCCTGCTCGATCCGTCCGATTTCCGCCGCCGGCTGATCGACGACATGCGGCAGCTCAAGTCGACGAGCGCGGAAGTAACAACACCCGATGGCAGACTGCTTCAGATCAGCAACCAGGGACTTCCGGGCGGCGGCTGGGTCGGCAGCCATGAGGACATCACCGAGCGGCGTGAGGCTGCGCTCGAGCGCGAAAGTCTGAAGGCGCAGACACGGCGGCGTGCGGAAATCGAGGCGGCCATTGCGACGTTCCGCTCGCGCATCGACCAACAGCTACATGCCGCCAGCGAAGGCGCACGCACCATGCGCGCGACCGCGACCACCTTGTTCGCCAATTCCGGTCGTACCTCGAGTGGCGCCAATACTGCCGTGTCGGCGTCACAGGAGGCTGCGACCAATGTCCAGACAGCAGCCATCGCATCCGATGAACTCGCATCGTCGATCGTCGAGATCGCGCGGCAGCTCACCGTCACGACGGACATCGTGCGCGGGGCGGTCGAAGAGACCCGCGGCGCTTCCTCGCAGATCGGCGGGCTCGCCGAGGCGGCGCGGAAAATCGGCGATGTCGTCAAGCTGATCCGCGCCATCGCCGAGCAAACCAATTTACTGGCTCTCAACGCGACCATCGAAGCGGCGCGCGCTGGCGAGGCCGGCAAGGGCTTCGCCGTGGTGGCGTCGGAGGTCAAATCGCTGGCGGTGCAGACGGCGCAGGCCACCGAAGGCATTTCGACACTGATCGGATCGGTGCAGAAGGCAACAGCCAGCGCCGTCGGTGCGATCGGCCGCATCGCGGGCCGCATGCAGGAGATCGACAGTTGCGCGACCATCGTCGCCGCGGCGATCGAAGAGCAGAGCGCGGCGACCTCAGAAATTTCGCAGAACGTCGCCGGCGCAGCGGACGGGGCAAAATCCGTCGGCACAACGCTGGACGACGTCGTCGGCGCGGCGACCGGGACGTCGGCCGCTGCCGAACGCGTGCTGTCGGCCGCGCAAGCGGTCGATACGGCGGCCAGTGAATTGCGCGACGAGGTGGCGGCATTCCTGCGGCGCGTCGCCGCCTGACGACTTACACAAGGCGAAAATAAAAGGCCGGGCGTTTGCCCGGCCTTTCTTGTTTTGGTTTGCCGCCCTCAGCGCGCTGGTGTCAGGGGGCGAGACATTACCGGCGGATTCACCGGAGCTGGCCCACCATTGGGAGCGGGCGCCGTGGTGCCAGTCGAAACCGGCACCGGCGTCGCCGCGTTGGCGACGGTCGCCGGCGGATTGCCGGGCCAGACGACGACGCGCGTGCCGACCTGGACGCGGCTATAGAGATCCTCAATGTCTTCATTGAGCAGACCGACGCAGCCTGACGACACGGTCTGGCCAATGGTCGATGGCTGATTGGTGCCGTGAATACGGTACAGTGTGTTGCCGAGATAGAGCGCGCGCGCGCCTAGCGGATTGCCGTTGCCACCCGCCATGAAGCGCGGGAGATAGGGCTGACGCTCGATCATTTCGGCCGGCGGATGCCAATCCGGCCATTCCCGCATTCGGCTGACGCGCTCGGTGCCCGACCAGGTGAAGCCTTCGCGGCCGACGCGCACGCCGTAGCGAAGCGCCTTGCCGCCCCCGAGGACCAGATAAAGATAGGTGTTCGGCGTATCGACGATGATCGTGCCGGCCGGTTCCTTCGTCTGGAAGTCGACGAGCTGGCGCTTCAGATGCGCCGGCAATTCCTTGGGCTGGCCCTGCTCCGGCTGATCCTCCGGCGGCAACGACATCACCGAATTGGACTGCGGCGGCGGCGCCGCTGCAGGAGCGGCACCAACTGCGCCCGGCGGCCGCGCGATCGCTGGATTCACGCCCGTCTGGGACGGCGGTGGCTCATTGCCGAACTGATGGCCGATCGGACCTTGGGGCAAAGCCATCGGCTGGCCGGAATTTGGCGACGCGTAATTGGGCTGGGCGCCATTGGCAGGGCCGATCGGGGACGGCGCACCTGGCTGCTGCGCCAGTCCGGGCGGCGGCAGGCTCTCCGAATCGATGCGGTTCTGGCCCATCTGCACCGGCTGAACCTGAGCCTCCCGATAGTCCTGATCCTCCTCCCGGTCGCCGCCGAAAAGGCCGAACAACCCGGGAAGCCGGTTGCTCTGAGCACCGGACGACTGGGCTTGCGCCACCGGCGCGGCCAACATGAGGGCCACCGGCAACGACAGGAGCAAAGAGCCGAGAGGACGCTTCATCGATCACCTTCGGAAAATCGCTTGAAAGGTTCAGTCAAACAGAGGCGGCCGCTTCGGGCCGCCGACACGGCCCCTGCTTGCCCCGCGATCAAGGCACATTCAAGACCGGATTGCCCAGTTCGCGCTATCGTGATTCCAGCGAAAAATCCGTTACTTCACGAGCGTCCTGATCTGCGGCGGCTCGGATTGACAGGATCGGCGGCATTTCGTCCATTGCGGCCGCTACGTCCGGCGCAGGCGTAAACCCGACGGTCGAAAGGCAAAACGAAGAAGGAAACAGGATGAACGTAGCCATCGTTGGCGGAGGCATTTGCGGATTATCGCTCGCGTTGCACCTGCACCAGCAGGGCATCCAGTCCCAGGTCTACGAGCGGGTTCCCGAGATCAAGCCGCTCGGCGTCGGCATCACCTTGTTGCCGCACGCCATGCGCGAATTTTCCGCGCTTGGCATCGGCGACGAACTGCTGAAAGCGGGCATCGAGAACCGCGAGAGCCGCTTTTACAACCGTTTCGGCCAGCTCATCTATCGCGAGGACCGCGGCAAGTTCGCCGGCTACCAGTACCCGGAGGTCGGCATCCACCGCGGCACCCTCCACCTGATCCTGCACAATGCGGTCATCCGGGCCCTCGGCCCCGGCGCGGTCGTCACCGGTCATGAATGCGTCGGCGTCGATCAGGACGACAATGGCGCAACGGTCCAATTCAAGGGCCGCGATCCGGTACGCGCCGATATCGTTGTCGCCTGCGACGGCATCAATTCGGCGATCCGCAAGCAGTTCTATCCGGACGACAAGGTCGTCTTCACCGGCATCAACACCTGGCGCGGCGTGACCCGGCGCAAGCCGATCCTGGACGGCCGGACCTATATCCGGGTCGGCTCGATCAATACCGGCAAGATGGTGATCTACCCGATCGTCGATGACATCGACGGCAACGGCAACCAGCTCATCAACTGGATGGCCGAGATCAAGCGCGAGGACAGCCTCGGCCAGAACGACTGGAACCGCGCCGGCAATCTCGACGATTTTTTCCCGATCTACGAGAGCTGGCGGTTCGACTGGCTCGACGTCGCGCAGATGATCCGCGACGCCGACCAGATCCTCGAATATCCCATGGTCGACAAGGACCCCATCCAGAACTGGACATTCGGCCGCGTCACCCTGGCCGGCGACGCCGCGCATCCGATGTATCCGCGCGGCTCCAACGGCGGCGCCCAGGCCGCCATCGACGCCCGGACCCTCGCCGACTGCCTCGCCAAGACCGCCGACCCGCGCGGGGCGCTGAAAGCCTACGAGGCCGCCCGTGCCGAGCCGGCCGCCAATGTGGTCCGCACCAACCGGGCACAGCCGCCGGACTTCATCAACATCAAGGTCGAAGAACTGGTCGGCGACCGGCCGTTCGAGAGATTGGATGACTACATCACCCAGGACGAGCTTCGCGCCCTGTCCGACGGTTACAAGAAAGTGGCGGGCTTTGCCCTGGCGGACGTCAGCCGGCCGGGGTGAGCCGCTCCGTCCGGGGTGGCGATTGCTGCGTTCCCGCCGCATAAAGACGTGGTAAATACGGCAGCTCAGCCGCAGCCTCTTTGCAAATCCGTGCCACGTCAATAGCTTAGCGAAGGGCGCGGCAAAGCTTTGTTACAAATCCGGACTCGTCGCAGCACAGGTTTTGGTCGTTTCATGCGTTTAACGAATAGACCCAACCTCCTGCCGATGTGGTTCTCGCGATGGCAAGTGCCGGCTTCCGATGGATGATAGCGACGAAGCCAGCGATCTCGCCCTCATGGGCCGTGTCGCCAAGGGCGACGAAGCGGCCTATCGGCTGTTGTCCCGCCGTCACGTCGGGGCCATGCTCGGGCTTGCCCGCCGCATTCTCGGCAATGCCGCCGACGCGGAAGACGTGGTTCAGGAGGCCATGCTCCGCGTCTGGACCCATGCGCCGCGCTGGGAGCCTCTGGCGGCGTTCCGCACCTGGCTCACGCGGATCGTGGTCAATCTTTGCCTCGACCGCAAAAGGAAGGCCCCCTGGGTCGACCTCGAAGCGGCGGGCGAGCTGGCCGACCCGGCGCCGAATGCCGGAGACATGGCCCTCGGTCATGAACGGGACCAGCAGGTCGACCAGGCGATCGCTCAATTGCCGGATCGCCAGCGGACCGCAATCGTGCTCACCTACGGTGATGGCATGAGCAATGCGGAGGTCGCGGAAGTGATGGGAACGACCGTTTCGGCGGTCGAGACTTTGTTGGTGCGCGGCAAGCAGGGCCTGCGGCGCGCACTCGGCGACACCACCGACGAAGCGTGATGCGCCAAAGTAGCGTGACGAACAGGGATTGAATGCCATGACCCACGATCGGAACCACGACTATCTCGATGACGTGCTGGCGCGCGTCACCGCGCCGCGCCCGGTCGATGACGCGGCGGTCGCCCGCGTGCTCAAGCGGCTGCAGCCGCCGCTGCCGCGGCAGAAAGCGCCGTGGTGGCGGCTGCCCGCCGTGCTGCTCAACTGGGAGTTCGCGCCGGCCTGGCCGCGTATGGCCGCGCTCGCCTGCAGCGCCGTGCTCGGCTTCTATGTCGGCATCGCCGGGCTCGACCGGCCGTTCGATCAGCTCGACCAGGCGGCAATCACCAGCGCCGATGCCGGCTTCTTCGTATTCGATCCCGAACCGCTCACCGGAGCGCGGCCATGACGGCGACGCACTACGCCGGCACCACGGCCCGGCCGGCGACGCGCTGGCTGCTGCTCGGCTCGCTGGCGCTTAATCTGTTTTTCGTCGGCATCGCCATAGCCATGGCGGTGCGGCCGGCGCCACCGGCACGGAACTGGGACCGGGATGTCTTCGTGCGCACGGAGCGCCTCGCCGAGGGCCTGCCCAAGGAAGACGGCGCGATTCTGATCGCGCAGATGAACGCCAACCGCAACGCCATCGAGAGCACGCAGAAGCAATATCGCGCCACGCAGGAGGCGATACGCGAGGCCATTCGCAAGGAGCCGTTCGACGCCGATGCGCTGCGCGCCGCCATGAGCGAGACACGCGCCGCGCGGCAGGCTTTCGACAGCGCCGTGCAGAATGCTTTCGCCGCCGCGACCGCGCAGATGTCCCAGCCCGGCCGCGTCGCGCTGGCCGATTGGCGCTCGCGTCGCGGCGGAAATGACAGAAATCGCTGACGCGCCTGATCGCGCGCCGGCAGCTCCAGACGATAGTTTTTGAAAGCATTCATGTATGCGTTGCGTTGATCGTGCCGGGGGGCGTTTCGGACTGACGACGGCGAAAGGGCCGTTTCGCAGAATGCTGGTTGGCGCCTGCCTCGTCCTGCCTCTCGGTGGCTGTCTGCTCAGCGACAAGCCGGAGCCTGGCCTCGATATTCCGGCGCGCTACAGCGGCTCTTCAGCCAATCCGAAAATCGCCGAAGCCGCCCTGCCGAAGCTGGACTGGTGGCGTGGCTTCCGCTCCAGCGAGTTGACGAACATCGTCGAGCAGGCCCGCGAGGCCAATCTCGACATCGCTGCCGCGATTGCCCGCATCGTGCAGGCCGACGCCCAATCGCGCATCGTCGGCGCCGCATTGCTGCCGGCGGTCGACCTCAATGGCGGCGCCTCGCGCAGCCAGGCCTCGAAGACCACCGGTCTCGGCAACGGCCAGCCTTTCGTCGACAACAGCGGCTTCCGCGTTTCCAACTCGCTCAGTGCGACATTGTCGGCAAGCTACGAGATCGACTTCTGGGGCAAGAACCGCGCCGCCTTGCGCGCCCTCGAGCAAAGCGCCGTCGCCAGCCGTTTCGACAGCGAGGTCGTTACGCTCTCCACCATCGCCACCGCGGCGAATTCCTATTTCCAGATTTTGGCGGCGCAGGACCGGCTGCGCGCCGCACGCAACAATCTCACCGCGGCCGACCGCGTCCTCGGCCTCATTCGCCAGCGCCTGAATGCCGGTACCGCATCCGAACTTGAGGTCTCGCAGCAGGAAAGCCTGGTCGCGACCCAGCGCGCCGCCATTCCGCCGCTCGAACAGACCGTGGCGCAGTTCCGCAACGCGCTCGCGGTGCTGATGGCGCGCTCCCCCGAAAGCACGGGCGTTCGCGGTGGCTCGCTCAATGCCATCGCGGTGCCGCGCGTGACGCCGGGCCTGCCGTCCGAACTGCTGGCGCAGCGCCCCGACATCCGCGAAGCCGAAGCCCTGCTTGCCGCCGCCAATGCCAATGTCGAAAACGCCCGGGCCCAGCTTCTGCCGAGCATCGTACTGACCGGGGACGGCGGCTATCAAAGCTCCGTCTTCAAGTTGCTGATGCGACCGGAATCGGTCGTCTTCAGCGCCGCCGCCGGCCTGACCCAGCCCATCTTCGAAGGCGGTCGCCTGCTTGGCAATGTCGATCTGCAAAAGGGCCGTCAGGACGAATTGCTGCAGAATTATCGCAAGGCGGTGATATCCGGCTTCTCCGATGTCGAGACCGCACTGAGCGCGATCCGCACCACGACGCAGCGCGAACAATTGCAGCGCGCCGTGGTCAGCGCCTCGCAACGCGCCTTCGATATTTCCGAGCAGCGCCTGCGCGAAGGCACAATCGATCTCATTACGGTGCTGCAGACGCAGCAGTCGCTGTTCACGGCGCAGGATGCGCTGGTGCAGGCGCGGCTGGCGCGACTGCAAGCCGTGGTCAGTCTTTATCAGGCGCTCGGTGGGGGTTGGGCGCCGAAACCGCAAATAGCAGAAGCCTCCGATGCACGGTGAACTCCCCAAATCCAATACCACGGTTGCTCCCGCGACCGCGCCGACGCAGAAGAAGCGCAAGCGCTGGCTGATCTATCTCATCGTTCTCATCGCCGTTGGCGGCGCGCTTTATTATGTGTTCGGCCAGAAGGCGGATCAGCAGCAGCGACGCGGCCGCTTCTTCGCCGGTGACGGTCCGGTGCCTGTCCTGGCCGCCAATGCGCAGCTCGCCGACGTGCCGGTCTATCTCGATGCCGTCGGCACCACGCGCGCGCTCAATACCGTAACCGTGCGGCCGCAGGTCGACGGCAAGCTGCTGAGTGTCAATTTCAAGGAAGGCCAGGACGTCAAACGCGGCGACGTACTGGCGCAGATCGATCCGACGACGTTCCAGGCCGCGCTCGATCAGGCCGTCGCCAAGAAGGCCATGGACGAGGCGCTGCTGGCCAATGCGCAGAACGATCTGGCGCGCTACGAACAGCTCGCAGCAACCAACGCCATCAACAAGCAGCAGGCCGATACCCAGCGCTCGCTGGTCGCGCAATATACGGCACAGGTCAAATCCGACCAGGCCGCGATCGAAAGCGCGCAGGCCACGCTCGGCTATGCCACGATACGCGCGCCGCTCGACGGCCGCACCGGCCTGCGTCAGGTCGATGAAGGCAACATCGTGCGCGCGTCGGACACTTCCGGCATTGTCGTTATCACGCAGCTCCAGCCGATCTCGGTGCAATTCAACCTGCCGCAGCAATATCTTGGCGAGGTCAATGCCGCCTTCGCCCAGCGGCCGCTCGAGGTCGATGCCCAGCGCTCCGACAACGACGCTGTGCTCGATCGCGGCAAGCTCACCGTTGTCGACAATCAGGTCGATCCGTCTACCGGCACGGTGAAGCTGCGAGCGGAATTTCCGAACGCCAACCTGCAACTCTGGCCCGGCCAGTTCGCCAATGTCCGGCTGCTCATCAATACGTTGCAGCAGGTCGTGACGATCCCGACCGGCGCGGTGCAGCGCGGGCCGAACGGCACGTTCGTCTACGTCATCAAGGATGGCGTCGCGACGATGCGGCCGATCGTGGTTCAGCGCCAGGACGAGGCACGCACCGTGGTCAGGAGCGGCTTGACGGCGTCCGAGCAGGTCGTGACCACCGGCTTCGCGCGGCTGACGGACGGCGCCAAGGTGACGGTCAGCAGCGGCGACACCACACCGGCGGCGGCAACCGATGCGCCGCGCAGGCAACGACAGAATGGGGCACCGGGGGCAAGCGGACAGCGACAGAACCGGGGTCAGTGATTTGGATATCTCACCTGCCGCGCACTTACTTCACCTCTCCCATTGGGAGAGGTCGGCGCACGAAGTGCGCCGGGTGAGGGGTTACAGCCCATCGAGAGTCACTTGCCCCCTCACCCCTACCCTCTCCCCAAAGGGGAGAGGGGGCTCGTTGAGAGCGCGGCACGTTAGTCGCCAACTCGTAGGCGACTTCCGATGAGCGTCTCCTCGCCCTTCATCCACCGGCCGATCGCCACCTCGCTGCTCGGGGTCGCGGTGATGCTCGGCGGCGCGCTCGGCTACTGGTGGCTGCCGGTATCGGCGCTGCCGCAAGTCGACTTCCCGACCGTGCAGGTGACGACGCAACTGCCCGGCGCCAATCCGGACACTGTGTCCGCTCTGATCACGGCGCCGCTGGAGCGCAGCTTCGGCCAGATCCAGGCGCTGGAGACGATGACCTCGTCGTCGTCGTTCGGCATCAGCCAGATCACGCTGCAATTCGATCTCAGCCGCGACATCGACTCGGCGGCGCAGGACGTGCAGTCGGCCATCAACGCCGCCGGCTCGACACTGCCGCGCAACCTGCCCTACCCGCCGATCTATTCGAAGGTGAACCCGGCCGACACGCCTATCATCACGCTGGCGATAACCTCCGACAACATCGCGCTGCGTGAGCTGTCCGACATGGCCAACACCATCATGGCGCCGCGCCTGTCGGAGGTGTCAGGCGTTGGCCGCGTCTCGGTGCAAGGCGGCATCAAGCCCGCCGTACGCATCCAGGCCGATCTGTCGCGGCTCGCCGCCTACGGCATCGCGCTGGAGGACCTGCGCAGCGCCATTGTCAGCGCCAATGTCTCGGGCGCCAAGGGCGCGCTCGATGGCGCGCAGCAGTCCTACACCATCGCCGCCAACGACCAGCTCGCGACCGCCAATGCCTACCGCAACATCACGGTGGCCTACCGGAACAGTGCGCCGGTGCTGCTGTCCGATGTCGCCGATGTCGTCGATGGGCTGGAGAACAACCAGGTCGGCGCCACCTATCAAGGCAAGCCGGCCATCGTCATCGACATCCAGCGCCAGCCCGGCGCCAATGTCATCGAGACCGTGCAGCGCCTGCGCGCCGAACTGCCGCGGCTGCAACGCACTTTGCCCGCCGGCGCCAAACTGACGGTCGTGACCGACCGCACCGACACCATTCGCGCCTCGATTCATGACGTGCAGTTCACCCTGGTGCTGGCGGTCGGGCTCATCGTGCTGGTGGTGCTGGTGTTCCTGCGCACCATCCGCGCCACCATCATCGCCGGCGTGGCGCTGCCGCTCTCGCTGATCGCCACCTTCGGCGTCATGTATTTCGCCGGCTTCTCGCTCGACAATTTGTCGCTGATGGCCCTGACCATCGGCACCGGTTTCGTGGTCGACGACGCCATCGTCATGATCGAGAACATCGTCCGCCATATCGAGGAGGGCGATCACCCACTGGCGGCGGCGCTGAAAGGCGCCAAGGAAATCGGCTTCACCATCATCTCGCTGACCTTGTCTCTGATCGCGGTCTTCATCCCGCTGCTGTTCATGACGGGCCTCGTCGGTCGCATGTTCCGCGAATTCGCGCTGACGCTGACCATCGCCGTCGTGGCCTCCGCCATCGTGTCGCTGACCCTGACGCCCATGATGTGCGCCAAGCTGCTGCGACGCGAGGACGACGGCGACGCGAAGCCCGGCGTCTTCCGCCGGATGTCGCAGCGCTTCGAGGAATGGACCGACCGCACCATCGAGGCCTACCGCGTCAGCCTGGAATGGGTGCTGCAGCGCCAGCGCGCCACCTTGCTCGCGACCTTCGCGACCCTGGCCATCACCGTGGCGCTCTATGTGCTGATGCCCAAAGGCTTCCTGCCGATCCAGGACACCGGCCAGATCACCGCTGTGACGGAAGCCGGCACCGACGTCTCCTTCGCCGAGATGCAGCGCCGCCAGGCCGAGATCGAGGCCATCATGCGCGCCGATCCGGACGTCGCCAGCGTCGTCTCGGTCATCGGCGTGTCACCGCTCAACGCCACGCCCAATGCTGGCCGCATCGCTATCACCCTCAAGCCGCGCAGCGAGCGCAACAATCTCGTCGGCCCCATCGTCGACCGGCTCAAGGAAAAGGTCGCCGGCATCCCCGGCATGCACGTCTATTTCCAGGCGACGCAGGACATCCAGATTTCGACCCGGCCCAGCCGCGCGCAGTATCAGTACACCCTGACCGGCAGCGACGCCGACGAGGTCGTGGCCTGGGCGAATAAACTGACGCAGCGGCTGCGCGGCGATCCGGTCATGCGCGAGGTCGCTTCCGAGGCGCAGGAGGGCGGCCCGCGCATCATGGTCAATGTCGACCGCGAGAAGGCCGGCCGCCTTGGCGTCTCGATGCAGAGCGTGACCGACACTTTGTACAGCGCCTTTGGCCAGCGGCAGATTTCGACCATTTACGGCCAGGCCAACCAGTACCGTGTCGTCCTCGAGGCGCAGCCGCGCTACCAGCAGGATCCGACAGCGCTGTCGAAGATCTACGTCACCGGCGCCACCACCTCGACCGGTACCGCGGCAACGGCGGGCAATACGGCGACCGGCACGACCAATACGAACACGTCAGCGACACCAAATTCCGTCACCGGTTCGAACCAGGTGCCGCTCGCCGCCTTCGCGCGCTTCGACTACACCGCGGCGCCGCTCGCCATCGCGCATCAGGAGCAGTTTCCGTCGGTGACCATCAGCTTCGATCTGGCGCCGGGCTATGCCTTGTCGGATGCGGTGAAAGTCGTCACTGCCGCCGAGCGCGAGCTTGGCGTGCCGAACACCGTGACCGGCAGCTATTCCGGCGACGCCGCCGAATTCGCCAAATCGCTGGAGGGTGAGCCCTATCTCATCCTCGCCGCGGTGATCGCGATCTATATCGTGCTCGGCGTGCTCTATGAGAGCTTCATCCACCCGCTGACGATTCTGTCGACCTTGCCGTCGGCCGGCGTCGGCGCGCTGCTGGCGCTGATGCTGACCGGCTACGACCTCTCGGTGATCGCGCTGATCGGCATTGTGCTGCTGATGGGCATTGTCAAGAAGAACGCCATTCTGATGATCGACTTCGCGCTCGATGCCGAGCGCGAGCAGGGCATGAGCCCGCGCGAGTCGATCGTGCAGGCTGCATTGCTGCGCTTCCGCCCGATCATGATGACGACGCTCGCGGCCCTGTTCGGCGCGCTGCCGCTGGCGCTGGAATCGGGCACCGGCTCGGAGCTGCGCAACCCGCTCGGCATCACCATCGTCGGCGGCCTGATCCTGAGCCAGTTGCTGACGCTCTACACGACGCCGGTGATCTATCTCTACATGGAGCGCCTGCGCCTGTGGGTGTCGCCGCCGCGGCCGCGCCGCGCGACTGCTGCCGAACCGGCGGAGTAGCGCGATGGTGACGCCGCCATGAACTTCTCCTGGCCTTTCATCCGGCGGCCGATCGGCACGACGCTGCTGGCGATCGGGCTGTTCCTGACCGGCGCCATCGCCTACGGCTTCCTGCCGGTTGCCAGCCTGCCGAGCGTCGAATTCCCGACGGTAAGCGTGTCGGCATCGCGGCCCGGCGCCGATCCCAGCGTCATGGCCGCGACAATCGCCGCGCCGCTCGAGCGGCGGCTGGGTGAGATTGCCGGCGTTACCGAAATGACCTCGCGCAGTTCGCAAGGCTCGACCCGCATCACGGTGCAGTTCGACCTGTCGCGAAACGCCGACGGCGCCGCGCGCGACGTGCAGGCCGCCATCAACGCGGCCATGACCGATCTGCCGAGCGACCTGCCCTCGGTGCCGACCTTCCGCAAGATGAACCCGGCGGCCGCGCCGGTGCTGATCCTGGCGCTGACGTCGAAGACCATGCCGGCCAGCGCCATCTACGACGCAGCCGACAGCATCATCGTGCAGCGCCTGAGCCAGGTGGACGGCGTCGCCGACGTTTCCGTGGCCGGCTCCGAACAGCCGGCCATCCGCGTCCGCGTCGATCCCGAGCGGCTCGCTGCCACCGGCACGACCCTGGAGCAGATCCGCACGGCGATTTCGAACTCCAACGCGCAGGGCGCGCTCGGCGTCTTCGAAGGCGTCAAGCGCGCCGTCACCATCGGCATCAACGACCAGCTGCGCGACGCGCCGGATTACGACCCCATCGTCGTCAAGACCGTGAATGGCGACGTCATCCGCCTCGCCGACGTCGCCTCGATCCGGCCGAGCGTGCGCAACACCCGCTCCGCCGGCTGGTACAACCGCGATCCGTCGGTGTTGCTGGTGATCACCAAGCAGGCCGACGCCAATGTCATCGACACCGTCGACCGCGTTTACGATCTGCTGCCCGAGCTACGCCAGTGGATCCCGGCCGGGCTCGACATCAACGTCCTGACCGATCGCACCGGCACGATCCGTGCCAGCGTCGAGGACATGCAGCTCACGCTCGCCGCCTCCGCCGTGCTGGTGATGCTGGTGGTGTTCCTGTTCCTGCGCCGCACCGCCGCGACGCTCGCCGCCGGCATCACGGTGCCGCTATCGCTTGCCGGCACCTGCGCGGCGATGTGGGCGGCCGGCTTTTCGATCAACAATCTGTCGCTGATGGCGCTCGCCGTCTCGATCGGCTTCGTCGTCGACGACGCCATCGTCATGATCGAGAACATGTTCCGCTTCATGGAGAAAGGCTACCGGCCGCTGCGCGCCGCCTTGCTCGGCGCCCGGCAGATCGGCTTCACCGTGGTGTCGATCTCGGTGTCGCTGGTCGCCGCCTTCATTCCGCTACTGCTGATGGGCGGCGCCATCGGCCGTCTGTTCCGCGAATTCTCGCTCACCCTCACCTTCGCCATCGCCGTCTCGACCGTCATCTCGCTGTCGGTGACGCCCATGGTCTGCGCCTATTTCGTGCGCAAGCCGCCAAGCCCGAACGAGACCCGGCTCGACCGGATCGTGGAAGGCGTGCTGTCGCGCATGATCGGCTTCTACGACCGCACCCTGACCTTCGTACTCGACCATCGCGGGCTGACGCTGATCGTCTTTGCCGCAACGATCGCCTTGACCGTCGGTCTGTACATCAAGGTGCCGAAAGGCTTCTTCCCACAGGATGACACCAACCTCATCTTCGGCGGCACGCAGGCTTCGCCGGACATTTCCTATGAGGCGATGGAAAAGCTGCAATTGCAGGTGATGGACGTCGTGATTGCCGATCCGGCCGTCGCCGGGCTCGGCTCGTCGGTGGGCTCAGGCGGCTTTAACGCTTCGGTCAACCGCGGCCAATTGTTTGTCAGCCTCAAACCACTCACCGAGCGCGATCCGACGCAAGCCGTACTCACGAGGCTGCGCGCCAAGCTCAACCGCATTCCCGGTATCCGATCCTTCCTCGTGCCGACGCAGGATCTGCGCTTCGGTGCCCGGCAGAGCGACTCCTCCTATCAGTTCACGCTGTGGAGCGCCGACATCGACGCGCTGCAGACCTGGGTGCCGCGCGTCGTCGAGCGCATCGAAAAGATTCCGGAGCTGACCGACGTCAACACCGACCGCCAGCAGGGCGGCCTGCAGGCCGACATCAAGATCGACCGTGAGGCGGCCTCGCGGCTCGGCGTCAGCATGCAGGATATCGACAACGCGCTGAACAACTCGTTCTCGCAGCGGCAGATCTCGACCATCTACACCCAGCGCAACCAGTATCGCGTCATCCT
>Ga0182747_1000048_pt1 | contig 129831 bp, 123 predicted proteins | sample eDN3rd30CBELigBY_FD_128526 | JGI IMG/M metagenome (GOLD analysis project Ga0182747, IMG submission 128526) | Enriched backyard soil microbial communities from Emeryville, California, USA - eDNA 3rd pass 30_C BE-Lig BY (version 2) (version 2) | ecosystem: Environmental > Terrestrial > Soil >...
CAGCCGCGCGCAGGTCGGTGGCCGGCCCGGCGTCGAGCCGCTCGATGGCTCCACCGGCGGGCAGCAGGCCGGCACCGAGGTCGACGTACAGGCACCGGGCACCGCGCACGCCGGCAGTGGCGGCCGACACGAACCCGTCGGCGAGGTGGCGGTACAGGCCGGGGTCGTCGCACACCCACACGACGTTGTCGCCGGTGATCAACCCGCCCAGGGCGGCGTCGACCGTGGGAAACCCGGTGGTGATCGGGCGCATCCACCGAGTTTAGCGGTGCTAACGACTGGCTATCGCAGGAACAGCTGGTACGCAGGGTTGGTGGTCTCGTCGACGTACGGGTACCGGAGCGCGTCGAGGAAGCCGGCGAACGCGGCCTCGTCGGCGGCGGGCACCTGGAGGCCCACCAGCACCCGCCCGTCGTCGCTGCCCTGGTTGCGGTAGTGGAACAGGCTGATGTTCCAGCCGGCGTGCATGCTCGCCAGGAACCGCAGCAGCGCGCCCGGTCGCTCGGGGATCTCGAACCGGAACAGGCGCTCGTCCGACGCCAGCGGCGTGCGCCCGCCGACCATGTGGCGCACGTGCGTCTTGGCGAGCTCGTCGTGGGTGAGATCGAGCGTGGCGAACCCGGCCCGTTCGAACTCGGCCGCGGTCGCCGCCGAGGCGTGTCGATCGCCGGCCAGGCCGACGAACACGTGGGCCGCGTCGGCACCGGAGATGCGGTAGTTGAACTCGGTGACCGCCCGCGGGCCGATCAGTTCGGCGAAGCGGCGGAAGCTGCCGCGACGCTCGGGGATGGTGACCGCGAACAGCGACTCGTGTTCCTCGGCCCGTTCGGCCACGAAGCGCAGCCGGTCGAAGTTCACGTTGGCGCCGCTCGTCACCGCAACGTAGGTGCCGTCCCCCAAGCTGGTTGAGCCTGTCGAAATCACGCGCGCCAGCCACTGCTTCAGGCCGGCGACGGCGAGCGCCCCGGCCGGTTCCACCACCGCGCGCGTGTCTTCGAAGATGTCCTTGATCGCCGCGCACACCTCGTCGGTGTCGACCGTGACGAACTCGTCGACCAGCTCGTGCGCCAGCCGGAACGTCTCGGCACCCACCGACTTGACGGCGGTGCCGTCGCTGAACAGGCCCACCTCGGCGAGGTCGACCGGGGCGCCGGCGCGGACCGAGCGGGTCATCGCGTCGGAGTCGTCGATCTGTACCCCGATCACGCGCACCTCGGGGCGCACGGCTTTGACGTAGGCGGCGATGCCGGCGATCAGCCCGCCTCCGCCGACCGGCACGAACACGGCATCGAGCGGTGCACCGTGCTGCCGGAGGATCTCCATGCCGATCGTGCCCTGCCCGGCGATCACAGCGGGGTCGTCGAACGGGTGCACGAACGTGGTGCCCTCGGCGGCCTGCAGTTCGAGTGCATGTGCGTAGGCGTCGCTGTAGCTGTCGCCGTGGAGCACGATTCGGGCACCGAGCGCAGCGACCGCGTCGACCTTCAAGCGCGGCGCCGTGGTGGGCATCACGATCGTCGCCGCGCACCCGAGGTGCTGGGCCGAGCGGGCGACGCCCTGGGCGTGGTTGCCAGCCGAGGCGCAGATCACCCCGCGGGCACGCTCGGCAGGGCTCATCGCGGCGAGCTTGTTGTACGCCCCGCGGACCTTGAAGCTGAACCCCGGCTGGCTGTCTTCGCGCTTGAGCAGCACGGTATGACCGACCCGGGCCGACAGCCGCACCGCCGGGTCGAGCGGCGTCTCCCGCGCCACCTCGTACACCCGCGACGTGAGGATCCGCCGAAGGTAGTCGTCGAGATCCGGCCCAGCCACGCCGCGAGGCTAGGTGGTTTCGACAAGCTCAACCACCGGATGCGGGCGTACACCAAGGTGGTTGAGCCTGTCGAAACCACCGACCGGGCTAGAGGTCGAGGGCGCGCACGAGGGGTGTCAGGTCGAGGTCGTCGAGCGCGGGAAGGTGGACGTCGACGGCGTCGTGGAGCAACTGTTGCCAGAACGCGTGGCGGAAGAAGTGGCGGCCTTCACGCACGACGTAGTTGAGGAGGAAGAAGCGGTACGCCTCCTTGAGGAACAGCACCTCGGCGGCGGTCAGCGGGAACACCGCGTGGTACGCCCGCAGGAAGGCAATGAACCGTGGTTCCAGCAGCGTGTGCGCGCCGTACGTGAACTGGCTCCGGTCGCCCGTGCGCGACGAGACGCGCGACAAGAAGTAGAAGTCGAGCAAGCGTGACTCGATACGGAACCAGTCGTAGTCCCACCGGCTGAACAGGTGGAAGTCGGCACTGGTCGCCGGGTCGGCGCCCTCGCCGAACTCCACCGAGAAGTTCCCGAGGTTCCAGTCGATCAGCACAGGGATCTTCGGCCAGTAGTCGTACCCCGACTCGTGGATCGCCATCAGGAAGCGATGGGCGTGCCGGCGGGCGAGCGCGATCCGGCTCGGCTCCAAACCGAACTGGTCGGCCGCGTTGCGGGCACCGAGGCTGTCGTACAGGTTCACCGCGTCGGACTTGGCCGTCTTCGACGGCGGTGGGATCAGCCGGGCGATGCCGTCGCAGGCCCGGTGAAAGCGCGCCAACTCGGCACCCAGTTGGGCGACCTGCGGGTGCGACAGGCGCCGCGGCAACGGCGAGCGCAACTCGATCTCGCGGTAGAACACGGCCCACGTCGACCCGTCGTACCAGATGAACGGCTGGTCGTCGTCGCCGTCGCGACGGGTCAGCGACTCGGCCAGCAGACCCCCGAACGGGCCCCCGGCCAGCAGGCCAGCTACCCGGTGCAAGCGCTCGTGGTCCTCGGCGAACAGGAAGAACGAGCCGTAGTTCGACGACTTGGCGAACACCCGCCCACCGTCGTCGAGCGTCAGCCGGTACACCCGGTTGGTCGACACCATCGCGCTCTGCTCGTCGACGGCGACGATCGTCCGCGGGTCGCCGTACGCGGCCCACGCCTCGGTGACCGCCGCGCGATGGCGCGCATCCGCTTCGGCATCCGACCCGTTCATGTCCGAAGCCTGGCACACCACCTGCCCCGCGCGTCAGCCGCCCCAACTCCCCCGCCCCAACCCGGGCCCCGCGGATTCTGTGGCAGCCACAACGACCGCGAGTACGTCAAAGTGGCTGCCACAAAGTCGGGCGGTTGTGGTCAGGCGATGCGACGTGGGGTGGGCTGGCGGCCGAACCGGGCGGCGACCGCCGAACCGGCCCAGGCGGCTACGAGCATGAGGGAGGGCACGATCGCTATCAGCGCGACGACGAACAGCCACGGGAACGGGATGCTGGCGTCGTTGTAGCTGGCGGCGCGCACCACCGCCCAGGCCGGGAGGAACCCGACCGGCACACCGATGACGATGCCGATCAGCGACATCGTCACCGCGTTCCAAGCCGCCATCCGGCGCAGCGACGTCGGGCGGGCACCGACCACGGCGAGCACGTCGCGCTCGGCACGCTGGTCGGCGGCAGCCAGCGCCAGCCCGATCGCCACGACCAGCCCGATCAGCACGACCGCCGCCGCGAGCGCGATCGCGCGTCCCAGCCACAGCGCCCGTTCGGCGGTGTCGTCGACCCATTGGAGGTCGACCGACCAGTACTCGTAGGTGTCGGCCGGCGCCTCGTCGCCGGTCGGCAGAGGGGCATCGCCGGGTTCGACGAACGACGGGGCGCGGCGTTCGTAGGCGCCCGGATGGAGGGCACGGTAGAGGTCGCTGGTGAGCCCTTGACGCTGGTCGGCGCTCAGGGGGCCGTCGGCACGCACGACCACGCCAAGTGTGACGACGTCGAAGCCGAGTTCGGCGGCGAACTCGGCGCTCATCAGCTGGCCGAACGGCGTCGGGTCGGCCTCGGGCACCTCGACGGGGGCCGGCTCGGGCAAGCCGTCGAGCATGCTCCACGGCACGCCCCTCGTGGCCGAGCCGTACGGTCCGGATGCCGCCACCAGCTCGGCCCACCCGGTGGAGGCGAACGCCCGCTGGGCGTCACCGTCCCAGCCGCCGGCCCGGAAGGTGGCGGCGCTGGCGATCGGCAGCCAGGCGTCGTCGCCGGGCCACCAGCCGCCGGTCACCTCGGTCGGCCCACCCGGAGGGACCGCCATCCGGAGCGGCTCGACGACGGCGCCAGGCAGCAGTCGCTCGATGGTGGCCAGTGCTTCCGCCGGGAGTTCGACGTCGGCCATGGCCGGAAGATCGACGATCGTCGACCCCTCGCCCTCGCTCGTGTTCAGCGCTGCGAAAGCCTCGGGACCGAGCGCCTTCAACACCCGCTGCTCGCGGTTGATGACGAGCGCTGTGTCGCGGGGCAAGTACCTGTCGCCGTCGAGTTGCTCGTTGATGTTGCGCTCGATGCCACCGACCGCGGCCGTGCCGACCGCGACGGTGACGGCGATCGCCGAGATGACGGCCGCGCTGCGCCCTCGCGAGCGGGCCAGGCTGCGCAACGACAGCCGTCCGGCAAGGGGCAGCCGCGACGCCAACCGGGCGAACTGCTGGACGACCCACGGCGAGACGCAACACGTACCGATCGCGATGCCGGCACCGCCAAGCACGGCTGCGATCGAGTAGGCCACGCCGTCGCTGCTGGTGCGCCCGGCCACCAGCGCCAGCGCCATCAGCCCGGTACCCCCGGCGCCGAGCACCAGCCCGAGCGGGAGCAGCCAGTTCGGTACCGGCTTCACGGGGCGGCGCCCGGCCAACGCTGCGAGCACCGACGTGCGCGCCAGGGCGCGGGTGGGCACGAGCGCTGCCAGTGTGCCCGCCACCGTGGCGGTGGCGACGACGATCACGACGTCGAGGGGGCGCACGACCCACGTCGCGCTGCGGTGGAAGAGATACACCTCGGCCCGCTCGCTCACCACCGGCAACAGCGCCAACCCGGCCGCGGCCCCGGCGACGCCACCGAGCAGGCCCGACCACAGGCCCTGCCACGACAACATCCGCCCGATCAACCGTGTCGACGCGCCGTTCGCCGACAGCTGACCGACCGACAAGAGCTGCTTGCGCGCGCTCGTCGCGAACGCAGCGGCGATCACGATGCCGAACGCCAGGAACGCCATCGCCCCCATCACCCAGCCGAGCGTCAGCTCGCCGGCCTGGTCGGGCTGCCAAGGGTCGAACAGCTCGATGCCCGGCGTGCGCCCCCCGAGCTCGGCGGCGATCCGTTGCACGTCGGCCGGTGATGTCCCGTCGGGCAGATCGATCAGCGTCTCGTAGCGTCGCTCGGTCGGGTTCACCCGCTGATGGTCGAACCCGTTGACCACGAACAGCTCGGTCCAGTACTCAGGCGCGAACCGGCCGATGCCGACGACCGTCCACGTTCCCGACGGGCGGGCGAGCGTCACCTGATCGCCGACGCCGGCCCGGAGCGCCTTGGCGACTTCGGGGCCGACGAGCACCTCGTCGGGGCCGGCCGGGGCGCGTCCGGACGAGATCTTCACCAGGTCGCGCCACTGCGGGTCGGCGATCGGCAGGTCGCTGAACGTCGCCCACACGAGGCCTGCATCGGGCACCGCGACGTCGCTCGGCGCAGGAGCAACGACGGGCTCGATGTTCGCCCAAGTGAACAGGTAGCTGGCCACTACGGCGTCGGCCGGTACCCCGGCTGCGGCGAGCGCTGCCGTACTGACCGGCTCGGTGCTCATGCCGTCGATCGAGGAGTTCCACCCGTCGACCACCACGTCGGCCGGGCCGCGCTCGCCCCAGCGGGCATCGACGGCGCGGTTCGTGCGGTAGCCCACGGCGGCGACGGTCATCGCCAGCGACGGCACCGCGATCAGGGCGACGACGAGCGCGGTCCGGGCCCGCCGGCGCACCACCTCACGCCACGCCAGCCGGGCGGCCAGCCGCCACGACGACCGGGAACTCGTAGCGGGCACCGGCAGCCAGTCGCCGGAGTCGGGCGCGGGCGGCGCCGGAGGTTGCTCCACGAGCGTCACCGCGTCACCCCGGTGGCCCCACTGGCGGCGGCGAACGGTGCCGACTCGTCGACGACTTGGCCGTCGCGGAGGAAGATCACCCGGTCGGCCCAGGCCGCGAAGCGCGGTTCGTGGGTCACCAGCACCACCGCCGTACCCGCCCGCGCGAACCCGGCGAGCAGGTCGATCACCTGGTCGGCGGTGCCGGTGTCGAGCGCGCCGGTGGGTTCGTCGGCCAGCACCAGCCGGCGCTCGCCGACGGTGGCCCGGGCGATCGCGATGCGCTGCTGCTGCCCGCCCGAGAAGTCGTCGGGGTAGCGGTCAAGGCTGTGGTCGAGCCCCACCGCGGCAAGCCGGGTGCGGGCCGCCTCGCGCGCCGCCCGGGCCGGTGCCCCGTTCAGCTCGAGCGGCAGCGCCACGTTCTCGAGCGCCGTGAGCGACGGGATCAGGTTGAGCTGCTGGAACACGTAGCCGATCTCGCGGCGGCGCAGTTCGGCCAGCTCGGCGACCCCCATCCCGGTGACGCTGCGCCCGGCGAACTGCACGTCGCCGGCGGTGACCGGTTCCAGCCCGCCGGCCAGATGCAGCAGCGTCGACTTGCCGCAGCCCGACGGCCCCATCACGGCGACCAACTCGCCGGGAGCGATGCTCAGCGACACGTCGTTGAGGGCACGGATCTCGCTCGATCCGGACTGGTACGCCTTCACCACGTTGCGGTACTCGAGCAGGGCGGCGGGTGCGGTCATCGGGGGGTCCTTTCGGGGGCAGTGGGGGCGGCCAGCAGCTTCTGCTCGCACAGGTCGAGCCAACGCAGGTCGGCTTCGGCACGGACGATCAGCGCCTCGGTGACGAGCTGGTCGGCCAGCGAAACGGCCGGGCGTTCCCGACGGCGACGCTGGAGCAGTTGGAACAAGGCGGTGCGCTGGCGGGTGATGACAGCCAGTGCGTGCTCGCGTCCGGACTCGACCGCGAGCAGCACCTTGAGCATCAGCTCGTCGCGCGGCGGTGGATCTTCGGCCGAGGTGGCCTGCCACCACGCGCCGAGCTCTTCGCGGCCCGCCGCGGTGAGCGCGTACGACTTCTGACCGTCGTGCTCGTCGACGAGGACGTACCCGTCGCGGGCGAGCCGGTCGAGCGTGGTGTACACCTGCCCGACGTTGAGCGGCCAGGTGCCGCCCGTGACGGCCTCGAACTCGGTCTTTAGCTGGTAGCCGTGCCGCGGCCCGTCGTCGAGCAGCGCCAGCAGTCCTTCACGAACAGCCATACATACTCAGTATGCATACCCAGTATGCAGGACGCAACCCCGTCCTGTCCCGCAGCTCGACTCTCGGCGAACTCACAGCTGATGCACGTCATCCTCTCGGCCCGACCGGCCACGCTGTCGGCATGACCCAGCTGCTCCTCCCACCCGACGACCACGACGACGACCACGACGACTTCGGCGGGCTGCAACGCGACCTGTCGGCCATGGTCGGGCGACGCCGGGCGCTGACGCTGCTCGGTGGCGCCGGCCTGGCCAGCCTGCTGGCCGCCTGCGGCTCCGGCAACAACGCGTCGAGCACGCCACCTCACCCACCGCGACGCCTACCACGGCCACGCCCACCACCGGCTCGGCAGCGGCACCGGGTCGTCCGGGCGGCACGGGCGGCCCGCCTTCCGGCGGCTCTGGCGCCGGCATGGGCGGCGGTGCCGCACCCGGCACGGCGAACGACGACGAGGACGGCGAGATCCCGTCCGAGACGAACGGCCCCTACCCCGCCGACGGCACCAACGGACCGAACGTGCTGACCAGCGATGGGATCGTGCGATCCGACATCACCACCAGCTTCGGCGAGTACTCGGGCACCGCGACGGGTGTACCGATCACCTACGAGTTCACCGTGCTCGACAACACCAACGGCGAAGCGCTGGCCGGCCATGCGTTCTACCTGTGGCACTGCACGGCCACCGGTACGTACTCGCTGTACGAGGAGACCGACCAGAACTACCTGCGCGGCATGCAGGTCACCGATGCCCGCGGCAAGGTCACGTTCACCAGCATCTTCCCGGGCTGTTACGCGGGCCGCTGGCCGCACACCCACTTCGAGATCTATGAATCGCGCGACACAGCGACAACGGGCACCGCGGCCCTCAAGATCAGCCAGTCGGCGTTCCCGCAGGACGCCTGCGAGGCCGTGTACGCGCTCGATGGGTACGGCAACAGCGCCCGCAACCTGGGCCAGCTCAGCCTGGCCAGCGACAACGTCTTCGCCGACGGCTACGACGACCAGCTCGCCACCGTCACCGGCAACCCCACCACCGGCTACACCCACACCCTCCAAGTCCGCATCTGACTTCGTGAGAAGTCAGATGACGACGTGGGTACCGACTTCGACCACCTGGTCGGGCGGGAGGTGGAAGAACCTGGCCGCCGAGGCGGCGCCGCGGTCGAGCAGCACGAACAGCTGCTCGCGCCACGGTTGCATGCCCTCGGCGAACCCGGACTCGACCGACTCCTTGCCGAGGAAGTACGTGATCTGTCCCGCTGGGCCAAGCTGGACGTCGGGCGGCAGCGTCATGTGCAGCAGCGCATCTTCGACGTCGGGCGGCTCCATGTACCCGAAGTGCAGACGTACCTGGACGACGCCGTGCCCGACGCGCGCCCAGCGGGCACGGCGTCGGTGCGACACCCGCGGCACGTTGTCGACAGCCACCGACAAGAAGATCGTGTGCTCGTGCAGCACGTGGTTGTGGCGCAGGTTCGTGATCGCCGCGGCGGGCGCCGCGGCAGGATCCTTGCAGAGGTATACGGCTGTGCCCGGCACACGGGTGACACCCCGTTCGACCGCTTCGCCGACCACCTCGATCGCCGAGCGCTGGCCTTTGCGGATGCGCGCCGCCACCAGCTTGCGACCGGTGTTCCACGTGGTCATCTGGACCACCAGCACCAACCCGACGGCCAGCGGGAACCAACCACCGTCGGGGATCTTGGGGACGTTGGCAGCGAGGAAGCCGAGGTCGACCACCATCAGCGGGCCGAGGACCACGAGCGCCTTCCACACCGGCCAGTTCCACCGGTGGCGCACGACCTTGTAGAAGATCAGCGTCGTGATCAGCATCGTGGCGGTGACCGCGATGCCGTACGCCGCGGCGAGCGCGCTCGACGAGCGGAACGCGATCACGAGACTCACGCACCCGATCATCAGCAACCAGTTGACGAGCGGCACGTAGACCTGCCCGATGTGCGTGCTCGACGTGTGGACCACGTGCAGGCGCGGGATGTAGTCGAGCTGCATCGCCTGCACCGTCAGCGAGTAGGCACCGGAGATGAGGGCCTGCGAGGCGATCACGGTCGCCATGGTGGCGAGCACGGCGAGGGGCGTGATCGCCCATTCCGGCGCCATGTCGTAGAACGGTCGGCCGACGTGGTGCCGCTCGGGGCCGGCGATCAGCGCGGCCTGGCCGAAGTAGTTCAGCAGGAGGCACGGCATGGCGACCGAGTACCACGAGATCGCGATCGGTAAGCGACCGAAGTGGCCCATGTCGGCGTACAGCGCCTCGCCGCCGGTGACCACGAGGAACACCGAGCCGAGCGCCAGGAAGGCCCGCCACGGGTGCTCGATGAACAGCTGGATGGCCCAGGTCGGCGACGCGGCCTGGAGGACTTCGGGGTGACCGACGATCTGGCGCAACCCGAGCAGCCCGATCACCACGAACCATACGAGCATGACCGGGCTGAACACCTTGGCCATCCGCGCCGTGCCGCGTCGCTGCACCGCGAACAACACGACCAGAATCGAGATCGCCACGGGGATGACCCAGTCGGCGAAGGCCGGGGTGGCCACCTCGAAGCCTTCGACTGCCGACAGCACAGAGATCGCCGGGGTGATCAGGCCGTCGCCGTACAGCAACGCCGTGCCGAACACCCCCAGGGCCACGAGCGCGCCCGCGGCAGCGGTCTGCTTGCCACGTTCGGGGAGGACGAGTGCGGTCAGGGCGAGGATGCCCCCTTCACCGTCGTGGTCGGCGCGCATCACGAGGAACAAGTACTTGACGCAGATCACGATGACCAGCGACCACAGGACGACCGAGGCGATGCCGTAGGCGGTGTCGTGGGTGAGCACCAACCCGGAGTGCTCGAACGCCTCGCGCAGGGCGTAGACCGGGCTGGTGCCGATGTCGCCAAAGACGATCCCGAGTGTGCCGAAGGCAAGGCCGAGCGTGCCCGTACCCCTGCGCTTCGTATCGTTCACTCGCCGAGACGCTAGCGGCGCGTCGGCGCGTGGAGTCGTGCGCGGTGCGGCCGGTCAGCCGGGGCGGCCGACGGCGACGACCTTGTTCCAGTTCACGCCGGCGACCGAAACCACGCTGCCGCTGTTGGGGGCGTGCACCATCGTGCCGTTGCCCAGGTAGATGCCCACATGGCTGATCGGGCGGTAGTAGAAGATCAGGTCGCCCGCTTGGGCCGAACCGGGCGGGATGTTGGGCACCGATGCGGCCTGGGCCCGCGAGTTGCGCGGCAGGTACACGCCTGCCTGCGCCCATGCGTAGTGGGTGAGGCCCGAGCAGTCGAAGGCCACGCCGGGGCTGGACTGGGCGTACTTGTACGGCACGCCCTGCTGGCCGAGCGCGGCGTTGACCGCCACGCCCGAGCGGCCCGACACCGGCACGTTGACGACCGTGGGCTGGCTGCCGCCGCCCGAACCGCCACCGCTGTTGCCGCCACCACCGGTACCGCCTCCGCCACCAGTGCCACCGCTGCCGGTGTTGGTGCCGCCGCCTCCGCCGCTGTTGTTGTTGTTCTGGTTGGCGATCGCCGCCGCGGCCTCGGCCTGGAGACGCGCCCACGCGGCAGCCGCGCGGCGTTCTTCTTCTTCCTTGATCAGCCGCCCGAGCTTGGCCTCGGCCTGCACCCTGGCGGTTTCATACTCGGCAGTGAGGCGTTCGGTGTCGGCCTGCTTCTGCTCGATCGTGACCTGGAGGGCGGCGGCCTGGTCGCGGAGGCGCTGGAGCCCTTTGCGCTCCTGGTCGAGTTCGTGGATCAGTTCGTCGAGGTCGTCGGTGGTGCCGGTGCCGGCGTCGAGCGCAGCGCGGCTGTACTGGTCGCTACGCAGGTCGGCGGTGTAGCTCTCGGCGTTCGAGAACAACGGGCCGAGCACGTCGGCCCCGTTGCCGGTGTAGGCCCGCACTGCCACCTGGGCGAGGTTGCCCTGGAGCTCGGCGAGTTCGCCCTCCTTGGCGGCGACCCGAGCCTCGGCCTCGGCGATCTCGACGTCGAGCTGGCGTTGGCGGTCGACCGCCTCGGCGTAGTCCTCGGCCAAGATGTCGGCCTGGGTGTGGAGACGGTCGAGCTGGTCGACGATCCGCTCGACTTCGGCGCGTTGCTGGTCGACGCTCGTGGCCTGCACCGCTTGCGGATTGACGAACGGGACCACCAGGGTGAGCGCCGCGGCCAGGACCGCGACGCAACTCAGACGACGACTCATAAGGATCGGACGGCAGTCTACAGAAAGATTACGAACGCGTTGCGAAGCGAGCGCCGCGTCGCCGGCGTCGGACTGCTGCAACAGCGCAGTGGGTCGGTGAAGCCCAGCCTGCGTGGCGCTTGAACGCAAAAGCATTACGGAGACGGATTCACCGGGATGGCGGCGAGGAACGAGCCGCCAGATCGGTGGATCCGTCTCACTCCCACTCGATCGTGCCGGGGGGTTTGGAGGTGATGTCGTAGGCGACCCGGTTGATGCCGGCGACCTCGTTGATGATTCGTTGCGACATGCGTTCGAGCAGGTCGTAGGGCAGGCGTGCCCAGTCGGCCGTCATCGCGTCGTCGCTGGTGACGGCGCGGATGATGATCGGATGCCCGTAGGTGCGTTCGTCGCCCATCACGCCCACCGACCGGATGTCGGGCAGCACCGCGAACGCCTGCCAGATCTCGCGCTCGAGGCCGGCCGCGGCGATCTCCTCGCGCACGATCGCGTCGGCTTCCTGGAGCGTGGCGACCTTGTCGGGGGTGACCTCGCCGATGATCCGCACCCCCAGGCCGGGGCCAGGGAACGGCTGCCGCCACACGATCTCGTCGGGCAGCCCGAGTTCGGTGCCGAGCGCCCGGACCTCGTCCTTGAACAGGTCGCGCAGCGGCTCGACGAGTTCGAGCGTCATGTCGTCGGGCAGCCCGCCGACGTTGTGGTGGCTCTTGATCACCTCGGCGGTGCCGTCCTTGCCGCCCGACTCGATCAGGTCGGGGTACAGCGTGCCCTGCACGAGGAACTTGGCGTCGGTCAGCCCACCGGTGTGCTCTTCGAAGATGCGGATGAACAGCTCGCCGATCGCCTTGCGCTTGGCTTCGGGCTCGGTGACGCCGGCGAGTGCCTCGAAGTAGCGCGGGCCGGCTTCGACGTGGATCAGTTCCAGGTTCATGTGGCGCCGGTAGCGGTCGACGATGTGAGCCGACTCGTCCTTGCGCATCAGCCCGGTGTCGACGTACACGCACGTGAGCTGCGCGCCGATCGCCCGGTGCACGAGCGCGGCCGCCACCGACGAGTCGACCCCGCCCGACAGCGCGCAGATCGCCCGCTCGCCACCGACCTGGGCGCGGATCGCGGCGACCTGCTGGTCGACCACCGACGCCATCTGCCAGGCCGGTTCGAGCCCGGCGAGGTCGTGCAGGAACGTGCGCAGCACGGTCATGCCGTGGGGCGAGTGCACCACCTCGGGGTGGAACTGCACGCCCCACACCCGCCGCGCGGCGCTCTCCAGTGCGGCGACGGGCGCGTCGGCGGTGCTGGCGGTGGCGACGAACCCTGGCGGTGGCTCGGTGATCGCATCGAAGTGGCTCATCCACACGTCGTGGGTGAGCGGCACGTCGGCTGGGAACAGCGCCGAGTCGGGGGTACGGGTCAGCGCCGCGCGGCCGTACTCGCCGCGCATGCCGCGTCCCACCGTGCCACCGAGCTGCTGGGCGATCAGCTGGGCGCCGTAGCAGATGCCAAGGATCGGAACGCCGAGCTCGTAGACACCCGGGTCGAGCAGCGGAGCACCATCGACGTGCACCGACTTGGGGCCACCCGACAAGATGATCGCCGCGGGCTGCTTGGCAGCGAACTCGGCCGCCGTCAGGCGGTGCGGCACGATCTCGGAGTAGACGTGCAGCTCGCGCACCCGGCGGGCGATCAGTTGCGCGTACTGCGCCCCGAAGTCGACGACGAGCACGGTCTGGCGCGGTTCGATACTCAAGGCTCCGATGGTAGACAAGGCTGGTGCTGTTCCCGCAGACTGCCCCGGACGAGCCGACGCCGGTGAGCGTGCCGAACGACTTCCTTCCCGCCGACCGTCCGTACACCGAGTGCATTTCGGCAGTGCAGCCGCTCGGATGCGGCAGCGAGGCCCGGGGAGGGTGGGAACAGGGCGTCTTGTTCGGCGTGCTGGTGGCCGGGCTGGTGATCATCGGCTGGCGGATCGTCCGCAGCACCCGCCGCCGCCAGCAACCTGCACCCACATCCGGGGTCAGCACCCCCGGGCCGGATGCGGGTTCGTGAACGCGGACGAGTTCCGGGTTGCCGGGCACGAGCTGATCGAGCTGATCGTCGACTACCTCGAAGGAATCGAGGAGCGGCCGGTGCTGCCGGGGCTGCAACCGGGTGACGTGCGAGCCCAGCTGCCCGAGCACCCTCCCGCCGCCCCCGAGCCGTGGGCCGAGGTGCTGGCCGACGTCGAACGGGTGATCGTGCCGGCATCGGCGGCCTGGCAGCACCCGTCGTGGTTCGCCTACTTTCCCGCCAACACGTCGTACGCGTCGGTGCTCGGCGAGTTGCTGGCGGCCGGGCTGGGCCAGCAGGGCATGAGCTGGGTCACCTCGCCGGTGTGCACCGAGGTGGAGACGCTGATGCTCGACTGGATGCAGGAACTGCTCGGGCTGCCCGAACGGTTCCGTTCCACCAGCGCCCACGGTGGCGGCGTGATCCAGGGCTCGGCCAGCGAGGCCACCCTGGTCGCGATCCTCGCCGCCCGCTGGCGCGCCACCGGCGGGGCCGTCAACGCCGGTGGCGACACGTCGCAGCTCACCGCCTACGTGTCGGCCCAGTCGCATTCGTCGGTCGAGAAGGGCCTGCGCATCGCGGGCATCGGCACCGACCGCATCCGCATCGTGGCGCACGACCCAGTCACGTATGCGCTCGACCCAGTGGCATTCGCCGACAGTGTGGCTGCCGACGCCGCGGCTGGGCTGGTGCCGGCGTTCGCCTGCACCACCCACGGCACCACGTCGTCGATGGCGTTCGACCCCACTGCGGCCGTCGCCGACACCTGTGCCGAGTACGGCGTGTGGCTGCACGTCGACGCGGCGATGAGCGGGATCGCCGCGCTGGCCCCCGAGTTCCGCTGGGTCAACGACGGGGTCGACCGCGCCGACAGCTACGTGACCGACCCGCACAAGTGGATGGGCATCAACTTCGACAGCTCGCTGTTCTGGACCGCCGACCGGGCCGCGCTACTGGGCGCGCTGAGCATCTTGCCCGAGTACCTGCGCTCGCAGGCGGCCGAGTCGGGCCGGGCGATCGACTACCGCGATTGGCAGATTCCGCTCGGGCGGCGGTTCCGGGCCCTCAAGCTGTGGTTCGCGCTGCGTCTCGACGGTGCCGCCCAGCTCCAGGAGAACCTCCGCACGAACGTCGCCGATGCCCAGTGGTTGGCTGCCCAGGTGACCGCCGACCCACGGTTCGAACTGGCCGCGCCAACCCCGCTCAACCTGGTGTGCCTGCGGCTCGGTGACGAGTACGGCGGCGATGCAGCCACCGAGGCGCTGATCGAGGCGGTCAACGCCAGCGGCCGGGCCAACGTCACGCGTACCGTGCTCGACGGCCGCAGCGTGATGCGCGTGTCGGTGGGCGCGCGGGCGACCGAGCGCCGCCACGTCGAACAGTTCTGGCAGCTCGCCGGCTCACTCGCCGCGGGCTAGCAACGCCACCAGCATGCGCGCGGTGGCGCCCCAGATGATGTCGTCGGCCAGCTCGAAGAAGTCGATCGGCCACGGATGGCTGTCGCGCTTCCACAGCTCGCGATGGTGCACGCCGGGGGCGATCAGCGTGGACACCGGGACCCAGTAGGCGTCGTCGACCTCGTCGGGGCTGGCGGTGAGCGGCCGTGGCTCGGCCACCGACGCGACGACCGGAACGATCGAGCTGGCGCTCGACAACGTGCGTTGATGCGGCAGTTCGCCGTGCACAGCAACCGTGGTCGGGTCGAGCGCGACCTCCTCGAACGCCTCGCGCAGGGCAGCCTGGACCGGTGTTTCGCCCACCTCCAGGCGGCCACCCGGAAAGCTGACCTCGCCGGCGTGGAAGCGCAGGTGCGACGCACGGCGGGTGACCAGCACGTGCACCCCCGACTGCCCGGGCAGCGTGTCGCTGAGTGCCACCAGCACGGCCGACGGGCGCGGCTGCACGACCCCGTCGGCGGAGCGCGACGTGTCGATCAGCGCCTCGTGCACCAGGTCGAGCGCGGCGTTCGAGCCGAGCGGGGTGACCGGTGGCCGACCGGTCAGGCCCGCCAGGTCGATGTCGGGGCGCCACACCGGAGAGGCCGCGCGGACCCACCGGGCCGGGCGGGGAATGGTCTGGCGGGCCGCCACCGAGCGAGCTACTCGGTGCGCCCGGCCGGCACCCAGCCGCTGGCGACCAGGTCGGCAAGCACCTCGGCCAGGCCGGCGGTCTTCAGGTTGGCGAGCACCTTGCCCGGTGCTTGCTCGCCGGCCTCCCACTCGGCCCAGGCGGCCTGGAGCTTGGAGAGATCAGGAACGGGCCGCTCGAACGCCATACCGCCCAGCATAGGGACAGGCCTCGCAAGCGCATCCCAACGGTCGACTTATTGCTAACGTTCGAAAAATGTCGGACATTGAGTCGCCGTCCCCGGGTGGGGTCGACAATGGGATCGACTACGAGCTCGACGACGAACTCGACCTCGACACCCCCGAGCGGCTCAAGGCCGTCGGCGATCCGCTGCGCGGGCTGATCTGCGACCTCGTGCTCGAGCGAGCGATGTCGGTCACCGACCTGGCGCAGGTCAGCGGCCGGCCACGCGGTTCGGTCGCCCATCACGTCGGCGTGCTCGTCGACGCCGGCTTGCTGAAGGTGGTCCGCACCCGCCAGGTCCGTGCCGTCGTCGAGCGCTTCTACGGTCGCACGGCGCGCACGTTCAAGTTCGGCCGGGCCCACGACGGGTTGCCGTTCGCCGCCGCCGCGATCGCCGAGTTCGACGACACGCATCCCCTCGCGGCGCACGCCTCGGCCACGCTGCGGCGGGCCCGGGTGCCCCTCGACCGGGTCGACGAGTACGTCCGCCGGCTCGAAGCGCTGGCGCTCGAGTTCAGCCGCGAGCCGCGCTCGGGCGACGCCGAGTTCGGCCTGTACTTCGTGGTGTTCCCCACCAACCGCCTGCGGGGAGCGGAGCAATGAGCGAACGCAACGAGCAAGCCGTCACCGACGAACCCGCCGCGCCGGGGCGCAGCCGGCTCGGCGCGAGTTACTACAAGATGCTCAGCGCCACCACCACCTCGAACCTCGGCGACGGCATGGCCCAGGTGGCCTACCCCTGGCTGGCATCGGCGGTCACCCGCAACCCGATCCTCGTCGCCCTCGTGGTCGTGGCGCAGCGCCTGCCGTGGCTGGTGTTCACGCTGCCCGCGGGCGTCATCACCGACCGCGTCGACCGGCGCCGGGCGATGCTGGCGATGGACGTGCTGCGTGGGGTGTTGACCCTCGCGGTGGCGTTCGCGGTGCTCGGCCAGCAAGACGTACTCCCCGGGCCCGACGAGCTCGACCTGGTCACGGGCACGAACGGTGGCCTGTTCGCGGTCGTGCTGGTGGCGACGCTGCTGGCGGGGATGGCCGAAGTGCTGCGCGACAACAGCGGCCAGACGATCATGCCGAACATCGTCGCCACCGAGCACCTCGAGCGCGCCAACGGGAGGATGTGGAGCGTCGAGATGGTGGCGAACACCTTCGCCGGCCCGCCGCTCGGCTCGCTGCTGTTGCTGGCCGCCTTCTCCGTGCCGTTCTTCGTTCACTCCGGCACGTTCTTCGTCGCCGCCGCACTCGTGTTCCTGATCCCTGGCACGTTCCGGGCCGAACGCGACCCCGACGCCGCACCGACCAACTTCCGCCAGGAACTGTCGGAGGGAGTGCGCTGGCTGTGGGGCCACGAGCTGCTCCGTCCGATGGCGATCATCCTCGGGTTGATGAACATGGCCAGCATGGTGTCGGCGGCGACGTTCGTGCTGTTCGCCCAGGAGGTGATCGGGGTGGGCCCGTTCATGTTCACCGTGATCGGCTTCGGCGGCGCGATCGGTGGGATCGCCGGCGGTCAGTACGCATCACGGGTCTCTCAGCGGCTGGGCAGCGGCCCGGCGTTGACGGCAACGCTGGGCTTCAGTGCGCTCACCGCTGCCGTGATCGGCGCGCTCGCCTACTGGCCGGTGGCGTTGGCGATGTTCGCGACGTTGTCGTTCTGGGGCCTCGTGTGGAACGTGATCACGGTGAGCCTGCGCCAGACGATCATCCCACCGCGTCTGCTCGGCCGGGTCAACAGCGTCTACCGCTTCTTCGCCTGGGGCATGATGCCGGTCGGTGCCGCCCTGGGTGGTGTGATCGTGTTCGTCGTCGACCAGTTCGCCAGCCGCGGAACGGCGCTGCGGTGGACGTGGTTCGCCAACGCGATCATCCACGTCGGCCTGCTGGTGTTCGGCCGGGCCAAGCTGACGACCGCCCGCATCGACGCCGCCCGCAGCGCGGCACCGACACCGTCAGAGGCGCTGTAGCAACTCCTCGCCGGCCGGGTCGCTCTCGAGCGTGAGGACGACCGCTCGCTCGACGATCGGCCCGACCTCACCCGCGGCGCCCATGATCCGCTCGGCGATCGACTGCAGCGGGTCGACCAGCGTTTCGCGCCAGTCGTCGGCCGAGAGCGCAACGACCGTGCGGGCGAAGGCGGGCCGGTCGACCGCCTCGGTGGCCCCCACCGGGGCCCACGTACGCCGCAGGGTGGCCCGGGCGAGGCGCCGCTGCCACCCGCGCAGCGTCGCCCACCGGGCGGCCGCGTACGTGGCGTAGAAGCTCTTGTGGGCCGATTCGTGGGCGCGCAGGCGACGGAACAGCGTCTCGTGGAGCGCCTGCTCGCCGTCGGCCTGGAGGATCGCGTCGATGCGGTGGTAGGCGGTCATCGCGAGGTGCTCGTTCATCGCCCCCGAGGTGGCCCAGATCACCTCGATCACCTCGTGGAGACGCTTGGAGGCCCGCCCGAGTGCACCGATCTTGGCGTTCTGGCTGGGTGGGACGACGCCGTCGAGCGGCACCGGCTGCAAACCCACCAGCTCCATCAGGTGCCCGAGCGCCCGGGCGTGACCGAGCTCGTCGTCGGTCCACTGGACGAGGAACCGCTCGACCTCGTCGGACCGCCGCGGCATCAGCGTCTCCATCTGGGTGACGCCGACGAGGTGCTCGACCCGCTGGGCGTATTCGAGCGGATCGGCCAGGCGGGTTGCCAGGCGCTCGGGATTGACCACGGTGAAGTCGATCTCGTCGAACACCAGGGGAGGTTTGCGTTCGACGAACTCGAGCCGATCAGCCGCCAGAACCATCTGCAGAGTGTGCCACGTCAGGTGCCGCGACGCCTACGCGACCTCGTCCGGGCCACCGAGTAGGCCGTGCCCGCGGCCCGCCCGGCGACCCGCCCGATGCTGTCGCCGGTGGCCCCGGCCTGGGCCGTTCGGCGGGCCGCGCGGGCCGGGCGCTCGGCCCAGTCGGTGTAGAACCACAGGAACCCCAGGGGCGCGAGCATGATCAGCATCACCAACCGGCCGCTCGCCGCGACCGGCACCCAAGGCTGCACGGCGCCGGTGACGAGCGCCACCAGTACACCCCCGTCGAGCCAGCGGTGCAGGCCACGACCGACCCACTTGAACGCCCCCAACGGGCCCCGCGTCACCGCCGCGTTGACCACCACGAGCGCCCCGGCGAGGGCGGGAACGAGCGGTTCGGGGTCCTGCACGCCCTGCGCCACGAGTGCCAGGCCGATCAGGTACTCGGCCACCTGATGCACCCAGAACGGCCGCATCGCCCGATCAGACCCAGCCCGGTCACCCATCCCAACAAGATACGTACGAAAACTGCGAAGGCCCGGGAGCGATGCCCCCGGGCCTTCGTCGATCAATCTGCCGTAGCAGACGTCACATCATGCCGCCCATGCCACCCATCGGGTCGCCGCCGCCAGGCATGCCCGCGCCGGCTGGCTCGGGCTTGTCGGCCACGAGCGCCTCGGTGGTGAGCAGCAGGGCCGCGATCGACGCTGCATTCTGGAGCGCCGCACGGGTCACCTTGGCGGGGTCGATGATGCCGGCCTTGAGCAGGTCGACGATCTCGCCCGTAGCCGCGTTGAGGCCGTTCGAGCCGGTCTCGGCCTCGACCGCACGCACCCACACCGAGCCCTCGAGCCCGGCGTTGGCGGCGATGTTCCAGGCCGGAGCGGTGAGCGACTCGTAGACCGCCTTGGCGCCGGTCTGCTCGTCACCCGTGAGGCTCTCGACGACGGTCTGCACCGACGCCCGCGCACGGATCAGGGCGGTGCCGCCACCGGCGACGACGCCTTCCTCGATCGCCGCACGAACCGACGACACGGCGTCTTCGATGCGGTGCTTCTTCTCCTTGAGCTCGACCTCGGTGGCCGCGCCGACCTTGATGACGGCCACGCCGCCGGCCAGCTTGGCGAGCCGCTCCTGGAGCTTCTCGCGGTCCCAGTCGGAGTCGGTGTTGTCGATCTCGGCCTTGATCTGGCTGATGCGACCCTTGACGTCGTCCTCGGTGCCGCCGCCGTCGACCAGGGTGGTGTTGTCCTTGGTGACGATCACGCGCTTGGCCTGGCCGAGCAGGTCGAGCGTGGCGTTCTCGAGCTTGAGCCCGACGTCCTCGCTGATGACCTGACCACCGGTGAGCACGGCCATGTCCTGGAGCATCGCCTTGCGGCGGTCACCGAAGCCGGGGGCCTTGACGGCCACCGCGTGGAACGTGCCACGGATCTTGTTGACCACCAGCGTGGCGAGCGCCTCACCCTCGATGTCCTCGGCGATGATGACCAGCGGCTTGCCGGTCTTCATGACGCCTTCGAGCACCGGCAGCAGCGACTGGACGGTCGAGATCTTGCCCTGGTTGAGCAGGATGTAGGCGTCGTCGAGCACGGCTTCCTGACGCTCGGCGTCGGTGACGAAGTATGGCGACAGGTAGCCCTTGTCGAACTGCATGCCCTCGGTGAACTCGAGCTCGGTGCCGAACGTGTTCGACTCCTCGACCGTGACCACGCCGTCCTTGCCGACCTTGTCGATCGCGTCGGCGATGACCTCGCCGATCGAGCTGTCGGCAGCCGAGATCGTGGCGACGTTGGCGATGTCGCTCTTGTCCTCGACGTCCTTGGCCTGAGCCTGGATCGACTCGACGGCGGCGGTGACGGCCTTCTCGATGCCCCGCTTGACCGACATCGGGTTGGCGCCGGCGGCGACGTTCTTGAGGCCGACCTTGACGAGCGCCTGGGCGAGCACCGTGGCGGTGGTGGTGCCGTCACCGGCAATGTCGTCGGTCTTGGTGGCGACTTCCTTGACGAGCTGGGCACCCATGTTCTCGAAGGCATCTTCGAGCTCGATCTCCTTGGCGATCGAGACACCGTCGTTGGTGATGGTGGGCGCGCCGAACTTCTTGTCGAGCACCACGTTGCGGCCCTTCGGGCCGATGGTGACACGCACGGCGTCGGCGAGCTTGTTGACGCCCGTCTCGAGCGCGCGGCGCGCTTCGTCGTCGAACTTGAGAACCTTTGCCATGTTGCTCAGCCCTCCACGATCGCGAGCACGTCACGGCCGTTGAGCACGAGCAGCTCGTCGCCGTCGGCGGTGACCTCGGTGCCGCCGTACTTCGAGTAGAGGACCGTGTCGCCGACCTTGATGTCGAGCGGAATCAGCTCGCCGGTGGACTCGGCGCGCTTGCCGGGGCCGACCGCGAGAACCTTGCCCTGCTGGGGCTTCTCCTTGGCGGTGTCGGGGATGACCAGGCCCGACGCGGTCTGCGTCTCGGCCTCGTTGGGCTTGACCACGATGCGGTCATCGAGCGGCTTCAGTGCCATGTGCGTGTGCCTCCGTTGGCGGATGTTGATTGGCAGTTTCGGTGCCGTTGGGGCCGTTAGCACTCGCCCCAACCGAGTGCCAACGATAGACGAGAACCCACCGCGTTAGCAACCGCGCCCCGAGAGTGCTAACCCTGAATCCACCGATCGCCGCGGCCACTCGACGGCGTCGCCCCAGCCCACGGCGGTTGCGTCCACGTTGGCCCTGGTGCACCGCCAGTGAAGCTCAGCCTGCGTGGCGCTTGAACGCAAAGCGTTGACGAGCCTGGATTCACCGTGATGCCGGCGAGGAACGAGCCGCCAGATCGGTGGAACCAGGCTAACGGGACGGCCGCACTGGCCAGCCCGCCGAGCGCAACATCGCCAGGGTTTCCCGGACGGGGAGGCCGATCACGTTGCTGGGACTGCCGTCGATGCGCTCGACCAGCATCGCCCCGGCGCTCTGGATGCCGTACCCGCCGGCCTTGTCGAACGATTCGCCGAGCGCCACGTAGGCAGCGATCTCGTCGGTGCTCAGGTCGCCGAACGTCACGTCGGTCGTGACGAGCCTGGACAAGGCAAGCCCTCCCGACCAGACCGCCATCGCCGTGTGCACCTGGTGTGTGCGGCCCGACAGGCGAGTCAGCATGTCGGTCGCCTCGGCGGCGTCAGCCGGCTTGCCGAGCACCAGCCCGTCGAGCACCACGGTCGTGTCGGCCGCGAGCACGATCGCGTCGCGGTGCCGGGCGGCGACCGTGAGGCACTTTGCCCGAGCGACGCGCGCGACGTACGCGACCGCGTCCTCGCCCGGCAGCACCGACTCGTCGACGTCGGCCACATCGACTGCGAAGTCGACGCCCGTGACCCGCAACAACTCGGCCCGCCGCGGCGACCCCGACGCCAAGATCAACCCCATCCGTCAATCGCCTCCGTAGAGGCGGTCGAGGTCGACCAACTCGACATCGGGACGGGTACCCGCGTGCACGAGTTCAGCCGTGAAACCGCCCAGCGCAGCGATGACGAGCTTGGCGTCACGCCCACGTGCGCCGAGCAGTTCACGCGCGCGCTGAAGCCGTTCGAGTTGCTCGATGCCTACCAGCGCCCCACCCGCCTTGACTTCGGCCAGGAAGCTGTAGGTACCGTCGGCGCGTTCGCCGGCGAGATCGAGTTCGAGCCGGCTGCGGTTACGTTCGTCGGCCAACGTGAACCGGCCGAGCCGCACGGGAAGCCCACCGATCGTGTCGAGCGATGCATAGCGCCGGACCCACTCTGCGAACACTGTCTCGGCGTGTGGGCCGCGCACCTGCGACGACCACGTCGGCCCCGAGACGTCCCACACCGCTCGCCACCGGCCCTCGTCGAGCAACGGCCGATACGGCGCGATCAGGAGTCGGCTGAACCGGAGGATTGGGTCGGCGACCGTGTACGTCACCGCTCGCTGGTTGCCGATGTCGGCCCCGCGCTCGACGAATCCTGCATCGACGAGCACCCGCAACAGCGCCGCCAACGATGTGCGGTCACGTCCGAGTCGCCGCCCGATCGCAGTCGGCGTGGTGTCGCCTTGGGCGATCGACGCCAGCAGCGACTGGTACAGCGCACGGTCACTGATGCGCGGCTCCTCACGCAAGAGGTAGTCGTCCTCCCGGTACAGCGCGTGGGCCGGATTGAGCAGCGTTGCGCCGAGCCATTCGGGGAAGTCGGCCGCGTGCTGGGGTACCGCACCGAGACTGAGCGCGCGGTACCCCGGCGAGCCACCCACCGCGGCGTGGACGTCGAAGGCGACGGCCGGGCTGTCGATTGCCCAGTGGTCGCGCATGACGCGGTAGTCGAACGGACTCAGCCGCAGGTCGAGCGCGGCCCGGCCGCGCAGCGGTTGCGCCCCGGTCAGCAGCGCCGACATCGTCGACAACGAAGAGCCGCACAAGACGAGCCGTACCGGCGAATCGGGCGGCAACGCGTCGTACCAACGCTGGATCACCGACAGCAGCTCGGGGCTGTGTTCGAGGAGGTACGGCAGTTCGTCGACGACGACGAGCGGCACATCGACCGGCGCCGGCATCGAGCCAAGCGCGTCGAATGCACTCACCCAGTCGACAGGGTGCACCGACCCATCCGGCAGTCCTGCGCGCTCGGCGACGAGCGCGCCGACCCGATCGAGCGCCGGCCGACGTTCCTCGGCGATTGCCTGGTGGTAGACGCCGCCCGCTGCAAGACGCCTGAGCAGGAAGCTCTTTCCGACGCGGCGTCGTCCGGTGACCACGCCGAGGCGAGCACCAGGCCCCGGCCCAGCGAACTCGGTGAGCGCGCGCCACTCCTCGTCGCGGTCGAAGACGTCGGCCGGTTTCACCGATCTCAGTATAGTTCAATCTCGTATAGATGAACCTATACGAGTTAGCCGCCGGAGAGGGCCATCACGTCGTCGTCGGCGGGGATGACGAACTCGTCGGGGTCGTCGAGGTAGCCGTCGGGCAAGGTGACCTTCACCGGGCCGTTGGTGTGGCCGCGCTTGATCCGTTCGCCGCCCGGCACCAGTTCCAGCGCCGGGTCGAGTGGTGCCAGCAGGTCGTCGAGTTCGGCCAGCGACGACACCTTGGCGAACCGCCCGCGCATTTCGCCGCCGACCGGGTAGCCCGACAGGTACCAGCCGGTGTGCTTGCGGAAGTCGCGCAGCGCGCACGCCTCGGGCGTGAGCGGAGCAGCCCGGCGGGCGTAGCGGGCACCCGACCGCTGGCGGCGCTCGTCGAGCACCTCGGTGCCGTTGGCCTGATAGTGCTCGACCAGCCGACCGGCATGACGCCGCATCGCCGCGGCCACCTCGCCGAGCCGGCGCGGGGCCGGGGCCGACCCGTGACGCTCGCCGGCACCGAGCACGTCGACCAGGTCGCCGAACAGCCACGGGCGGCCCAGGCAGCCGCGGCCGATCACCACCCCGTCGCATCCGGTGTGGCGCATCATCGCCACCGCGTCGGCGGCTTCCCAGATGTCGCCGTTGCCGAGTACCGGGATGTCGGGCACCGCCGCCTTGAGTTCGCCGATCGCGTCCCAGCGGGCCGCGCCCGCGTAGTGCTGCTCGGCCGTACGGGCATGTAGGGCGATCCACGTGATGCCCGCGGCCGCGCAGATCCGGCCGGTGACCACGTCGGTGCGCAGGTCGTCCCACAGGCCCATCCGGAACTTGGCCGTGACGGGCACGCCGTACGGCGCGGCCGCGTCGACCGCTGCGCGCACGATCGCTTCGAGCAGGCGCGGTTTGGCCGGTACTGCGGCGCCGCCGCCCTTGCGGGTGACCTTGTGGGCCGGACAACCGAAGTTGAGGTCGATGTGGTCGACCAGGCCGGCATCGCACACGTGGTGCACCGCGCGGCCGAGCATCGTCGGGTCGGACCCGTAGACCTGGAGGCTGCGCGGCGACTCGTCGGGCCCGAACGCCATCATCTGACGGGTCTTGGCGTTGCCGTGCACCACCGCCGTGGCCATCACCATCTCGTTGACGTACACCAGCCCAGGCCCGTAGTCGCGGCACATCGCCCGGAACGGCGCGTTGGTGACGCCCGCCATCGGGGCCAGCACCACCGGCGCGGCCGGTGCGAAGTCGCCGATGCGGAGCGGAAGCATCCCGCAAACGGTACCGCCACCCCCGATCTGTCTGCATGGAGCCGCCCTGTCAGCCGATCTCAGGCCGACCCTTCGGACGGCGTAGCGTGCCCCCATGCCCGACGCTGACCAGCTTGCCGAAGACGTCGCCGAACACCCCCGTTACAACGGTGCCGATCACCTGATCGCCAACGCGGTGCACAACGGCGTCACGGTGTGCTTCGCCAACCCGGGCACCACCGAGTTGCACCTGGTCGCCGCGCTCGACGCCAACCCGCACATGCGCACGGTGCTGTGCACGTTCGAAGGCGTCGCGTCCGGGGCGGCCGATGCCTACGCACGCATGGCCGGCGTGCCGGCGCTCGGCCTGTACCACCTGGGCCCGGGGTTCGCCAACAGCCTCGCCAACCAGCACAACGCACGCCGCCACTTCAGCCCGATGGTGAACGTGATCGGCGACCAGGCGACGTTCCATCTCGAACACGACGCGCCGCTGACGTCGCGGATCGACCTGCTCGGCGACTGGGCCGGCGACACCCGCGCCACCCGCTCGCCCGAGGACGCCGGTGCACAGGTTGCCCGGGCGATCGGTGATGTGCTGTCGGCTGCACCGCGGGCGGTTAACCTGGTCGTACCCGCCGACCATGCGTGGAACCCGGCTCACCCGAACGTCCACCGGGCCCATGTCGCACCGCGACCGCCCGCCTCGACGGAGGCCGTGGCCGAGGCGGCGGCCCGCTTGCAGCAGCCGGGCGCGGCGCTGATCGTCAGCGGCGCGAGCGTGTCGGAGCAGGCGGCGGTGCTGCTCGGACGGATCCGCCATCGCACCGGCTGTGCCGTCCACCTGGTGCGCACCCCACGGTTGGAGACCGGTTCGGTCCTGCCCGACCTGCACGAGCTGCCGTACTTCCACCAGCCCCTTCTCAAGGCGCTCGCCGGAGTCACGACTGCGGTGATGGTGGGCCACGAGCCGGTCACGTTCTTCGGCTACCCCGACACGCCATCACTGGCGCTGCCCGACGATGCCGAGCGAATGCTGCTGTGCGGTGAGACCGGCGACATCGACACCTCGCTGGCAGCGCTCGCCGACGCACTCGGCGCGGTGGCCGACGAGCCGCGGGCGAACGGCGGCCTGCCGGAGTTGGCCGACGGCCCGCTCGACACCTCCTCGCTCAGTCTCGCTGTCGCGCGGGCGCTGCGCCCGGGGCACATCGTCGTCAACGAGAGCCTGACGTCGGCAGGCCGGTACCGCAAGTTGGCGCAGCACGCGGCCCCGCACACCCTGCTGGGGGTGCTCGGCGGGGCGATCGGCGGCGGGTTGCCGGCTGCCGTGGGGGCCGCGGTGGCGTGCCCCGACCGTCCCGTACTCGCGCTCCAGGCCGACGGCTCGGCGTTGTACACGATCCAGTCACTGTGGACGATGGCGCGCGAGCGGCTCGACGTCACCGTGGTACTGCTATCGAACCAGCGCTACAACATCCTCGACATTGAGCTCGCCGACGCCGGGCTCGAGTTGAGCGAGCGCGGCAAGGCGATGACCAGCTTGGCCGACCCGCCGATGTCGTTCGCCAAGCTGGCCGAAGGGTTCGGTGTGCCGGCTCGCACCGTCGCCACCACCGGCGACCTCGCCGACGCGCTCGACTGGGCGATCGACGGCGCCGGCCCCCACCTGGTCGAGGCCCTGCTCCCGTAGCCGGGAGCGGCCATGCCAGTCACTGAGGTGGTTTCGACAGGCTCAACCACCAGGTGGTTGAGCCTGTCGAAACCACCGGGGTTCGGGTTACGAGGGGGCGCGTTGGGAGAGGGTGACGAGGTGGTCGGCCAACGTCGGGTCGGCGTGGATGCCGAACGCCGAGGCGAGCGTGCCGCGGGCCCCGGTGGCCGGGTCACGCAGGCCGAACACGATCATCTGGTCGCCCGGGTCGCTCGGGCCTTCGAACCGGTAGCGCCGCTCGACCACCGCGTCGTCGACCGCACACGCGGCGCAGCCGTCGGCGCGAAGGTGCCCGTCGATCAGTTCGTAGTCGATGCCGTAGCCCTCGTCGCGTAGCAACGCGAGTGCCTCGGTGACGGTGTCGGGTGCCTGGGCCATACGCCCGAGTCTGCCACCGACCGCGCCACCGAGGCGCCGCGCTCAGTGGCGGGTGGGGTCGACCCCGCCCGGCTCGTCGGCCGACTCGGCATCTGCGACCGGCAGCCCGGCGGGCACGCTGCCCCCGGCTGCGCGGTCGCGACGGTCGGCCCGCAACGACGCCCACACGGCCACCACCAACACGCCGAGGATCACGCTCAGCGAGATGTAGGTGGGCATGTGGTACTCGAACGGCTTGCCGATCAGCAGCATCTTGACCCCGACGAACGCCAGGATCACACCAAGCCCGATGTTCAGGTAGCGGAACTTGCCCTGCATGCCGCCCAGCAGGAAGTACAGCGACCGCAGGCCGAGGATCGCGAACGCGTTCGATGCGAACACGATGAACGGCTCGCGGCTGACCGCCAGCACGGCCGGCACCGAGTCGACCGCGAACACGACGTCGGTCGCCTCGATCAGCACCAGCACGGCGAACAGCGGCGTTGCCACGCGCTTTCCGTTGCGGCGGGTGAACAGCTTCTGGCCGTCGTACTCGTCGGTGGTGGCCACCAGTTTGCGGACCACCCGCATGACGATGTTGCGGTTGTAGTCGACCGTGTGCGAGTCGTCGTGACGAGCGATCTTGAACGCCGTGTAGATGAGGAACGCGCCGAAGATGTAGAGCACCCACTCGAAGTTCTCGATCAGCCCGACACCGGCGAAGATGAAGATCGCCCGCAGCACGAGCGCCCCGAAGATGCCCCAGAACAGCACCCGGAACTGGTACTGGCGGGGCACGCCGAAGAACGAGAAGATCACGGCCCACACGAACACGTTGTCGACCGACAGGCTCTTTTCGATCAGGAACCCGGTGTAGTACTCGGTGCCAGCTTGGCCGCCCTGCCACACGAGCATGATGACGCCGAAGAGGAGGCCAATCGAGATCCAGATCGACGATTCGATCGCGGCTTCCTTGATGGTGATGACGTGGGCCGTGCGGTGCACGAGCAGCAGGTCGACGACGAGCATGACCACGATCGACCCGGCGAGCGTGAACCACACCCACCAAGGCACGTCGAAGCTGACGAAGTTGGCGTCGGTCGCCGCATCAGCGGCGAGCAGTTGAAACACTTGGGGAACCTCCAGAGCAAGAACGGGTAACAGAACACCGGCACGCTCAGGCAGCGGCCGGATGGCGAAACGTGGCGGTCAGTTCGACCGCGGTGGCGGCCCGCGCCACAGAGGCGGAGCCGGCCCCCAGTGGTCGCTGTGCCAGCATCGTGCGCGTTCGGTGTGGGGCCGCGCGGTCGCACCACACGGCACCGGTGCCCAACGCCCGACCTCGACGGCATGCGGTGCGACGCGTTGGTAGCTCTCGCCGCGCGTGCTCTCGTGTTGCTCGTCTTGGGCGCCTGCGGGCGCCAGCGTGAACGACGCCGCGGCAACCGACGGCGAACCGGCCCCGACCGCGCCGGTCAACCCGCCGACCACGGCGAGCAACGCGGCGACGAACACGCGAAGGGGCCACCGGAAACTGGGGAAAGGGCGGTCAGTGCTCAACAGCGATCACTGCCGACGATATCGGCAGCACGGCCCCCGAGCGCGCCGCCACTACGATTGCGGCCGGTGCGGCGGACGGTGACGACGTGGATGGAGGCGTGGATCGCTACGTGGATGGTGGCGTGCCTCGCGGTCGGCACGGCGGCGCGAGTCGCGGCCACGGCCACCCACCCTGCCTCCAGCCCGACGGTGCTGGCGGTACGCCTCGGCGACGCGTTCCAGGCAGCGGTGTCGCTCGCCCCGCAACGCTGTGACCGGGTCGTGGTGATCGGCGATTCGCTGATGGACAACGCCCGACCGTGGCTGGTCACCGGGTTGCGCGACGCCGGGTACACGTTCCACATCGACGCCCAACCGAGCCGCGAGATCGGAAACCGGCGGCACGCCCCGTACAGCGGTGTGCTCGCGGCCCGCCAGGTGCGCGCCACCTGGGGTGACGCCGACTGCTGGGTGATCGCGCTCGGGTCGAACGACTTGCTGTCGCAGGGCGGCGAGCCGGCAGTCGCGGCAGCGCTGATCGACGAGTTGCTCGCCGAACTCACGCCCGGCGCCCGCGTGTGGTGGATGAACGTCGCCTATCACCGCGATCCGCGGTACGACGTCGACTTCCCGCGCCGCACGGCGGGGTTCAACGCGGCCGCCGCCGCAGCAGCCGCCGAAGGACGCGTCACGCTGATCGACTGGTACGGGTTGGCCGAGGCCAACCCGCGTTGGTTCTTCGACCCGGTACACGTCGACCGCACCGGCAGCATCGCCCGGGCCGCCCTGACCGTCGCCGCCCTCGACAGCTAACGAGGTGGTTTCGACAAGCTCAACCACCGGGCGCAGGCGCGGACAGGTGGTTGAGCCTGTCGAAACCACCGAGACCCGCTACGACCCCTGGCCAGCTCGTGGCCGAAGTACCACAACCGGCGCTGGCTCAGCCGACCAGGCGGAGGTTGGGGTAGGCGCCGGCGTCGAGCGCGGTGGGGCCGTCGGAGCGCAGGCGATGCCAGCCGGCGGCAGCGATCATCGCCGCGTTGTCGGTGCACATCTCCCGGCTCGGCAAGAACCCGCGGATGCCGTCGGCGGCACACGCACCGAGCAGTTCCTCACGCAGTAGCGAGTTGGCTGCCACACCGCCACCCAGCACGATGCCGGTCGCACCGACCTGCCGGGCGGCGACGCGTGCCTTGGCGACCAGCACGTCGACCACCGCGGCTTGGAACGAGGCAGCGATGTCGGCAGTGCCGGCGTCGGGGTGCTTACGCACGTAGTTGACGACCGCCGTCTTGAGCCCCGAGAACGAGAAGTCGAGGTTGGCCGGGTCGTCGCTGAGGGCCCGCGGGAAGCGGATCGCGGCTGGGTCGCCGTCGAGCGCGGCCCGGTCGATCGCCGGCCCGCCCGGGTACCCCAACCCGAGGAAGCGGGCGACCTTGTCGAACGCTTCACCGGCCGCGTCGTCGATCGTCTGGCCGACGACGCGGTAGTCGCCGTGGCCGCGCATCTCGACGAGCATCGTGTGGCCGCCCGACACGAGCAGCACCATCAGCGGGAACTCGAGCGTGGGGTCTTCGAGGAACGCCGAGTAGAGGTGGGCTTCCATGTGGTTGACGCCGATGTACGGGCGGTCCCATGCGAGCGCCAGCGCCTTGGCCGCCGACACGCCGACGAGCAGTGCGCCGATCAGCCCGGGGCCGTGCGTGCACGCGATCGCGTCGATGCGGCGCTCGTCGACACCCGCCTCGACGATCGCCCGGGCGATCACCGGGTTGAGCGCTTCGAGGTGGGCCCGGCTGGCGATCTCGGGCACGACGCCCCCGAAGTCGGCGTGGATCTCGATCTGGCTCGACACCACGCTCGACACCACGTCGTGGCCGCCGAGCACCAGCGCGGCCGCGGTTTCGTCGCAGCTCGTCTCGATGCCCAGGATCAACGAGTCGGCGTTCCAACGGTGGTCGGGTGGCACCTCCGGCACGGTGTCGAGACCGCTCACTGCAAGCCCCGCTCGAGGTCGGCGAGGCGCGCCGCGTATTCGTCGGCTCCGATGTCGTGGCACCACATCACGAGTGCGTCCTCTCGGTGGTCGTAGTAGTTCTTGCGCACCCCGGCCGGGGCGAACCCGAACCGCCGGTACAGCTGCTGCGCGCCTTCGCTCGACGCACGGACCTCCAGCGTCCACGCCGTGCAGCCGCGCCGGCGGGCCTCGCCGGCCAGTGCCAGCATCAGCCGGGTGGCGATGCCCGACCGCCGATGTGGCTCGGCGACGACGATGTTGGTGACGTGGGCCTGGTTGCCGTCGGGGTCGGGCACGAACCACAGGCCGGCGTACCCCACCACGGTGCCGGTGGCAGGTAGGCCGCGGTGGCCGTGCTGGGCGACGAGGTAGTACCGCGAGCCGGCGCGCACCTGGTCGAGTTCGCTCTCGAACACGTTGCGCGACCACGACGTGGGGTATGCCACCGACTCGATCGGCAACACCTGACGCAGGTGGCGACGCCGCAACGGGCCGATCTGCACCTGCGCCGACGAGCGCCCGATCAGCTTCATCGCCGCGCCTCGCGGGTGGCCCAGTTGATCTGCGCGTCGGGCGCGCGGAGGTACATCGCCTCGATCTGGTCGGGGCGCACCCAGTCCTCGCGCAGTGCCCTTGCGTGGGCGAGTTCGACCAGCGCCCCCGCCGACGGGTGCGCCGGGCCGGAGATTTCGCAGCGGTAGCCGTCGACGATCTGCTCGCGGTAGCGCCCCGCGCCGTCGCCGACGCACAGCGTGTCGTCGCTGCGTGCGAGCAGGTCGCCCACGAGCTCTTCGACGGGGCCGACGACCGGTGCCGCCACCTGCTGGACGCCACCAGGGACCTGGCGGTACATCGCCCAGAACACCTCGCCCTTGCGAGCGTCGATCACCGGCACGAGCAGGCGGTCGGTGTGCCGGCAGGCGAACGCCAGCAGGTCGAGCGACGTGATGCCGATCATCGGCACGCGCAGCGCCTGGGCGAGCGCCTTGGCGGCCGCCAGCCCGACGCGCATGCCGGTGAACAGGCCGGGGCCGACGTCGACGGCGATGCAGCCGAGTTCGGTGACGTCGATGTCGGCATGGCGCAACGTGAACTCGATCGCCGGGGCAAGCGTCTCGGCGTGGCGGCGCCCGCGGGTGACCTCGAACGAGGCGATCACGCCTTCGTGACCACCGACCGCAACCCCGACCTGTTCGGTCGCCGTCTCGATACCCAGGATCAACATGGCCGTTCCAGGCTAGGGCCCGTCATCACTCCCGGAACCCGGCCAGCGCGTCGGTGAGGCGCTGCCACCGGCCCGCCCATCGGCTGCCGACCGCACCGATCTCGATCTCGCGGGCGTCGGGCAGGTCGTCGTCACCCAGGTCGGGGTCGGGGTCGGCATCGTGGTTCGTGTCGAACGACAGGCGGACTTCGAGGTGCTCGCCCAGGCCGCCCACCACGTCGCCCCACTCGACCAGCACGATCCCACCGAACTCGGCCAACTCGTCGAGCGCCAGGTCGGCGACGTCGGCGGTGGAGTCGAGCCGGTACAGGTCGGCGTGGTGCAACGTGCCGCGACGTCCGAACGGATAGCTGTGCACCAGCGTGAACGTGGGCGACGTGATCGGCTCGGTGATACCCAACGCCCGCCCGAACCCCTGCGCGAACGCCGTCTTGCCGGCCCCCATCTCGCCGGCCAGCACGATGATGTCGCCGGTACGCGCGAGCCCGGCGATCGCCGCGGCCACGGCGTGCGTGTCGTCCAGCGAGGTGGCTCGGAGCAGCAACACGGCGCGCGAGCCTACGTGCCGCGCACGCCAAGGTCGGTGTCGGTGTCGACGCTGACTCGTGCGATGCGCCTGCTGATTCCGCAGACGACCTCGTAGGCGATCGTGCCCAGCCGGTCGGCCCAGTCGGTGGCCAGGATCTGCTCGTCGCCTTGTGACCCGATCAACACGACCTCGTCGCCCACCCGTACCGGCAGGTCGCCGACGTCGACCATCAGCTGGTCCATCGTGACCACGCCGACGATCGGGCACCGCCGGCCGCCGACCAGCACGTCGGCCCCGGTCTCGCCCCCGGCGGGGCCGCTGCCGAGCCGGCGCGGCACACCGTCGGCGTAGCCGATCGGGACGGTGACGACCGTGGTGGGCGCAGCGAACCGGTGGCGCCAGCCGTACGACACGTGGCTACCGGCGGCGACCGGCTTGACGTGGGACACGCGGGCCTTCAACGACAGCACCGGGCGCAGGCCGGTGGCGAGGTCGTCGACGTGATGGCCGGGCGAGATGCCATACAGCGCGATGCCGGCACGGACCAGGTCGTGACGGGCGCCCGGCCAGGCCAACAATCCGGCCGAATTGGCGGCGTGAACCAGCGGCGGACGCCTACCGAGCCGGCCGAGTTCGCGGAGGACCGCGCCGAACCGGTCGAGCTGCTCGGGTGTGGCCGGGTTGCTGGGCTCGTCGGCGCAGGCGAGGTGTGTGAACACCCCGGCCACGGCGAGGTTCGGTGCCACGCCGGCGAGGTCGGCGACGAAGCCGGCCGCGGCGTGGTCGGTCACGCCGACCCGTTGCATACCGGTGTCGACCTTGACGTGCACCGGGTAGCCGGGTACGGCGACCGCCGACAACGCTGCCGCGTACTCGGCCGTGTAGACGGTGGGGGTCAGCTCGGCCGCGACGAGTTCGGTGAGCTGTTCGAACGGCTGCTGGCTGAGCAGCAGGATCGGGCCGGGCAGGCCGGCGTCGCGCAGGGCGACGCCCTCCTCCACCAGTGCCACCGCGAGGCCGGCCGCCCCCGCGTCGAGTGCGGCCCGGGCGACGTCGACGGCGCCGTGCCCGTAGCCGTCGGCCTTGACCACCGCCCACACGTCGGCGGGGGCCGAGATCCGCCGCAGCTCGCCCACGTTGTGCCGCACCGCGGCCAGGTCCACCTCCGCCCACGCCCACCGAAGCGTCGTGTCACTCACGGTTTGCCATCCTGCGGCGTGGTCTCGATACACCGGGCAGAGCCCGGCACTCGACCACCGAGACCCAGAGCTGTGACGTACCTCGATCGCAGGTGGTCGAGTGCCGGCGCAGCCGGTGTATCGAGACCACCGAGGGGTGGCGGGGCGGTCATGGGAGGACTCCGGGGAGTTCGAGCAGGAGGTCGCTGGCGACCAGACCGTGACGCGGGCCGGCCTGAGCAGCGGCGGCGTGCAACCAGGCGCCCGCAGCGGCGGCCTCGGCAGGCGACGTGCCACGCGCCAGCAGCGCCGCGATCACCCCGGACAGCACGTCGCCCGTGCCGGCGGTGGCCAGACGCTCGTCGCCGTTCGTGACGAGATACGTCGCACCGCCCGGCTCGGCGACGACGGTGGTCGGCCCCTTCAGCAACACCACCGCCCCGGTGAGCGTGCTCAAGCGGTGGGCCGCGGCAATCCGGTCGGGGCCCGGTCGGGCGCCGGTGAGCAGCGTGTACTCGCCGTCGTGCGGGGTCAGCACCACCGGCCCGGGCCGCTCGCGCAGGAACGCGAGGCTGCCCTCGGGGTTCCACGGAAGCGCCGCGAGGCCGTCGCCGTCGACCACGATCGGCAGCGACGAGCGGGTGACCAGGTCGGCGATCGCCGTGCGCGTGTCGTCGTCGCGGCCGAGGCCCGGGCCGACCACCAACGCCCGGAACCGGTGCAGGTCGGCGAGCACCGTGTCGGCCCAGCCGCTCGCCGGTATCGCACGGTCGATCGCCTCGACTGGGGCGAGCGGCCCGCCACCGTGCGCGTCACCGGGTACCGACAGGGCCACCAGCCCGGCCCCGGCGCGGTGAGCCGCGGCGGCGCACAGGCTGGCGGCACCGCGCATCGGTGGGCTTCCGGCGACGACCCGCACGGCGCTGACCCACTTGTGATCGGTGCGCCCACGGGCCGGCACCCAGGCGGCGACGTCGGACTGCTCGACGGCGTTGATCGCGGGGCCGCCGACGTCGGCGATCGCCGGGCCGAGCCCGATCGGCGCCAGGTGCAACGTGCCGCACAGGTCGGGGCCGCGGCCGAACAGATGCCCCGGCTTGAGGGCGCCGAACGTGACGGTGGCGGTGGCGGCCAGCGTGCGCTCGGCGGCCACCCCGGTCGTGCCGTCGAGCCCCGACGGGATGTCGACGGCGAGCACCGGGACGCGACCGACGTCGGGCGGGTTCCAGGGGGCGGTACCCACCCGGTCGACGCGGAAGCCGGTACCGAACGCGGCGTCGATCACGAGGTCGCTGGCGGGCAACACCGCAGGCAGCGCATCGGCAGCAAACACATGGACACGTATGCCGCGGGTGGCCAACCGCTCCGCCGCGACGCGCCCGTCGGCGCCGTTGTTGCCCGGCCCGGCGAACACGGTGACCGTACGCCCGTACGTTCCACCGAGCAGTTCGATCGCGGCGCGGGCCACGGCCTCGCCGGCCCGCCCGACGAGTACGTCGAGCGGCTCGCCCGACGCCGCGTCGACCGCCCGCATCCGCTCCGGCGTAACCACCGGAATCATCGCCGTGCCTCGGTCATTCCGCTACCGCGTAGGCGATCGCGACGATGTCGCTGTGGGTGAGTGACAGGTGCCAGCGACGCACGCCCGCGGCCTGCGCCAACTCGAGCGCGCGGCCCTCGATCAACAGGAACGGGGCGCCCGACTCGCTGCGCGCCACCGACACCTCGTGGAAGCCGAACGCGCCGAGGCCCAGGCCGAGCGTCTTCATCACCGCTTCGCGAGCGGCGAAGCGCGCCGCCAGCGACGGCACCGGGTCGGCCTGCGGGGCCACGTAGGCCAGTTCGGCCGGGGTGAACAGGCGCTCGCGCATGGTGGGCGTACGCGCCAGCGAGCGGCGGAAGCGCTCGATGTCGACCGCGTCGACGCCGATACCGATCATGTCGGCCCGGTGGCAACGACTGACTCAACCACCTTGGTGACGCCAGAGGTCGGCGGTGTCGGAGATCGGGTCGATCAGGGCGATATCGACGGCAAGCTCGGCCAGCCGCGACTCGTCGAAGTCGCCCTCGGTTTCCGACACCCAGTCGACGAGCCGGTCGTAGCGGTGGTCGTACCCTTGGAGCACACCCCGCATCACATCGGCGGCCAGGCGCTCGGCGAAGCGCACGTGCAGCAGTGTGATACCGGTGCACACACCGGCTTTCACTTCGGGGACGAACACCACCGTGCGGCCGTCGTTGCGGCCGCGGGCGACCAGCAGTTCCTGCGACGTGGCGACCCGGCGCTTCGTGCCGACCAGCCGCGAGTCGCCGTCGACCCGGCTGCGCACGTCGCGCGAGATGCCGCCCCGGTCGACGATCGAGATCGCGTCGCCGTCGATGCGGTAACGCGTGAACCCGACCACCTCGGCGACGGCCGGGTCGAGCGCGGCGAGCACTTTGAGCGTGCGGTAGCTGAGTACGTCGCGGCCCGCTCCGGCGCCGAGCGTGGCCTGCACCAGCGCCCGGCCGATCACGCCCTCGTCGCTGCGCGAGATGCCGACCGTGACCGTCTTGGCCTGATGCTTGATGGCGTCGATCGGCCGAGTGAGTTCCTCGACGGCCCGGGTGAGCGCGGCGACCAACTCGTCGACCACGGCCGACGGCGTACCGACCGCACCGGTGAGCGTGGCGAACGCCTCGACCGGGGCGGGCGACTGGACGGCGGCGAGGATCGCCCCGAGCCGCACGGCGGTGGACGCTTCGAGGTGCCCGTCGTAGTTCTTGTCGCGCAGCCCGTCGAGGAACTGGCGGGCGAGCGGCGGCAGCTCGGCCTGCACGGCCACCAGCACCGCCTCGGCGTCGGCGTGTTCGGCCACCGCCCGCTCGATCACCTCGCGGGCCTGGCGCAGCGGGCGCGCCGAGGCATCGATCGCCAGCGCGGCCTCGTAGCCGAACAGGTGCCCCGCCATCGCCGACAGTACGAACCCGAGCGCCGGGTCGACTCGGGGCACCGAGATCGTCGCCGCCGCGGCGAACCGCGTCTCGCCTTCGTCGGCCACCACGATCGGCGTTGCCTTGTGGGCCCGGAAGATCGCGGTTTCCTTGGCGACGTCGTCGGCGGTCGAGCCCTGGAGGCCGGCCGCGCACACGAACAGCAGCGGCTCGCTCGACAGGTCGATGTGCTTCTTGTCTTCGGTGACGTCGGCCGAGATCGACTTGTAGCAGAGCTCGCTGAGCTTGATCCGCACCTCTTCCGCAGCCACCTTGTTCGGCCCGTTGCCGAGCACCGACCAGTAGCGCTTGGGCGGCGCAAACCGCCGGGCCGCTTCGCCGATCTCGGCCCGCCGGGCGAGCACTCCGCGCATCGCCTCCGGCAGCCGTTGCAGGCCGCCGAGTAGCTCGTGGCGGCGTTGGTCGCTGCCCGCCCCGGCGGCCTGGCTGATCGCGCAGGCCAGCAGCGCCCCGGCCGCGATCTGGGCGTAGAACGCCTTGGTGGAGGCGACGCTCATCTCCACGTCGCGCCCGTCGGACGTGTACAGCACCCCGTCGGCCTTGTCGGCGAGATCGCTGGCACGGCGGTTCACGATCGCCAGCACCGCCGCGCCCCGGGCGCGCAACAGATCGACCGTGGTGTTCGTGTCGGTGGTGGTGCCGCTTTGGCTGACGGCGACGACGAGCGTGTCGGACATGTCGAGTTGCAGCCCGAACCCGGACAGCTCGGTGGCAACGACCGCGCGCACGTCGAGTGCCCCTGCGCACATCTCGTCGATCAGCGCCGCCGCACCCTGCCCGGCGACGGCCGCGGTGCCCTGACCGATCACCCGTACCTTGCCGAGCGACCCGTCGGCGAGCCGCGCGGCGATCGCCGGCGGCAGCGTGTGCTCACCCAGCTCGGCGCGCAACAGCCCACCGTGTTCGACGATCTTGCCGCGCAGCGTCTTGGCGAAGCTGCGCGGGGCCTCGCCGATCTCTTTGAGCAGGAAGTGCGGGGCGTCGCCGCGGTCGATGTCGCGGGTGGTGATCGCGGCCAGGTTCCACTCGGCCTGCCCGACCGGCAGCTCGTGACCGTCATAGGCAACTCGGCGAACGCCCCCTGCCGTACCGGCCTCGGTGGCGTCGAGCACCACGATCTCACCGCCGCGCTCGCCGTCCATCCGCAGATACGTGGAGGTCTCCTCGACCACGCCGTACGGTTCGCTGGCGGCGATGTAGCAGTCGTCACCGAGGCCGACGTACAGACCCTGGCCGCTGCCCTTCAGCGCCAGCAGCAGGCGACCGGGATGGGCCGCGCTGACCGCCCCGATCGCCACCGACCCCTCGAACGCGGCGACGGTGCGCCGGAACGCCTCGACGTCGTCGACGCCCGCTGCCACATGACGCGCCATCAGTGCCGGGATGACCTTGGCATCGGTGGTGACCTGACCGTGGATGCGGAGCTGGTGCTCGACGCGCAGGTCGGCGTGGTTGTCGACGTCACCGTTGAGGGCTGCGACCACGTAGGGAGCGACCGGGCCACCGGGCGACTCTTCCATCTCGTCGCTGTTGACCGGGTGGGCGTTCGGCTCGGAGATGATGCCGACGCTGGCCCAGCGGGTGTGGGCGAGCACGCTGACACGAGCGCCGGGCGCGGTGACGGCCCGCCGAAGCAGCTCGTCGCCGGCAACCGCTTGCCTCAGCGCACGCGTGTTGTCGCCGAGCTCACCGATCTCGGCGGCGGCCTTGTAGACGAAGCTGAGCACGCCATCGGCGAGGCGCACGCCGCCCGACTGGAACGTCGGGTCGCCTCCGCGCACGGCGATCGCCGGGTCGGCCGGGTCGAGCGTGTGGCCGCTCACGAACACATGCAAGCCCGCCGAGTCGCGGCCGCGTACCTCGAGCCGATCGATCGACGACAGTGCCTGCTGGATCGCAAGGTAGGCCGCCAGCGCGGGCTGGCCGGCTTCGCGCCCCGCCAGCTCGGCGACCGCCCGGACGGTACGCAGGCGGTCGTTGCGGATCGCCCACAACACGTCGCGCAGGGCGATCAACTCGGCGTTGCGGCGCTCCAACTGGTCTGCGGCGACGCCCGCCTCAAGTTCGGCATCGAGCGCCTCGGCGCGGGCGTCGAGCTGGTCGAGCCGCCCGGCGATGCCGGCGACCAGCTCGAACCGGTCGGCCAGAGCGAGCATGCCAGGCAACCCGCGCAACAGGTCGTTGACGGCGGTGAGCGATGGCGCCGGGTCGTCGGCTGCCAGCGCCGCGTCGAGCAGTTCCAGTACCTCCGGGCCAGTCGGCGTGGCCCGCGTGGGAGGTCTGCTGACGATGCCGACGATGCCGCACATGGCCTTCCAGCCTACGACCGCCCGCCCGTTCAGACAGGGCAGCAGTACGACCTGAAGCGTGCCGTCGCCCAAGGTGGTTTCGACAAGCTCAACCACCAGAACCCAGCCCGCCACCCAAGATCATCTCAACAAACCCAACCGTTGCCCAAGGTGGTTGAGCTTGTCGAAACCACCGCCCGACGGAACGGCATTCGGCGGGCGGACGCCGAGGTCAGCTGACGCGGGCGCGGACGGCGGCGGCGAGGTGGTCGGCCACCGACTGGGCTTCAGCCGCGGTGGGGGCCTCGACCATCACACGCACGAGCGGTTCGGTTCCCGAGGGGCGTACCAGTACTCGGCCGGTCGCGCCGAGCGCGGATGCGGCCGCGGCGACGTCACCCTCGATCGCCAGCGCCGCGTCGGCGGCCGAGCCAGACGGCACTTTCACGTTCACCAGCACCTGCGGCAGCTGCGTCATCGCTTCGCGGGCCAGCTGCGACAGCTGCTTGCCCGAGCGCTGGAGCACGTCGAGCAGCACCAGGCCGGTGAGCAGGCCGTCGCCGGTGGTGGCGTGGGCCGGGAAGATCACGTGCCCCGACTGCTCGCCGCCGAGTGAGTACCCGCCGGCCGCCAGGGCTTCGAGGATGTAGCGGTCGCCCACCCCGGCTTCGACGACCTTGACGCCGCGTTCCTGCATCGCCAGGTGGAACCCGAGGTTGGTGTACGGAGTGACGACGACCGTGGCGTCGGCGAGCAGCCCACGCGCCTGAAGGTCGGCCGCGCAGATCGCCAGGATGTGGTCGCCGTCGACCACCGCACCCGTCTCGTCGACGGCGATCAGGCGGTCGGCGTCACCGTCGAGGGCGAGCCCGGCGTGGGCGCGCTCGGCAGGCACCAACACTTGGAGGCCAGCCGGTGCAGTCGCACCACAGCCGGCGTTGATGTTGCGGCCGTCGGGCGCGACATTGATCGCTACCACCCCGGCGCCGGCACGCTCGAACACCGACGCGGCCACGTGCGAGGCGGCGCCGTTGGCAGCGTCGACGACCACCCGCAGGCCGGCCAGCGAACGGCCTGCGAGTACACCGAGCAAATGGTCCACGTACGCCGACGAGCTGGTGCGGCTGTGGATCTGACCCGGCTCGGCGACGCCCGACGGTTGGTCGCCCACCACGGTGAGCTCGTCCTCGATCAGCCGCTCGATCTCGTCGGCGAGCTTGGTGCCACCGGGGGCGAACAGCTTGATGCCGTTGTCGTAATACGGGTTGTGCGAGGCCGAGATGACGGCGCCCATCGCACCCGTGCGGGCCGCTTCGAAGGCCACCGCCGGGGTGGGTGTAACGCCCAACCGATACACGGTGACACCCTCGGCAGCCAGCCCAGCCACGAATGCAGCTTCGAGCATGGGGGTGGACAGGCGTGAATCCCCACCCACGACGGCAGTCGGCGCGGCGAGCACACGAGCCGCGGCACGGCCGAGACGCAACGCGAACGCGGCGGTCAGTTCGGTGTTGGCGACCCCACGGACGCCATCGGTGCCGAAGCGCATGGCCCGGCCTGCCAGCGCGTCAGCGCTTGGTGAACTGCTTGGCCTTGCGGGCCTTGACCAGGCCGTACTTCTTGCTCTCCTTCTTCCGCGGGTCGCGGGTGAGGAGGCCGGCCGTCTTGAGGTCGCCGCGCTTCTCGGGGGCCAGCTCGGCCAGCGAGCGGGCGATCGCCATGCGCAGCGCGCCGGCCTGCCCGGAGATGCCGCCACCCTTGATGGTGGCGTTGACGTCGTACGCCTCGGTGGCCTCGGCCACGCGCAGCGGTTCGCTGACGACCAGGCGCTGGGCATCGGTGGGGAAGTACACCTCGAACGGGCGGCCGTTGATGGTCACCTTGCCGGTGCCGGGCACGAGCCACGCACGGGCGATGGCTTCCTTGCGGCGGCCGGTGGTCTGCGTGAGCGGAGTAGGCATGAGATCGTTCGTTTCTGCGTGCGTCAGCGGGCGATGGTGAGCGGCTTGGGAGCCTGGGCGGCGTGCGGGTGATCGGGGCCGGCGTAGACCTTGAGCTTGGTGATCTGCTGGCGGCCGAGCGGGCCCTTGGGCAGCATGCCCTTGACGGTGCGGCGCACGGCGTCGGCGGGCTTGCGCTCGAGCGACTCGCCGTACGATTCGCTCTTCAGGCCGCCCGGGTACCCCGAGTGGCGGTAGACCCGCTTCGTGTCGGCCTTGTTGCGCGACAGCACGACCTTGTCGGCGTTGACGATGATGACGTGGTCGCCGGTGTCGATGTGCGGCGCGAAGATCGGCTTGTGCTTGCCGCGCAACACGCGGGCGACCTCGGTGGCGAGCCGACCGAGGATGATGTCCTGGGCATCGACCACGAACCATTCGCGCTGGATTTCGCTGGCCTTCGGGCTGTACGTCTTCATCGGATTCCGTCTCGATCGGGGCGCAGCCGGTACACACGCGGGCCGCGAATTGAACCGGGCAATGATACGGGCGCGGCGGGCGCGATCACAACGAAGCATCCCAGCGGGTTCCGTCGTAGCCGACCTGCCACAACACCAGCCCGCCGGGTGGGGCCACCTGTCCGGCGCGTTGACGGTCGCCGCTGGCCAGGATCGACGAGACCGCGTCGGCGGCGATCCGGCCCAGGCCGACGTCGACCAGGGTGCCCACCATCGACCGCACCTGCTGGTGGCAGAACGCGCTGCCGCGCACGTGGAACACGAGTGTCGGCGCGTCGTCGGTGCGCAGGTCGAGCTCGTAGAGGATGCGCACCAGCGACACGTCGCCGTCGGGTCGCCGGCAGAACGCAGCGAAGTCGTGCTCGCCGATCAGCGCGGCAGCACCGGAGCGGATCGCGGCGACGTCGAGCGGTCGCGCCACGTGCCACACGGTGCCCGCCCGAAGCGGGTTCGGTGCCGGGTCGTTCCACACGTGGTAGCGGTACGTCCGCGAGGTCGCCGAAAACCGGGCGTCGAAGTCGCCCGATTCGGCCCATTCGGCCGAGCGCACGGCGATTCCGGGAGCGCACAGCTTGTTCACCCGGCGGGCCAGGTCGGCCAGGTCGGTGTCGGCCGGCAGGTCGCCCGACACCACCTGCCCCCAGGCGTGCACCCCGGCATCGGTGCGGCCGGCGCCGGTCAACGTCAACTCGTCGACCGGCCGGCGCACGATCTTGGCGATCGCCGCGGTGAGGTCGCCCATCACGGTGGTCACCCCGGGGTTGGCCGCGAACCCGTGGAACCCGGCGCCGTGGTACGCCACCGTAAGGCGCACCCGGCGCAGTCCCGTCACCCCCACGAAGTTAGTGAGGTGGTTTCGACAGGCTCAACCACCGGGCTCAGCTCGGCCGCCGGAACCCCCAGGTGGTTGAGCCTGTCAAAACCACCGGGTCTGGGGCTACTTGACTTCGGCGCGGAGCATGCGGGCGATGCCGGCACCCAGCGGGAGCACGAACCAGATCAGTCCGGACACCGTGAAGTGGCCCCAGTGCATCGCCGCGAACCCGAGCTCGTCGGCATCCTGGCCGAAGTCGCTGAGCGGCAACTGAGCATCGGCGAAGTCGATCCACGGCCGGACGCTCTCGAACCACCCCATCAGCTCGCCGGCCACCGCCAGGATCACCGGCACGAGCGTGAAGTAGGCGAAGAAGCACACGATCGCGCCAGGGGTGTTGAGGATCAGCGTGCCCAGCGCGAAGCCGGTCAGCAGGCCGAGCACTTGCACCAGCGTGAACGCGGCCAGCATCTCCAGGTCCGCGTTCCAGTTCACGTCGACGCCGAGCGCGGCCGCGGCACCGGTGGCGAGGTAGCCGACCGCGATGGCCAGCACGACCGACACGATCGCGGCCGCCACGGAGGCGATCAGCTTGGCGGCGACCACCCGCGAGCGGCGCGGTTCGAGCGTGAACGTGGCCATGTTCGTGCGTTGCGACCACTCGGAGGTGATCGCCATGATCCCCATCACGGGGAGCAGGATGCCCATCACAGCCCCCGCCAGGCCGGTGAAGTCCATCAAGCGCATGCTCTCGTCGTTCACCGCGGCGACGATCACCACGATCGCCGAGGCGACGACGATCAGCAGCGCTTGGATGATCAACAGCCAACGGCCGGAGCGTGTGTCGACGAGCTTGCGCAGTTCGACGCGGGCGAGGCGCCCGAGCGGCACCGGGGCGGTGCCGGAGATGTCGAAGCCACCAGTCGCAACAGGTGGGGCCAGCGTGGGGGTGGTCATGCGAATGCTCCTTCGTTCGTGGGGGCCGCGGTCGCGGCGTCGCGCTGGGTGTCGGCGGTGAGTTCGAGGAACAGGTCTTCGAGGCCGCTGGTGCCCGACGGGCGCAGCTCGACCAGGGCGATGCCGGCCGCCAGCGCGGCTTCGCCGACCTGAGCCGCCTCGGCGTCGGCGACCAGGCCGGTGCCCGACGGTGTGACGGTGACCCCGGCCGAACTCAGCGCGGCCGCGAGGCGGGCGTCGTCGGCCGAGTGCACGAACGTCCCCGCCGCGGCGAGCAGTTCGGCCTTGGTGCCCGAGGCCACGATCTGGCCGCGCCCGATCACCGCCATTTCGTCGGCGATCTGCTCGACCTCGTGCAGCAGGTGGCTCGACAGCAGCACGGCACCGCCGCGCTCGGCGTAGCCGCGCAGCAGGCCACGCATCCACCGGATGCCCGCCGGGTCGAGGCCGTTGGCGGGCTCGTCGAGGATCAGCACCTGCGGCTCGCCGAGCAAGGCGTGGGCGATACCGAGCCGCTGGCGCATGCCCAGCGAGTAGTTGCGGACGCGACGGCGCGACTCGGCCTCGTCGAGGCTCACGAGGGCCAGCATCTCGTCGACCCGCGAGTCGGGCAGGCCCATCGTGCGCGCCGCCAGCGTGAGGACTTCACGCCCGGTACGGCCGGCGTGTTGCGCCGAGGCGTCGAGCAGGATGCCCACGTGGCGGCCCGGGTTGGGAATCTCGTGGAGCTGATATCCACCGACGGTGGCCGACCCCTGGTCGGCGCGGGTGAGGCCGGCGAGCACCCGCATCGTCGTGGTCTTGCCGGCACCGTTCGGCCCGAGGAAGCCCGTCACCTGTCCCGCTCGGGCGACGAAGCTGACGTCGTCGACGGCGGTGAACCCGCCGTACCTCTTCGTGAGTCGTTCGACTGCGATCATGCCGACGAGCCTGCCGCCCCGCCCGGCCCGTCACATCGGCCAGCGGGCGGTATCGCCCCGACCAAAGTCGGTGCGCGCAGCGACCTTGGCAGGGTCGCCCGACCGACTCGGGGTACCTACCCTGGGAAGCGTGCCCGCGCCCACCAGCGACACCGCCGCGTTCCAACCGCCGCTGACGCGCTGGGCCCACACGTGGCGGCTGCTGGTGATGGCCGCGATCTCGGCGGGCATCGCTGCCGACGCACTGCCCGCGCTGTGGGACGACACCCGATGGCGCGTGCCAGTCGACGCCGGGCTGGGCCTCGCGGCGTTCGTGCTGGTTCAGTTCCGGCGCCGCTGGCCGCTGGTCGTGGCACTCGCGGTGCTGGCGCTGGCGACGTTCTCGACGCTTGCCGCCGGGCCGGCCGTGCTGGCGACGGTGTCACTGGCGACCCGCCGTTTGTACTGGCAACTGGCCGTGATCGCAGTGGTCAACGTCGTCTCGTCGTGGATCTACTACGCGATCACGCCGACCCAGTCGGCCGAACCGACGTGGATCACGATGCTGGTCGGCGTCGCGTTCATCCTTGCCGCGATCGGGTGGGGTATGTACATCGGTTCCCGGCGCGAGCTGCTGTGGACGTTGCGTCACCGCGCCGAGCGGGCAGAGGCCGAGCGCGATCTGCGGGTGGGCAAGGCCCAGTCCGACGAGCGCGCCCGGATCGCCCGCGAGATGCACGACGTGCTCGCCCACCGCATCAGCCAGGTGTCGATGCACGCCGGCGCGCTGGCCTTCCGCACCGACCTCGACAGCGATCAGTTGCGGGCCGGCATCGCCGAGGTGCAGACCAAGGCCAACGATGCGTTGAGCGACCTGCGCAACGTGCTCGGTGTACTGCGCGACCCCGACACGGGCACGATCGCCCACCGGCCGCAACCCACCTACGACGACCTGCCGGCGCTGGTTGCCGATGCTCGCTCGGCAGGGGCGCGGCTGGAACTCGACGACCGCCTGGAAGCTCGACCGCTGCCGGCCGCACTCGGCCGCACGCTCTATCGCATCGTCCAGGAGGGCATCACCAACGCCCACAAGCACGCCCCCGGAGCGGTGCTGCGGGTGGCGGTGTCGGGCGGCCCCGACGACGGCGTCGAGGTGTCGCTGCGCAACCCGATCGGGTTCGGGCCACCGGCCGCGCCGGGTGCCGGGCTGGGGCTGGTGGGGCTCGCCGAACGCGTCGAGCTGGCGGGCGGCGTGCTCAGCCACGGGCGCGACGGCGACACGTTCGTCGTGCGGGCGTCGTTACCGTGGTCGGCGTGAACCCGCCGATCCGAGTGCTCGTGGTCGACGACGACCCGCTGGTGCGCTCGGCGCTCGGCCTGATGCTCGGTGGCCAGCCCGACATCGACATCGTCGGCGAGGCGGTCGACGGCCGCGACGGCATCGCCCAGGCAGCCGCGTTGGCGCCCGACGTGATCTTGATGGACATTCGCATGCCTGTGATGGACGGCCTCGCCGCAACCGCCGCGGTCCACGCCCGCCCCGACCCGCCACGGGTGATCGTGCTGACCACGTTCGAGGCCGACGACTACGTGCTGGGAGCGCTCGCCGCCGGCGCCGACGGGTTCTTGCTGAAAGACACCCCACCGGCCGACATCGTGGCCGCGATTCACAGGGTCGCGGCTGGCGAGCCGATGCTGTCGCCGTCGGTGACGCAGACGCTGATCCGGCGTATCCGCGAAGACACCGACCCGAACGCAGCGCGCGCCGAAGCTCGCCTGGCAGCGCTGACCGAACGCGAGCGCGAGGTCGCCGTGGCGATCGGCCGCGGCCTGTCGAACGCCGAGATCGCGGCCGAGCTGTACCTGTCGGTGGCCACGGTGAAGGCCCACGTCTCCCGCCTGTTCGACAAGCTCGGCACCACCAACCGCGTCCAGATCGCGATCTGCGTCCACGACGCCGGCCTGGCCTGAAGCGCCAGCCGCGCTCGGCTACCAGGAACTCAGCTCGGCGACCAACGCGTCGACCTCGTCGGGCGTGGTGACGATGCTCGGCCCGAAGCGGAGATACGACTCGCGATACGGCGTCGAGCCGGCGACGATGCCGCGCTCGGCGAGGCGACCGACCGCCTCGAACGGTGACACGCCCGGAACCTCGGCACAGACGATCCCGGACGACAGCTCGGCGGCGAGCGGCGTGATCAGGCGCACGCCGGGCAGCTCGGCGAGGCCATCCTTCAGGCGGGTCGCCTGCTCGTGTGTGTAGGCCGCGATGCGGCCCTTGCCGACCTGCTGGTGGAACTCGAACGCCTCGACGACCGACCACCGGTGCTCGTAGGCGTGGGTGCCGCCGGGCGCGAAGCGAGCAGCCGTGGTGGGGCCTGTGGGCGAGCGGTTGATCCACTCGCTGAAGCTCTCGGCCTCGAACGCCGGAACGGCTGGTTCGACGTGCTCCCAGGCGTCGGCGGCACCCCACACGATGCCGGTGCCGCGCGGGCCGAACAGCCACTTGTGCGTTCCCGAGACCAGGAAGTCGCAACCGAGGTCGGCGGCCGTCGCGTCCTCGACGCCGAAGCCGTGGATGCCGTCGACGCACAGTAGGGCGCGATCGGCGGGTGCCCGGCCGGCGTTCAGTTCGGCCAGCGCGGCGGCGATCTCGCCAACCGGCAGCTTCACGCCCGTGCCGGAGTGGACCCACGTGATGGCGACGACGCGGGTGGCCGGGGTGACAGCGGCGACGAGGTTCGTCACGATGGTTGACGTGTCGGCGGTGGCCGGGTCGGTGTACAGGGCGACCCGATCGACGGCGATGCCCTCGCGGCCCGAGCGCAGCTGCCACGCCTGGTGAGTGGAGTAGAAGTCGTGCTCGGTGACGAGCACGCGCTGGTCGGGACGCACCCGCAAGCCGGCGTAGAGCAGCCCGAGACCCATCGTGGTGCTCTGTGTCAGGGCGATCTCGGACGAGTTCGCTCCGAGGTAGCGGGCGGCGGCATCCAGGACCGCTTGGTCGCCGCCCTCGAAAGCCTGGCGCTCGACATAGAGCTCGCCGTCGGCGTCGAGTGCGGCGCGGTGGCGCCCGATCGCCTCGGCCACCGGATGCGGATGGGAAGCCACCACGAACGCGTCGAAGCGGGCGTTCGGGCCGGCGGCAAGCGGGAACTGGGCGCGCACCGACGCCCAATCGGTGGGGTCGAACGGCGGCAGGCTGGTTGCCGGAACGGGCGCGCTGACCGGCGCAGTCGTCGTCGCTGCCGCCGTCGTGGGCGTCCCCGGCGGACTGGTCGGAGCACCTGTCGCGGCGGCCGCGCCTTCGTCACCGGAACAACCTCCGAGCGCCACGGCACCGGCCACCGCCGACGTACCCACAAGAAAGGTCCGTCGCGTGACGTGGCTCATCAGTTCAGCGTATGCGCCGGCTGCCCCGTGGGTCAGCGCTGGCGCGCCACCCACTGCCGCTGGGCGAGCCAGAAGGTGGCGCCGAGCGCGAGCGTGGCGGCGCCGGCGGCGACGCTGGCGATGGGGGGCGTCACGGCCAGCACTACGCAGCCGGCCAGACCGAGCGCAGCGATCCGGCGCGCGAGCCTGCTGGGAACTTCGTGGGCCGGCTCGCTCACGAGGACGCGGCGAACCCGGTTCCCGCAAGGCGATGCGCGCTCACGGACGTCAACCTAGGTTTACCGCTCGCTCCCCCACGGCCTCGCCCGGTGAACGGCGACGGCCTCGGCGGTGAATTCTTGGTGCCGCGATCAGACGAGTTCGATGCGGGCCATGTCGGCGTTGTCGCCGGCACGCGTGCCCAGCTTCAAGATGCGGGTGTAGCCGCCGTTGCGCTCGAGGTAGCGCGGGGCGACGTCGTTGACCAGCTTGTGAGTCATCTCGCGGTCGCCCAGGTAGCCCTGGATCTGGCGGATGCGGTGGATGCGCATCGGGCCGGCGTCCTGGGCCTTCTTGGCCTTGGTGATCAGCTTCTCGGCGATCGGGCGCAACGCCTTGGCCTTGGCCTCGGTGGTGGTGATGCCCTCGGCAGCGAACAGCGAGGCGGCCAGGTTGGCCATCATCAGGCGCTGGTGGGCGGCATCGCCGCCGAAGCTACGGGCACGGCGTGGGGTGGCAGGCATGTCGGTTCTCTTCTTCTCTTCTCAGCTCGCCCAGGATCAGCCGCGCAGCGACAGGCCGCGCTCGTCGAGCTTCTCCTTCACCTCGTCCAGGCTCTTCTGCCCGAAGTTGGTGATGTTGAGCAGGTCGTCCTCGGTCTTGGTGAGCAGCTCGCCGATCGTGTTGACCTGGGCACGCTTGAGGCAGTTGCGGGGACGCTCGGACAGGTCGAGGTCTTCGATCGGCAGGTCGAGGTCGGGCGACGCCGTGGTGGTGTCGATGACCTCGCTCAGCTCGAGGCCCTGCGGGGCCTCGCTCATCGACGCGACCAGATCGACCAGCGCACGTAGCGTGGCACCGGCCGAGGCGAGCGCGTCGGCCGGGGTGATCGACCCGTCGGTCTCGATTTCGAGCACCAGGTTGTCGTAGTTGGTGGCCTGCTCGACGCGGGTGGGCTCGACGTCGAAGCTGACCCGGCGCACGGGACTGAAGATCGCGTCGATCGGGATGACACCGATCGTGCGCGACTCGATCTCGCGCTGGCTCGACGCGTAGCCGCGGCCCTGCTCGACGGTGAGGTCGAACGCCAGGCGGGCTTTGCCGTTGAGGGTGGCGATCGGGAGGTCCTTGTTGAGGATTTCCACGTCGGCCGGGCACTCGATGTCGCCGGCGGTGAGCACCATCGGGCCGCGCACGTCGACGCGCAGGCTGACGACCTCGTCGGCGGTGGACGTGAGCACGATGTCCTTCAAGTTGAGGATCACGTCGGTGACGTCCTCGGCGACGCCGTTGATGGTGTCGAACTCGTGCAGCGCGTCGTCGAAACGCACCGTGGTGATGGCCGCGCCGGGAATCGACGACAGCAGCGTGCGCCGCAGCGAGTTGCCGAGCGTGTGACCGAAGCCGGGCTCGAGCGGGCCGACCGAGAAGCGCTGCTGGTTGTTGGACTCTTCGCCGAGGGCTTCGACGGAGGGGCGCTGCATGACAAGCATGGGAGCTGCCTGGCCTTTCTGGGGTGACGTGACGTTCGGAAGCGGAGGACGGTGGCCGGGTTACTTCGAGTACAGCTCGACGATCAGCGATTCGCGCACCGGGACGTCGATGTGCTCACGCTGGGGCAGGTCGCGAACCGTGACCTGCTTGCCGCCGTCGCCGGTCTCGAGCCAACCCACGACCGAGCCATCGGCGGTGTCGAGGTTGTGCTGGACGACGATCATCTTGGCGGCCTTGGGCGACAGCGACACGACGTCGCCCTTGCGCACGCGGGCCGACGGAATGTCGAGGCGCTTGCCGTTGACGAGGATCAGGCCGTGGTTGACGAGCTGACGTGCCTGCGGGCGGGTAGACCCCCACTTGGCGCGGTAGACCACGTTGTCGAGACGGGTCTCGAGCATGATCAGCAGGTTCTCGCCGGTGGGGCCCTTGGCGTGCAGGGCTTCCTCGTACGTCTTGCGGAACTGCTTCTCGAGCACGCCGTAGATGTACTTCGCCTTCTGCTTCTCTTGCAGCTGGGCCAGGTACTCGCTGCCGGCGTTGCGGCGGCGGGTGCGGCCGTGGGCGCCGGGCGGGAACGGGCGCCGATCGAGCGAACGGCGGCCCTTCTCGTTCTCGAAGATGTTGGTCGACAGCCGCCGTGACAGCTTGACCTTGGGGCCGGTGTAACGAGCCATTGCTTCTCTTTCTTGCCGCGCGCTCAGCCGCGGCGCCGCTTGGGCGGGGTGCAGCCGTTGTGGGGGACGGGGGTGACGTCCTTGATCGACGACACCTCGAGGCCGGTGTTCTGGATGGCCCGGACGGCGGTGTCGCGGCCCGAGCCGGGGCCCTTGACCTGAATTTCGACGCGGCGCAGGCCGTGTTCCTGAGCGGCGCTGGCGGCCCGCTCGGCAGCCAGCTGGGCGGCGAACGGGGTGCTCTTGCGGCTGCCCTTGAAACCGACGCCACCGGACGAGGCCCACGAGATCACGTTGCCCTGCGGGTCGGTGATCGAGACGATCGTGTTGTTGAACGAGCTCTTGATGTGGACGACGCCCACCGACACGTTCTTGCGGTCGCGCTTGCGGGGGCGACGACCGCCCGCTGCTGGCTTGGCCATTACTTCCTCACAGCCTTCTTCTTGTTGGCGACGGTCTTCTTCTTGCCTTTGCGGGTGCGGGCGTTGGTGTGCGTGCGCTGGCCGCGCACCGGCAGGCCCTTGCGGTGACGGACGCCCTGGAGGCACCCGATCTCGATCTTGCGCTTGATGTCGTTCTGAACATCGCGGCGCAGGTCGCCCTCGATGGTGAGGTTGGCATCGACGTAGGCACGGATGCGGTTGACCTCGTCTTCGGTCAACGACGACACCTTGGTGTTGACGTCGAGACCGAGCTCGGTGCAGAGCTTCTTGGCGGTCGTCGGACCGATCCCGTAGATGTAGGTGAGCGAGATCTCCAGCCGCTTTTCGCGGGGGATGTCGACGCCGGCGATACGTGCCATCGAGTGTGCTTCTCTCTTGTCTCTCAGCCTTGGCGCTGCTTGTGGCGCGGGTTCTCGCAGATGACCTGGACGCGGCCGTGCCGGCGGATCACGCGGCACTTCTCGCACATCTTCTTGACGCTGGGTCGAACCTTCACTTGCAGCTTCTCTCGGTTACTTGTAGCGGTAGGTGATACGGCCTCGGGTGAGGTCGTACGGGGTGAGTTCCACCTGGACCCGGTCGCCGGGAAGAATGCGGATGTAGTTGACGCGCATCTTGCCGGAGATGTGGGCCAGCACCTTGTGGCCGTTCTCGAGCTCGACGCGGAACATCGCGTTCGGCAGCGACTCGACGATCGTGCCCTCGAACACGATCGCATCTTCTTTGGGTTTGGCCAGGGGACTCTTCTCCTTGCGAAATCGGACACATACAACGAGCAGGACGTTTTGCCCCACCCGCGGTGGTGGCCATGCACGCCAAAGGCGCACAGACCGGCTAGCTAGGCTAGCGCCCCGATTTCCCGATCCCCACACGCGCGGATGCCGTGTGGTAGATGGCCTGAGCTGGCCCGATCAGGTGGGCTGGCCGGCCCGAATCACCTGGTAGACGCGCCGGACGGCGAGCACTTGGCGCACCTCGGGGGCGACGTCGTCGGCGAACTCGGTCTGGTAGGTGACGTCGGTGGCGAGCACGACGTTGAAGTACATCCCCGAGAACATCCCAAGGAACACCGAGACCGCCAGCAACTCGCGGGTCAGCGCGTGCTGGCGACCGTCGATCGTCGCCGTCAACAGCGGATCGAGGTCGGTGTGGCCGGTCCACGCCATCGTCACCTCGGGCGAGATCGCCAAGAACCCGAACACGACGAAGAACGCCACCAGTGCCAGCACGACGAGCAGTACCTGAAGGCCCTGGCCGAGCAGGACGACCAGGCCGACGTTGAGTCGCTGACGCAGCGGCAGCGTCGAGTTGGCCGCGCAGTCGCCGGGTGGACACGCCCCCGCCGCCGGTGTACCGGCGACGAGTGCCTCGATGTCGTCCCACGAATCGAACCGGTTCATCGCTCCGATCACACCGGGAATCCGGCTCATCGTGAACGTCAGGCCGAGCGTGAACAGGATCGCCACCACGACCAGGTAGGCGACCAGCGTCAAGTCGGCAGCGACCTCCCAGACCTCGGCGTTGATGAAGAGGAACATGTTGAACAGCAACAGCAGCGGTACCGCCTTGGCGACCAGTGGCCCGAGGCCCGTGAGCTGGCTGCGCCCCCGGCGCCACGTCCAGCGCAGTAACGGCCCGATGCCGTACGACGACCAGAACCGGATCACCGCCAGCAACACCAGCCCGTACCCGACCGTTTCGGCGGCGTCGCCCCACTGCCCCGACACCGCGCTGGCGAGCGCGGGCCCCACCAGGAACAACGTCACTTCGGGCCAGCCGATGTCGGTGGGTCGGGCGAACGGTGGCTGACGGCGGACCAGGTTCGACACCATCCAGGTGCCGACCAGCACCACGACGGCCACCCCGGCGATCGCCAGGTTGCGTCGCAGCGAACTATCGAGGTCGAGTGCGTTGAGCCCGAGCAGCACGTACGCGGGCACGAGCAACGGGATCGCCCTGGTCCACGTGTCGAGCACCGTGCTGTGCGACTGGTCGATGAAGTGCGGGACGCCGCGCTGGAGGAACCAGCGTTCGATCTGCACCGCCTGGGCGGGGTCGGTGGGCGCCACGGGCCGCGACGCTACTGGCCCGCCCGGCGAGTGAGGTGGTCTCGATACACCGGCTGCGCCGGCACTCGACCACCGGTGTCAGCGGCGGGCTTCGATGGTGTCGGTGAGGCGCTTGAAGACGTGGTCGGGGTGACCGACGCCGTTCACGACGGCGAGCTGCCCGAGTGCCGAGTAGTGGGCGATCAGCGGCGACGTCTGCTCCTCGTACAGGTCGAGCCGGCGGTTCACCGAGTCGGGGGTGTCGTCGGCACGCTGCTGCACGTCGCCGCCGCACACGTCGCAGATCCACGGCGACGGCTCGTTGCCGGCGGCCGTGTAGTTCGTGCCGCAGTCGCGACACACCCGCCGTGACGACAACCGGTCGAGCACGATCTCACGGGGTACGTCGAGATCGATCACGACGTGGAGCGGGCGCTCGGCGGTGATGCTGTCGAGCGCCTCGGCCTGCACGACGGTGCGCGGGAACCCGTCGAGGATGTACCCGCGCGTGGACGCATCGGGCTTGGCCAGACGCTCGCCCACGATCGGGATCATGATGTCGTCGCCGACCAGGCCGCCCGAATCCATGATGTCTTTCGCCAGGCGGCCCAGCTCGGTGCCCTCGCGCACGGCCGCCCGCAGCATGTCGCCGGTGGAGATGTGCGGCACCACGTAGTGGCGCGACAGGCGCACACACTGCGTCCCCTTGCCGGCGCCCTGCCGGCCGAGGATGATCAAACGCGCGCCGGGGATCACCGGTGGCTCACGACTACTTCAGGAAGCCTTCGTAGTTGCGCAGCATGAGCTGGCTGTCGATCTGGCGCATCAGCTCCATCGCCACGCCGACCGAGATCAGCACGCTGGTGCCGGCGAAGGCGAACGAGTTCACCTTGGCGGCCCACAGCACGATGTACGGCAAGATCGCGATCAGGGCGATGAACAGTGCGCCCGGGAGCGTGATCCGGTTGACCGCCTTGCCGAGGTAGGCCTCGGTTTGCGGGCCGGGGCGCACGCCGGGGATGAACCCGCCCTGGCGGCGGATCTGGTCGGCCTGGCGTACCGGGTCGAAGGCGATCGAGTTGTAGAAGTAGGCGAAGGCGATGATCAGCACCGCGAACAGCGAGATGTACACGAAGTTCTGGCTGTTGAGGATGTACTTGTCGACCGCCCGCTGGAGCGAATAGCGCCACCCCGAGCCCGACCCGCCGAGGAAGCTGACCATGATGGCCGGCAGCAGCAGGATCGAGCTGGCGAAGATGATCGGGATCACACCCGACTGGTTGACCTTCAACGGGATGTAGGTGTTCTGGCCGCCCATCATGCGGCGACCGACGACGCGCTTGGCGAACTGCACCGGAATGCGTCGCTGCCCGAGTTCGACGCAGACGACGGCGACGATGATCAGCAAGCTGACCACGATCATGATCGTGAACCACGACCATTCCGGCAACCAGCGCGGGTCGGACAGGCCCGCCGCGGCGGGCTTCAGGATCGAGTAGTAGCCACCGGGAAGGCCGGCGACCACCGAGGCGAAGATGATCATCGACTGGCCGTTGCCGATGCCACGCTGACCGATCAGCTCGCCCATCCACATCAGCAGCGCGGTGCCGGCGACGAGGGTGGGGATGATCAGGTAACCGCGGGGCCACACACCGTCGGGCAGCAGCGGCACCGACGGCGCCTGCACCGACGAGTAGAACGCTGCGCCGCCACCGGTGCCGAACAGGAACACGAGCACCGTCGCCTGAAGCAGTGCCAGCACCATCGTGACGTAACGCGTGTACTGCGTGATCTTGCGCTGGCCGACGGCGCCCTCTTGCTGGAGCTCTTCCAGCTTGGGGATCACGACGCCGAGCACCTGCATGATGATGCTGGCCGTGATGTACGGCATGATGCCGAGGCCGAAGATCGAAAAGCTCGAGAAGGCGTTCCCCGAGAACAGGTTGAACAGCCCGAGCACACCACCTTGGGAACCCGCCTGGAGCTGCTCGACGGCGAGCGGATCGACGCCGGGCACCCGGATCGCGCACCCCACTCGGTAGAGCGCCACGATCATGATCATGAAGAAGATCTTGAGGCGAAGATCTTTGATCCGGAAGATGTTCCGGATGTTCGTGATGACAGACACGGAGTTCCTAACGAGTCGAGACCGGCGCGCAGGCTAGCGGGCAGGCTGCCCGCTAGCCCAGCAACGTGGAATTACCGGTTGGTGAACTGGTTGCCCTTGGCAGCCGGGCGGCCTGCCTTGCCCTCGGCCTTGAAGGGCAGCTCGATCAGCGTGAGCGACCCGCCGGCGGCGGTGATCGCGGCGGTGGCCGCCGCGCTGGCCCCGTGGGCGCTGACCGACACGGCCTGGGTGAGCTCGCCGCGGGCGAGCACCTTGACGAAGGCGTCCTTGCGCAGCAGGCCGTGGGCGATCAGCACCTCGGGGGTGATGGCCGACTCGCCGGCCTGGGCCAGTTCGCTCAGGGTGTCGAGGTTGATCGCCGTGTACTCCACGCGGAACGGGTTGGTGAACCCCTTCAGCTTGGGCACCCGCTGCTTGAGCGGCATCTGGCCGCCTTCGAAGCCACGCGCGACCTTGCCGCGGCCGCGGGCCTTCTGGCCCTTGGTGCCCTTGCCGGCCGTCTTGCCGCCCTTGCCGCCGATGCCGCGGCCGACCCGCTTGGCGTTCTTCTTGGCCCCGGGGGACGGGGCGAGTTCGTCGACGCGCATGTCAGCTCTCCGTCCCGCTGGTTGCGTTCTCGGTGATTTCGATCAGGTGCGGAACCCGCTGCAGCATGCCGCGGATCTCGGGCCGATCAGGGAGGGTGTTGGTGTCGCCGATGCGGCGCAGGCCGAGCGCCCGCATGGTGCCGCGGGTCTTCGGCTTGGCGCCGATCGTCGACTTGATCTGCTTGATGGTGATCGTGCTCATCAGTGGTTCCCGGTACCGCCCGAAGCCATCTGCTTCTGGCGCTCGTTGTAGGCGTTGAGCAGGCCCTTGGGCACGAACGTGTCGGCCGCCAGGCCACGGCGGGCGGCAACCTCGTCGGGACGCTGGAGCTGCTTCAGGCCGTCGATCGTGGCGCGGGCGACGTTGATGTGGTTGGCCGAGCCGAGCGACTTGCACAGAATGTCGTGCACGCCGGCTTCTTCGAGGATGATCCGGGCGGCGCCACCGGCGATCACACCGGTACCGGGGGCGGCCGGCTTCATCAGCACCTTGCCGCCGCCGGTGGTGCCGATCACCGGGTGGATGATGGTGGACCCGGCGAGGGGCACCGCGAACAGGTTGCGCTTGGCCTCTTCGGTGCCCTTCTGGATCGCCAGCGGCACTTCCTTGGCCTTGCCGTAACCGAGGCCGACGCGGCCGTTGCCGTCGCCCACGACGACCAGCGCCGTGAACGCGAACCGGCGGCCACCCTTGACGACCTTGGCGACGCGGTTGATCGTGATGACCCGCGACTCGCGCAGGCCGTCGCCGGTCTCGCGGGGGTTGTCGCTCTGGCGGTTGTCACGCCGGTTGTCAGAGAAATTGCTCATCAGAACTCCAGACCTGCGTTGCGGGCAGCCTCGGCGATCGCCGCGACCCGGCCGTGATAGGCGTAGCCGCCCCGGTCGAACACGACGGTGGTGACGCCGGCAGCCTTGGCGCGCTCGGCGACCAGTTCGCCGACGCGGCCAGCCGCGGCGACGGTGGAGCCGCTGCCGTTGGCGCGCTGGGCGCCCTCGGTGGTGGACGCCGCTGCCAGCGTGACGCCGGCGTCGTCGTCGATCACCTGCACGGTGACGTGCTTGTTGGAACGGTGTACGGCCAGGCGCGGCCGGGCCGCGGTGCCGTGAACCTTCTTGCGCACCCGGCGGTGGCGGCGAATGCGGCCCTCGCGACGGGCCTTGGCGATGTCAGCCATGACGAACTCCCTCTGGCCTTACTTCTTGCCGGTCTTGCCGGCCTTGCGCAGGATGCGCTCGCCCTGGTAGCGGACACCCTTGCCCTTGTACGGCTCGGGCTTGCGGATGCTGCGGATGTCGGCGGCCACCTGGCCGACGACTTCCTTGTCGATGCCGACCACGGCGAGGTTGGTGGGGTTGGTCACCTCGAAGGTGATCCCCTCCGGCGCCTGCACGGTGACGGGGTGGCTGAAGCCCAAGTTGAGCCGCAGCGTGGTGGGGCCCTGGGCCTCGGCGCGGTAGCCGACGCCGACGATCTCGAGGTTCTTCTTGAACCCCTCGGTGACGCCGACGACCATGTTGTTGACGAGGCTGCGGGTGAGCCCGTGGAGCGCCCGGTTCTGGCGCTCGTCGTTGGGACGGGTGACGTTCAGGACGCCGTCGTCCTGGCTCACCTGGATCTCACCGGGGAGCACCCGGGTGAGCGTGCCCTTGGGGCCCTTGACGGTGATCGAGCCGTCGGCGACGGTGACGTCGACGCCCGACGGAACGGTGACGGGGGCCTTGCCGATACGAGACATTGCGGCTCCTTACCAGACGTAGCAGAGGACTTCGCCGCCGACGTTGCGCTGACGCGCCTCGCGGTCGGTCATCAGCCCGTGGCTGGTGGACAGGACGGCCACGCCGAGACCTCCGAGCACGCGCGGCACGGAGTCGGCCTTGCGGTACACGCGCAGGCCAGGCGTGGAGATGCGCCGCAGGCCGGAGATGGTCCGGGCTCGGTCGGCGGAGTACTTGAGGGCGATCGTGAGCACATCGCCGACGCCCTTGGGCGACGGCGCCACGTCGAAGCTGGTGATGTAGCCCTCGGACTGGAGCAGCTTGGCGAGCGCCAGCTTCTGCTTGCTGGCGGGCATGCGCACCTCGTCGTGCTTGGCCGTGTTGGCGTTGCGGATGCGGGTGAGCATGTCGGCGATCGGGTCGGTCATCATCTGGGGTACCTCCTCACCAGCTCGACTTCGTCAGGCCAGGGATCTCGCCGGCATGGGCCAGCTCACGCAGGCACACACGGCACAGGCCGAACTTCCGGAATACCGAGCGCGCACGCCCGCAACGACGGCACCGGGTGTAACCCCGGACCTTGTACTTCGGCTTCGCAGCCGCCTTGTTGATGAGTGCCTTCTTGGCCATGGTTCTCTCTGACTCTTCTTCCCGGCCGGACTACTTCTTCTTGCCGCCGCGCTGGGGGTGGCGGTTGCGCTTCTTGCGCGGGGCGTTGTCGGCGTCGGCGCCGGTCTTGAACGGGAAGCCGAACGACGTCAGGAGCGCCTTGCCGGCAGCGTCGGTGTCGGCCGTGGTGACGAGCGTGATGTCCATGCCCTGCGGCCGGTCGACGGTGTCGGGGTTGATCTCGGGGAACACCGTCTGGTCCTTGAGACCGAACGTGTAGTTGCCCCGACCGTCCCACGAGTGGGCGGGCAGGCCGCGGAAGTCGCGGATACGGGGAATCGCGACGGCCAGCAGGCGGTCGAGGAACTCCCACATCCGGTCGCCGCGCAGGGTGACCTTGGTACCGATCGCCTGGCCCTCACGGAGCTTGAAGCCAGCGATCGAGGTTTGCGCCCGAGTGACGATCGGCTTCTGCCCGGCGATACGGGTCAGGTCGTCGACGGCCTTTTCCAGCAGCGACGGCTGCTGGGTGGCGTCGCCGACGCCCATGTTGACGACGATCTTGGTCAGCTTCGGGATCTGCATCTCGTTGCCGATGCCGAGATCCTTGGCGAGTTGCGCCTTGATCGTGTTGTTGTACCGAGCCCGCAGGCGCGGCACGGTTGCGGTGGAAGTCGCCATGTTCAGATCTCCTCGCCGCCGGGTCGGGCCACGCGGACCTTGTCGCCGTTGGAGTTGGTGGTGTAGCCGAGGCGCACCGTCTTGCCCTTGTGCACGAACATGACGTTGCTGGCATCGATCGGCATGTCGCGGTCGATGATGCCGGGCTTCTGGTTGGCCTTGGTGGCCCGCTGGTGCTTGGCGGCGGTGTTGACACCGGTCACGATCACCTTGTTGTCGTTCGGCAGGACGCGCTCGATGACGCCTTCCTTGCCCTTGTCCTTGCCGGTGATCACCCGAACGGTGTCACCCTTGCGGAGCTTCACTCAGATCACCTCCGGGGCGAGCGAGACGATGCGCATGAACTTGCGGTCGCGCAGCTCGCGGCCCACCGGGCCGAAGATGCGCGTGCCACGCGGGGTCAGGTCGTCCTTGATGAGGACGGCCGCGTTCTCGTCAAAGCGGATGTAGCTGCCGTCGGGACGACGCTTCTCCTTCTTGACACGCACGACGACGCACTTGACGACGTCGCCCTTCTTGACGCCGGCACCGGGGATCGCGTCCTTCACGGTGGCGACGAAGATGTCGCCGATCGAGGCATACCGGCGGCGCGTGCCACCGAGCACCTTGATGCACAGCACTTCCTTGGCGCCGCTGTTGTCGGCGACGCGGAGGCGGGACTCTTGCTGGATCATCGCTGCTACCTCGCCCGTTCCACGACTTCGACAAGCCGCCAACGCTTGTTCTTGCTGAGCGGGCGGGTCTCCATCACGCGGACCTTGTCGCCGGCGCCGGCATCGTTGGCCTCATCGTGGACGTACAGCTTCTTGCTGCGCAAGACGAACTTGTTGTACTTGGCGTGACGCACGCGCTCGGTGATGGTGACGACGATGGTCTTGTCCATCCCCGCCGACGTCACCAGGCCCTCGCGCACCTTGCGCGCCTTGCGCGCTTCGGCTTCCTCGGTGGTGGTGGTTTCGACAGGCTCGACCACCGGGGTGGCCTCTGTCGTTTCTGCTTCGCTCATCTCAGCTCTCGCTCTTCGTCGCGGCGATCTCGTTGGCGCGGACCTGGGTGTTGATCCGGGCGATCTGGCGGCGGGTCTTGCGGATCTCCGCCGTGTTCTCGAGCTGGCCGGTGGCGTTGCGGAAGCGCAGGTTGAGCGCGGCGTGCTTGGTCTCGCGCAGTTCCTGGGCGAGCTCGTCGGCGCTCAGCTTGGCCAGCGGGTTTTCGCGGGCAGTGTTGGCAGTCTTCTTGGCCATCTCAGATCCCTTCGTTACGGGTGATCACCCGGGCGCGGATCGGCAGCTTCTGGATCGCCTTGTTGAGGGCGATCTTGGCCTGCTCTTCGTCGGGGAACGACAGCTCGAACAGCACGCGGCCGGGGCGCACCACGGCGACCCACAGCTCGGGGTTGCCCTTGCCGGAACCCATGCGGGTCTCGGCCGGCTTCTTGGTGACGGGCTTGTCGGGGAACACGTTGATCCAGACCTTGCCACCACGCTTGATCGAGCGGGTCATGGCGATACGGGCGGCTTCGATCTGGCGGGCCGTGAGCCAGCCGGGCTCGAGCGCCTGGATGCCGTATTCGCCGAAGCTCAAGTTGGTGCCGCCCTTGGCGACACCCTTCGTGCGGCCACGGTGGTGCTTGCGGTGGGCGACCTTACGGGGCATCAACATGGTGCTCAGCTCCCCTGCTCGTCGGTGGCGAAGTTGCGGGCGATCGTCTCTTCCTCGTCGAGCAGTGCCTCGAGTTCGGGGTCGGCGTCCTTGACCAGCGGGGCGACCGGCGCGCCCTCGGCCGCCGCGGCAGGCGCATCGGTGCGCTGGCGACCGGCCGACGACACGACCTTGCGCGGCCCATCGGCCTGACCCGACGTCTCGCCGACGGCCATCGCCGCTTCGCGGGTGATCTTGTCGTCGCTCTGCGGCTTGTAGGGGAGGATGTCGCCCTTGTAGAGCCACACCTTCACGCCCACCCGGCCGTTGGCGGTCTTGGCCTCGCGGAAGCCGTAGTCGATGTCGGCGCGCAGCGTGTGCAGCGGCACCCGGCCCTCGCGGTACCACTCGGTGCGGCTCATCTCGGCGCCACCCAGGCGGCCCGAGCACTGCACGCGGATGCCGAGTGCACCGGCGCGCTGGGCATTCTGCACCGCACGCTTCATGGCCCGCCGGAAGGCGATCCGGTTGGCGAGCTGGTCGGCGACACCCTGAGCGATCAGGGCTGCATCGAGCTCGGGGCTCTTGATCTCGACGATGTTGAGCTGGATCTTCGGGTCGCCGGTGATCTTGGTGATCATCGCCCGGATCTCGTCGGCCTGGGCGCCGCGGCGGCCGATCACGATGCCCGGGCGGGCCGTGTGGACGTCGACGCGAAGCTTGTCGCGGGTGCGCTCGATCTCGATCCGGCTGATCGCCGCCGATTCGAGCTTGTCCATGATCGCCTGGCGGATCTTCCAGTCCTCGGTGAGGTACTGCTTGTAGTCGCGCTCGGAGAACCAGCGGCTCTTCCAGTCGGTGCTCACGCCGAGGCGGAAGCCGTACGGGTTGATCTTCTGACCCATGGATCAGCCTTCCGTCTCTTCGGACTCTTCGGTGGTGCCTGCCTCGGCGCTGGCCGGCTTGGCGAACCCGGCGGCTTCGGCATGCTCGGCCGTGTCGAACCACACCTCGGCCTTGGTGATCGCGTAGTACCGGCCGTCGGGCTCGTGGTAGAGCATCGAGTCGGCGTTGCCCTTGATGGGGTGTGTGTCGGGACCGTTGCCGTCCTCGTCGGGCAGCACGCTGCCCTCCCACTCGCCGGCAGCGAACTCGCCGGTCTCGGTAACTTCCTCGGTGGTCTCGACGGACTCAGCCACCTCGTCGGCGGCGACGTCGGCGAAGCCCTGGACCTCGGTGGTCTCGACGGCCTCGTCGACCGCATCGGCGGCCTCGACGACCTCGTCGGTCGTGTCGTCGGCTTCGACCCCGGCCTTGGCGGCTTCGGCGCGGGCACGGCTGCGCTCGACGCGGGCCCGGCGGCTGGCGGCCGAGCTGGCCGAGGCGCCTTCGGCGCGGGCCTGCTCGACGGCGAGACGCTGGTCGCTCATGCGGGCGACGACCACGGTGATGTGGCAGGTGCGCTTGCGGATGCGGGTGGCCCGGCCACGGGCACGCGGGCGGAAGCGCCGCAGCGTGGCGCCCTCGTCGGCGAAGCAGGCGAGCACGAACAGCTCGTCGGCGTCGCCGAGGTAGGCGGCATTGTTCGTGTCGGTGGCGTTGGCGACGGCCGAGGCGAGCACCTTGCGGACGTCGTGGGCGGCCGCACGCTCGGTGAACTGGAGCACCTCGTCGGCGCGCTGGATCGGCAGGCCGCGGACCAGGTCGAGTACGACCCGGGCCTTGGTGGCCGAGAAGCGGACGTGCTTGGCCGTGGCCTTGGTGCCGTGGCGCTCGCCGGCCACGTACTGGGCGTGGGTCTGGCCCTCGTTGAGCTTGGCTCCGCGTGCCATCAGCGCCTCGCCCCCTTCTCCTGCCCGGCGTGGTACTTGAACGTGCGGGTGGGGCTGAACTCACCCAGCTTGTGGCCGACCATCGACTCGGTGACGTACACCGGCACGTGCTTGCGGCCGTCGTGCACAGCGATCGTGTGACCGACCATGTCGGGAATGATGGTGGAGCGACGCGACCAGGTCTTGATGACCTTGCGCTCGCCGGCCGCGTTCTGTGCGTCGACCTTCTTCAGCAGATGGTCGTCGACGAACGGACCCTTTTTGAGACTGCGGGACATGCTTCCTTCTCCCTAACCCTTACCGGCGGCCCTTGCCGGTACGGCGGCGGCGGACGATCAACTTCGAGCTGGCCTTCTTCTTACGACGCGTGCGGCTTTCGACCTTGCCCCACGGCGAGGTGGCCGGGCGGCCACCGGACGTACGGCCCTCGCCACCACCCATCGGGTGGTCGACCGGGTTCATCGCCACACCACGGGTCTGCGGCTTGATGCCCTTCCAGCGGTTGCGGCCGGCCTTGCCGATCTTGATCAGCTCGTGCTCGGAGTTACCGACCTCGCCGACCGTGGCGCGGCAGTCGATCGGCACTCGGCGCATCTCGGTGGAGGGCATGCGCAGCGTGGCGTATTCGCCTTCCTTGGCGACGAGCTGCACGGCGATGCCGGCCGAACGGCCGATCTTGCCACCCTGCCCGGGACGCAGCTCGACGTTGTGGACGGTGGTACCGACCGGGATGAAGCGCAGCGGCATGGCGTTGCCGGGCTTGATGTCGGCGCCCTGGCCACTCTCGACCCGGTCGCCGACGCTGAGGCCCTTGGGCGCCAGGATGTAGGCCTTGGTGCCGTCGCTGTAGTGCAACAGGGCGATGCGGCAGGTGCGGTTCGGGTCGTACTCGATGGCCGCGACCTTGGCGACGACGCCGTCCTTGACGCGCTTGAAGTCGACCACGCGGTAGCGCTGCTTGTGGCCGCCGCCGCGGTGACGCGACGTCTTGCGGCCGTACGCGTTGCGGCCGCCGGTCTTCGACTTGCTGGCCAGCAGCGACTTCTCGGGCGTCGACTTCGTGATCTCGCTGAAGTCGGACGTCGTCTGGAAGCGGCGGCCGGGGCTGGTGGGCTTGCGGGAACGAATCGCCATCTCAGGTTCCTCAGTTCTCGAACAGCGGAATCTCGCCCGCTGCCAGGGTGACGATTGCCCGCTTGGTGTCGGGCTTGCTGCCGCGGCGGTTGGAGTTGCGCACGCGGGTGGCCTTGCCCTTGCGGACCAGGGTGTTGACGTTGAGCACCTCGACGCCCCAGATCGCCTCGACCGCATCGCGGATCTCGGGCTTGCTGGCCGACGGGTGGACCTTGAACGTGTAGGTGCCGGCCTCCATGAGGGCGTAGCTCTTCTCGCTGACGACCGGGGCGATGATGATGTCGCGGGGATCCTTGCTCATGACTCGTTCTCCTCGGCGGTCGCCGGGGTGGTCTCGACAGGCTCGACCGCCGAACTGGGCAGGACGTCCTCGGTGAAGACGACCCACTCGTTGACGAGCACGTCGTAGGCGTTCAGCTCGCCGGGGGCGATCAGCTGTACGTCGGGCAGGTTGCGGAAGCTGAGCGCGGCGACCGCGTCGTCGCGGCCGACGACCACGAGCGCCTTGCCATCGATGCCCAGTTCGACCAGCGCGGCCTTGGCGGCCTTGGTGCTGGGCGCATCCCAACCCCACTCGCCCACCACGATGACCTTGCCGTCGGCGGCCCGGTCGGACAGGGCCGAGCGCAGCGCCAGGCGGACTTCCTTCTTGTTGGTCTTGACCGCGTAGCTGCGCGGCTTGGGGGCGTGGGCGACGCCGCCACCGCTGTAGTGCGGCGCACGGATCGAGCCCTGACGGGCGTTACCGGTGCCCTTCTGGCGGAACGGCTTGGCGCCGCCGCCGCGCACCTCGGAACGGGTCTTGGTGCTCTGCGTACCGGCCCGGCGGGCGGCCAGCTGAGCGGTGACGACCTGGTGCATCACCGGCACGTTGGGCTGGATGCCGAACACGGCCGGGTCGAGCGTGACGTTCACTTTGCTGACCTTGTTGTTGGTGGCCATGTGGATCAGCCCTTCACGTTCTTGATCGCGACCTTGGCGGCCGAACGGACCGACACGACGCCGCCGTTCGGGCCCGGAACCGAGCCCTTGATCAGCAGCACGTTGCGCTCGGCGTCGGAGTCGACGACCTCGAGGTTGAGCGTGGTAACCGACTCGTGACCCATGTGGCCGGCCATCCGCTGGCCCTTGAACACGCGGCCCGGGAACGAGCACTGGCCGATCGAGCCGGGGGTGCGGTGGTTGCGGTGGTTACCGTGGCTGGCGCCTTGGCCCTTGAAGTTGTGGCGCTTCATCGCGCCGGCGAAGCCCTTGCCGCGGCTGGTGCCGGTGACGTCGACGAGCGTGCCGGCGGGCACGGCCTCGACCGTGATCTCCTGGCCGATCTCGAAGCCGTCGACGCTGTCGAGGCGCAGCTCGACGAGGCGCTTGCCGGGCTGCACGCCGGCCTTGGCGTAGTGCCCGGCCGCGGGCTTGTTGAGCTTCTTCGCGTCGCGGTACCCGTAGGTGACCTGGAGGGCGTTGTAGCCGTCGCGGTCGGCCGTCTTGATCTGGACGACGCGCATGGGTTCGACACGGAGCACCGTGACGGGCACGACCTTGTCGTCCACCCACTTCTGCGTCATCCCGACCTTTTCGCCGAGAATCACTGTTGCTGCCATTGCGGCTGGTTCCTTGCTGTTGATCGAGCCCCTCGCGGGGCTATCCACTGCGTGCTGTTTGATTTCACGCAAATGCTCCGCCGGGCGGCCCTGGCGGGCAGTCCTGCGGAGCATCCGGTCAAGTTGTCGCCGTGAGGTCCCGCCGGTTCGGACACCGGCGGCTCACACGGACATCGATTGCGAATGTCGTCGTTCTCTCGGCCCGGCGGAAAGCCCGCTGGGCACGGCTAGGAGATGCTATCGGGGCAAGTCCCCCCTGCCAACAAGCAAGGTGGTCGTGCAAGCAAGGTGGTCGAGTGCCGCCCTCTGGGCGGTGTATCGAGACCACACTGGGTGCGCGCCACGCGACCACGGTCACAGGATCTGCGGTTTTCCCCGATGCACGTCAAGCGTGCCGCGTGCTTGAGTGGCGCCCATGCCCCGCCGCCTGCTGTTCGCCGCCGCCCTGCTCGCCGCCGGTACCACCGCGCTGGCTCCCAACGCCGGGCCGACGGCTGCGGCGGGCACCGAGTACGTCGGTATCACGCCCGCCCGGTACATGGACACGCGGCCCGGGTTCTCCACGTTCGACGACGACTACGTCGGATTCGGCCCGATCAGCGGCAACGCCGAAGTCGTCGAACTGCCGATCGCCGGCAAAGGCGAGGTGCCCGAAGACGTGCTCGCGGTGGCCCTCAACGTCACGGTCACCGGGGCCACCGCGGCCGGCTACGTGACGGTGTGGCCGTGCACCGCCCAGATGCCCACAGCCTCGAACCTCAACTACGTGGCCGACCAGACCGTGGCCAACGCGGTGGTCAGCGCCACCGACTTCGAAGGCCACGTGTGCTTCTACGCCAAGGCGCCGGTGCACGTGATCGTCGACGTGGTCGGCTACTTCCCGCCGTCGTCGTCGTACCTTCCTCTCGTCCCGCAACGGATCTACGACAGCCGCTTCGAGACCTGCGGCGGGGCGTGGAACTCGAGTGAGATCCTGAGCTTCGGCTACCCGCTCTACGAGGGCGACGTCGAGGAGGGCTGCACGAGCCGGTACCCGGAAGGGCCGCTCGAGCTGCCGGTCGATGCCGAGGCGGCGATGCTCAACCTCACCGCCGTCGCGACCGGCGGGCCGGGTTACATCAGCACCGCCGACTGCGACGACAACGAGCAGCCGCGCACGTCGACGCTCAGCTTCGACCGACCCGGCCAGGTGGTGCCGAACCTGGCACTGGCGACGGTGACCCAGAGCGACACGTTCCCGGGCATGTTGTGCTTCCGCCAGAAGAACAACGGCCACTTCGTGATCGACGCGTTCGGCTACTTCCCCGCCGGGTCGGGGTACACGCCGATCGCCCCGGCCCGGATCGTCGACAGCCGCCCCACGGGTCGCACCGACGACGACCTCGACGCCCGGCTCGGCCGCACCGACCGGTTCGAGGAGTTCGCGTTCGCGATCACCGGCCGGCTCGGCGGCACCGTACCGGCAGTGGCCGCGGCGGTCGTCAACGTGACGGTGACCGGGTCCGACGAACCCGGTTGGGTGGCCGTGTACCCGTGTGGCACCAAGCCCACCACCTCGACGGTGAACTTCGCCGCCGGCCAGACGGTGGCCAACGCGGCCTTCGTCAGCCCCGGCACGGGCGATCGGATCTGCTACCAGGCCAGCCGCCCCGTCCACGTCATCGTCGACCTCCAAGGCTGGTTCTGACGTCACCCACCGGTCGTCACCCCCACCGGCCGTCTCCCCACCGGTCGTCGAGTGCCGCACCCGCGGCGCAGCCGCCCCACCGGTGTATCGAGACGTGGTGCGCGCTCGAACACCGGTGGTAACGACCGGCTCAACCACCTCGGGGCCGCTGCGGCTAGCGTCGAGCGATGCGGCGCGGGCGACGAGCAGCGGCGGTCGGGCTGGCCGTGGCGGGTCTGGCGGCCGGCGCGGCGTGGGCGGCACCGTTGCAGCGACCGGCCGAGGTGAACCGCCCTGCCCAGCGCGGCACTCCCCCGGTGCGCAGCTTCACCCTGGCCGCCACCGGTGACATCCTCACCGAGAACCTGGTGCTGGCGAACGGGGCCGCCGCGGCTGCGCCCGGCGAGCGCTACGACTTCGGCCCGCTGTTCGCCCGCCACGCGCCGATCGTGAGCGCGGCCACGCTGGCGATCTGCCACATGGAGGTGCCGCTCGGCTGGCCCGGCGCTCCGGTGGGTGCGCACGGCCGCTCGAACACGGCCAACCGGCTGCTCGGCCCGGCCGAGATGGCCGCGGCGGTGGCCGGGGCCGGCTACGACCGTTGCTCGACCGCCTCGAACCACAGCTACGACCTGTGGGCCAGCGGCATCGACTCCACGCTCGGCATGCTCGACGCGGCGGGGGTCACCCACGCCGGCACGGCACGGTCGGCCGAGGAAGCCGCCGCGTCGGCGCAGCCGTTCCTGGTGCACGGCGTGCAGGTGAGCCACCTGTCGTGGTCGGTGGCGTCGAACACCGAGCTGCCCGAGCAGTGGCGCTTTCACTACACCGCCCGCAACCCCGCACCGGTGCTGGCCGAGGTCGCCGCAGCCCGCGCAGCCGGCGCCGAGGTGGTGATCGTCAGCGTGCACACCGGGCGCGAGAACGTGTTCGCCCCGGTCGCCGACGACCGGGCGTTCGTCACAGCTCTCACTGCGTCGGGCCAGGTCGACCTGGTGATCGGGCATGGGCCGCATGTGATCCAGCCGATCGAGCGGGTCAACGGCACGTGGGTGTACTGGAGCCTCGGCAACCTCGTGTCGGGCATGCCCGAATCGAACGCCGGCCGCTACACCGCCGACGCCCGCGACGGCCTACTGGCCTGGGCCGAAGTCCGGGTCACCGCCGACGGCACGGTCAGCATCACCCCGTCGGCCGTACTGCTGTGCAACCAACTCGGCACCCGCACCGTGTGGCCCGCCGTATCAGCCCTGGCCGACCCGGCCACCCCGGCCGCCCTGCGCCCCCAACTGGAAGCCTGCATCACCCGCGCCACCCGCATCGTCGCCCCGCTCCTGTAACCCCGCAGGGATGGGTGTGGTCTCGATACACCGCCTGGCGGCGGCACTCGACCACCGGAGGCGACGGCGGCACTCGACCACCAGTGGCGACGGCGGCACTCGACCACCGGAGGCCGGAGGCTGGCGGTCAGTCGTTGTCGGTGGGGCGGGTGGTGAGGGTGGCGGCGAGTTGATGTTGCTCGCCGTCGCGCATCACGATGACCTCCACGTCGGTGCCTGGTTCGAGGTCGCGCACCGCCGCGATCAGGCCGGCCGAGCCGGCCACCGTCTTGCCGTCGAGAGCGATCACCACGTCGCCCTCCTCGATACCCGCCGTGGCGGCAGGTGTGTCGTCGCCAACCGACGTCACCAGGGCACCCTGCCCGCCGTCGCGGCGGTTCTCGATGTTGACGCCGAGGAAGGCCTCCTCGCGCGGTTCACCACCGGCCTGCGCGCGTAGCTGGTCGACTACCCGCCGGGCCTCGGCCATCGAGATCGCGAACCCCACCCCGTTGGCGGCGGTGGCGAAGTCGCTCCGGGCGACCGCGGTGTTGATACCGACCACCTGACCGGCAGCGTTCACCAGCGGTCCGCCCGAGTTGCCCGAGCTGATCGCCGCGTCGGTCTGGATCAGCCCGTCGAGTGCGCCGCCGCGTTCCGACAGAATCGTGCGGTCGAGTGCCGACACGATGCCCAGTGTCACCGACGGGGCCCCGTCGAGGTCGAGTGCGAACCCGATCGCGACCACCGGCTCGCCGATCGCGATCGCGTCGGGAGCGGCCAGCTGGGCGGGCTGCAGATCGGCCGAGTCGGTGTCGGTGAGGCGGATCAGGGCGAGATCGTTGCCGGCGTCGGAGGCCACGAGCTCGGCCGCGCGGGGCTCGGTTTCGCCGGGCAGCCGCACGTGCAATCTGTCGAAGCCCTCGACGACGTGGGCGTTGGTGAGAATCTCACCGTTGGAGTCGAGCACCACACCGGTGCCGATCGCCCCCGAGTTGCCGGCTGCCGCAGCACCGGCATCGGAGATCACCGTCACCACCGACGGAGCGACCGCCCGGGCCACCGCAGCGACGTCGATGCCACCACCGGGCTGCACCGCGACCGGCGCAGCGTTGGCACGCTCGCTGGTGGTGTCACCCGCGTTGACGGCCGCCGACGGCGAGTCGTTGTCGGTGCGGGCGACGATCGCGGCCCCGGCCAGGCCACCCAGCACGGCCGAGGCGAGCACTCCCGCGGCCACCAACACGGCGCCGGCGCGCCGCCGGCCGCGAGGCGCCGGCGGGGTGGGCCCGGGCGAGGACGTGCGGGGTGGTGCGAAGGAGGGCTCCGGCGGGGCAACCGTGGGGGGCGCCCACCCGGCCTGCGGCAGTTCGCTCATGGACACGTTCTAGACCCCAGAACGGCCCGCCACACCGCGACAACGGCGGTTCTCACCGCGTTCACAACGAAACCTGGCCGGAGAACAGGGGGCGCCCACCCGGCGCCGCGTGCCAGAATCTCGGAATGTTCGTGGTGGTGGGGGCGGTGGGGGCCGTGCTGCTGCTGGTGTTCCTCATGTTCGACGACCTGCTCGAAGGGTTGCTGCCCGACAACGACTGGATCTCGGGCCCGGCGATCGGCGCGTTCCTGGCCGCGTTCGGACTGTTCGGGTGGACGGCCGAGCGCGCCTTCGACACGCCCCGCCCGGTCGCCGCCACGGCCGGTGTGGCGGGTGGTCTGGCGCTCGGCTGGTTCGCCGTGCGGCTCAGCAAGGCGTTGCTGCACAGCCCCACCGACGCCACCCCGGCCACCCGCGACCTGATCGGCCAGACCGCCCAGGTGGTCACTCCGGTGCCCGCCGGCGGGGTCGGCGAGGTACTGGTGCGGCTCGGCGGGCAGCCCGTCAAGCTCGCCGCAACGGCCGACGAGCACCTGGCCCGCGGCGCCGAGTCGGTCGTGATCGACACGCTGTCGCCGACCCGGGTGGTGGTCCAGTCGGTCAGCCGGTTCTGGGCGGGCACCGACGAACATCCCGAACCTGACCCCCCGAACGCCTGAACACCGAACGAAAGGAAGCCATGGGAACCCTTACCGTCGCCCTCATCCTCCTGGTCGCACTCGTCCTCGCGATCATCCTGATCGTCATCTCGCGGATCAAGGTCGCCGGGCCGAACGAGGCGTTCATCGTCACGGGCCGCAAGGGGCGCCCGGTGACCAACCCCGAGACCGGCTCGATCAGCACCGACCTGTCGGGCCAGAAGGTGGTGATGGGTGCCAGCGTGTTCGTACTGCCGGTGATCCAGAAGCTGGCGTCGATCGACCTGTCGGCCCGCCAGATCTCGATCTCGGTCGGTTCGGCCGTGTCGGCGCAGGGCATCAAGTGCTCGCTGGAGGGCGTGGCGATCGTGAAGGTCGGCGGGTCGGAGGACTCGATCCGTGCCGCGGCCCAGCGGTTCCTCGGCCAGCAGAACGCGATCGAGCCGTTCACCCAGGAGGTGCTCGCCGGTTCGCTGCGGTCGATCGTGGGTCGCCTGTCGGTCGACGAGATCATCAAGGACCGTGCCGCGTTCGCCCGCGAGGTGGCCGAAGAGGCCGAGTCGTCGCTGACCAACCAGGGGCTGGTGCTCGACACGTTCCAGCTGCAAGACATCCAAACCGAGGGCAGCTACCTGAAAGACCTCGGCCGCCCCGAGGCCGCGCGCGCCGAGAAGGAAGCCGCGATCGCCGAGTCGATCGCCCGCCGCGAGGCCGAGCAGGCGCGCCTCAAGGCCGAGGAAGAGATCGCCGTTGCCAACCGCGAACTGGCGCTGCGCCAATCGGCGATCCTGGCCGAGACCGACGCCGCCCAGGCCCAGGCCGAGGCCGCTGGCCCGATCGCCAAGGCGGCCCAGGACCAAGAGGTGATCGCCGCCCAAGAGCAGGTGGCCGAGCGCCAGGCGCAGTTGCGCGAACGCCAGCTCGACATCGAGGTACGCAAGCCCGCCGACGCCGAGCGCTACGCGGTCGAGACCGCCGCCGAGGCCGCCAAGTCGAAGGCCGTCCGCGAGGCCGAGGCGGCCCGCATCGCCCAGATCGAGCGGGCCCAGGCCCAGGCCGAGGAGAACCGCCTGATCGGCGCCGGCGAGCGCCAGCGCCGCGAAGAGCTGGCCAAGGCGGTCGAGCTCGAGGGCGTTGCCCAGGGCGCCGCCGAGCGGGCCCGCCGGGCTGCGGCCGCCGAGGCGTTGCGGCTCGAGGGCGACTCCGAGGCGGCGGCAATCCTCGCCCGCGGCGAGGCCGAAGCCACGGCGATGTCGAAGAAGGCCGACGCCTACGAACAGTACGGCGACGCGGCCGTGCTCGACCTGCTGGCCGAGATGCTGCCGCGGCTGGTGAAGGAGGCCGCCGCCCCGCTCGGGGCAATCGACAAGGTCACCGTGATCTCCACCGACGGCGCCTCGGCGCTCACCAAGAACGTCGCCGGGAACGTCACCCAGGGGATGCAGCTCGCCAGCGACCTGCTCGGCCTCGACCTGCCGAGCCTGTTCCAACGCCTCGCCAACCGCCCCACCGACACCGCCGCCACCACCCCGATCGACGCCTGACGGGCCGTCGTCGGCGTTCGGGCTTCGATGCGCTCCAGTGGCTTACATGAACTGAGTGCGTGGCCTTACATGAACTGAGTGTGATGTCAACCGCGGGTTCGTAAAGACTTTCTGCTTCCTTGCCGATGCGGCGTCGGTACGTGCGGTGTCCCTACGCCGCGCACGAGGAAGGAACGCATGTTCGGAAAGTTTGCTACGCGGCGCGCGTGGCGCAGTCTGGTGGCAGGGGTTGCCGTCCTGGCGGGAGCGACGGTCGCCATCGCAGCCACCCCTGCGCCGGTTCACGCGGCCACGTTCACGTCGGTGATCCTCAATCCTGGGGGCGGAACGAATCCGGGAGGTCTCGACGGTCTGCGGATGGACGTCAACCGACCCAACCAGACGGGAACCGTTGACAGCCACACTGCGCGCAACACTGGGCAGTGGTGCTGCGGCTCGCTGACGGCGCCCTCCGGGCGGTTCCTGCTGGTCGCCGGATCGACACCGATCGGTGGTCTCCAGCACGCCGCGGGTCAGCCATGGGATGCGATCGACCTGGTGTCGACCAGCGGAGCGGTCAGCGTCGACGGGGTCGGCAGCGGCACGGGCAGCGCCTCGGCCGTGATCCGTTTCACGAAGACCGTCGACGGCCGGCTCTATCAGGTCGACCGCACGCTCACCTACACCTACCCGAACACGTTCATCAGCGACTCGTATCGGGTGACGATCCCGTCTGGGAACGCCGTCCCGGTCAAGTTGTACTACGGAGGCGACTCCGCGCCCGGTGGCAGCGATGTGGGGTATGGGATCCAGGTGACCTCGCCGCGACGTTCGATCATCTCGCTCAACCCGTCGTCGGAGCTCATGTTCGGCTTCCGTGAAGTGCCCGGCAGCGTGCCGTTCGCCGGGGCACAGGCCCTCTCCTACAGCGCTTCCGCGCTTCAGCAGACCGCCTTGGCGGGCGGCGACATCGGGTACGGAGCGACGACCTCGAACCACGACGCGACCCAGTGGGTGCAGTGGAACCTCGGATCGGAGCCGGGCGAGGTGACCGCCGGGATGGAGGTGTTCGTCACCCCGCAAGGGCTCGCGCTCTCGGCCGGGTTCCGCGACAGCGCGATCGTGGTCGGCAACACGACCTCGATCGACTTCTCGATCGTCAACACCAACCTGACCGAAACGCTCACCGGCAGCTTCCAGTTCGCGCTGCCGGCCGGGATCACGGTCGGGGCCGCCACGGTGACGAACTCGTGCACCGGCACCGCCTCGGCCACCGCCGGATCGAACACGGTCTCCGTCACGGGGGCCCAGCTGGCCCCCGAGCACAGTTGCAGCCTGAGCGTGCCGACCGACGACCCGGCGGCCGGTGTGTACTCGGTCTCGTCGGCCTCGGTGACCTCGGCGACCGGGCTCAACAACGAGGTGGGGGCGTCGACACTCACCGTCGGTACCGCCCCGGTGTGGACCACCACCGAACTCGAGGGTTTCCAGGTCGGAGCCAGCTTCGAAGCCGTGGTCAGCGCCTCGGGCCAGCCGGCCCCGACCTACTCGGTCGCCGCCGGCGCGCTGCCCACGGGCGTGTCGATCGACCCGGTCACGGGCGCGGTCACCGGCACCCCGACGACCGCGGGCGCATACTCGTTCACCCTGCGCGCCGAGAACGCCATCGGTTCGACGACCCACTCGTACACCGGCACCGTGGCCCCACCGGCGACGCCACCTGTCTGGTCGGACCAACAGCTCGCCTCGTTCAAGGTCGGCGTCGCGTACGCCGACGGGGTGTTGGCCACCGGGATACCCGCGCCCACGTACTTGCTCTTCTCGGGCCAACTGCCCGACGGGATCACCCTCGTCGCCGACAGCGGTGTGGTCGAGGGCACGCCCACGGTCGCCGGCTCGTTCACGTTCGTCCTCCGGGCCAGCAACGCTTCAGGCGACATCGACGCCTCGTTCACGGTCGACGTCGAGCCAGCCGACGCCGCCCCGACCTGGGTCGATGAGACGATCGGTGTGCCGCTCGTCGGTGTGCTGTTCGAAGATCAGGTGGCCGCCACCGGGTACCCGGCTCCGACGTACGCGTTGGCTGACGGCGATGCGCTACCGGCCGGGCTGAGCCTCGATCCACTGACGGGTGCGATCGCCGGGACGCCGACGGTGGCAGGCCCGTTCGAGTTCACGATCGAAGCCTCCAACGGAGTCGGCACCCCGGCCACGGCCACGCTCACCGGCGAGGTGGTGGCCGCCCCGGTGTGGACCGATCAGCTCATCCCGGCACTGGCCCTGGGTGTCGCCGTCAGCGACGGCGTGTCGGCCAGCGGCTACCCGGCCCCGACCTATTCGGTCACCGCCGGTGCGTTGCCAGCCGGGCTGACGCTCAACCCAACCACCGGGACAATCGTCGGCACACCGAGCGTGTTCGGCCCGTTCAGCGCCACGGTCGCCGCATCGAACGGGATCGGCGACCCGATCAGCACCGTGCTCAGCGGCGTCGTTGTCGCCGCTCCGTGGTGGCTCGACGACGTGATCGGCACGGTGCAAGCCGGCCAGTCGTTCAGCGACGGCGTGTCGGCCAGCGGCTACCCGGCCCCGACCTACTCGGTCACCGCCGGTGCGTTGCCGGCCGGCCTGACGCTCGACCCAACCACCGGGTCGATCGTCGGCACGCCGACCACCCCCGGCCCGTTCAGCGTGACGATCCGGGCCGCCAACAGCCACGGCGCGGTAACGATCCGCTTGGCTGCCAGCGTGGCGCCGGTGGCAACTCAGCCGCTGATCGGTGCCGACCTGGGAGCAGGTCTCCCCGCCGGTGCCCCGGTGCCGGTCGGCGGCGCAGGGCTCCAGCCCGGCTCGGCGGTAGAGGTGCAGGTGGACGGCGTCGTGGTCGGCACGGCCACGGTCGGCCCCGACGGTACGATCTCGCTTGACATCACCCTCCCCGACGGCGACCAGACCGGGCTCTACGAGCTCGTCCTGTCAGGCACGTCGGCCACCGGCGAACCCGTGCGCTTCGCCGACCGGATCCTGGTCGACTGGAGCGGCACCGCGCACCGCGTACCAGGTGCCGACACCGGCTACCAGCCGCTCACCCCGAGGCGGGTGCACGACAGTCGCGACGGCGTCAAGTTCGCCGCCGGCGAACTGCGCCGGATCCCGATCACGTCAGAATGGGGCGTGCCCGACGGTGCGACCTCGGTCGTGCTCAACGTCACGGTGACGCAACCCAGCGCTGCCGGCTACGTCACCGCCTACCCGTGCGGGATCGACCGCCCGCTCGCCTCGGCCGTCAACTTCGGTGCCGAAGACACGATTGCCAACCTGGTCGTCGTCGACACGGGGACACTCAACGAGGTGTGCATCTACTCGCTCGTCGACGCTCACGTCGTCGTCGATCTCAACGGTGCCTTCGGTCCCGGCGTCGGCAGCCACCTGTCAGTCGACGTTCCGACACGGATCGTCGACACCCGCACGACCACCAAGCTGCAAGCCGGTCAGGTGCTCGAGGTACCGGTCCGCGGCGCTGTGGACGGGGCCGCGGCCGCGACTGGGGCGGTGCTCAATGTGACGGTCACCGAACCCGGCGCGGCCGGCTACGTGACGTTGTTCCCGTGCGGGATGGAGCGGCCGTTGGCATCGAACGTCAACTTCCGGGCCGATCAGACGATCGCCAACCAGGCGTTCGTCAAGCTCAGCGACGAAGGCACGGTGTGCGTGTTCACGATGGTCGAGGCCCACGTGGTGATCGACCTGGCCGGCACCTTCGAGACGGTCACCGATACCCAGCTGGTCACGTTCGCCCCCGTGCGGCTGGTCGACACCCGGACGGTCGCCCCGCTCGATGCCGGCCAGACCGTGCAGCTCGTGCTCAGCGAGCACGGCGGGTTGCCGGGAGCGTCGGCGCTGGCGCTCAACGTCACCGTGACCGAACCCGGCGCGGCCGGCTACGTGACGTTGTTCCCGTGCGGGATGGAGCGGCCGTTGGCATCGAACGTCAACTTCCAGGCTGGTCAGACGGTGGCCAACCACACCACGGCGATGCTGTCGGTGGAGGGCACCGTGTGCCTGTACGCGTCGGCCGCGACCCACGTCGTGATCGATGTCGAAGGCGCGTACGTGTAGCCGCACGCCAGCGCCTTCTTGCGAGCGCACACGAGCCGAAGGCACCGTCGGGCACGAGCAGCCAACCTGGCGTGCGTCTGCGCCCCACCCGCCAGCTTCTCGCGGCGGGTGAGGCGCAGGCGCCACACGTTGCTGTCAGTCGTCAGTCGGTGGCGATCGCGTCGAGGACGTCGAGCTTGCTGGCCCGGCGCGCGGGGCGCCAGGCGGCCACCACGCCGGCCACCACGGCCACCACCAACACGATGCCAAGCGTCGAGTACGAGGGCGCGAACTGGGCGAACCCTTCGGTCTCGGCGATCGCCCGGACCATCCCCCAGCACAGGAACGTGCCGAGCGCCAGCCCACCGAAGGTGCCGAAGATCGAGATGATCACGCTCTCCCAGCGCACCGTCGCCCGCAACTTGCGACGGGTTTGGCCCACGGCCCGCAGCAGGCCCAGCTCGCGGGTGCGCTCGTGCAGGCTCAGCGACAGCGTGTTGGCGATGCCGATCAGGGCGATGATGACCGCCAGAGCAAGCAGCCCGTAGACCAGGCCGAGTGCCGAGTCGAGCTGGCTACCCATCGCGTCGAGGTATTCGTCACTCGTCTCCACGACCGGGTCGCCGGCCGGCACGGTCACCACCGACACCGCCTGCTTGGCCTGGTCGAGCGGCACCCCGTCGGCGACGTCGATCAGCACGAGGAAGTCGCTTGGAGAGGCGCTGTGGGGGTCGAGCACCGCGGTGTCGACCAGCACGTCGCCCATCAGGTCGGGCAGCGTGTAGGTCGCCGCGATCGTGAGCGTGCCCACCTCGCCGTCGGCGAACCGCGCCTGCACGCTGTCGCCGAGCGTGACGCCGATGTCGTCGGCCCACTTGGTGCTGACCGCCATCGTGTCGGCACCCATCGCGTCGAGCGACCCGGTGATCTCGCCGATGTCGACGAAGCTGACCATGTCGGCAACGTTGGTGGCCACGACCCAGTCCGTCTTGCCGGCGCCGGCGTCGAACGGCGTGCCGGGCACCTCGAACGTGATCGGGCTGTCGCGCAGTGGCACGGCCGTGGCGATCTCGGGTAGGCCGGCGATGTCGCCGGCCAGCGAGGTGGGCAGGCCGGCGCCGGAGAACCCGTCGGGGCGCACCACCAGGTCGCCGCCGAACGACGAGTCGATCAGCTCGGTCATCGAGTACTTGATGCTCGACGCCAGGTTGGCGAACAGGGCGACCACCGCCGCGCCGATCATCAGTGCCGCAGCGGTGCCGGCCGTGCGCTTCGGGTTGCGCATGGCGTTCCCGCGAGCGAGCTTGCCGGTGGTACCGCGCAGCCAGGCGATCGGTGTGCCGATCACCGCCGCAGCGAGCCGCGCCGCGACGGGGCCGAGCAGCACGAACCCGACGAATGCCGCCAGCCCGCCCAGTCCGGCAACCATCATCGGCTCGCCGGTGCTCGGGCCGGCGATCAGGCCGGCCACGCCGGCCCCGGTCAGCACGAGGCCCGTCACCGCCCGCCACACCGAGGCACCCGAACGGTCGACGGCGACGTCGCGCAGGGCGGCCAGCGGGGCCACCCGCGACGCCCGCCACGCGGGCAGGATCGCGGCCAGCAGGGTGACACCGATCCCGGTCACGAGGGCGGCGACGATCACGGTGGTGCTCGGCGTCATGCCCGAGCTGGGCACCCCCGCGTCGGCAGCGGTCATCAACGCGTTGAGGCCGTGGGCCAGCCCGATGCCGGCTCCCAGCCCGGCGCCCGAGGCGAGCACGCCGATCAGCAGCGCCTCGGCCGTCGTCGAGGTGAGCACCTGGCGCGACGAGGCGCCGAGCGCCCGCAGCAGCGCCGATTCGCGGGTGCGCTGGGCGACGAGGATCGAGAACGTGTTGTTGATGCTGAAGCACGCCACGAGCAGGGCGATCACGGCGAACACCAGCAGGAACACCTTGAAGAAGCCGAGGAAGTCCGACTCCATCTGTTCCATCGCCCGCTCGGTCAGCTCGGCGTTCGTGTAGGCCACCGTGCCGGATGGCAGCAGCGGTTCGACCGCGTCGCGGAGTTGCTCGGGCGACACGCCCGGGGCGACCTGGAGGTCGACCGCCGACACGTCGTCGGCGTTGCCGAACAGCAGCTCTTGAGCCGTGTCGGTGTCGAACCAGGTGTACGTGACGCCACCCATCCGGGTGCCGCTGCCGAACTCGGCGATGCCGACGACGGTGACGTCGACCGGGTGGGGAACGCGCACGGTCGTCGCGTCACCCACCGCCAGCTCACCGGTTTCGGCCACCCACGAGTCGACCACGATCTCGCCTGGCCCGGCCGGGGCACGGCCGTCGATCAGCACGAACGGGTTACGTGGCTGGTCGATCCAGTTGGCGCCGATCGTGGGTGGGCCGTTGCCGCCGACGCCCTTGCCGTCCGAGCCGACGGTCTGGGCGGTGCCTTCCACGACGGGCAGCGCCCGCTCGACCTCGGGGAGGGCGCCGAGGTCGGCGGCCAGCCTGGCCGGGATGGGGATGGTCTGGTGGTCTTCGCCGTCGACCTCGTAGGCGCTGGTGACCTGCACGTCGGTGCCGGCGTAGCCCTCGACGAAGAGCGCTTCGATGCCTTGGGTCATCGCGTTGCCGAGCACCATCGTGGCGCTCAGGAAGGCGACGCCGATGATCACTGCGATCCCGGCGCCGATCGCCCGCCGCTTGCGGGCCCAGAGTTGTTTGAGTGCGAGCTTGCTCATCAGTGGAACGCCTTCATCCGGTCCAACACGCGGTCGGCGGTGGGGGTGGTCATCGTGTCGACGATCCGGCCGTCGGCGAGGAACACGACCTCGTCGGCGTAGGCGGCCGCGCTCGGGTCGTGGGTGACCATCACGATCGTCTGGTGCAGGTCGGTGACAGCCCGGCGCATGAAGGCGAGGATCTCGCCGCCGGTGCGGCTGTCGAGGTTGCCGGTCGGCTCGTCGGCGAAGATCACCTGGGGCCGGCTGGCGAGCGCGCGGGCAACGGCGACGCGTTGCTGCTGGCCGCCCGACAGCTCGCTCGGGCGGTGCTTCAGGCGCTCGCCAAGGCCGACGGTGGCGATCACGTGGTCGACCCACGCCTTGTCAGGCTTGGTGCCGGCCAGCGTCATCGGCAGCAGGATGTTCTCCTTGGCGGTCAGCGTCGGCAACAGGTTGAACGACTGGAACACGAACCCAATCTGCTCGCGGCGCACCTTGGTGAGCTGGCGGTCGTTGAGCTTGCCCAGCTCGACATCACCGAGAAAGACGTGGCCGGACGTCAACGTGTCCAGCCCGGCCAGGCAGTGCATCAGCGTCGACTTGCCCGAGCCCGACGGCCCCATCACCGCCGTGAAACGGCCGGCGGGAATGTCGACGGTGACGTTGTCGAGCGCGGTCACGGCGGTGTCGCCCTTGCCGTAGCGCTTGGTGGCGGCCACCGCGCGCGCCGCCGGACGGGTGTGGGCCGGTGCGATCACCGGTGGGGGAAGCAGTTCTGTCGTCATGCCCACGACGGTACGGATGAGCCCCGCAACGTTCGATGGAGCCACCCGCCGAACCGGTGGTGGGGTAAACCCGACCCCGCCACGGGTGCCCACCCGTGGTCGCTGTCGCACACATCCGGCAGGACGGGGCGAAGATAGCCAAAGCTATTCATCCTTCGACATTATTAGTAGCTTTGGCTATGCTAAAGCCAACCAAATTGATAGGTGAGAATATGTCAACGCTACAGACCGCACGTGCCCGCCGCGAGCTCGACGCTCGCCTGGACCAGATCCGCGAGTCGACTGCCACACCTCCAGCCCGCGGTTGGCTACGAGCCGTGCGCGACGTCCTCGAGATGCCGGCACGCCACATGGCAGAACGGCTCGATGTAACGCCAGCGGCGATCTACGGGTTGGAGCGCTCCGAGCAAGCCGGCACCATCCGGCTCGACACCCTGCGCCGCGCGGCGGATGCGCTCGGGTGCGACCTCGTGTACGCCTTGGTTCCCCGGGCGAGCTTGCAAGCGGTCATCGAGGACGCCGCCCGCCAAGCCGTCGAGCAGGATCTGCGCTCGGTCAGCCAGTCGATGGCACTTGAGTTGCAACAGCTCGACCCAGCCGAGCTCGCCCGACGCGCCGACGAGAACGTCCGTGAACGACTTCGCTCGGGGAACATATGGACCTGACCAAATGGACCTGACCGGGGGACCACCTGGCTCCACCCCACTGTCGATCGACGACCTCGAGGGCCTCCGGTTGAGTTGGGTGCAGACACAGACGGACCTCAACGGCGCCGAACAAACCAACATCGAGCAGGCGTTCACCTGGGCGTTCGGGCGTCGCCGGGGCGTCGACCGCCTCCTCGACGTGAGCTTTGTCAATCAGGTGCACCGACGCATGTTCGGCGACGTGTGGAAGTGGGCCGGGAAGTTCCGCTTGGTCGTCACCAACATCGGGGTGGAGCCGATGCACATTCAGACCAGCTTGTACCAAGCGCTGGAGAACGCTCGCTGGTGGCACGAACAGGCGACGTACGGCCCCGTCGAGATCGCCGTGCGCCTCCACCACGCGATCGTCACCGTCCACCCCTATCGGAACGGCAACGGCCGTCACAGCCGTCTCGTCGCCGACATGTACCTGCACGAGCAGGGCCTCTCGCGGCTCACCTGGGGTATCCACGACGTGGTGTCGGCCGGGGATACTCGCGCCCGATACATCGCCGCGCTTCAGGCTGCCGACAGTGGCGACTACCTGCCCCTGTTCGAGTTCGCCACCAGCGCCTGACGCCGTTCGGCACGCTCGTGGGGTGGCACGATGGGCGGATGCGCCGAGGGGGATCTGCACTGCTGGTGATTGCTGCGCTCGCGCTGGCTGCGTGCAGTGACGACGCCGCCACCGCCAAGGTGGTTGAGCCTGTCGAAACCACCGTCGTCGCAGGTCCGGTGGTAACGACCGGCTCAACCACCTTGATCACTGCACCCCCAACCGTTTCGACCGACGCGGTGCCGCCAATCGACAGGGACGTGGTGATCAGTCCCGGTACCGAACAGGTGACGCTGACCGGGCTCGCGCCGGGTGCCGCGGTCGAGCTCCACGACGATGCCGGTGCGATCGTTGCCAAGGGCACGGCCGACGACAACGGGGCGCTGTTGTTCCGGCGACTCGACGGCGGTGCGGTCGTTCATGCCGTGCTGGCCGACGCCCAGAGCGAGCCGGTCACGGTCTTGGCGCGTCACGAGCACCCCGGGCCCGAGTTCTACGCCGGGCAGGTGCTCGGTACCGACGGCGACCTCACCTACATCGAGACCCGCGACGGCACCACGCTGTCGGCCACCGTGTGGCTGCCCGGGCCGGCCGCCGACGGGCCGTACCCAACGGTGGTCGAGTACTCGGGTTATGCGCCGTCCGACCCCGATTCGCAGGGTTTCCCGGAGATGCTCAACGCGCTCGGTTACGCGTACGTGGGCGTCAACATGCGTGGCACCGGCTGCTCGGGCGGCTCGTACCGGTTCTTCGAGTACACCCAGTCGCTCGACGGATACGACGCGATCGAAGCCGTCGCCGCTCAGCCGTGGGTGCAGGGCAACCGGGTGGGGATGGTGGGCGTGTCGTACCCCGGCATCAGCCAGCTGTTCGTGGCCCAGACCCAGCCGCCCAGCCTGTCGGCCATCACACCGCTCAGCGTGCTCGCCGACAGCTACCAGTCGACCCTGTACCCGGGCGGCATCCTCAACACCGGTTTCGCCGTCGAGTGGACCCAGCAACGCATCGACGAGGCGCGGCCCGCGGGTCAGGCGTGGGCGGCCGCCCGGATCGACGGTGTCGGCCGGCCCGTCGACGCGGTGTGCGCCGCCAACCAACTGCTGCGGTTGCAGAACCCCGACCTGGTTGCCGAGATCGGCACCAACCCGTACTGGACCGACGAACTCGGCGCCGAGATCGCCCCGCGCCTGTTCGTCGACCGCATCGAGGTGCCGGTGTTCCTCGCCGGCGCCTGGCAGGACGAGCAGACCGGCGGCCACTTCGCCACCATGCTCGACCGCTTCACCGGCACCGACCACTTCTACGCGACGCTCGTCAACGGGCTACACACCGAGTCGATCGGCCCGTCGGTGTTCCCCCGGTTCGTCGAGTTCCTCGACCTGTACGTGGCCGAACGGGTGCCGTCGCTCACCGCCGCCCGCGGGGTCGCCCCGATCCTTGCCGGCTCGCTGTTCGGCACCACGGATGTCGCCCTGCCCGCCGACGACCGCTTCGCCGGCCTGACCTACGGCGAGGCCCTGGCCGAGTTCGAGTCGGAGCCGCCGGTCGAGGTGTTGTTCGAGGAGGGCGCCGCCGAGGGCTACCCCGCGGGGGCGCCGATGGCTCGGTTCTCGGCCGGGTTCGATGCCTGGCCGGTGCCCGAGACCGAAGCGCACGCCTGGTTGCTGTCCCCGTCAGGCGAGCCCGGGCAGGCCGGCGGGCTCACCAACGTTGACCTCGTCGACGGCAATCCATCGACCGCGTCGTACCTGGCCCTGCCCGACGCCACCCCGGCCACGTTCTACGAAGGCAGCGGCAACGGCGTGTGGGCGGCCGACGTGGAGTACGACTGGCAGCAAGGCGGCGCCGGCACGTACGCCGCGTTCATCACCCAGCCGTTGCCAGCCGACACCGCGGTGGTCGGCAGCGGCTCGGTCGACCTGTGGATCGAGTCGAATCTGGGTGACACCGACCTCGAGGTCACCGTCAGCGAGGTCACCCCCGACGGCAACGAGGTGTACGTGCAGAGCGGATGGCTGCGGGCATCGCACCGCGCCCTGGACGAAGCCGCGTCGACCCGTTTGCGGCCCGTGCATACGCACCGCGAGAGCGACGCCGCGCCGCTGCCTGACGGCGAGCCCACGCTGGTCCGTGTCGAGTTGTTCCCGTTCGCCCACGTGTTCCGAGCCGGTTCGCAGGTCCGTCTGACGGTCGACGCACCCGGTGGCAACCGGGCGATCTGGGAGTTCGTCACGATCGCCAGCGGCGAAAAGGTCACGATCACCAGCGATGTCGAGCGCACGTCGGCGCTCGTGCTGCCGGTGGTCGACCTGGCCGCACTCGGCATCAACGTCCCCGCTGCCCGTCCCGCCTGCGGTGCCCTACGCGGCCAACCCTGCCGGACGTACCTCCCATGAGCGCCACCCAGGTGGTTGAGCCTGTCCGCAAGGTGGTTGAGCCTGTCGAAACCACCACCCCGCACGATCGGATCACACCATGAGCGACCATCGGGCCGAACTGGCCGACTTCTTGCGGGCGCGGCGCGAGGCGGTACGCCCCGAACAGGTGGGGCTGCCGCACGGGGCCACCCGCCGGCGCACGCCGGGCCTGCGCCGTGAGGAGGTCGCCCTGCTGGCCGGCGTGTCGCTCACCTGGTACACGTGGCTGGAACAGGGCCGCCGGATCAACGCCTCCGACGATGTGCTGCGGGCGATCGGGCGGGCGTTGCGGCTCGACGAGGCCGGCGTCGAGCACCTGCTCGCGCTCGCCCAGCCACCCACCAACTGGCACGGCACCACGGTCGAGGCCCCACAAGAGGCGCCGACCGCGCTCGTGCGCCTGATCACCGCGATCGAGCCCGCCCCCGCCTATGTGCTCGGTCCGCGCTGGGAGTTCCTGGCCTGGAACGCCGCCGAGGAGCGCCTCTACCCACGTCTCGCCACGCTCGAGCCGCCCTACCTCAACCTGCTGTGGGTGTTGTTCTGCGACCCGTTCACCCGCGAGCTGATCGTCGACTGGGACATCCACGCCCGCCAGGCCCTGGCCGAGTTCCGGGCCGGCGCGGCCGCGCTGCGCAACGACGCCCAGTTCCATGCGCTCGTCGAGCTGATGAGCGCCGAGAGCGCCGAGTTCGCGGACTGGTGGCGCGAGCACGACGTGTCAGGGTTCGAGACGCGGCTGCGCCGGTTCCATCACCCCGACGCCGGCGAGCTCACGTTCGAGTACCAGCAACTCGCCCCCGTCGAGTGGCCCGCGCTGCGGGTCGTGGTGCAGTTACCCGTGCCCGGCGACGACAGCGCCCAACGGCTCGCCGTCAAGCGCTGGCTGGTGTGATCGCGTGGCCGGATGGGCCGCGACAACTCGAAACGTGCTGGTCATAACCCGTTGGCCCAGGCGTCACCCACGTCAGGCATGATCGGACCCATGTCCGTCGCGGATCTCCACACGCAACCGGCCGCCACCGGCCGGGGCACCGGTGTCCAGGTGCTCGCTGCCGACCACCCGTCGCTCGGCCGCGAGGTCGACGCGTTCCTCGCCCGGCTGGCCGACGAGCGACGTTTCTTCGGCCCGTCGGCGGCCGCCAACCCTAAACCGTTCCCCTCACTGATCCGCGCGCTCGACCAACGCAATGGGGTCCGGCTGGCCGCCGTGGAGGCCGGCCGGGTGGTGGCCCTGGTGCGCATCGACGGATACGGCAACGCCTACCTGGCGGTCGCTCCCGACCGGCGCGCGGCGGGCATCGGCACGATGCTCGGCCGGGCCGCGCTCGACCGGGCGATCCAGCTCGGCTACACCCGCGTCGTCCTGCGCTCGACGCGCCGCAGCCGTGCCGCCCGCCGGGTCGGCGAGTCACTCGGCTGTGTCGTCGTCGAGCAAGGCCGCGGCCGCACCGACCTGATCATCGACCTCGGCACCTCGCAACGTTCGGCCTGACGCCCCCCGTCAGGCCGAACGTCGCCTGAGTTTGTGTGGGCGCAACCATCCGGTGGCACAGGCTTTCCAGATCGGACATGATGGGCTTGTGACTGACACCGCACGGCCACCGGCCCGATCGGCGAATGATGCCGCGGCGCCGACCTACGAGCTTGCCGACCGATACCGGGCCGAGCACGGCCAGGTGTTCGTGTCGGGCCTTCAGGCGATCGCCCGGCTCCCCGTCGACCTGCTCCGCATCGACCGCCGCAACGGCCTCACCACCGCCGCCTTCATCAGCGGCTACCAGGGCTCGCCGGTGGGCATGTTCGGTGAAGAGGTCGCCCGCGCGGCGGCGACGGTTCCCGACCTGCCCATCCATCATCAGCCCGGCGTCAACGAGGAACTCGGCGCCACGGCCGTGATGGGCAGCCAACTGGCGGTGACGCTGCCCGACTGCCGCTATGACGGCGTGCTCGGCATGTGGTACGGCAAGGCGCCCGGGCTCGACCGCGCCAGCGACGCGATCCGCCACGCCGTGTTCGCCTCCACCGCCCCGCACGGCGGCGTCGTCGCGGTCGTCGGCGACGACCCGGCCGCCAAGTCGTCGACGCTCCCGTCGTCGAGCGACGCCACGATGGTCGACCTGCACATGCCGGTGCTGTTCCCCGGCGACGTCCAAGAAGCGCTCGACCTCACCCGCCACGCAGCGTTCCTGTCGCGGGTCAGCGGGTTGTGGGTAGGCCTCAAGCTGGTCACCTCAGTGGCCGACGGCAACGGCACGATCGACTGCGGTCTCGACCGGGTCGTGCCGGTGGTGCCCACGATGGACATCGACGGCGTACCGTTCCGCCCGCACCCCGACGGCCGCCTGATCACGCCCCACACCGTCGAGATGGAGCGCGAGTTCCACGAAGTGCGCACCGACCTGGCCCGCCAGTACGCGGCGCTGAACGGGCTCAATCGGGTCATCGTGCGGTCGGGCGACGACTGGATCGGCATCGCTGCCAGCGGCCATACGTACCACGAGGTCCGCGAAGCGCTGACGCTGCTCGGCCTGCGCGACGACGCCGACCTCCAGGCCGCCGGCGTACGGCTGATCCAACTGCTGGCCCCGATCACGCTCGACAAGTACGTCATCCGCGAGCTCACCGAAGGCCTCGCCGACGTGTTCGTGATCGAGGAGAAGAACCCCACCCTCGAAGTGCTCATGCGCGACGCGCTCTACGACCTCACCCAGCGGCCGCGCGTGTGGGGCAAGCGCGACGAGCACGGCAACATCGTCGTGCCATATCACGGCATGCTCGACGCCGACCGGCTGCTGGCGGGGCTGCGCCACCACCTGTCGAAGCGGCTCGCCGACCGGCTCGCCCCCGACCGGCCCAAGCCCCGCGAGCTGATCCCCCTGTCGGTCGAGCGGGCCCCGTACTACTGCTCGGGCTGCCCCCACAACACGAGTACCCGGGTCGAGCCGGGCGCCCTCGTGGGCGGCGGCATCGGCTGCCACGCGATGGTGGCCCTGATGGAACCCGACCGCGTCGGCGACCTGGTCGGGCTGACGTGCATGGGCAACGAGGGTGCCCAGTGGATCGGCATGGCCCCGTTCGTCGAACGCCAGCACATGTTCCAGAACCTCGGCGACGGCACGTTCTTCCACTCCGGCGAGGTGGCCATCCGCGCGGCCGTCGCGGCCGGCATCGACATCACCTACAAGCTCCTGCACAACGGCACGGTGGCGATGACCGGCGGGCAAGACGCCCAGGGCGCGGTCGACGTGCCCGACATCGCGCGCATGCTGATCCCCCAGGGCGTCGCCCGGATCATCGTCACCAGCGACGCCCCCGAGCGCTTCGACGGTGTCGACTGGCCGCCGCGGGTCGAGGTGTGGGACCGCTCGCGGTTCGACGAAGCGCAGCACACGCTGGCCGCCGTCAAGGGCACCACGGTGCTGATCCACGACCAGGGCTGCGCGGCCGAGAAGCGCCGCGCCCGCTCGCGCGGACTGATCGCCAAGCCGAACTTCCGGGTGGTCATCAACGAGCGCATCTGCGAGGGCTGTGGCGACTGCGGGTCAAAGTCGAACTGCCTGTCGGTGCAGCCGATCGACACGCCGTACGGGCGCAAGACGGCGATCCACCAGACCAGTTGCAACTACGACATGAGCTGCCTGAAGGGCGATTGCCCGGCGTTCGCACTGGTCGAGGTGGTTTCGACAGGCTCAACCACCGGGCGCGCCAAGGTGGTTGAGCCTGTCGAAACCACCTCTCTGCCGGCACCGGTTCCGCTGGTCGACGCCGACCACTTCACCGTACGCCTCTCGGGCATCGGCGGCACCGGGGTCATCACCGTGGCCCAACTGATCGGCACAGCGGCCCTGCTCGACGGGTTGCACGTGCGTGGCCTCGACCAAACCGGCCTGTCGCAGAAGGCCGGGCCGGTCACCAGCGACGTGCGCATCGCCCGCGACCGGCCCACCGACTCGAACCACGCCACCGCCGCTGGCGTCGACTGTTTCCTCGCCTTCGATCTGCTAGCAGCATCGAGCGAGAGCCACCTCGCCGGGGCCGCCCCCGGGAGAACGGTCATCGTCGGGTCGGTCGAGGTAGTGCCCACCGGGGCGATGGTCGTCGACCCGAACGGCCTGTCGTACCCCGAGCTCGACACCCTCCGCCAGCGCCTCGACCACGTGTCGCGCCCTGCCGACAACCGCTACCTCGACTCGGCGGCGGTCACTCAGGGCCTGTTCGGCAGCACCACCTCGGCGAACGTGCTCACGCTCGGCGTGGCGGTGCAATCGGGGGCCCTTCCGCTCGACCCGGCGAGCGTCGAGCGGGCGATCGAACTCAACGGTGTGGCGGTCGCTCAGAACACCGCTGCGTTCCGCTTCGGGCGCCAGTGGGCCGTCGACCCGGCCGGCGTCGAGGCCGCGGCGGGCATCTCGGCGCCGGCGATCGAGTCGCTCGACCAACTACTCGACCGGCTCACCGCCGACCTCACCGACTACCAGGACGCCAAGTACGCGCGCCGGTTCCGCGACCGCATCGACCGTGTGCGCGCCGCTGGTTCGGACGAGTTGACCGCCACAGCCGCCCGCAGCCTGCACAAGCTGATGGCCTACAAAGACGAATACGAGGTCGCCCGGCTGGCGCTGCTACCCGAGTCGCAGGCCCGCTACCAGGCGCTCGGTGGCCGGGATACGAAGGTCACCTACCAACTGCACCCACCGGCGCTCAAGACGTTCGGGCTCGACCGAAAGGTTGGAATGCGTCGCACCGCCAAGCCCGCGTTCGCCTCGCTGAGGTCGATGAAGCGCCTGCGCGGCACGTTCGCCGACCCGTTCGGGCATGCCAAGGTACGCAAGCTCGAACGGGCACTGATCCCCGAGTTCGAGGCCGCCCTCGACCGGCTGGTGGCGGGCCTCACCCCCGACCGGCTCGACGCCGCGATCGCGATCGCCGGCCTCCCCGACCAGGTCCGCGGTTACGAGGAACTCAAGCTCGAGCGCGCCGCCACCTACCGCGAACAACTCGCCACCGCCCTCGCCACCTGGTAAGGCGTGGTCTCGATACACCGCCTAGCGGCGGCACTCGACCACCGGGGGCTGTCAGGTGGCGGTGGGGCTGAGTTGGGCGGCGCCGGCTATGCCGGCGCTGTTGGCCAGGGTAGCCACCGCCAGTTCACAGCCGGGGTCGAGCTTGGGCACCCACTTGTCGGGCTTCTTGCTGGCGCCCCCGCCGAGGATGATCAGCTCGGGCGAGAACAGCATCACCACATGCTTCAGGTAGTGGTCGACACGTTCGGCCCATTCGCTCCACGACAGGTCGTCGCGGTCGCGGATGCTCGCCGCCGCCCTGGTTTCGGCATCGTGACCGTCGAGTTCGAGGTGCCCCAGCTCGGTGTTCGGCACGAGCACCCCGTCGACGAACATGCCCGAACCGATGCCCGTACCGAACGTCAGCGTGATCACCACGCCAGCCCGTCCGGCACCGGCGCCCCAGGTCATCTCAGCCGCGCCCGCCGCATCGGCGTCGTTCATCACCGACACGTTCTGGCCGATCGCCTCGGTGAACAAGGCGTCGGCGTCGACACCGATCCACGACTTGTCGATGTTGGCGGCACTGTGCACGAACCCGTGGCGCACCACCGTGGGCATGCAGATGCCGACCGGCCCGTTCCACGCGTGGCGGACCACCAGCTCGCGCGCCACCTCGGCCATCGCTTCGGGTGTCGCCGGCTGAGGCGTGTCGATCCGTTCCCGGGCCCCCACCAGTTCGCCCGTACGCAGGTCGACCGGGGCAGCCTTCATGCCGGTGCCCCCGATGTCGATGCCATAGCCGAACGGCCCGCCAGATTCATACTGCGTCACGTGCCGGAACCGTAGCAATCAGGGTCGGGCGCGGGTGCGGCGCAGCAGGGGGTCGGCGGCGGCGAGCAGTTTGTCGGCGGCGCGTAGGGTGCGGCCGGCGGCGCCGGGGGTGTCGTTGTCGACCAGGTTGCCCATCACCTGCAACGTGATCGCCGCAACCCGGTCGGTGCCCACCGCGAACCGCAGGCCGGTGCGCATCAGCCGCGGGTGACCGATGAGGAACGCGAACCGGCGGCCCGTGCGCAAGAACCCGTCGAAGCGGGCGCCGAGCTCGGCGTCGTACGTGTCCGCGGCGGACGCCGGGTCGGCCAGGAACCGGTCGGCGGCGAGCATGCCCGACTCCAGGCCGTAGTCGATGCCCTCGCCGTTCATCGGGTTGATCAACCCAGCCGCGTCACCCACCGCCACCCACCCAGGGCCGTGGCGCTTGACCGCGCTCATCGGCAGCCGCCACGCACGGGCCCGTTCCAGGTCGGGGCCGATGCCCCACGAGTCCTTCACCAGCGCCCGGTAGCTGTCGAGCAGGTGGTTCAGGTTGAGTCCCTTGAACCCCTTCATCGTCGACAGCGCGCCGACACCGATGTTCACGGTGCCGTCGCCGCAGGGGAACATCCACCCGTAGCCGGGCACCCACGTGCCGCGCTCGTCGCGGACCGTGAGGCACGCTTCGATGTGCGCGTCGGCGTGGCGCGGGCTCTCCACGTAGCTACGGATCGCCAGGCCGTACGGCTCGTTCGGGACGCGTTCGGCACCCAGCAGGCGGGCGGCCTCGCCCTGCGCCCCGGCCGCCAGCACGGTGAGGTCGGCGGTGATCGTCTCGGCCCCGACCCGGATGCCGGTGACCCGTCCGTCGCCGGCGAGCTCGGGTAGCGCAGTCGCGCCGAACCGCAACTCGGCCCCGGCCGCCCCGGCCGCGTCGATCAAGGCCGCGTCGAGCCGGCGCCGCGGCCACACCGCCCCGTGGTTGGGGAACCTGCCGCCTTCTTTCGCCCATGGCAGCTCGCGGACCTGCTTGCCGGCGATCATCCGCAAGCCGGCGATCGGGTGCGCCCCGTCGAGCGGGATTTCCAACTCGTCGAGCGCCTTCACCGCTCGGGGGGTCAGCCCGTCCCCGCAGATCTTGTCGCGGCCGTGCTCGCCCTTCTCCACCACCAGCACTCGGGCACCGGCCCGAGCCGCACGGATCGCGGTCGCTGCCCCGGCCGGGCCGCCGCCGATTACGGCGAGGTCGTAGCTGGCCATCGGGTCAGGCGTCGCCGGAGGCGATCCGCTCGTGGTGGTGGATCACCTCGGCCACGATGAACCGCAGGAACTTCTCGGAGAACACCGGGTCGAGGCCCGCCTGCTCGGCGAGCTCGCGCAACCGGGCGACCTGCTCGTCCTCACGCCCCGGGTCGGCCGCGGGCAGGCCCACCTCGGCCTTGTAGACGCCGACGTCCTGGGTGATCTTGAAGCGCTCGGCGAGCAGGTGGATCAGCGCCGCGTCGATGTTGTCGATGCTGGACCGGTACCGGGCCAACCGCGCGTCGGGCGTGTCAGTCACGCCGAGCGACGCTACCGCCCGCGCCCGACCGACCGGGTCAACCGAACAAGCCGACGATCAAGCCGACCGCGGCAATCACGACCGCCTGACTCGTGAACAGCCACGTGCCGAACGCGCGCAACAGGCGTGATTCGAGCCGCGCCTCCAAGACGTCGAGGTCGGCCTTGGTGGCAAGCTGCGTCCAGTCGGGTGGCATGAGTTGGATGAATGTGTGGGCCTCGGACTCGCCGAGATGGACCTTGATCGATTCGTACAGTTCGTGACGCTGAGTCTCTGTGACAGCCATGTTTGCACATCTCCGGTGATCTGGGAAGGGAGGGTGCGTGGCACCGAAGTGGCCGGGCGGGCGGCGATGTGGGTGACGGTAGCGGAGGGATGTCACAGAGTTTCGGGATTGCGGGCGAGGGCGATGCGGTTGTGGCCGGAGAGGTCCTGGCGGATCTCGGCGTCGCGGTAGCCGGCGCGCGACAGGAGATCGAGCACAGCAGGCCCCTGGTCGTGGCCGATCTCGAGAACGAGCCAACCGTCCGCTGCGAGCCACTCTGGTGCACCGGCGACCAACCTACGGATGTCGTCGAGGCCGTCGACGCCGCTGAACAGTGCCGACGCGGGCTCCCACTCCGCCACCCCGGCAGCAAGGTCGGGCGACCCCTCCGCCACGTAGGGCGGGTTCGACACGAGCACGTCGAACCGATCGCCCGCGGGCAACGCCGCGAACCACTCCCCCTGCCCGACCCGGACGTTGCGGGCCGCCCGACCGATACCGGCCAGGTTCGCCCGGGCGACGTCGAGCGCCTCAGCGGACGCGTCGGTGATCCACACGGTCGTGCCGTCGAGCGGCAACTCGGTAGCGAGCGCCAGGCCGATCGCCCCCGACCCCGTGCCCAGGTCGGCGACCCGTCGGGCCGGCGACACCGCGGCCGCCAGCTCGATCGCAACGCCCGCCACCAGCTCGGTCTCGGGCCGCGGAATCAGCACGCGTCGGTCGACCGCCAGCTCGACGTGGCGGAACGACCAGCGGCCGAGTACGTACGCCAACGGTTCGCCGGCCCGGTAGCGGGCCGCCATCGCGTCGAGGTGAGCGACCATCCGCTCGGTGACCGGCTCGTCGAGCGCGGCGTCGAACTCCGCCCCGTCGAGCGCACAGGCGACCTCGACCAGCCACCGCGCCTCGTGCCGCGGAACGACCTGCGCGGTCGCCGCCCACAGGTCGCGGACGGTGGGAACGACCGGCTCAATCACCTCGAACCTCGCGGACGGTGGTTTCGACAGGCTCAACCACCTTGGGGACACCCAACTGGGATTCGGCGGGCTCGACCACCGGTGTCAGCCCAGGTCTGCCAGCTGGCGGGTGCGTTCTTCTTGGAGGAGCGGCTCGACGACGAGGTCGAGGTCGCCGGCGAGCACGTCGCTCAGGCGGTAGATCGTGAACCCGATCCGGTGGTCGGTGACCCGGTTCTCCTTGAAGTTGTACGTGCGGATCTTCTCGCTGCGTCCGCCGCCGCCGAGCTGAGCCTTGCGTTCGGCAGCGTGCTCGGCGTCGGCCTCGGCCTGCTTCTGCTCGTACAGCCGAGCCCGCAGCACCTGCATCGCCCGGGCTCGGTTCTGCAACTGGCTGCGCTCGTCCTGCATGGTGACCACCACACCGGTGGGCAGGTGCGTGATCCGCACGGCCGAGTCGGTGGTGTTGACGTGCTGACCACCGGCCCCCGACGAGCGGTACACGTCGACGCGCAGGTCGCTCTCGTTGACCTGGATGTCGACCTCGGTGGCCTCGGGCAGCACGGCCACGGTGGCCGACGACGTATGGATGCGGCCCTGACTCTCGGTGACCGGCACGCGCTGCACCCGGTGCGGGCCGCCTTCGAACTTGAGCCGTTGCCACGCGTCGTCGCCGCGCAGCACCAACGTGACGTGGTTGACGCCGCCGAGTTCGCTCGGGTCGTGGGCCAGCGTCTCGACCTTCCAGCGCCGGGCAGCCGCGTAGGCGAGATACATGTTGTGCAGGTCGCCGGCGAACAGGTTGGCCTCCTCGCCACCTTCGGCGCCACGGATCTCCATGATGACCGCCCGCCCTGCGTTGGGGTCTTTCGGCAGCAGCAGCTCGCGCAGCTCGCCGGCCAGCCGGTCAAGCTCACCCAGCGCCGAGTCGACTTCGGCGTGCAGCAGGGGGCGTTCGTCGGGCGTGGCCGTCTCGATCATCTCGCGCGCCAGCGCCAGGTCGTCGAGCCGGGCCTGGTACTCGGCATGGGCGGCGACGACCGGTTCGAGCTCGCGGTAGCGCTGCGACACCTGCCGGAGCGCGTCGGGGTCGGCCAGTGTGACCGGGTCGGCCAAGCGCGCCTCGAGCTCGCGGAATTCGTCGGCGGCCAGCGCCAGGTTGGCGAGCACCCGCGCGTCGACCGTACCGGCGGACGACGGGTCGGAATCGGCGCGGTCGGACATGGCCGTTCGAGGTTACCCCGCACCGCCGGACGGCACCTGTGCACAGGTGATTCGATTTCTTGAGTTGACTCGACTCATCTTTTCTGTACAATGGCGTGTGCTGCTCGGTCCACTCGCCGGGCCGAGCAGCAGAACAGTCGACACTCGTTCATCACACGGAGGAACCACGATGATCGTTCGCCACCGCCTCACCCCCACGCTCGCCGTCACCCCCGCCCAGATCGACCGCACGTTCGGACAGCTCGTCAACTCGTTGTTCGACACACCCGCGTTCGGGCCCAACGTGCGCGCCGACTGGCACGACGACGAGTACGTGCTCACCGTCGACTTGCCGGGTGTGCCGGCCGAGGCCGTCACCGTCGAGGTCACCGGCCAGTCGCTGCGCCTGGCTGCCACCAGTGGCGAGTCGCAGTGGTCGCGCACCTTGCGACTCGGCGGCTCGCTCGACCCCGACAAGGTCAGCGCCCGCCACGTCGACGGTCGCCTCACCGTGCGGATCGGCAAGTTCGACGAGCCGGCCGCCCGCCAGGTCGCGATCGACACCACGCCCGCCACCCCGGCGATCGACGCCGGCGAGCCGGTCGACGCTCAGTCCAGCGAGGCCAGCTCGGCCGGCTGACGCAGCAGGCCGGCGATCTCGACGATCACCGGCAGTCGATCCCGCGAGGGGGTCACGACGACCAGGTCTCCGACGCCCGGTTCGCCCAGTGCGAGCCGGGCGTCGGCAGCGTACGGCACCACGTCGAGCTCGACGCCCGATGCGAACACCGCCACGAGTGGCGTGCCGTTGGGGCGCCGGCCCGTCGCGACGCACGGCACCGGGTCTTTCAGGTTCTCGCGCGGCAGGGGCGGCTCGGCCGGCGCGAGTTGGGCGGCGCCGATCAGTTCGGGCTGCTCGACGACCCGCCAGCGCAACAGGCGCTCGGCGGCGAGGTGGTTGAGCGGGTGCGGCCCAGCGCCGGGACGGCGGTGCTCGGCCACGGTGGCCGCGATCCGCGCCAGCGAGTCGGGGGCGGGCACGTCGCCGTGGAGCATCTGGAACGCCTCGCGGTCGTGGGCGCCGACGCCCACTTCGAGCCGGGTCGTATCCAGGTACGGGTCGTCGACCACCCGGCACACCTCGAGCCCTGCCACCTCGCCTACCATCACGCCCGACTCGACGTGTGGGGTGGCACCGGCCTCGGCGATCAGCGCTCGGAACGGTTCGTGGTGCTCGGGCAGGTCGGGCGTCGACGCGAACGGTTCGGCGACGGCCGGCAGGAGCGTCCGGCCTTCGGCGTGCCACACCTCGATCGGGAACGCGAACTCGCCGGCCCGCCGGGCGAGCACACCGGTGCCCGCGTCGGCGACCACGTGGAGCCCCGCCGCGTCCTGGCGCAGCGCCCACGCCAGCGCCGCCCCCAGCCGGCGGGCAGGGGTGTCATCGAGCAGCACCCACGCCCACCCGTCACGCATCAACGCCGCGCCGGTCCCGAACGCGACCGCCTCGTCGTCAGCCCCCGCCAACGCCCGCAGCTTGACCGCGTTGAGTTGACTAAGCCGTTCGCTCACCCCGAGCACGCTACGAGCCGGCGTCGCCTCGATACAACGGAGGGGCGGATCCGCCCCAAGTGCGCCACTCGACGACCGGTGGCCAAGGTGGTCGAGTGCCGGCGCAGCCGGTGTATCGAGACCACGCCCGTCTCGGGCCACCGAGCTAGTCGAGTTCTTGGGTGCCGAGGTAGCTGGATTCGAGGAGGTGTTGGTCGTGGCGGAGTTGCTCGGCGGTGCCGCTCAGCACCAGGTCGCCGTGGTTGAGCACGTAGGCGCGGTCGGCGACCTCGAGTGCAAGGTGTACGTGCTGTTCGACGAGCAGCACCCCGGCACCGGTCTCGTCGGCGATCTGGCGCAGCACCGGCAGCAGCCGCTCGACAATGATCGGCGCCAGGCCGAGGCTCATCTCGTCGACCATCAACAGGCGCGGTTTGGTAGCCAAAGCCCGGCCCATCGCCAGCATCTGCTGCTCGCCGCCCGACAGCAGCCCGGCCTTGCGGTTCATCAGGTCGGTCAGTGCCGGGAAGTAGCGCAGCGCCTGGTCGACGTCGGCGGCACCCTTCGAGGCACCCAGCCGCAGGTTCTCGGCCACCGTCAGTTGGAAGAACAGCGACCGGTCCTCGGGCACGTGGGCCAGGCCGCCGCGGGCAAGCACGTGCGGCCGGCGACCGGCGACCGACTCGCCGAACACGCGGATGTCGCCGGCCAGGATCGGGTTGAGCGCCGAGGCCGTCAGCAGCGTGGTGGTCTTGCCGGCGCCGTTCGGCCCGAGCAGGGCGACGACCTCGCCCTCGCCGACCACCAGGTTCAGGTCGCGCACCACGGGCACACCGCCGTACCCGGTGGACAGCGCCTCGATCTCGAGCAGCGCGGTCACGATTCCTCCTCCGGCGCGTGCTCGGCCATGTGTTCGACCAGTTCGGGGTCGGCCGACTTGCCGAGGTAGGCCTCGATCACCTTCGGGTCGCGCATCACCTCGGCGGGCGTGCCCTCGGCAATCTTCTTGCCGAACTCGATCACGTAGATGTAGTCGCACACGTCGAGCACCAGGCCCATGTCGTGGTCGACGAGGAAGATCGACGAGCCGGCCTCGACGATCGCCTTGAGGCGCTGGCCGAGCGCTTGCGATTCGGTGGTGTCGAGGCCCGCGGCCGGTTCGTCCATGCACACCAGCGCCGGGCGGCCGGCCAGCGCCCGTGCGGCCGACACCAGCTTGCGCTGCCCCTGGCTGATCTCGGCGGGCATGCGATCGCGCAGGTCGCCCAGCCCGAGCACCTCGAGCGCCCACTCGGCGTCGCCGTGGTCGCGGCCGCGGCGCGGCAGGATGAGGTCGAGCAGGAACCCGCCGACCGTTTGCCGCTCGGCCGCGACCTGGAGGTTCTCGAAGACGGTCAGGTCGTCGAACAGTTCCAGTGACTGCCACGTGCGGCCGAGCCCGAGCCGTGCCCGCCGGTGCGCCGGCAGGCGCTCGACCCTGCGCCCGTCGAACTCGATCTCGCCGGTGGCCGGGGTGAGGCCGGTGATGGCGTCGATGAACGTCGTCTTGCCGGCCCCGTTGGGCCCGATCAGGCCGACGATCTGGCCGCGCTCGACACGCAGGTCGACCTCGGCGACGGCGCGCAGGCCGCCGTAGGTGACGCTCAGTTCGCGCACGTCGAGCAGCGTCATCCTGGATCCACCGATCGTTGCAGCCACTCCACGGCGTTGCCCCAGCCCACGAAGGTCGTGGCCCCGTTGGCCCTGGCGCACGGCCAGTGAAGCCCAGCCTGCGTGGCGCTTGAACGCACAGCGTTACGGAGCCTGGATTCACCGTGATGACGGCGAGGAACGAGCCGCCAGATCGGTGGATTCAGGGTCATGCCACGGCCTCCTCGACGACGGGGGGCGGCTGTTTGCGACGCCAGGCGCCGCTCACCAGCCTGCCGAGGTCGCCGACCGCCCCGGCGATGCCCTCGGGGTTGCGCACCGCGGCCACGATCAGGCCGAGCCCACCGAGGATCAAGGTGAACTCCTCGGGGATGTGGAACACCTGATGCAGGAACGTGAAGAACAGGCCGCCGCTCACGAGCATGCCACCGCTGATCGCGCCCGACACGCAGGCGATGCCACCGAGGTAGGCGAAGGCGAAGAACGTCAGCGAATCGAGGTAGTCGAAGCGGTCGGCCGCGACCGCCCCGGTGCGGTAAGCGAACACCGCGCCGCCCACGCCGGCGATGAACGACGACGTGCCGAAGGCGAGCATCTTCATGCCCGACACGTTGATGCCCGCGGCGGCCGCGGCGCGCTCGTTCGAGCGCGTGGCGAGCAGCTTGCGGCCGGTGGCCGAACGACGCAGGTTGGCAACGAGGTAGCACAGGATCACCACGACCACGAGCACGAACACGGCCGTCATCGGGTTCGGTTGCTTGCCGTCGCCGGCGAGCAACCCGAAGATGCGGTAACGCACGTTGCGCGACTCGGTGAACATCTGCGGGGTGTCGACCTTGGCACCGAACATGCCACCGTTGAACGCCTGGTTGCCGAACACCGCCTTGTCGACGGCGACCGCGAACGCGAGGGTGACGATGGCCAGGTTCACACCGCGTACGCGCAGGGCGGGGATGGCGACGATCAGGCCGACGACCGCGGCGACTGCGGCGCCGATGAAGATGGGAATCGGGAACGGCACGTTGTACTGCGACGTGAGCTTGGAGACGATGAACGCGGAGATGCCGGCGAACGCCATCTGGGCCAGCGAGATCTGCCCGACGTAGCCGGTGATGACCACGCTGGACAGGCAGATGATCACGCCGATCAGGGTGGTCGACAGCGCCAGCCGGAAGTCGGGCGTGAACACGAACAGGGCGAGGATGGCCGTGGCGACGGCCAGCGCCGGGCCGGCGTAGCGCACCGCCCAGTCGGGCGGTGTGGGCGAGGCCGGCAGGCGGCCGGCCGAGATCGCCCCGCGGGTGGGCAGGTTCTTGCCGCGCAGCGACAGCACCAGCACGATCACCACCAGCGGCAGCACGCGGTCGAAGCCGGGCATCGGCAGGCCGGCCGAAGTGGGGAACCACTCGTGGCGGGCGCTGATGTAGGCCACCAGCCCGAACTGCATGCCGAGCAGCATCGAGGCGAACGTCGTCCAGCCGAACGACGTGAACCCGCCCACCAGGGCAGCCGTGAGGGCCGGAATGATCAGCGCCGGGATGGTGCCCGGGTCGACCGTCGCCTGGACCGTGGCGGCGAAGATGCCGAGCAGGCCGGTGATCAACGACGACAGCATCCAGTTCGCCCCGGCCAGGAAGTCGGGCGAGAAACCGAGCAGCACGGCGCCCTTCTCGTTCTCGGCCGCGGCCCGCGTGGCCAGCCCGAACCGGGTGCGCTGGAACAGCAACCACAGCACGACGGTGAACACGACGATCAGCACCACGATCGTGAACTGGTCGGTGGTCATCTTGACGCCGGCCCCCAGATTGACCTGCGACCCCTGCTCGAAGAACGGCATCTGCCGGACGCCGTACGGGGTGATGCCGAAGCGCCGCAGGATCACCGCCTGGAGGTACAGGAACAACCCGATCGAGGCGACCACCTTGGCGAGCGGCGGGGCGGCCCGCAACGGCCGGAAGATCAGCACGTGCATCACCCAGCCGAGGAACAGCGAGAACACGAGGGCGATGCCGAGCGCCGGCCAGAACTGCATGTTCGGGCCGAAGCTGATGCGGGTGGGGATGTCGGGCAGGTCGAACGTGTCGTCGGCCTGGAACCAGTGGACGACGCCTTCGATCGGTGCCAGCGGGTTGGGCAGCGGCGGCAGGAACAGGTCGCCCTCGCGGCGCAGCACGGCGTAGACGTAGGCGATGTACATCGCCACCGCGCCGTTGGCGAAGTTGACGACGCCCGAGCCGCGGTACGTCAGCACCACGCCGAGCGCGATCGCAGCGATCAGGGCACCCTGCGACAGGCCCGAGCCGGTGAGGAACTGAGCCCGTGTCTGCGGGTCGATCACCGCCCAGCCCACCAACAGCACGCCGGTGGCGACGAAGAACCACTGGAGGTACTTCGTCAGCGACGCGCTCATCGCCGCCCGCTCACGCGATCACCCGCCGCTCGAAATCGCGTTGACGTCGACGGGGTTTCCGTTCAGGCCGTCGGCGACCGACACCCACTCGCCCCCGGTGTACTGCTGGATGCCGGCGTGCGAGGCGCACAGGGCGACGAAGATCGGCAGGCCGACCGGGGTGACGTTGCCGCAGCTGAGCGCGCCGGCCTGGATCATCATCGGGCCGGTGAACCCCCGCAGGGCGGCGTCGAGGGTGGCCGAGTCGACGGTGTCGATGCCCATCTGGTTCACCAGCTTGACGACGGTCAGCACGTTGGCGAAGCTCGGCCCGGCGAACCCGGTGTACTCGAGCGTGGTGGCCCCGGGGGCCGGCGACCCGTACTGGTGGACCTTGTTGACGTACGTCTCCATGCCGCTCTCGCGGTCGGGGTTGAAGTAGCTGTAGCCGTAGCCACCGAAGTACCAGCCGTCGGGCACGTCGCCGCCGACGCCGACATCGGCGAGGTGATCGGTCATCGGGGTGCCGTAGCACAGGCCCGACGTGACCACGGTGGGGTTGATGCCGAGCGCCCGGATCGAGTCGTACACGTTGATGCACTGGTGGATCGTCACCAGCGGCACGAACACGTCGGCCGTGTCGACCCCGGCGGCGGTCATCGCCGACTGGACCTCGGCCGCGGTGGCCGTGGTGGACACACCGACCATGGTGACGTCGATGCCCGCCGCCTGAAGCACCGGTTGCAGCAGGATCTGAGCGGCCGTGCCACCGGCGCCGCTGGTCTCGTGGATCACCGCCGCGGTCGCCGGCGTGTCGGGCAGCAGGTTGGCGATCGTGTAGCCGAGCGACGGCACCACACCCGGCGAGCCGGCGGTGAACGACACACCGGCGGTGTTGGTGAAGTCTTCCGTGGTGAGGCCGTTGCCGATCAACACGGCCTTGCCACTGGCCTGGAGCGTGTCGAACAGCGCCTGGTGGGCGTCTTGGAACGTGCCGGTGATGACCAGGTCGATGTCGGGGTTGTTGGCCATCTGGGTGGCGCAGCTCGAGCCGTCGTCGCCGGGCGGCGTGGAGCAGGCGACGATCTCGATCGGACGGCCGTCGATGCCACCGAGCTCGGCGTTGGCGAACGCGGCCGCAGCGTTGATGCCGATCGTGTTCTCGGGGAAGAAGTCTTCGGCGTTGATGTAGCCGATCTTGTACGGGTCGCCGCTGGCCGGGCCGGCGGTGCCGCCCGTGTACTCCAGCGCCCAGACGGTGTCCTCGTCGACGCCCGGCTCGGTGGTGCCCGGCGCCTCACCGCCGTCGGTGGTGCCGGGGGCCTCGGTGCCCGGAGCCTCGGTGCTTGGTGCGCCGGGCTCGCCGGTGGTGGGCGCCGGGGCTTCCGTGTCGGGCGCCTCGGTGCCGGGCGCGTCGGTCGCGGCGGGTGGGGCGACCGCCGTCGTGGTGGGGCCGGTCTCCTCCTCGGCACACCCCGCGGCCAACGCCAGTAGGACGACTCCGGCCGCGAGACGGCTGGTACGAACGTTCACGATGTCTCCCCTTCAGTGGCCGCCAGGGCCGATCGATTACCGCGCCCCCCGCACGCTGGCCGGACGCGGACTCAACGTAGGCGAATACCGCTGTGATTTCAATTCATTCGAGCCGCAATTACTCGACGACGTAGGCGAAGACGTCGGCGATCACGTCACACTCGGCGAGCTTGTTAGCGAACGTCAGCGCGCCACCCGCGCCGAGCCGGCAGATCACCAGGTTGGCGAGCGTCTGGCCGGGGAGCAGGTTGAGGTTCGACGTGCCGGGCATGCCTTCGCCCGCCGGCCACACGGTGACGTACGACGGGGCGGTGACATTGGTGACGGTGACGTTGAGCACGACCGCCGTGGCGGCCTCGGGTACGCCCGCCCGGCGAGCGACGACGACGTCGATCGTGCGCCCGCTGCCGATCGGCTGCCTGGCCGCGCCGAGGCCCTCGCGGGTGTCGAGCAGACGGCGCGGAGCGACCGACCGCAGGCGACCCGCGCCGGCGGGCGTCGCCGATGTGAAGTAGCCGAACACGTCACCGACCGCGTGCTTGCCGGCGCCCGCCCCATCGAGTTGCACCCGGCCACCGCTGCCGAGCCGCACCACGGCCAGGTTGGGCACCGTGTCGTTCTGCCAGAAGTTGACGTTCGAGGTGGCCGCCACGGGCTGACCGGCAGGCGACAGGCGCAGGTAACCAGGCGCGTCGGGTTCGGTGGCGGTGAGGTTCATCACCACACCGGTGGCGTCGGCGGGCACCCCTGCCTGTCCACCGACGGCGATCTCGACGGGCACCAGATGAGCGAGCTTGCCGGCCGCCACGCCCTGCCCGGTGCGGGTGTCGAACAGCCGGGTGGGCCGTAGCGGCACGAACCGGTCGCCGCCCGCTCCCTGGTTGCTGGTGCAGTAGCCGAACACGTCGACCAGGCAGTGCGCCGACCCGTGCGAGTTGAACACCTCGATCGAGCCGTCGAGGCCCACACCGACGGCGACCAGGTTGGGCACCGCCCGGCCCGGCCCCCCGTTCACGTTCGACGTTGCCGGCTTGGCGGTTCCCCCCGGATACACCGTGAAGTAGTGCGGCACGGTGGCGTCGACGGCGGTGACGTTGGCGATCACCGCGGTGACCCCGTCGGGCGGCAGGCCGCCGCGGCCGGCGATCGGGACGCGCAGCACGCCCCGGGCGGCCAGCGGGCGGGCGGGAACCCCACCGGTGCCGTCGCGGGTGTCGATGACCCGGGCCGGGGAGATGGGGACGAACGTCGACAGCCCACCGATCACGGTAGGGAGCGGGGCGGTGCTCCCGTCGGCGACCTGGCCGGGTGGGCGCCGGAAGAGGCCGAGGTTGGCGTAGTTCCCGCCGAGCACATCGCCTGACCCACCGCCGAGCCAACCGTCGATCACCGACCCGTAGTACGAGCGCACGTCGACGGTGGGTGTCATCCGGTCCCAGGCTCCGGGCGGCAACTCCGGGCGGGCGCCGTAGAACCCGCCCTGGACGTTGGCCCCGAACACGAACTGCGGGGCAGCCGAGCCGTGATCGGTGCCCATCCCCGCGTTGGCCCATGACGTACGGCCGAACTCGGAGAACGTCATGACCGTCACCCGGCTGGCCCACCCCGGATGGAGCACCGAGTAGAACCGGGCGATCGCCGCGTTCAGTTCGTTCATCCGGGCGTTGTGCATGGCCGGTTGCAGGGCGTGGCTGTCGAAGTCGGCCCAGCCAGCGGTGAGCACCCGGAAGCCGAGGTTGGCGTTGATCAGCCGGGCGACCACGTCCATCCGGGTGATGATCTCGGGTTGCAGCGGCGCCCCGGGCGCGGGGGCCGTCGGGTACAGCGGGGCGGTCGCGGCGACTACGTCGAAGGCGTCGACGAACGCCTGCGCGGTGGCCGCGTGCCACGGCCCGCTCGATCCGTTGAACATCTTGCGCACGGCCTGGTAGCCGCGCTCGCTGCGTGTGTCGGTCGCGCTGCCCCACGCGGCCGCCTGGTCGGACACGCCGGTCGCGCGGCTGGCCTGGCCGATCACGTGCAGCGGTACCGCGCTGCCCACCGACGCGCCGGCGTACAGGTCGGCCCGCCCCCCGGTGTACCCGTCGAGCCACCGGCCGAGCCAACCGCTGTCGGGCAGCCCGGTGGGGCGGGCGGCCATCCACTTGGCCATCGAGCTGAAGTGCGACAGGTCGGGCGGGTCGGGGTAGCCGACACCTTCGACGATCGCCAACTGACCGGCGTCCCACAGGCGCTTGAACTCTGTGAGCCGAGAGTTCGCACCGCTGTTTCCGGCGAGGCCCGGTTGGTCGACGATGTGCGAGTTGGCACCGAGCGCCAGCGTGTTCTGCGGTTGGATCGCCAGCGCACCGTGCTGTTCGAGATAGACGCCGTGGTGCGACCCGCCGGTGGGCACGATGGTGTTGAGGCCGTCGTTGCCGCCGTACAGGCCGAGTACGACAAGGATGCCGTCGTTCGGGCCGACCGGGCCGAGCGCCCACGCCGCCGGGTCGTGGCCCGGCACGAACCAGTCGAGCAACGTGGCGCCCGGGCCTGCCGCGACCAGCCCGGCCCCCGCGCCCATGCCGACCAGTTGCAGGAACCGGCGCCGGTCGAGCGCGTGGGCGTCGCGGTCGTCACCGGCGTCGTGGGCCTGCGACAGGTGGGCCAGGGCGTCGGCCGTGGAGATGTCGGTGGGCAGCATCAGGCCACGGTCATTTCGGGGCTGACGTAGATCAGTTCCACCAGGTCGTGGAACTCGTCGAGCTTGGCGTTGACGGCGAACTCGTCGAGTGCCGCCAGCGTGGTCGACCCGAGCGTGATGCCCATCAGCTCGGTGAGCTGGCGCACCAGGCCGCGCCGGGCCGCCGAGTCGTTGCCGGAGGCCCACACCTCGGCGCGGGTCAACCAGCCGCGACGCAGGCGCATACCGGCTCCGTCCCAGTAGTCGGCCAGCACGTAGTAGGCGACGTGGCGGGCAGCCGCCGCGCGCTGGGCGAACGCGCTGGCGTTGACGTAGTAGCCGTTGTAGCCCCATCCGGCGACGTTGGGCGGAAACAGCAGCCGCTGCCCCATCCCCTCGCCGAGCCAGAACGGGAACGCCGGGTCGGCGGGCACCGAGGTGGTGGCGAGCAAAGCGACGAGGTAGTCGACCGGCGACCGCACCAACCCGCGGCGGACGCCGGACGTGTAGAACTCGTCGCGCAGCAACAGCGCTCGAACCCACGGGGTGAGGTCGAAGTTCGAGCCGAGCGCGACGCCGCGCAGGTGGGTACGGACGGCCGACGGGATGGTGGTACCGGCGAAGAACGCCCACAGCTTGGTGGAGATGAAATCGGCCGCGATCTCGCGCGTCGGCTGGCCGGCACGCGAGCCAGCGGTGGCGACCCCGTTGCTGAGGATCGTGCGGATCGCGTCGGCGCCGTGCCGCTTGGGGTCGGCGTGCTGGCAGGTCATCTGGCCCAGGAACGGCATCGGTGTCGGGTCGTGGCGATCGGGGCGCCACCAGTACGTTCCGGTGTTGTCGGCATGGTTGGTCACGCTGTGCCCGGTCCACGCCGCGGTGCTGGCCTCGACGTCGGCCTCGGTGTAGTTGCCGACGCCGAGCAGGAACAGCTCCATCAGCTCGCGGCCGAAGTTCTGGTTGGGCGCCTCGGCGAAGTTCTCGTTGTTGTCGAGGTAGCGCAACATGGCGACGGTGGTCGACATCTCGATCGCCAGCTCGCGCAGGTTGCCGAGGCCCTTGGCCCGGTACAGGTCGAGCTGCTGCTTGATCACCTGCGTGTTGCCGGCCTTGGCGTCGTCCGACACGAAGTGGCCGTGCCAGAACAGGGCCATCTTCTCCTGGATACGACGCTGGGAGGTGAGCATCTGGTCGATCCACGACCGGGTGACCTCGGCGATGCGCGTCGGGTGATCGGGTGCCGTCATCCGCAGCGGCGGTGGGCCGCCGTTGCGGGCGACATCGAGCACGTCGGCGACCGCGGCCGCCCGCGTGGGCATGGCCGCAAGTTCGGCAACCCGGGCCGGGGCGGCGAAGAACTCGGTGCGGCGCAACAGATGGGTGACCTCATCCGGCGACGGCATGTGTCAATTCAACCCGATCTGAAGTACGCGAGCACGTCGGCCAGCACATCGCATTCGGCGCGCTTGTTCCCGAACGTCACCGCGCCACCCGTACCGAGCCGGCAGATCACCAGGTTGGCGAGCGTTTGGCCCGGCAACAGGTTCAGGTTCGACGTGCCCGGCATGCCCTCCCCGGCCGGCCACACGGTGACGAACGAGGGCGCCGCAACGTTCGTCGCGGCCACGTTGAGCACCACCGCGACGGCATCGTCGGGCACCCCCGCCTGCCCGGCCACCGGCACGGTGATCGAGTTGGCGGGGCCCACCCGGGCCGCGGGCGCACCGGTGCCGTCGCGCGTGTCGAGCAGGCGTCGGGGCGCGACGGCCCGCAGCAACCCGCCATCCGCGTCGGCCGCTGCGCCACCGAAGTAGCCGAACACGTCGCCGACCGCATGCTTGGCGTGGCCGGCTCCGTCGAGCGCCACCCGCCCGTCGCGTCCAAGCCGTACCACGGCGAGGTTGGGCACCGTGTCGCCGGGGCCGAAGTTGACGTTCGACGTTGGTGCGGTCGCCTGCCCGGCCGGGGTGAGGCGCAGGTAGCCGGGGGCGTCGGGTTCGGTGACGGTGAGGTTGAGCACCACCGCGGTGGCGTCGGACGGCACGCCGGCGTGCCCGGCGACATCGATCTCGACCGGGGCGAGATGCCCCACCGTGCCGGCCCGCACGCCCTGGCCCGAGCGCGTGTCGAACAGCCGCTGTGGCGCGAGCGCGACGAACCGGTCGGTGCCGGCACCCGCATCGCTGGAGAAGTAGCCGAACACGTCGACGAGGCAGTGCGTGCTGCCGTGCGAGTTGAAGACCTCGATCGAGCCGTCGCCACCGACGCCGATCACGACCAGGTTGGGCACCGCGCGGCCCGGCCCGCCGTTGATGTTCGACGTGCCCGGGCGGGCGGTGCCACCGGGGTACACGGTGAAGTAGTGGGCCTGCTGGGCGTCGACGGCGGTGACGTTGGCCACCACCGCGGTGACACCAGTCGCCGGCACATCGTGTTGCCCGGCGACCGGCACGCGCAGCACACCACCGGGGCCGAGCGGTGCGCCGGTGGTACGTGTGTCGACGAGCCGGGCAGGTGTCAGCGGTACGAACTCGCCTGGTGCGCTGCCGGCGTACGGCGGCCGGGGCGTGGTGGGCAACGTCGAGCCACCGGCACCCGGGCCGGCCGCGAACAGCCGCAGGTTCTCCCAGGTGCCGCCGAGCACCTGCGAGGAACCGCCCCCCAGCCACCCGTCGAGCACCGACGCGTAGTACGAGCGCAAGTCGACCGAGTACGCCATCCGCTCCCACCGCTGGAGGCGGGCGAACGCCGGCCGCGTGCCGTACATGCCGCCCTTCACGTTGGCGCCGAACACGAACTGCGGGGCAGCCGACCCGTGGTCGGTGCCCTGGCCGTCGTTGGCCCACGTCGTGCGGCCGAACTCGGAGAACGTCATCAGCGTCACGCGGGTGGCCCACTTCGGGTCGAGCGTGGCGAAGAACTGGCTGATGCCGGCATTCAGCTCGCGCATTCGCGCGGTGTGCATCTCGGGTTGGCCGGCGTGGCTGTCGAAGTCGCCCCAGCCGACGGTGAGCACGCGCAACCCGAGGTTGGCGTTGACCAGGCGGGCCGCGATCTGGAGCTTGCGCTCCATCTCCGAGTCGGGCAGCTCGTTCTGAGTGGCCGGGTAGAACGGGGCCAGCCGGGCGTTGACGTCGATCGTGTCGACCACCGCCTGGCCGACCGCCCCGAACCACGGCCCCTGACTGCCGTTGCGCATCGCCCGCAGCGTGTCGTAGGCGCGGACGTCGCGCGGCGACGTCTCGCGGCCCCAGCCCGGCAGGCGGTCGGGTACGCCCGTGCCGCGTGCTGCCGTTCCGATCAGGTGAAGCGGCACACCACTGCCGATCTCGGCCGCCGCGAACAGGTCGCTACTGCCGTTCAGGTAGCCGTCGAGCCAACGCCCGAGCCAACCGGTGGACGGCACGCCGTGGGGCTGGCCGGCCATCCAGTACGCCATCGAGTTGAAGTGCGACTGGTCGTCGTTCGGGTAGCCCACGCCGTGCACCACGGCCAGCTGGCCGCGGTCCCAGAACGCCTTCAGCGCGGTCAGTTCGGGGTGCAGGCCGTTGCCGGCATCGAGTGAGAGCGTGTCGCCCTCGGCGATCGCCAGGTTGCCGTGCTGGTCGTAGTAGGCGGGGTCGTCGACCGGCACCACCGTGTTGAGGCCGTCGTTGCCGCCGTACATGCCGATCACCACGAGCACTCCGTCGTTGGCGCCGATCGGCCCGGCCGCCCAGGCCGACGGGTCGTGCCCCATCAGCACGTCGAGCAACGTGCTGCCAGGGCCTGCCGCGACCAGCCCGGCCCCGGCACCCATGCCCACGAGTTGCAGGAACCGGCGCCGGTCGAGCGCGTGCAGGTCACGGTCGGGATGAGCCGTGAGATGCCGCAGCGCATCACCGGTCGAGATGTCGTGTTCGAGCGTCATCCCGCACCCACCGATCGCTGAGACCGGTCGCGCCGGCCTTCGGGAGTGACGACCGCTGCCGCGTCCAGCCACCGTTGGTGAAACCCAGCCTGCGTGGCGCTTGAACGCAAAGCGTTGCGGCTCATGCGACGTGCATCTCCGGGCACATGAAGATCAGGCCGACCAAGTCGTTGAGCTCCCACCATTCCGACGCCGAGGCGAACGCGTGGAGCGCCGCCCGAGTCGAGTCACCGATGTCGATCTGCATCAACTGCACCATCTTGTCGGCGAGCGCGCGCCGCCTCGCTGCGTTCTCGGCGCGCCCGGCGGGTTGGTTGGTCCACGGGGACGTCGCTTCGACCTCGGCCTTCGAGATCGTGCCACCGGCGAGGCGGATGACGCCGCCCTCGTCCCAGTAGGTGCGCTGGGTGCGCCACATCATCTGGCGGGCGGCCTGCACGCGGGCGTCGAACGCGCTCGCCGAGATGTAGTAGCCGTTGTGCTTCCAGCCGCTGACGTTGGGCGGGTACAGCAGCGCTTGCCCCATCCCCTGCATCAGCCAAGCCGGCGTGGCCTGGGCCGACGCCAGCCCGGTCGCCGCCAGCAGGGCGACCATGTAGTCGACGGGGCTGCGCACCAGGCCGCGCTTGACGCCGGTGCTGTAGAACTCCGGTCGCAGCAGCAGCGCCCGCACCCACGGGCGGATCGCGAAGTCGTTGGCGACGGCGGTGTCGCGGAGGTCGTCCAGCACGTCGTCGGGAATCGGCGTGCCGGCGAAGAACGTCCACAGCTTGCGCGAGATGAACTCTGCGGCGACGTCCCGGGTCGGCCGTTTACGGTTGGCGACGTTGGTTGCCCCGACTGGCACGATGCCGTTGCCGAGGATCGTGCGGATCGCTTCTGGCCCGTGGTCGGGCCCGGCCGCGTAGGACGAGTCGTTGTTGATCGTTCGTCCGAGGAACTGCTTCGGACGGTAGTCGTGCCAGTTGTCGCTCCGTTCCCGCCAGTTCGGCCGGGACGGATCGCCGCCGCGCCAGACGTATTCGTCGGTGTCCCACTGGTCGCCGTGGCCGGTCCACGCGGCGGTGTTGGCCTCGACGTCGCGCTCGGTGTAGTTGCCAACGCCGAGCAGGAACAGTTCCATCAACTCGCGACCGAAGTTCTGGTTCGGTGAGGTGCGCTTGTTCTGGTTGTTGTCGAGGTAGCGCAGCATCGCCACCTGGGTCGACATCGCGATCGCCAGGTCGCGCAGGTTGCCCAGGCCGTCGCGGCGGTACAGGTCGATCTGCTCGCGCATCAGGTGGGCGTCTTCCACCTTGTCGAGCGACGACACGAAGTGACCGTGCCAGAACAGCGCCAGCTTCTCCTGAAGCGGCCGCTCGGCGTAGGCCATCCGGTCGAGCCAGTAGTGCACCAGTTCCTGGCCACGCTGCCAGTTCGCCGACTGCGTGAACGTCACCGAACCAGGGTTCGCCGGCACCGCCATGACGTCGTCGACCGCCTCGTCGCGCGTCATCTGAAGGAGCGCGTCAACGCGCGCGGGGCGGGCGACGAACTCGGTTCGTCGCAGCAGGTGCGCCGCGTCGGCTCGGGTGACCATCCGGCAGCGATGATCGACCGTCCGGCCGTGCCGCTTGACCCACTCGACCGAAACTTGACCAGAAAAATGCACAAGCCGCCCGGTTGCCCGGGCGGCCTGACAGAACGAAGCGGCGCGGTTACTTCTTGCCGCGGGCGCCGTAGCGCTTGTTGAAGCGCTCGACGCGGCCACCGCTGTCGACCAGCTTCTGCTTGCCGGTGTAGAACGGGTGGCACTCGTTGCAGAGTTCGAGCGAAAGGTCACCCGGCTTGGTGGAGCGCGTGGTGAACGTGTTCCCGCACGAGCACTTGACGGTGATCTCGGTGTAGCCGGGATGGATGTCGGTCTTCATAGCGGCGGTCCAGTGTAATGGTCTCGGGGGTGGTTTCGACAGGCTCAACCACCAGGGGGCTACATGCCGGGTTGCTTGGCGATCTCGCTGAGGAACTCTTCGTTGGTGCGGAACGTCTTCAGGCGGTCGACCAGCAGTTCCAGGCCGGGGGCTGCGTTGCCGTCGGCAGCCAGGCCGCTGAGCACGCGGCGCAGCTTCCACACCATCTGGAGCTGCTTGCGGTCGAACAGCAACTCCTCGTGACGGGTCGAGCTGGCGTCGACGTCGATCGCCGGGTAGATCCGCCGCTCGGCGAGCCGCCGGTCGAGCCGCAACTCCATGTTGCCGGTGCCCTTGAACTCCTCGAACACGGCCTCGTCCATGCGGCTGTTCGTCTCGACCAGGGCGGTCGCCAAGATGGTCAGCGAGCCGCCCTCCTCGACGTTGCGGGCCGCACCGAAGAAGCGCTTCGGCGGGTACAGCGCGCCGGCGTCGATGCCACCCGACAAGATGCGCCCGCTGGCCGGGGCGGCCAGGTTGTAGGCCCGGCTGAGGCGGGTGATGCCGTCGAGCACCACCACCACGTCCTTGCCGTACTCGACCAGACGCTTGGCCTTCTCGATCGCCATCTCGGCGATCTGGGTGTGCTGGTCGCTCGGCTTGTCGAACGTGGAGGCGATCACCTCGCCCTTCACCGTGCGCTTGAAGTCGGTGACCTCTTCGGGCCGCTCGTCGATCAGCAACACGATCACAACCGTCTCGGGGTTGTTCTTCTCGATCGAGGCGACGATCGTCTTCATCACCGTGGTCTTGCCGGCCTTCGGCGGCGACACGATGATGCCGCGCTGACCCTTGCCGATCGGGCACACCAGGTCGATGATCCGGGCGGTCATGTTGGTGGGGTCGGAGCCGTCTTCGAGGCGCAGCCGCTCGTCGGGGAACAGCGCCGTGAGGTCTTCGAACCGCCGGCGGCGGCGAGCCTCTTCGGGCGGGCGCCCGTTCACCGTCAGCACCTCGAGCAGCGGCGGGTTCTTCTCGTTGCGGCCGGCCGGGCGCGACATGCCGACCACATGGTCGCCCTTGCGCAGCCCGTACTGGCGGGTGAGCTTCACCGGTATGTAGGCGTCGGTCTTGCTGGCGAGATAGTTGTTGACCCGCAGGAAGCCGTAGCCCTCGTCGCGCAGGTCGAGGTACCCGTCGACCTGCACCGGCTCGTTGCTCACCGGCACGTCGACGTCGCCGGCGTCGTCGAGCAACGCCGCGTCTTCGCCCTGCGGGCCGTCGGCGCCGCGCCCGCCCTTGCGCCGGCGGCGGCGCTTGCGGCTGCCGCCCTCGCCCTGCTGGTCGTTGCGCTGGTTGTCGCTACGTTGCTGGTCGTTGCGCTGCTGGTTCTGGTTGCCCTGCTGGTTCTGGTTGCCCTGCTGGCCGCCACCCTGCTGGCCGCTCGGGCGCCGCTCGGGGCGCTCGCCGCGGTCGGTTCGGCCCTCGGTACGGGGCGTCTCGGCGGTGGCCGCGGGTGTGTCGGCGGCCGGTGCGGCGGCGGGCGTGTCGGCCGCGTCGGCGTCGGCGTCGTCGCCGAGTTCGAGTTCCCATTCGGCTTTGGGTTCTTCGATCGCGTCGGCAGCCGGGGCTGGCGCGACGGGTTCGGACGATGCCGGCACCGGCGTCTCGGCCGCGGGGGCCTGCGGCTCGGGTTCCGGGGCCGCGGGGGCCTCGACGGCGGGGGCCTTGGCCGCAGGTGCGGGCGCTTCGGACGCGCCCGCGGCGGTGCCGTTGGTCTGCCCGTTGCCGGCGCCCGTCTTGTCGAGAATCTGCGCGATCAGCGCTGCTTTGGTCGCCCGCGAGCCGGGCTTGACACCGAGCGCTTCGGCGATCGCGACGAGTTGCGCCTTGTCCTTCGACTCGAGGACCGACTGTTCCAGTGCATTGGCGGCCACGTTTGACCTACTCCCTTTGAGGGTTCCCTACCGGGATGGGGGTGATGTCGCGCCCGTCGGCCCCACAAGGTTGAACATGAGGACGACGCAGCTACGCAAGAACTGCGCCGGGGACCGGTCGAACGAACACGGGTTGAGTCGTGCCACCGACCCGGAAACCCCAGGCAGACGTCACTGTACCTGTTCGAGTTACGCCCGTGCAACCTTGCCGCGTCAGGCGACCACTCGGGTGATCGAGCGGACGAAGGCCTGGATCGTGGCCAACTCGTTCGGCAATTGGTGGGTGCGCTCGGGCAGATCGAACAAGCCGGCGAGGTGGTCGGGCAGCGCCGGGCGCACACCGATGGCGCGCTCGACCGCGTCGGGGAACTTCGCCGGGTGCGCCGTCGCCAGGGTCACCACTGGGCGCTCGACCAGTTCCGCCGCGAGCGCGTGCACGGTGGCCGTGCCGGTGGCCGTGTGCGGGTCGATCAGCATTCCGGTGGCCGCGTGCACCCGAGCGATCTCGGCGAGCGTCGCCGCGTCGTCGACCCGGTGGGCACGGAATGACCCGGCGATCCATTGGTCGAACTGGTCGGGCTCGACGGCCAGCCGGCCACTGACGCCGAACTGGTGCAGCTGCTCGGCCGTCAGCCCACCGTCGCGGCCGTTGATCTCGAACAGCAGGCGCTCGAAGTTCGACGAGACCTGGATGTCCATGCTGGGGCTCAGCGTGGGAACCACGCCCTGCATCGTCATGTCGTTGGCGTTGACGAAGCGCGGGAGGATGTCGTTGGCGTTCGAGGCGATCACGAAGTCGGCGACCGGGGCCCCCATCCGGCGCGCGATCCAGCCCGACAGCACGTTGCCGAAATTGCCGGTGGGGACGCAGAACGTGACGCCGTCGCCGCGATCGAGAGCCCGCGCGGCCGTGACGTAGTAGACGACCTGGGCCATCACCCGGGCCCAGTTGATCGAGTTGACCGCCGACAGGCGCAGTTCGTCGCGGAACGCGGCGTCGGCGAACATCGCCTTCACCAGCGCCTGGCAATCGTCGAACGTGCCCTCGACGGCCACCGTGTGGACGTTCGGGCTGTCGACCGTGGTCATCTGGCGGCGCTGCACGTCGCTGACCCGCCCGGCCGGGTAGAGGATGACGATGTCGACGTTGTCGCAGGCCTTGACCCCGTCGATCGCCGCCGACCCGGTGTCGCCGCTGGTGGCGCCGACGATGGTGACCCGCTCGCCGCGCTGGCCGAGCACGTGGTCGAACAGCCGGCCGACCACCTGCAAGGCGACGTCCTTGAACGCCAGGGTGGGGCCGTGGAACAGTTCGAGCAAGTGCTGCTCGTGATCGAGTTCCACCAGCGGCACCACGTCGGGGTGCCGGAAGGTCGCGTACGCGTCGGTGCAGATCTGCCGAAGCACCCCGTCGCCGAGTTCGTCGCCGACGTAGGGGCCCATCACGGCCGCGGCGATGTCGGCGTACGAGGTCAGCCCGGTCAGGTCGGGCAACGCAGGCCAGGTGGCCGGCACGTACAGGCCACCGTCGTTGGCCAGCCCTGCCAGCAACACGTCGGCGAAGCCGAGTTCGGGTGCGGTGCCGCGGGTGGAGACGTACCTCATCGTGCCGACCTCACTGGCCGATCACGCGGATCAGCGAGCCGAGGCGATGCACGGTGGGCAGCTCGCGCAGGTCGCGCACGGTGGCCTGCACGTCGGCTTCGCGGGCGGTGTGAGTGATGAACACCAGCCGGGCGTCGGGGGCGTTGCCCTCCTGCTCGGCGGCGCGGATGCTCACCCCGTGCTCGGCGAACACACCCGTGACCTGGTGCAGCACGCCCGGTTGGTCGGCCACCTCGAGACCGATCAGGTACTCGGCCGACGTCTCGTCGATGCCCTTGATGCGGGCCTTGGCGAACGTGCCGAGCGCGCCGTGGGTTTTCTTCGACAGGTTCACCGCGGCGTCGATCAGGTCGCCGAGCACGGCCGAGGCGGTGGGGCCCCCACCCGCCCCGCGCCCGTAGAACATCAGCGACCCGACCGACTCGCCCTCGACGAACACGGCGTTGTACGACTCGCGCACGCTGGCCAGCGGGTGCTGCACCGGCACCATCGCCGGGTGCACGCGCACCGCGATCTCTCCCGACTCGCGGTCGCACTCGACGATGCCGAGCAGCTTGACGACGTAGCCCAGCCGGTGCGCCACGGCGATGTCGGCGGCGGTGATGTCGGCGATGCCCTCGTGGTACACGTCGCCGGCGACGACGTTGGCGCCGAACGCAATCGAGGCGATGATCGCCGCCTTCGCCCCGGCATCGAAGCCCTCCACGTCGGCGGTGGGGTCGCGTTCGGCGAACCCGAGCTCTTGCGCCTCGGCCAGCGCCGCGCCGTAGTCGGCGCCCTCTTCGGCCATCTTCGTCAAGATGTAGTTGGTGGTGCCGTTGAGGATGCCCATCACCCGCGTGATCGGCTCGCCGCGGAGGCTCTCGCGGAGCGGCCGGATCAATGGGATGCCGCCGGCCACGGCGGCCTCGAACAGCAGGTCGACCCCGCACCGGTCGGCGGTGGCGAACAGCTCGGCGCCGAAGTTGGCGAGCAGCTCCTTGTTGCCGGTGACCACCGGTTTGCCGGCGTGCAGGGCGGCGATGATCAGCTCGCGGGCCGGCTCGACGCCTCCGATCACCTCGACGACCACGTCCACGTTCGGGTCGGTGACCACGTCGTGGGCATCACGGGTGAGCACACCCTCGGCCAATGCCAGCCCGCGATCGCGCGCCACGTTGCGAACCGCGACCCGGGTGACCTGGAGGTGCAGACCGGTGCGCGCCTCGATCGCCGCCGCCTGCTGCTCGACGAGCGCCACCAGCGGCGCCCCGACGTGGCCGCAGCCGAGCAGACCGATCCGGATGGTGCGCGCAGGGCCTGTTTCCACGCGGGCAGGCTACCGACCGTTGCAAACAGGGTCAGACCCCGTTTGTCACGTCAGTAGTCGTAGTCGATGCCGTCGTCCTTCGACGGCGCGGCGGCTGGGTAGATCACCTCGTAGTAGTCGTCGACCGCGTCGATGATGTCGTCGAAGCGAGCACGTTCGAGGATCGCTCCCTCGCGGCGCATCTTGCGCTCGTCGACGTCGAGCATCCGCCAGATCCGGGCGTAGCTGGTGCGCCGCTCGGGGTCCCAGGCACCGGTACCGACGCTGACCTGGGCCTCGCGCTTGTCGGCCTTGGTGGTGAGCGGCACGCCGACCAGGTTGCCGTTGCGGCGGCCGATGATCGCGACCGGACGGTCCTTGCCCTGGGCGGGGTCCTCCTCGAACGGCACCCATGTCCACACCACCTCGCCCGGGTCGGGGTCGCCGTCGATCTCGGGTGAGTACTCGATCGTCACCGCGGCCTTGCTGCTGCGCCGGCCGGTCGACCGGGTGGGCGAACCGGTGGTGGGCGTGGGCCGGGGCCGCGCAGGCGACGTGGTGCCCGGGCCGCGGGCCTTGTCGAGCATGTCCTTGACCCGGCTGCGCAGCGAGCCGTCCGGTGGCGTGGTCGTTCCCGTCGCCGGGCCGGCGGTCTGGTCGGGGCCGAGCCGCCGGCCGCCACGGCCGCGCTTGGTGAGCTTGTCGAAGTAGCTACCGACGTCGGGCATGCCGCGCAGACTACGCCCGCTCGGCCGACGCCCCGTCAACCCACATCGGTAGCGAGCAGGTCGGCGTAGGTCTCGCGGCGCACCACCAGCCGCGCCTCGCCATCGGCTACGAACACCACCGGCGGGCGCAGCACGGCGTTGTAGTTCGAGCCCATCGATCGGCCGTAGGCGCCGGTGACCGGCATCGCCACGAGGTCGCCGACGTGCGCGTCACCCGGCAGCCAGGCCTCGAACATCAGCACGTCACCCGACTCGCAATGCTTGCCCACCAGCCGGCCGGTCATCGTCCGTTCGGCGAACGGCGCCCGCGGCAGGAACGCCTCGTAGCCCGAGCCGTACAGCACCGGACGCGGGTTGTCGCTCATGCCCCCGTCGACCGCCAGATACGTGCGTACCCCGGGGATGTGCTTCACCGTGCCGAGTGTGTACACGGTGACCGCCGCGGCGGCGGCGATCGAGCGGCCCGGTTCCACCGCCACCCGGGCGGTGACGCCGAGCGAGTCGCAGGCGTCGCGCAACACGTGGCCCCATTGCGTGATCGTGGGTGCCTCCTCCCCCGTCACGTACGCCACACCCAGCCCGCCGCCGAGCACCAGCTCGGGCAGGCCAAGCGGGTTGGCGAAGGCGGCCATCACCTCGGCCGCGCGGGCGAACGAAGCCGCGTCGAACACGTTCGATCCGATGTGGCTGTGCACCCCCACCAGGTGCACGCTGGCGCTGGTGCGGGCCTGCTCGACCGCGTCGGCCGCGTCGCCGTTGGCGAGGTTGAACCCGAACTTCGAGTCGTCCTGCCCGGTGGAGATGAACTCGTGGGTGTGCGCGTGCACGCCGGGCGTCACCCGCAGCAGCACGTCGGGCACCGAACCGTCGGGCCGGCGCACGCCCTCGCCGTGCAGCGCTTCGATCCGCGCCAGCTCGTCGAAGCTGTCGACCACGATCTGGCCGATGCCGTGCACGATCGCCTCGCGCAGCTCGGCCAGCGACTTGTTGTTCCCGTGCAGCACGCACTCGCTGGCGGGCACACCTGCGGCCAGGGCGATCGCCAGCTCGCCGCCGGTGGCGACATCGAGACGCATACCTTCCTCGTAGGCCAGCGACGCCATCGCCCGGCACAGGAACGCCTTCGTGGCGTACACCGCGTTCCCGGCGCCGAACGCCCGCACCGCTTCGGCACAGCGCGCCCGCAGGTGGGCTTCGTCGTACACGAACAACGGCGTGCCGTACTCGGCGGCGAGATCCTTCAGCGAACACCCCCCGATCGTGAGGTACCCGTCCACCCCCACCGCGGCAGTGTCGGGCAGGAGCGAAGCGGCAAGGGGGGTCACTGCGGCGAGGCTACCGAGCCGGCAATGTCGTTCGGTGAGGTGGTTTCGACAGGCTCAACCGCCCGGACGCAGGCGCTGACCAGGTGGTTGAGACTGTCGAAAGCAACCCCGACGCAGGCGCTGACCAGGTGGTTGAGACTGTCGAAACCAACCCCGACGCAAGCGCTGACCAGGTGGTTGAGCCCCGTCGAAACCAACCCCGACGCAAGCGCTGACCAGGTGGTTGAGCCCCGTCGAAACCAACCCCGACGCAAGCGCTGACCAGGTGGTTGAGCCCCGTCGAAACCACCGGGAGCAGGCAGCCGATCGAGCGGTGTCAGAGCTATCCGGCGGCGTCGAGGTAGCCGTCGCAGGCGGTGGATGCGAGGGCCTCGACGAGCATCGCCGCGCCACCCAGCAGCACGCCCGTGGCGGCCTCGTCGAACGCCTCCTCGCCGGCGCCGACGATCGTTTCGAGCTCGGCGAGATAGCCGTCGATGACGCCCGGTTCAAGACTGGTCAACAGGTCCGCGTCGGTGACCGCGGCGCTGGTCAGGGCGAGCATCTGCTCGGCGTCGGCGAACGTCACGAACGGCGCGTCCGCGATCTGCGGGACTTGGGCGGTGTCGACGAGGTCGGCCGCGAGCGCCAGGCCGACGTCGACCTGGGCGTCGAGACGACCGAAGTCGACGATGCTGAGATCGTCGCCCGTCGTGTGGTAGCAGCCGTTGGTGACGTCGGTGAAGAACACCGACGGGACGCCGGCGGCGACGAAGTTGGCGTGGTCGCTGCGGCCCTGGCCGAACACCAGGCTGAACACCACGTACTGCAACGACGAGGCGTCGGTGGCCCGGCGGGTGGCGTCGGCGAGGGCGGTGCCGCCGGTTTCGGCACCGATCACGAACGACGTGCGGGTGAGCGACGGCAACAGGTTCGAGCCCTGGATGTCCCAGTTCAGGTAGGCGACGATCGCTTCCGGTGGCACCACCTCGGCGGCGAGGAAGTCGGCCGAGCCGCGCAGGCCGTCCTCCTCGCGGTCCCACAGGGCGACGACCACCGACCGTCGCGGGGCACCGTGCTCGGCCAGCTGACGAGCGACGGTCAGCGCGGCGGCGACTCCGGTGGCGTTGTCGGTCGCCCCGTTGCAGATCGAGTCGGCCGGGTCGAGCACTCGGCAGTGGTCGCCGAGCCCGTCGTAGTGAGCGCCGAGCACGACGTACTCGTTGGGCAGTTCCGCGCCGCGGACGATGCCGACCACGTTGGCCGAGGGGCCGGGCTGCACGAACCCGTCGAGCCCGGCCTGGCCGGGGAACGCCGGCTCGGCGAACGTCGCCAGTTGCTCGGCCAGGTACAGCTGGGCCGCACGCGACCCGGGCGTGCCGTCGTCGCGCCCTTCCATCTCGTCGCTCGCCAACACGGCCACGATCGTGCCCGCGTCGTCTGCCGCCGGCTCGGGCACCGTGTCGGGCACCGTCGTGACGACGGCCGTGGTAGGTGTGGCGGTGGTCGTCGGGATCGTGGTCGGCGTGGCCGTGGTGACGGGGGCCGAGGGCGTGGTCGGAGCGGCGCTGGTGGTGGGCGACGCTTCGCCGTCGCCCGAGCAGGCTCCAGCCATGACCAGGGCCGTCACCACGAGAGCACTCACGTTCCGCATGGCCGCCACCCTACGGGCCGCGCACCAATGGCCTCGATACACCGGGCAGAGCCCGGCACTCGACCACCGGTGGTCGAGTGGCGCACCCGCGGCGCAGCCGCCCCTCCGTTGTATCGAGACCCGGTACGCGACCGGTTACATGGCTTCGGGGGCGTCGATGCCGAGCAGGCTCAGGCCGTGCTGGAGCGTGCGGGCCGTGAGGTCGCACAATGCCAGCCGCGACGAGCGCAGTGGTTCGTCGGCCTTCATCACCGGGCAGTGCTCGTAGAACGCGGTGAAGTCCTGGGCGAGGTCGAACAGGTAGGTGCACAGCCGGTGTGGGGCCAACGCGGCCACGGTCTCGGCCACGGCGGTGGGGTACGCCAGCAAGCGCCGCGCCAGGGCGTTCTCCTGCGGTTCGTCGAGGCTGATCGCGGCGCTGCCGCGCACCGCCGTCCGGTCGACGCCGGCCCGCCGGAAGATCGAGCAGATCCGGGCGTGCGCGTACTGGAGGTAGGGCGCGGTGTTGCCCTCGAAGGCGAGCATCCGGTCCCAGTCGAAGATGTAGTCCTTGACGCGGTCGTTCGACAGGTCGGCGTACTTCAACGCACCGATGCCGATCGCCTGGGCCACCGCGGTGGCGGTGTCGCCGTCGAGGTCGGGGTTCTTGGCGGCCACCGACGCGGCCGCCCGGTCGACCGCCTCGTCGAGCAGATCGATCAGCTTGACCGCGTCGCCGGCGCGGCTCTTGAGCATCTTGCGGTCGTCGCCGAGCACGCTGCCGAACGACACGTGCACCGCTTCGGTGGGCGGCACCAGCCAGCCCGCCATCCGGCACACCTCGAACACCATCTGGAGGTGTAGCGCCTGGGGCGCTCCGACCACGTACAGCAAGCGGTCGGCGCCGAGCCGCTCGACCCGGTCGAGCACGCAGGCGACGTCGCTGGTGGCGTACATGTAGGCGCCCGCCGACGAGCGCAGCATCAGCGGCAGCGGCTGACCCTCGCGGTTGGTGAACCCGGGCGGGAACACCACCTGGGCACCCTCCGACTCCTGCACCAGGCCGGCCTGGTCGAGCCGGGCGTAGGCGTCGTCCATCAGCGGTTGGTAGAACGACTCGCCCACCAGGTCGGCGTCGGTGAGCAGCACCCCGAGCCGCCGGTACACCATGTTGAAGTACACGGTGGACATGTCGACCAGTCGCTGCCACAGCCGGTGCGTGTCGGCGTCGCCGCCTTGCAGCAGCACCACCCGCGCCCGCGCCCGTTCCTGGAACTCCGGGTCGCCCTGAAACTTGGTGTTGGCGGCCTTGTAGAAGCCGTCGAGGTCGCCCTGCCCGAGGCCCTCGGCGGCGACGTCCTCGCCGATGTCGAGCAGGTGCTCGATCAGCATGCCGAACGGGCGGCCCCAGTCGCCGATGTGGTTCTCGCGGACGACCCGGTGGCCGAGGAAGTCGTGCAGGCGCACGATCGCGTCGCCGATGATGGTCGAGCGCAGGTGCCCGACGTGCATCTCCTTGGCGATGTTCGGCGCCGAGTAGTCGACGACGACCGTCTGGGGGTCGGTGGCCGCGGGCACACCGAGCCGGGGGTCGGTGGCCACCTCGGCGAGCTGGGCGGCGAGGAACTCGGGCTCGAACGTGAGGTTGACGAACCCCGGGCCGGCGACCTCGGTGGTGGCGATGCCGTCGAGCACGCCCGAGGCGACCACCTGCTCGGCGATCTGGCGCGGGTTCGCGCCGACCAGCTTGGCCAGCGGCAACGCCCCGTTGACCTGGGCGTCGGCCCGGTCGGACGGGCGCACCACCGGGTCGGCCGGCGCGCCGCCGTTGAGCTCGGCGAACACCGGCGCCAGCAGTTCGGTCACAAGCACCAGCGGATCAGCCATGGCTCCCCATTCTGGCGGTCGGCCCCCGCGTCACCACAGAACGTTCAGACCCGACACGTCACCAAACTCGCGGTCCTTGGTGACGAACGTGAGCTTGTCGGTCAGCGCCACCGCCGCCAGCATCCGATCGAACGGGTCGGTGTGTGCCCAAGCGAGCATGCCGGCGCGGACCGCGTGAGTTCCGTTCACCGGCCACAGCAATGCACCGATCTCGGCCAGCGAACTTTGCAGGTCCTGGACGATCGGTTCCACGCCCGGCCACTTTCCCGACTGATGCTTGATGGCCAGTTCCCAGACGGAGGCCGCCGACACCATCACGACGGATTCGGAGTCTTCGATGGCTTCTCGCGCCGCGGCGCTCAGCCGACCGAGCTTGCCGACCGACCACGCGAACGAGTGCGTGTCGAGCAACAGCGCGCCGGGCGTCATGAATACCAGAGTTCCAGTTCATCGCCCTGGAGCGGTTCGAACATCTCGTCGGGAAGATCCAGGTCGAGGAACCCGAGGTTGCGCCGAGGTCGAGCGTTCACCGGAGTGAGCTCGACATACGGTGTGCCGTTCCTACAAATCACGACACGGCGGCCGGGCTGAAGTGCGATGTCGACCAGTTCGGACAATTTGGCTTTGGCCTCCGCGATGTTCACACGGGTGGTGAACAGGTCGGGACCGTCATCGTCGGGGACGTACGCGACGTTAGTCATAGTGACCAAGTCTATCTGACCAACGTCGTCCAGATCCTCACGTGTATGACTGTCCTACCGGTGTGCTACCGTGTTGCCATGACGACGACGCTCATCCGTCGCAAGCGGTCGGTCTCGTTCCGGCCTGATCTGGACGACCGGATCGCCGAGTCCTCCCGACGTTCTGGGCTGACGTACAGCGGCTGGCTGGCCGAGACCGCCGAGTGGCGCCTGCGGGTCGAAGACGGCTTGCGTGCGGTCGCCCAATGGGAAGCCGAAAACGGAACGTTCACTGCCCAAGAACTCGTCGAAGGCCGAGAACTGGCCCGACGCCTGCTGCACCCTTCGAGCTAGACGATGGGTGTTACCTACGACACCGGCGCGCTGATCGCCGGTGAGCGCAACGATCGTTCGATGTGGCTGCTGCACAAGTCTCTGTTGACCGAGGGTGCCATGTTGACGGTCCCGGCGGGGGTGCTCGCCGAGGCATGGCGCGGTGGTGCCCGGCAGGCGAGCCTGGCGCGGATGCTTGCCGGATGCCACATCGAACCCCTCGACGACGACGCGGCACGTAGTACGGGGGTGCTCGCAGGGGCCGCTGATCACGATGACGCCATCGACGTGTCGGTCGTGGAGATCGCCCATCGGCTTGGCGACACCGCGATCGTCACCTCGAATCGAGACCACATCGTCAAGGTCGTCGCAGCGCTACCTGGCTTCTCCCCAACCGTTCACAGCATCTGAACTCATCGACCTGAGCCTCGGCTCGCCCTGTTCCGATCAGCCCATGTTCACGGTGATCCCGTACGGTTCGGACATGGATGCTGGTGCGCGGCTGGTCGACTCGGAGTTTTGGAAGTTGCCGCTCGAGCGGCGGATGGCCGAGTTCATCCCGATGCGTGAGGCCGGGCCGTTCGTCGACGGGTCGTTCGAGAACTTCCTCACCGGCGAGACCGAACCGTTCACGGCGGTGATCCGCCACGCCGAACTGTGCGAGATCAGCCGCCGGGCGCGCGACTTCTGCTCGGGCAAGGGAGCCACCGCGCTGCCCGACCTGCCCACCGAGATGTTCGAATTCTTCGGCGGGTTCATCAACATGGACGACCCGCGCCACGCCCGCCAGCGTGGCATCGTCGCCCGCTCGTTCACGCCCAAGTCGCTCCAGGCGGTGCTCGACTCGGTCGAGACGATCTGCACCGAGGTGATCGACGGGTTCTGCGAGCAGGGTGAGGTCGACCTCGTCGACGTACTCAGCCAGCCGTTCCCGCTGCTCGTGATCTGCGACATGATGGGCATCCCGCGCAGCGAGTTCGACACGGTGCTCGAGGCCACCAACATCATCCTCAGCGGCGGCGACCCCGAGTTCATGGGCGACGGCGAGCCGATCGCCACTCTGCTCGGCGCCGGAATGCGGCTTACCGAGTTGATGCACGGCTTGGCCGCCGAGCGCACGGCCAACCCCACCGACGACCTCACGTCGCAACTGGTCCACAACGAACTCGGCGAAGACCTGCTCACGCCGGAGGAGATCGCGTCGTTCTTCGTGCTCCTGGCGGTGGCCGGCAACGACACGACCCGTACCGCGATCAGCCACGGCGTCAACCTGCTGCACCACAACCCCGACCAGCGCGCGGCGTGGGCTGCCGACCTCGACGGGCTCACCGCTCCGGCGGTGGAGGAGATCGTGCGCGTCGCCACCCCGGTGACGTTCATGCGCCGTACCGCCACGCACGACGTGGAGATCTCAGGGCACCAGTTCCGCGAGGGCGACAAGATCGCGTTGCTGTACGCGGCGGCCAACCGCGACCCGCTGGTGTTCACCGACCCCGAGCGGTTCGACGTGTGCCGCGACCCGAACCCGCACGTCGGCTACGGCGGGCCGGGGCCACACTTCTGCCTGGGCGCGCACCTGGCGCGGCGAGAGATCTCGGTGGCGTTCCGCCAGATCCTCACCCGCCTGCCCGACCTCGAGGTGGTGGGCGAACCGGTACCCCTCGACCCCCAGGGCATGCCCCTCGTCGCCGGCATCAAGCGCCTTCCGGTCAGGTTCACCCCCACCGCCCCGGTCGGCACCCGGTAGGGCGTGGTCTCGATACACCGCCTGGCGGCGGCACTCGACCACCGTCACCACCGACCGTCAAGCAGCACGCCCGCGACACTCGACCACCGGTCGTCGAGTGGCGCACTCGCGGCGTAGCCGCCCCTCCGTTGTATCGAGACGAGGTGCGCGCCGTGGGGACTCGGGCGTCACACCGTCTTGAGGTGGAACGACTTCAGTCTGGTGAAGGGTTCGAAGCCGAACTGGCTCAGCGCTTGGCCGCGGCCGGTGTTCCTGACGCCAGTCCACACCAACGCCGGGTCGACGTAGTCGCAGCGGTTCATGTACGCGGTGCCGGTCGCCACCTGGTCGCCGATCGCGATCGCGGCCTCGACATCGCTGGTCCAGACCGACGCGGTGAGGCCGTAGTCGCTGTCGTTCATCAGGCGCACCGCCTCGGCGTCCGACCCGACCGGCATGATCCCGATCACTGGCCCGAACGACTCGTCGCGCATCACCGCCATCGAGTGGTCGACGTCGACCAGCACGGTCGGCCCCACGTACGGCGTGCCGAGCGAGGCCGCGGCGAAGTCGGCTTCCGACACCAGGGCACGGGCGCCGGCGGCCACCGCCGCGGCGACCTGGGCGCGCACGCTCTCGGCGGCCTGGGCGTGGACCATCGGGCCGAGTGTGGTCGCCGGGTCGCGCGGGTCGCCGAGCACGTAGGCGCGCGTGGCCTCGACGAACCCGTCGACGAACTCGGCGTACACCTCGCGGTGCACGTAGATCCGCTCGATCGCACAGCACGACTGGCCGGAGTTGAAGAACGCCCCGTCGAGGGTCTCGCCGATCGTGTACGCCAGGTCGGCGTCAGGCCGGACGTAGGCCGGGTCCTTGCCTCCCAGTTCCAGCCCGGTGCCGATGAACCGCTCGCCGGCCTGCCGGGCGATCGAGTGGCCGCCGGCGACCGAGCCGGTAAAGGCGACGAAGTCGACCCGCGGGTCGGCGATCATCGTCGCCACGTCGTCGTGCGTGGCGACCACGTGCTGGAACACGCCGTCGGGTAGCCCAGCCGTCGCGAACGCGGCCGCCAACCGCTCGCCGGCGAGCAGCGTCTGCTCGGCGTGCTTGAGGATCACCGTGTTGCCCGCCAGCAGTGCCGGTACGACCGAGTTGACCGCGCAGAGGTAGGGGTAGTTCCACGGGGCCACGACCAGCACCGTGCCCAGCGGTTCGCGGCGGATGAACTTACGGAACCCGGCCGGCGCATCGACGGCGACGTCGGCCAGCGCGGTCGGGGCGACCGAGTTCATGTGGCGGGCGCGCTCTTGGAACCCGCGCCGGATCTCGCCCGCACCGAACGTCACCGGCCGGCCCATCTGCCACGCCAGCTCCACGGCGATGCCGTCGGCTTCAGCCTCCATCGCCTGCACCATCGCCTCGACCACGATCGTGCGCTCGGCGACCGACGTCGCCTGCCAGGCGGCACGGGCCGCGACCGCCAGGGCGAGCACCCGCTCCAGCTCGCCGGCCGTGGCGGTGGGCCGCTCGGCGACGACCGAGCCGTCGATCGGGGAGACGATCCGCTGGACGGGCATCCCCGCAATCTAGAGAAGCTCACCCGATAAAGTCCGAGTTCAGACCATTTCCCACGATGACGAATTCTGTCTGGCACAACTCGTCATCGTTCGCTTGGACGGAGACGTTATGGCAGGCCGGCTGGACGGCAAGGTTGCGTTGATCACCGGGGCCGCGACCGGGTTGGGGCGGGTGTCGGCGGAGTTGTTCGCGAGCCACGGGGCCAAGGTGGTGATCGGCGACCTCACCGACGGCACCGACGCGCTGACCACTATCAAGGAGGCCGGGGGCGAGGCCAGTTTCGTGCCACTCGACGTCGCCGACGACGACAGCGTCGCCGCCGCCGTGGCCCACACGGTCAAGCGCTTCGGCAAGCTCGACGTGCTGTACAACAACGCCGGTATCTCGCCCGGCGACGACGACGGCCCGGTCACCACCAGCGACACCACGTGGCAGTCCGTGCTCGACATCAACGTCACCGGCGTGGCCCGCTGCTGCCGCCACGGCATCCCGGCGATGCTCGAGGCCGGCGGTGGCAGCATCATCAACGTCGCCAGCTTCGTCGCCCACCTCGGCGCGGCCACCCCGCAGGTCGCCTACACCGCGTCGAAGGGGGCGGTGCTGTCGATGACCCGCGAGATCGCGGTCATCTACGCCCGCCAGGGCATCCGTGCCAACGCGCTGTGCCCCGGCCCCGTACTGACCCCGCTGCTCGCCAAGTTCTTGTCCGACGAGGCCAAGCGCCAGCGCCGGTTGGTGCACGTGCCGATGGGCCGGTTTGGCGAGCCGATCGAGATCGCCAACGGGGCGTTGTTCCTCGCCAGCGACGAGTCGTCGTTCATGACCGGCCAGTCACTCTTGATCGACGGTGGCATCACCGCCGCCTACACAACACCCGAGTGACGGCGACCGGCTAGAAACTCGGGATGGCGAAGAACCGGCACGTCAGCCACGACCAGTTGCTCGACGACATCGCCGCGGGCGCGATCGACACGGTGCTGGCCGTGTTCCCCGATCACACCGGGCGGCTGATCGGCAAGCGCACCGACGGCGAGTTCTACGCCGAGGTCGTCGCCCACCACGGCACCGAGAACTGCGACTACCTGCTCGCCTGCGACCTCGACAACACGCCGATCCCCGGCTTCGACTGGGCCAGCTACGAGCAGGGTTACGGCGACATGCGCGGCGTGGTCGACCTGGCCACCGTGCGCTACCTGCCGTGGCTGGAGAAGACCGCGCTGGTGATGGTCGACCTGGTCGACGTCGACTCGGGCGCCCCGGTCGAGGTGTCGGCGCGGCGGATGCTCCAGGTGCAGGTCGACAAGGCGGCGGCCGCTGGGTTCGTGCCCATGATCGGGTCGGAGATCGAGTTCGTCGTGTTCAAGGACTCCTACGACGACGCCCACGCCGCCGGCTACCGCGACCTGACCCCCAACTCGCCGTGGGTCGAGGACTACGCGATTCTCCAGACCACCAAGGAGGAAGATCTGCTCGGGGCGCTCCGCCGGGCACTCGCCGGGGCCGGCATGCCGGTCGAGTTCAGCAAGGGCGAGGCCGGCCGGGGTCAACACGAGATCAACCTCACGTACCAGACCGCGGTCGAGATGGCCGACATCAACGCCGTGTTCAAGGGGGCGGTCAAGGAGGTCGCCCACCAGCACGGCAAGTCGGCGACGTTCATGGCCAAACCGCACTTCGACGACGCCGGCTCGAGCGGCCACATCCACTCCAGCCTGTGGTCGCCCGACGGCGAGTCGCTGATGGCGGGCGACGGACCGCACCACATGAGCGACACGTTCCGCTGGTACCTCGGTGGCTTGCTGGCGACCGCCCGCGAGTTCTCGCTGCTGTTCGCGCCCACGGTCAACAGCTACAAGCGGTTCCAGCTCGGTTCGTGGGCGCCGACCGGCATCGGCTGGGACGTCGACAACCGCACGCTCGGGTTCCGTGTGGTGGGCCACGGCAGCGGGCTGCGGGTGGAGAACCGCATCCCCGGTGCCGACGTGAACTCGCACCACGCGTTCGCGGCCACGCTGGCCGGCGGCTTGTACGGCATCGCCAACCAGGTCGAGCCGGGCGAGCCGTTCACCGGCGACGGCTACCGCGCGGCCGACCTGCCGCGGATTCCCGCGACGATGCCCGAGGCGATCGCCCTGTGGCGCGACTCGCAGCTCGCGGTCGAGTGCTTCGGCGCCGACGTGCACCGGCACGTGCTCGTCCACGCCGAATACGAATGGTCCGCGTTCAATCGGTCCGTCACCGACTGGGAACGCGCCAGGTACTTCGAACGCATCTGACCCTGCCGGTGGTTGAGCCTGTCGAAACCACCCGGAGCCGGGCTACGGTGCCGAGCAGTGACCGGCGCCTCCCCGCTGCTGCGTCCCGTCAAGGACGGCAACACGTTCGAGCAGACGGTGGAACGACTCGCCACCGCGATCCGCATGGGCGTGGTGCCCACCGGCGAACGGTTGCCGCCTGAACGAGATCTGGCCGAGCAGCTCGGTGTCAGCCGGGTCACGCTGCGCCAGGCGATCAAGGCGCTCCAGCAGGTCGACTATGTCGTGTCGACCCGAGGGCGCCACGGCGGCACCGTCGTGGTGTACGACCCGGCCTCGCGCGAGACCGGCGACCCGCGTCGCGTCGCCAGCCGGCTCGGCGCTGACGAAGTGCTCGACGCGCTGTCCTTTCGATCGGTGGTCGAGCCCGGCGCCGCCGCCCTCGCCGCATCACGCCAGCTCGGCGACGACGAGCTCGCCCGGCTGCGCGAAGCGCTGGTCGTCGTCGGTTCGGCCGAAGGCCAGGCACGACGCATCGCCGATTCGCAATTCCACATCCTGGTCGCCGCGTTGAGCGGGTCGGCATCGGTCGCCGCAGCGGTTGCCGACGTGCAGTCACGGCTCGACGAGTTGCTGACGGCGATTCCCGTGTTCGGCGTGAACATCGCCCATTCCGACGCGCAGCACAAGCGGATCGCCCGGGCGATCGCGCGCGGCGAGGTGACCGGTGCGCGCACGGCGATGGCCGAACACGTCGAGGGCACCGCAGCGCTGTTGCGAGGGCTGCTCGCGTGACGCACTCTGGCGCGCGGACCGACCCACAAACCGGACACGTTGCTGTCCTGATCGCGCCGTAGCGTCACGCCCATGACCCGCCGCGGTTGGCTGCTGTTTCTCACAATGGGCGTGATCTGGGGGCTGCCGTACCTGTTCATCAAGGAGGCGGTCGCCTCGTTCTCTCCGGCAGGAGTGGTGGCCGGGCGCACACTCGGCGCGGCCGTGTTGCTGTTGCCGGTCGCCCTGCACCAGCGCGCCTTGCGCCCGGCGCTCGCCCACTGGCCGTGGGTGCTCGCGTTCGCAGCGATCGAGCTGGCCGGCCCGTTCATGCTGCTCAGCCACGCCGAGCAGACCCTGCCGTCGGGCCTCACCGGGCTGCTGGTGTCGACCGTGCCGCTCGTCGCCGCGGTGATCGGCTTCACCCGCGGCGACCGAGGGGCCCTGCGGGCGAGCCGCATCGTCGGCCTGCTGGTGGGCGTTGCCGGCGTAGCGCTCGTGGTAGGCGGTGGTGGCGACGGCACGGTCAGCGCCACCGCGGTCGTCGAGGTGTTGCTCACCGCGGTGTTGTACGCGATCGCCCCGTTCATCGTCGCCACCCGGCTGCGCGACGTTCCCGCGCTCGGGTCGATCACGCTCTCGCTCGGCATGGCCGGCCTGGCGTACCTACCGATCGCGTTCTTGACCCAGGACGGCACGCCGACCGGGCGCAGCATCGCTGCGCTGGTTGCCCTGGCCGTGTTGTGTACCGCGTTCGCGTTCGTCGTGTTCTTCGCCCTGATCGCCGAGATCGGCCCCACCCGCGCCCCGCTGATCACGTACATCAACCCGATCGTGGCGCTCGCGCTCGGCGTCGCCGTGCTCGACGAACAGCTCAGCCCGCTGATGCTGCTCGGCATCCCGCTGATCCTCGCCGGCTGCTGGTTCGCCGCCAACGGCGACCGGCCCCGCGAGTTGGCGGCCGAACCCGCCGTGCCACCGGCGGTCGTCTGCGGCGACTGACGTTCCCGCCGACTCGCCAGATAGATTCGACGTGCTCCACCGTCGTGGTGGCGCCCCCGCTCCCGTAGCTCAGGGGATAGAGCATCGGCCTCCGGAGCCGTGTGCGCAGGTTCGAATCCTGCCGGGAGCACTTGGTGGTATCGCTAGGGGCCGCGATGCCCCAGCGCTCGCCGGCGGGATGGTGGGAGGTGACCACTGTGGCTATTCGAGCCAGCCGGTGACGTCGAGCACGAGGTCGGTGGCGGCAAGGGTGAACGCGCAAACCGCGCCGTTGTCCGAGAGCTTCGTGAGCGCGTTGTTGGCGCGCACCACACCAGCGAGGTAGTTCACGTTGGACGTGCCTGGCCGGGTCGCCGCGCACGGGAACAGCGTCACGTAGCCGGGCGCGTCGGGCCCGACGGCGATCACGTTGAGGAACGCCGCGGTCGCACCGAGGGGTACCCCGCCGCGTCCGGCAACCTGAATCTCGACGACCGCTCCTGCTCCCGGCCGCGGGCCGGTTGCGATTCCATCGGCGAGCGGTTCGCCGGGGCGACTGTCGAACAGGCGGGCCGGCTGGGCGGTCTTCACGCCGCGGGTGGCGTCGGTGAGGTAGCCGGCAACGTCGACGACGATGTCGGTGCCGGCCCGGGTGAAGATGCACAGCGAACCGTCGGGGGCAAGGTCGGCGACGGCGCCGTTGGGTACCACCTGGCCGGTCGCATAGTTCACGGTGGAAGTGCGTGGCACGGTGTCGGTGCACGGGTAGACCGTGAGGAAGCCGGCATCCTCGGGGCCGACCGCGGTGACGTTGACGATCGCCGCGGTCGCACCGGCCGGTACCGCGCCGCGTCCGGCGATCTGGACGCGCACGGCGGTCCGGGCGTCGGCAGGTCCGGTGCCCTGGCCGATGCCGTCGAAGGTCGGGTTGCCGGGCGCACGTCGGGTGTCGAGGTATCGCGCCGGTTCGACCCCGAGCGGTGGGGCCGCTGGGTCGGCGTAGCCGTTGACGTCGAGCACGTAGTCCGCGCCCGCCTTGGTGTACACGCACACCTTGCCGGTGGTGTCGAGCGGAACGATCGCGGCGTTGGCGAGCACGTCGCCGGGCAGGTAGTTGAGGTGGGATGCCTTGGGAACGGTGTCGCCGCACGGGTAGAGGGTGGCGAAGCCCGGCCCGTCAGGGACGACGGCGGTGAGGTTGACCGCGGCTGCGGTGGCGCCGGCGGGTACATTGCCACGGCCGGCGATCTGCACGGCGTACGTGGTGCCGCCCGCCATGCGGCCGGTGTGCCGGAACTGCCCGTCGAACGTCGCCGAGTCCCGCGAGTCCCAGTACCGGGCCGGCTCGACGGGCACGATGCCACCGCCGGGCCGACCGGGATCGCCCGGGTTGCCGGGTTTGCCGGGTTCGGGTTCGGCGGCGAGGACGATGTAGCGGGGCTCGATGCCGCGCCCGTCGGTGTCGGCCGCGAACCACAACTGGTCGCCGATCAACGTCGCCGATGTGAGCCCGAAGCGGCGTGCGGCGCCCGTGCCGGGGGCGGAGAAGTCGGTGACCGGCACGGTGCCTGCCGGCGTGCCGTTGGTGCGCCACACCTCGGCGCCAGCGTCGGGGCGGCTGCCGAGCAGGTAGACGTGCCCGTGGTGGGCCACCGCGCCCGCGGCGCTGGCCGGCGCCTCGACACCGAGGGCGACGACCTTGCCGCCGCGGATCGCGAAGAACTCGGTCGCCGAGCGCGTTGCCGCGGGGAACACGAACGCGTCGGCATTCGCCGCGCCGACGTGCAGGAGGGGAAATACGCCGGCCGCGAGATCAAGCTTCGTCGACGCCCCGGTCGCCAGGTCGACCTGCCAGAGCCCTTCATCACCCCACGCGTACACCTTGCCTGCGCCAGCCCCGACCGAGACCACCGGAACCGAGGCAGCCGGGTCGTCGCCGAGCGCGACACGGCGGGTGCCGGCCGCGGTCCCGTCGCTGACCCACAGCCCTCCGTCGCCGAGCGCGAGCCAGGCCCGCCCCCCGGCCGCGATCGCAACGTGCACGTCGGCCGGCAGCGGCGCCACGGAGGCCGTCCCGGCCGGCGTGCCGTCGGTCGACCACAGCGCGTGCGTGCCCGGTGCCGGCGTGGCGGCGAACACCACTCGCGACCCGACGTTCGTCAGCGCCGACGGGTGCGACCCCCCGGCGCCTGGGTTGATGTCGGCGAGCGGCCGTGTACCCGCTGCGGATCCGTCGCTGACCCACGGCTCGGCTCCCGAGCTCGGGGCCCCTGCGGCTGGGTCGCCGGAGAACACGACCCGCTCGCCGAGCACGGCCAGCCCGGAGGAAGCCGCGACCTGCAGTCCAGGCCCACCGGGATCGTGGGACACGACCCGCGCCTGCCCACCCGGGGTCGCGGTCCACAGGCTCAGCTCGTTGTGCAAGCCACGCCACCCGAGGAAGAACAGCCGCGCTCCGGCACGCGTCGGAGAAATCGTCAAGGTCGGCCGCTCGGGGCTCGCCGGATCGAGCAGGCTGATCGGCCCGGCGGCACCCGGCCGGATCAGCCACGGCTCGTGATCCGAGGTGCCGTTGGAGGCGCCGGTGACCACACCGCCGTCGAACGGCGCGAACCCCAGCGGAAGCGATCCGTGGCCCCCGCCGCCCACCGGCATTGCCGGGGCCGCGACGCTGGCCTGGCCGGCGCCACCGACGGTCCGGATCCACAGGGCCCGGTTGCCGGGCTGGCGGCCAGCGTGCAAGAAGCCGTTCGGGGACGGCACGACGATCCGCTCGCCGTCGCTTCCGGCGAAGTCGCGCGGGGCAACGCCCCCCACGGGTGTCGCGGTGCCGTCGGCGCCGATCGAGAAGAGCTGCTCGCGCCCGCCGCGGGCGGCCCAGGTGAGCACCCCGGTCGGCGTACGAACGAATCCACGCGGGTGTGACGAGCCACGGCCGGGTTCGATGTCGGCGAGCACTTCGACCTCACCCGTGCTGGCGCCGAACAGTTCGCGCCCCAACGTCGCGTGCTCGGCGGAGAACAGGACAATTCCGGGAGCGGTGGCGACGAGGCCCTGCGGCTCGACCGGCCCGGTCGTGAGTCGCCTGGCCTGGTTGCTACTCCTGTTGGGCACGACCCACACCGCGCGTTCTGCGTGCGATGGCGTCGTTGCGACGAACCAGGCGGCTTCGGCAGTCGGGCTGTACGACACGCCGATCGTCGCGTTGAACGCCGACGGGAGCAGGTCGAGTTGGTTCGCACCGGCCACCGCGTTCGGGTCCACCAGCCGAGCCAGGCGCCGCTCGTCCTGCACGTACAGGCCGAAGTACAACGTGCCCGCGGCGGCGACCAGTGGCTCGGCCCACGAGCTGCCGGAACCGGCGAGGAAGTCGTACACGCTCAGGTTGTTGTTCGTGCTGTAGCGCCACAGCTCGCAACCGGTCGCGGCCCGGCAGCCACCAAAGAACAGGTGACTGTCGATCGCGACGACGTGACCCACTCGGTAGATGTCGTCGACGAACGGGTGGGTGGTCTCGATGGAGGCGCCCCGCGTGCGGTACAACTGGGCGCCCTCGGAGGGGCGTGCCTCGTTGGTCGCGGTGAACCACAGGAAGTCGCGGAACGGCACGAACTCTCCGATGTACGACCCACGCGGGCCACGGTTGATGTCGTTGAGGAGCACCGTGCCGGACTCCGTGCCGTCCGACTTCCACAACTCGAAGCCGTGTTGCCCGTCGTCGGCAACGAAGAACAGCACCCCGTTAAACACCGTGAGTTGGTAGGGGCCGGGCGCGTCTGGATCGGGGTTGATGTCACGGACCATCCGCGCGGTTTGCGTGCTCGGGTCGAGCAACCACAGCTCAAGGCCGTGTTCACCGTCGTCGCCGACGAAGAACACCGCGTTGCCGAACGGCACGATCTCGCCGACTGAACGTAGGCCGCCGATGCCCGGGTTGATGTCGGCTCCCGTCATGACGGGAATCGGCACCGCCGGGCCGGCCTGGTCGGCGGCAGCGGGTTGTGGCAACGCGAGCGGCGGGGCGATGGCGGCCAGGACGAGAGTGAGGGCGAGCGTGACGAGACGTCGGAACATGATGTGCTTTCTGGCTCTCCGACCCGTTCCGTGGGTGAGTAGCTGACCATCCGCGGGTGCACCCCGTTGCTGCGCTTGGCTTTCCGGCTGTCTAGGACGGTCAGCGAAGCGAGGTGCAACGGGGTGCGGA